>ERZ1066121.3-NODE-3-length-458656-cov-225.633173_pt1 | contig 458656 bp, 388 predicted proteins | sample MGYA00382768_ERZ1066121 | MGnify/ENA primary metagenome ERZ1066121 (study PRJEB33369, sample SAMEA5778351) | biofilm metagenome | biome: Industrial cooling water; feature: Water cooling tower basin; material: Biofilm | place: United Arab Emirates | collected...
GCGACTGCGCCACACCCGCCACGACGCCGAAAACGGAGTTTTTCAACGGAATAGGCCGATCGCAACCGGCCGCAACGCGCGAAGACGCCCCAGCCCGCAACAAAAAAACCCCGGCCTTGGCCGGGGTTCTTGTCTCACCGGTTGAGCGCTCATCGCATCACTCGGCGCGCTTCTCCACGCCCAGCTGATCCAGCATGAAGGCGTACTGCTCGGCAGCCTCGGCGAAGCGGCGGAAGCGGCCCGACTTGCCGCCGTGGCCGGCCTCCATGTTGGTGCGGAACACGAGGGCGTTGTCGTCGGTCTTCTTCGCGCGCAGCCGCGCCACGTACTTCGCCGGCTCCCAGTACTGCACCTGCGAATCCCACAGGCCGGTGCCGACGAACATCGCCGGATAGTCCTTGGCCTCGAGGTTGTCGTAGGGCGAGTAGCTCAGCATGTAGTCGTAGAAGTCTTTCTTCTCCGGGTTGCCCCACTCGTCGTACTCGTTGGTCGTGAGCGGGATGCTCGGGTCGAGCATCGTCGTCACCACGTCGACGAAGGGCACCAGCGAGACGATGACGTCGTACTTCTCGGGCGCCATGTTCGCTACCGCGCCCATCAGCAAGCCACCGGCGCTGCCGCCCATCGCCGCGACGCGGTCCTCCGCGGCGTAGCCGTTGGCCACCAGCCAGTCGGTGACGTCGATGAAGTCGGTGAAGGTGTTCTTCTTGTTGAACAGCTTGCCGTCGTCGTACCACGCGCGGCCCATCTCCTGGCCGCCGCGGATGTGCGCGATGGCGTAGACCATGCCGCGGTCAAGCAGGCTCGGCACCGCGCGGTTGAAGCCCGGATCGGAGGAGCTGCCGTAGCTGCCGTAGGCGTACTGCAGCAGGGCCGCCGTGCCGTCCTTCTCGAAGCCCTTGCGGTAGACGATCGACACCGGAATGCGGGTCTTGCCGTCGCGGGCGTTCACCCACGCGCGTTCGGTCACGTACTGCGTCGGGTCGTAGCCCGGCACCGGGTCCTGTTTGAGCTGCTTGCGCTCGCCGGTCTCGACGTTGATCTCGTACGTCGTCGCCGGGGTGGTGAGCGAGGTGTAGGTGTAGCGCACCCACGGCGTATCGGGCATCGCGTTCACCGACAGGCCCATCGTGTAGGCCGGCTCGTCCGACTTCACGAACTCGCTGCCGCCGTCGTCCTTCAGGATGCGGATGCGGCGCAGCGCGTTGGAGCGCTCGCCGATGGCGATGAAGCCGTCGAACAGCTCGATGCCCTCGATGAACACGTCGCTGGCGTGCGGCACCAGCTCCTTCCAGGCGGCGCGGCTGCCGAGCGCGTCCTCGGCGGCGGTCATGATGCGGAAGTTCGGCGCCTCCCAGTTCGTGGTGATCACCCAGCGACCGGCGTAGTGGTCGGCGCTGTACTCGACATCGCGCTCCCTCGGCGCGATGACGGCGAACTCGCCGGGCGACGCCGCCTTCGTGCAGCGCTGTTCGGACGACACGGTGCTGCGCACGCCGATGCAGATGTACTGCTTCGAGCGCGTGCGGCCAATGCCCATGTAGAAGCTGTTGTCGGTTTCGGTGTAGACGAGCTTGGCCTCGCTCGCCGGGCGGCCGATCACGTGGGTCTTGACGTTGGTGGTCAACAGCGTCGTCGGGTCGTTCTCGACGAACCAGATCGTCCTGTTGTCGTCACCCCAGACGATGTTCGCCGAGGCGCCGGTGATGGCCGAATCGAGCAGCTCGCCGCTGGCGATGTCCTTGACCTTGATGGTGAACTGGCGGCGGCCGTTGAGGTCTTCGGCCCACGCCAGTTTCGTGCCATCCGGGCTCACTTCCCAGGTGCCAACCTGGAAGAAGTCCTTGCCGGCGGCCATCGCGTTCTGGTCGAGCAGGATCTCCTCCGGCGCGTCCATCGTGCCCTTGCGGCGCGCGGTGATGGCGTAGTCCTTGCCGGTCTCGAAACGCGTGTAGTACCAATAGCCGTCCTCGAAGTACGGCACGCTGGAATCGTCCTGCTGGATGCGCCCGACGATCTCGTCGTACAGCGTCTTCTTCAGCGGCGCGAGCGGCGCCAGCATCGCGTCGGCGTAGGCGTTCTCGGCGTTGAGGTAGGCGAGCATCTCCGGGTTCTCGCGCTTGTCGTCGCGCAGCCAGTAGTACTCGTCGATGCGCACCGCCCCGTGCGGCGCCTTCACCTCGTGCGGGCGCTGCGCGGCGACCGGCGGCGTGGGCGCATCGGAGGCGAACGCGGCCGGTGCGGCGAGGCCAGAGGCCAGCACCAGGCCGACGGCGGCGAGCGGCGAGCGGCGCGGCAGGCGCCAGTGATTGCGGGAAGGCATCGTCATTGCTCCGGGAACAGCTTCATCTTGAGGAAGGTGTACGCGAGCGCGTTCATGTAGGCGCTCTGCGCGTTGTTGGCGGCGCCGCCGTGGCCGCCCTCGATGTTCTCGTAGTAGTAGACCGGGTGGCCCTGCGCTTCCATCAGCGCGAACATCTTGCGCGCATGGCCCGGATGCACGCGGTCGTCGCGCGTCGAGGTGGTGAACAGCACCGGCGGGTACTGCACGTCCGGCTTGACGTTGTGGTACGGCGAGAACGTGCGGATGAACTCCCACTGCGCCGGGTCGTCGGGGTTGCCGTACTCCGCCATCCACGACGCGCCCGCGAGCAGCGTGTGGTAGCGGCGCATGTCGAGCAGCGGCACCTGGCAGACCACGGCGCCGAACAGCTGCGGGTACAGCACGGTCATGTTGCCGACCAGCAGGCCGCCGTTGCTGCCGCCCTGGATGCCAAGGTGCTTCGGCGTGGTGATGCCGCGGGCGATGAGGTCCTCGGCGACGGCCGCGAAATCCTCGTAGATGCGCAGGCGGTTCTGCTTCAGGCCGGCCTGGTGCCAGCGCGGGCCGTACTCGCCGCCGCCGCGGATGTTGGCGACGACGTACACGCCGCCCTGCGACAGCCAAGCGCGGCCGACGCCGCCGGAGTAGCCCGGCGTCAGCGACACTTCGAAGCCGCCGTAGCCGTACAGCAGCGTCGGGTTCTTGCCGTCCTTCGCCATGCCCTTCCTCGCGACCATGAAGTACGGCACGCGGGTGCCGTCCTTGCTGGTCGCGAAGTTCTGCGTGATCTCGAGGCCTTCGGCGTTGAAGAAGGCCGGCAGCTGCTTCAGCGGCTGCGGCGTCTCGCCGACGGTGCCCATCATCAGCGTGGTCGGGGTCAGGTAATCGGTGACGGTGAGGAAATAGTCGTCGTTCTCCTCGTCATCGACCGCCGACACCGACACCGTGCCGAAGGCCGGCGCGCCTTCCAGCGGCTCGCGCGTCCACTCGCCGTCCCGGTACGTCAGCACCGTGAGGCGGTTCTTGACGTCGTCGAGCACGTTGAGGATCAGGTGGTTGCGCGTCGGCGTCAGCCCGGCGAAGGCGGTGGTATCGGTGGGCTCGAACAGCACGTCGAAGTCGCGCTCGCCCTCCATGAAGGCGTCGAACTTCGCCGCGATCACGGCACCCTTGGGGAACACCCGGTCGCCGACGCGGTAGTCCTCGCGCAGCTCGAGGATCAGCCACTCGCGGTACGGCGTCTTGTTGGCCGAGTTCGGCGCGTCGATCTTGGTCAGCGTGCCGTCGGCGTTCCGCAGGTACAGCTCGTCGTTGTAGAAGGCGATGGTGCGGCTGACGAAATCGCGCTCGAAGCCCGGCGTGAGGTCGCGGTAGCCGGCGATGTACATGTCCTGCGCCGTGCCTTCGTACACGACCTTGGCGTCGGCGATCGGCGTGCCGCGCCGCCATTCCTTGACGATGCGCGGGTAGCCCGACGAGGTCATCGAGCCGTCGCCGAAGTCCCAGAACGCGTAGACGGTGTCGGCATCGCGCCAAGCCACGCCGCCTTTCGCCTCCGGCAGGCGGAAGCCGCCCTCGATGAAGGCGCGATCACTCTTGTCCCACTCGCGCACCTCGATGGCGTCGGCACCGCCGCGCGACAGCGAGACGAGGCAGCGGTCGTAGGCCGGACGCAGGCAGTTGGCGCCGCGCCACACCCAGTTCATGTCCTCGGCCTTGTTGATGGCGTCGAGGTCGATCAGCACTTCCCACGCCGGCTCGTCTTTCTTGTATTCCTCAAGCGTGGTGCGACGCCACAAACCGGCCGGGTTCTCCTTGTCGCGCCAGAAGTTGTAGAAGTAGTCGCCCTGCTTGCTGACGTAGGGAATGCGCTCATCGGAATCGAGGATGGCGAGCAGGTCGTCGCGCAGCGCCTGGAAACCCGGCTGGGCTTCGAGGATCTTCTGCGAGTCGGCGTTCTGCGCGCGCACCCAGTCGAGCGAGCGCTCGCCTTCGACGTCCTCGAGCCACTGCCACTCGTCGGCGGGCTGCGGCGCGACCGCGGCGGCGGGAGCAGGCGTGTCGGCGTGGGCGAGCGGTGCGGTCATCAGGGCGAGGGCGAGCGCGAGGCGGGAACGTCGCATGGGGCCTCCGGGGGCCGGGAGAGAATCGGGCGAGCTTACCCCCGGTCCGCAGCGGCGAGGCATGCCCAAAGTCACGGGCGCGCGGGGCCCGATCCGTCGGCCCTTGACGGTGCGTTCGCCCGCCGGCGCCGACCCTGCGCGCAGTCCTTCACCGGAGCACCGCCCATGCGCGCCCCCGTCCACCGCCTCGGCGTCGCCGCGCTCGGCGCGGCCTTCGTGTTCGCGATCGCCGGCTGCTCATCCACCCCGGAGACCCGCCCGATGCCCGCCGATACCGCTCCCCTCGATCTGGCCGCCTTCATGGGCACCTGGCACGTTGTGGCGAACGTTCCGTACTTCTTCGAGAACGGCAAGGTCGCCACGCGCGACGTCTACCGGCTGCGCCCGGACGGCCGCATCGACAACGACTTCGTCTTCAAGAAGGCGTTCGGCGAACCCGATCGCACGTGGAACGGCGTGTCGACCGTGGTCGAAGGCAGCGCGGGCCGCGAGTGGAAGGTGCAGTTCGTCTGGCCGTTCTCGACGCGCCTGCAGGTGCTCGAGGTGGCGCCCGACCACTCGACCGCGCTGCTCGCCACGCCGGACCGCAAGCTGGCGTGGATCTTCTCGCGCGAACCGGTGATGGACGACGCCACGCTGGCCGTGCAGGCCACGCGCCTCGCCGCGTATGGCGTCGACCGCAGCGCGCTGCGCCGGGTGCCGCAGGTGGACGGGCAGACGGTCTCGCCGATCACGCCCTGAATGACGTTCGCGGGGGCTTTTGCGGCAGGCTGTCGGGCGTGGTATTCCAGTCGCCGCGTTCCCAACCGTCGAGGCCCGCCATGTCGCACCTGCACCGCGTTCGAAACGCGCTGATCGCCACCCTGCTGCTCGCCGCGGGGCTCGCCGCCGCACCGGCCGCCGCGCAGCCGGCCGCCGGCTACATCGGCCCCGAAACCGCGAGCGAGCCGCAGCCGCAGGCGAAATCCGGCCGCTTCGGTGGCGGCTGGTCGGGCAACTGGCGCTACTGCGCCGGCGAGGGCCGCCGCTGCACCGTGCGCGGTTGGGGCGCCGTGCGCTACGGCGCCAGCGGGCGCTACGTCTACCGCGAAGTGCGCGACGCCAGCCTGCAGTGCGACAACACGATGTTCGGCGACCCGGCGCCCGGCCGCAGCAAGAGCTGCGAGGTGCGGCTGTATGACGACGGCGGCGGCTGGGGCGGCGGTGATGGCGGCAATGGCTGGACGCGCTGCGCGCGCGAGAACGAAACCTGCCGGGTGAACGGCAACGCCACGGTGCGCTTCGGCACCAATGGCCGCTACTACGAGCGGCAGGTTCGCGGCGGCTCGATCTACTGCAGCATCGAAACCTTCGGCGATCCGGCGCCGGGCGACCGCAAGGTCTGCGAAGTGCGCGGCGGCAGCGGCGGCGGCTGGCCGGGCGGTGGCGGCAGCGACGGCTGGACCTGGTGCGCGCGTGAGAACGAGACCTGCCGACTGCCGGGCGCCGCGACCGTCCGCTACGGCGTCAACGGCCGCTACCGCTATGCCGAGTCGCGCGGCGGCAGCGTGCGCTGCGACAACCGCACCTTCGGCGACCCGGCGCCGCGCGAACACAAGGCCTGCGAGTACCGTCGCAGCGGCGGCGGCTGGCCGGGCAGCGGCGGCGGCAGCGGCGGCTGGCCGGGCGGTGGGCCGGGCGGCGGCTGGACGATCTGCGCAGACGAGCAGGGCTACTGCCGCTTCAACGGCCGCCGGTCGGTCTGGTACGGCGCCGATGACGGCCGCCACGTCGTGCGCGAGTTCCGCGATGGCGTGTCGTGCACCAACGACGCCTTCGGCCGGGACCCCGCACCGCGCACACCGAAGCGCTGCGCGATCCAGGGCTACTGAGCCGATCCAGCGCTATCGCCCCCAGGCCGCGAGCGCGTCCTCGGCCAGCTCGCGGCCGCGCTCGCGCAGCTCCTTCGCCCGCCAGAACTCGTAGAACGTCGCGCAGTCGCGCGGCACGCGGATGACGAGATCGGGCGGGTCCTGCGCCACCTGCAGCCGCGTCATCTGCGAGTGCATGGTGTCCATCGAGCGCGACATCAGATCAAGCAGGCTGGCGATGCCGCCGCTCGAGGCCGGCACCGCGGCGCCCGCCGGCGGCGTTGGCGCGCTGAACCACGAGGCCACGCGCGCCTTCCAGTTGGCCGGCGTCACCGGCGCGTCGTCGTTGAACATCTCCGACTCGCGCAGCGGCACGGGCTCGGTGGGCGGCACCCGCGGCGAGCGCGCGTTGAGGTCGACGGCGACGACGTAATCGCAGTGGAAGCTACGCGTGGCGGCCAGCGGCAGCGGCGCCAGCAGGCCGCCGTCGACGAGCTCGCGGCCGTTCACCTCGTGCGGCGTGAACACCATCGGGATGGCGATCGAGGCGCGGATGGCGTCGAACAGCGGTCCGTGCTGGAACCACACCTCTCGCTGCGTGGCGAGGTCGGTGGCGACGGCGACGTAGGGGATCGGCAGGTCTTCGATGCGGTGCTCGCCGACCAGCTCGCGCAGCGTGCCGATCACGCGATCGCCGCGGATCAGCCCCGACGCGCCGAAGGTGACGTCGAGCAGGCGCAGCACGTCGTTGCGCACCAATCGATCCGCCCAATCACGGTAAGCGTCGAGCTTGCCGGCCGCGTGGATGCCGCCGACCAGGGCGCCCATCGACGAGCCTGCGATCGCCGCGATCTCGAAACCGCGCGCTTCCAGCGCTTCGATGACGCCGATGTGGGCGAGGCCGCGCGCGCCGCCGGCGCCAAGAACCAGCGCGATGCGCTTGCCGCCTGCGCCGGCTTCCGCGACCTCAGTCGCCATAGGCCGCCGCGGTGAGCTGCAGCATCGTGCGCAGCTGTTCGCGCAGGGAGACCGGCTCGACGACTTCCGCGTCCGGGCCGTAGCGCAGCACGTCCATCAGCAGCTCGCGCGCATTGCTGTACGGCACGCGCAGCTCGTAGCGGCCGTCGGACAGCAGCCGCCCTTCCTGCTTCGAATGCCAGTGCTCGTCGGCCACCCAGCGCGCCGCCTTTGGGCTGAAGCGGATCGTCGCCCAGGCCTTCGGCGCGCCGCTGAAGATGCCGTAGCTCGAGGCCAGATGCGCGTCGAGCTCAGCGTCCGGATGGTCGATGGCCGTGGCGTCGTCGATTCGCGCGTGGGCGATGCGGTCGACCGAGAAGCTGCGCAGCGCCTCGCGCTCGTGGTCGAAGGCGTCGAGATACCAGTTGTCGCGGTAATGCGTGAGGCGCTGCGGCGAGACGTTGCGCTGCGTGCGCGTGTTCGTCGAGCGCGCAAGGTACTCGAAGCGCAGGCGACGGCGCTCCAGCACCGCGCCGGCGACCATGCGGAACGCTGCTTCGTCGACGCGGCGCGTGCCGCTGCCGATCACGCGCACGCGCTCGATCGGCCAGCGCTTGCCACCGGCGTGCTGCTGCAGCAGCGAATCGATGCGGCCCTTCAGCGGCGCGATCGCGGCGGAGAGAATGCCCGGGCCGGTGCGGTCGAGCAGCTGCTGCGCGGCCGTGAGCGCGTGCAGCTCGTCCGAGCTCAGCCACAGGCCCGGCAGCTCGAAGCGCTCGGCCTCTTTCTCGACGTAGCGGAAGCTCGCCTCGCCGTCGGTGCTTTCCAGCGGCGCGCCGAGCGCATCGCGCAGGAAGGCGATGTCGCGGTACAGCGTTGCGCGCGAGCAGCCCAGCTCGTCCATCAGGCGCTGCAGCGGCACCGGCAGGCGCGCGGCCTTCAGGCTGCGATGCAGGGCGAGGATGCGTTCGTAGCGGTCCATCAGCGGCTCGGGCGTGACGCGGGGAGCGCTAGCATCGCAAACGCGTCGCCCTGCCGCCATGACCGGGTACAGTCGACGCCCATCCCGTGGAAGTGCCGCCCACCTTTGGACGCCTGGCTCACTCTCGCCGTACTGGTCGCCGCCGCGGCGCTGTTCATCAGCGAGCGGCTGCGCGTCGACGTCATCGCGCTGATGGTGCTCTCGGCCCTGCTCGTGCTGGGCCTGGTGAAGCCCGACGACGCGCTGGCCGGCTTCAGCAGCGAGGCGACGATCACCGTCGCGGCGATGTTCGTGCTCAGCGCCGGCCTATCGCGCAGCGGCGCGCTGCTGGGCCTGGGCCGCGCGCTGTCGCGCATCAAGAATCCGTGGCTGATGCTGACGATCGTGTTGGCGGTGGTCGGGCCGGTGTCGGCCTTCATCAACAACACCGCGGCGGTCGCGGTGTTCCTGCCGCTGCTGCTGGCCGCAGCACTCGCCAGCCGCCGCGCGCCGTCGAAGTTCCTGATCCCCTTGAGCTACGTCGCGCAGATGGGCGGCGTGTGCACGCTGATCGGCACCTCGACCAATCTGCTCGTCAACGGCATGGCCAAGCAGGCCGGCGAGCCGGGCTTCACGCTGTTCGAGTTCAGCGAGCTGGGGCTGGTGTTCATGGCCTTCGGCGTAGTCTACCTGCTGGTCGCCGGGCCCTTCCTGCTGCCCGAGCGCGAAGCGCCGGCGCTGCCGGCCAGCGACGAGATCGGCAAGTACGTCACCGAGCTGCGCGTGCCGACGGGCTCCTCGCTGGTGGGCCGCGCGGTCGCGGACATCCGATCGATGGAAACGCATCGCGTCTACGTGCTTGAGCTGATCCGCGGCGACGACAAGCACTGGGCGCCGCGCAGCACTGCCATCGACGTCGATGACCGCCTGCTGGTGCAGGGCGAGTGGCCGAAGCTGACGGCGTTCGCCAGCGCGCACGGTCTGCGGCTGGAGGCCGTACCGCAGGGCGATCGCGGCGTGCTGGTCGAAGCGATGGTGGCGCCGAACAGCCGCCTCGAAGGCCGCACGCTCGGCGAAGTGGCGCTGCCGGAGCAGCACCAGTCGCAGGTGATCGCGATCTATCGCCGGGGCCAGCGCGTGGCCGAGCAGCTGCGCTCGCTGCCGCTTACCGCCGGTGATCTGGTGATGCTCAGCGTGCCGGACCGCGAGCTGCCCGACCTGCGGCGCGACCCGGCGCTCGTGGTCGTCTCCGAGCGCAACGAGCAGCGCATCGACTGGACCCGCGCGCTCATCTCCGTCGGCGTGATGGTCGCCGTCGTCAGCCTCGCCGCCTCGGGGATGATGCCCATCGTCGAGTCCGCCCTGCTCGGCTGCATCGCGCTGGTGCTGCTGCGCTGCCTCGAGCCGGACGAGGCCTACGCCGCGATCGACTGGCGCGTGGTCGTGCTGCTGGCCGGCGTGTTTCCGCTCGGCGTGGCGATGCGCGACAGCGGGCTCGCCACGATCATCGTCGACTACACGCTGGCGCCGCTGGGCGGCTTCGGGCCGCTGGCCGCACTCGCCGCGCTGTACCTCGTCACCGCGGCGCTGACCGAATTCATGAGCAACAACGCGGCCGCCGTGCTGCTCACGCCGATCGCGCTGGGCACGGCGGAAACCCTCGGCGTCGATGCCAAGCCGATGCTGATCGCGGTGATGTTCGCGGCCTCGACGGCCTTCGCCACGCCGGTGGGCTACCAGACCAACACGATGGTCTACAGCGCCGGCGGCTACCGCTTCTCCGACTTCATGAAGATCGGCCTGCCGCTGAACGTGCTGTTCTTCGTGCTGGCGGTGCTGCTGATCCCGCACTACTTTCCGTTCAATGCGTGAGCGCAAGCCGGCCAGCAGCCCGGCGAAGGTACCCGCAGATGTTCGCGCGGCGCTGTCGAACGGCGTCATCGAAAGCCTGACGCTGGCTGAAGGTCTCGCGGTCGATTTCGACACGCTGTTGCGCACGCTTTCGCCGAGGGCCGCTGCCGTAGCGCGTGATGCAGGGCTGACGCCGGCGCGCGGCATCGTGCAGCGGATGGCGCTGGCGGCTCGCGCGCTGCTCGAGGCCGAAGGGCCTGCCGTGATGCCGACGGCGCTCGCGCACCGCTCCGACACCGTGCGCGGCTGGGCAGCCTACGCGCTGGCGCAGCAGCCCTTCTTCACGCTCGCGGAGCGCATCACCGCGTTCCGGCCGCTCGCCGACGACTCACACTTCGGCGTGCGCGAGTGGGCGTGGCTGGCACTGCGGCCGGCGCTGATGGCCGACACGGAGGCCGCGCTGACCGCACTCACACCGTTGACCGCCGAGCCCTCGCCCAACCTCCGCCGCTTCGCCAGCGAAGCCACGCGACCGCGCGGCGTCTGGTGCGCGCACTGGCCGGAACTGAAGGCCGATCCACAGCGCGCGCTGCCCTTGCTTGAACCGCTGCGCGCCGACGCGTCGCGGTACGTGCAGGACTCGGTGGCGAACTGGCTCAACGACGCGGCGAAGTCCGAGCCGCGCTTCGTACTCGACACCAACGCGCGCTGGCAGCGCGAGTCGAAGGCCGCCTCCACGGCCTACATCGTCAAGCGGGCGCGCCGCTCGCTGACGGATTGACAGGCCGAACCCCCGACATCGCGGCTTCCATCGAACGGCGTTAGCCTTGGGCACCCGTCCGCCGGAGCCTCGCCATGCGCTTCACCGTCGCCTGTTTCGCCCTTGCGCTTGCCCTCCCGTCACTCACACTTGCGGACGCCAAGGCGGAACTCGGCGCCGCCTTCGACAAGCTGCTTGATGCGCCATCGTTCCGCGCCTCGATGAGTGACGCCGCGAGCGGCGAGAAGTATGTCGACATGGAGTTCCAAGCGCCGGACCGCTACCGCATCGTCAATGCGCAGGGCGGGCCGACGATGATCGTCAGCGGCGGCCAAGCGCAGATGGACGTCGGCGGCCGGATGATGACCGTGCCCGTGCCGGTCAACGCCATCGTCAATGCCTACCGCAACGAGGACGCCCTGCGGAAGCAGCGTGCTTCGATGGTGGTGGAAGCGCTGCCCGACGCCGTCCTCGACGGCGAGCCGGCCAAGGTCTACCGCTTCACCACCCAGCACCCGAAACCGGCGACGTCGACGGCATGGGTTGGTGCCGGGGACACGCTGCTGCAGATGGAGGTCGACGGCGGTGCCGCCGGTCGCGGCAAGGTCGTGCGCGTGCGCTACAGCGACATCGGCAGCGCCGACATCCGCATTCCCTGACGCGACTCAGTGCCCGAGCAGCGCGCCCGCGCCCTGCGCCAGCAGCGCGTCGGCCACGCGCTGGCCCAAGCCTTCCGGATCGGCCGCGCTGCCCTTGGCTTCGGCGCGCACCAGGCGCCCGCTGGCGACGTCGCCCACCGCGCCGCGCAGCAGCAGCTTCTCGTTGAAGAGCTCGGCGAAGCCCGCCACCGGCACCTGGCAGCTGCCGTGCAGCGCGCGGTTCATCGCGCGCTCGGCCTCGACGCAGACGCGGGTCGTGCCGTCGTCGAGCCCGCGCAGCAGGCGCTTCGTGTCGGCGTCGTCGTCGCGGCATTCGATGGCGATGGCGCCCTGCGCGACCGCCGGCAGCAAGCGCGGCGGCGTCAGTCGTTCGCGGATGCGCGCGTCGAAGCCCAGCCGCTGCAGGCCGGCGCAGGCGAGGATGATCGCGTCGTACTGCCCGGCATCGAGCTTCGCCAACCGCGTGTTGACGTTGCCGCGCAGGTCGATCAGCTCGAGATCCGGGCGCAGCGCGCGCAGCTGCGCCTGGCGCCGCAGCGAGCTGGTGCCAACGCGCGCACCCGGCGGCAGCGCGTCGAGCGTGGCGTGTGCGTTGCTGACGAAGGCGTCGAACGGATCGGCGCGCTCGAGGATCGCCGGCAGCGCGAAGGGCCCGTCGAGGTCCATCGGCACGTCTTTCAGCGAATGCACGGCGGCGTCGGCGCGGCCTTCCAGCATCGCCACCTCGAGCTCCTTCAGGAACAGCCCCTTGCCGCCCACGGCCGCGAGCGCGCGATCGAGGATCTGGTCGCCGCGCGTGGTCATCGGCACCAGCCTCACCTCGAGGCCGGGGTGCAGCGCGCGCAGTCGCGCGGCGACGTGTTCGGTCTGCCAAAGGGCGAGCGCGCTTTCGCGCGTAGCGAGTCGGAGCTGGGGCATTCGCGGTCCGTTACAGGTGTTTCAGTTCGTCGCGGAGCACCGGCAGGCAGCGGCGGCTCACTTCGAGCACGGCGCCACCGTCGCGCAGCACGGCGTGCACCAGGCCATCCGGTGTGCGCTTGAGCTCGCTGAACTGTTCGCGGGCAACGAGGCAGTTGCGATGGATGCGCAGGAAGCGGCCGGCGAACTCGGCCTCGAGGCTCTTCAGCGAGTCCTCGACGAGATCCTCCCCGCGCGCGTGGTGCACGACCACGTACTTCTCCTCGGCCTGCAGGTAGCGGATGTCGGCGACCGGGATCAGGCGCAGCGAGCCGCGAAGCCGCGCCGCGAGGTGGGTGCGCGAACGGCCGGGCAGCGCCGGCGGCGCGGCGGCCTGCTGGCGACCGGCGCGACGCTCGGCGGCGCGCTGCAGCGCGGCGCCCAGGCGCTCGGCGCGCACCGGCTTGAGCAGATAGTCGACAGCCGCCGCATCGAACGCGGCCAGCGCATGGTCGTCGTAGGCGGTACAGAAGATCACCGCCGGCGGCGAATCGAGCGCGGCGAGATGGCGCGCGGCTTCGAGGCCGTCCATTTCCGGCATCTCGATGTCGAGCAGCACCACGTCGGGTGGCGTCGCGAGGCAGGCGTCGAGCGCGGCGCGGCCGTCACCGACCTGCCCGACGACGCGATGCCCACCGAGCTCGGCGAGCAGCGCGGCGAGGCGCTCGCGGGCCAGCGGTTCGTCGTCGGCGATCAGGAGGTTCACTCCGCGCATGGTAGCGGCGCGGGCGAGGGCCGTCAGTCCGCGCTCGAATCCGGACTCCCGGCCGAGGGTCAGGCCGCGGCCGGCACCCAGCGCGGGCGGCTCGGGAACGCATGCCGGAAAATCCGCCACACCACCTCGCCAAACTGCTTCGGCAGCGAGCCGGTGTTGTACGGCACGCCGTACTTCGCGCAGATCGCTTTCACCTCGACCGCCATCGCCGCATAGCGGCGCGCCGGCAGGTCGGGGAACAGGTGATGCTCGATCTGGTGGCTCAGGTTGCCGGTCATCAGGTCCATCAGCGCGCCACCGCCGATGTTCGACGAGCCGCGGATCTGCCGCTGGTACCAGCCCGCGCGCGTTTCGTCCTTGACCTGCGCGGGGGTGAAAGTGATCGCGTCCTTGGTGAAGTGGCCGCAGAAGATCACCACGAAGGTCCAGAGATTGCGCAGCAGGTTCGCCGACGCATTGGCCAGCAAAACGGGCAGGAAAAACGGCCCCGCCAGCAGCGGGAAGACCACATAGTCCTTGCCGCCCTGCCAGGGCAGCTTGCGCAGCAGCGGCTTCGCGTCGGAGAGGAAGTGCCGCCATGCGCGACGGCCCTTCACGTAGCGGCCGAGCTTCAGGTGCTGGATGGCGATGCCGGTCTGGTAGAACACCGCGAGCGCGGCCGCATACAGCGGCTGCGCCAGCGCGAACGGCGTCCAGCGCTGCTCGGGGAAGATGCGCAGCAGGCCGTAGCCGACGTCGTCGTCCTTGCCGCGCACGTTGGTCCACTGGTGGTGGCTGTGGTTGTGCGTCTGCCGCCACCAGTCCGAGGGGCACAGGTGGTCCCACTGGAAGCGGTCGCCCTGCAGGCTGGGGTCGTTCATCCAGTCGTACTGGCCGTGGATGACGTTGTGGCCGAGCTCCATGTTGTCGAGGATCTTCGACACGGCGAGCAGCAGCGTGCCGATGATCCACAGCGGCCACAGCAGCCACGGCGCCGGCGCGCTGCCGTAGATGGCGAGGCGGCCGAGCACTTCGGTCCAGCGAACCGCGTGGCGGATGCGGCGGATGTAGGTCGCGTCCTTGGCGCCGAGGTCGCGCACGTGCTTCTCGCGCAGCGCGTCGAGTTCGGCGCCGAAGGCTTCGAGGCGTTCGCCGGTGAGCAGGGGGGCGTGGGCGGTCATGCGGGGCGTCGCTCGGTGGTGTTCAAAGGTCAATCGAAAGGTCGGTGCGCGCGGCGCTGACGCAGAGCTTCAGAGACGTGCTGGCTTCGGCGTGCGCGCTGTCGTCGCGCAGGTCGACGTGCACGCCGCTCGCTTTCGCACAGGTGCAGCGGCCGCACAGGCCCTGACGGCAGCCGTGTTCGGGCTTCAGGCCGGCGGCTTCGAGCGCGGCGAGCAGCGGGGTGTCGGTGGGAATGCTGATCGTGCGGCCGCTCTTCAGCAGCGTCAGTTCGACGGTTGCGGCGGGCACGTCCGGCACGCGCAGCACCGGCGGCGTGAAGCTCTCGGTGGCGATGCGCGCCGCGGCTTCGCGCAGCAGCGCCTCCACGCGCGCGACGAAGCCGGTCGGGCCACAGGCCAGCACTTCCGCCCCCTGGGGGCTGCCCGGCAGCGCGGCCAGCGTGCCTTCGTCGAGACGGCCTTCCGCCTCGTGCGCCGCACTCGGCGACTCGCCGGTGAGGAACAGACGGAACTGGAAATCCGGGAAGCGCGCCTTCAGCGCATGCAGCTCCTCGACAAAGCAGGCCTCGGCGCGCTCGCGTACCCAGTACGCCAGCGACAGGCCGGCCATCTGCCCGCGCTCGGCCGCCGCGCGCACCTGCGCGATCGCCGCGGTGATGCCGCTGCCCGCCGCCATCAGCATGCGCTGCGGCGCGTCCGGCATCTCGAAGGCCATGCCGCCCCAGGGCTCGCTGATCTGCAGGCGCGCGCCGCGCTCGGCCTGCTGCATCCAGTCGGCGAAGCGGCCGCCGGCCACGCGACGCACCGTGATCGCGATCTCGCGCTGACCCGGCAGGCTGGTCAGGGTGAAGCTGCGCTGGAAGCGCCGACCATCCAGCTCGAAACCGAGGCTCAGGTGCTGGCCCGGCTGCCAGTCGCGCAGGCGCTGAAACGGCCTCAGCCATAGCGTCTCGCTGTCGGCCGACGCGGCTTCGCGGCGCAGCAGGCGCGCGGTGTTGCCGTACGGGCTCCAGCCCGGCTGCAGCAGGCTGCGCCAGTAGTCGAAGGCGGGGCGGAACGGGGGCGGAGCGAGGGTGAAGGACATGCGGGGCGCTCAGGGGGCCGAGGGGCCAGACGACGGCGTACGGGAAAATTCTATACAGTTGTGCAGACACATGTATAGACGGCCATCCCGGAATTCAAGCGGGGTGGGCCCACTGCCCTAGACTGGGCGCCCGATGTGACAGCCCCATCGCCACCGGCCCGCGTTCCGGGCCGCCCCGAGGCCATGACCGACCCGACGCGTCTGCACCCCACCTCGATCCCCCCGGCCCGCGCGGCCGCGCCGTCCGGCCCCGGCCGCAAGCCGCAGATCAGCCGTGACGACCTGATCGCCGCCGCCCTGCGCCTGCTCGGGCCGCACCGCAGCGTGTCGACGCTCAGCCTGCGCGAAGTGGCGCGCGAGGCCGACATCGCGCCGAACAGCTTCTACCGCCACTTCCGCGACATGGACGCGCTGGCCATCGCGCTGATCGAGCTCGGCGGCCGCAGCCTGCGCACGATCATCCGCGAGGCGCGCACGCGAATGAAGCCGGGGCGCAGCGTCATCCGCACCTCGATCGAAACCTTCATGGAGCAGCTCGACGCCGACGAGCGCCTGCTGCACATCCTGCTGCGCGAGGGCGTGGTCGGCTCCGACGCCTACAAGTCCGCCGTCGAACGCGAGCTGCGCACCTTCGAAGAGGAACTGTGTGTCGATCTGGTGCGGCTGTCCGAAGCCGGCGGCCGCCCGGTGCACGCACCGGCCCTCGTCGCCACCGCGATGACGCGGCTGGTGTTCGCGATGGGCGCCACCGCGATCGACCTGCCGCGCGAGCGTCGCGGCGAGATCGTCGAGCAGCTGGTGGAGATGCTGCGGATGATCATGGTCGGCGCACACGTGTTGGCCGAACACGACGAGCGCTGAGCGCACCGACAGAGCGCGTCGCGCTTCAGCGATCCGGTGGCGTCACGCGTTGGCGAAGCGCGCGCTCATCCAGTCGCCGAGGTCGCGGATTTCCTCGGCGCACACTGAATGCGGCATCGGGTAGCGGCGCATCGCCACGTCCATGCCCAGGCCTTTGAGCGCATCGGCCGATTTCTGCCCGGCCGCGAACGGCACCACCGGATCCTGCGTGCCATGCGCCATGAAGATCGGCGTGGCCAGACCCTTCGGCGTGGCTTCCGCCGCGGTTTCGGCGGCCAGCGGCAGATAGGTCGACAGCGCGATCAGGCCCAAGAAGGGCTGCTCGCGGCGCAGGCCGGCGGCCAGCGTGACGGCGCCGCCCTGCGAGAACCCGGCGAGCAGGATGCGATTGGCCGGCACGCCGCGATCGCGCTCGCGCGCCACCAGCGCATCGACCTCGCCGATCGCGCGGCGCACGCCGGCCGCGTCCTCGCGCGGCTTCGAGAAATCGAGGCTGACGATGTCGTACCACGCGCGCATGGCGTGGCCGTTGTTGATGGTGATCGGCATCACCGGCGCGTGGGGAAACACGAAGCGCAGCGCCGGCCAGTCCTTCCGCACCAGCTCAGGGACGATCGGCGCGAAGTCGTGGCCGTCGGCGCCGAGGCCGTGCAGCCAGATCACCGAGAAAACCGGCTTCGCGCCGGTGGTGGTTTCGATCGTGTCGAGCATTGCAGGCGTTGGCGAGGATTGGGGCGGCATTGTGCGCCCGCCGGTCAGTCGAGCCAATCCTCGAGATCGCGAAGTGCCGCAAGTACGGCCTCGTCGCTAGGCCGGCTATGGTCCGACTCCTCGATGATCCGACCGACGAAGAGATGCGCGCGACCCGCACGATTGACCGCTTCCGCATAGGCCTGCAGAGCCGATGCGGACACCACGGGGTCGTACCGGGCGTGCACCGCCAGCATCGGCACCGCGATCAGTCCGGTGAGGTCGGCGTCCCAACCCAGTCGGTCCAGTGCTTCACGATCGGCGCTGAAGCGCTCGACGCCAGCGTTGAGTGCGTCATCGTCGTCCGAACCGCGATAGCGCGTGCGTGCGTTTTCGAACGGATTGCTTCCATCCAAATGCCGGTGCACGAGGTCCTGGAAGTGGAAGGTGCCCCATGCAAGATGGCTGGCGAGTTGCGCCTCTTCGACACCGCTGACCGCAAGGATCTGCCGCAGCCGCGAGGCCTGTGCCGCCGAGCGTCGCGCAGGAGGCTGGTCGACACCGGTGCAGTCATGGATGCGCCGATTCAGCTCATCGCGCGTCATCACCATGCCCGCCGGCAGGCCCTGCCAAAGCGGATACGCCGGCTCGTCGGCAGCCGGATGGTTCCGGCAGAAATACTGGTAGACGACGCGCAGGTCGGCACGGAAGCCATACGCCTGCGTGCCGCCGGAAAGCACGCCGTTGGTGGTCAACACTCCGTCGTAAATGCGCGATCCGTCAATGTCTAGTGCCTGCAGTTCCGCCAACTTCGCCGCGACGTTTCCGCCCCACGACTGGCCATGCAGCAGGGTTCGCTCCGGCCGGCCCCACTGTTGCCAGAACGCGATGCGGCTGCGGTCGACGTCCTCGGCAGCGCGACGCACGCCGTAGCCGGGCGCGCGATAGGTCGAACCGACCCACGCGTAGCCTGCGCGCACCATCATCGCGAATCGGTCGAGATCGCCGAGCGCTTCTTCCAACGCAGGCGCAGAAAGCCGTGGGCCGCCGTGCGCATGCACCACCAGCCGTCGGTTCCATCGCGCCGGCATTGCGACGACGATCCAAGCGCCGCGCTCGTCGCGAGCGCTGTGGCAGGTTGCGTCGCCCTCGAGCACGTCGGGGCAGTCGACCGGGGTGAAACGCAGCCTCGCCGCCCCGTCGACGATTGCATTGGCGGACACCGCCGGCAGCGCGGCGAACGCGCAGAGAATCGCGCTGATCCACCCGACCCGACAGACTCGCATCAATGCTTCCTCAGAACGCGCGGCTGATGTTGACGTAGAAGTACCGGCCCCACGGATTGTGCAGCGAGCCACGGTAGCCGCCCTCAGCGAGCGCAGGGCCTTCATCCGTCAAGTCGCGCACGCCGACACGCAGTTCGGTGTCGTCAGGGAAGCGGAACTGTCCGTAGAGGTTGTGGTACAGACGGTCCTCGACGTCCCACGGCGTGCCGGAGAGGCCGAGCAGTTGCGCCTGCTCAAACGAGCTCATGTATTGCGACGAGTAACCGACGCGCCAAGGGCCCTTGTTCCACGTGACCACGCTGCTCGCCTTCCACTCCGGCCGACCGTTCTGGCCGACCAGCTCCCGCGAATCCGGCAGCGGCGTCGCGGCATTGATGGTCCCTGCAGCGCGCGCAGCGAAGAGCGCATTGACGATGTCGCCAGGATCGCGGCTGAACTCCAGCATCTTCGTGGCATTGAGGCTGACGCGGAAGGTGCCGAAGCGCGTCCGGCGCAACGACCAGTCCATGCCGAAGTCGAGGCCGCTGGCGGTCTGCGGCAGCAAGTTGATAAAGCGATCATTGATCGCGATGACGCGACCCACGGGCGTGATGCCCGTGCCGGCGAAGAATGCGACGTCCTCGACCGTCGGCGCGTCGCGCACGACCAGCGGATTGCTGCCCGACCCAACGCGATTGAGATAGTCGAGCGTGATGGCCGTCTGCGCGCCGAGCAGCCCGACAATCTGTTCCTGCTCGATGCGCCAGCGGTCAACCGTGAAGCTGAAATCGCCGAACTGCTCGGGGATGAACGCCGGCTGCAGCACGAGACCGATGGAGGTGTTCGTACTCTCCTCCGGCTCGAGCTCCGGATTGCCGGACACGCGCAGCGACGCACCCGCCAAGGCCTGCGCGCAGGCACCGAAGCTGGTGATGCGGCCGGCGCGCAGGTCGGCCTCGCAGCGGATGTGGTCGATGCCGCTGGCAAGGCGCGCGTACTCGGTGGCATTGGTCTGTTCGAGGTTCGGCGCGCGGAAACCTTGGGAGAAGGAGCCACGAACGCGGACGCCATCAATCAGATCCCAGGCGATCGCCACCTTGGGCTTGGCGACTGAACCGAAGTCCGAGTAGTCCTCGAAGCGGCCGGCCAACTGCATGTCCAGGCGATGCACCAGGGGAACCGACATCGCATCGGACACCAGCGGCAGCGCGAACTCCGCATAGGCGGAATAGACGGTGCGCGAGCCTTCGGTGTCCGGATTGGGGCTGACCGCAGCGACGTTGCTGAGATTGGTCGCGCCGGTGACGCGGTCGACGAAAGTGAACGTGCCATCGAGGTTTGCGTCGCGGTCATCCTCCTGCGTCTCGCGGCGCGCTTCGACACCAAACGCCGCGCCGGCATCACCGGCGGGCATCGAGAAAAGATCTGGGCGCGAGAGTCGCAGATCGCCCATGGCGAGCGTTGTCTTCGAGCGGCGCACCAGCTCGAAGACGATGGCGTCGATGGCGGCCGGCGAGCTCGGCGAGCAGTCTCCCGTGGTCGGCGTGTCGACGCAGCCGCCGCTGAACGGGTTGTAGGCATCGGGCGTCGAGAGTGCGAGCTGGCGCTGCAGCGCCGTCATGTTGACGTTCGGCGAACGGTCCTCGGCTTCCGCGGTCGAATACACGAGCGCGCTTTCCCAGTCGAAGCCACGCCACTCGCCGCGCAGCCCGCCCAATGCGCGAAGCTGCTGGTTGTCCACGCGCACGCGCTGGAAGCCGGCATCGACATAGCGATAGTTGGTCATCAATACCGGCAGGCCCGTCGTGGGCACACCGGTCAATCCGGGAAGGCGATTGGGGTTGGCACTGCCGTTGGCGAAGGTCACCGGGCCGAAAGGATTCCAATAGTTGCTCGCTGGAATCCATATCTGGTTGATGTTGACCACCGGCGGCTGCACGGCCTCACTGCGCGCGTCGTACACGCCGAACTCGCCGAAGGCCTGGACGCCGCCATCAAGGTCGTAGCTGCCGGTGAGGAAGAGATTCACGCGCTGCACTTCGGGACGAATGGTCGTGCCATCCCGCGTGTCGTAGCGCATCTCGCGATTGGTGGAGTTGTAGTTGTGGCTGCCGCTGCCGAGGCAGAGCCCGGGACCGTAGGCGATGCCGCAGCCGGTGAAGCTGGTGGGTTGCACACGGAACTGTCCCGACGTGTTGGTGACCGCCACGCCGTTGGAGCGGATGACCGGCCGGGTGCCGAGGCTCAAGCGCGCCCACGGGGTGTTCGAGGCTCGGCCATCGAGCGCGGCGACGCCCGAGAAGTCCGGGTCGGTGAACAGACTGCGCAGGTCGTCGGTGGACGTGTAGTCCTGGTCAGAGGCCAGCAGCGCCGTGCGATCGGTGTAGTTGAAGAACAGCGAGACGTTGCCGCGATCGTGGGTCTTGCCGGCGAACACGCTGACATCGACCTCGTCCATCGAGGTGCCTTCGGCCGTGCCGTAGCGCGCGCTCATTCGTAGGCCGTCGAAGTCGGACTGAAGCACCGTGTTGACCACGCCGGCCACGGCGTCGGCGCCGTAGATGGCCGCCGCGCCGTCGAGCAGCACCTCCAGCCGCTCCAGCCCACTGACCGGCAGCGAGTTCGAGTTGAAGCTCTGCACGGGGACGGTGCCGGTGTCGGTCGTGCCTTGGCTGGTCGGGTGCTGCACCAGACGTCGGCCGTTGAGCAACACGAGCGTGTTGCCGACGCCGAGCGAGCGCAGGTTCACCGAGTTGACATCGCCTCGCGCGGCATTGCTGGTCTGCGGGTTGTTCGAGGCGTCGAACAGCACGTCGCCCATCTGCGGGATGCTGCGCAGCAGTTCGTCACCCGACACCGCACCGGTGGCCTCGATCTGCGCCGCGTCGAACACGACGACGGGCAAGGCGTCGGTGGTCGGCGTTCCGGCGATGTGGGAACCGACCACGACGACCTTGTCGAGGACGACCGCTTCATCCTCCTCCGCGGGTGCGGCCGGTGCTGTCGTCTGGGCCTGCGCGAGGGCGGCTTGGATCGAAAGCGTGAGCAGCGCGAGCGCTGCGGTCCGGCGTTGCCGGGTCGAGTTCCGGTTCGGTTGCATGGTCGTTGTCCCCACGGATGCGTTGCAGTGTTGTAGTCAGTCGACGGTCAGTTCGTTCGGATCGCCCGGGCCTGCGGCCGGGTTCGGCGCGGCCGCCACCGGCTTCGGCGACCCTTCCAAGGCACGCGCCAGCGCCTCGCGGTCGAGCGCACCGTCCCAGCGCGCAACCACCAGCGTCGCCACGGCGTTGCCGATGAAGTTGGTGATCGAACGGCACTCGCTCATGAAGCGATCGATACCGAGGATCAATGCCATGCCGGCCACCGGCACCTCAGGCACGATCGCCAGCGTCGCGGCGAGGGTGATGAAGCCGGCGCCGGTCACGCCAGCAGCGCCCTTCGAACTCAGCATCGCTACCAGCAGCAGCATGATCTGGCTGCCGAGGCTCAGCTCCGTGTTGGTGGCCTGCGCGATGAACAGCGCGGCGAGCGTCATGTAGATATTGGTGCCATCGAGGTTGAACGAGTAGCCGGTCGGCACCACGAGCCCGACCACCGGCTTGGCGCAGCCGGCCTGCTCCATCTTTTCCATCAGTGAAGGGAGCGCCGACTCTGAGGACGAAGTGCCCAGCACGAGCAGGATCTCGGCTTTCAGGTAGCGGATCAGGCGAAAGATAGAGAACCCCGACAACCGCGCCACGGTGCCGAGGATCACGATCACAAACAGCAGCGACGTGACGTAGAACGACCCCACCAGCCACGCGAGGTTGTAGAGAACCCCGACGCCGTATTTGCCGATAGTGAAAGCGATCGCGCCGAACGCACCGATCGGCGCGGCCAGCATCACCAGATGCACGAGCTTGAAGACCGGCGCGACGAGCGCTTCGAGGAAGGCCGCCACGGGCCGGCCGCGCTCGCCGACCAGGGCCAGCGAAACGCCGAACAGCACCGAAAGGAACAGCACCTGCAGGATGTTTTCGCCCACGAAGGGGCTGAGCAGGGTCTTCGGAATGATGTCGAGCAGGAACCCGACCAGCGTGAGCTGCCCAGACTGCTGGACGAAGCCCTCGACCGCGCTCGGGTCGAGGTCCGCCGGGTTGATGTTCATTCCCGCGCCCGGCTGCACGACGTGGGCGACCACCATGCCGACAATGAGCGCGAGCGTGGAGAAGAACAGGAAATACGCCATCGCCTTGGCGAACACCCGACCCACCGAGCCGATGTGCGACATGCCGGCGATGCCGGTGACAATGGTGAGGAAGATCACCGGCGCGATGATCATTTTCACCGCTTTGATGAAAGCGTCGCCCAGCGGCTTCAAAGATTCGGCGAACGCCGGCTCGAAGTGGCCAAGCAGGGCGCCAAACACGATGGCGATCACCACTTGGACGTAGAGCTGGCGGTACCACGGCACAGCGTCGTTTACGGGCGGTGCGGTGCTGGAAGCGGCAACGTGCATGGCGGGCGGCATGGGACGACCCCGCCGTTGTACGCGCTCGCTTCCGGATCGCAGATAGCCTATTGGTAGTAGGCGTCGACCCCGCCACGCCGATGAACCCTCGCGAGGTACCTTGAAACGAAGCCTCCGTCCCGACCGTGCGCTGCTGGGCCCGATCCTCGTCGTCGGCGGAGCCCTCGTGGCGATGGGCCTCGCTTACACGTTGGTTCGGCAACGCACCCTCGGCCAGGAAGTCGAGCAGTTGCATCGACAGTCGCAGCTGCATTCGCAGTCGCTGCAACAGCGGGTTGACCGCTATCGCACGCTCCCGCAGGTGCTGGCACTCGATCCCGAACTGCTCGCCGCCGTCTCGACCGTCGGCGCATCGAGCATCGACGAAACAAACCGGCGGATTCGGCTCAACCAGCGCCTCGAGGGCGCCAACAGCGTCACGCGCTCCTCAACCCTGACGCTCATCGACCGGCACGGCGTAGCGATCGCCGCCAGCAATTGGCGTCTGCCAACCAGCAATGTCGGCGGCGACTACAGCTTCCGTCCCTACTTCAAGGAAGCCGTGGCCGAAGGTCGCGGCCGGTTCTACGGCATCGGCCTCACCACCGGCGCGCCGGGCTACTTCCTGTCCGAGGCCATCCGCGATGCCGACGGCCGCGTCGCTGGCGTCATCGTCATCAAGATCGAACTCGAGGCCTTGGAGCAGGAATGGCTCGAGACGCCCGACGTGGTGCTGGTCACCGACGCGCAGGGCGTCGTCTTCCTGAGCAGTCGAGGCGAGTGGCGCTATCGCACGCTGGCGCCGCTCGACGACGACGACCGTCGCGAAATCGCCGTCACTCGACAATACCCGCAGCAGCTGTTGGCGCCGCTGGAATTCCGGCCCGAGCACGAACTCGGCGCGGGAACGCGCCAAGTCCGCTCCGAAGAGGACGGCGTGCCCTCGCGACTGCTCTGGCAGACCGCGACGCTGGCCGAGGAAGGCTGGCAGGTGCACCTGTTGCACGACGCTTCGGCCGCGCCGGCGGCTGGACGCTCTGCGGCGATCGCCGCGGGCGGTGTCTGGCTCGCGCTCGCCTTCCTCTCGCTGTTCGTTCTCCAGCGCCAGCGGCTGTTCACGCTGCGTCAGCGCAGCCGCGACGAGCTCGAAGCGGTGCTCCAGCAGCACGCGCAGGAGCTGCGCACTGCGCAGGACGTCGTCGTCGAAACGGCGCGCCAAGCCGACGCTGGGTTGAGCCGCAGTTTGGAACACCTGCCGCAGGGCGTGGTCATCATCGACGCCGCGCTTCAGCTCGTGGCGTGGAACTCGCGCTACGTCGAGCTGTTCCGATTCCCGCTGGAGCTTCTGCGCGTCGGCCAGCCGATCGAAGCGCTGATCCGCCACAACGCCGTGCGCGGCCTGCTCGGGCCGGGCCCGATCGATGAGGCCATCGAACGCCGCCTCGACCACCTGCGCAGCGGCAAACCACACCTTCGCGAAAGCGAGAAGGACGACGGCACCGTGCTCGAGATCCGCGGCACGCCCCTGCCCGACGGCGGCTTCGTCACCAGCTACGCCGATATCACCACTTACAAGAACGCGGCACGCGAACTGCGCTCACTGGCCGATTCGCTGGAACGCCGCGTCGACCAGCGGACACGCGCCCTCGTCGAAGCCAAGCAGGAGGCCGAACGCGCAAACCGCTACAAGACGCGCTTCGTCGCCGCGGCGGTGCACGACCTGCTGCAGCCGCTGAACGCCGCGCGGATGTTCCTGTCGGCGCTGCGCAGCCGTGTCGACGATCCGGAATCCGTGCGGATCGCTGAACGCATCGACTCCGCGTTGTCGGCGCAGGACGCGATCCTCAACAGCCTGCTCGACATCTCGCGGATGGAATCCGGGGCGCTGCCGACGCGCATTGCCGACGTGCCGCTGGCACCCCTGCTCGACGCGCTGTCGGCCGAGTTCGGCATCCTTGCCGAGAACCGCGGCCTGCGCCTGCGCCGCGTCGCCACCCGCGCCGTTGTGAGGACCGACGAAGCCCTGCTGCGGCGCATCCTGCAGAACTTCCTTTCAAATGCGATCCGCTACACGCCCGAGGGCCGCATCCTGCTCGGCTGCCGCCGAGTGCCAGAGGGCCTGCGCATCGAAGTCCACGACCAGGGGCCCGGTATTCCTGAGAGCCTGCGCGCCGAAGTGTTCGAAGAGTTCCGCCGTCTCGACGACGGCGTGGCGGATGATCGGGGTGCAGGGCTCGGGCTGGCCATCGTCGAGCGCCTTGGCCGGCTACTCGGCCACTGCATCGGGCTGCGCTCGCGGCTAGGCATCGGCAGCGTGTTCTCCGTCACCGTGCCGCGGGGCGATGCCACGGCGGTCATCATCGCACCGCCGTGGAACACGTCGATCGGCCATGACGAGGATTCCGGACTGCGCGGGCAGCGGGTGTGGTGCATCGACGATGACCCGCTTGCCTGCGAAGCCACCCGCCTGACGCTCGAGCGCTGGGGCTGCCGCGTCGAAGTGGCCGGCGGCGTCGATGCATTCACCGCAGCGGCTTCCGGCGCTCGGTGCCCGGACATCCTGCTCCTCGATGTGCACCTCGGCGAGGCCGATGGCCCGCGGCTGTACGATCAATTCTGCGGTGGCTGGAACAACGCCGTGCCCGTGGTGCTGCTCACCGCCGAACGCGGCGAAGCGATCCGCACACTCGCCGCCGCGCGCGGCTGGAGCCATCTTGGCAAGCCGGTGCGTCCGTCCGCTCTGCGCAGCGTGCTGATGCAGGTCGTGATCCGACACTCCCGCGTCGAGACCGATCGTGGCTAGAGCGGCGGTTCCGGATCGAGCGACTTCACCAGCACCGCAGCCTGTGTGCGGCTGTGGCAGTCGAGCTTCTTCAGCAGCGCCGTAACGTGCACCTTGACGGTGTTCTCCGCGAGGCCCAGCACGCCGGCGATCTGCTTGTTGAGCAGTCCGTCCGCTAGGCACACCAGCACGCGGAACTGCTGCGGCGTGAGCTGTGCGAGCTTTGCTGCAAGCAGGGCATCGGCTTCCGAACGCTCCGCCGCCATCAGTGGAAACCAGGTGCCGCCTTCGAGCACCGCCGCCACCGCAAGCCCAATAACCTCCGACGGAGACGACTTCGGGATGAAGCCCGCCGCACCGAACTGCTGGGCGCGCCGGATCACACGCGGATGCTCGTTGGACGAGATGACGACGACGGGAACGTCCGGCCGCTCGCCGCGCACGTGCAGCAGGGCGGAAAAGCCATGCGCACCCGGCATCGTCAGGTCCAGCAGCACGAGGTCGATGTCGGGCTCGTCTTCGAGCATCCGGCCGAGCGCGCCGGCACTGGCGATCTCCCGCACGCGCGACGAGGGCAAAGCCGAGGTCAACGCATGGACAACGGCCCCGCGGAACAGTGGGTGATCGTCCGCGACAAGAATGAGCGGCGTGGCAAGGGGACAGGCGTTCATGGGCACTGACATTCTGCCCGAGCGCACGCCCCCTGCCCGCCCTGCCGCGCGCGCCGCACAATGCGCGCATGAGCGCGATCACCACGCCGACCTGGCGCCTCGACGACGACACCCCCATCGACACACTGGCCGCACAGGGCTTCGTGCGCCTGTCACCCGCGGCCACAGCGACGCTGGCGATGCTCGTGCCCACGGCGCTCGCCGGCCTCGCCGCGCACTGGGCCGACCTGCCGCCCGACGAGCACCTTCGCGATGGCGGGCGCTACCGCTTCCGTCGCCACGCCTCGCTGGTGCTGAGCAAGGACGGCCAGCGCATCGCCGAGCGCGTGCAGCGACCGCATTGGCAGCCCACCGACTACAACGCGCTGCACGGCGGCGTCGAACGCGGGTTCGCGCCGGTGCTCGACGCCACGCTCGCCGACCCGACCTTCCTCGGGCTGGTCACCGGCCTCGGCGCCGCCTGCGCGCAAGCCGCCGGGCACGCCCTGCCCTTCGTCGAGGTGCACCAGTTCCGCATCGACACGGCCGCCGGCATCGGTCGCCCGACGCCGGAAGGCGCGCATCGCGACGGCGTCGACTTCGTGGCGGTCGTGCTCGTCGACCGCGTGGCCGTGCGCGGCGGCGAAACCCGCGTGTTCGAGGCCGACGGCCCGGCCGGCCTGCGCTTCACGATGGTCGAACCCGGCACCGCGCTGCTGCTCGACGACGCGCGGATGATCCACGAGACCACGCCGCTGCAGCCGGATGGACAAGCCGGGCACCGCGACACGCTGGTGATCACCTGGCGGCGTGACGGCTTCCTCGACCCGACGGGCTGAGGCGCTTGCGCCCCCGCGGAGCGACGGTGTTCCGACGTCCCGGGCACTGAAACTTGACTCCCGTCACGCCAATTCCTTGGCACAGATCTTGCTCATGTTCGGCTGGACCCGCTGGAGCCGACCATGCTCGATGTCACCCTCACCGCCCATGACCCCGCACACACCGCGCGCTCGGCCGGCATGAACGAGCCCGGCATTTTCAAGGGCTGCACCGACCACGACGGGCCCCTCGCCACCGCGACCAAGCAGGCCATCCTCGCCTACCTCGGCAAGCCGACCGCCACGGCCTGGGAGCGCCTTCGCAGTCGCCCCATCGCTGGCCGCACGACCTTGGGCGACGCTTGGGCGCTCGCCCATCCGGCCGCGCCGCGACGGTTCCCGACGGCGGCGGAACTGATCCGCGCGATGCGCGTGGCGGTGGTGGCCCAATGGGCTGCGAACAGCGTCGCGATCCGCACGCACTGACGGCAATCCGCGGCGCCCGGACACACCGGATGGTGGCCCCACCAGGACTCGAACCTGGAACCAAGGGATTATGAGTCCCGTGCTCTGACCATTGAGCTATGGGGCCGTTGGTCGATTGTAGCGGCCGGTCCTGCCGGCGCCGGATTCACGACGCGGCGGGCGTGCCCTGCACCGGGTCGGCCGGCTCGCCGCGCGAGACCACCACCGTGCCGACGAGATCACCCGTCACGTTCACCACGGTGCGGCACATGTCGATGAAGCGGTCGACACCGAGGATCAGCGCGATGCCCTCCGCCGGAATGCCGAACATCACCAGAATCGAAGCGATCACCGGCAGCGAGCCGCCGGGGACGCCCGCGGCGCCGATGCCGCCGAGGACGCACATCAACAGCACCAGCACCTGCTGGCCGATGCTCAGATCGACGCCGAAGAACTGCGCGAGGAAAAGAACCACCACGCCTTCGAACAGGGCCGTGCCGTTCATGTTGGCCGTGGCGCCAAGCGTGCAGACGAATCGACCGACGCGCCGCGGCGTGCCCAGCACTTCCTCGGCGATGCGCAGCGTGGTGGGCAGCGTCGCCGAGCTGGACGAGGTGGAAAATGCGGTAAGGATGGCCGGCTGCGCCTTCCGGAAGAATTCGAGCGGGCTGACGTTTCCGACGAAGCGCAGGATCAGCGGGAACACGACGAACATGTGGAACGCCAAGGCGCCCACCGCGACGGCGACGAACTTCGCCAGCGGCACCAGCGCCGAGAACCCCCGGCTGGCGATCAGGGTGAAGAGCAGCGCGGCCACGGCATAGGGCGCGATGCGGATGACCGCGTTGATCAGCTTCAGCGTGATGTCGTAGATGCCCTGCACGGTGCTGACGAAGCTGCGCACGCCGTCGGTCTGCAGCGTGGTCGCGGCGATGCCGAACAGCAGCGCGAAGAACATCACGCCGATCAGGTTGTTCTCGACGGCGGCCGCCAGCGGATTGCGCGGCACGATGGAGAGCAGCACCTGCATCGGCGAGGCCGCCTGTCCGCCTTTGACCACGCCTTCGGCCTGTGCGGACGATTCGGCCATCAGCGCGCGGCCGACCTCGGGGTCGATGCCGGCGCCGGGCTGGAACACGTTTACCGCGACCAGTCCGATCGTCACCGCGATGCCGGTCACGACGACGATGAAGCCGAGGGTCTTGCCGCCGATGCGGCCGAGCGATTTCGGATCACCGATTTCCACGACGCCGAGCACCAGCGCCGAGAACACCAGCGGCAGCACCAGCATGAACAGCAAATGCAGGAAGATCGTGCCGACCGGCTGCGTGATCCACGTCAAAACGACCTGCAGCCACGGCAGCACCTGCTTCGCGCCGGACGGATCGACGGCATGCCCAAACGAATAGGCGATCCCGCCAAGCACGGCGCCGGTGAGGAAACCCAGCAGCATCTGCGTGTGCAGAGCCATGCCCTTCGTCGGGCCTGCGGCGTCGCTTGTCATCGGCGGGTTCTCGGTGCGAGTGAGGCGGGGATGCGAGGCTAGCAAACGCCGCCTCTCACCGCTCAGCGGAACCCGTAGCGGCGCAGCATGGCCTCGAGCTCACCGCTGTCGACCATCCGCTGCTGCGCAGCCGCCAGCCGGTCGATCGACAGCGCACCATCGCGGCGGACGCCGCAGTGCAGCGGCGTCCTCGACACCACGAGCGGGAAGGCGGCCAGCCCGGCCCAGCGCGAGTCGAGCTGCTGCAGCCAGGCGAAGGTCGACACGCGGGCGACGGCGAGATCGGTGCGCCCTTCGCGCTGCTTCTGCAGCGCCGTGATTTCGGTCAGCGCGTCCTCGCGGCGCGCCGTCCCCGCCGCGAACGCCGGCTCCAGCAGCGGATAGTGGTAACCGAGGACGGTGCCGATGCGGCGCCCCTCGATGTCGGCCAGCGCGACCACGGGCGGGGCGTCGCGCGGTCCGATCAGACGCTCCTCGATGATGAGACCCGTCTGCGCCACTTCGACATAGTCCCCGGCATCCACCTCGGGATCCCATTCGAGCGCGTGGAAGCAGCGCAGGTCGACGAGATTCTCGCGGATGCGTCGCTTGGTCCGCGTCGGCGGCGCATAGCTCAGCGACAGTGGCTGGGCCAATTCGCGCTCGAGGGCGGCGTACCAGTCGATGATGAGGCCGGCGCGCGGGGCGTCCGGCGAGGTCTGCGGGAGCAGGAAAGGCGGCCCCCACGCCTCCGAGACGCTGATCCGCAGCGGCGCGGCTTCGGTGGCGGCCGCACCCGCGGCGTTGCACAGCAGTGCGCCCGCCACCATCAACGCGCCTGCGATGCGCTTTCCCCGTCGACTCGGCATGGGCGCTCCTCCTCGTCCCGGCAGCATAGACCCCGGGCGTGAAAACGACGACGCCCCGCGCGAGGCGGGGCGTCGGGGCCGTTCGAAGCCCGCGACTTACTCGAGATCGAGGAAGCTGCGCAGCTGCTCGGAGCGGCTCGGATGGCGCAGCTTGCGCAGCGCCTTGGCTTCGATCTGGCGGATGCGCTCGCGGGTCACGTCGAACTGCTTGCCGACTTCCTCGAGCGTGTGATCCGTGTTCATGTCGATGCCGAAGCGCATGCGCAGCACCTTTGCTTCGCGCGGCGTCAGGCCGGAGAGCACGGTGCGGACGGTTTCCGACAGACCGGTCGTCGTCGCGTTCTCCAACGGCGACTCGGCGTTCGTGTCCTCGATGAAATCGCCGAGGTGCGAATCCTCGTCGTCGCCGATCGGCGTTTCCATCGAGATCGGCTCCTTGGCGATCTTCAGGACCTTCCGGATCTTGTCCTCCGGCATGTCCATTTCCTTCGCCAGCTCTTCCGGCGTCGGCTCGCGGCCGAACTGCTGCAGCATCTGCCGCGAGATGCGATTGAGCTTGTTGATCGTCTCGATCATGTGCACCGGGATGCGGATGGTGCGCGCCTGGTCGGCGATCGAGCGGGTGATGGCCTGCCGGATCCACCAGGTTGCATAGGTCGAGAACTTGTAGCCGCGGCGGTATTCGAACTTGTCGACCGCCTTCATCAGGCCGATGTTGCCCTCCTGGATCAGGTCGAGGAACTGCAGGCCGCGGTTGGTGTACTTCTTGGCGATCGAGATGACGAGGCGCAGGTTGGCCTCGACCATCTCCTTCTTCGCCTTGCGCGCCTTGGCCTCGCCATAGGCCATCGCGCGGGCGGTGTCCTTGATCTCGCCGAGCGTCAGGCACAGCGCGCCTTCGAGCGCGATCAGCGCGTTCTGCTGGGCGAGGATGGCGTCACGGTGCTCGCGCATGCCCGACGACCACTTCTGCTTGCGACGGATGATCTCGTCGGCCCACTCGAGGTTGGTTTCGTTGCCCGGCCAGGCCTTGATGAAGTCCTTGCGCGGCATCTTCGCGAGACGGGTCGAGATGTCGAGCACCTTGCGCTCGTGGTCCTTCGTCTCGGAAACGACCTCGCGGACCTTGCGCACCAGCGCGTCGATCAGCGCCAGCGGCAGCTTGAGCTTCATGAACTCGCCGGCCATCTCTTCGCGGGCCTTGACCGTCTTCTTGTCGGCCGAGCCGTACTTGGCGTGCGTCTTCTCGAACTTGCCGAAGTGCGACTTCAGGAGCTCCATGCGGCGCGCGACCTCGACCGGATCCGGGCCGGTCTGGGTCTCGGTCTCCTCGTCGTCGCCGCCTTCGACCTCGACCTCTTCCTCTTCGTCGGCCACCGCTTCGATCGGCGCGCCGCCGAACAGCTCGGGCGTCTCGAGGTCGGCGAAGCCGGTGACGATCTCGTTGAGGCGCTTCTTGCCTTCCTGGTGCAGCGCGTAGTCGTCGAGGATGATCTGGATCGTCCACGGGAACGCGGCCAGCGAGTTCTGCACCTGGTGCAGGCCTTCCTCGATGCGCTTGGCGATGGCGATCTCGCCCTCGCGGGTCAGCAGCTCGACCGTGCCCATCTCGCGCATGTACATGCGCACCGGGTCGGTGGTGCGGCCGCCTTCGGCGTCGATCGCGCTCAGCGCGGCGGCGGCTTCCTCGGCGGCGGTCTCGTCGGCGTCCCGAGCGCCGGTGGTTTCGGTCAGCAACAGGGTTTCGGCGTCGGGCGCAACTTCATGCACCTCGATGCCCATGCTGTTGATCATGCCGATAATGTCTTCGATCTGCTCCGGATCGACGACGTCGTTCGGCAGGTGATCGTTGACTTCGGCGTAGGTCAGGTAGCCCTGTTCGAGGCCCTTGCTGATCAGCTGCTTGATTTCGGACTGCTGCTCCGGACGCGGAGTTGCCATGGAGGGGGTACCGGAAGGAGAGAGCGGGAACCCGCTATTATACCGACGACCTCGGCCTTCACGCCAAGATATTGATCGGCAAGGGGTTTGGGTTCAGGCCGATGGGCGGACTCAGGTCTCGAGCCGGAAGGTCACCGGGCCGTCGTTGACCAGCGACACCTGCATGTGGGCGCCGAAACGCCCGGTTTCAACGACCGGCAGGCGCGAGCGGCAGGCAACGAGCAGGGCATCGAAACCGGCGCGCGCCTCATCCGGTGGCGCCGAGGTCGAGAAGCCCGGCCGCAGGCCCGAGCGGGTGTCGGCGCCGAGCGTGAACTGGCTGACCAGCAGCAGCCCACCGCCGTAGTCCTTGAGGCCGACATTCATGCGTCCAGCGTCGTCGCTGAAAACGCGATAGGTCGCGAGGCGTTCGGCCATCTTCACGATGCGCTCCGGCGTGTCACCGGGCTGCACGCAGGCGAGCGCGAGCAGGCCGGGGCCGATGGCGCCGACGGTCTCGCCGTCAACCTCGACGCTGGCGCGAAGCACGCGCTGGATCAGAGCGATCATCGGCGGATGCTCGCGAGCGACGGTGCGGAACGTCAAGCGGCCTCCGCTAGACTCGTGCGATGTCCACGAGCCTGCTGGCCCACGCGCTGCGCCTTCTCGCCTCGCTCGCCGGCCTGCCGGGGCCGAGGCTGCGCCGCCGGCTGGCCGAGGCGTTCGCCGCCCGCGAGTTCCGACGTCGCAGCGCCCGGGCGCTGGTCGTCGAATGCAACTTGCGGCTGGCCGCGCTGGACGCCGCGCTCGCCGTGCCGACGCTGGCGAATGCTGCGCTTACCCTTCTCGAAAGCCTGCGCTATTGGACGTGGCCGCGGTCAGTGAACCTTCGCGATGTCGTCGCTGTCCACGGCCTGCCGCTGCTGGAGTCGATGGAGCGCGACGGCGCGGTCATCATCATCGCCCCGCACTACGGCAACTGGGAGCTGCTGGTCCAATGGTTCGCGCATCGGCGCCGGCTGACGCTGATCTACTCGCGCGGCAAGTCCGCGGTCATCGACCGATTCCTGAAGCGGGTGCGCGAACGCTCGGGCGTCTGCGCCGTACCGGCGGACATGCACGGCATGAAGCCGCTGCTGCGCGCCCTGCAGCGCGGCGAGACCGTCGGCTTCACGCCGGACCAGCGCCCGGACGACGGCGGCGGGCTGTGGTCGCCGTTCTTCGGCGTGCCGGCGCTGACGATGACGCTGCCGCACCGCCTCGGCGAGCGCGTTCCGCAGGCGCGGCAGGTGCTGGCCTTCGCCGAGCGCCGTGCGGACGGCCGCTTCGAGGTGCACCTGTGGCCGGTGCCCGCGGCCGTGACCTCCGGCCCTGTGCAGGACGGCGTCGACGCGCTGAATGTGGCGATCGAAACGGTGGTGCGACGCGACCCCTCGCAATACCAATGGACGTACAAGCGCTTCCGGGGCCAGAGGCCTGGCGAAGACGCGGTGAACCCCTACTGGCCGGAATGCTATCGATGCCCGAAACGCTGACCGATTGGCCCGGCGATGCGCCGTGGCAGGCGCTGCCCGATGCAGCGCGACGCTGCTTCTTCCTGAGCTCGAACCTCGCCGGGGCGGTGTTCGGCCTGCTGTTCGGCGTCGTGCCCGCGGCGGTGCTGGCCTTCGCCGACGGGCCCTCCTGGTGGCAGCTCATCGGGGCGCTGGGCGTGCTGGTGGTGTGCCTCGCGCTCGCGAACTGGCGCGCCGCGCTGGCGTTCCGCTACACGCGCTGGCGGCTCGACGGTGACGGCCTGCGCGTGCGTCGCGGCCGATTCTGGCGCTCGGAAGTGCTGGTGCCGCGCGCGCGCGTGCAGCACCTCGACATCGAGCGCGGGCCGATCGAGCGCCGCTACGGCCTCGCGACGCTGGTCGTCCACACCGCCGGCACGCGATTGAACGCAGTGCGCCAGCCGGGCTTCGACGAGGAGAGCGCCAACCGCCTGCGCGATGCGCTGGTGCCGCAGCAGCGCGAGCACGACGACGCCGCGCATGGCTGAGGTCGAACCGTCGGCGTCGGGCGACGCGCGCGAGGCGCTGCAGGCCGCGGCCACGCAGCGCCTGCATCCGCTGTCGTGGCTGTTCATCCTGATCGCGCAACTGCGGATGTTCGCGCTTCCGCTCCTCGTGCTGCTGCTCGGCGGCGGTCGCGACGGCGACAGCACCGGCGACTTGGTCGGCCTCGCGGGCGCCGGCGTGCTCGCGGTGGTCGCGGTGTGGCAGTACTTCACCTATCGCTACGGCTTCCTTGACGCGGCGCTGGTGATCCGCAGCGGCGTGCTGCAGCGGAACGTCCGGCTGATCCCGTTCGATCGCGTGCAGAACGTCACGGTGCACCAGAACCTGCTGCACCGCCTGGTCGGCGTGGCCGAAGTGCGGCTTGAATCCGCCGGCGGCATGGGCAAGGCCGAGGCGCAGATGCAGGTGCTGAAGCTCGACCAGGCGAACGCGCTCGAGGCGCTCGTGCGGGCCGGCGCGCATCGCGGCGGTGCAAAGGACGCCGCGGCGATGGGCGGAGCGGATGCCGGCGGTGCGGCCATCGACGACCGTCATCCGGAGGCGCCCACGCTGTGGCTGCAGCTCCCCACGCGCGAGCTGGTGCGCCTGGGGCTGATCTCCAACCGCGGCATGCTGGTCGTCGCCGCCGGCTTCGCCTACCTGACGCAGGCCGGCGACACGATCGTCGAACGGTTCAGCAACGGCATCGAATCGATGGGTCGCGAGGGCATCGCGCTGGCCGAGGCCTGGCACCTCGGGCCGGCGGCCTACGCCGGCCTCGCGCTGGCCCTGCTGCTGGCGATGATCGTCGTCGTGCGACTGCTGTCCGTCACGCTCGCGATCCTGCAGTTCCACGATTTCCAGCTGCATGCCGGCGATCGCGAGCTGCGCGTCGAGCGCGGCCTGCTGAGCCGCGTGCGCAGCCATCTGCCGAAACGGCGCATCCAGGCCTATTCCCTGCGCGAGACGCTGCTGCACCGGTGGTTCGGCCGGCAGAGCCTGCGCGTCGACCGCGCCGCGATGGAGGCCGTCAACGAGGCGCAGTCGATCCGCGACCTCGTGCCGTTGGCCACGCCGGCGGGCATGGACGGCATGCTGGCCGCGCTGCTGCCGGCCGACAGCTGGCCGCTGCAGGACTGGCAGCCGCTGCATCCGAACGCGTGGTGGCGCGTCTTCGTTCCGCCCGCCTGGGGCGTGCTGTTCGGCACGGCCCTGCTGGTGTTCTTCGAAGGCCCGGTCGGGCTGTGGGCGCTGGTACTGCTCGCGCTGGTCTACCTGCGCGCGCGGGTCTGGGCGCGCTACTCGGCGTGGTCGCTGGCGGGCGGCGTGGTGGCGTTCCGGCAAGGGTGGCTGGATCGCCACTGGCGCTTCGCCGAAGCGCGCAAGCTGCACGCGCTGCGGATCACCCAATCGCCCTTCGATCGTCGCCACGGCATGGCCACGCTGCATCTCGACACCGCCGGTGCGTCACCGATGGAACCGCCGCTGCGCGTGCCCTACCTCGCGGTGGCCGATGCCGAAGCGTTGGCCGCGCGGCTGCGCGCGCTGATGCCGTACGACGCCGGTATCAGTCGCGCCAGAACTGCGGCGTCAGCAGCACCAGCAGGGTGAACACTTCCAAGCGGCCGAGCACCATGGCGAAGCTGCAGACCCACACGCTGAAGTCGCTCATGTCGCGGAAGTGCGAGGCCACCGCGCCGAGGCCCGGGCCCATGTTGTTGAGCGTGGCCGCGACGGCCGAGAAGGCGGTGACGATGTCGACGCCGTCGGCGGCGAGCGCGAGCGTCATCGCGAGGTAGGCGAGGATGTAGAGCGTGCAGAAGCCGGCCACCGAGATCACCACGCTTTCGGAAACCCGCTTGCCGCCGACCTTCACCAGGAACTGGCCCTTCGGATGCACGAGCTGCTTCAGCTCGCGCAGGCCCTGCCGCACGACCATCTGCACGCGCGCCACCTTCATGCCGCCGGAGGTCGACCCGGCGCAGCCGCCGACGAAGCCGACCATGATCAGCGCGAGCGGCGCGAGGCCCGGCCAGTCGACGAAGCCGGTGGTGACGAAGCCGGTGGTGGTGATGTTCGACATCACCTGGAACGTGGCGTGGCGCAGCGCGTCGATCGGGCTGTCGAAGCGTTCGCCCAGCCATACCGTCAGCGCCACGACGAGGCTCACGGTCACGCAGATCCAGAAGAAGCTCAGCACTTCCGAATCCGCCTTGTAGTGGCCGAGGGTCGCGCGCCGCCAGGCATACCAGTGCAGGCCGAAGTTCAGGCCGCCGAGGAACATGAAGACGATGGCGATGGTGTCGAGCAACGGGCTGTTCCAGAACCCGAAGCTGGCGTCGTAGTTGGCGAAGCCGCCGGTGGCCACGGTGCTGATGCCGTGGCAGAGCGCGTCGAAGAAGCTCATGCCGCCGACCCAGAACGACAGCGCGCAAAGCAGAACGAGCCCGGTATAGACGAGCCAGAGGGCTTTGGCGGTGTCGGCGATGCGCGGCGTGAGCTTGCTGTCCTTCTGCGGGCCGGTGGTCTCGGCGCGGAACAGCTGCATGCCGCCGATGCGCAGCATCGGCAGGATCGCGACCGCGAGGATGACGATGCCCATGCCGCCGAAGTACTGCAGCAGCATGCGGTACATCAGCACGCTCTTCGGCAGGTGCTCGATGCCGACGATGACCGTGGCGCCGGTGGTGGTGAGGCCCGACGCCGCTTCGAACACCGCGTCGGTGTAGCTCAGGTGCGGCTCCGTCAGCATGAAGGGCAGCGCCGTCACCAGCACGGCGATGATCCAGACGCCGGAGACGATCAGGAATCCGTCGCGAAGCCGCATCTCGTACTGCGCGTGGCGAACGGGGAACCACAGCACGAAGCCCGCAACGCCGGCGACGAGGAAGCTTTCCAGGAAGGCGACCTGGCTCGGCTCGTCCCACCACCACGCGAGGACCAGCGGCGGCAGGGCGATCATGGCCGAGAGGCCGATGATCGCGCCGAAGATCCGCAGCAGGGTGCGGGAGCGCTCCGACAGGAGCGAATAGGGGTTCAGAGCCACGTGGCGCCGGCCTGGAACAGCGCGGTCACCTGCGGCATCTCGCGCTTGTCCATCACGAAGACGATCAGATGATCCTCCGGCTCGACGACGACGTCGTGGTGCGCGATCAGCAGCTGGTCGCCGCGGACGATGCCGCCGATGGTCGCGGACGGCGGCAGCGCCAGCTCCTCGAGGCCGCGGCCGATCACCTGCGAGCTGCGGCGGTCGCCGCGCGCGACGACTTCGACGGCTTCGGCGACACCGCGACGCAGCGAGTACACCTGCGCCGGCGCGCCCTCGCGGATGTGCGCGAGCAGCGCGCCCAGCGTGACCTGCTGCGGGCTCACGGCGATATCGATGCTGCCGCCTTCCACCAGCTCGGCGTAGGCCGGGCGGTTGATCAGCGCCAGCACGCGCGGGCAGCCGAGGCGCTTGGCCAGCATCGCCGACAGGATGTTCGCCTCGTCGTCGTTGGTCAGCGCGCAGTAGATGTCGGTCTGGTCGATGTTCTCCTCGCGCAGCAGCTCCTCGTCGGCGCAGTCGCCGACCAGCACGATGGAGTTCAGCAGATCCTCGGAAATCCTTCGCGCGCGCTCGCGCGAACGCTCCATCACCTTCACCGAATAGCGGTTCTCGATCGCCTTGGCGAGGTTGCGGCCGATGTTGCCACCGCCCGCGATCAGCACGCGGCGCGTGGGCTTCTTCTCGACGCGACGCAGCTCCGCCATCACCGCCGGGATGTGCCGCCGGTCGGCGAGAAAGAAGACCTCGTCGTCGATTTCGATCACGGTGCTGGCTTCCGGCTTGACAGGCTTGCCGCGGCGGAAGATCGCCGCCACGCGCGCGTCGGCGCCGGCCGGCAGATGGCTGCGCAGCTCGCGCAGCTGGTGCCCGACCAGCGCACCGCCCTCGATGGCGCGCACCGCGACGAGCTGGGCGCGCCCTTGAGCGAAGTCCAGCACCTGCAGCGCGCCGGGATAGCCGATCAGGCGGTCGATGTGGCGCACCACCAGCGTTTCCGGGCTGATCGCCGCGGTGACCGGCGAGGTGCGCGGGTCTTTCAGCACGCCCAGTTCGAGGTACTCCGACTCGCGAAGGCGCGCCACGCGCGTCGGTGTGCGGAAGCGCGTCTGTGCGATCTGGCAGGCCAGCAGGTTCACTTCATCGCTCGACGTCACCGCGACCAGCAGCTCGGCCTCCTCCGCGCCGGCGTGCGACAGCACCGACGGCAGCGAGCCGTGGCCGACGACGGTGCGGATGTCGAGCCGTTCGGCCAAGTCACGCAGGCGCTGGTGGTCGGTGTCGACGACGGTGATGTCGTTGTTCTCGGAGGCCAGCGCCGCCGCCACGGACGAGCCCACCGAGCCCGCCCCAAGGATCAGAATATTCACGCGCTCCCCGCACGTCGTCGTTGCGGGCGGATCATACGCCCACGAGCTGGCGACACAACGCGGCGTAGTCGCGGTTCATGCGCTCGCGGCTGAACTCGGCGACGGCCCGCGCCCGGCCCGCCTTGGCGAGCCGCTCCGCTTCGACCGGATCGCGCAGCAGGGCCTCGAGCGCGTCGGCCAGCGCCTTCGGATCACCTTCCGGCACGAGCCGACCGTCAACGCCGTCGCGCAGCACCTCTTTCACGCCCGGCACCGCGCTCGCGACCGCGGCGCAGCCGGCGGCCATGCCTTCGATCAAGGCCAGCGGCATGCCCTCGTAGTGCGTGGACAGGCAGGCGATGCGGTGGGCCATCAGCCGCACCGGCACGTCGCGCACGACGCCGAGGAACTCGACCTGCGCCGCGATGCCGAGTTCGCGCGCGAGCTTTTCCAGCGGCGCACGATGCAGGGCCTTGCCGCCTCCGGCCAACTGCACCGGCGGCGCGAGCCCGCGCTCACGCAGCAGCGCCACCGCGCGCAGCAGGGTGGCGTGGTCCTTCTGCTTCGAGAAGCGCGCCACCATCACGATGCCGGGCACGCGCGACGCGAAATCGACCGCATCGGCACTGGCGAACGGCTCGAGGCGGATGCCGTTCGGTATGGCGACGGTGCGCTCGGCCGGCATGCCCTGCGCCAACAGCACCTGCTGCACGCCTTCGGAGCATCCGACGATCCGCGCCGTGCGCTTCGCCAGCCAGCGCGATTGCGCCAGCCTCCAGCGCGTGTAGCGCTCGCGCGTGTTGTGCTCGACGTGCACGAGGTGCGGCACCTTCGCGATCAGCCCGGCATAACGGCCCCACAAATGCTCGGAGAAGCCGTGGCAGAACAGCACGTCGGGCTGGAACTCCCGACACAGCCGCACCAGCGCCCAGATCGTCGCCGCGTGCGACCAGCCGGGCACGACCCGGAACGGCGTGCCGTTGGCGTCGAGTTCCGCGAGACGCTCCGGCGGCGTGCGCGATTTGCGTCGCAGCACCAGCAGAGGTTCGAAACCGGGCTCGCTGCGCGCGGCGTTGACCAAGGCGATGGCGACCTGCGTGGCGCCACCGGAAAACCCACCAGTGACGAAATGCATCACGCGCAGCGGTCGTCCCTGATCCGAGCCCACCACGGGGTTCGCGTTGGAATCGGTCATGGGCAAGCGAGAGGTGCGCAGGAGTTGGAGGAAGCGGCGCCTACAATAGCCGCATGGCTGATCCCCTGCCCCTGTCCGGCGTCGTCATCACCTTCAACGAGTCCGACCGCATCGAGCGCTGCCTGCGTTCGATGCTTGCCGTGTGCGCGGACGTGACCGTCGTCGATTCGCAGTCCACCGACGGCACGCCGGAGATCGCGCGCCGCCTCGGCGCCCGCGTAGTCGACCAGCCGTGGCTCGGCTTCGGCCGACAGAAAAACCTCGCCATCGAACAGGCGAGCCAGCCCTGGGTGCTGCTGCTCGACGCCGACGAGTGGCTGGAGCCCGACGCCCAGACCGAACTGCGCGCGCTGTTCGCTTCCGGTGCGCTCGAGCAGGCCGACGTGTTCACCCTGCAGCGGCGCACCCACTTCCTCGGCAGCGTGATGCGCTTCGGCAGCTTCGCCCGCGAGCCGGTGCATCGGCTGTTCCGCGCGCACGGCCGGCACGAGGAAAGCCCGGTGCACGAGCGCTTCATCACCGACGGCCTGCGCGAGCGCGCGTCGACGGTGCGTATGGAGCACGACACCGCGCGCTCGGAAGCCGAGTACTGGGCCAAACTGCAGCGCTACGCGGCGCTGTGGGCCGAGGAGCGCGCCGCGCGCGGCAAGCGCGCCTCGGCGCTACGCGGCCCGGCGGCGGCGGCCGCGTACCTGATGAAGAACCTCGTGCTGCGCGGCGGCATGCTCGACGGCCCGGGCGCGTGGCGCTTCCACGCGCTGCACGCGCGCTACGCCGCGCTGAAGTATCAGCGCCTGCGCGACATCCGCGCGTAGAAGAAGCCATCGCCGCCGCCGTCACCCGGGAACCGCTGCGAGCCGTGCCCGGTGTCGGCGCCGAAGCGCGCGTCGAGCGGTTCAAGCACCGCCGCCGGCGTGCGCGCGAGGAAGTCGCGGATCTGCACGTCGTTTTCCGCGCGCAGCGTCGAGCAGGTGGCGTAAAGCAGCGCGCCGCCGGGCACGAGCAGCGGGAACAGCGCATCGAGCAGGCGCGCCTGCGTGGCCACCAGCGCGGCGGTGTCGTCCTCGCGGCGATGCGCCTTGATGTCGGGCTGGCGACGGATGATGCCGGTGGCCGAGCACGGCGCGTCGAGCAGGATGGCGTCGAAGCGCGGCGATCCGCCCTCGCCCAGCACGGCGAGCGCGACGGATGGATCCGCGGCGTCGGCCACGCGGGCTTCGAAGCGCGCGTCCGACGGCTTCAGCGCATCGACCAGCGCGCGCACGCGCTGCAGGCGCGTCGCATCGACATCCAGCGCGAGCACATCGCCCGAATCACCGACCGCCGAGAGCAGCCCCAGCGTCTTGCCGCCCGGCGCCGCGCAGGCGTCGAGCGCGCGTGCGCCGGGCGCCGGCGACAGCGCTTCGACCGCCAGCTGCGCGGCGAGGTCCTGCACGTGGAACGCCCCCTCGTCGAAGCCTGGCAGCGTGGCCGGGTACGCGCGTTCGAGCAGGCGCAGGCTGTCGCGCGCCAAGCCAAGCTCCGCGGCGATGCCGGCCGCGGCGAAGCGCTCGATCAGGGCATCGCGCGACACGCGCGGCGCATTGGCGCGCAGCCACAGCGGCGCCTCGGCGTTGTTGGCGTCGAGCAGCGCATCGACGCGCGTCGGCCAGTCGGCCTCGAAGCGGCGCAGCAGCCAATCGGGGTGGCTCGTCCGCACCGCGCGGCTTTCGCTGACCGGCCACGCTTCGCGCGTGGCCTTGCGCAGCACGGCGTTGAACAGCCCGGCCAAGCCCTCGCGGCCCAGCAGCTTCACCGCGTCAACGGTGGTGCCGACCGCCGCGTGCGGCGCGAGGCCCAGCGCGTCGAGCTGCACGAGGCCCACCAGCAGCAGCCTTGCCACCGCGCGGTCCTTCGCCGATCCGACCGGCAGTGGCCGCGCCAGCCAGCGCGACACCACAAAGGCGTAGCGACGCTCGTGGCGCAGCGCCGCGAACACGATGGCCTCGAGCAGCCCGCGATCGCGCGGATCGGCAATTTTCGGCAGGGCGACCGACAGAACGGCCTTCAGCGAGCGGCCTTCGTCGAGCACGGCCACGAGCACGCGCGCGGCCTCGGCGCGCAGCGCGGCGCCGCTGCCGATCACGCCGTCCTCAGCTGCGGCCGCGCGTTGAGGAACTCCGCGACGGGCTGCGGCTTGCCGCCCTCGCGCTGTACGACGGTCAAGCGCAGCGCACCCTCACCGCAGGCCACGGTCAGGCCTTCGCGGGTGCCGGCGACGAGCGTGCCCGGGGCGCGTTCTTCAACCCCGAGCGCGCGCGCGCCGGCTTCGGACAGCGGCACGGCGCCGTGCACGCGCAGGCGTTCGCCAGCGATCTCGCATTCGGCGATCGGCCATGGGTTGAACGCGCGGACTTTTCGCGCGAGCACGGCCGCCGGCTGCATCCAATCGAGTTTCGCTTCCACCTTGTCCAGCTTGCGCGCGTAGGTCGCGCCCTCGGCCGGCTGCGGTGTGGCCACCGGCACCATGCCGGCGCGAAGCAGCTTCAGGCCGTCGCCCAGCACTTCCGCACCGAGCTGCGAGAGCCGATCGTGCAGCATGCCGCCGGTGTCGTCGTCGGTGATCGGCGTGGTGAGCCGCAGCAGCAGCGGGCCGGTGTCGAGGCCCTTCTCCATGCGCATCAGGTCGACGCCGGTCTCGGCGTCGCCGGCTTCGATCGCACGTTGGATCGGTGCGGCGCCGCGCCAGCGCGGCAGCAGCGAGGCGTGCACGTTCCAGCAGCCGTGCGTCGGGATGTCGAGCACGGCCTGCGGCAGGATCAGCCCGTAAGCGACGACGACCATCAGATCCGGTTTCAGCGCGCGCAGCTGCGACTGCGCGTCGGCGTCACGCAGCCTCTCGGGCTGGAACACGTCGATGCCGAGCTGCTTTGCGCGCTGTTTGACCGGCGATTCGGCCAGCGCGCGGCCGCGGCCCGCCGGGCGATCCGGCTGCGTGTACACCGCAACGATCTCACCGCGCGCGGCGGCGGCATCGAGGCAGGGCACGCTGAACTCCGGCGTGCCCGCGAAGACGATCCTCAAGCCCATCAGCCTTCGACTTTGGCCAGTTTGGCGAGCTTCTTCATCGCCATCTCGCGCTTGAGCGGCGTCAGGTAGTCGACGAAGACCTTGCCGTCCAGATGGTCCATCTCGTGCTGCACGCAGACGGCCTCGAGGCCGCTCACCGTGTACTCGCGCGACACGCCGTCGCGGTCCAGCGCCCGGACGGTCACCGTCTCGGCGCGCTTCACCTCGGCGAACACGGTCGGCACCGACAGGCAGCCTTCCTTGCAGAGCTGGCTGCCGCTGGCCGCGACGATCTCCGGGTTGATCAGCACCTTCTTGTTCGACTTGTCATCGGAGACGTCCATGACGATCAGCCGGATGTGCCGGTCGATCTGCGTGGCGGCCAGCCCGATGCCCGGCTCTTCGTACATCGTTTCGAACATGTCGTCGATCAGCGCGCGCAGGGCGTCGTCGACCTGCTCGACCGGTTTGGCGACGGTGCGCAGGCGCGGATCGGGGAAGCGGAGGATGGGCAGCAGGGCCATGGCTCGGGGCTCGAACAGGGTCGCGGGCGGTGCCCGCCGGCCGCACAGTGTAGCGATCGGCCCCGAACGCCCGCTGGCCGATTGCAATGCCGCGAAGGTTCTGGTCTATAGTGACAAGTGTTAACCATGCGGAAAATCAGGGGGATAGCGGCCATGTTTAAACGGCTTTGTGCGGTCGCCGTCGCGGCGCTGCTCACGGTGGCGTCCTACGCCGCTGCCGTCGAGATGCGGGAAGGGCATCCGACCACGTACACGGTGCAGCGCGGCGACACGCTGTGGGACATCGCCGGACGCTTCCTGACCAAGCCCTGGCTGTGGCCGGAGATCTGGCAGGCCAATCCGCAGATCGAGAATCCGCACCGCATCTTTCCCGGCGACGTGATCAGTCTCGCCTATCTCGACGGCCGCGCCGTTGTGCAGACGACTCAGGCCGGCCCGCGCTCCGAGCCGGCGATCACCACGGTGCCGCTCGCCGAGATCGAGCCCTTCCTGCGCCAGAGCTCGGTGGTCTCGGAATTCGAGGACCTGCCGCACGTGGTCAGCATCGAGGAAGGGCGCCTGCTTGGCGCCGACGGCCAGATCGCCTACGTGCGCGGCTTCGAGGGCGCCTCGGTGGGCGACACGGTCACGCTGGTGCGCCCGACCTACCACTTCCGCCTGCCGGCCGCCCGCCGCGTTACCAACACCATTCCAAGCAAACTGGATCATCGCGGCGATGAAACCTATCGCGACGTGCGCAGCGCCTGGGGCCGTGACCTCGCCCGCGGCGAGAGCCTCGGCTACGAGCTGACCCGCCAGAGCCTTGCGCGCATCACCCAGATCCAGGGCGACGTCGCGCTCGCCCTGCTGGTCGACGGCACAGCCGACGTGCGCCCCGGCGATCGCGTGATCCCGGCCGAAGCGCAGCCGTACGACGACAGCTTCCTGCCGCAGGCGCCAACCTCGATCCCGGAGCATGCCGCCGTGATCGGCATCGCCGATGCCAGCCTGTCGAGCGGCCCGCGCTCGGTGATCGCCCTGGCCGTTGGCAGCGCCGATGGCGTCAAGAACGGCACCGTGTTCTCGACCTGGCGCCCGGGCGAGGCCGTGCCGGACGACGTCATGAACGCGAACCGCATCGCCGCCGCGCGCGACAAGGTGCAGCTGCCCGACGAGTTCAACGGCCGCGTGATGGTGTTCCGCACCTTCGACCGCGTCAGCTACGCGCTGGTGATGGAAGGCATCCGCCCGACCCAGATCGGCGACAAGCTGAAAGGCCCGGACGCGATGCAGTAAGACCCCACATCGCGGGGTTTTCCGACGGAAGGCGCCTGCGGGCGCCTTCATCGTTTCCAGCATGGACAGCCTCGATGCGTTCCTCCGCCTTCATCACGCCGCCGGCAACGCCGGGTGGCTGCGCGAGGCGCTGCGTCCCACCGACACCGGCGCGGCGATGGCGTCGCCGGGCCAGCGAGCGCCCGCGGATCTTTTCGACGCACCCGTCGCCGAGTGGCTGTCGTCCGGCGCGCCGATCGGCGCCCGCGAAGACGCCCACGGCCCCGAAGCCGCGGCTCACGTCGCCTCGGTACGGCGCTGGCTCGAGGCCGATCCCGCGCACGCGGTGATCGGCTGGTACGACGCCGACTACCCGAGCCTGCTGCGCGAGGTCGCGAATCCGCCGACCGCCCTGTTCGTGCAGGGCCATGCGGAGCGGCTGTGGTGGCCGCAGATCGCCGTCGTCGGCAGCCGCGCGCCAACGCCGTCAGGGCGCGAGCGCGCCGCGCAGTGGGCCCGGGCCTTCGCGGATGCAGGCTTCGTGGTGACCAGCGGGCTCGCCGCCGGCGTCGATGCTGCAGCGCACGCTGCGACGCTGGGCGACCCCGGCACGGTCGCCGTCACCGGCACGGGGCCTGACCGCTGCTTTCCGGCGGCACATCGTCCCCTGCAGGCCGATATCGCGGCGCGAGGCTGCGTGGTCAGCGAGCACGCCCCCGGCGTCGAGGCGCGGGCCGAGCATTTTCCGAGCCGCAACCGGATCATCGCCGGACTCTCGCTGGCCACGGTCGTCATCGAGGCGGCGCAGCGCTCCGGCGCGCTGATCACCGCCCGCCTCGCTGCCGAAACCGGCCGCGACGTGTTCGCCCTGCCGGGCACGCCGGAAAACCTGAAAGCGCGGGGCTGCCATCGCCTGATCCGGGACGGCGCGACGCTGGCCGACGATCCGTCGCAGGTGATCGAAGCGCTGGCCGCGGGCACGGGCGAGGCCATCGGCCGGCTGCGCTCGGCGCTGCGCACGCCGGTGTCGAAGGCCCCCGGCATCGAGGCCACGCGGCCCATCGGCGAGGCGGGTCGCGTCTGGCGCGCGCTCGGCCACGACGGCGCGCGCTTCGATGAACTCCTCACGCGATCGGGATTGACGTCCGCCACCCTCGCCCCCATCCTGCTGGCGTTGGAGTTGGAAGGTCGTCTCACGCAGCAGCATGGGGTGTACCTCCCCAGCGGCTGAACCCCTCACACACGCGCTGGTCTGCAGCGCAGGCGCCAGGGTGATGAAAGAATCGATCCTCGACGTACTGCTCTTCCTCTTCGAACACTACTTCAGCGACGACGCCGACCTCGTCCGCGACCGCGACTCCCTCCAGAACGGCCTGCTCGAGGCCGGATTCAGCCCCGCCGAGATCCACAAGGCCTTCGAATGGCTGGATGAGCTCGCCGAACAGCGCCCCGCCGTCGCCAGCGCCCGCTTCGACGGCCCGATCCGGCTCTACACCGACCCCGAGTACGCCAAGCTCGACGCCGAAGGTGTCGGCTTCCTGATGTTCCTCGAGCAGTCGGGCGTCCTGAACGCCGAGCAGCGGGAACTCGCCATCGACCGGGCCATGGCGCTGGACCAGGACGACGTCGACCTCGACGACCTGAAGTGGGTCGTACTGATGGTGCTCTTCAACCAGCCGGGGGCCGAGGCCGCCTACGCCTGGATGGAGAACCTGATGTTCGGCGACGAGCCCGCACCGACCCACTGACGCGCAGCGACGCAGGGTCGGCCCGCCGACGTCGCGACGCGCTTCCATTGACCTGCCGTTCACGGGCATTCTCCCGTGAACGCCGCGGCTTGCCCGGTGAAGTCCGCAGAACAGGAGTCCGGGCATGTCGAACACGTGGTACTACGTCAACGCCGATCGCGAACGCCACGGGCCGGTGGATGCCGCCGCGCTGAAGGACCTTGCGGCCCGCGGCGACGTCCACGCCCGCACCCTCGTCTGGCGTGAAGGGCTGCCGCAGTGGCAGCCACTGGCGCAGGTTGCCGGCGAACTGGGCATTGCCCTCGGGGCGGTGCCCCCACCGCCCACGCCGTCGGAGGCGCCGCCCGCCATGGCGTCCGATCCCGCGCCAATGGCGGCGGCGCGCCCGCGTGAACCGGCGGCCGATGACGCCCTGGCAGCAGCCTACGCAGCCAGTTCGCGCGATGCAGCGGCCACGATGGGCATCGATGCCGACGACGTCGTCGACGCGGGCTTCTGGAAACGGCTCGCCGCCTTCCTGATCGACGCGGTGATCCTGACGGTCGCCGTGTACGCCATCGTGATCCTGATGCTCGTCGTCGTGGGTGCCGGCGTCGGCGGCGTCATGACGATGTTCGAAGCCAGCGCGACCGGGCAGCCGCCATCGGGCCCGCTGCTCGGCGTGTTCCTGCTCGGCTTCTACGTGCTGCCCTTCGTGATGCGATGGGCCTACTTCACCTTCCTCACCGCGTCGTCGTGGCAGGGCACGCTGGGCAAGCGCGCCGTCGGCATCAAGGTGGTCGATCTCGACGGCAACCCGATCGGCAAGGGCCGCGCCACCGGCCGCTGGTTCGCCGCGGCGCTGTCCTACCTGACGCTGTACATCGGCTTCCTGATGGCGGCCTTCACCGACCGCAAGATGGCGCTGCACGACATGGTGGCCAGCACCCGCGTGGTCGATCGCTGGGCCTACACCGAGCATCCGGAGCGCCAGAACCGCAAGCTCGGTGGCTGCGCGATCGCCGCTCTGATCGGCCTCGGCCTGTTCTTCATCCTGTTCTTCGTCGGGGTCATCGCCGCGGTCTCGCTTCCGGCCTACCAGGACTACACGCAGCGGGCGAAGCTGGCGCAGGTGGTGGCCGAGGGCCGCGGGATGGGTGATGTGGTGGCCGAGTTCCGCGCCAACACCGACCGCTGCCCGGCCGACCTCGAGGAAGCCGGGCTGTCGGCGCCGACGAGCGCGCTTGTCGAGTCGACCGAAGTCGGCGAGATGGAGGACGGCCAGTGCGCCGTGCAGCTCCAGCTCGGCGGCCCGGAGGCGGGGACATTCGTCGGCGAATACCTGTGGTTCACCGTCGACGGCGAAGGCAATACCGGCTGCAGCGGCAGCATGGACGACAAGTACCTGCCCTTCGACTGCCGCGACTGAACTTGACACCGCCGCCGTCCCGGTGGCCCTAATGAAAAAGGAAAGCCCGCCGCATGGCGGGCTTTCGTCCCTTCGCGCGGCCTTCCGCGCGCGGCCCTCACGGTAAGCCGGACATGGCCAAGAATCTTCTCATCGTCGAATCGCCCGCCAAGGCGAAAACCATCAACAAGTACCTGGGCAAGGACTTCCAGGTGCTGGCCAGCTATGGCCACGTGCGCGACCTGGTGCCGAAAGAGGGCGCCGTCGACCCCGAACGCGACTTCGCGATGCGCTACGAGCTGATCGAGAAGAACGAGAAGCACGTCGACGCGATCACCAAGGCCGCCAAGGACGCCACCTCCATCTACCTCGCGACCGACCCGGACCGCGAAGGCGAGGCGATCAGCTGGCACATCGCCGAGATCCTGAAGGAGCGCAAGCTGCTGAAGGACAAGACCCTGCACCGCGTGGTCTTCACCGAGATCACGCCGAAGGCGATCAGGGAAGCGGTCGAGCGCCCGCGCAAGGTCAGCGACGAGCTGGTGAACGCCCAGCAGGCGCGCCGCGCGCTCGACTACCTGGTCGGCTTCAACCTCTCGCCGCTGCTCTGGCGCAAGGTGCAGCGCGGCCTGTCCGCCGGCCGCGTGCAGTCGCCGGCGCTGCGGATGATCGCCGAGCGCGAGGAAGAGATCGAAGCCTTCAAGGCGCGCGAGTACTGGTCGATCGCCGCCGAGGCCACGCATCCGAAGCAGGCCTTCACCGCGAAGCTGACCAAGCTCGACGGCGGCAAGGTCGAGCAGTTCACGATCACCGACGGCAAGACGGCCGAAGCCGCGCGCGCCCGCATCGCCAAGGACGCGCAGGGGATGCTGGTCGTCACCGACGTCGAGAGCAAGCAGCGCAAGCGCCGCCCGGCGCCGCCCTTCATCACCTCGACGCTGCAGCAGGAGGCCGCGCGCAAGCTCGGGTTTTCCACCAGCCGCACCATGCGCGTCGCGCAGAAGCTGTACGAGGGCGTGGCGCTCGGCGACGAAGGCACGGTCGGCCTGATCACCTACATGCGTACCGACGGCGTGAGCCTGTCGGTGGACGCGGTGGCCGAGATCCGCGACGTGATCGCCCGCGACTACGGCACGCAGGCGCTGCCCGACAAGCCCGTGGTCTACCAGTCGAAGTCGAAGAACGCGCAGGAGGCCCACGAGGCCGTGCGCCCGACTTCGGCGCTGCGTACGCCGGCGTCGGTCGCGAAGTTCCTCGCCGACGACGAGCGCCGTCTGTACGAACTGGTGTGGAAGCGCACCTTGGCCTCGCAGATGGTGCCGGCCACGCTGAACACCGTGTCGGTCGACCTTGCCGCCGGCAGCGCGCACGGCTTCCGCGTCAGCGGCACGACCGTCGTCGACCCGGGCTTCCTCGCCGTCTACGAGGAAGGCAAGGACGCGAAGGGCGAAGAGGACGACGAAGAGGGCCGCAAGCTGCCCGACATGAAGCCGGGCGACCGCGTGCCGCTGGCCGACGTGACGACGACGCAGCACTTCACCGAGCCGCCGCCGCGCTACTCGGAAGCCTCGCTGGTGAAGGCGCTGGAAGAGCACGGCATCGGTCGCCCCTCGACCTACGCCAGCATCATCCAGACCCTGCTGAACCGCGAGTACGTGTTCCTCGATGCGCGCCGGTTCCGGCCCAGCGACGTCGGCCGCGCGGTGGCGAAATTCCTGTCGGCGCACTTCACGCAGTACGTCGACTACGACTTCACCGCCAAGCTCGAGGACGAGCTCGACGAGGTCTCGCGCGGCGAAGCCGAGTGGGTGCCCCTGCTCGAGAAGTTCTGGAAGCCGTTCTCGAAGACGGTGGAAGAAAAGGGTGAGAGCGTCGAGCGCAGCGAAGCCTCGGGCTCGCGCGTGTTGGGCGTCGATCCCACGAGCGGCAAGCCGGTGTCGGTGCGCCTCGGCCGCTACGGGCCGTTCGCGCAGATCGGCACCGCCGAGGACGAAGACAAGCCGAAGTTCGCCTCGCTGCGCGGCGGGCAGAGCATGCACACGATCACGCTCGAGGAGGCGATCAAGCTCTTCGACCTGCCGCGCACGCTGGGCGAATCGAACGGCGAAAAGGTCACTGTCGCTGTCGGCCGCTTCGGCCCGTTCGCCAAGCGCGCCGGCGTCTACGCCTCGCTAGGCAAGGAGGACGACCCGTACACCATCAGCTTCGAGCGCGCGGTCGAGCTGCTCGACGCGAAAGAGCTGGCCATCGCGAATCGCATCATCAAGAAGTGGGACGACGCCGGCGTCGAAGTGCTCAACGGCAAGTACGGCCCGTACATCACCGACGGCAACAAGAACGGCAAGATCCCGAAGGACCGCGAGCCGGCGTCGCTGACGCTCGAGGAGTGCCAGGCCATTCTCGAGGCCGCGCCGGAAGCGAAGGGCCGCTTCGGCAAGAAGGCCGCCGCGAAGAAAACCCCAACGACGGGGGCAGCGGCGAAGAAGGCGGCCGCAAAGAAGGCCCCGGCGAAGAAGGCCACGAAGAAGACCACCACGACGACCGCGGCGACGAAGGCGGCCACGAAGAAGGCGGCGACAAGGAAAGCCGCGGCGACCGCGACCGTCGCGAAGAAAACCCCGGCCAAGAAGGCGCCGGCGAAAAAGACGCCCGCCCGCAAAGCCGCGGTGAAGAAGGCCGCGGCCCGCTGACACGGCGCCGCGGATTCACGGAGGTCCACGCCGGCTGAACGCGGGCGCTGCGACTTGCCGGCCGGCGGCCGCTTGGCGTTAGCATCAGTCTCCCCCTCGGCCAGCGGACGGCCGGCCATCAGGAGCGTTTCGATGTCCCGTCGTCCCCGGATCCTCGCCGCCGCCGTGCTGTCCAGCCTGGTGCTGGCCGCACCCGCGTCCTTTGCCCAGAGCGTCAGCGGTGAGCCGCTGCGGCTCGAGAACACCAAGCGGGGCGCGGCGCCGGCCTTCAAGGCCGCCACCGTGGCGCCGCAGGCCACGCTGCGCTTCCAGAGCCTCGACAACGAACGCGTCGTCGCGATGCAGCGGAACAATGTCGCTAAGGGCGGGAAGCGGCTGCAGATCGGCATCAACCGCCGCGCCAGCGACGAAGCGGTGGCGCCGCTGCCCGCCGAGCTCGCGTGGACGAGCGTTCCGGGCGGCAAGGTGCTGCGCTTCGACGTGACGTCGCCGCAAGCCGCAGCGCTGCGCGTCGGACTTGACCTGCGCGGGCTTCCGGCCGGCGCCGAACTTCGCGTGGCCAGCGCCGCAGGCGGCGTGGTCGAGTTCGCCGATGCGGCCATGATGAAGGCCGGGGTCGACGGTGGTGGGGTGTACTGGTCGCCCGTCACCGATGGCGAAACGCAGCGCCTCGAGCTTTTCGTACCGACCGGCGCAGACTTCGCCGGCCCGCGCGTGACCGTCATTTCGCATCTCGTGACCTCGCCGCTGCGTCCGATGACCTTGGCCAAGGCGCTGGGCGACTCCGGCACCTGCAACATCGACGTGGCCTGCCGCACGACCCCACTCGGTGCCCCGTTCGTCAACGCCAAGAACGCGGTCGCGAGGATGGCGTTCTCGACCGCCGACGGCAGCTTCACCTGCACCGGCACCCTGCTCAACGACAGCGTGGCGTCGACGCAGGTGCCCTACTTCTTCTCGGCCGCGCACTGCATCAGCACGCAGACCGAGGCGAGCACGCTCTCGACGTTCTGGAATTACGAAACGGCAACCTGCGGCGTCAGCAGCAGCGGTCCGAACACGCAGGTGGCCGGCGGCGCCGACCTGCTGTTTGCAACGCTCGCCTCCGACGCCCTGCTGCTGCGCCTGCGCAACACGCCGCCGGCCGGCGCCTTCTTCGCCGGCTGGAATGCCGCGACGCTGACGGCGCCGACGCCGGTAGTCGCCATCCACCATCCGCGCGGCGACAACAAGAAGTACAGCGCCGGCACCCACAACGGCTTCGCGGCAAACGTCAACATCGGCGGGCAGGTCGTGACCAGCACCGCGCGCGCCACGTGGGCCGAAGGCACCACCGAAGGCGGCAGTTCGGGCTCCGGCCTGTTCACGCTGAACGGCTCGGAGTACCAGCTGCGCGGCGGCCTCGCGGGGGGCGGCGCATCCTGCGCCAACACCGGCCAGAGCGAAGCCGCGGGCAACGTCGACTACTACTCCCGCTTCGACCAGGTGTATCCGTCGCTGCAGCAGTGGCTGGGCACGGCGAGCGGCCCCACCCGCGACTACACCGGCGCGTGGTTCTTCCCGTCGGAGCCGGGCTGGGGCCTGACGGTGTTCAACTACCCGAACACGTTCTTCGCGCTGTTCTTCGTCTACGACACGGCCGGGCGTCCGGCCTGGTACCGGATGCAGAGCGCGTGGACCGGGCCGGACCAGGTGACCGCCGGGCTCGACCGCCCGACCGCGCCGCCGTGGGCCAACAGCTTCAACGCCGGCGCGATCACGTACGCGAACGTCGGCAATGCGACCATCACCTTCACCTCCGCCACCGCGGCAACGCTGACTTTCAACGACGGCACCGTGAACCGCACGGTGGCGCTGACGAAGCTCTGACGTGCCGCGACGGCTCGCCGTCGTCGCCTCCGGCATCCTGCTGGTCGGCACGGCGGCGGTGTCCGGGGCGCCGTCGGCCACTCGTGTGATCTACCGGTGCACCGCGGCGGATGGTGCCGTCGCCCTGCAGGACGCGCCCTGCCCCGCGGGCCAGCGGCAGGAGCGGCGCGACGTGGCGGCCTTCGCGCCGCCGACCGTGAGCGCATCCGGCGCCTCGGGCCCGGCGTCGGCAGGCTCGATGGCCGCGATCTCGCCGGCGATGCCGCGCGACCCGGCCGCGGCGAACGCGGGCCCCGCGGCCTCTATCGACACCGCCGCGCCGCCGGCCCCCAGGCCTTCGTTTCTGCCGCCGCCGCTGTGGCGCTGCACGGACTTCAACGATCGCTCGCGCTTGGCCGAGTTCTACGATCCGCAGCCGCGCTGCGTGCCGCTGTCCGTGCTCGGCATCGATCTGTCGCGCGCGCCGCCGTCAGCGGCGACGCTGTGCCGCACGGTGGAGGACGACTGCGTCGAACTGCGCGGCGACGCGGCCTGCGACGCCTGGCGCGAACGTCTGAAAGCGGCCGAGTCGGCGCTGCGCAGCGCCTTCAGCGACACGCAGGCGGCGCGCCTGCGCGAGCGGGATCGGGCGAAGGCCGTCGTCGACAACGACTGCCGGGCCTAGTGAGGGCCCCGTGCCTCGTGGCCCGATTCAAAATCCGAAGTTCAGGAATCCGCCGTCCACCGCCAGGCACTGCGCGGTGATGTAGCTCGACGCCGGCAGGCACAGGAACGCGATCGCCGCGGCCACTTCCTCCGGCTCGCCGATGCGCGCCATCGGCGTGCGATCGAGCACGTCTTCGAGGTAGTCGGCGTCCGCAAGCACCGACGAGGTGCGGCGCGTGCGGATGTACCACGGCAGCACGGCGTTGACGCGCACGCCCTCCGGCGCCCATTCGACCGCGAGGTTGCGGGTGAGCTGGTGCATCGCCGCCTTGCTCATGCCGTAGGGCGAGCCGGTGCGGACATGCGTCGCGCCGGACACCGAGCCGACGTTGACGATCGCCGAGCTCGCGTGTTCGCGCAGCAGCGGGTAGGCGCCGCGGCACAGTTCGAAGGTGGCGAACAGGTTGGTTTCGAAGATCGCGCGCCACTCGGCCTCGTCGTAGTCCATGGTGGCGCGGCGCTGGTTGGTGCCGACGTTGTTGACGAGGATGGAGAGCCCGAGGCCGAGGCCGTCGATCCAGTCGAACAGGCGCTCGCGGCCCGCCGCGTCGGCGACGTCGCAGGCCAGCACGTGGACCTCACTATCCGGGTCGTCCTCGCGCCATTCGGCGGCGGCGGCGTCGAGCGTGTCGATGTCGCGCGCGCAGGCCAGCACCGTCGCGCCGAGACCCAACAGCTCGGCCACCGTGGCGCGGCCGATGCCGGCACTCGCACCCGTGACGAGGGCGATCTGGCCGTCAAGGCGCCAGCGGGTGGCGTTCCGGCTTCCTGTATGCGTGAAGTTCAGCGAACGTTCCCCCGGTCAGTCATTTAGGCATCGGTATTTCCTGCCCGGCAACGTGTAACTCCGCACCCACCACGTTGATTCGATCGACGCTCATGACGACAGCATAGAAGCAGCGCCCCGTTTCGTCGTCCGTCTCGGCGCCCATCGTGATGCCTACAGCCCTCCCGCCGACAAACCACGGTCCCCCGCTGTCGCCCTTCTCGCACTTGAATGGCGTCCCTACGTCGAGAGGCCCCATGAGAACCCATGTTTCCCCACAGGGGCCACCGTTGCAATCCGAAAACGGAAAAGGAGGCGCAAAGGAGACACGCACCACTTTGCCGCAGGAATAGCCGCTGGCTGCGCCGTACTTGCAGATCTGGTCGCCTTCAGCCAGCGCACTTTGGCCAACGCTTCCGACGAGTTCGCGCACACGGATGTTCGGCCATGCTTCCTCGAAAAACTCCGGCCTCACCGCAACCGCTGCGGATTGCTTTGCCAGAGACTGGCCCACCATGAACTGGACGTCGGTTGACGCCGTCCAGCTTTCCTGCAAAACGGAGAGACGGTAACCAAAGCCGTCGACACCGTTGTAATAGACGTTGTCGTTCTCGCAGTGTCCGGCCGACAGGACGCCGCGTTGGCGACCTCGCCTCGCCGGGAAGCCGCCCGTGCAGCCGGGACGTCCGGCGCCCGCTCCCACATGCCTGCCACTGCCCGCCATGCTAGAGCGGACGAACTGGCCGGTCGACGGCCTCACCTTCACAGGTGCCCCAAGGATGCCCTCGATCGCACGTTGGTCGGTCAAAAGCGATCTCCCTTCGATCTGGCGAATGAAGACGATGACATCGCCGGTGCGCTCCTCGACAAACGCGGAAAGGAAGCCTGGCGCCCCGGCGCTGAGCTCGCGCTGTCTGCTCGCTACTAGATCGCGAAGCTGTTCTTCCGTGAATCGCGCTCCGACCTCGATGGTCACTTCGATGCCCTCAGCCTCGTGGATCTTTGGAACCTCTGGCGGGGGCGCAACGCCTTGGAGGAGCACGCGGAGCGCGTAGCCACGGTCGGTAGGGACTCGCGAGACCCCAACCAGACGTTTGGCGTAGGCTCGTCGAAGCGCCGCCAATGCGGGGCCACTCCTCACTTGGAAGTCGAGTCGTTCTCGAACGTGGCTCGGGTCTTCGCCGGTCGCGCGCCCGATCTCAGCGGCGTCGCGCAGCAGCGATTGCTCCGCGGAGAGGGTGACCACTTCGGCCTCGGGATGCTGGAGCGATGCCACCGAACCACTCGCGCGACAACCGGTGGATGCCACGATCGACAGAACGGAAAGGACCAGACGAAATGACAACATCGAAAACTCCAGGAGCAACCGGGGGAGCCATCGACCGTACGTCACGGCTCGCGCCGGATTGTCAACGAGACTCAAGCCGAAGGGATTCGGCAACAAGGACGCGATGCGAGTCATTCGGAAAAGCCACGGTCGCGGGCGCGTCCGTTGCCTTCATCGTCTTGGTGCTCGCCGCCTGCAGCCCCGACCCGACGCCGGCGGAGCCGACGCCAGTGCCGGACGACGAGCCCGCGCCGCAGGCGGTCGCAGGCGACGCCACCGAGCTGCGCGATGCGATCCAGGCGCCGCAGGACAAGGCACGTGCCGTCGAGGACATGCTGATGCAGGCGGCGGACGCGCAGCGCGACGCCATCGATGCGGCTGAGGGCAGCGACACGGCGACGCCCGACGGCGGTTGACGTTCGCGCGCGATCGCGCTCCGCGAATCCGCGCAAAGAAAAACCCCGGCGTTCGCCGGGGTTTTTTTGCTCAACGGTGGCGGCATCAGTCCGCCAACGCGCGAAGGCTCACAGGTCGCAGAAGCAGTGCGCGACGGCCTGGAAGGGCTTGCCCTGCGCATCCAGCACGAAGTCGAGGTCGTCGGCCACGCGGCCGGCGTGTTCGTCGCCGAGGAAGGCCAAGGCCGGCGCGACGCGACCCAGCAGGGCGTTCGCGTGCGCGCTGCGGTTGAGGTCGGCGAGGAACTGCTCGAACGGCGTCATCGGCGTCTGGATGTAGGTGTGCGGCGCGTCGGCCTTGAGCTTCGCCAGCTCATTGGCCTTTGCCAGCGCGTCGCGCAGGCCGCCGAGTTCGTCGACGAGACCGCGCTCCTTGGCCTGCGCACCGCTCCACACGCGGCCGCGGGCGACCTCGTCGATCTTCGCGAGTTCGGTGCCGCGCGCTTCGGCAACCTTGCCGATGAACTGCTGGTAGCCGTGGTCGATGAAGGTCTGGATCAGCTCGCCGACTTCCGGCACCAGCGGGCGCGTCGGATCGAAGGCGCCGGCCAGCGGCGTGGTGCCCACACCGTCGGTGCGCACGCCGATCTTCTCGAGCGCGCGCGGGCCGTTCATGAACAGGCCGAAGATGCCGATCGAACCGGTGATCGTCGACGGGTCCGCATAGATCGCATCGGCATTCATCGAGATCCAGTAGCCGCCCGAGGCCGCGACATCCCCCATCGAGACCACGACCGGCTTGCCCGCGCCCTTCAGCAGCTCGACCTCGCGACGGATCTGCTCGGACGGATACACGCCGCCGCCCGGGGAGTCGACGCGCAGCACGACGGCCTTGATCGCCTCGTCCTCGCGCGCCTGCCGCAGCAGGGCCGAGGTGCTGACGCCACCCACGGCGCCGACCGGCTGCTCGCCGTCGACGATGCCGCCCTGCGCCACGACGACGCCGATGCCCGGCGCCGACTCGGTCGGCAGCGTCGGTGCGCCGAGATGCGCGAGGTAGCGGCCGAGGTCAGCCTGGCGGAAGCCGGTGTCCTCGTCTTCGGCGCCGCGCTCGGCGAGCAGCGTCTCGAGCTCTTCCTCGGTCTTGGTGCCGTCGATCAGCTTGGTGTCGACGGCGAGCTGGGCGAAATCGCCGCCCGAGGCTTTCAGGCGCTGCGGGAACTCCGCGACCAGCGCTTCGAACGTCGTGCCCTCGAACTTCCGCGCCGCCGACACGTCGGCGAGGTAGCGCTGCCACAGGTCGCCCATCCAGAACAGGTCGGCTTCCTTCGACTCGGCCGACGCACCGTCGAGGATGTAGGGCTCGGCCGCGCTCTTGAACTCGCCGACGCGGAACAGATGCACGTCCACGCCGAGCTTGTCGGCCAGCAGCTCGCGGTAGTAAGGCCGGTAGCGGCCGAGACCTTCGATCAGGATCAGGCCTTCGGAATCCATGTAGATCTCGTCGGCCTGCGCCGCGAGGTAGTAGCCGACCTGGTCGAAGTTGGTACCCCAGGCCACGACCTGCTTGCCGCTGGCCTTGAAGTCGGCGATCGCGTCACCGAGCTCGCGCAGCGAGGCGAAGCCCGAGGCGGAGAAGCCGTCGGTCTTCAGCACGAGGCGGTCGATGTTGTCGTCCTTCTGCGCACCTTCGATCGCGCGCAGCAGGTCGCGCAGCTGGAATTCCTCGACCATCTCGCCGCCGGTGAGCTGCGACTCGAACTTCTGCGCGGGCGAGCGCGACTCTTCGACGAGGGTGCCGTTCAACGCCAGCACCAGCGCGGTCTTGTCCTGCAGCGGCTTCACCGACGGGCCGGACAGCAGGGCGACGAGGAGGAACAGCAGCACGGCGAGGAACAGCAGGTTGAGCACCAGCCGGCGGGTGAAGTTCAGGGCGTCCCACAGGCCGCCGAACAGGCGACGCAGGGGACCGGGACGATCGACAGTGGCCATGGAAAACTCCGGAAACGACCGGGCCAACATAGCTGCTCAGTCGACGCCGGTCACGCCCCGAAGGTCACGTGACGAATGCGCGAGGAAGCGCCACGTCAGCAGCACCGCGGCCACGCTCAGGCCGACGATCAGCCCGGTCCAGTAGCCGGGCGGCCCCCAGCCGAGGCCGAAGACGAGGCGCGTGCCGCCGTCGGCGCCGATGCCGCCGAGGCCGATCGCCACCGGCAGGCCGAGGCCCCAGTAGCTGAGCACGCAGATCCACGCCGGCACGCGGGTGTCCTTCAGGCCGCGCAGCGCGCCGTTGGAGATCGCCTGCAGGCCGTCGGTGTACTGGAACACCGCCGCGAACAGCATCAGCGTCGCGGCCATCGCGATCACCGCCGGGTCGTCGGTGATCAGCGCGGCGATCCACGCGCCGCCGAGGGCCAGCACGAGGGCCGACGCCGTCTGCGTGGCGAAGCCGATGGTCCAGCCGGCCTTCGCCGCCCAGCGGACGCCCTCGCTGTCGCCAGCGCCCTTCGCCTGTCCGACGCGCACCGTCGTGCCCATCGCCACGCCCAGTGGCACCATGAAGGCCGCCGACGCCGCGAGGATGGCGACCTGGTGCGCGGCGATCGGGATCGTGCCCAGCGTGGCGATCAGCAGCGCGGTGGCGACGAACAGGCTGCCCTCCATGAAGATCGCCAAGCCCATCGGCACGCCGAGTTTCAGCAGCTGGCCGATGGCGGCGGGATCCGGCGCGTCGAAGCGCGCGAACAGGCCGAGATCCGCACAGCGCGATGAGCGCGACAACGTCAGCGCCATCGCCACGACTTGGCCCCACAGCACGAGCGCCGTCGCGAGGCCGAGGCCGAGCGCGCCGAGTTCGGGGATGGGCCCGAAGCCCTCCATCAGCGCCCAGCCCAGCGGCAGCAGCAGCGCGAGGCCGGCCGCACCGATGACCATCGTCGGCACCGTCCACGCCACGCCTTCGGCGAGGTAGCGCAGCGCGAAATACAGCGCCAGCGCGGGCGCGCCCCAGCTGATGCCGTGCAGGAAGCCGGTGACGCCGGGCATCACGCCGGGCGCAATGAAGTTCGCGAGGCCGAGCGGCGCCAGCCGGATGGCGAAGAAGAGCGCGAGGCCGAGGGCGAGCGCCAGCCACAGCGCCTGCCGGAACAGCGCGCCGATCTCACCGCGTCGACCGGCGCCGTCGAGCTGGGCGACCGACGGCGGCACGGCCATCAGCACGCCGATGCACAGCAGGATCACCACCGACCACGCCGGCGCGCCGATGCCGATGGCGGCCAGCGTTTCCGTGCCGTGGCGCCCGGCCAGTACGGTGTCGATGACGTTCATGCCCATCGAGGACAGCTGCCCGACCACCAGCGGCGCCGACAGCAGGGCGGTGGCCCGCAGCTCGCGCTTCCATCGCGCGCGCGCGGGGTCGTCATGACGCATGGCAGGGGAACCCGGGAAACGGCGGGCGCCTACTATATCGGCGATGACGACGCCGACCGACGCCCACTGCCGCAACTGCGGTTCGCCCCTGTACGGCGAGCACTGCTACGCCTGCGGGCAGCCGACCAAGGGCCTCGTGCGGCACTTCAGCTCGATCCTCGGTGACTTCGCCGACACGCTGTTCAACGTCGACGGCCGCCTGCTGCGCACGCTGCCGGCGCTGCTGCTGAAGCCGGGCTTCCTGACCCGCGAGTACGTCGAAGGCCATCGCGTGCGCTACGTCTCGCCGGTGCGGCTGTTCGTGTTCTTGTGCATCGGCACCTTCTTCGCCGCGAAGCTCGCCACGCCGTCGTTCAACCTCGGCGACGTCAAGGTCGAACGCGGCCTGCCGGAGGATGCGCCGCTCGCGGACGTGCGCTTCTCGGGCTCGGAGCGCGATGCGTTCGAAGACATGGACAGCGTCGAGGCGGTCGAAGCGCGGCTGGCCGAAGTGCGCACCGAGATGGCGAACGCACGCCGCGAGGCCGCCAGCGTGCCGGGCATGTCGACGGTGTTCGACGTCGCGGAGGACAAGGTCGAAACGGCGGCTCGGGAGCGCATCGCCGAGCTGCGCGCGCAGGGCGCGACGCGGAACGCGGGCGGCGCCGAACCCGGCGATCCGGCGACGCCGACGGCGAGCGACACGCGCGGCCTGTCCGTCAGCGACGACGGGGAAGCGCCGGACATCAATTTCAACGGCAAGCCCTGGGACGCGGAGACGAATCCCATCGTCATCGACGCGCTGCCGGCGGCCGTCAACCGCTGGCTCAACGTGCAGGTCGGGCACATCCCCGAGAACTGGAAGCGCATCCGCGAGGACCCCGACCTGCTGCGCAACGCCTTCTACTCGGCCCTGCCCACCGCGCTGTTCGTGCTGGTGCCGGTGTTCGCGCTGCTGCTGAAGGTGCTTTACGTCTACAAGCGCCGCCTGTACATGGAGCACCTCGTCGCCGCGCTGCACGCGCACGCCTTCGTCTGCGCGATGCTGCTCGCGCTGATGGCGACGGCGTCGATCGAATCGCTGCTCGGCGCGCCGGCGTGGCTGGCCGCGCCGGTGGGCTGGCTGGAATGGCTGGCCCTGCTGTGGATCCCGGTGTACCTGTGGCTGCACCTGAAGCGCGTCTACGGGCAGGGCTGGTTCGCGACCAGCGTGAACTACGCGATCCTCGGCTTCGCCGAGATGCTGCTGCTGTCCGTGGTGGCGAGCGTGTCGCTGCTTTCCGCGCTGGTCTGGCTGTAGGCCCGCGGCGACTCAGGGCGGCGCGGCGACCTCGGCCAGCACGGCCGCACGCGACTCGACCGGGGCATTCAGCACGCGGCCGCGCAGCGCCGCGCGCTGCGCCGCGCTCATGGTCGCGACCTGTGCGGCCAGCGCGTCGCGGGCCGGCTCGCCCAGCGCTTCGATCGCGGCGATCAGCGCGGCCTGCTGGTCGGCCGGCACAAAGGCCAGCAGCGGCCGCAGTCCCGGCAGCTGGGCCCCGAGCCGTGGCCCCAGCGCCCAGTCGCGCTGCGTCTGCGGGTCCAAAGCGGCGAAGGCCGCGCGCTGCGCCTGCTGCTGCTCGGCCGGCAGCGCGGCGAGCGCCGCGGCGGTGGCCGCCAGCGCCTCCCGTTCGCCGCCGTCCAGCGCGGCCCACTCGGCGTGGGCGGCGCGCAGGGCGGCGCGCTCGAGCGCCGGCCGCTGCACCCACGCCGCGTACGCCGAGCGCAGCGCCTCGCGGCGGGCGAGGTCGTAGCCCGACCAGGCCTCGGCATGAGCCAGCAGCGCAGCCCGCGATGGTGCGTCCAGCGCCGGCCAGGCGCCCTCCACCGGAGCGAGCAGGCGGCGGCGTTCCGGCGGCAGCGCCGCCCACTCCAGCGTCGCGGTGCCGGCCGCGGGGGCCGGTGCCGGCAACGGCGTGCCGCGCTGCGCGGTCGCCCAGCTCAGGAAGGCGACGCCCTGCCGCCACGGCGCGTCGGGCGCGGCATCCAGCAGGGCGAAATCCGGATCGACGACCAGATCGGCCTCGATGTCGCGGCGCGGCGCGGCAGGTGGCGCCGACAGCGCGGCCGGCGGCGATTCGGCGTCGGCCGGGGTCGCGGCCGGGGTCGCGGCCGGGGTCGCTGGCGCGGTGCGCCCCGGCGGCCAGACAAAGGTGGCCACCAACACCGCCAGCAGACCGGCCAGCACGGCCGCCAGACCCCACTGCAGCGGCGTGGGGCGCCAGCGCGGCACCGCCCGGCGGGCCGGAGGCCGCGACGCCCCGGACGGGCCCGGCCCGCCCACCGGCGTCGGCGCGGCCTCGGCACGCGCCTCGCGCTGGAAGGCCTCGTGCCAGCGCATCAGCACGGCAGGCCCCACGCCCTGCTCGTCGAGACGGTCTTCGGCATCGGCCCACAGCGCGCGATACGCGGTTTCCGACAGGCCCATCACCCGCGCGGCGCCCGGCGGCTCCATGCCGACCACGAGGCGCAGCAGCAGGGCGAGCCGGCGCGTGTGCGTCAAGGTGTACAGCGGATGGGCCGGTGTGCCGCCGCTCGGCTTGCCAAGCTCATCGCGGGCCAGCAGCAGGCCCCAGTAGCGCAGCGGCCACTCGGCGAGCGGCAGGCGCGGCGCCCGTGCGCTGAACTCCTCGCGCACCGCGGCGAGCAGCCGCTCGTCGTCGAGTGACGGGCCGGCCTGGGCACGGGCGAGCACGCGGGCACGCGGCTCGATGCCGCGGAGGAAGGCCAGCAGGGCGGCGGACGGGGCGGGACTCACGCCCCGAGTCTAGGCAGCCGCGGCGGCGCGGTCACCTTCCGCGCCCCACGGGGCGCCGTCGCGGGCGTCCGATCCGTTTTGCACTGCACGGTTGACAGGGGGGGAAACAGCGGCTCCGCCGCGATTTTCTTGGGCTTGCGCGGGCCGCAGTTGTGCACACCCCGGCAGCGCGGGCGATTCGGCGCCGTTCCGTCCCCGGGGGCGACCTTCACGACCGCTGTTTCACACAGCAACCCATTGATCCGAAAGGCGTATTTCAGTTTGACTAAAAAATCATCAAGACGCGCTGGAGCCGCGGAACTGCGGGCCTGCGCAGCCCCCTTCCCATGCCCCTCCACAGACTTATCCACATGCTGTGTGGATAAACCCGCACCCCTATTCAAATCAGCGGCTTGAGGGCCAAACCTCACCTCGCCGTGAGCAGTGTGCGGCAACTTCACCCGGCGCTCCAGCGAGGCGGAAACCGCCGCCGCTACACTCCCGCGATGCCGCTCACGACCCTGCAGGTGGCCCTGCCCCGGCCCCTGCCTGCCCCCTTCGACTACCTGCCGGCCGTCGGTGCGACGGTCGACCCGGGCTGGGTCGGCTGCCGGGTGCGCGTGCCGCTCGGCCGCAGCAGCGCCGTGGGCGTCGTGGTCGGCCTGGGCTGCGGCGGCAGCGCCGAGGCCGCGCTGAAACCAGCGCTGGAGCGCCTGGACGCCGCGCCCCTGCTCGATGCCGAGCTGTGGGCCACGCTGGGTTTCGCCAGCCGCTACTACCACGCGCCATTCGGCGAAGTCTGGGCCACCGCCCTGCCCGGCCCGCTGCGCGACGGCGAGGCGCTCCCCGAGTCGCGCGCCTTCGGCTGGCGCCTGACCGCGGCCGGGCTGGCAGGCGCCGCCACGCTTCGCGACGGGCGCCCGAAGGCCCTGGCCCAAGCCTGGGCCGCACGGCCCGAGGCGGTGTGGTCCGAGGCGCGGCTGGATCTCGAACAGGCCGGCTGGCGCGACGCCGCGCGACGCCTGGCCGCACGCGGCCTCTCCGAGCGCGTGCCGATGCCCTCCAGCATTCGCCGCGTGGACCGCGGCCTTGAACTCCACCCCGCGCAGCGCGATGCGGTCGACGCCATCAGCGCCGCGATGGCCGGCGACGCGCCGCGTTTCGCCCCGTTCCTGCTCGACGGCGTCACCGGGTCAGGAAAAACCGAGGTCTATCTCGAAGCCATCCGCCACGCGCTCGGTCGGGGCAAACAGGCGCTGCTGCTGGTGCCGGAAATCGGCCTCACCGCGCAGACCATCGCGCGCCTGCAGCGCGGCCTGCCGGTCGAGGTGCACGCGCTGCATTCCGGCCTCGCCGACGGCGCCCGCGCCAAGGCCTGGGCGGCAATGCGCAGCGGCGAGGGCCGCGTGCTGGTCGGCACGCGCTCCGCGGTGTTCTGCCCACTGCCCGAGGCCGGGCTGATCCTCGTCGATGAGGAGCACGACGCCAGCTACAAGCAGCAGGACGGCATCCGCTACCACGCGCGCGACTTGGCACTCTGGCGCGGGCAGGCGCGCGGCGTGCCGGTGGTGCTGGGCAGCGCGACGCCGGCGCTGGAAACGCAGCGCCAGACGCTCTCTGGACGTCTGACGCGGTTGCTGCTGCCGGCGCGGGCGCGGCCCGGCGCGCGGGCTCCCACCGTGCGCGTTCTCGACGTGCGCAAACGCAAACTCGATGCCGGCCTGGCACCCGAGCTGCTCGACGCGCTGGAAAAAACGCTGCAACGCGGCGAGCAAGCGCTGGTGTTCCGCAACCGTCGCGGCTACGCCCCCGTGCTGCTGTGCCACGACTGCGGCTGGAGCGCGCCGTGCCCGCGCTGCGACGCGCCGCTGACCGTGCACGCGGGCGGGCGGCGGCTGGTCTGCCACCACTGCGGCTACCGCGCGCCGAAGCCCAACGCCTGCCCGGACTGCGGCAGCCTTGCGCTGCAGCCGCAGGGCCAGGGCACCGAGCGCGTCGAGGAAGCGCTGGCCGCGCGTTTTCCGGACGCGCGCGTCGTCCGCGTCGACCGCGACACGACCGCGGTGAAGGACGGCCTCGCGAAGAAGCTCGCCGAACTCGGCGACGGCCCTGGCATCTACGTCGGCACGCAGATGCTGGCGAAGGGCCACGACCTGCCGAAGCTCACGCTCTCGGCGGTGGTCTCAATGGACGAAGGCCTGTTCTCGGCCGATTTCCGCGCCGGCGAGCGCTTGGGCCAACTGCTGGTGCAAGTCGCCGGACGCGCCGGCCGCAGCGAGCGCCCCGGCGAGGTCATCCTGCAGACCCACCACCCCGAGCACCCGTGGCTCGCCCTGCTGCTCTCCGGCGGCTACGCCGCGCTGTCGGCCGCGCTGCTCGCCGAACGCGAGGCCGCCGCGCTGCCGCCGTTCGCGCACTGGGCCCTGCTGCGCGCCGAAGCCAAGGAGGCCAGCGACGCCGAGGCCTTCCTCAGCGCCGCGCGCGTGCACCTGCTGCAAACGGCCGGCAACGGCGAACGCGTGGCCGGACTCGACTGGGCGGGGCCCGTGCCGGCGCCGATGCCGCGTCGCGCCGGCCGCGCGCGTTTCCAACTGCTGCTGCGCGCGGCCGAACGCCGCGTGATGCAGGCCGCGCTCGGCGCGGCGGCCACCGGCTGGTACGCCCTGCCGGAAGCGCGCCGCGTGCGCTGGTCGATCGATGTCGACCCGATCGACCTGTACTGACGCGGATCCTTACTGCTGCAGGCCCTGCAGCTGCTGCAGCAGCGCCGGATCGATCTCACGCGTCTCGCCGTTCGGCAGGGTCAGCGTGGCCGACTTGAACTGGTTCGTCGCCGGGTCGATCTCCATGACGAGGCGGCCCTCGCCCTTCTCGCCGGTGATCTTGAACGCCATGACGCTCTTGCCGGTCTGGCCCGCTTCCATGATCGCGCCCATGTCCATGCCGGCGTCGGTGACCGTGCCGAAATGCTCCTGCACCGCCGGCACCTGCGCGACGATTTCCTTGCCGCCGGCCGAAATGGCCTTGGCGCCGAAGTAGAACATCGCCGCGATCGCGAGGCCGCCGACCAGCAGCAGGCCGAGGCAGCCGCCGAGGAACCACGGCCAGAGCTTACGCTGCGACTTGGCGGGAGCGGAGGGCGGCGGCGGGAACGGGGTGTTCATCGGTTCGATCCTTGGGGGTTGATGGGACGTGCCGATGCTAGCAGCCCGCAACGACGACGGCGCCCGCAGGCGCCGTCGTGGGGATCACGCGACGGAACCGTCGCGCCCGATCCGTCGCTGTCGGGACCGGAGGCGTCGCCGCGACTCAGGCCAGCAGCAGGCCGCGCAGCTTCTTCAGCGCGTTCGCTTCGATCTGCCGCACGCGCTCGGCCGACACGCCGTACTCGGCGGCGAGGTCCTGCAGGGTGGCTTTCTCTTCCGCGAGGAAACGGCGCTGCAGGATGGCGCGCGAGCGCGCGTCGAGGCTGTCAAGGCCCTCGCCCAGCGCGTCGAGCTGCTTCTCTTCGTGGTTCTCGCGCTCGAACAGCGCGGCCGGGTCGGCGTCGGTCTGCTCGAGGTAGGCGATCGGCGCCGGCGGCGCATGGTCGTCGTCCTCGCCCGCGGGCGCGTCGAAGCCGACGTCGCGGCCCGACAGGCGCGACTCCATCTCCAGCACCTCGCGCTTCGAGACATTCAGATCGTTCGCGACCGCGGTGACCTCGGCGTCGTTCATCCAGCCGAGGCGCTTCTTCGACTTGCGCAGGTTGAAGAACAGCTTGCGCTGCGCCTTCGTCGTGGCGACTTTGACGATGCGCCAGTTCTTCAGGATGAACTCGTGGATCTCGGCGCGGATCCAGTGCACCGCGAAGCTGACGAGGCGAACGCCCTGGTCGGGGTCGAAGCGCTTCACCGCCTTCATCAGGCCGATGTTGCCCTCCTGCACGAGGTCGCCGACGCCGAGCCCGTAGCCCTGGTAGCCGCGGGCGACGTGGACGACGAAGCGCAGGTGCGAAACGACGAGGGCCTTGGCGGCCTCGAGATCGCCGTCGTCGCGGAGGCGGCGGGCCAGCGCCTGCTCGTCCTCGACGGACAGCACGGGGATCTGGTGGACGGCGGAAACGTAGGCCTCCAGCGAGCCGAGCGCGCTGGGGACGGGGTAGTTGGCGGTAGTCAGGGCAGCGGTCATTCGGGGGTCCCCAAGGGGCAATGGGCGGCAATTTAGCACTCGCGTGTTACGAGTGCTAAGCCTGCCGGAAGTTCCAGAGCGTTCTGGCCGCGGCGACAATCCTTCACATCTCAACCTGCCTTGCGACCGCCAGCGCCCGGGCGCATGCGCATACTCCGCGGGCCTCATCGCCGACCCCGCCCATGCCATGAAGACCGCCCTCGGCCCCTACGCCATCGTCAGCGAGCTCGGCCGCGGCGGCATGGGCGTGGTCTACAAGGCCTACGAGCCGGCGCTGCAGCGCTACGTCGCGATCAAGGCGCTGGCGCCGGCGCTGGCCCATCAGCCGGGGCTCGTCGAGCGCTTCCTCCGCGAAGCCCGCGCGATGGCGGCGGTCAGCGACCCGCACGTGCTGCCGATCTACCGCATCGACGAGAACGCCGAAGGGCCGTGGTTCGCGATGGAGTGGGTGGACGGCGAGAACCTGTCGCAGGTGGCCGCCCGCCTGGGACGCCTGCCGGAAGCCCAGGCCCTCGACCTGCTGCGCCAGGCCGCGCAGGGCCTCGCGGCGGCGCACGCCCGCGGTCTCGTCCACCGCGACATCAAGCCGGCGAACCTGCTGCTGGGCAGCAACGGCGTGCTGAAGATCGCCGACTTCGGCATCGCGCGCGCCCACGGCGAGTCGGCAGCGCGGCTGACCGGCACCGGCGACGTCATCGGCACCCCGGGCTATCTGTCGCCGGAGGCCTGCCTGGGCCAGCCGATCGACGCCCGCACCGACCTGTTCGCGCTCGGCATCGTGCTCTACGAGCTGCTCAGCGGCCGCCTGCCGTTCGAGTCCGACAGCCCGTTCCGCACCATGCAGCAGGTGGTGCAGGGGCCGGTGCCGGAGCTCGCCGATCTGGGCGTGACCGTGCACCCGGCCACGAAGGCCCTGCTCGAGCGCCTGCTGGCGAAATCGCCCGTGGAGCGTTTCGACAGCGCCACCGCGCTGCTCCGGGATCTCGACGCGCATCCGCTGCTCGCCGGACCGCGCGCGCCGCTGCGGGCCACGCCGGCGCCGGCCGGCGCCGCCACGGTGCTAAGCCCGGTGCCGGGGCAGGCACCCGTCGCCGCAGGAATCGCCGCGGCGGATCGCGCGCGCGACACGCCGACGCAGGCACCGGCGGGGGCGGCCCTTCCCGCCGAGCGACCGCGCGCGTGGCTTGGGCCGGCGGCGGTGATCGCCGTCGTCACCGTTGCTGCCCTCGCGTGGACGATGCGGCCGCCGCAGCGCCTGGACCCGTCCGCGGACGACGTGAAACCCGCGGCGGACGCCGCGCCTGCCGTCGTCGAGACGATCGTGGCGGAACCCGGGCCGGAACCCGCAGCCTCGTCCGCTGCCGTCACCGCGCCCGTCGAGCTCGCGCCGGAACCCGCGCCGGAACCCGCGCCCACCGCGCCACCCGCGCCCGCCGCGCCACCCGCGCCCGCCGCGCCACCCGCGCCCGCCAAGCCCGAACCGGCGCCGGCCACGCCGGCGCCCGGCCCGGTGGCGCGCTACGGCGAGGCTTACACCGGCCCCGGCGTGATCGAGGTGGCGCTTGCCGACATTCCCGATGCCGACGCCGCCTACCTTCGCATCACCGGCATCAACCATCCTTGGGACGGTCAGGTGCTCCGCGTCGGCCACCGCGTGGGCCCGCGCGACGGCCGGGACTATGTCCTGCAGCACGAGGGCAGCGAGTACGTGGTGCTGGTGAAGCGCCGCGGTTACCCGTCGGGTCGGATGCAGCAGTGGCTGTACCTGCCCGACCTCGGCGACATCGGCGAACTCACCGAAGCGCCCGAAGCGGCGCGCGCGCTCGACACCGCGGCGCTGCGCGACGGCTGGACCGGCAAGAACCCGGATTAAGCGCTGGGCAGCGACCAGTCGATCGACGACGCGCCGCGGCCCTGCAGCCAGCGGTTCGCCTTGCCGAAGTGCCCGCAGCCGAGGAAGCCGCGATGCGCCGACAGCGGCGACGGGTGCGGCGCCTTCAGCACGCAGTGGCGGCTGCGGTCGACCAGCTCGCCCTTCTTCTGCGCGTAGCTGCCCCAAAGCAGGAACACGAGGCCCTCGCGCTCACGCGACAGCGCGCCGATGATCGCGTCGGTGAAGCCCTCCCAGCCCTTGCCGGCGTGGCTGCCGGCGCGGCCTTCCTCGACGCTGAGCACCGCGTTCAACAGCAGCACGCCCTGCGCCGCCCAGTGCGCGAGGCAGCCGTGGCGCGGCATCGGCAGCCCGAGGTCGCGCTCGATTTCCTTGAAGATGTTCAGCAGCGACGGCGGGATCGCCACGCCCGGCGGCACCGAGAAGCTCAGGCCGTGCGCCTGCCCCGGCCCGTGGTACGGGTCCTGTCCGAGGATCACGACGCGGACCTCGTCGAAGGGCACCGCATCGAGGGCGGCGAACATCTGCCGCCCCGGCGGGTGGATGCGTTTGCCCGCGGCCTTTTCGGCGCGCAGAAAGGCGGCCAGCGCCTGCATGTCCTCGCGCTGGAGGTAGGCGCCGACGCGCGACGCCCAGCCCGGATGCAGCGCTGCCGCCATCGGCTTCAGGCGTGCGCGTGGCGCTCGCGCAGCAGGCGGCCCACGCGGAGCTGGAACAGCAGCTTGGTGATCAGCAGGCGCTCTTCGATCGGCTTCAGCACCAGATCGTTCGCGCCGCTGCGCAGCAGCTCGGTCTGGTTGGCGGGGTTGGCGTCGCCGGTCATCACCAGGACCGGCAGCTGCCCTTTCGGGTAGCCGAAATCGTTGCGGATCGACTTCACCAGCTCCTTGCCGGTGAGCTCGCCCTTCAGGTACACGTCAGTGAGCACGATGTCGCAGCCGGGCACGCGGCCCTGCGTCAGCGCCGACTCCAGCCAGGCGATGGCGTCCTCGACGCCGCTGCAGTGCATCACCTTCAGGCCGTGCTTCTCGAGCATGCGGCGGGTGGCGACCGCGACGACCTTGCTGTCCTCGACGTACAGCACTTCGCCGCCCGGTGCGCCTTCCGGCGCCACGTAGCCCTTGATGAAAGCGGCGAGCGCGGTGAAGCCCAGCGACTTGTCGAAGTAATCGGTCACGTCGTCGGTGATCGAGCGCGTTTCGAGGCGGTCCTGCACGTCGCCGGAAACGACGATGATCGGGATGTAGGCCTGCGGCGTGTGTTCGCGCAGGTAGCGCGCGAGCTCGAGGCCGTCGATGTCCGGCAGCCGCAGCGCGGTGGTGACGAGGTTGATGGCGCCCTGCTGCAGGGCCAGCTTCGCCTCGTCGCCGCTTTCGCAGAGCAGGATCTCGGCCTGCGGCAGCTGCTGGCGCAGCACGCCCTCGATCATCTTGCGCACCACCTTCGAGCCGTCGACCACGAGGATGCGCGGCGACGTGCTGTCGAAGGTGCGGAACGCGGGAGTGCTCATGGTTCGGCCGGACGCGAAGTCCGCAGATAATGGCCCGCCGCCACCCGCGCGCCAAGCCAGCCGAGTGCGGCGGCGGTCGCAAGAACGACGCCGGCATCGATCGCGCGCGGCCCGGCAAGGGCGAAACCGCCGGCGTACGTCGCCACGAGCTCGGCCAGCGGCGCACGCAGCAGGCCGCCGATCGCGAACACGCCGACGAGCGCGAGCGCGCTGGCCATCGCGCCGAGCAGCGCGCCGAAATGCAGCAGCGGGCGACGGATGTCGGCATCGTCGGCACCGAGCTGCTGCAGCAGCGCGATCTCGTCGCGGCGGGTGGCGAGGTCGAGGCGCACGGTGTTGCCGACCACCAGCACCGCGCCAGCGGCGAGCAGCAGGCCCAGCAGCAGCACCGCGCGCCGGCCCAGCGCCAGCCAGGCGTCGAGGCGCGCCCGCCACGCGGCGTCGTACTGCACGCTGTCGACGTCGGCTTCCGACTCAAGCGCGGCCGCGAGCGCCGCGGGATCGCGGACGCCGCCGTTCTCCGGGGTCACCACCAGAACCCAGGGCAGCGGGTTGCCGTCAAGCAGGTCGAGCGCGCCGGCGAGGTCGCTCATCTGCTTGAACTCGGCGAGGCCCTCGTCCGGCGAGCGCAGCGCGACGCTTTCGACGTCCGGTCGCGCCGTCCACGAATCGGCGAGCTGTCGCGCGCGATCCCCGTCGACGCCGGCATCGAGGAAGACGCTGAGCTCGCGGGCGGCGTCGAGCGTGCCGGCGAAGCGCATCGCGTTGCTGAGGAACAGCCCCAGCAGCAGCGGCAGCAGCAGGGCCAGGGCGAACACCGCCAGCGTGGCCGCCGTGGCGAGCTTCGCGGCGCGCAGGCGCGCGATGGCGTCGGCGAAGGCGCGGCGATGGCTGCGGCCCCAGGCGCCCACGCCGGCGCCGGTGTACACGTCGCGGCGCGCAGCGCTGCGGTTCGCGCTCATGCGTGGCGCCTCATGCCGCGAGGTCCTGCGCGGCGATGTCGTCGACCAGCCGGCCCTCGTGCAGCACCAGCGTGCGCTGCCGCGTGCGCTTGATCAGCGCGAGGTCGTGGCTGGCGATCAGTACCGTGCTGCCGCGCTCAGGCAGCTCGAGGAACAGGCCCATGATCTCGGCCGCGAGCTGCGGATCGAGGTTGCCGGTGGGCTCGTCGGCCACCAGCAGCACCGGCTGCGAAACGATCGCGCGGGCGATGCCGACGCGCTGCTGCTCGCCGGTCGAAAGCTGCGGCGGCAGCGCGGAAAGACGGTCGCCGAGGCCCACACGGCCCAGCACCTCGCTCACCCGCGGCAGCACTTCGGCTTCCGGCGCGCCGGCGATGCGCAGCGGCAGTGCGACGTTGTCGGCCACGCTCCAGTGCGGCAGCAGCCGATGGTCCTGGAACACGACGCCGACGCGGCGGCGGTAGCGCGCCACGTCGCGGCCGCGCACCGCCGCGAGGTTGCGATCTTCGAGCAGTACCGCGCCGCGATCCGGACGCTCGGCGAGGTGCAGCAGCTTCAGCAGCGTGCTCTTGCCCGCCCCGCTGTGGCCGGTGACGAAGAGCACCTCGCCGGCTTCGACGTTGAAGCTCACGTCCTGCAGGGCGGCACGGCCGCCCGGGTACTGCTTGTGGACCGCGTCGAAGCGCAGCAGGGGCACGGTCAGCCGCCGAACCAGCCTTTCACGCGGGCGGTCATGCGCGCGAAGAAGCTCTCCTTCGACACGCCGACCGGCCCTACCGACGACGATGCGGCCTCATTCGCCGCGCCCTCGGCACCGCGCTCGCCGCGCGGCTTGCGACGACGGCGACGACGCCGACGCTCGGCGTCGGCCGGGCTTTCGGCGGCATTCGGGATCGCCTGCGCGGCGGCCACCGCCGCGACGGCGGATTCGCCGTCCGGCTTCGGCGCACGCTCCGGGCGCGGGCCACGGTCCGGACGCGGGCCGCGCTCGCCTTCCGCACGCGGCGGACGCGGGCCCCGATCGCCGCGGCCGTCATCGCGGGCTTCGCGACGCGGGCCGCCGCTGCGGCCGCCGCCGCTTCGACCTCCCGCACCGCCGCCGCCACGACCGCCGCGACCGTGCTTGGCGTCCTTCTCGGCCATCTCGGCGCGGGCCTCGCGGAAGATGTCGCTGACGCGCTCGATCGGCTCCGCGCCCTCCGGCAGGGCCTCGCGCTCCGGGCGCGGCAGGGCGGTCAGCAGGTCGGTGGTGACCGCGTCGACCGGGATCTTCTGCTCGATGTAGGCCTCGACCGCCGGCAGGTGCTGCGCGTACAGCTCGCAGGCGAAGGTGATGGCGTCGCCCTCGGCACCGAGGCGCGCGGTGCGGCCGATGCGGTGCACGTAGTCCTCGGCTTCGAACGGCAGGTCGAAGTTGTAGACGTGGCTGACGCCGTCGATGTGCAGGCCGCGCGCGGCCACGTCGGTGGCGACGAGGATCTCCAGCTCGCGACGCTGGAACTTCGCGAGCAGGCTCTGGCGCTTCTTCTGCGGCACGTCGCCGGTGAGCACGCCGACGAGGTAGCCGCCGCGCTCCAGCGCCCGGCCGACGCGCTCGACCATCGCCTTGGTGTTCACGAAGACCATCGTGCGGTTGCCCGGGCTGCGCGAGAGCAGGCCCAGCAGCAGCGGGATCTTCTCGTCGTTGGCCGGGAAGTAGATCTTCTGGCGCACGCGGGCCGCGGTGATCGTTTCCGTTTCAACGACGAGCTTCTCCGGCTCGTTCATGTGCTCGTAGGCGAGCTCGAGCACGCGGTGCGAGAGCGTCGCCGAGAACAGCAGGGTCTGACGCTCCTCGCGGGCCGGCAGGCGGCGCATCAGGAAGCGCAGGTCCTTGATGAAGCCGAGGTCGAACATGCGGTCGGCCTCGTCGAGGATGCAGACCTCGCAGGCGTGCAGGCTGACGACGTGCTGCTTGACGTAGTCGATCAGGCGGCCCGGCGTGGCGATGATCACGTCGGTGCCGGCCTGCAGCAGCTCGCGCTGCTTGTCGTAATCGACGCCGCCGTACACCAGCGTGTAGCGCAGGCCGAGCTGGCTGCCGAACTTCAGCGCGTCCTTGTGGATCTGGATCGCGAGTTCGCGGGTCGGCGCGAGGATCAGGGCGCGCGGGTCGCTGTCCTTGCGGTTGGCCAGCGCCGGGCGGGTGAGCAGGCGGTTCACCATGCTCACCAGGAAGGCGAGGGTCTTGCCGGTGCCGGTCTGGGCCTGGCCGGCGACGTCGCGGCCGGCGAGGCTGACCGGGAAGGTCATGGCCTGGATGGGGGTGCAGCGGGAGAATCCGGCGCCTTCCAGGCCGGCCATCAGGGCCGGATGCAGATCGAAACTGGACAGGGTGACGTCGGTCAGCGGTTTGTCGCTCATGGGGTCCTTAGCGGTGATCCTTGCGTGGAGCACGTGGTCTGCGGCGCGGCGCGCCTGCGGGTGAACCGTCTCGGGTTCGGTCTTGCGCCCGCTTCACGCGCGGTCGCACACTCACAGCCACGGGGGCCGGCACCTCGGGGTTGCCAACCGCTCCGAGGGCCCCCAAGTGTAACCGAGTGGCCGCCGCAGCCGGCCGACCTCCTTGAAGGAACCCCGATGAGCGACAAGATCTCCCACGTCGGCGACGCCGATTTCTCCACCGCGGTGCTCGGCAGCGACGTGCCCGTGCTGGTCGACTTCTGGGCCGAGTGGTGTGGCCCCTGCAAGGCCATCGCCCCGCTGCTCGATGACGTCGCGAAAACCTACGACGGCAAGGTCAAGATCGTGAAGATCAACATCGACGACAACCCTCAGACCCCGCGCCAGTACGCGGTGCGCGGCATCCCGACGCTGATGATGTTCAAGGGCGGCAAGGTCGCTGGCACCCACGTCGGCCTCGCCGGCAAGCCGCAGCTCACCGCCTTCATCGACAAGAGCCTGTGACCCACGCAGGCCCCGCGAGGGGCCTGACGGCGGCGGGCCAAGCTGAACCCCGAAACCGCCCGAGACTTGCCGGGCGTCGCAAGCCGGGTGTAGTGTTCCAGCGACTTCTGCGGTCGCGACGCTCATCCGCGACGCCCTCCGCACACCCCTTCCGGCTCATCCCCTGAGCTTTCTCCACTCGCCATCGCGAGAACTCCCTGTGTCCGAAAACGAGATCGAAGGCGCCGACGCGCCTGCCGAAGCCGCGGAAAAAAAGCCGCGCCGCGCGCGCAGCAAAGCCGCTGCCGAAACCCCTGCTGAAACCGCTGACGCCGCGCCGCAGGCGCCTGCCGTCGCGGCGCCCGCTTCCGAAACGCCCGCCCCCGCATTCACCAGCGCCGCCGTCCGCGATGTCATCGCCGATGCGATGAACGAGGACGACGACGGCCCGGACGGTGATGACGCCGACAGCGACGGCGACGACGGCCCAGACGGCGGCAGCGACGGCCCCGGCGACCAGAACGCCGGCGGCCAAGGCAACAACGGCGAGCCGCGGATGTCGCGTCGCGAGCGCTTCAAGCAGCGCATGAAGGAACGCCGCGAACGCCAGAGGGAACAGCGTCGCAACGGCGGCGGCTTCCAGAACGAGAACGAGGGCGGCGACGGCGAAAGCCACAACGCCGGCCAGAACCAAGGCGGGCAAGGCGGTGGCCAGGGCGGCAACGACTGGCAGCCGCGCCCGGCCTTCCAGTTCCCGGAAGGCTTCGTGGTGCCCTCGCTGACCGAGATGAAGCGGATGCCCGCGTTCAGGCTGCTCGACCTCGCCGAGAAGCTCAACCTGCATGAGGGCGTGGCCCGCATGCGCAAGCAGGACGTGATCTTCCAGCTGCTCAAGGTCCTGTCGCGTCATCCGAATGGTGTGGCCGCCGACGGCGTGCTCGAGATCCTGCCGGACGGCTACGGCTTCCTGCGCGGCGCCGAAGCGAGCTACCTCGCCGGCCCCGACGATGTCTACATCTCGCCCAGCCAGATCCGCCGCTTCAACCTGCGCACCGGCGACTACATCGCCGGCCGCATTCGCAATCCGAAGGACGGCGAGCGGTACGTCGCGCTGAACCAGCTCGACACCATCAACGGCGAGCCGCTGGAAGCCAGCAAGGGCAAGGTGCTGTTCGAGAACCTGACGCCGCTGTTCCCGCGCGAGCGCTTCAAGCTCGAGCGCGGCAACGGCAGCTCGGAGGACATCACCGGCCGCGTGCTCGACCTGATGGCGCCGATCGGCAAGGGCCAGCGCGCGCTGATCGTCTCGCCGCCGAAAGCCGGCAAGACGATGATGATGCAGCAGATCGCCACGGCCATCACGACCAACCACCCGGACGTGCACCTGATCGTGCTGCTCGTCGACGAGCGCCCGGAAGAAGTGACGGAAATGCAGCGCACCGTGCGCGGCGAAGTCGTGTCCTCGACCTTCGACGAGCCGGCAGCGCGTCACGTGCAGGTGGCGGAAATGGTGATCGAGCGCGCCAAGCGCCTGGTCGAACACAAGCGCGACGTGGTGATCCTGCTCGACTCGATCACCCGTCTCGCCCGCGCGTACAACACGGTGGTGCCGAGCTCCGGCAAGGTGCTCACCGGCGGCGTCGACGCCAACGCGCTGCACCGCCCGAAGCGCTTCTTCGGCGCGGCCCGCAAGGTCGAGGAAGGCGGCTCGCTGACCATCATCGCGACCGCGCTGGTGGAAACCGGCTCGAAGATGGACGAGGTGATCTACGAGGAGTTCAAGGGTACCGGCAACTGCGAAGTGCATCTCGACCGCCGCATCACCGAGAAGCGCGTCTACCCGGCCATCAACATCAACCGCTCGGGCACCCGCAAGGAAGAGCTGCTGATCGAGCCGGACATGCTGCAGAAGATCTGGATCCTCCGGAAGCTGCTGCATCCGATGGACGAGCTTGCGGCGATGGAGTTCCTGCTCGACAAGATGAAGAACACCAAGTCGAACGACGAGTTCTTCAATTTCATGAAGCGCTGAGGGCGCGCGGCGAAGGCCGCGGCGGGCGCCGGGCGCAACGAAGAAGCCCCCGCACCGCGGGGGCTTCTTCGTTGCGGGATTCGATGCGGGGAGCTCAGTTGATCGCCGTACCGGCGACGTCCTGCGCCAGCTTGAAGCGCGAGGACGCCGCTTCGCCGCCCGGGGTGAATGCCACGGCCTGACCAGCCGGCGCGACCATCCACGGCAGCGGCGTAACCTCCAGCGGAATGCGCGGTTGCCAGCCGTCATGCGGCCGCTGAGGAGGTGAAAAGACGACCGGAATGATCGCCGAGCCGGCGGCGATCGATGCCGGGTCGGCCACCGTCCACTCCCTTGCCGCACCCACGGCGGCTTCAGCCAGCAGGCGGGCGAACGTCTCCGCCGTCGCCGGGCGCCGGACCTCGGATACACCGAGGTCCATGCGAGCGACGCCGGCCTCGACGACGCGACCGCTGGCGTCGAGTTTGACGAGGACCTCGACCTTTCCGCCATAGCCCGCCTCCGCGGCCCGGCTCGGGTATCGCGGCGGCGCCAGATTGCTGCTGGCACTTTGCGGCGTACCGCGCGACTCCGCGGTTGGCGGGTCGAGGAACCACACGTTGCCGACACCCAACTGCATCCGGTCCTTGGCGCCCTCGAGCGGCTGTGCCGTCGCCTCGAGCATGAAGTGGGCGAGAACGCGGGCGGGCTTTCCGTCGACGATGACGGGTTGGAAGGTCCAACCTCGAATCGCTTCGAGGTAGATCTGCCGCGTTTCTCGCGGCATGTCGATGGTGGCCTCGCTGACGCGACCGTCGGGCTCGATGGTCAGGGTACCGCGGGCATTCAACTCGAATGACGCAACGCGCGGGGTGTCGGCCCCAACGGCGATGCGCTGCTCCTGAATCGTCTCGTCCGCACGGGCGGCGGCGAGCGAGGGCGCCGCAGTGGCGAGAAGCGCGACGAAAGCCGCGGTGGTGACACAGCGCATGGTGAGACTCCTTGCCTCGGTGGGGGGACCACCGCGACGCTGCCACGCCTTCGCGACAGCTGCAACCGCGGCGCGCTCAGGGATCGCGCGGCTTCAGTAGGCGCGCGAGCGACGGCAACACGCCGGTGGCGGGCGTCGACGGCGCTCGCGCCGCGTCGTCCTCGGGGCGAGGGCCGCCTTCCGCCGCGCCCGGCCGGCTGCCTCCGCGGCCATCGGGACCGCTGCGGCTGGCATCGGCATGGCGCCCGGTCTGGAACAGCGCCGCGATGTCGACGAAGCCGCGGATCAGCGCGAGGTCGTGCGGCGTGCGGCCCAGCCGGTCACGGGCGCTCGGGTCGGCGCCCTCGCGCAGCAGGCGCTCGACGATGCGGCCGAGGCCGTGTAGCGCGGCCAAGTGCAGGGCACCGAGGCCGCGATGCTCGACCTGCGCCAAGGACACGCCCTCGCTGAGCAGGCGATCGAGCGCGGCGAGCAGCACCTCCTCGTCGACGCTGGCGCCGGCTTCGGCGCGCGCGCCGAGCAGCAGCAGGGTCGGGGTCTGCTCCGAGGCGCTGGCGGCATCGGCATCGGCGTCGGCAAGCAGCAGCGCGTCGAACAGCGCAAGCACGCGGGCGCGCTCGCGTGAGTTGAAGGCGAACAGCGCGGCGCAGTGCAGCGGGGTCAGCCCCTGCGCATCGCGCGCGGCCACGTCGGCGCCGGCGCGCAGCAGGCGCGACACGAGATCGGGCAGGCCGAGGGCGGAGGCGAGCATCAGCGGCGTGACGCCGCCGGGCATCGCCTGCTCCGGATCGGCGCCGGCGGCCAGCAGCCGGTCGACGACCGGGGCGTGGCGCATGCTGATCGCCGCCGACAGCGGCGTGGCGCCGGTGCGCGCGGCGATCGCCGCGTCGGCGTGCAGGCCGAGCAGGTGGTCGACCACGGCGAGGTGGCCGCCACCCGCGGCGCGCAGTAGGGCGGTGCAGCCCTGCGCATCGACGCCGTCGACGCCCAGGCCCAGCGCGACGAGGCGCACGACGGCGCCGAGGTCGCCGGCCATCGCGGCGGCCGGAAGATCACCGGCCTGCAGCGCGCGACCCGGCAGCTTCCACGGGCCCCACTCCAGCCATTCGGCGAGGTCGCGGCGGCCGCGCGCGAGGGCTGCGCCGTGCGGCGTCTGCCCGTCGGCCGAGCGGGCATCGGCCGGCGCGCCCTGGCGCACCAGCCGCTTGATGACGGCCTCGTGCCCGCGCGCGACGGCGAGATGCAGCGGCGTGTGGCCGCGCGCGTCGCGCTGGGCCGGGTCGGCGCCGCGCGCGAGCAGCGCGTCGAGCAGCGGCAGGCAGGGAAGCTGCGCCGCGAGCCCGAGCGCACTCTCGCCGTTCGGTGCCGCGCCGAACGGATCGGCGCCGCGCTCCAGCAGGGCGAGTGCCAGCGATGCGGCGCGCGAAGGCTCGCGCGGATTGGCCGCGAGCCAGCGCGCCAGCGCGCCGAGGCCCTGCGGCGTCTGGCCTTGGGCGAGCAGCGCGCGCAGGCCGAGCTCCGCGTCGAGCCCGCGGTCGAGCAGCAGCAGGCCGACGCTGTCCATGCCGGTGACGCGATCGTCGGCGTTCGCACCGTTCGCGAGCAGCCACTCGAAGACGTCGATACCGGCGGCATCGGCGAACTCCAGCAGCAGCATCGACAGCGCCACGCGGGACGGCGCGTCCTCGGCACCGAGCACGGCGAAGGCGGTGTCGAAATCGCGGGCGCGCAGCGCGTCACGCAGGCGCTCGCGCGCCGGCTTCGCTTCGGTCGCGGGCAGCGACTCGTCGGCGCCGGCCGGCAGCGGGTAGTCGGGATCGAGCACGGCCACCAGGGCCCAGCGCCCGCCGCCCACCGCGTGGTCGACGGCGCGACGACCGGCGGCATCGCGCGCCTCGCGGTCGATGCCGAGGGCCAGCAGCGTGCGCAGGCGCTCCGGCTCGACGCCGGCCTCGCAGGCCAGCGCCAGCGCGTTCCGGCCCGCCAGGTCCTGCGCCGACGGGTTCGGATGCCTGGCCAGCACCAGCGGCAGCAGGGCCGCGTTCGGCGAGCGCGCGGCTTCGAGCAGGGCGGTGCGGCCTTCGTCGTCGGCGGCGTCGACGGCGGCGCCGGCCTCGAGCAGCGTCTGCACGATCGCGGCGTGGCCCGCCGCCAGCGCCTCGAGCAGCGCGGTGCGGCCGCGGGCGTCGCGCGAGTCGACCTTGGCCTTGTGCTTGAGCAGCAGCTGCACGCCGGCCGGGTCGTCGTCGTCACCGCTGGCCGCCGCGAGCAGGGTCGGCTGCGCGCCCGGCGGCTCGGGCTTGGCGCCGCGTTCGAGCAGGAAGCGCGCAACGCGCCAGTTGCCGGAGGCCAGCGCCAGCGCCAGCGGCGGCTGCGCTTCGGCGTTCAGCGCGTGCAGATCGGCGCCGGCGTCGAGCAGCTGCGCGGCGATGGCCGGATCGGTGCTGCGCGCGGCGTGGTGCAGCGGCGTGTTGCCGTCGCGATCGGCGCGGCGCGGGTCGGCGCCGTTGGCGAGCAGCATCGTCACCGCGTCGATGCGCCCGTGCCACGAATCGCGCGTGGCCGCGAGCAGCGGCGTCAGGCCGGCGTGCTGCTGGTTCAGATCGGCGCCGCGGACGATGAGTTCGCGCAGCAGGCGCAGGTCGGGCAGCAGGGCGGCGAGCATCGGCAGGCTGCGCTGGTCGGGCGCGCCGGGCTCGGGCAGCGCGTCGACGTCGGCACCGGCGTCAAGCGCGGCGATGACGGCGTCGATGCGGCCCGCGCGGGCATCCGCATAGACGTCGCCGACCGCTGGAACGGCGGGTTCATCGTCCTCGGGGGCCGTCGCCTCGAGCGGCACGGCCGGCGCCGGCGGCAGCGGCGGTGCGTCCGGGGCCTGCCCGGAGCGCTGCAGTGCCGCGTGGACGCCGAGCAGCACCAGCGCGTACGGCACCGCGAGCCACCACGCGGACGCGAGCCGGGCCGGCGGCCACACCAGCAGCCAAGCGCCGACCGCCGCGGCGAGCACGGCCAGGGCCAAGGCGAGACCGCGCCGCAGCGACCAGGTGCCCGGCACGGCCGCGGCCAGCGCCGCGAGTCCGCGGCCCTGGCGCGCCGCCAGCGCGAACAGCGTCCACTGCCGCCACAGCACCGTCCACGACAGGCCGACGACCGCCGCGAGGCCCAGCGCGGCGGCGAGGCTGCCCGTCTGCAGGAGGCTGCTGTACGGCCACGCGAGGCCGAGGCCGAGCAGGCCGAGCGTGGCGCCCCACAGCACGGCAAGGGTGATCGCGTCGCGCCACCACAGGCGCTGCGCCGGCGCTTCCGGCGCGGGCGACAGCAGGGCCATCCCGAGCGCCAGGGCGGGTTGGGCGAGCCAGGGGCCGACGATCGCCGCCACGCCCGCCGGCCACAGCGCCGGCAGCACGGCGAGCGCGAGACCGACGAGCAGCAGCGGGAGCGCGACGCTGCGCTGCAGCGTCGAACGCGATTCAGTCATCCGCGGCCTCGACCGGCGGCGGGAACTGCACGTGGAAGCCCTGTGCCGCCAGATTCCGGCGCACCACCTCGGCTTCCTCGCGAGCCAGCTTGCGCTCCGGCGTCAGCGCCACCTCGAGCACGAAGCGCAGTTCCCCGAGAGGCGCGCGCAGCGCGTCGGGCAGCAGCCCGAAGGCGTCGCGCTCGCGCAGGTACACGAAGGTTTCCGCCTTGCGCAGCGATTTGTAGACGTAGGCCTGCATCGGAACGGGCGCCGGAAGCGGAAAGGAGCGCGTGGATTGTCGCCGCTGCGGCCGAGCGGGGGAAGCGCGCCGTCGCGCAGCCTGCGCGCGCCGCCCTGCTAGGCTTCGCGGCCTCGTTTTCCCGCTGGAGTGCCTCGTGCCGATGCCCCTGCCGCGCCCGCTTCGCGGCCTCGCCCTGCTCGCTTCGACCGTCATCGCCGCACCCCTCGCGGCCGCCGCGCCCGCGCCGCTGACGCTCGAGCTCGCGATGTCGCACCCGGACTGGATCGGCCCGCCGGTCGAGCAGCTCTGGTGGAGTGCCGATTCGCAGCACGTCGCCTACACGCTGAAGCGCGCCGGATCGCCGGTGCGCGACGTGTTCCGCCAGCGCGCCGCGGGCGGCGATCCGGTGAAACTCGCGGCGGCCGACGCGGCCGAAGCCGACGCCGCGAACCCGGTGTTCGACGCGCGGCGCGCGCGCATGGCCTACCTGCGCAATGGCGACGTGTTCGCGGTGACGCTGGCCACCGGGCAGCGCGTGCAGCTCACGCAGAGCAGCGCCGACGAAGCCGACCTGCGCTTCAGCGTCGACGGCAACGCGGTGTTCTATCGCGTCGGCGACGAATGGCGCGCCTTCGATTTCGCCGCGCAGCGCGAGCGCACGGTCGCGGTGCTGAAGGCGGAGAAGGACCCAAACGCTGCGCCGAAGCCCGACGTGCTGCGCGACGCCGAGCTGCGCCTGATCGACACGCTCGCCCGCCAACGCGCCGACCGCGAAGCGCTGGCGGCCGAGGCGAAGGCGCAGCGCGCCGGCGACCGCACGCGCGGCGCGGCGCCGGTGTTCCTCGGCGATGAGGTGACGATCGCCGCAAGCAGCCTGTCCACCGACGGCCGCCACGTGCTGGTCGCGCTGGAGCCGAAGGGCGCCGACGCCGGACAGGGCGGCAAGATGCCGCGCTTCATCAACGAGAGCGGCTTCGAGGACGCCGAGGACGTGCGCACCCGCGTTGGCCGCAACGCGCCGATCGCGCAGAGCTTCAAGCTGATCGATCTCGCCGACGGCGCGATTACCGACATCGATCTGAAGACGCTGCCCGGCATCGACGTCGACCCGCTGGCGGCGTTGAAGAAGGCGCACAAGCAGCCGGCGCTCGAGGGCCTGCGCGCGGTGCGCCTGATGGACGTTCGCTTCGGCCCCGACGGCGCGCCGCTCGCCATGCTGCGCAGCGTCGACAACAAGGACCGCTGGATCGTCCGCGTCGACCGCGGCACGGCCGCGCTGACGACCGTGCATCGCCTCACCGACCCGGCTTGGATCAACTGGAACTTCAATGACTTCGGCGTGCTGCCCGACGGTCGCGCGTGGTGGCTGTCGGAAGAGTCCGGCTATTCGCACCTGTACGTGCAGGACGGCCGGCGCGCGAAGGCGCTGACCTCGGGCCGCTGGGAGGCCTCGACGCCGGTGCTGACGCCGGACGCGGCGCACTTCGTGTTCCTGTGCAACCGCGAATGGCCGGGCGACTACGAGCTGTGCCGCGTGCCGGTGGCCGGCGGCGAGGTGCGCGAGATCACGGCGCTTGACGGCGTCGAGGACTTCGCGCTGTCGCCGGACGGCAAGCGCATCGCGCTGCGCTGGTCGGACAAGTTCATCCCGCCGCAGGCGATCACCGTCGGCCTCGACGGCGGCGAGCCGGTGCGGCTGACCGACACGCGCACGCCGGCATTCCGCGCGATGCCGTGGCGCGAGCCGCGCTTCGTGCAGGTGCCGAGCAGCGACGGCGCCGGCACGATCTGGGGCAAGCTCTACGCGCCGCCGACGATGCAGGCCGGCAGGCGCTACCCGGTGGTGATGTTCGTGCACGGCGCGGGCTACCTGCAGAACGTGCACGAGCGCTGGCCGCAGTACTTCCGCGAGCAGATGTTCCACCAGCTGCTCGCGGACCGCGGCTACCTCGTGCTGGACCTCGACTTCCGCGCCTCGGAAGGCTACGGCCGCGACTGGCGCACCGCGATCTACCGCCGCATGGGCACGCCGGAGCTGCAGGACTACAAGGACGGCCTCGACTACCTCGTGGCGAACCACCAGGCCGACCGCGCGCGCGCCGGCATCTACGGCGGCAGCTACGGCGGCTTCATGGCGCTGATGGCGATGTTCAAGGCGCCCGGCGTGTTCCAGGCCGGTGCGGCGCTGCGCCCGGTCACCGACTGGCGCCACTACAACCACGAGTACACCAGCAACATCCTCGACACGCCGGAGCTCGGCCCGCAGGTCTACATCGACAGCTCGCCGATCGAGCACGCGGAGGGGCTGCAGGGCCGGCTGCTGATCGCTCACGGCATGATCGACGACAACGTGTTCTTCCAGGATTCGGTGCGCCTCGCACAGCGGCTGATCGAACTTCGCAAGCACGGCTGGGAGCTCGCCGGCTACCCGCTCGAGCGGCACGGCTACGTGCAGCCTGAAGCTTGGTACGACCAGTACCGGCGTATCCTTGAGCTGATGGACGACGCGCTGAAACCGTCGGCCCCCGCCACTTCGATCGAGACCACCCCGTGATCACTGCCCTCACTCTCCTCGCCGGGCTCGCGCTGCTGATCTTCGGCGCCGACCTGCTCGTCAAGGGCGCCTCGCGCGTGGCCGCCGGCTTCGGCATCTCGCCGCTGGTGATCGGCCTCACCGTCGTCGCCTTCGGCACCAGCTCGCCGGAAATGGCCATCTCGGTGTCGTCGGCATGGAAGGGCGAGGCCGACATCGCCGTCGGCAACGTGGTCGGCAGCAACATCTTCAACGTGCTGTTGATCCTCGGCCTGTCCGCACTGATCACGCCGCTGCTGGTCAGCAAGCAGCTGGTCAAAGTGGACGTGCCGATCATGATCGGCGTGTCGGTGCTGGCCTTCGTGCTCTCGATGGACGGCCGCATCGCGTTCTGGGAAGGCGCCATCCTGTTCGCCGGCGTGGTCAGCTACTGCATCTTCGCGATCCGGCTGGGGCGCGCCACCGGGGAGACCGGCGACCCGGTCGACGGCAGCGATCGCTGGGCCATGAACATCGGCCTCATCGTCGTCGGGCTTGCGCTGCTGGTGCTGGGCTCGCAGTGGCTGGTCGGCGCGGCCATCACCATCGCCACCGCGATGGGCGTCAGTGAGCTGGTGATCGGCCTGACCATCGTGGCGGCCGGCACCTCGATGCCGGAAGTGGCGACCTCGGTCACTGCCGCGATCCGCGGCCAGCGCGACATCGCGGTCGGCAACGTGGTGGGAAGCAACATCTTCAACATCCTCGCCGTGCTCGGCCTCACCGCGCTGGTGGCGCCGGACGGCCTGCCGGTGTCCGACGCGGCGATCCGCTTCGACTTCCCGGTGATGATGGCGGTGGCCGTCGCGTGCCTGCCGATCTTCTTCGTCGGTTACACGATCCACCGCTGGGAGGGCGCGCTGTTCCTCGGCTACTACGTCGCCTACACCGCGTACCTGATCCTCGCCGCGACCGAGCACGATGCGCTGCCGGTGTTCAGCAACGCGATGATGGGCTTCGTGGTGCCACTGACGGTGATCACGCTGGGCGTGGTGATGTGGCGCGAGATCCGCCGCCGCCGCGGCCTGAAACCCTGCGACTGACGCGGGCGACAACGGCGCGGTCGATCAGGCCGCGCCGAACACGCCTTCGAGCTCGACGTCGAGCTCGGCCCGACAGATGTCGCCGTGCAGGAAGGCAATGCGATCGAGCGGCAGGCCGATCGCGTCGAGACGGCCGCGAACCGCGTCCAGCGCTTCGGCATGCCGCAGGTAGACGCGCAGGGCCTGCAGGCCGCCCACGCGGAAGCGCTCGCCGCAGCGACGCGAGCCCTCGTCGAGCAGCACGTGCAGGTTAGCGAGGCTCTCGTCGAGTTGGGCCACCACGTCGCCAACGTGCAGCGACACGTGCCCGACGATGCTGGCGGTACCGGACGCGAGCAGCACGGCGCCATCGGCGTCGCGCAGCAGCGCGCCGCGCGAGAAGCCCGGCGGCACCGGGCCGTACTCGCGCGGGTACTGCCACGCCGGCGTCTGCCGCGGATTTTCCAGCGCGATGGCCGGCTGCGCGCTGCACAGCGCGACGACGCTGAGCGGCGCGTCGGCGTCGGGCGCACCGATGGCGGTGGCGGCCGGCGGCGGATCGCGGAACATCGCATCGACGGCGGCGTTGCGGCCCACGCAGAACTGCCGATAGCGCTCGGCGTCGCCCTCGCCGGCGTTGATCGCGCCGAGGAAGTTCCAGATCCGGATCAGGTACGGGTGCGCGCTCGGCCGCGCGGCAGCGAGCAGCTGCCGGTACGCGGATTCCGCTGCGGCGGCGACGTCGCTGCCCGCATCGATCGGGCGATGCAGGCCGACGGCCGCCCACGGGCCCGCGTGTCGATACCAGAGCCCGGGGTCGAGGCGCTCATCAACCGCGCGGGCACCGGGCAGCCAGGCTTCGCGCCGCGCGCCCGCGAGCCACGTGCAGCCGCTGCGCCATGGCAAGGCGGCTTCGACGAAGTCGAAGTCCAGCAGGGCGGGGCGATCGGGCGAGGCGGAAACGTGCAAATGGGCGGGTATTTCGGAAGGCGGCGAAGTATAGCGGCGGCCTCGGGTTCGACGTCGCGCAACGGCGGCGCGGCGCCTGACCGCTAGACTTCCGGTCCTCGAGATTTCCCCGCAGCGCCATGACCGACCCGAGCCCGAACTTCACTGCCGTCCGCGACTACCTGATGGCGCTGCAGGACCGCATCTGCGCCGGCCTTGAAGCAGAGGACGGCGACGGCCGCTTCGCCGAGGATGCGTGGACGCGCGCGGAAGGCGGCGGCGGCCGCTCGCGGGTGATGAAGGACGGCGCGGTGTTCGAGCAGGCCGGCGTCGGCTTTTCCGACGTCAGCGGCACCACGCTGCCCGGCTCGGCTACCGCGCATCGCCCCGAGCTCGCCGGCGCGCCGTGGCGCGCGGTCGGCGTCTCGCTGGTGATCCACCCGCGCAACCCCTATGTGCCGACCTCGCACGCGAACGTGCGCTATTTCGAGGCGCGCCCGGAAGGCCGCGAGCCGATCGGGTGGTTCGGCGGCGGTTTCGACCTGACGCCGTTCTACCCCTTCGACGAGGACGTGCGGCACTGGCACCGCGTCGCGCGCGACCTGTGCGCGCCGTTCGGCGCCGCGCGCTACGCCGAGCACAAGGCCTGGTGCGACCGCTACTTCTTCCTCAAGCACCGCAACGAGTGCCGCGGCGTCGGCGGGCTGTTCTTCGACGATCACCACGCCGACGGCTTCGAGCGCAGCTTCGCCTACCAGCGTGCCGTCGGCGACGGCTACCTCGAGGCGTACCTGCCGATCGTCGCGAAGCGCAAGGCCACGCCCTACGGCGACCGCGAGCGCGAGTTCCAGCTCTATCGACGCGGCCGCTACGTCGAGTTCAACCTGGTTTGGGACCGCGGCACGCTGTTCGGCCTGCAGTCGGGCGGCCGCACCGAGAGCATCCTGATGAGCCTGCCGCCGCGCGTGCGATTCGAATACGGCTACGCGCCGGAGGCGGGCAGCGCCGAGGCGAAACTTGCGGAGTACCTCGTGCCGAGGGAATGGCTCAGCGACGGGATGCCGCCCAGCGCGGGCTGATCAGTCGGCCACCCAGCGCCGCACGACCTGCACCGCCTGCTGCCGCAGCTCGGGCACCGCCGTGGTCTCGAAGCGTTCGCCGAAGCATGCGGCACCGACGACGGCAAGGCTCGGATCGCGCGGCGTGCACACGCCCGTGCCGAGCGGATGCGGTTCCAGCGCACGCTCGCGCACCAGCCGCGCCGGCAGCGCATCCCCGGCCAACGCGGCACGGAAGCCGGGGCCGCGGCAGTCGAGCGCAAGTGCCGCGTCGATAGGCGTGTCCCGGCCGTGGTCGCGCTTGAGGACGCGGCCATCGGCGTCAACGCGGATGCGGCCGGATTCCAGCGTCAGCATGCGGTCGGGGTCGAGCGTGGCGCGGACGTCCGGGGCCATGCGATGCCGATGGCGGTTCCAGACGCCGAAGGCGTGCCGAAGTACTCGCCGCTGCTCGTCAAGCGCCAGCGCCGCCCAGCGCGCGTTGGTGTCGGCGCGCAGTGCGTCGATGACCGCACGCCACGGATGGATCGCACAGAACGCGCGCAGGGTGCGGACGATCGCGCGCGCGCTGGTAGCGGCGTCAAGCGCGGCATCGAGCTGCTCGCGGGACTCGACATCCAGCGGCACGGCCGGTGCATGTGCGTGCGACCAGCGCCCGCCCGGTGACACCGCGCGAATGCGCCCGCGGAAGCCGCGCTCACGCAGCCCCAGCACCATGTCGACCGCGGTAAGGCCGCTGCCGACAACCAGCACGGTGTCGTCGGGGCGCAAGGGCAACGGACCGTCGCTGAGCGCCCGCCACCACGCCCACGGGTCGCCGACCCAGTGCGACGGCGCGGCGGGCATGGCCGCTCCGGCGGGAAGGCCGAGGCAAAGCGCGACGCGAGAAACGGTTGGGAACCCGTCAATGCCGAGCGGGTCGCCGGGGTCGACGGCGTTCGCCCCAGGAGCGAGGCGCAGCGACCAGCCGCTGTCCCCGCGCAGCAGGCTCCGGACCTCACCGAAGCACGCCTCGACGCCGGACTCGCGGGCTCGAATCGCCATGTATTCGCCAAACCAGCGCCGCGGCACGAACTGGCCCGGCTGCACGTCGCGCTCCGGATGCTCGCTGCGCAGCCACTCGAAAAAGTCGACCGGTGCCTCGGCGTCGAGGCCCATGCGCTCGACGGGCACGTTGAGGCGGTGCACGAGGCTGTTGCCGCCGTACGCAGGCAGGAAGTCCGAGTCGGGCCCGCGACACCACAGCAGGCGCCACGCCGGTGCGAGCGCGCGGGCCGCGAGAATGGTCGCGAGGCCTGCCGGCCCGCCGCCGATGACGGCGAGATCGTACGGCCGTGGTTCCGACGTCATGCGTCGTCGCGCTTCGAACGCGCCGCGACGTCGGCTTGGATACGCGCCAACGACTCCGAGGCGTTGCGCACCAGCAGGAACGGGAAGACCGCGTGCACGCCAAGCAGCCCGGCGGTCCACACGCAGCGCGCGGCAATGCCCAGCGCGAAGCGCGCGTGGTCGACATACGACTCGCCGACCTCGGCGAGGTGGCGCGCGTACCAGCGGTGCGGCGGTGGGGACGGCGAAGTCATGGCGGCCTTATGCCACATCCGACCTTCGGCGGAAATTAAAAACCCCGCGAGCCAGGGGAGACTCGCGGGGCCGGTGAAGCGACGAGAGGGGAGGCCCGCCGCTTCGGTGTGGGTCGACCAGGGGAGGGATCGAATCCACGGCAACGGACGTTGCATCCGTCGCGTGTCATGGGACCACTCGCGATCTGAGAAGTTCGTGAACTGGCGCCGCTTTTCCCGCATGGATTCAGGAGGAATTCACCGTAGCGTTGATGGCGCGTGACGGAATCGTTAGTGCGCTTCGTCCCACGTCGGCCCGACACCCGCTTCGACCCGCAGCGGCACGCGCAGCTCGGCGGCGGCCTCCATGCGCGCGAGGATTTCGGCCTTCGCTTCGTCGACGAAACCCGCATCGACCTCGAACACCAGTTCGTCGTGCACCTGCATCAGCATCGCGATGCGATCCGCGCGCGGCACCGTCCACGCATCGACGCCCACCATCGCGCGCTTGATGATGTCGGCGGCGGTGCCCTGCATCGGCGCGTTGATGGCGGCGCGCTCGGCACCCGCGCGCTGCGCCTGGTTGCGCGAGCGGATCTCGGCGAGATGCAGGCGGCGACCGAACACCGTCTCGACATAGCCCTTCTCTTTCGCCTGCTCGCGCGTGCGGTCCATGTAGGCGCGCACGCCGGGGTAGCGGCTGAAGTAGAGGCCGATGTAGTCCTGCGCCTGCCCGCGGTCGATGCCGAGCTGGCGCGCGAGGCCGAAGGCGCTCATGCCGTAGATCAGGCCGAAGTTGATCGCCTTGGCGGCGCGACGCTGGTCGCCGCTGACCTGCTCGAGCGGCGCGCCGAACACTTCGGCCGCCGTCGCTTTGTGCACGTCGAGGCCGTCAGCGAAAGCGCGCAGCAAGCCGGGGTCTTCCGAGAGGTGGGCCATGATGCGCAGCTCGATCTGCGAGTAGTCGCAGGCGAGGATCACGCGGCCCTCCGGGGCGACGAAGGCGCGGCGGATCTGCCGGCCCTCCGGCGTGCGGATCGGGATGTTCTGCAGGTTGGGGTCGTTGGAACTTAGGCGTCCCGTCGCGGCGCCGGCCTGGTTGTAGCGCGTGTGCACGCGGCCGGTCAGCGGATTCACCGATTCCGGCAGCTTGTCGGTGTACGTGCTCTTGAGCTTGGCGAGGCCGCGATGCTCGAGGATCAGCCTCGGAAGGGCATGTTGATCCGCAATCGCGTCGAGCGCTTCCTCGTTCGTCGACGGCTGGCCGGTCGGCGTCTTCACCAGCGCGGGCAGCTTCAGTTCGTCGAACAGCAGGGCCTGCAGCTGCTTCGGCGAATCGAGGTTGAACGGCCTGCCGGCGATGCCGTGTGCCTCCTGCTCGATGGCGTGCAGGCGCTTGGCGTGCTCGGCGCTCTGTCGCTTCAGCTCGGCCACATCGATGCGCACGCCGGTGCGCTCCATGCGGGCCAGCACCGGCACCAGCGGCATTTCGATGTCGCGGTAGACCGAGGCCAGCGCGGGCTCGGCATCGACGCGGCGTTGGAGCGCGGCGTGCAGGCGCAGGGTGACGTCGGCGTCCTCCGCTGCGTAGGCCGTCGCGCGCTCCAGATCGACCTGGTCGAAGGTGATCTGCTTCGCACCCTTGCCGCAGACCTCCTCGTACTTGATGGTCGTGTAGCCCAGATGCCGCTCGGCCAGCGCGTCCATGTCGTGGCGATTGAGGCCGGCGTCGAGCACGAAGCTCATCAGCAGCGTGTCCTCCGCGTAGCCCTGCACGTCGACGCCGTGGCGCGCCAGTACTTCGATGTCGAACTTGCCGTTCTGGCCGAGCTTGGGCCTCGATGCATCTTCGAGCAGCGGTTTGAGCGCATCGCGCACCACATCCCAAGGCAGCTGCGCGGGCGCGCCGGCGTACGCATGCGCGATCGGGATGTAGCAGGCGCGTCCGATCTCAACGCACAGGCTCACGCCGACCAGGTTCGCCTGCTGCGGATCGAGCCCGTCGGTCTCGGTGTCGAAGGCGATCAGCGGCGCGGCGCGCAAGGCTTCGACCCATCGCGCGAGGTCGACCTCGGTGAGCACCGTTTCCACTTCGCCTTTCGCCGAAAGCGCGGGATCGACCGGCATGACGGGCGCCGCATCGCCGCTGCCGCCGAATCCGCGCGGCGCGCTGCGGGCCATGGCGCCGCTTCCGCTCGACGCGCCCGCGCCCGCGCTCGCACCGTCCAGCTCGCGCGCAGCGGCGTGGAAGCCGTACTGCTGGTACAGCGCACGCAGCGCATCGACATCGCGCGGGCGCAGCGCCAATTCGACCGGGCCACGGTCCAGCGCGACATCAGTCTTGATCGTCACCAGCTCGCGATTCAGCGGCAGGCGCGGCAGGGCGGCGCGCAGGTTCTCGCCGATCTTGCCGCCGATCTTCTCGGCGTTCGCGATGACGGCGTCGAGCGTGCCGTACTCGCCGAGCCACTTCGCCGCGGTTTTCGGGCCGCATTTGTCGACGCCCGGCACGTTGTCGACGCTGTCGCCCATCAGCGACAGGTAGTCGATGATCTGGTCGGCGCGCACGCCGAACTTCTCGATGACGTCGGCGTCGTTGGCGAGCTTCGAGCCGCTCATCGTGTTGACGAGGGTGATGCCGGGGCGCACGAGCTGGGCGAAGTCCTTGTCGGACGTCGACACGGCGACGTCGATGCCCTGCGCCGCGCCCTGCACGGCCAGCGTGCCGATCACGTCGTCGGCCTCGACGCCGGACACGCGCAGCATCGGGAAACCGAGCGCCTCGACGATCGCGATCATCGGATCGACCTGCGCGCGCAGGTCGTCGGGCATCGGCGGGCGGTTGGCCTTGTATTCGGGATCAAGCGTTTCGCGGAAGGTCGGGCCCGAAGCATCGAGCACGAAGGCGGCGTACTCGGGCGCCTCCTTCAGCGTGGCGCGCAGCATGTTGACCACGCCGAACAGCGCGCCGGTCGGTGTGCCGTCGGGCGCGGTGAGCGGCGGCAGCGCGTGGAAGGCGCGATACAGGTAGGACGAGCCGTCGATCAGCACAAGGCGCGGCATGGGGCGGGGTCCGGTTCAAGCGAGGGCTGGATTGTATCGGGCGCGCCGGCGGTGCCATCCTCGCGCGTCGCCAACGCGCGGGAGGGCGCATGCACGACCACGGAACCGCCTTGGAGCCGGCCGCCACGCCAGCGCACGCCACCCGCATCACCAGCGCGATGGGCACCATCGCCGAGGCCTGCGGCCAGCTCGCCGCCGTCTGCGCCACGCTGCTCGTCGTGCTGACCGCCGGGCTCGTGCTCGCCTTCAGCCTCGGCGTCGGCTCGGTGAAGGTGCAGGACCTCGTACTGTGGTTGAACGCCGGCATGGTGATGCTGGGCCTGGGCTACGCGCTCAAACATCGGGCGCACGTGCGCATCGACGTGTTTGCGTCGCGCTGGTCGGCGCGCACTGCGGCGCGCGTGGAGATGCTGGGCATCGTCGCGCTGCTGCTGCCGTTCTGCGCGGCGCTCGTCTGGCTGTCGTGGGACTACGTGGCGATGAGCTGGCGCGTCAGTGAACGTTCGGCCAGCAGCGGCGGCTTGGCGGGCCTGTACCTCGCGAAGACGCTGCTGCCCGTCGGCGCGGCGCTGCTGGCGCTGCAGGGGATCGCCGAACTGCTTCGCGCGCTGCCGACGGCGCTGGGGCCGAACGCCGGCGAAGTCGGCGCTACGGAGCGCGAGGCATGAGCCTGCACGACCAGCACATCGTGATGCTCGCCCTGCTGCTGCTTGGCCTCTGCGCCGGCCTGGCGAGCGGCTTCCCGGTGGCCTTCGTGATCGGCGGCGTCGCGCTGCTTGTTGCGGGGCTCGGCACGCTGCTCGGCAACTTCGACCCGAGCTTCCTGCAGGCGCTGCCCGCACGGCTGTTCGACACGCTGACCAGCCAGACCCTGCTGGCGGTGCCGCTGTTCGTGTTCATGGGTGTAATGCTCGAACGCAGCCAGCTCGCCGAAGCGCTGCTGACACGCGTCGCCGCGCTGTTCGGGCAGAAGCGCGGTGGGCTCGTCGTCGCGGTGATCCTGGTCGGCGCGATCCTCGCGGCGAGCACCGGCATCGTCGGCGCGACCGTGGTGACAATGGGATTGATTTCGCTGCCGGTGATGCTGCGCGCCGGCTACGACCCGAAGCTCGCCACCGGCGCCATCTCGGCTTCGGGCACGCTGGGGCAGATCATTCCGCCCTCGATCGCGCTGGTGCTGCTCGGCGACCAGCTCGGCAACGCCTACCAGCGCGCGCAGCTCGCCGCGGGCAACTTCGCGCCCGAGACCGTGTCGGTCGGCGACCTGTTCGCCGGCGCGCTGCTGCCCGGCCTCGGGCTCGTCGTGCTGTATCTCGGCTACGCGCTGCTCGTCGCGTGGAAGCACCCGGAGCGTGCGCCCGCCCTGCCCGACGCGGTGCGGCCCTCGCTGTTCGAGATCGCGCGCGACGTGCTGCCCGCGCTCGGCCTGATCGTGCTGGTGCTCGGGTCGATCCTCGGCGGATTCGCGACGCCGACGGAGGCCGCGGCGGTCGGCGCGGTTGGCGCCAGCGCGTTCGCCGCGCTGCGCGGCCGGCTGTCGCTTGCGCGCCTGCACGAGGTCGCACGCGAGACGGTCAAGGTGAGCGCGATGGTGTTCGCGATCCTGTTCGGCGCCGCGCTGTTCTCGCTGGTGTTCCGCGGCTACGGCGGCGATGAGCTGGTGCACGAACTGCTCACCGGCCTGCCCGGCGGCGCGGACGGCGCGGTGCTGGCGGTGATGCTGCTGATGTTCCTGCTCGGCTTCGTGCTCGACTTCATCGAGATCGTTTTCATCGTCGTGCCGATCGTCGCGCCGGTGCTGTTCGCGCTCGGCGTCGACCCGGTGTGGCTGGGCGTGATGATGGCGGTCAACCTGCAGACCAGCTTCCTGACGCCGCCCTTCGGCTTCGCGCTGTTCTACCTGCGCGGCGTCGCGCCGCCGAGCATCGAGACGATGGCGATCTACCGCGGCGTCGTGCCCTTCATCGGGCTGCAGCTGGCGATGCTGCTGATCCTGTGGTTCGTGCCGGCGCTGGCGACGTGGCTGCCGGCGGTGCTGTACGACTGATCGCGGGGCTCAGCCCGCGAGCGTCACCCCGGGCAGGCCGAGCACGTAGTCCGCGCCCATCAGCATCGACGGCGTCTTGAAGCCGGGCTCGGCGGGGCCGGCGAGCAGGCGCTCGGTGATGCCGAGCGCGGCGGTCACGGTGACGTCGTAGCCGTTCGGCGTGCGCAGCTGGCGCTTCAGCTCACGGCCGTCGGCGGTGCGCGCTTCGCCCCAGACCAGCGTGTCGGTCTTGCCGCGCTTCGACTCCGACGGACCGCGCACGGTCTTCTCGACACGCGCCTTCATGAAGCGCTGCACCGGGCCGAGGCCGAGCAGCGGCTGCACCAGGCGCAGGCGGCGCACGCGGCCGATCACCGCCGGCGGCACCGCCATGTAGACCTCGATGTCGGGGATGCCGGTGGAGAGATACGCGGTGTAGACGTCGCCCCACGGGATGGTCATCGCCGTGCGCGCGTCGCCGTCGCGGTCGAAGGTGCGGTGCTTCCACGCCAGCGGCACTTTCTTCATCTCACCGTTGATGCGGGCGCGGCCGCCTTTGCCCAAGCCCTCGACGCTGGTCTTCGCGGTGCCGGGGCTGGGGCCGCCGCCGGCTTCGAAAGCGAGCACCAGCGAGGTGGCGTCGGGCAGGTCGCGCTTCAACATCGCCGACAGGCAGTCGGTGGGCACCACGTCGAAGCCCGAGCCCGGCAGTACGACGATGCCGGCGGCTTTCGCCCGCGCGTCCTGCTCGTGGCAGTGCGCGAAGACGTCGATCTCACCGGTGATGTCGAGGTAGTGCGCCTTCGCGCGCAGGCAGGCGTCGAGCATCGGCGCGCAGGTTTCCGAGAACGGCCCCGCGCAGTGCAGCACCAGCGTGACGCCGCGCAGGCCGAGGTCGAGCGCGCTCGCTTCGAGGCCGAACACGCGCACTTCGAGGCCACCGAGCTCGCGGGCCAGCGCTTCGAGGTCTTCGCGGCGGCGGCCGGCGAGGATGGGCTTCATGCCGCGCGCCACTGCTTCCTTCGCCATCAGCCGGCCGGTGTAACCGTTGGCGCCGTAGATCATCCAGGTCATGAGCGTTTCCTCCGTCAGCCGCGGCGCATGGTGCCGGCGGTTTCGATCAGCTTGTTGAAGTACCAGTTCGGGAACCAGCGCTTGATGCGCCAGCGCATCGGCTCGTGCTTGGTCGGCAGCACGAGGAAGGTGCGCGCGCGCAGTGCGGCGTAAGTCGCGTCGCCGACGGTGTCGAGCGTGTCCGGGCTCTTGTCCATCATCCGCGAGGCCATGCCGCGCACCTTGGCGTCGCCGTGGAAGTTCTCCAGCAGGTTGGTGCGGAAGAAGGCCGGACACAGCACCGAGACGTCGACGCCGGTGCCGTGCATCTCGGCGCGCAGCTGCTCGGAGAACGCCACCACGCCGGCCTTCGCCACACCGTAGCTCATGATGCCGGGCGCGCCGGCCAAGCCCGCGAAGCTCGCGGTGCTGACGACGTGGCCGCGGCCGCGCTCCACCATGCCGGGCAGGAAGGCCAGCGTGCCGCGCACGACGCTGAGCAGGTCGACTTCGATCAGGCGCCGCCACTCGGCCATGTCGGTGCCGAGCAGCGGGCCGCCGCTGGCGATGCCGGCGTTGTTGACCAGCACGTCGACGCCGCCGACCGTCGCCTCGACCTGGGCCTTCAGCGCCGTCATCGAATCGTCGTCGCCGACGTCGACCTGGAAGGCGTGGTGGCCGCTGCCCGGCAGCCCGGCGACCGCGGCCTGCGCGCGCGCGGCGTCGAGGTCGGCGATCAGCAGCTGCGCGCCATCCCGGGCGTAGCGCTGGGCGAGGGCCAGGCCGAGGCCGCTGCCGCCGCCGGTGATCAGCACGCGCTCGCGCGCGGTCGAAGTGGAAGCAGTCGCCATCGGCAGTCCGTACGGAGGGGTGTGGTAGGTTCGCGAGCCTAACGCAAAGCCGCGCCCCGCATGGAGAATCCGATGTCGACCGCCCCCTCGTCTTCCGCCGCCGCCGGGATGTTCTCGCTGGCCGGCCGCACGGCCCTCGTCACCGGCGCCTCGCGCGGCATCGGCGAATCGATCGCCCACCTGCTGGCCGCGCACGGCGCGCATGTGATCTGCACCAGCCGCAAGGTCGACGCCTGCGAGGCGGTGGCGCAGGCGATCCGCGACGCGGGCGGCAGCGCGGAAGCGCGCGCGGTGCATATCGGCGATGCGGCGGCGATCGAGGCGCTGTTCGCTTCACTCGACGCGGAAGGAAAAGCCGTCTCGCTGCTGGTCAACAACGCCGCAGCGAACCCGTACTTCGGCCCGATGATCGACATGGACCTCGTGGCCTACGAGAAGACCGTCGAAGTGAACCTGCGCGGCTACTTCTGGGCCACCGTGCAGGCCGCGAAGCGCATGGCCAAAGCCGGCGGCGGCGCGATCGTCAACGTGGCCTCGGTCAATGCTAAGCGCCCCGCGCCCGGCCAGGGCATCTACTCGATGACCAAGGCCGGCATCGTCAACATGACCGAGGGTTTCGCGAAGGAATTGGCTGCGCAGAAGGTGCGCGTCAACGCCGTGCTGCCGGGCCTCACCGACACCAAGTTCGCCAGCGCCATCACCGGCAACCCGAAGATGATGGGGATGATGAGTCAGCTGATCCCGCAGGGCCGCGCGGCGCAACCCGACGAGATCGCCCCGGCGGTGCTGTTCCTGCTGAGCGACGCGGCGAGCTACGTGACCGGCACGACGCTCACCGTCGACGGCGGCTATCTGGCCTGAGACGAAACGCGATCCGCGCAGCGTCGGAAATTCGGCGGGCACGATTCGAACCGTTTCACGGTCTCCGAGGTCGGGTAGTACGTCGTCGACATGTCCGTTGACAGATCGAAATCCTGCCGCGTCGAGAACACGACTTCGACTTTGCAGCGCAGGCCGTGCTCCCGGCACTTCGCGAGAACGTTCTTTGACGCCTCGGACGGCGTCTCTCCCCATGCGGCCTCGGCCAGCTGGACGCCGACGTAACCGAGCGCCACGGCGGAGTTCCTGCCCGCGGCCACCAGTTCACAGCCCTCCCCCATGGCCGCGCTGCAAGCGGCCAGCACGCGCTCCTTCGCATTGTCCTCGGAATAGGGGTTGTTCCAGATCGCCCAGGGTTCGTTGGCTTCGGGATGCAACGCCACCGCAATGTAGGTGTCGATCTTTTCCAAGGATCCCATGCGCGCGGGCGGCTGGTCTTCGCCGGTCTCGGAATCACCCTGGGTTTGGTCCATCACGCAGACCGGCGCGGCGGCCATGCCCGGCCCCGACTGCGTCATGCCCACCTGCCGCTCACCGGGGCGAGTCGCGCCATTCGGACAAATGTAGTTCGCCCATCCAGGAGACGGTGCGCCACCGAACATCACCGCCGCGACGAAAATCAAGCTGCGCATCTTCATGGTCATCTCCGACGAAAGACTCAAGGATGGGCCGGCGCGGTCACCACGCCAAGGCAACGCGCGAAGAAGGCTTCCGTCATCCGGTAGCGGTGCAGCGCATCCGCACCGCGCAGTCCGTGCTTCGCCCCCGGATACGTCATCAGCTCGAAGGGCTGCGCGCGCTGCTGCAGGGCGCTCATCAGCACGGTGGCGTTCGAGAACAGTACGTTGTCGTCGGCCATGCCGTGCACCAGCAGCAGCGGCTCGGTGAGGCCCTCGATGTGCGCCAGCACGCGGGCCTTGTCGTAGCCCTCGGGGTTGGCGGCCGTCAGGTCCATGTAGCGCTCGGTGTAGTGCGTGTCGTACAGCGCCCAATCGGTGACGGGCGCGCCGGCCACGCCGCAGGCGTAGGCGCCGCGGCTGCGCGCCAGCAGCATCAGGGTCATGTAGCCGCCGTTGCTCCAGCCGTGCACGCCGATGCGGCGAGCGTCCACCCACGGCTGCGCACGCAGCCACGCCACGCCGTTGAGCTGGTCTTCCACCTCGACCGTGCCCTGCTTCCGATACAGCGCCGCGAGGAACTCCTGGCCGCGACGCGGCGTGCCGCGGTTGTCGAGCGAGAACACCACGTAGCCCTGCTGCGCGAGATATCGGCTGAAGAAATGGTCGCCGCGGCCGGGCCAGCTGTTCGTCACCGTCTGCGCGGCTGGGCCGCCGTACACGTAGACGACCACCGGGTACTTCTTCTTCGCATCGAAGCCCGGCGGCTTGATCAGGCTGTAGTGCAGGTCGGTGCGGTTGTCGGCGGCCTTGATCTTTCCGAATTCGACTGGGCCGTGAACATCGCGGAAGGCGAAGTACGGATGGCCCGCCACGAGCGCGTTGTCGACAAGGTCGGCGAGTTTGTTGCCGTCGCGATCGAAGAGCTGCGTCTGCGGCGGCGTGGTGGCGCTCGACCACAGCGAGACGAAGCGCTCGGCCTTGGCGTCGAAGCGCGCCGCGTGCAGGCCGTTATCGCGAGTGATCCGCGTCGCGTCGCCGCCGTCCAGCGGCACGCGATAGACATGGCGCTCCAGCGCGCCGTCCTTCGTACCGCTTACAAAGACCACGCCGCGCGCTTCATCGACGGCGAGCAGGTCTTCCACCATCCACTCGCCGCGCGTCACCGGCTGCGGGTCGCGACCGTCGGCGTCGAAACGGTAGAGGTGCATGAAGCCGCTGCGCTCGCTGCCCCACAGGAAGCCGCCGTCGGCGAACACATGCAGCAGGTCGTGCAGGTTCACCCAGCTGCGGCTGCGCTCGGTGACGAGCGTGCGCTGGCGGCCGTTCGCGAGATCGGCTTCGATCAGCTCGAGGCGCTGCTGGTTCCGACTCTGGCGCTGGAACAGCAGGCGCTGCGGCGAAGCCCAGTCGACGCGCGTCAGGTAGATGTCTTTCTCGCTGCCGAGATCGAGCCAGCGCGGCTTGGCGTCGGCCGCCGGCGCGATCACGCCGAGCTGGATCAGCACGTTCGGCTCGCCCGCGGCCGGGTAGCGCTGCCGCACGACCTCGGTGCGGTCGGGATAGATCTCGAAGCGCTCGCGCACCGGCACCGGCGTTTCGTCGATGCGCGCGAAGGCGATGGCGCTGTCGTCGGGCGCCCACCAGTAGCCGGTGTGGCGGCCCATTTCCTCGTCCGCCACGAACTCGGCCACGCCATTGCCGATCACGTCGCTGCCGTCGTCGGTGAGCTGCACTTCCTTAGCCGTCGCGACGTCGACCACCCACAGATTGCGGCCGCGGATGAAGCTGACGAAGCCGCCCTTCGGCGAGACTTTCGGGTCGGTCGCGAAGCCTTCGCCGGACGTCAGCTTGCGCGCGCCCGCGGCCGGTGCGCCGAGATCGAACAGGTACAGCTCGCCGCCCAGCGGAAACAGCAGCCGGCGCGAATCAGGAAACCACGCGTACTCGACGATGCCGGAGAGCGCCGCGGTGCGCTGGCGCTCGCGACGCGCCTTCTCCTCATCGGACAGTTCGCCCTCTCCGCCCGGCAGCAGCGTGGTCGAATCGACCAGCAGCGCGGCCTGCTTCGTCGCCACGTCGAAGGCCCAGAGGTCGAGCTGGTTGCGGTTGTCGTCCTTGCCTTTGAGGAAGGTGATGCGCGCGCCGTCCGGCGAGAACTTTGGCTGCACGAGCGTCGGGCCGGACAGCGGCGTGTCGCCGGTGATGGCTTCGAGCGTGAGGCGCTGCGGTGCGGTGCTGGCAGCGGGAGACGATGCGGGTGTCGAACTCATGGCGGTCGTGGCGAAAGCGCCGCAGGCGGCGAGCAGCAGGGAAGGAAAAAGGCGCATGCGCGGCAGGTCCGTGTCGGTGTCTCGAAAGGGCGGCGTCAGGGTTTCGACGGCGTGCCGAACAGATTCCGGCGCTGTTCGTCGGTCAACTCTTTCGGTCGCGCGAAGCGCGGTTCGTCGGCGATGGCATAGGCCCGCGCGGTGGCCGGGCGCGCGGCGATGCTGTCGCGCCAGCGCCGAACATTCGCATGCGGCTCGAGATCGAGCGGCGCCTTCGCGTACGGCGAGATCCACGGGTAGCAGGCCATGTCGGCAATCGTGTAGTCGTCGCCGGCGATGAAGGCGCGGCCTTCGAGGCGACGATCGAGCACGCCGAGCAGCCGCTGCGCTTCGCGCGCGTAGCGGTCCTGCGCGTACGGGATCGTCTCCGGTGCGTAGACGTGGAAGTGCCCGTACTGTCCGGTCATCGGTCCCAGGCCCGCCATCTGCCAGAACAGCCATTCGCTGACCGTCGTGCGGCCGCGCGCGTCGCCAGGCAGGAAGCGGCCGGTCTTCTCCGCGAGGTACATCAGGATCGCCCCGGACTCGAACACGCCGATCGGCGCACCGCCATCAGCCGGTTCGGAATCGACAATCGCGGGCATCCGGTTGTTGGGCGCGATGGCGAGGAACTCAGCGCGGAACTGCTCGCCCGCGCCGATGTTCACCGGATGGATCGCGTACGGAAGTCCGGCCTCTTCGAGGAACAGCGTGATCTTGTGGCCGTTGGGCGTGGGCCAGTAGTGCAGGTCGATCATGGGCGCGGCCTTGATGGTCGTTCGAGCGAGCTTACCGGGCGATGCGGGTCATGCGATGGGCCATCAGGCTACCGCGAGCCGCTTGTGCCAAGGCGCTGCCGGCGCACGATGCGAATAAGGAGCCCCGGCGCGTTGTTGAGGCGCAAGCCCCGAAGGGGTCGCGCAGGATGCGCGATCCGGCCGAGCGACAGGGATGTCGCCTTCGGCCGGACCGCCGGAAATCTCGCGTTGACGGTCGTGGGGCGGGCCAGCGTCGCGCGCCGGCAGCGCCTTGGCACGAGCGCGGACGTACGCCGCGACGACGATCCACCCAACGCACGCCCGGTAGAATCCAGGCATGGACGTCTCCTTTCTCCTCGACGGGCTGAACGAAGCCCAGCGCGAGGCCGTTTCCGCGCCGCCCGGCCACTACCTCGTGCTCGCCGGCGCGGGTTCCGGCAAGACCCGCGTGCTCACCCACCGCATCGGCTGGCTGCATGCGGTCGACGGCGTGCCGCTGTACGGCCTGCTCGCCGTCACCTTCACCAACAAAGCGGCGCACGAGATGCGCCACCGCATCGCCGCCACGTTGGGCGTCGAGACGCGCGGGCTGTGGGTCGGCACCTTCCACGGCATCGCGCACCGCCTGCTGCGCCTGCACTGGCAGGAGGCCGGCCTGCCCGAAAGCTTCCAGATTCTCGACGCCGACGACCAGCTGCGGCTGGTGAAGCGCGTCATCGCCGATCTCGACCTCGACGACTCGCGCTTTCCGCCGCGGCAGGTCGTCTGGTGGATCAACGCCCGCAAGGACGAGGGCCAGCGGCCGGAGCACATCCAGATCGGCGCCGGCGACTACGTGGGCCGCGAGATGCTGCGCGCCTACGCCGAGTACGAAACGCGCTGCCGCCGCGCGGGGCTGGTCGACTTCGCCGAGATCCTGCTGCGCGCGCACGAGACGCTGCGCGACCACGCCGCACTGTTGGCGCACTACCAGCGCCGCTTCACGCACCTGCTGATCGACGAGTTCCAAGACACCAACGCCATCCAGTACGCCTTCGTCCGGCTGATCGCCGGCGAGCGCGGCCAGGTGTTCATCGTCGGCGACGACGACCAGGCCATCTACGGCTGGCGCGGGGCGAAGGTCGAGAATGTGCAGAAGGTGCTGGCCGACTACCCCGGCGCGCGCACGGTGAAGCTCGAGCAGAACTACCGCAGCACCGGCACCATCCTCGCCGCGGCGAACGCGGTGATCGGCCACAACACCGACCGGCTCGGCAAGAACCTGTGGACGGAGGCCGGCGACGGCAGCGCCATCGACGTCTACGCCGCCTACAACGAGATGGACGAGGCGCGCTACATCGTCGAGCGCGTGCGGCAGCACGTCGCGGCCGGCGGCAGGCTCGTCGACTGCGCCATCCTCTACCGCAGCAACGCGCAGTCGCGGGCCATCGAAGAAGAGCTGCTGAAGACCCAGCTGCCGTACCGCGTGTACGGCGGCCAGCGCTTCTTCGAGCGCATGGAAGTGAAGGACGCGCTGGCCTACCTGCGCCTGTTCGCCTCGCGCGCCGACGATGCGGCCTTCGAGCGCGCGGTGAACACGCCGCCGCGCGGCATCGGCGAGAAGACGCTGGACGAAGTGCGCCGCGCCGCGCGCGAAGGGGCGGAGCCGCTGTGGAACGCCGCGCGCCGCCTGTCGGAAGCGGGCGCTCTCGCCGCCCGCGCGCGGAATGCGCTGGCCGCGTTCCTCGACCTCGTCGACCGCCTCGCCGACGAGGCGCGTGATCTCGACCTGCCGGCGCAAGTCGAGAAGGCCATCACCGACACCAAGCTGCGCGAGCACTACGACAAGGAAGGCAAGAACCAGCTCGACTCGCGCATCGACAACCTCGACGAGCTGGTGTCGGTCGCCAGCCGCTACGCGCGCACCGAGGACGTCGACGAGGACATGCCCGAGCTGATCGCCTTCCTCGGCTACGCCGCACTCGAAGCCGGCGAATCGCAGGCCGACGTCGGCAGCGACGCCGTGCAGCTGATGACCCTGCACACCGCGAAGGGCCTCGAGTTCCCGTTCGTGACGCTGGCCGGCGTCGAGGAAGGGCTGTTTCCGTCGATCCGCAGCACGGAAGGCGATCGGCTCGCGGAGGAGCGCCGCCTCGCCTACGTCGGCATCACCCGCGCCCGCGAGCAGCTGCTGATCACCTGGGCCGAATCCCGCCGACTGCATGGGCAGGAGAACCTCAACGCGCCGTCGCGCTTCCTGCGCGAGATTCCGGCCGCGCTGCTGCGCGAGGTGCGCCCGAAGGTCGCGACCTCACGGCCGGCGTCGGCGGGCTGGGCCGAGGAGAAGGTGGTGCAGTACGCCGACTCGACGCCGCTGAAGGGCTTCAAGCTCGGCCAGCGCGTCAAGCACCCGAACTTCGGCGTGGGCGTGCTGAAGAGTGCGGAAGGCAGCGGCAGCCACGTCCGCGTGCTCGTCGATTTCGACGGCAGCGGCGCGAAGTGGCTGGTGCTGGCGTATGCGCCGTTGTCGGCGGCCTGAACGCGGCCTCAGCCGCGCACCTCGGCCCCTTCGTTCACTGCGCGCCCGGCGCGCCCACCACGCCGTCCAGCCGTCCGCGGATCGCTTCATCGGCCTTCGCGTCCGCATTCAAAGACGTGTACTCGACGCGCGAGCGGAAACCCGGGCCGAGCGCGCGACCCGCCACGCCGAACGCGCGCACGCTGAGCTGGCCGATCACCATCTCGCTGCTGCGGCCGTAGTACTGCAGCTGCTGCGTGCCGGTCTGGTCGAAGTTGACGCGGATGACGCGATCGGCAGCGTCCGGGTTTTCGGTGAGCTGCCAGCCGGCCGAACTCGCGCGGTCTTCGATGGCCTGCACCACCGGCACGATGATCGCGGGGTCGCCGTTGCCAACCACCGCGACGGTGGTCGCGGCGCGCGCGGCGCGACGCTCCTCGCGTACCTCCTGCCGGGCCTCGCGCCGTTCGGCGATCGGGCCGCCGCCCGTGCTCGACGTCGAGGCCACGCTGTCGATCGGGGCGTCGCTGATCGGTGCGCTGCCGATTGGAGCGGCGGCGTCCGTCAGCGAATCGTTCGTCGCGGCCGACGCATCGCCGGCGAGCGCCGAGGTCGCGGCCGCACCGGCGGCCACGCCCGTTGCGAGCGCCGCAGTCGTCGCTCCCGCGGCGTCCGAAGCCGGTACCGGGGCGTCCGGGGTGCCGCTGCCGCCATCGTTGCCCGACACCGGCGGTGGCGCGATGCCGTTCGGCGGCACGCTGGCCGTCGTCGTTGTCGGAGCGCCCGCGTCGTTCGCTGCCGCCGCAACGCTGGCGGTCGGTGCTGCCGTTTCGTCCGACGCACCGAAGAATCGCCATGCGCCGAACGCCGCTGCGCCGAGCACGCCAACCCCGAGCAGGCCTGCGACGAGCATCGGAGCCTTTGACGGCACATTGCGGCGCAGCGGAGCCGCCGCTGGTGCCGGCGGCGGCATCGCAGGGGCTGGCGTCGACGGTTCGCCGATGGCATTCGCCGGACTCGAGCCCACCACCGGCGGCGGCGTCGGGCGTCGTTTGGCCGTCGGCGTGGTCGCCGGCGCCGAGTACATCGTCGAGGCCGCGCCGCTCGGCTTGCGGATCTGCAGGCCGAGCTGCGTGCCCTTGCCGACCACCAGCGGATGCTTTTCAAGATCCGCGATCAGGTCGGCCGCGCTCTGGTAGCGATCGGCCGGATCCTTCGCGACGAGCTTCGTCAGCACGGCCGCCGTATCGGCATCGACCTCCTTGTTGATCTCCCGGATGTCGGGAATCTCGGCCTGCACCACGTCCAGCATCAGCTTCAGCGGCGACTCGTCGGAGAACGGCAGGCGGCCGGTGAGCGCTTCGAACATCACGATGCCGAGCGCGAACAGGTCGGAACGCGCGTCGACGGATTTGCCCAGGCAGATCTCCGGCGAGAGGTAGCCGGGCGTGCCGACGAACTCGCCGGTGCCGGTCAGCTTGGCGTCGAACTCCTGGCGTGCCAGCGCGATGCCGAAGTCGGCGATCTTGATGCGCCCGCGCAGGTCGAGCATCAGGTTGGCGGGCTTGATGTCGCGATGCACGACGCCGCGCTCGTGCGCGGTCTGCAGGCCGCGTGCCGTCTGCAGGAGGATCTTCAGCACGTCGGTGATCGGCAGCCGGCCCTCGCGCTTGATCAGGTGCGAGAGGCTTTCGCCCTCGACGAACTCCATCGCGAAGAACGGCTGGTTGTTCTCCTGGCCGATGAAATAGACCTGGATGATGTGCGGGTCGTTCAGCGCCGCCATCGAGCGCGCTTCGCGCAGGAAGCGTTCGACGAGATTCTGGTCGTGCGCCAGCGCCGGCGACAGTTCCTTGATCGCGACATAGCGCGTCAGCGCCGGCTCGTAGCCCTTGTAGACGACGCCCATGCCGCCGCGGCCGAGCTCGGCGACGATTTCGTAATGCCCAAGGTTTTCTTTCATGGCGGCGCGTCCGACGCGTCAGGGGGAATGGGCGAATCCTACGCCCTCGGCGGCAACGCGCAACGCGGCCGCGACGGGCGCCGTTGCTACACTCCGGCGAACCATCCGGAGGGGCATCGATGAAGCGTCGCGACATCCTGAAAGGCGTCGGCGTGGCCGCTGCGGCGGCAGGCCTCGCGGCTTGCGGCAAAACCGGTGAACAGGCCGGGCCCGCAGCGACGAACGACGCCCCGCGGCAGTGGAAGATGGTGACGAGCTGGCCGACCAACTTCCCCGGCCTCGGCAGCGGCGCGGCGCGGCTGGCCGAGCGCATCACGCAGGCGACGAACGGTCGCATCACCGTCAAGGTGTTCGGATCTGGCGAGCTGGTTCCGCCGTTCGAAGTGTTCGACGCCGTCAGCCGAGGCACCGCCGAGATCGGCCACAGTGCCGCGTATTACTGGAAGGGCAAAGCGCCGGCCGCGCCATTCTTCGCCGCGGTGCCGTTCGGCCTGAACGCGCAGGAAATGACCAGCTGGCTGCGCTTCGGCGGCGGGCTGGAGCTGTGGCGCGAGCTGTACGCGCCGTTCAACCTCGTGCCCTTCCCCGCCGGCAACACCGGCGTGCAGCTGGCCGGCTGGTTCCGCCAGGCCATCAACGGCATCAGCGACCTGCAGGGCCTGAAGATGCGCATCCCCGGCCTCGGCGGCGACGTGCTGGCCGCGGTCGGCGGCGTACCAGTGAACCTGCCCGGCGCCGAGATCTTCAGCAGCCTGCAGAGCGGCGCCATCGATGCCGCGGAATGGGTGGGCCCGTACAACGACCTCGCCTTCGGCCTCCACCGCGTCGCCAAGTACGCCTACTACCCGGGCTGGCAGGAGCCGGGCCCGACGCTCGAGGCGATCTTCAACAAGCCCGCGTTCGATGCGCTGCCCGACGACCTGAAAGCGATCGTCGATGCCTGCTGCGCCGCGGTAAACGACGAGATGCTCGCCGAGTACACCGCGCGCAATCAGCAGGCACTCGACAGCCTCGTGCGCGAGCACGGGACGCAGCTGCGCCGCCTGCCGGACGACGTGCTGGGCGCCCTGAAGCGCGCCGCCGACGACGTGCTCGACAACCTCGCCAACAGCGATCCGTTCGCACGCAAGGTGTGGAACTCGATCCGCACGTTCCGCGCGCAGGCGCAGGCCTGGCACTCGGTGTCGGAAGAGGCGTACTACGCGGCGCGGCGCTGAAGGGGGGCGCGTCGGTGATCACGCATCGCATTCGGCCAGCACGGTGGTCAGGCGCTCGATGTTCTGCGGATTGAACTGGGTCGCCGTGGCGATGTCGCAGCCGCGCAGTGCGGTGCAGATACCGGCTCGCGTCCACGGCTCGCCGCGCAGACCACGGTCGCGGGCTTCCACCCGATTGATCGCCAAGCTGCACTGCATCACCGGCGTGCGCTGCGCGTAAGTGACATTGCCGGGATCGCGGGATTCGAGGTCGGCCAGCGTCGCGAGCGCCTCGGCCAATTCGACTTCGACTTCGGCATGCATGCCCGCGCCGCGATACATGCTGGCGACCTGCTCCTGCAGGTTCACGAGGTCGAGCCGGTACTGCGGGTTGCCGGGATCGAAGGTCACCAGCGCGCGCATCGCGTCGATCGCGCGCTGCAGATAGGGTCGGGCGGTGCCGATGTCGATTTCGTAGCTGAGGATGCCGGCGACAAGGTTATCGACGGCAACGGATTGGCGCAGCACGCGCGCGTCCCCGGGGCTGGCGTTCTTCAGCGCCTCCATCTCGTCGGCCGCGCGCTTGGCCTGCGCGATGACGTCGGCCACGGGCGCGACTTCTTCCCACCACATCGCGTTCGCCAGCTTGACGCGGTTGATGGCAACACGACGCTGCCAGTAGCGGTCGTCTGGCCGCGCGGCGAGCCGCGCCGCCGCAAAGGCGAAAGCGGTCTCGTGCCCCGCACGCGCGGCGGCGTGGTCGTTCATGCGCAGGCGCGTGTCCGCCTGCAGCGTCAGGGCATCGAGGTAATCGCGCGGCACGCTGTCCGGTGCATCAACGCGAACGAGCATCGGTGCGAGCTGGGCCGCGGCGGCGGCATAGCGCTCAACCAGCTCGGTGTCGGCGGTGCCTGACGCACCGTCGAGGCCGGCCTGCTGGATCAGGCTCGCCGCATGCGCGGCCACCACATCGGTCCGCTGCGGCGCCAGCGCCAGGGCGCGCTTGCGCAGCGCGAAGGCCCGCGCGGCGCTGACACGGGCCTGCGTGACGTCGCCGAGGTTGGCCTCGAACGGGCTGCCCTGCACGTCGGCGATGCGCTGCAGCGCGGCGCTGGCATCCAGCAGCAGGTCGACGTTGTCGCTGCGATCGGACTGCAGGCGGTCGAGCGGCGCGAGCGCCGTCTCGACGAGCTGGCGTCGCGCGTTCGCCGAACCGGGCAGGCGCAGCAGCTCGGCGTCGATCTCGTGGATCATGGCCGTCGCGAGACCGCGGATGTCGTCGAATCGCCGTTCGGCCAAGGCCCTCGCGCGCTCGGCCTCGCGCATCTGCCACCAGGTGCTGCCGAGGGCGAGCGTGAGCACGAAAAACGCCGCGGCGGTGGTCGCGAGGCCAAGCCGGTGGCGACGCAGGAACTTGCCCGTGCGGTATCGCAGCGTGTCGGGCTGCGCCATCACCGGCAGGCCGTCGAGATGCCGGCGCAGATCGGCGGCGAACTGCTCGGCCGTTCGGTAGCGGCGCTCGGGCTCCTTGCGCAGGGCCATCAAGGTGATGCGATCAAGGTCGCCGCGCAGCGCCCGCGCGCGCGCGGCGTCGGTGCAGCGCTCGCTCGGCGGCGGCGGCATCGTTTCGGAGATCAGGCGCTGCATCTCGGCCGGCCCCAGCCGCGCGAGGTCGTACGGTAAGGCGTCGGCAAGCAGCACGTAGAGCAGCATACCGAGCGCGTAGATGTCGGCGGCGACGCCGATCGCGTGGCCGAGCACCTGCTCGGGGGCCGCGAACTGCGGCGTCAGCAGGCGTTCCGAGGCACTGGTCAACATCGGGCCGTCGTGGCCGTCGACGGGCAGCAGCTTGGCGATGCCGAAATCGAGCAGATGCGCCTGGTCGCGGCCGTCGACGAGGATGTTCGACGGCTTGATGTCGCGGTGCACGACGAGCTGTCCGTGCGCGTGCGTGACCGCATCGCAGATCTGCAGGAACAGGTCGAGCCGCTCGCGAACGCCGGGCCGGCGCCGCGCGACCCACGCGTCGACCGTCTCGCCCTGCACCCACTGCATGGCGAAGTAAGGCCGGCCGTCGTCGCTGTTGCCGGCGTCAAGCAGGCGCGCGATGTGCGGGTGGTCGAGCGCGCCGAGCGTCTGCCGCTCGAGCAGGAAGCGCTCCTGCATCGCGTCCGACTCCATGCCCGGTCGCAGCACCTTCAGCGCGACCTTGCGATCGAAGCTGCCGTCGGCGCGCTCCGCGAGATAGACCACGCCCATGCCGCCCGCGCCGATGCGCTCGAGGACGCGCCAAGGCCCGAAGCGCTCGCCGACGCCGCGCAGCGTCGTGCCCTCCGGCAGCGGCGCGCCGGTGACTTGGGTGGCGTCGGCGCGTGGCGGGTCGGCGTTCATCCGCGGGCGAGCGTCACCATCGCCGGCGCGTGGTCGCTCGGCCGCTCCCAGGTGCGCGGCTCGCGGTCGATCGACGCGTCGACGCAGCGTTCGGCGAGCGCCTGCGACAGCAGCACGAGGTCGATGCGCAGGCCGAGGTTGCGACGGAAGCCCGCGGCGCGGTAATCCCACCAGCTGAACACGCCGCTGCCGTCGTGTTTGAGTCGGTAGCTGTCGACGAGGCCGAGATCGAGCAGGCGGCGCAGCGCCGCGCGCTCGGCGGTCGAGGTCAGGATGCTGTTCTCGTCCCATTCCTTCGGGTCGTGCACGTCGCGGTCGTCGGGGGCGATGTTGAAATCACCGAGCACGACGAGCTGCGGATGCCGCGCCGCCTCGTCGGCCAGCCAGCCGTGCACGGCGTCGAGAAAGCGCAGCTTGTAGTCGTACTTCTCGCTGCCCACGGCCTGGCCGTTGACGACGTACAGGTTGACGATGCGCACGCCGCCCACCGTCGCGGCGATGACGCGCTTCTGCTCGTCGGCGAAGCCGGGGATGCCGATCTGCACGTCGGTCGGGGCGAGACCGCTGGCGCCGCGGGTCAGGATCGCCACGCCGTTGTAGGTCTTCTGCCCGGCGAACACCGAGCGGTAGCCGAAGGCGGCGATCTCGCTGTCGGGGAAGCGGTGGTCCTCGAGCTTGGTCTCCTGCAGCGCGACCACGTCGGGCTGGCGCGAGCCCAGCCAGGCCAGCAGATGCTCCTGGCGCGCGTTCAGGGAGTTGACGTTCCAGCTGGCGATTTTCATGGCCGGAGTGTAGCCAGTGCCGTGCAGCGGGAGGGACCGATGGCGGTGCGCTATGGTGCGGCCTGCATACCCCCCGATCCGCAGGGATGATCAAGGACGCCATCGCCGACTTCCGCCTGCGGACGCGCACCGACTTCCGGCTCGGGCTTTACCTGCTCTTCGGCGTCATCGCGCTGGCGGTGCTGCTGCCGCTCGGCGGCGTGCGCCTCCACCAGGGGGCCTACGCGCATGCGGCCTTGGATTTCGCCTTCGTCGCGATCATCGTCGCGACGTCGGCCTACGCGCTGCGCGGGGGCAATCTCGATCGCGCGGGACTCGTGCTGGCGGTACTGCTGGCGACCGGCGGATGCCTGGTGGTGCTGGTCAGCGAAGCCGGGATCTTCTGGCTGCACACCATCCTGATGGCCAGCGCCTTCATGGTCGGCACGCGCGTCGGCGCGGCGCTGTTCCTCGGCACGATCGCCTTCCTTCTCGTCGAGGGCGAGGCGATCGCGCGAACCGGCCAGCCGCTGGCGGTGGTCGCGTCCATCCTCGTCTCCGGCGCCTTCGCGGTCAGCTTCGCGCGCTTCGCCGCGCAGCGGCGCGCCAACCTCGAACAGATGGCGACGGTCGATCCGCTCACGGGCGCGGAGAACCGCCGCGCTTTCGAGGGCGAGCTGGCGATCGCGATCGCCGGATTCCGTCGCGACGGCCGACCGGTCGCGCTCGCGCTGCTCGACCTCGACCACTTCAAGGCGGTCAACGACCGCTTCGGCCATGACGAGGGCGACCGCGTCCTGCAGGCCTTTGTCGGCGTGATGCAGTCCTCGGTGCGGCGCACCGACCGGCTGTTCCGCTATGGCGGCGAGGAGTTCGCGCTGCTGATGCGCGACACCGACCGCGAAGGGCTGGCGCTGGCCATGGCGCACCTGCATGCGCAGCTCCGCCGCGGCGTCGCTTCCGGCGAGAAACCGGTGACCGTGTCGATCGGCGGCGCCGTGCTGCGCCAGGGCGATGACCGCGACCGCTGGTTCGGACGCGTGGACGACGCGCTGTACCGGGCCAAGGCCGGCGGCCGCAACCGCGTCGAGATCGCCGACGACTGAGCGGTTCAGTCGCGAAGGCGCGCCAGCAGGTCGGTCACGTCGCGCGATACCGCCGCCGCGCGCAGCGGCGCCAGCGCATCGATGGCCCGGGCACGCGCCGCCGGTGCCCAGCGCGGCAACCCTTCGAAGGCCGCCAGCAGGCGCGCGGCGACCTGCGGATTCAACCCATCAAGGGCCTGCACCTGCCCGGCGACGAAGCGGTAGCCGGCGCCATCGGCGCGATGGAACACCGTCGGATTCGAGCGCGCCACGCTGCCGACGATCGCGCGAACGCGATTCGGATTGGTGGGCAACCAATGCGGGCCGGCCAGCAGGGCCTCGATGTCGTCGAGCGCGTCGACGTGCGGGTGCGTGGCGACCAGCGACAGCCACTTGTCGGTGACCAGCGCATTCGCACCGAACTCGGCGGCGAACGCCTCGCGCGCCGCGTCGGCACCTTCGGCCCGCGCATGCAGCAGGGCGCGCAGCGCCGCCATGCGCTCGGTCATCGAGCGTGCGCCCGCCCACAGCGCGCGCGCCGCCCTGCCGCCATCGATGCGCGACAGCCATCCGAGCAGCGCGTGGCGCAGGCTGCGAGCGGCCATTGCCGCATCGTCGAGGCCACCGCCCGCGGCGGCGTGCAGCGCGTCGAAGCGCGACGAGAGCGCGTCGCGATGCGCCATCGCGAGGGACTGCAGCAGCGCGTCGCGGACCGCCAGAAGGGTTCCGGGATCGATCTCACGGACGGCATCGGCCAGCGTGTCGAAATCCGGCAGCGCGAGGCACTCGGCCACGAAGGCCGGATGGGCGTCGGTATCGGCCAGCAGCGTGCCGATGGCCGACGACAGGGCCGCCTGTGCGTCCTCGATCGCGCCGGGCTCGCCGAAGCCGGGCACCGCTTCGCCGGCCCGCGCCAGCATCAGGTCCAGTGCCAACGTCTGCAGCGCGTCCCAGCGCGAAAAGCCGTCGGTCTCGACGTGGACGATCCGCGCGCGCTCCGCGGGCGTCATCGCGATCTGCAGGCGCACCGGTGAGGCGAAGCCGCGGTTCATCACCGGCAGGGGTTCGGCATCCAGGCCGCGCCAATGCAGCACGTGCTGCCGATCGCGCAGCAGCAGGCCGCCGGGTATGGGCTCCGCGTCGTGCGCGTCGGGCGGCGGCAGCGCCGCGCCGTGGGCGTCGTACAGCGCGAATCGCATCGGCAGCGGAAGCGGCGCGGCGTCCGGCACGTTCGCCGGCGCGCGCTGCGTCAGCCGCAGCGTGTACTCGCCGCGCGACGCGTCGAAGGCGCGCTCGACCTCCAGCGTGGGCGTCCCGGCCTGCGCGTACCAGGCGAGCATGTCCGTGCAGTCCACGCCGGTCGCGGCGGTGTGCGCGGCGTAGAAGTCCTCGAGGGTGGCGCTTTTCCCGTCGTTGGCGTCGAAGTAGCGGTCCATGCCGGCGCGGAAGGCCGATTCGCCGAGCCGCGTGTGCAGCATGCGGATGATCTCGGCGCCTTTTTCGTAGATCGTCAGCGTGTAGAAGTTGTTGATCTCGCGGTACTCCGCCGGCCGCACCGGATGCGCCAGCGCGCCGGCGTCCTCGGCGAACTGCCGCGCGCGCAGCAGGCGCACGTCCTCGATGCGCTTCAAGTCGCGCGAGTGCAGGTCGGCGGTGAACGCCTGGTCGCGGAAGACGGTCAGCCCTTCCTTCAGCGAGAGCTGGAACCAGTCGCGCAGCGTCACGCGGTTGCCCGACCAGTTGTGGAAGTACTCGTGGCCGACGACGGATTCGATGCCCATGAAGTCGGCGTCGGTGGCGGTGCGCTCGTCGGCGAGGATGTAGCGGGCGTTGAAGATGTTGAGGCCCTTGTTCTCCATCGCGCCCATCGTGAAGTCCTGCGCCGCGACGACGTTGAACACGCCGAGGTCGTAGCAGCGGCCGAAGCGCGTTTCGTCCCAGCGCAGCGCACGCTCGACCGCGCCCAGCGCGTAGCGGCACGGCTCGGCGTCGTCGCCTTCCACCCAGACGTTCAGTTCGACCACCCGGCCATCCGCACCGGTGATCGTCTTCGACACGCGCGCCATCGGCCCGGCCGCCAGCGCGAACAGGTAGCAGGGCGTCGGGTGCGGGTTGTGCCACTCGGCCTCGTGGCGGCCCTCGCCGAGATCGCGCTCGGCCACGCGGTCGCCGCCGGCCAGCAGTACGGGGTAGCGCGCCTTGTCCGCGCGCAGCGTCGTGCGCCAGCGCGCCTGCACGGCCGGGCGGTCGATGAAGAAGCTGATGCGGCGGAAGCCCTCGGCCTCGCACTGCGTCAGCAGCAGGCTGCCGCTGGCGTACAGGCCTTCCAAGCGGGTGTTCGCCGCCGGTCGGAGCCGCACGCGCGTGCGCAAGGTCGCGGTCGACAGGCCACGCGCGGCCTGCACGCTCAGCCCCGTCAAGTCCTGCGCGTACTCGGCGGCGCCAAGCGCACGTCCGTCGAGCGCGATGGCCAGCAGCTCGAGGTCTTCCCCGTCCAGCCGAAGGAGGGCGCCGGGCTCGTCGCAGCGCAGCGACAGCGTCGCCTCGACCTCGCTGGCGTCGCGATCCAGATCGATGACCAAGGCGACCGACTCCACGGTCCACGCCGGCGGGCGATAGTCGGCGAGGCGGACGGGAGCGGCGGCGTGATCGGTCATCGAGAAAAGCGATGTTGCAGGGCAGCGGAGGATAGCGGCTCGTCGCCGGTCGTTGGCAGGCCCGAGGCATAATCCGCGGATGAGTTCACGTTCCCAGCCCCTTCGCCGCGAGGACACGCCGACCATCGACGACGTCCGCGATGCCGCCGCGCGCATCGCCGGCATCGCCCACGTGACCCCGCTGCTGCGTTCGCGCTCGCTCGACGCATTGGCGGGCTGCGAGCTGTTCTTCAAGGCCGAGAACCAGCAGCGCGCGGGCGCGTTCAAGTTCCGCGGCGCCGCGAACGCGGTGTACTCGCTCGATGCGGAACAGGCGGCGCGCGGCGTGGTCACGCAGAGTTCGGGAAACCACGGCGCGGCGGTCGCGCTGGCCTGCCGGCTGCGCGGCGTGCCCTGCACCGTCGTGGTGCCGCACGCCGCACCGCGCATCAAGCGTGAGGCCATCGCGCGCAACGGTGCGCGCATCGTCGACTGCGAGGTCGCCCAGTCCGCGCGCGACGAGGCCACCGCACGGGTGCTGGCCGACACCGGCGGCGAGCTCGTGCACCCGTACAACGACGCCCGCGTCATCGCCGGGCAGGGCACCGCCACGCTGGAGCTGCTGCAGCAGGCCTGCCGCCGCGGCAAACCGCGCGAAACGACGCCCGCGCTCGACGTGGTGATGGCGCCGCTCTCCGGCGGCGGGCTGATGAGCGGCACCGCCATCGCCGCGAAGGGCATCGACGCGCGCACCCGCGTGATCGCCGCCGAACCGGACGGCGCCAGCGACGGCCATGATTCCCTGAAGTCGGGCACGCGCATCACCGGCCGCACGGCGAACACCATCAGTGACGGGCTGCGCGCCGAGCTCGGGCCACTGACCTTCGCGATCCTGCGCGAGCACTGCGAGGACGTGCTGCTGGTGAGCGATGCGGAAACCGTCGCGGCGATGCGCCTCGTCTGGGACCGCCTGAAGGTGGTCATCGAGCCGAGCTGCGCGGTGCCGCTGGCCGCCGTGCTCAAGCATCGCGAACGCTTCGCCGGCCTGCGCGTCGGCATCATTCTTTCGGGCGGCAACGTCGACCTCGACGCCCTGCCCGGCCTGCTCGCCCTCGCACCGCACACCGCCGCATGAGCCCTCACGACGCCGCCCTCGCCCTCGTCGCGCGCTACTACGCCGCGTTCAACGCCGGCGACCGCGAGGCCATGCTCGCCTGCCTCTCCGATGACGTCGTGCACGACCTGAACCAGGGACCGCGCGAGCGCGGCAGGGCCGCGTTCCGCGACTTCATGGCGCGCATGGACCGCTGCTACCGCGAGCGGCTGGAGGACGTCCGCATCCTCGCCTCGACCGATGGCACGCAGGCAGCCGCGGAGTATGTCGTGCACGGCGAATACCTCGCCGAGGACGACGGCCTGCCGCCGGCGCGTGGCCAGCGCTACGTGCTGCCGGGTGGCGCGTTCTTCGACCTGCGCGATGGCCGCATCGCGCGCGTCACCAACACCTACAACCTCGGCGACTGGGTCGCCCAGGTCTCGCGCTGAGCGCCGCCGATGGGCACCGTCGCCGCGCCCGCGCTGGTCACCGTGGCGACCTTCGACACCGTCGCCGAAGCCGCCGTGGTGCAGGCGCTGCTGGAGTCCGACGGCATCCGCGTGCACGCCGGCAGCGCCGATCTGATCCGGCTCGACTGGAGCTTCTCGCAGTCGCTCGGCGGCGTTCGCCTGCAGGTGCCCCGGGAGCGCGCCGAAGACGCGATCGCGCTGATCGCCGCCTATCGACGCGGCGATACCGCACTGGTCGACGACGACGCCGTGGATCCCGACGCCTGTGCGCGCTGCGGCTCGACGGATGTGGAGGCGCGCTCGCCCGGCGCGAGCAAACTGCTGCTGGTCGCGCTGTGGCTGTTTCCCGGCGCGCTGTTTCCGACCCGGCAATCCCTGAGAACCTGCCGCGCGTGCGGCCACCGCTGGAGCATCGACCCATGACCCGATGGCAGTACCACGTGATGAAGATCGAAACCTCCGGCATGTTGGGCGGCAAGCTCGACGCCGACGCTTTCCAGGCCGAACTCGACCGTCTCGGCGCCGACCTGTGGGAACTGGTGTCGTGCTTCGACACGAACCAGCTGCACGGGCAGTCGCGCGACGTCGTCGCCGTGTTCAAGCGCCCGCGCTGAGCACGACCCCATGACCACGCCCCGACAAACCGTCATCCCGCAGCTTCGCATGACCGACGCGGAGCGCAGCCTGCGCTTCTACACCGAAGGCCTCGGCTTCCGCGAAGACTGGCGGCACCAGTACGAACCCGGCATGCCGCTCTTCGTGCAGCTCACGCGCGCCGGCCAGACGATCTACCTGAGCGGCCACGCCGGCGACGGCAACCCGGGCGGCGCGGTGTTCTTCGTCGTCCCCGACGTCGACGCGGTGTACCGCGCGCTGCCGGACTGGCTGGCGATGCATGTGTCGCCGCCGGCGGCGATGCCCTGGGGTACGCGCGAATTGGCGATGCTGGATCCGGACAGCAACCGGCTGCGGTTTGCCACCTACGCGCCCGACGCCGACGCCTGAGCCTCAGCGCCTCCGCACCGTCAGCTTGTCCACCGGGAACGTCGCGATATCGGCACCGCCCTCACGTCGCGCGGCACCCGGCGGCGGTGCCCAGGCCATCGCGGTGACCACTTCCCAGGTGCTTGGCAGCGCGCCGTCGCGGCGCAGCGGCTCGTAGGCGGCAGCCACCGCGCGATGCCGGCCGCGGCCGCTCAAGCCGCGGGGACGATCAGCGCGCGCGTCGGTCGCGCCGATGGCCTGCAGCTCGCGCATCAGCGCCGTGGTGTCCGGGTAGGTCAGCGTGAACACGTCACGCTCGATCACCGGATTGCGGAAGCCCTGCGCGATGAGCGCATCGCCGACCTGCTGGATCGCCGCGAACGGCGACAGCGGTGGTTCGAATCCCGCCCGCGCATACGCCTCGCGAAGCTCGATGAGCGTGTCTGGGCCGAAGGTGCTGAACACCAGCAGGCCGCCTTCGCGCATCACCCGGCGCAGCTCACTTAAGCAGCGCGGAAGGTCGGCCACCCACTGCAGGCACAGGCTGGAGAACACGAGATCGAACGCCGCATCGGCGAAGGGCAGCGCCTGCGCGTCGGCCTGCACGGTGTGGATGGGCCGCCAGAAGCGCGACTTCGCGCGCGTTTCGCGCAGCATCGGCAGCGCGAGGTCCATCGCGATGACGTCGGTCTTGCGACCCCAGGTCGCTTTCAGTGCCGCGGCGGCGCTGCCCGGCCCGCAGCCAAGATCGAGCACGCGCGCGGGCACGCGGTCGTCGAGATAGCCGAGCTGTTCGAGCAGGCGCGATTCGACCTCGCGCTGCAGCGCGGCGGCCTGCGCGTAGGTCGGGGCCGCGCGGCCGAAGGCGCGACGCACGGCGCGGGCATCGAAGACGCTCATCGGCGGGTCACGCGGGCGGCGCAGCGGTTCATGGCGCGCACTGTGCCGAAAACGTCGTGAGCGCCTCGGCCACGGCCGCGGGCTCGGTCAGGAACGGCGCGTGGCCGGCGTGTTCGAACCGCTGGAACTTCGAGCGCGGCGCCAGCGCGGCGGCGGCCTGCATCGCCTGCGCGCTCACCAACCGGTCGCGACGGCCAGCCAGCCACAGGCTGGGCATGGCAAGGCCGGGCAGCGCGGCGCGCAGGTCGCTGTCCTGAAGCAGGCCCAAGCCTTCGTGCAGCGCCCGGGTGCTCGGTTCGCCGCGGGCGTACACCGCGTCGCGCAGGAACCGCAGCTCGTCGCGCAGCTGCGCCGAGCCCTGCGCCTCCAGCATCAGGAAGCGGTCGAGCGTGCCGCGGTAGTCGCGGCCAAGCTCCTCGCCGAAGGCCTCGAACACGCGCGGGTCCATGCCGGCCGGCCAGTCCGGCGCCCGCACGAAGCGTGGGCTGGCGGCGATCATCGCGAGGCCGCGCACGCGCGCCGAATGCCGCGCGCCGAAAGCGGTCGCGACGAGACCGCCGAGTGACCAGCCGACGACCAGCGCGCGCCGCGCCGGCGTCGCATCGACGAGTTCCGCCAGTGCGTCCGCAACGTCGTCGAGCGCCAGCGGCAGCGCGCTGTCGCGACTGCCGCCGTGGCCCGGAAGATCGACGGTGATGACCTCGAAGCGTGATTGCAGCGCGCGCACCAGCGGCGCGAACACGCCGCCGTGCATCGCCCAGCCGTGCAGCAGCAGCAGCGCCGGGCCCTGCCCAGCGCGCTCGACGTGCAGCCCGCTCATGCAGTGACGTCCGCCGCGTCGAGGCAGGCGGCGAGCGCGTCGATCAGGCCGTCGACTTCCGCCTCCGAATGCGCGGCGGTGATCGTGATGCGCAGCCGCGCCTTGCCGTCCGGGACGGTGGGCGGTCGGATCGGCACAACCCAGAAACCGAGCTGCTCCAGCGTCCGCGCCACGGCCAGCGCGCGCGCATTGCTGCCGAGCACCAGCGGCTGGATCGCGGTGTTCGACTCCAGCACCGGCAGGCCGTGGCGCAGCGCGCCGCGGCGGAAGCGCGCGACCAGCGAGGCGAGCTTGGCGCGTCGCCAGCCCTGCACGCGCAGCGCGGCGAGGTTCGCCGACATCGCCGCCGCCAGCGCCGGCAGCGCCGAGGTGCTGAAGACGTAGGGGCGCGCGCTTTGCAGCAGGTGTTCGACCAGCGGCGCGGCGCCGAACACCAGCGCGCCCTGGCCACCAAAGGCCTTGCCCAGCGGCGCCACGAGCACGGGCACGTCGCGCGCCGAGAGCCCCGCAGCGGCGCAGGCGCCGCGACCTTCCGCGCCCATCACGCCGACCGCGTGCGCCTCATCGACGACGAACAGCGCGTGCTCGCCGGTGGCGGCGAGTGCGAGCTCGCGCAGCGGGGCGATGTCGCCATCCATGCTGAAGACCGAGTCGGTGGCGAGCACCGCGGCGGCGTCCGGCATCGACTGCAGTTGGCGCAGCGCGCCGCCGTAGTCGCGATGCGGGTAGCGCTTCAGCTCCGCGCCGGCAAGACGCGCGCCGTCGAGCAGGCAGGCGTGGTTGAGCTTGTCCTGCACGCACAGATCGCCGGGCTCGAGCAGGGCCTGCAGCACCGCGAGGTTCGCGCTGTAGCCGCTCGGGAAGAACAGCGCGCGCTCGTAGCCCAGCCACTCCGCGGCTTCGCGCTCGAAACGCGCGTGCAGCGCATGGTGGCCGCTGACCAGCGCCGACGCGCCGCTGCCCACGCCGTGCCACGCCGCGGCTTCCTGCATCGCGCTGACGGCATCGAGTGAACCCGCGAGGCCGAGGTAGTCGTTGCTGCAGAAGTTGATCAGCGGCTGCCCATCGACGACGACGTGCGTGCCTTCGGCGCGCTCGACCACGCGCCGACGACGCAGCGCATCGCTGCGGGCGCGGCTGGCCTGCGCGACCGCGAGGCGCTCGCTCCAGCGCGGACGCGACATGCGGCTCAGGCCGCCTGCGGCGCGTGGGCGATGATGTCGGCGTGCACGGTGGTCGATTCCTCGACGACCGCCATCGGCTTGAGGCCGAGCTTGTCGAACAGCGCGCGGTCGGCGGCGACGTCGGGGTTGCCGGTGGTCAGCAGCTTCTCGCCGTAGAAGATCGAATTCGCACCGGCGAGGAAGCACAGGGCCTGCAGCTCGTCGCTCATCTCGGCGCGACCGGCCGAGAGCCGCACCATCGAGGCCGGCATCATGAGGCGCGCTGCGGCAATCGTGCGCACGAACTCGAACGGGTCGAGCAGCGCGGTGCCGTGCAGCGGCGTGCCCTCGACTTGGACGAGCCGGTTGATCGGCACCGAGCCCGGATGCTCGGGCAGATTGGCCAGCGTCTGCAGCAGGCCGGCGCGCTGCTCGCGCGTCTCGCCCATGCCGACGATGCCGCCGCAGCAGGTCTTCATGCCGACGTCGCGCACGGCCTCGAGCGTGTCGAGGCGATCCTGGTACTCGCGGGTCTTGATGACGTCGCCGTAGAACTCCGGCGCGGTGTCGAGGTTGTGGTTGTAGTAATCGAGGCCAGCCACCTTGAGCGTCTGCGCCTGCTCGGGTTTGAGCATGCCGAGCGTCGCGCAGGTCTCGAGGCCCATCGCCTTCACCGCGCCGACCATTTTCGCCACCTCGGCCACGTCCTTATCCTTCGGCGAACGCCACGCCGCACCCATGCAGAAGCGCGTCGCGCCGGCGGCTTTGGCGGCCGCGGCCTGGGCGATGACGTCGTCGAGCGCCATCAGCTTCTGGGCCTTGAGGCCGGTGTCGTAGCGCGCGCTCTGCGGGCAGTAGGCGCAGTCCTCGGGGCAGCCGCCGGTCTTGATCGACAGCAGGGTGCTGACCTGCACTTCCGTCGGGTCGAAGCGCTCGCGGTGCACGAGGCTGGCGCGGTGCAGCAATTCGGGGAAGGGCAGGTCGAAGAGCGCGAGCGCTTCCTCTCGCGTCCAGTCGTGACGGATGACGGCAGGCATGGGGTTTTTCCGACGGCGGAAGGCCGATAACGCGGCCAGTCTGGAAACCGTCCCCTGCCATGTCAACCGCGATGCTCCGCTCCCTTGCCGCCGCGTGGAACGCCATCGATGCCTGGGCCCTGCCGCCCCGCTGCCTCGCCTGCAATGCGCCCTCGTGCAGCGAAACGCGGCTGTGCCGGCCCTGCGCGGCGCTGCTGCGCCCATCGCCATCGGCGCCGCTGCCGGCCCTGCGGGCGGTCGACGCGCAGGTTGTTGCGGCCTTCGCCTACGACGCCGAATCGGCCGCCCTGCTCACGCGCTACAAGTTCCACGCCGATCTGGCCGCCGGCCGCGCGCTCGCCGCGCTGTGCCTGCCGACGCTGCGAAACGCGGCGCGCCCACAGGCCCTGGTGCCGGTACCCCTGCATCGCCGCCGCCTGCGCGAGCGCGGTCACGACCAGGCCCTCGGTCTCGCCCGCGACTGGGGCCGCGCGCTGGCTCTCCCGGTTCTCGTCGACGCGCTGCGTCGCGAGCGCGACACCCGGCCGCAGACTGAACTGGACGCCGCGGAGCGCCGCCGCAATCTCGACGGTGCCTTCCGCATGGCCAAGGCCTGCCCGCCCCACGTCGCGCTGGTCGACGACGTGCTGACCACCGGCAGCACGGCCGCGGCCGCCGTGCAGGCCCTGCGGGCGGGCGGTGCGACGCGCGTCGACGTCTGGGCCGTGGCGCGCGCCCCGGTGGCGTGCGATCAGGCCGCGCGCGCGACGTGGTCGAGCAGCACGCCGCCGAACACCGCGGCGCCCACGCGGTGATTCGCCATGAAGGCCGCAAAGCAGTCTTCCGGGTGCCGCGAACGACCCTGCGCGAACTGCTGCGCGACGAACACCGCCGCCACCGCCAAGCCGACCCAGTACACCAGCCCGAGTTCGAGGCGATGACCGAGCAAGGCCATCGTGACGCCGGCCAGCGCGAACAGCGCCGCGATGACCGGCACGTCGAGATCGCCGAACAGCAGGGCCGTGCTCTTCGCGCCGGCGCGGCGATCGTCTTCGCGATCGACCATCGCGTACCAGGTGTCGTAGGCCGTCGCCCACAGCACGTTCGCGCACAGCAGCAGCCAGGCTTCGGCCGGCGGCCACGCGTCGCGCACGGCGGTGTAGGCCATCGGAATGCCCCACGAGAAGGCAAGGCCCAGCCATACCTGCGGCAGGTAGGTGTGGCGCTTCATGTACGGGTACACCGCGGCGAGCAGCACCGCGATGCCGCTCAGCGCGATGGTCTTGGGGTTGGTCGTCAAAACCAGCGCGAACGCCACCAGCATCAGTGCGGCAAACAGCCCCAGCGCAAAGCGCCCCGACAGTTCACCGGCCACCAGCGGTCGCGCCCGCGTGCGCTTCACCCGGCCATCGAGCCAGCGGTCGGCGTAGTCGTTGATGACGCAGCCCGCCGCGCGCGTCAGCCACACCCCGCCGGCGAACACCGCGAGCAGGTGCAGCGAGGGCCAGCCTTCCGCCGCCAGCCACAGCGCGGTGAGCGTGGGCCACAGCAGCAGCAGCCAGCCGATCGGGCGGTCGGCGCGCATCAGCCGCCACGCGGCGTCGACGCGTGCGCGATCAATCCTCATTGCGGATCAGGTTGCCGAAGCTGAGCGTCCAGGTGTCGTCGCCGCGGTTGGTGCGGCCGAAGCCGAACAGGATCGGCCCGAACGGGCTGCTCATGCCCACGAACACGCCGCCGGCGCGCGTGGCCTCGCCCCAGTCGAACGCCAGCGTGCTGTCGCCGACCTGCCCGATCTCGGCGCTGGCGCCGAGGTAGGTGGGCACCGCGAACAGCGCGTTGGCGTCGCCCAGCCGGTAGTAGTAGACGGCGCGCGCATAGCCCAGCTTCTGGCCGACGAACGCACGCTCCAGCGAGCCGGAGAGGTTGAGGAATCCGCCGAGCGTGGAGAAGGCCGCGAGGTCCGGCGGCGCGTCGCGGGTGTCGGCCCAACGGGTGCCGAACAGCAGATGGTGCTTGTTCTTCGACACCACCGAATCGGAGCGCCAGCGCGCCACCCAGCCTTCGCCTTCGCCGCCCAGCACCGCGTCGAAGCGGTCCACCGACAGCACGGCGCGCGTGCCGCGGCTCGGGAAGCTCAGCCGATCGAGCGTGTCCCACACCGCACGCCCGCCCACCGACATCGCCTGCTGCGTCACGTCGGTGACGTCGACGGTGCCGACCACCTCGCGACCGTCGAATCGCGAGCGCCGCAGCGTGGCCTCCAGCGCCCAGCGCGGGTCGGTCTGCAGGCCGATACGCGCACCGAACGTCGCGCGCGAGACGCGGAAGTCGGCGACGCGCGTCGACGCGACGACGAAGGGCACATCGAAGGCGCGATAGCCGAGATCGACGCCGCCGTAGAAGCGGCGGTCGAGATCGATGGGCGCGAACCAGTCGACCGAGGCCTCGGTGATCTGCCCGAGCCGCAGCAGCGCGCGCAGCTCGTCGCCGTCGCCGCTGACGCCCGTTTTCAGCAGCTCGGTGGTGAGCTGGTAGTCGCTGCCGCCGTTGAAGTCGTCGGCGATCTGCAGGCCGATGTTGAAGAACAGCGGGCCCCAGGCCTTGTCCACCGGCAGCAGCTCGATGCCGGTTTTCCCGTCGCGCTCCACGGCGCGCCAGCCGATGCCCTGGTAGGCGCCTTCCGCGTAGGTGCCGGCCACGGTCGCGTCGATGACGTCGGGGTCCAACGCCTGCCCGACCAGGCCCTGCGCGCGGTACGCCACCAGACGCCCGGTGCGCGAACGGCCGGGCGCCACGTCGACGAACGCGATCGTCGGCCGCGGGTCCATCGGCGCGATCCGGCGCTGGCTGCGCCAAGCGGCGTAGTCGGCTTCCGGCAGCGCGAGGTGGCGGAAGCGCGGCGCCTCGGCGTCCGCCGCTTCGACACCCTTGTCGATCACCGACACCGCCTGTTCGAACGCCGCGCTCGAGAACGTGCCGAGCGGCGGCACGATCAGCACGTCGCCTTCGCCGAGCGACGCGATCGAACGGTTAGTCCTCTCCTGGATCAGCACCGAGATCATCTGGTACGCCACGGTGATCGGCGTGCGCAGCTCGTCGCGCGTCAGCAGCGGGCTGCCGACGTCGACCGCGATCACCACGTCGGCGCCCATGTCGCGCACCACGTCGATCGGCACGTTGTCGACGATGCCGCCGTCGACGAGGATGCGGCCGTCGATCTCGGCCGGCGCAAACACCGCCGGCACCGCCATCGAGGCGCGCACGGCCATCGCGAGGTCGCCTTCCGCGAACACCACGCGCTCGCCGCTGACGATGTCGGTGGCGATGGCGCGGAACGGAATCGGCAGGTCGTCGAAGCGCGACACCCGCGACGCGTCGAGCATCAGCCGGCGCAGCAGCAGGCCGAGCTTCTGGCCCTGCACCGCGCCGGAAGGAAACACCGGCGCGCCGTCGCGCCAGCCGGCTTCGAGCTCGGCGCGGTAGTTCAGCTGCGCCTCCTTGCGGCGCATCGGGAGGCTGGCGCGGCCGGGGTCGTCCTGGAACAGGTCCTTCCAGTCGACCGACGCCAGCGCCTTCTCGATCTCGGCCGGCGTCAGGCCGCTGGCGTACAGCGAGCCGACCACCGCGCCCATGCTGGTGCCCGCGATGGCGCACACCGGGATGCGCTCGCGCTCCAGCACTTCGAGCACGCCGACGTGCGCCGCGCCGCGCGCGCCGCCGCCGCCGAGCACGAGGCCCACGCAGGGGCGCTGGCCGTCGTCGGTGGCTTCCGCCTCGGTGCGCGCCTGCGCCGGCGTTTCCGCGGCATCGGTGGCCGGTGGTGCCGCAAAGGCCGCCGCCGCGCCGCCGGCCAGCGCCAACGCCAGAACGTGCCGCCCCATCGTGTCGATCCACTGCCGCATGCGTTCCACTCCTCGGAATCCAGGCCGCCATGATGCCTGCAGCGTGTGCGATGACGGCGACGGCCTGTTGCGATGCAGCAGAAAATCCGCCCTTCGCGCCCCACAGACGGCGCCGTATGGCAGCGGGCCGTAACTCTGTTTTAATGTGCCGCCATCGCCGCCCCGCGCCGATGCCGACGTCCAACGATCCACCGATGCCTGCCCAGGAGTTCCGCATGCCCCGCACCCGTCTTCTCGTCGGCGCCGTCGCGCTGGCCCTTGCCGCCTCGTCGGCCCACGCGCAGCGTTTCACCGGCGTCGTCAGCTTCGGTGACAGCCTGTCGGATGCCGGCAACATCGGCCTTATCCAGAACCCCGCCGGTGGCCCGAGCCAGAGCTTCACGACCAACCCGGACCCGGTGATGGTCGAGCTGCTGGCGCGCTATTTCGGCGTCACCCAGGCGCCGTCGCTGGCCGGCGGCACCAACTTCGCGTTCGGCGGCGCCTGCGCCCGCCCGGCCGCCGCCGCGCCCTGCGCCAACAACCCGAACCCGGCCACGCGCCTCGACGCGCAGATCGGCACGCACCTCGGCACCGGCACCGCCAACCCGCGCGCGCTCTACACGGTGTGGATGGGTGCGAACGACCTGTTCGGCGCGATCCCGGTGTGGGCTTCGAACCCCGCCACCGCCTCGGCGAACGCGACGGCCGGCGGCATCCCGGTGGCTACCGCGGTGGTGCAGCAGGTCGCCCGCCTGCAGGCCGCTGGCGCGCGCAACATCATGGTGCTGAACCTGCCGAACCTCGGCGTCACGCCGCAGTTCTCCTCCGGTCCGGCCGCCGCCGCCGGCCCGCTCGCCACGCTCGCCACCATCAGCTACAACGGCGCGCTGTCGCAGGGCCTGTCGCAGCTCGGCACCGGCATCATCCCGATCAATGTGTTCGGCCTCGTCGACGAGGTGCGCGCGAACCCGGGCTTCTTCGGCCTCAGCAACGTCACCGGCGTGGCCTGCAACCTCGCCGTGCTGCCGGGCCAGAGCTCGCTGTTCTGCAACCCGAACACGCTGGTGTCGCCGGGTGCCAACAACACCTTCCTGTTCGCCGATGGCGTGCACCCCACCGGCGCGGCGCATCGCCTGCTCGCCGAAGTCGCCATCGCGACCATCAACGCCCCGGCCGCGCTGTCGCTGGCGCCGGAAACGTCCATCGCGGCCTACGAGGACCACGGTGCCGCCATCCACACCGCGCTGTTCGACGAGTACGGCGTCGAGCGCGAGGACGGCACGGTGCGCGGCTATTTCCGCGTGACCGGCTCCAGCGGCGACTACGCCGGCTCGGCCTTCTCGCCGGGCGCCGACGCCAGCGGCGTCACCCTGACGGGCGGCGCGAACTACCGCTTCAACGAGACCTTCACCTTCGGTCTCGCGGCCAGCCTCGGCAGCCAGAACCTCGACCCGGTCGGCGGCCGCATCGACGGCAACGCCGTGCTGCTCTCGGGCTACGGCGTGCTGAACTTCGGCGGCTTCTACATCAACGCCATCGCCAGCGGCGGCTCGACCAGCCTCGACGTCTCGCGCGACATCGTGCTCGGCCCGTCGGTGCGCACCGAGAACGGCCAGACCGACGCCGACCACGTGGCCGGCGAAGTGGGGGTCGGCTACATCTTCGGCGGCGACAGCTTCACGCACGGTCCGTTCGCCGGCTACGTGTGGCAGGAAGTGACGGTCGGCGCGTTCGCGGAAGACGGGATCACCTCGACCTCGATGAATTTCCGCGAGTTCAAGCGCGAGTCGGCGGTGGTGCGCGCCGGTTACCAGGCCAAGGCCGACTTCGGCACGATCCAGCCGTACGCGCGCGTCGCGTGGAACCGCGAGGACGAGAGCGGCCGCACGGTCGTCAACGCCGGCTCGAACAGCATGGGCGGCCGCTTCCTCAGCGAGGGCTTCGCGCCGTCGGAAGACTGGACCAGCGCCGACATCGGCCTGAACTTCACGTTCTCCGAGCGCTTCAGCGGCCACTTCACCTACACCGGGCGCTTCGGCGACGACGTGGTGGATCGCGATGCGCTGAGCCTCGGTTTGAACCTGAGCTTCTGATCCAAGGCAGCGCCGCGGACCGCGGCGCTTGCCAAACGCTGCACGACAGGCCGCCTTCGGGCGGCCTGTTTCGTTGTCCGGATTGCGCGTCGGCAGACGTGCGCGAGCGTGCGCGATGAATAGCGCGGTCAATCGCGCTCGAACTTCGCCTCAAGCTCGATACGCTGTTCGATGCCGGTTTCCACCTGCGCGGCCAGCCAGCGCCGCAGCGCATAGGTGACGGTGACGACCTGCCCCGTGCCCGACAGCGACATGCCATAGCTGACGTAGAGCTTCGGCGTGATGCGTTTGCCGACCGTCAGCGCGGTGCCGCCGAGCGCCCGCGACTCGCCGACGCTGGCGGTGTCGAGGCCGACCTTGCCGGCGGCCGCCTGCGCGACGGCGCTGCCGGCCAGCGAGGTGGCCGCCTGCTGCAGCTGTGCGGCGTCGGAGCCGTCGGCCGACGCGAGTGGGCGGCCGAACATCAGCCACGACAGCGCTTCGGCCTGCGGCAGCGCCGGGCGCGACCACACTTCGACGACCGGCGAGACGCCGGTGCCGGTGACCGCCACGCCGACTTCCGGCTCGGAATCCGGGCGCACGGCGCGCACGTCGATAGTCGGCTCGTCGATGGCGACGTTGCCCCAGCGCAGCAGGCCGCGTTCGAGATCGAGCTGCTGGCCGTAGGCGCGCACTTCGCCCGCCAGCTGCAGCGTGCCGCGGGCCCGCGGCTCGCGATCGACGCGGTCGCGGATCTGCAGCTCGCCGCTCAAGCGCCCGTCGAAACCGAAACCGCGCAGGCGCACCGCGTCGCCGAGCGCCACGGTGAAATCGGCGTCGACCTGCAGGCCGGCGGCCTCGGCGACGGCCGGATCATCGACCACCACGACGTCGGGCGAGGCGCCCACGCTCTGCTCGAAGCGGTCCAGCGCGAGATCGGCGCGCGGCACGTCGACGCGACCGCGCAGCGTGGCGACGCCGTCGGCCACCGTCACGTCGAGCACCGGGCTGATCCACGCGCGGCCGTCGGGCGTGTCGAGCACGCGCACGTCGGTGCCGCGGATCGACAGCGTGTTCGCGCGCTCGTCGTCGCTCCACTGGCCGCCGATCTCGAGCGCGCCGTCGCCGGTCGGCAGGCGGCCGCGCAGGCGCAGCTGGCCGTCTTCGCCGCCTTCGATGCGCAGTTCGCCGTCAACGATCGCGATGCCGAGCGCGGGCAGCTCGACCGCGAACGGGTCGGCCGCGACCGCGCCCTGCCAGCGCGGCGCGTCGACGGTGCCGCCGAGCGTCAGGCGGCCGTCAATGACGCCGCGCGGCGAGACGATGTCGGCGCTGACGACTTCGAGCAGCGTCAGATCGGTGGCGCGCAGGGCGATCTCGCCGTCGAGCGCCCCCGCCGCGTCGGCGGCGATGCGCGCGTCGACGCGACCGTCCGGCAGCAGGTCGGCCGACAGCGTGACGCGCCAGCCTTGCGACTGTTCGGCATCGAGCACGAGATCGTTCCAGCCGAACACCTGCTCGGGCGCGGCGCCGCCAATGCGTAAACGGCCCTGCGGCGCCTCGACGCGGGCGCGGCTGACGAAGCCGCCGCCGACGCGCTGGCGCGTGGCTTGCAGCGCAACGAGGCCGCTCGGCACCAGCGGCGTGTCGGTGTCGTCGGGCAGGAAGGGCGCGAGCCATGCGAGGTCGAGCGCTTCACCGTCGAGGCGGGCCTCGTTCGCGGAACCTTGTGCGCACAGCCGGCCGCCGTCGCCGAGGGCAAGGCAGGCGGGCTCGGGCAGGGCCCAGTCGGCGCCGCGCCAGGCGATCGTCGCTGGGGCGGCGAGCGCGACGGCGGGCAGCGAGGGCAGCGCGGCATCGAAGGCGTCGAGCGTCACTTCGCCGCGCTCGAAGCCGCCGCCGCTGCGCCACGCACCGCTCGCGCCCACGCGACCGCGCGCGTCGGTTTCGGGTGCTGGAAGATTCGGCGCGTCGATGCCCGAGGTGCTGAGCGTGAAGCGCCCGGCGTCGAGCCTTCCCTCGAGAGCCAAGTCGATCGCTTCGACGCGCGATTCGCCCTGGGCCAGCGCTTCGGCACGGATGTCGATGCGGCCGTCACCGCGCGCCGGCAGGGCGCCGCGCGCCGTGAGCCGCTGCAGCGCGATGTCGTCCCAGCCGCCGTCGAGCAAGGCGAGATCGGCCTCGAGCGCGGGACGCTCCGCGCTGCCGCTGACGCGCAAACGGCCGTCGAGCACGCCGCGCGCGCCGTCCACCCACGGCGCGACGTCGAGCGTGCGCAGCGTGGCATCGACATCGAGCCCCGGCGCCAGCGCGCCCTTCGCCGCGATCCGGCCTTCGCCGAGCGAAAGATCGGCATCGATGCGCAGCGCTTCGCCGTCGGCATCGATGCGCGCCCTGCCGCCGACGCGCTGGTCGCGCAGCGTGCCGGCGAGGTTTTCGATCGTGCCGACGTAGCGCAGCGGCGCGTTGGCCGGCGCGGCGCCTTCCACGCGCAGTTCGCCGTCGAGGCGTCCGGGCCACTCCGGCGCGAGCCAGGCCGGATCGAGCCCGCGCAGGCGCGCCTGCAGTTCGAACGTTGCCGCGGCGTCGAGCGCATAGCGGCCCTCGCCTTCGAGCGAGCCGCCGGGCGTGGCCAGGGTGAACGGCGCGAGCACGACGGCCTCGGCGTCGCCGCGCGCGCGGCCCACCAGCGTGGCGCGCTGGGCGCCGCGCGCGAGATCGACGTCGAGCTCTGCGGCCCAGGCGTCGAGCGTGCCGCCGAGCGTGGCGTCACCGCCGGCGACCACGCGCGCGTCGCCGTCGCCCCAGGCCAGCGATTCAGCGCGTGCCACCAGCGCCATCGCGGCGTCGTCGAGCCCGTACGTGCCGGTGAGGTCCACGCGACCCTCGAGCAGGGCGAGGGCCACCGGCTCCGCATGCAGCGTGCCGTCGTGCACGCGGACGCGCGAATCGCGCAGCGCAACCGCGATGCCGTCCTGCGCGACGCGGCCTTCGAGCGCGACGCGGAGGCCGGGCGTGGCGGTGTCGCCGCCAACGTCGCTGCGCGCTTCGAGCACCGCGTCGATCGGCGCCTGCGCCGCCAGGCCGAGCGTCGCCGTGTCGAGCTGCGCGGCGTCGAGCGCCAGCGTCCACGCGAGCGTGTCGAGCCGCGCGGCATCCCGCCAATCGAAGGCCAGCGACAGCGGCCCGCCCGCCGTGCCCTCGAGCGTGGCGCGGCCTTTCGCCAGCGCGCCATCGACACGCAGCGCGGCACGCGCGCCGGCGGCGAGTTCAGCATCGAGTGCGATGCGCGTAGCGAAGTCTTCCGCGGGCGCGTAGGCGAGTTCGCCGCGCAGCCGGCCCTCCGGGGCGTCGATCTCGAGCGCGTCGATGGCGAGACGGCCGGGCTGCAGGGCGACGGCGCCGGCGATGCGCCGGATGACGAGCGGTGCAGGCGCGGCGGCGTTCGAGGCGTCCGTACCGCCTTCCGTGGACGGCGACGACTGCACCGCGATATCGCGCACCTCGAGCGCGTCGATGCGCGCGGCCAGCGGAATCGCCAACGTCGGCAGCACGCCGGGCCACGGCGGCGTCGGCTCCTCCGGCGCGTCCTTCAACCGCACGCGCACGCCACGCACGCGCAGCGCCGCGAGGTTCACCGTCGGGCGGTTCACGCCGGGGAACCGCGGCGTCGCCTGCAGCACGTCGATCTCGACGCGCATCGATTCGTCCTCGAACACCACGTCGCGAAGGCGCAGGCCGCCGGCCACGCTGCCTTCGCGGTCGCCGATGCGCAGCGCGCCGTCGGGCAAGGCGGCGATGACCTGGCGCAGGGCGAGATCGCGGCCGCCCTGGCTGCCAAGCAGCCACCAGCCGCCGAGCGCGAGAGCGGCCAGCAGCGCCGCGCCGATCAGCAGGGCCCATCGCAGCAGGCGACGCGCGGCCATCAGAAGCCCACCCCGAAGCTGATGTGCAGGCGCGTGCCGCCGCCGGCTTCGTCGTCGAGGCCCTGCGCCACGTCGACGCCGACCAGCCCGACCGGCGACCGCCAGCGCGCGCCGATGCCCACGCCGACCTTGACGTCGAATTCGCTGCGCGAGTTGAACGCATCGCCGGCATCGACGAAGAACGCGGCGCCCCAGTCGTCGAGGAAGTAGTACTGGTACTCCGCGCTGACCACGACGCGATGCAGGCCGCCGATGATGTCGCCGCCGAAGCGCGGCCCGACTTCGCGATAGCCGTAGCCGCGGATGCTGCGATCACCGCCGGCGAAATAGCGCAGCGATACCGGGAACTCCAGCGTGTTCGGGTTGCCGTCGTAAGACGTTGTCGCGAGATCGCCGCGCACGATCATCAGCTGCGCGTCGCTGATCGTGTGCAGCCACTGCGCGCCGATCTCCGCCTGCACGAAGCTGCGGCGCTCGATCGATTCGACGAGCCCCCCGCGCAGCGCGGCGGTGACCTGCAGCGAATCGTCGGGCTGCAGTGGATCGTCGACGCGGCGGTAGGCCGCGGTGACTTCCGGGAACAGCAGGGTCTGCCGTCCGTCGGTGCCGTCGAAAATGCGGATGCTGGTGCGCGTGCGCTCCTCCGCGAACACGAGCCGCGCGGACAGCGAGAACGGATCGCGCCGCCCCTGCCAGCCGGCGCTGACGCCGAGACGGTCGTAGCCGAGCGCGTTCACCGGGTCCTCCGAGAGGTAGCCGACCTCGCCGAACCACCAGCCCGGCAGCCGACGCAGCGACGGCACGCGGTAGCGCGTGGTCAGCGCCGCGCGACGCTGCGACCACTCGAGGTCGGCCGCCCACTTGTGCCCGCGAGTGTTGACCCAGCGCCGATTCATCGATGCGCGAACGCCGACGCCGGTGTCGCTGCCGAAGCGGATCGCACCCGAGTACGCCGTGCGCTTCGCCGGCGTCAGCGTGATGTCGATCGGCACGCGCAGCGCCTTGTCGATCTCTTCGTCATTCGGCGACACCTCGATCAGGGCGAAGTAGTCGAGCTGTGCGATGCGCGTCTGCAGGCGCGTGAGCTTGTTGCGGTGGTAGGCGTCGCCGGGCTCCCAGTCGACCAGCGGATCGAGCAGTCCTTTGCGCAGGTGGTTCTCGCCGAACCGCGCCTCGCCCATCTTGTGCCGCGGGCCGGACTCCCAGCGCAAGCGGATGTCGGCGCTCTTCGCGGCGCGACGCACGTCGACGCGGTTCTCGGTGCGCTTGGCGTCGAAGTAGCCGCGCTCCGCCAGCTTGCGGTCGACGCGCAGCTTGCCGGCCTCGTAGTCGACGTGGACGAAGCGCTCGCCGACGTCGGGCTCGATCTTCGGCAGCTCGCGCATGACGAAACGGTCCTCGCTGGCCTCGCCGCTGATGTCGGCGTCGATGGACTTCACCAGCACGGGCTCGCCCGGATCGACGCGCACGACGATGCGTACGCCGTCGGCGACCGGCTCGCGGCGCACGTCGACCGCCGGCGAGTACCAGCCGAAAGGCTCCAGCGCCTTGGCCACCTCGGCCGGGATGCGGCGCAGCAGGAACTGCAGTCGCGCCTCGCTCATGTCGCCGCGCTGTTTCGGCGTCAGCCGCGCGACGGTCATCGCGATGCGTGCGTTCGTCGCTTCCTCGGCGTCGAGGCCTTCCAGCGCGATGTCGGTGACGCTGACCCGTGGCAGCGCCTGGTCGGCGGGCACCGTGGCGAGTTCGATGGGCGGCGGCGGTTCTTTCGCGGGCGTCGTGACCACGGGGATCGGCGTGGCCGGCGCGGCGCCCGCCGACTGGGCCAGCGCCGCGGCGGCGAACGTCGATGCGAACAGCCCGACAGCGAGCGCGGCGCAGTGTCTCCGACGGCGCAGGCGCGGCGGCATGGCCTTCAGGTGGCGAGCTGCTCGATCGCCGCCACCGTGGCGAAGCGGTCGGTCAGCGCCTTCAGCAGCGCCAGGCGGTTGTCGCGGATCGCGGGGTCGTCGGCCATGACCATCACGGTATCGAAAAACGCGTCGACCGGGGCACGCAGCGCCGACAAGCGGCTCAGCACGGCGACGTAGTCGCGCGCGGCGAGCGTGGCGTCCGTGTCGGCCAGCGCGGCGACGAGCGCCGCATGCAGCTCGCGCTCGGCGGGTTCGACGAGTTTCGAGGCGTCGATGGTGGCCGGGATGGCGCCGTCAAGCTTTCTCAGGATGTTGCGCGCGCGCCTGTTGGCGGCCGCAAGCGCGGTGGCTTCGGGCAACTCGGCGAAGCGCTGCAGCGCGGCGAGGCGGTCGGCGAAGTCGACCAGCGAGACCGGCTTCGTCGCGGCGACGGCGTCGAACAGCGCGGCGCCGACGCCGCGCTCGGCGAAGTAGCTGCGCAGGCGGTCGAGGGTGAAGGCGTAGAGGTCGAGCACGTCGACATCGATCGAACGGCCGTCGACGGATTTCGTCAGCACCGCTGCGGCCGTGAACTGAGCTGCGGGCGCAGCGGTCAGCATCGCGCGCTTCGCCTGATCGACTGCGGCTTCGAGCACACCGACGATATTGAAATCCAGCCCACCCTCGATCAGCGTCCGCGCCAATCCCAGCGCATTGCGCCGCAGCGCGAACGGGTCCTTGTTGCCCGACGGCTTCAAGCCCGCCGCGAACCCACCCGCCAACGTGTCCAGCCGCTCGGCGATCGCGAGGATCTGTCCCAACCGCGTCGAGGCAATCGCATCGCCAGCGAAGCGCGGCGCGTACACCTCGTCGAGCGCAACGGCGACGGCGGCGCGCGACTCGTCCGACAGATCAGCAAGGCCGGCGTCGTTCATCGCGTAGTACCGACCCGCAATGCCCTGCAGCTCGGGAAACTCGTTGACCATCCGGCTCTGCAGGTCGGCCTTGCACAGCAGCGCGGCGCGACGCGCCAGCGCGGCATCCTCACCGAGCGCGTCGGCAACGCGCGCGGCGAGCTCGGCGATGCGCTCCACCTTCTGCTGATAAGTGCCCAGCTTCTGCTGATACGTCACCGTGGCGAGGCCGGCGTTCATCGCCGACAGGCCCTGCTTCAGGTCCTCGTCGAAGAAGAAGGCGGCGTCGGCGAAGCGCGGGCGGATCACGCGCTCGTAGCCCTTGCGCACTTCCGCTTCGTTCGTCGACACGATGTTGGCGATGCCGATGAAGGCCTCGGTGATGCGGCCCTGCGCATCGAGCACCGGGAAGAACTTCTGGTTCGCCTCCATCGTGCTGATCAGCGCCTCCTGCGGCACCCGCAGGAAAGCTTTCTCGAAGCCGCAGAGCACGGCCTTCGGCCATTCGACGAGGCCGTTCACCTGCTCGAGGTTGTCTTCGGTGATGCGAGCGGTGCCGCTGGCCTGCGCCGCAGCGGCCTCGACCTCGCGCACGATCGCCGCGCGGCGCTCGTCGGCGTCGACCAGCACCTTGGCACTCCGCATCGCTTCGACATACGCATCGGCGTCGGCGATCCACACCGCCTTGTCGTGCATGAAGCGGTGACCGCGGCTCATGCGATCCGCCGCCTTACCAAACGCGGCGAGCGGCACGACCTCCGCGCCGTGCAGCGCCACCAGCCACAGCGCCGGCCGCGCGAAGGCGTGCTCATGCGCGCCCCAGCGCATCGGCTTGGGAATCGGCATGGCCTTCAGCGCGTCATCGAGCACAGCCTGCAGCAGGTCGACCGTGCGCGCGCCCGGCTTCACCGCGCGGTGCACGAAGCGCTCGCCCTTGGCGTCGGTCGTGCGCTCGAGTTCGTTCCACGCCACGCCGGCCTTGGCCGCGAAGCCTTCCAGCGCCTTGGTCGGTGCGCCGTTCGCGTCGAGGCCGATGTTGAGGTACGGGCCCAGCACTTCCGAGCGCTGCTCGGGCTGCTCGGCGGCGACGCTTTCGATCAGCACCGCAAGCCGCCGCGGCGAGTACAGCGTGCGCGCCACGCCCATCGCAACGCCGCGCTTCGACAATCCATCAACGATGCCGTTCGCGAACGCCGCAGCCAGTTCCGGCAGCGCCTTGACCGGCAGTTCCTCCACGCCCAGCTCGATCAGCAGCGAGGCGCTCATGCCGTCGCCTCCGCCATCGCCGCATCAGACAGCGCTGCGCGCTTCGCGACGTAGGCCTCGGCCACTGCGCGCGCCAGCGTGCGCACGCGCAGGATGTAGCGCTGGCGCTCGGTCACCGAGATCGCGCGCCGCGCGTCGAGCAGGTTGAAGCTGTGGCTCGCTTTGCAGACTTGGTCGTAGGCCGGGAGCGGCAGGCCGAGCTCGACGAGCTTCAGTGCTTCCTTCTCGCAAGCGTCGAAGCGGTGGAACAGCTCCTGCACGTCCGCGTGCTCGAAGTTGTAGGCGCTCTGCTCGCGCTCGTTCTGCAGGAACACGTCGCCGTAGGTCACCACGCCCTGCGGGCCGCGCGTCCAGACGAGGTCGTAGACGTTGTCGCAGCTCTGCAGGTACATGCACAGGCGCTCGAGGCCGTAGGTGATCTCGCCGGTCACCGGCTTGCACTCGAGGCCGCCGGCCTGCTGGAAGTAGGTGAACTGCGTCACCTCCATGCCGTTCAACCACACTTCCCAACCGAGGCCCCAGGCGCCGAGCGTCGGCGATTCCCAGTTGTCCTCGACGAGGCGCAGGTCGTGCACCTGCGGGTCGATGCCGAGGGCTTTGAGCGAACCGAAGTACAGCTCGACGATGTTGTCGGGGTTCGGCTTCATCACCACCTGGTACTGGTAGTAGTGCTGCAGGCGGTTCGGGTTCTCGCCGTAGCGGCCGTCGCCCGGGCGGCGCGAGGGCTGCACGTACGCCGCGTTCCAGGCCTCGGGGCCGAGCGCACGCAGGAAGGTGGCCGGGTGGAAGGTGCCGGCGCCGACCTCGAGGTCGAGCGGCTGGATCAGCACGCAGCCCTGCTCGGCCCAGTAGGCGTTCAGGCGGGTGATGAGTTCCTGGAAGGTGGGCGCGGACATCGGGCTCGACGCGGAAAAAACGACGCGCCAGTATAGCCGCGAGGCCCGTCGGGCCTGACTTCCAGCCCCTGCGACCTTGAACCACCGCGCGTCCTTCCTGATCCTCGAAACCGGCCGGCCCGTGCCCAGCATGCGGCGGCACGGCGCGTTTCCGCACGTCATCCGCACGGCTGCGGGGCTCTCGCGTCGCGAGGCGCAGGCGGTTTCCGTGCTCGACGGCCACGCGCCGCCGGAGCCCCGCGGCCTCGCCGGGGTGATCGTCACCGGCTCCGGCGCGATGGTCACCGACCGCGAGCCGTGGTCGGAAGCCACCGCCGATTGGCTGCGCCGCGCGCACGCGCAGGGTCTGCCGATGCTCGGCATCTGCTACGGCCACCAGCTCATCGCGCATGCGTTCGGCGGCGAAGTGGCGTGGAATCCGAACGGCCGTGAAATGGGCACGGTGCCGGTGACGCTGCACGCCGAAGCGGCGCATGACCCGCTGTTCCGGCAGCTTCCGCGCGAATTCCCGGCGCAGACCACGCACCTGCAGACGGTGCTCACGCCTCCGCCGGGCGCGGCGGTGCTGGCACGCTCCGCGCTCGACGGCTGCCAGGCTTTCCGCTTCGGCGAACGCACCTGGGGCCTGCAGTTCCACCCGGAATTCGGCGTCGTGCACATGCGCGGCTACATCGAGGCGCGCATCGAAGCGCTGAAGCGCGAGGGGCACTGCCACCGACGGATGCTAGAGTCCGTGCGACCCGCGCCCCAGGCCCGCGGCGTGCTGCGGCGCTTCGTGCGCCATGCCCTCGCGCAGCGCCACGGCTGACGCCCATGCTTTCCCCTCCTCAACGCAGCGCATCCGCATGAATCCTCGCTGGGCCGGACTCACCGCTCCTTTCCGCTGGCTGATCGACGCGCTCGACGTGGGTCGCCACCAGCCGGCCGTCATCATCACGGCGATCATCATCACCAGCGTCGTCGGCATGCTGCCGTCGATACCGCCGCAGCTGATGACGCTGGCCGGTGCGCCGCCCGGCGCCGTGCTGGGCGGCGTGTTCCAGGTCATCGGCGTGATCGTCGGCGTGGCGATCTCGCCGGTGCTGGTCGCGGGCGTGTACCGGCTGATCGACGGCGCCGAGCAGGGCCGGCCGGTGGCCGTGGCGCAGCTCGGCGACGGCTTCGGCGACGGCAGCTGGGGCGCCATCGCGCTGGTCACGGTGTTCGGCTACGTGCTGATGTTCGTCGTCCTGGTGGTGATGATGCTGACGATGGTCGCGGTGGCCGGCCTCGACACGCTGCAGTCGCTGCAGCAGTGGTTCGAGCAGATCATGGCGCTGCAGGCCAAGGCGCAGGAAAGCGGCACGCCGATCAAGCCCGACGCGCTGCCCGCGGTGCCCGACGGGGCCGGCGCGGTGCTCGGCGTGATGTTCGCGTTCCTGCCGCTGTGGACCCTCGTCGCGCTCGGCATGGCGTGGGCGCTGGTGTCGGTCGCGCTGCGCCGCACGGCGCCGCTGGCGGCCGTGCTCGCCGGGCTGCAGGCGGCTTTCCTCAACGCGCTGCCGCTGCTGGTCTTCGTTATGGCGCTGCTGCTGCCGGCGGCGCTGGCCGGCATGCTGTTCGGCCTGGTGATGGCCGCCGTCGTTGCGCTGGCCTCGCTGCTGGGCCCGCTGGTCGGCGGCGTGATCATGCTGGCGCTGGTGCTCGCGATCACCGTGGTGTTCGCCGCGATCAGCTACGGCTTCCTGCTCAACGGCTGGCGTGCCGCCTGCGATGACGGCGCGGCGCCGACGTCCGTGCCGCCCGCGGACGTCACCGGTTTCGAGGCCTGAGCGCGGGACGGCCTACAGCCCGAGCAGCAGTACCGCGCGGAGCAGCGTCCACGCCACCCCGGCCAGAAACAGCGCCGCGACGACGGTCTGCAGGCCCAGCCACGCGTTCGCCCAGGCCGGCAGGTGCGACGTCACGCCGTCGACGCGCGTGCCGGCGATCAGGTCGTGCCCGGCGCGATCGTCGTCGCGGAACAGCACCAGCGCGTGGCCGAGATGCAGCAGCACCCAGCTCGGTCCGGCGGCGAGGAAGCGCAGCAGCACGCGCGGGAGTCGGGCGGACGCGCCGTCCAGCGTCGCGACGCGCAGCCCCAGCGCGCGCTTGCCCGGCGTGGCGCGCCACGGCGAGGCCTCGAAGCCGACGAAGTACAGCGCGAGCACGCTCCAGCCGAGCGCCGCGGCGGCCAGTAGCGCTGCGCTGATCGCGGCCACGCCCTGCCCCATCGCCCCCATGAATTCGGCGTCGCCGCGCAGCGCGGCGGCGAGATCGAACAGCGCGACGTGGCCGGCGACGAACGCACGATCGAGCGCGACCAGCATGTCGTTCTCCAGCACTCGCCACGCCGCGTAGGCGCGTTCCAGCGATCGCCAGGCCACCGCGACGACAGGCAGGGCGAGCACGGCGAGATCGACGGTGTACGCGGCGTAGCGCGCCCGGAACGCCGCCGCGCTCATGCCGGCTCGGCGGGCTTGGCGCGCACCAGCAGGCGCCCCACCAGCAGGCCGGCCTCGTACAGCAGCCACATCGGCACCATCAGCAGGATCATCGACAGGCCGTCGGGCGGCGTCAGCAGCGCCGCGAGGATGGCGATCGCGACGACGACGTAGCCGCGCCATTCCGAAAGCTGCGCCGGCGTGACCCAGCCGAGCATCAGCGCCACGAGCACCGCGATCGGCATCTCGAACGCGAGCCCCGAGGCCAGCCCCATCACCAGCACGAAGCTCAGGTAAGCGTTGATGTCCGGCATCATCGCCACGCCCTCGGGCACGGTGGCGGTGAGGAAGGCGAACATGGCCGGCAGCAGCACGAAGAACGCGAACGCGATGCCGGTGTAGAACAGCAGCACGGCGGCGATCAGCAGCGGCAGGGCGAGGCGCTTCTCGTTGCGGTACAGCCCCGGGGCCACGAAGGCCCAGGCCTGGTAGAGCACGTACGGCACCGCCACCAGCAGCGCGACGAACAGCGTGAGCTTCATCGGCGCGAAGAACGGCGAGGCGACATCGACGGCGACCAGCTGGCCGCCTTCCGGCAGGTGTGCAAGCAGCGGGGCGGCCAGCCGCGCGTACAGGTCGTTCGCGAACGGCAGCAGGGCGGTGAACACGAGGCCGAGCGCCAGCAGCGCGCGCATCGTGCGCAGGCGCAGCTCGAGCAGGTGGCCCATCAGGCCCATGCCGGGCTCGGCGTCGTCGCTCATGCGGCGGGCGGCTTCGATTCGGTGCGGGCCGCGTCGGCGTCATCGCCTTCCGGAGCCGGCGCATCGACGCGCGTCGCGTCGCGCACGCCGGACTGCAGCTCGCGGGCTTCGTCGTCGAGCTGCTTTACCGCATCGCGGATCGCCTCGCGTTCCGCCTGCAGCGAGGCCTTCAGCTCCTCGGCCGCGAGTTCGCGCTCCATCTCCGACTTCACGGCGAACCACTGTGCGCGCGCCTTGCGCACCCACAGGCCGACGAAGCGCGCGGCCTTCGGCATGCGCTCAGGCCCAAGCACGACCAGCGCGATCACGCCGATCAGCCCGATCTCCATCCAGCCCAGTTCGAACATGGCGGCGGGTCAGCCGGATCCGGGCTCAAGCGCCCGGGCGATCGTTTTCCTTGCGCTCGGCGCCGGTGTCGACGTTCGCCTGCGGGGCCGGCGGGTCCAGCTTCGCCGGCTCGTCCTGCGCGTCCTTCATGCCCTTCTTGAAGCTCTGGATCGCCTTGCCCAGATCGCCGCCGGCGCTGATCAGACGCTTGGTGCCGAAGATGACCAGCACGATCAGCAGGATGATGACGAGTTCGCGGAAACCCAACATGGCGATGCTCCGAAGTCAGGCGACAAGAATAGCCCAGCGCCGCGACCGCCGGATGACGCGCCGGCCGCCGCCGCTGCGCGACAGCCCGCTTACCGGGCGGCCTGCGCGGTGGCTTCCTCGAGCTTGTCGCGGAAGCCGACGACCGCATTCACCTGCGGGCGCACGCGGTTCTCGAGGATCATCCGCGCGGTCACGTCGCGGCCGTAGACGCGGCGGTTGGCGCGGTTGTCGATTGCGATGACGGCGCCGTCGAGCGCGATGCCGGCGAACAGGCCGCGGGCGCGCGAGTAGCTGTAGATCTCGGCCTTGAGCTGGCCGTCGGTGAAGGCCTGCGCGTTGCGGCCGACCGGGCCGGCGGCCACGCCGGCGTCGGCGCCGAGGGTGAACTTGCCGTTGACGATGTTGTCGATGCCGCGGCGGTTGCGGAACACCAGCACCACGTCGGCGGCCTGCACGCCGGCCTGGAAGCCGAAGCTGCCGCCGCCGAGCGTGATGAAGGTCGGGTTCGACCAGGTGCCGTCGCTGCCGCGCACCGCCATCAGGCCTTTGCCGCCGCGTCCGCCGAACACCAGCCCGGCCTTGACCACGTCGGGCATCACGGCGATCGCTTCGGCCTCGCGCAGCAGGCGCTCAGGAATCGACTCCTCGGGAATGGCGAGGATCTCGGAAAGCACCCGCACCGCGTTGTCGGCGCGTTGGGTCTCTTTTTCCTGCGCGGCGGCGGCGAGGGGCAGCATCAGGGCCAGCAGGGCGGTCAGCACCAGGCGCATGGGGCGCTCCTTGGGATGGAATGCGGTCGAGTGTCGGAAAACGCGCTTGAGCGGGGCATGAACCCGGCCGTGACGCGTGCGCCGATCATAATGGCCGCCCGCCTTCGACGCCGACCCGCATGCACACGGCCTTCCGCCCCGCGCCGCCCGCCACGCCGAACGAGGAGTCCGGGCACGTCGGCGTCCTGCTGGTCAATCTGGGCACCCCGGACGCGCCGACCCCGGCCGCGGTGCGCCGCTACCTCGCGGAGTTCCTGCACGACCACCGCGTCGTCGACCTGACGCGCTGGCTGTGGTGCCCGGTGCTGCACTTCATCATCCTGCCGCTGCGCTCGCCGAAGGTGGCGAAGAACTACGCCGGCATCTGGACGGCGGAAGGCTCGCCCCTGCTGGCGCTGTCGAAGCGGCTCGCTGACGGGGTGGCGCGCGCGCTTCCGCAAGCCGACGTGCGATTGGCGATGCGCTACGGCAATCCGTCGGTGCCGGACGTCTTGCGGGCGATGGATGACGCCGGCTGTCGGCGCATCGTCGTGCTGCCGCTGTACCCGCAGTACGCGGCCAGCACGTCGGCCAGTTCGCACGACGCGGTGCTGCGCGAAGTGATGCGCTGGCGCCGCCAGCCGGAACTGCGGCTGGTGCAGGACTACCACCGCGATCCGCGCTGGGTGGCCGCGATCGCCGCGAGCATCCGCGCGCACTGGGCCACGAATGGTCGCGGCGACCGCCTGCTGATGAGCTTCCACGGCATCCCGCAGCGCTTCGTCGCCGGCGGCGACCCGTACGCCGCGCAGTGCCGCGCCAGTGCCGAATCGATCGCCGCGGCGCTCGATCTGGACGCGGGCGAATGGGCGCTGACCTTCCAGTCGCGCTTCGGCCGCGAGCCGTGGCTGCAGCCTTACACCGACAAGACCTTGGAGCAGTGGGGCCGCGAGAAGGCGGGCACCGTCGACGTGGTGTGCCCGGGCTTCGCGGTCGACTGCCTCGAGACGCTGGAGGAAATCGCCGTCGAGAACGCGCACGCCTACGTGGAAGCCGGCGGCACGGCGCTGCGCTACGTGCCGGCGCTGAACGACGATGCGGCGCACGTCGAGGGGCTCGTCGCGCTGCTGCGCCGGAATCTCGCGGGCTGGATCGATGCGTGAGATCCGGCTGCCCGGCGGCCGCGGAGAATTGGCTGGACTGCGCTTCGGCAACCCCGACGGCCCGAAGCTGCTCGCCCTGCACGGCTGGCTCGACAACGCCGCCAGCTTCGCGCCGCTGGCCGCGCATCTCGATGGCTTCGATCTCGTCGCGCTCGACCTTCCGGGCCACGGCGCGTCGTCGCACCGGCTGCCGGGCTACGACTACGTCTACGTCGACTGGCTGCACGACGTGCTCGACGCGCTCGACGCGCTGGGCTGGGAACGCGCGCCTCTGCTCGGGCATTCGATGGGCGCAACCATCGCCAGCACGCTGGCCGCCGCCGCGCCCGAGCGCATCGCGAAGCTCGCGCTGGTGGAAGGCCTCGGCCCGCTGGGCGGTCCGGCCGAAAGCGCCGGCACGCGGCTGCGCGAAGCCGTGGCCGCGCGGCGCGCGCTCGATGCGCGACAGGACGAGGCGCCGCGCGTCATCAAGGACATCGACACCGCCGTCGCCGCGCGGCTGCAGGCCACGCCGATGCGCGAGGCCGATGCGCGCCTGATCGTCGAGCGCAACCTGCAGGCGGTCACGGGCGGCTTCGCGTGGCGCTCCGACCCGCGGCTGCGCCTGCCCTCGTCCACGCGGCTGCCGGAAGCGGCCATCCGCGCGATCCTGCAGGCCATCGATGCACCGACCCTGCTGGTCGCGGCCGCGCCGTCGCCGCCGTACTTTCCACCGGAGCTGCGCGCCGCCCGCGTGGCCTGCCTCCGCGACGCAACGCTGCACGTGCTCGACGGCGGGCATCACCTGCACATGGAGCGCGCGGCGGAGATCGGCGCCCTGCTGCGGGATTTTCTGCGCGAGGAAGGGCGCGACCGACGCTGAGCCGCGCGGCACGCGGGGCGGCGCCACGCCAGCGCGAGTCAGGGCTTCGACAGCGCTCGGAGTTTCGCCTTCAGCGCCAAGCCGGCGTCGCTGCGCAGGACCGCGCGCGACGCTTCCCACTCCGGGCAGCGCCGTTCGACCTCGCGCCAGAACGCGGCGGAATGGTTGGCGTGGATCAGGTGGCAGAGCTCGTGCACCAGCACGTACTCGAAGGCCGACGGCGGACCGAGCACCAGCGCTAGATCCAGCGATACGGTGTCGTCCGGCGCCAAACTGCCCCACAGCGACGATAGGGCACGCACGCGGAACTCGCGCGGCGGTCGCGGGAGACCCGGCAAGTAGGTCGGCAGCCAGCGATGGATGGCCGCGCGCGCTTCCGCTGCGTAGAACTCGAGTACCGCGCGGCGCAGCGCAGCGGGCGAGGCGTGCAGCGGCGCGTGGAAGCGGAGCCGGTCGCCGTCGATCGCGATCCGGGCGCTGCGTGCTTCGATCCATTCCGCCGGCCACTCGACGCCGCCGAGCGGCAGCGTCTCGACGGCGCCGAACGCCCACGCCACCGGAACCGAGGTGTCGCGATGCCGCTGCCACTGCTCCGCAAGCCACGCGGCGTGGTCCTGCACGAACGCGTTGGCGACGCGATCGGACACGCGCCAGGGCACCGACAGCCGCACGCCACGCTCGCTCACCGTCAGGCGCAGGCGGCGCGCACGACGGTCGCGCACGCGATGCAGCGGCACCGATGAGCCGTCCGGCAGCAGGAAATCGATGCGGAGACTTTCTCGGGAGGCGTCGGCCTCGGGGGCGAGGCCGAACAGCGAGCGCAGCTGCGGGCTCACTCGGACGGCACCGTCTTGACGGCCCCAAGCCTCATCGCGGGCGGGCCCGCCACGCGGCGAGGCGCGTACCGGCCTGCTGGCGGATCTTGCGGCGCAGGACACCGCTCCAGCCGAGCAGCAGCCCCGGCGCGCCCAGCGCCTGCCGGCTCCAGCGCCAGACATCGAACTCGTCGATGTGGCGAATGACCAGGCCATCGCGGAACACGAAGGTCGCATCGATGCGGTTGTGCACGACGCGGCCCGTCGCGCTGAAGCGGTAGCGGGCCTCCCAGTGCGCGCGTCCTTCGTGGGCGTCGGCGCCGATGGCGCTGGCCTTCAGCGACCAGTCCTCCCGGCCCTTCGCCTTCACCGATTCGCAGAGCATCGTCCACATCGCCATGACCGCCTCGCGGCCGTCGAGCGCGAAGACGGGATCTTCGAAGCGCACGTCGGGCGAATACAGCGCCGCCATGCGCGCCGGATTGAGTGCGGCAAAAGCCTCGTAGAACGCGGCGATGCGGCGGTCGTTGCTGTGCAGCACGTCGGGCGAGGTCATGGTGCGTGTCCGGCCGTGGGGCTGCGCCGAGTCTACTCCGCGCGGCTCAGCTTCAGGGCCTTCTCCAGCACGCCGAACAGCGTGTGCAGTTCGGCGCTGAACAGCGCATAGCGCGCGTCGAGCTCGGCGGCCAGCGAATCGCGCTCGGTGTTCTCGAGCTGGTCGACCGCGCCGTCGAGGAACTTCAGCTTGCGAACGATCAGGTCCTCGCCGAGCACGAAGCTGACGTGGTCGTCGAGCACGAGGGCCAGCTTGGTGACCTGCTTGCCGGTCTCGAGGTGCTTGGTGATCTCGTCGGCGGTCAGCTCCTGGCGCTGAGCCTTCACGATGGCGCCGCCGTCGACCGGATCCTTCAGCTCGCACTCGTCGCCGAGCGTGAGCCCTTCCGGCAGCGGCTCGCCGGTGAGCCAGCCGGTCATCACCGCGCGCACCGACACTTCGGCGTTCACCGGCACCGCCGGGAAGCTGCCCATCGCGTGGCGCAGTTCGGAGACGAGGTTTTCCGCCGACTTCTTCGACGAGGCGTCGACCGCGATGACGCCGTGCTTCGCGTCGACGCTCGCCGAGGTGCGCGAGCCCTTGATGAAGGCCTTGGGCAGCATCTCGTGGATCAGGTCGTCCTTGAGCTGCTTGCGCGCCTTGCCGCCGAGCTTGCGGCCCTCTTTCGCCTCGATCTCGGCGAGCTTCTTCGCCAGCGCCTCGTTGACGACCGAGCCCGGCAGCAGACGGTCCTCGCGGCCGAGCGTGAGCCACGTGTGGTCACCAAGGCGATGCGTCATCGCCGTGCCCTCACCGCCCATCGGCGCGACGAAGCCGCGGCTGCCAAGTTCCAGCGGGCCGACGGGTTTCAGCGGGTGTTCGATGAGGCGGTCTTCGAGGGTCTCGAGCGCTTTGACGACGGAAGAAGGAAAGCGGAAGAACGTGAGGTTGCGGAAAAACATCAAGGGTTCCAGATCGGATCGAAGGCCGCGGCGCGCGCGGTCGTGAGGGGGTCGGACGCAGGCGACGTCGCGGCGACGTCACGCGGACGCATCGCCATGAAGTCGAACAGCACGCGGTCGGAGAGCTGCGAGGGCCGCACGTCGCCCAGCGCGCGGCTGATGGTTTCCAGCCGGCCCGGCGTCTCGCGCTCCCACTCGTCGAGCATGCGCTTCACGACCTTGCGCTGCAGGTTCTCCTGCGAGCCGCACAGCGTGCAGGGGATGATTGGGAAGGCCTTCGCCTGCGCATACGCAGCGATGTCGGCTTCCTTCACGTAGGCCAGCGGGCGGATCACCGTGTGCCGGCCGTCGTCGCTGCGCAGCTTCGGCGGCATGCCGCTGATCTTGGCGTGGAAGAACAGGTTCAGGAAGAACGTGGCGAGCAGGTCGTCGCGGTGGTGGCCGAGCGCGATCTTGCTGATGCCGTTCTCGGCGGCCCAGGCGTACAGCGCGCCGCGGCGCATGCGCGAACACAGCGAGCACATCGTCTTGCCCTCGGGCACGACGCGCTTGACCACTGAGTAGGTGTCCTGCTCGAGGATGTGGAAGGGCTGGTCGATCGAGCGCAGGTAGTCCGGCAGCACGTGCTCGGGGAACCCCGGCTGCTTCTGGTCGAGGTTGACCGCGATCAGCTCGAAGCGCACCGGCGCCTTCGCCTGCAGTTGGCGCAGCACGTCGAGCATCGTGTAGCTGTCCTTGCCACCCGACAGGCAGACCATCACGCGGTCGCCGTCCTCGATCATTCCGAAATCGGCAACCGCCTCGCCCACCTGGTGGCGCAGGCGGGTCTGCAGTTTGTCGAAGTCGGGCGCGACCACCGCAGCGGGGGCGGCGCGCGTCTCGGCGAGGGTCATTCGGGTCGGGGTGGTGCGGAACGGAGCGCCATTCTACCGCCTCGCAGGATCGAGCCCGGCCGCGGCGCGAAACGCTGCGCAGGGCCATCGGCCCGGTGTAGGCTCGAGCCCCGCATGCACCCCTTCGATCCCGGCCAACTCGCGCACCGCCTCGTGGAGCTCAAGAGCGAGCACCGCGATCTCGACGCCGCGATCGCCGCGTTGGCCGCCAGTGCGGACTGCGACGAGCTGCGCCTGAAGCGCATGAAGAAGCGCAAGCTGGCGGTGAAGGACCAGATCGCGTGGATCGAGGACAAGCTGATCCCGGATCTGGATGCGTGAGGCGTTGACGCCGCGGCGCGACGAGGCATCGCCGCCTCGATGGCTGGCGGCCTTGGTGGCGATGGCGGCGCTCGCCCATGTCGCAAGCTTCGGATGGACCTTCGCCAGCCATGACTTCATCCGCGATCTGCTGGCCGCCAGTGACATCGCGAACGGGCAGGCGTTCGCGCTGCGCGGGCCAAGCATCAATGACATGGCGCACGTCGGTCCGCTGTGGTTCTACGTGCTCGCGCTGCCGCTCGCGCTCGGTGGTGGGCTGGTCGCCGCGACGGTCTGGGTCGGGGTGCTGTCCACGCTGAAGGTGTGGGCGGCGTGGCGGCTCGGGCGCGCGCTCGATGGCCCTCGTTTCGGCCTGCTGCTTGCGGCGCTGTCGCTGATGCCGGGATGGAGCCTGGTGCACCAGTTCCAGATCACGCAGGCGATCGTTCTCGAACTGACCGTCTACGCCGCGCTGCTGCCGCTGCTGCGGCTTTGGCGGGGCGATGACGGCCGCGCCTGGGGACTCGCCGGGCTGTGGCTCGGCCTCGCGGTGCAATCCCACCCGGTCGGCCTGTTCCTGCTGCTGCCGATGCTCGTCGTGGCGCTCCGTCGCTGGGCATCGTGGCGCCGCGATCTTCCGTGGTGGCTGTTGGGGGCGGCGCTGTCGGTGCTTCCTCTGCTGCCCATGCTGTGGGCAGAGTGGCGCGACGGGTTTCCGGCGCTGGGGCCTGTCCATGCGTACCTGACAGTCGAAGACTCTGAATCTCCATGGCTCGCCGCGCTGGGTGTCGTCTCGGGAATCACCGCGGAGAATGCAAAGGTGGTGATTGCCTTCGCGTCGCAGTTCGGGTTGGGCAACGTAACCGCGGCGCTGTTCCTCGTACTTTTTGGCCTTGCCAGCCTCGGCCTCTGGTCGACGCTGCGCGTGCCACGCGCTCGTGTACACCTTGCTTCAGCAGTGCTGCTGACAGCGCTCTGCGCCGTGTGGCTTGCCTCACTTCGGGCGACCACACCGTATTACCTCGTTCCGCTCAGCATGCCCTTTCTGACGATTGCCATCTGCACGGCGATACACGGCGGCGGTCTCACGATGCTCGGCCGATGGCGCGATTCCGCGGCAAGTCTCACCAGCATCGCGCTGGCGGCGGTCGCGTGCTTCGTCATCGTCGCCCAGGGCCAATCGGGCCGAATCGATTTCCCGCTCGGCGGACTGCGTGACATCGCAAAGGGGCCTGCCGGCGTCCAGGCAGTGGCGACGATGCCAGTGTGGGCGAGTGAGCGCTTGGCGGTAAGCACCTGCAACACGAGGGCGTTGGTGCTTCGCGGCGAACTTGCCGCCTTCGTCGACTTCTACCAAGGCGTGCCATGGATCTGGAAGTGCGACGCGCCTCCACGCATCGCGCTGATCGGGGCACCGCGCGGCAGCCACTTCGAGGAAAGGGTCTTGATGAGTCCCGAGGCCCTGCACCAGCTGGGCTGGCCGGCGTCGGGTTGGAGTGACGCAACGGCGCTCGCGCCCACCCGCGTCCTCTCTCGAGGCGCGCCCGTGTTTCCCCCGAGTCCGCCGCGGCGATACCCGCACAGGAGCGTGGCGCAGCAGTCATCAACAGAAGTCACTCGCGTCGTCGTGACCGATCCGGGCGAGGCGCTCGCCGTCTACGCGCCGCTGTTCGTCTTCGACGGTGGCACCGTGCTTGGCGCGCGCGTCGCTGGTCGCGACGTTCCACCACGGGTGTCGACGAACAGCGGTGCGGTGTTCGTCGCGCCAATCGACGCCCAAGATGGCGCGGTGCGCTGGGAGCTGCGCCTCGGCGGACGCCGGATCGACCAGATCGAAGTGTTCACGCTGCGCGTGCCTATCGCCGACGACGCCGCGAGGGCCGACCTCAGCCCCTGAACGCTGGCCTTTCGCCCGTCGTGCGGCCCGCACCACCGCCGGTCTCGCCGGTGATGTGAGTGATGGTCTGGCGCAGCTCGCGGCCGAGAACGATCTTCGCGTCCTTGTCCCACGCGATCAGCGCCTCGTCGAAATCGAGCTTGCCGTCCGGGCAGACCCACACGAGCTTCAGCTCGCGCAGCTTGGCGATGAAGCCGCGGAACAGACTCTTGTCGAAGAACTCCGGCGCCGCCGGCGCATAGAGCAGCGACAGGCGCTGCGCGGCGAGCTGGCAGAAGCTCTCGAGCTCGGCAGCGCTGATGGTGCGCGGGCCGCGGCGCACCAGCGTGGCGATGGCGATGAAGTAGCGTTCGAAGGCCTGCTGCAGCGAGTGCGCGATGGCGCGCAGGCGGAACACCTCGTCGGTCTGTCCCGGGCCGCGCGTGAGGAAGCCGCCGTCGTCGTCGCTCGCCACCGAGAGCAGGCCTTCGGCGACGAACAGATTGATGGTCGCATCGAGCCGCTCGGCGAACTCGTCGTCGCTCCACGGCAGGAACAGCTCGTCCTTGATGAACGGGTAGATCGTCCGCCCGAGCCGCAGCACGCCGGCGCGGCTCATGCGACGGTTGTTCTGGAAGCACAGCGCGATCCACGCCGGTGCCGCGAACAGGTGCAGCACGTTGTTGCGGAAGTAGCTCTGCAGCACCGCGGTGTCGCCTTCCATCGAGAAGACGTCGCCGAGCGGGTGCTTGACGCGGCGGATCACGCCCATCGCCTCGCCGTAGGCGACGATCTGCTCAGGCGACATCGGCGTCACCGTGACGCGGTCGCTGTACGGCAGCGCGGCGAGCAGCTTCTTCGACAGCGCAAGCTGGGCGAGCAGGTCGGCCTCGTCCATCGCGTGCTTCGGCGTGGCGAGCAGCGCGACGGCCAGCAGGTTGATGGGGTTCACGTCGGCGGCGCGGTTGATGTTGACGTGGATGCGCTGCGCGATGTCGTCGACGACGTCGCCAAACCATTCCGGCTTGTCCTCGGGGTCGAGGGCTTCCCCCGACCAGCCTTCGGCGTGCTCGACGAGCACGTCGCCCAGATGGATCGGCTCGCCGAAGCTCACCGCCACTTGCCCGTAGCGGCGGCGCAGCGTGCCCATCGCCGCGACGATCAGCGCGCCGATGCTTTCTTTCTGCTTCGGGCGGCCGGTGAGCTCGTCGAGATAGCTGTCGCCTTCGATCAGCTTCTCGTAGCCGATATACACCGGCTGGAACACCACCGGGCGGCGCGGCGCGCGCAGGAAGGCGCGCAGCGTCATCGCGATCATGCCGCCCTTCGGCTGCAGCAGGCGCCCGGTGCGCGAGCGCCCGCCCTCGATGAAGTACTCGATCGAGAAGCCTTCGCCGACGAGCTGCGCGACGTACTCGCCGAGCACGGCGGTGTACAGGGCGTTGCCCTTGATGCTGCGGCGGATGAAGAACGCGCCGCCGCGGCGCAGGATCGGGCCGATCACCGGCATGTTGAGGTTGATGCCGGCCACGATGTGCGGGGGGACGATGCCGTTCTTGTAGAGCAGGTAGCTCAGCAAGAGGTAGTCCATGTGGCTGCGGTGGCTGGGCACGTAGATCACCTCGCGCCCCGGCGCGACGGCCTTGAGGGCTTCGAGGTGGTGCATCTGCACGCCGTCGTAGATGCGGTTCCAGAAGGCGGTGAGGCCGAAGCTCAGCGAGCGCACCACCGGGTGCGAGTAGTCGGCGGCGATCTCCCACGCGTATTTGTAGGCCTTCTTCCAGGCCTCGGCCGGCGTGCTGCCTTCGCGGCGCGCGGTATCGGCGATCGCCTTGCGCACCGGCTCGGCGTCGACCACGCGGTCGACCAGCAGGCGGCGCGTGGAAAGATCCGGCCCGATGATGGCCTCGCGGACGCGGCGGAAGTGGCCGCGCAGCACGCGCGCCGTCTTGCGCACGGCGCGCTCGTGGGCGAGGTCTTCGGTGAGGATCTCGCGCACCGGAAAGCCCGGCGAGAAGCGCACGACGGTGCCGCGGCCGTTGAGCAGGATGGCCAACAAGCGCCGGAACCGGCCCACCAGCGCCCAGTTCTCGGAGAACAGCACCGAGAACCAGCCGCTCTGCCGGTCGGGCGCGCGGCCGACGAGGATCGACACCGGCACCAGCTGCACGTCCTGCTTCGGGTTCAGCCGGTGCGCCATCAGCAGGCGCGCGAGCGCGTCGGAGTGCGTCTTGTTGGCCGGGCGGCCGATGCTGCCGTTGCGACGGCGCGACAGCGCGACGTAGGCGCGGCCGCGGCCCAGCGGGTCGCCGGGAAGCGGCGCCAGCGGCGAGGGCAGCCCGGCCTCGCGGCAGGCGCGGTCGAGGATCAGCATGTTGCTGATGCCGTAGTGCTCGAGCACGTAGCAGACAGGACGATCGAGCGTGATCGGCGGCACGTCGGGGTCGCGGGTGATCTCGATCCAGGGGTTCAGTAGCCACTCGAGCACGCGCGCCCACCACGGCGGGCGCACGTAGCCGCCCACCGCCGCTCCCATCGCACCCACGTCGGCCGCCATGCCGGGCCCGTCGATCAGTTCGCCGGCGCCACGGCGGGGGCCGCAGCGTCCGACGTCACCGCTTCGGCGACCGGCGCGGTCGGCGCGGTGCCGAGCTCGGCGGCCAGGCGTTCCAGCGACTCGATGGCATCCTCGCGGTACCAGCCGCCGTCGATCTGCCGCATCGGCTGCTCGAAGCTGACTTCCTTGCCGAGCAGCGGGTAGCGCACGCGCACCACGGCGCGCGGGCCGTCGATCTGGATCACCTCGGCCTGCACCTGCGACAGCGCGGCATCGGCGTCGATGCCATAGGCGGAAAGCACGCTCTTGAATCCGCGGAATGCCACGCCGGCACGGTCGAGCATCGGGTCGTAGTCGAGCGCTTCGATGGCCGCCACGTCGGGCAGGTCCAGCTCGCGGGCGGTGCGGACGGCAACGCCGATCGCCTGCTTCGCGCGCTCACGATCGGTGAACTGCGCCTGGTCACCGGCCCAATCGGCCAGCGCGGTAACGACGCCGGTGGCGTGGCCCTTCTCCGATTCGCTCATCGTCTCGCTGGCGCTGATGGCCGTCGTGGCGAAGCCCGACAGCATCGTCACGCCGAGCGTCCACTTCGGGCCCAGCTCCTGCTCCAGCGCCGCGAGCCTTGGCTCGGCCTTGGCCCACAGCGCGGCCTCGGCATCGGGCGCGGTGAGCTGCGCCATCAGCTCGGCATAGCGCTGCGCCTGCTCCTCGTCGATCGGGTTCTTGGTCGCCACCTGCTGCCGCCACAGCGCCTTCTGCTGCGCGTGCATCGCCGGCGGCAGGCTCAGTTCGGCATAGCGCTTCAGGTCACCGTCGCGCAACGCATCGGCCAGCGCTTCGACGGCCGCCACCGGCTCGCCGGGCGCACCGGGAACGGGTTCGGGCTCGCGTTTGCAGGCGGCGAGCGCCAGCAGGGCCAGCAGCAGGCCGACACGGCCGATTCCGGTCGAAAGGGGGCGGGTCCAAGGCGTCAGCAAGGGAGGATTCCAGCGCGGCTCGAAGGACGGCGGAGGGTAGCAGATCGACCCTTAAGCCCCGGTTGGGCGCCTGCGCCTCGCCGGATCGGCGAGGTCCGCCCGGCTCAGTCGCGCAGCGCCTCGCGCTTCGCGGCGCGCTGCGCCTCCGGCGACAGGCTCCGATCATTGCCGAACAGGGCCGGCTCCCAGCTGCCGTAGGTCGGGTTGGCGAGCATGAACCAGCGCTGCCCCACCCAGGCCTCGAAGCCCTGCAGCTGCGCGGCGCGCGCTTCGAGGCCGTTGTCGGTGACCGACACGAAGTCGCCGAGCTGGTCGCCGAACTGCATCAGCACGCGGTAGCGCTGCGCCACGAACTGGCGGCGGCAGCCCTTGTCGCTGCCCTTCGGCACGCAGCCGGGCGTATCGACGCCGAGACCAAGGAACTGCGCCTCGTCGACGGCCGGGAAGCCCACCGCTTCGAGATTGCGCCGCGTCACCGCCGACTTCGCGTGCTCGCGGTTGGTGAGGTAGATCATCGTGATGCCGCGCTTCGCGGCGGCCTGCGCGAACTCCGGCGCGCCGGCGACGGCGCGAGCGCGCGCTTCGTCGACCCAGGCGTTCCACGTCGCGTCGTTGAAGGTCTCGTCACGGCGGATCAGCCGCACCTGGTACGGGCTGTTGTCGAGCACGGTTTCGTCGACGTCGACGATGATCGCCGGCGGCAAGCCCTTCAGCGGCGCGATCCGGTCGGCGGGCGTCAGGGCATCCCAAGCCGGATCGGCCAGCGCGGCATCGAGCAGGCGCTCGGCGGCACGCCAGGTTTGACGGTGCGCCATGCCGGCTTCGACGGATTGCTGCAGCCATGCGGTGGCGTTGAGGTTGTCGTGGGCCGGCGTGGCGGCGACGGCGGGCTTCGGCATCGGTGCCGCCGCGGGCGCCTCGGCGACGGTCTGGCAGCCGCCGAGAACCGAAGCGAGGGCGAGGACGAGGGCGGCGCGGCGAAGGGTCGTCATGGCGAGGCGATCCGGCAGGTGGCGTTCGTGGGGGCACGTCGTGTGCCCGGTGCCGGAGTCTAGCCGCGGCGGCGTGTCCACTTCGTGGCGGGCCCGGGCGGCGGGTCAGCCCAGCGGCAGCGGCGTCTGCATCGGCTCGATGTGGCCTTCGCCCGCCATGATCTTTTTGAACTCGCCGCGCGACACCGACACGTAGCGGTCGTTGCCGCCGATCTCGACCTGCGGGCCGTCGGTGACGGCGTGGCCGCGCTCGTCGACGCGCACCACCATCGTCGCCTTGCGGCCGGTATGGCAGATGGTCTTGATCTCGACGAGGTTGTCGGCCCAGGCGAGAAGGTACTGGCTGCCCTCGAACAGCTCGCCACGGAAGTCGGTGCGCAGGCCATACGCGAGTACCGGCACGTGGAGCGCATCGACGATGTCGGTGAGCTGCCAGACCTGGGCCTTCGACAGGAACTGCGCCTCGTCGACCAGCACGCAGCCCAGCGCGCCCTTCGTCGCGACGTCGTCGCGGGCCAGCCGCGCGAGATCATCGTCACGGGTGAACACGTTGGCCTTCGCCTGCAGCCCGATGCGCGAGGCGACGACGCCTTCGCCGGCCCGCGTGTCGAGCCGCGGCGTCAGCAGCAGCGTGCGCATGCCGCGCTCGTGGTAGTTGTGCGCGCTCTGCAGCAGCGTGGTGGTCTTCCCGGCGTTCATCGCCGAGTAGTAGAAGTAGAGCTTGGCCATGCGCCGATTCTAGTCGGCGGGCGCGACTACCGCGGCGGATCCTCGGCCGATGACTCCGCCCCGGTCACCGGGCCGACATCGACCTTGCCTTCGCCGAGCCGCTTCCAGTCCTCGTCCTGCCAAGCCCAGTACTGCCGGGGGTCCCAGAACCGATCGGCGTACACCGTCGTCCCGTCGATGCGGCGGCTGCCGCCGGGCGTCGAAATCTCGATCGCGAGGTTGCCGACGAACCCGACGCGACTGCCGGTGACGTTGCGCCGCGCCACCTTCATCCGCCGCTCGAGCCGCGGCTTGGCGACGGCGTCGCCATACGCCGCCCACAGCGGCTTGTTCAGTCCGAGCGCGCGCTGGCGCTCGTCGGCCGACATTTCCTGCCAGTACAGCTCGCGGAACAGCGCGAACGCCGGGTAATCGCGCTCGGCGGCGAGTTCCATCCACGCATAGGCCATCGGGCGGTCCTGCGGCACGCCCTTACCTTCCCAAAGCATCTCCGCGACCATGCCCTGCGACGGCTTGTCGGCGAAATGCGCCGCGCGCTGGAAGTGCCGGAACGCATCGACCACCGCACCCTTCTCGAGTGCCGCCATGCCGTAGCGGCGATAGCGCAGGTCGGGATGGCCGTCGAGGAAGACGCTCGACGCCAACACCCAGGGATCTTCGCTGCGTCGCTGCTTGTCGACGGCGTCGTCGGCCAAAGCGGCAGCCTCGGCGGCCAAATCCACGGCCTCCTCGGCGGCAATAGGCGGCGCGGCGGCGGCGGCCGAGGCGACGAGCAGCAGCGGGAACGCAAGGGCGCGGACGGTCATGGATCGGCGGCAGGGGGGGACGTGGGCGCATCGTTGCACGGGTCGGGCGCCGCCCGCGCCGCCCGGAAGTCATGAGGCCGTGCGGCGGTCAGGCGCGGCCTGCGACAATACGCGCCGTCGTTCCGTCGAAGCGCGCCATGTCCCTCAACGCCCCGCAGCGCGAAGCCGTGCAGTACACGCAGGGCCCGCTGCTCGTGCTGGCCGGCGCTGGTTCCGGCAAGACCCGCGTCATCACCGAGAAGATCGCCCACCTCATCGCGACCGGCCAGCGCGAGGCGCGGCACATCGCGGCCATCACCTTCACCAACAAGTCGGCGAAGGAGATGAAGGAGCGCGTGGCGAAGCGCGTGCGCGGCGATGCGGCGGAAGGCCTGACCATCAGCACCTTCCACGCGCTGGGCCTGCGCTTCCTGCAGCAGGAGGCCGGCCGCGCGGGCCTGAAGCGCGGATTCTCGGTGTTCGATGCCGACGACCAGATGGGCATCATCAAAGACCTGATGCCGCCGGGCACCAAGAACGACGTGCTGCAGCGCCTGCACGGGCTGGTGTCGCGTGCGAAGAACGAAGCGATGACGCCCGAGCAGGCGATGGCGGTGGCGAAATCCGCCGTCGAGCGCGAAGCGGCGAACCTGTACGCGAAGTACCAGCAGCGCCTCGCGGCGTTCAACGCGGTGGATTTCGACGACCTGATCCGCCTGCCGGTGCAGCTGCTCGAAGCCGACGCCGACCTCGCCGCCGGCTGGCGCGAGCGCATCCGGTATCTCTTGGTCGACGAGTGCCAGGACACCAACGGCGCGCAGTACCGATTGCTCAAGCAGCTGGCCGGTCCGAAAGGCAGCTTCACCTGCGTGGGCGACGACGACCAGAGCATCTACGCCTGGCGCGGCGCGCAGCCGGAAAACCTCAATCTTCTGGCGTCCGACTACCCCGCGCTGAAGATCATCAAGCTGGAGCAGAACTACCGCTGCGGCGCGCGCATCCTGCGGCTGGCGAACACGCTGATTGCGAACAACCCGCACGAGCACCTGAAGACGCTGTGGAGCGACCAGCGCGAGGGCGACAAGATCAAGGTCTGGCGCTGCGAGAACAGCGAGCACGAGGCCGACCGCGTCGCCGCCGAGATCGATTACCTGTCGAAGGCAAAAGAGATCCCGTTCGGCGAGTTCGCGGTGCTGTTCCGCGGCAACCACCAGAGCCGCGCGCTGGAAAAGTCGCTGCAGCTCTTGCGCATCCCGTATCACCTGACGGGCGGCACGGCCTTCCTCGAGCGCTCGGAAGTGAAGGACGCGCTGGCGTGGTTGCGCCTTGTGGCGAACGCCGACGACGATGCGGCCTTCCTGCGCTCGGTCGCGTCGCCGGCGCGCGGCATCGGCGGCACCTCGCTGGCGAAGCTCGCGGAGCTGGCGCAGCAGCATCACCTGTCGCTCGACGGCGCGGCGCGGCAGATGTCGATCCTGAAGACCCTGCAGCCGCGCATCGCGGCCGCACTCGGCGAGTTCACCGGGATCATCGATCGCCTTCGCGATGACGCGGAGCGGATGCCTGCGAAGGATCTGGTCCTCGCACTCGCCGAGCGCAGCGGGATGCTCGAGGCCTTCCGCGCGATGAGCAAGGACAAGGCCGGATACGAACGCCGCAAGGCGAACCTCGACGAACTCGCGGACTGGTTCGACGGCCCGAAATCCAGCGTCGGCGACCTCGCGGCGCAGATGATGCTGCTCAGCCACGCCGACCGCGGCGAGCCCGGCAACGCGGTGCGCCTGATGAGCCTGCACGCCAGCAAGGGGCTGGAGTTCCGCGCGGTGTTCCTCGTCGGCCTCGAGGACGGCACCCTGCCGCACGAGGCCAGCATGGAAGAGGGGCGCATCGACGAGGAGCGCCGCCTGCTCTACGTCGGCATCACCCGCGCCAAGGAGCACCTCGTGCTCTCGCACTCGCTGGAAACGAAGCGCTGGGGCGACACGATCAAGCTGCAGCCGAGCCGGTTTCTCGCAGAACTCCCGCAGTCCGACCTGCAGCGCGACGGCGCCGACCCGGAGGCCGAAGCCGAGTCGAAGAAGCAGCGCGGCCGCGCGCATCTCGCGGCGATGGCGGCGCTGTTCGACGCGCCGAAATAGCCGACGACGCGATCAGGCCATCAACGCTGGCAGCGCGGGCACCACACCGTCGCACGCTGCCCAAGCCGCAGCGACTTCAGCGCCGTGCCGCAGACCTTGCAGGCCGCGCCCTCGCGGCCATAGACGAACAGCTCCTGCTCGAAATACCCGGGCAGGCCGTCGGGGTTCAGGAAGTCGCGCAGCGTCGTGCCGCCGCGCTCGATCGCGTCACCGAGGATGCGCTTCACCGCTGCAGCGAGCCGCGCGTAGCGCTCGCGGGTAACGCGGCCCGCGGGCGTCGTCGGGCGGATGCCGGCTTCGAACAGGGCTTCGGCGGCGTAGATGTTGCCGACGCCGACGACCACCGCTTGGTCCATCAGGAACACCTTCACCGACGCTTTCTTGCCGCGTGAGGCCGCGTACAGCGTGTCGCCACTGAACGCCGCCGACAGCGGCTCGGGCCCGAGGCCGGCGAGCAGCGGATGCGTTTCGCCAAGGCCCTGCCAGAGCAGGCTGCCGAAGCGCCGCGGGTCGGTGAAACGAAGCACGCGGCCGTCGTCGAGCGAAACATCGACGTGGTCGTGCGCGCCCACCGGCGTCGATGCCGGCAGCACACGCATCACGCCGCTCATGCCGAGGTGCCACAGCGCGCTGCCGGCACGCGTGTGCGTCAGCAGGTACTTCGCGCGCCGCTCGATGCCCTCGATGCGCTGGCCCGGCAGGCGCTCGCGCACCGCCGCGGGAATCGGCCAGCGCAGATCCGGGCGACGCAGCGTAACGGTGGTCACGCGTCGACCTTCCAGATGGGGCACAAGTCCGCGCCGCGTGGTCTCGACTTCGGGCAGTTCGGGCATCGTCCGGCGCGTCGTGAAAGGTTGTCGCAGTGTAGGGCCGCGCCGCGCGCTCGCATTGCGGTGCCCCCGAGCCGGCCTTACGCTCGCCGCTCTCCCCCGGGGTCCCCATGGACACGCCAGCCGACGACAGCCAGCGACGGATCGTCCAGAACGCGTCGCGCATGCGTCTGCTGGCGCTATGGCTCGGCTTGCCCGCGGTGGCCGTGGTGCTGCACGAGCTCAAGGCGCCCGCGATCATGTGGGCGCTGGCGGCGGCGAACGTCCTGGTCTGGCCGTGGGTGGCGCGCCGGCTGGCGCTGACGCACGGGCAGCCCGTCGCGATGGAGCGGCGCAACCTGCACGTCGACGCGCTGATGGGTGGCGTCTGGGTGGCCCTGATGCAGTTCAGCGTGGTGCCATCCGCGGTGCTCGCCGCGATGCTGCTGATGGACCGCCTCGCCTTCGGCGGACCGAAGCTGATGCTCCGCTGCCTCGCCGTGTTCGCTTCGGGCGCGCTGGCGCTGGGGGCCCTCAACGGCTTCGCGTTCTCGCCGCAGACCTCGATGGCGGCAACGCTCGCGAGCCTGCCGCTGCTGCTGGTCTATCCCGCGGCGATCGCGTTCGCGACGTACCGCCTTTCCGAGGCGGTGGGCGGCCAGCGCGAGGCGCTGGAGGCGCTCAGCCGAACCGATCCGCTGACCGGCCTCGCCAACCATCGCGCGCTGATGGCGGCCGTCGAGCACGAGTTCCGGCGCTTCCGGCGCAGCGGCCACCGCTCCAGCGTGATGCTGGTCGACGTCGACCGCTTCCGCCTGCTGAACGACCTGCACGGCCACGCGGCCGGCGATGCGGCCCTCAAGACGGTCGGCGAGGCGCTGCGCTCGAACCTGCGCGACACCGACACTTCGGCGCGGATCGCCGGCGACCGCTTCGGCGTGATGCTGGCGGACGCGAGTGGCAGCAGCGTCGGCGAACTCGCCGAGCGCCTGCGGCAGAAACTCGCCGCGCGGCTGGCGGGAAGCGCCGGCACCGCGCCGGTGACGGTGAGCATCGGCTTCGCAACGGTCGATGCCGGCATGCGCGAATCCGCGCAGTGGCTCGCCGCCGCCGCCGAGGCCCTGCAAGCGGCAAAGGCCGCGGGGCGCAACCGCTGCGCCTCGAGCTCCGCGTACGGCGGCGCGGGCCCGTGATCGTGGGCGTGCGTCGCCTCGGCGCCACGCTCCTCGCCGCGCTGCCCGCCGCTTGCGCGTGGGCCACTGGCCCGTCCGCGGCCCAGCTCGATGCCGTGCAGTCGCTGCGCTTCAGCGACCCGCCTTCCTTCGTGGCCGCGGTGCGCACGCTGGAAGACGCGACGCCGCCGGCCGACGTCGCGCTCCGCGACCAGCTCCGCTACCTCGGCGCGCAGGCCTTGGCGCTCGAATCGCGCCACGCCGACGCGCTGCACGCCGCGACCACGCTCGCCGAATCGGCTCGATCGCCGGAGCTGCGGCTTCGCGCCGCCGCGCTGGCGGTGAACGTGCAGGCCGCCAGCCGCGATTTCCTCGACGGGCAGCGGCGCCTGCTGGCGCTGCTGGAGGCCGCCGAACCGCTGCCGGACAGCGCGGCGCGACGCCACGTCGACCTCGTCGCGGCGGTGTTCTACAACCAGCTCGGACAGTCCGCGCTTGCGCGCCGCCACGCCGGCCGCGTGCTGGCCGGCGCCGCCGAGCCCACCGAGCGCTGCACCGCCACCCTGCTCGTGCTCGAGGGGGCAGTCGCGCGTGAGCCGGAGCGGCTGGACGACGCCCGCTTCGCCGACGCGCTCGCGCAGTGCAGCGCCGCGGGCAGCGCGCTTTCCACCGGTTACCTCGACGTGCTCCGCGCGCGCTGGTGGACGGCGCAAGGCGATGCCGCGCGCGCCGCGCGACAGCTCCGCGAGCGCCTGCCGGCGATCACCGCCACCGCCTATGCGCCGCTGCGTGCGGAAGCCCACGCGCAGCTCGCCGAGAGCCTGCAGCGCGCCGGGCAGCTCGACGCCGCCGGGCCGCAGACCGACGCCGCGCTGGCGCTCACCGCGAGCCTGCCGAGCGGGCTGACGCTGCTGATGGCGCGACGCACGCGCTACGAGATCGCGCGGGCGCGCGGCGACGCGGCGGGCGCGCTGCGCGAGCTGCAGGCGGTGATGACGGCCGAGCGCGCCTACGGCGAGGAAGTGCGACGGCTGCAGCTGGCCTTCGAGTCCGGACGCCGCGAAACGATGGCGCGCCAGCAGTCGCTCGCCCTGCTGGAACAGCGCAACGCGGCGCTGCGCCTCGAAGCCGAGCGCAGCGAGCGGATGCGGACGCTGGTGCTGCTGCTGCTCGCGCCCGTCGCGCTGGGCGTGATCGGCCTGCTCGGCTGGGCTTGGCAGTCGCGACGCGAACGCCATCGTCATCGTCGGCTGACCGAAGTCGATCCGTTGACCGCGCTGTGGACGCGGCCGCACTTCACCGAGCGCGCCGGCGAAACGCTGGCCCTCGCCGCGCGGGTGGCGCAGCCGGTGGCGCTGGTGCTCGTCGACCTCGACCATTTCTCGCAGGTGAACGCGCGCCACGGCCACCTGTCGGGCGACCGCCTGCTGGCCGCGATCGGCCGGACGCTCGTCGAGCTGCAGGGGCCGCGCATGCATTTCGGCCGGCTCGGTGGCGAGGAGTTCGCCGTGCTGATCCCCGGCGCCGGGCTCGACGAGGGGCTGGCCTTCGCCGAGCGCTGCCGCGCGGCCATCGCCACCACGCGCGCGCTGGCCCTCGACGGCACGACCGCCATGAGCCTGACGGCGAGCTTCGGCGTGGTGTCGACCACGGCCGCCGGCTACCGGCTGCGCGACCTGCTCGCCAACGCCGACCAGGCCCTGTATCGCGCGAAGGGCGCCGGACGCAATCGCGTCGCCGCCGCGGTGGTGATCGCGGCCGACGATTCGGTGGCGTCGGCATGAGCGGTCGGCGCGCCATCGCTGCAGGCGTCGCCGTATCGATCGCGATGCTGGCCGCGAACGCGGTCGCAAGCCCGCCGACGCGCTATGCGCAGGGGCCGGGCGAACTGCTGCAGCGGTTCGACACCGACGGCGACGGCCGCGTCACCGAAGCCGAGTACGTCGCCTACCTGTCGCTGGGCTTCCGCGCCCGCGACGCCGACGGCAACGGCGTTCTCGAAGGGAGCGAGCTTCCGCCGAACGCCAAGCCCATCACCCGCACCGACAGCGACGCGCGTCTGCGCCGCCAGTTCGCGCGCCAGGACACCAACGGCGACGGCGCGCTCGACGCCCGCGAGCTGCTCGCGCCGCCGCGCGGCTGAGCGGCTGAGTGGCGGCCAAGCAGGCCGCTGAATCGCGAACCGATACGCGAGCGTCCGCAGTAACCGGCGCCGCGCAGACCGCGTACCCGGGGCATTCCCGCCCGGATGCCGTCCCATGAACCGCTTCACCTCGCTCTTCCGCGCGCCGCTGCTGATGCTGGCCCTCGGCCTCGCGGCCGGCATGGCCGCGGGCGGCGGCGCGATGCTGGTCGCCTTTCCCTTTCTGTTCCCGCCGCAGGTCGCGGCCGACGCCGCGCCGGACGCGCCGGCCGTTCGCGCGGGCCGCTTCGTCGTCGACGCGCCCTCGCGCGACCGCTGGCACTGGGCCGACGGCGGCGTCTCCCTGCACCGCGACGCCGAGGGCTGGGTGCTTCGCCTCGACGAGGATTTCCGCACCGGCCCGGGCCCGGATTTCCACGTCTACCTCAACGCCGCGGGCACCGGCACCGAGGCCGCCTTCCTCGCCGACAAGGAGCGTCGACTCGTCGCGCGGCTGCGCGCTTTCGAAGGCGGGCAGAACTACCGCCTGCCGAACGGCTTCGCGCCCGACGACCTGCACGCCGTGACGATCTGGTGCGAGCAGTTCGGCGAGTACATCGGCCATGCCGAACTCGCGCCGATCGAGCGCGTGGCGGCGCGCTGAGCCGGTCTGAGCGCCGGGCGATTGTCGCGACGGCCGTGACGATCCGTTGCGGCGCAGGCGCTGCCTTGCACAGGTCCCCGAGCGGAAGATGCGCGCCATCGCCGGCATCGTCCGGCTCGCGCATCAAGGAGACCGCCATGATCACCCCCCGCCCCGGCCACGAGCGCGGCCGCGCCTCGCACGGCTGGCTGCACAGCTTCCACAGCTTCTCGTTCGCCGACTACTTCGACCCGAAGCACGTGCAGTTCGGACCGCTGCGCGTTATCAACGAAGACCGCATCGCCGCCGGCACCGGCTTCGGCAAGCACGGCCACCGCGACATGGAGATCGTCAGCTACGTGCTCGACGGCGCGCTGGCGCACGAGGACTCGATGGGCAACCGCGCCAGCATCGTGCCCGGCGAAGTGCAGCGCATGAGTGCCGGCACCGGCGTGCTGCACTCGGAGTTCAACCACAACCCGAGTGGCGAAACGCACTTCCTGCAGATCTGGATCATCCCGGACAAAGCCGGCATCGCGCCGGGCTACGAGCAGAAGATGTTCACGCCGGAGGAAAAGCGCGGCCGCCTGCGCCTGGTGCTGAGCAAAGACGGTGCGGACGGCTCGGTGCGCATCCAGCAGGACGCGCGGATGTACGCCGGCCTGTTCGACGGCGACGAGCGCGCCACGCTGCCGCTGGCCGAGGGCCGCCTCGGCTACGTGCACCTCGCGCGCGGCACCGCGACGATCAACGACCGCGTGCTGCGCGCCGGCGATGCGCTGATGTTCGAGAACGAAGCGGCGGTCGAGATCGAAGCCGGCGACGGTGCCGAGGTGCTGGTGTTCGACCTGCCGCGCGGCTGAGCGCCGAATCGCGGGCCGGTATCCGATGATGGGGCTGGCCCGCCCCACGATCCTCTCCGCGACGATCCCGGCGGTCCGCTCGAAGGCGACCGGCTTCGCCGGGCCTGCCCGCCGCAGCGCATCCGGCGGGCTTGAACAGCTCGCCAGACCGAGGCCTCTCGGATTCAGCGGCTCAAGCGTTCCGCAGGCGCCGCCCTTCGCGTCCGCGGGGTCGCTGCGTCGCGCCGCACGAGGCGCCGCCCGGCACACTCGCGGCATGCCCTCGTCCGCACCTCCCGCGACATCGCTGTCCGCGCCGCCCTACGCCCTGCGCCCGTTCGCGGCGTCCCACCTTGCGCTCTACGTGGCGCTGTTCACCGACGCCGAAGTGATGCGTTCCGTCGGCGGGCCGATGGCCCGCGAGCGCGCCGAACGCGCCGCGTCCGCCGCGCTGCGTCACCAGCACGACGCGCAGGGCCGGTTCCGGCATTGGGTGATCGCGCACCCCGAGGGCGCGGCCGGGTTGCTCGGCCTGGCGCTGCGCGGCGAAGCCTGGCACGACGGCGACGCCGAACTCGGCGTGCTGCTGTGGCCGGCGTGGCAGGCCCGCGGGGCCGCGACTGCGACGATCCGCGCGGTGCGACCGTGGGCCTTCGACGTCGCCGGGCTTTCCGCGCTGGTCTGCCACCACGCCATCGGCCACGCCGGCGCCGCGGCGCTGATGCGTCGGGTCGGCTTCGAAGCGTGCGCGGCGCGCGCCGACGTCGTGCAAGCGAGCGGCTGGGAATGCCGGAACCCCGCCCGCGCTGCAGCGCAGCGCGACGGGCGCGACGCCCTCGATTAGCCTCGCGGCCTTGCCGTCGCGCCGACGCCGAGGATCGCCATGCCCGCCGACGCCCAACGCCCGCCCGCCCGCGGCCAGCTCGCCTGCGTCGGTCTCGGCATGATGCTGGGCGCGCACCTGACGCCGCGCGCCCGCGGCTGGATCGAGGCCGCCGACGTGGTTTTTGTCGCCGCCAGCGACGCGCTGGTCGAACAGTGGGTGGCGACCCTCAACGCGCGCACGGTCAGCCTGCAGGGCTTCTACGCCGAAGGAAAACCGCGCCAGCACACCTACCGGGAGATGGCCGAGGCGATGCTCCGCGACGTGCGCGCCGGCCGACGCGTGGTTGGTGCCTTCTACGGCCATCCGGGGGTGTTCGCGCAGGTGCCGCACGCGGCGATCGCGCAGGCGCGCGCCGAGGGCTTCGAGGCGGTGATGGAGGCAGGCATTTCCGCCGAGGACTGCCTGTACGCCGACCTTGGCATCGACCCCGGGCGCGTCGGCTGCGCGCACTACGAAGCGAGCCAACTGCTGTTCTACCGCCGCGTCATCGACACCAGCGCGTGGCTGGTGCTGTGGCAGATCGGGCTGGCCGGCGACCGCACCTACGCCGTGCGCGCCAGCACCGTCGAGCAGCGCCAGCGGCTGGTGGATCGCCTGCGGCGCGACTACCCCGGCGAGCATGCGGTGATCGTCTACGAAGCCGCCACCTTGCCCATCGCCGCACCGCGTATCGAAATGCTGCCGCTGCGCGACCTCGCTCACGCCGCGCTGCACATGCACAGCACCCTCGTCGTGCCGCCGGCGCGGCCGCTGGAGTACGAGCCCGAACACGAGCACGCGCCCGGCAACCGCGCTAGCATCGCCGGCACCTACCCGGCAACGGACGCCCGCGCCCTGCCATGACCGCTCCGCTGATCGCCTTCCTCGACGCCTTGGGCCGCATGCCGCCGGCGTCCGACCTCGATACCCGCATCGCCGCGCTCGACGTCGATGCGCCCACCCGCGCCGCGCTGGTCGGCCGCGATGCCGGCGCGCTGGCGCGCGCGTTCGGGGGCTCCAGTGCGCTGTGGTGCCTGATCGCCGCGCCCGATGACGAGCCAAGGCCCCAGGACGACGCACCCGGCGACGAGCCCGCGCGCCAGCCCGACGAAACGCCCGGCCCGGATCCGGCCACCTGAGCCGTGCGCGCCCCGGCCGCCCTGCTGCTGGCTGCGGCGCTCCTCGCGAGTGCCGCCTCGCTGCGGGCCGAGGCGCCGGCGGGCGACGGCACCGACGCCGCCCTGCAGCGCGACATGGAGCGCCTGTACGCGCTGCGCACGGTCGATCCGCAGGCCTTCGTGGCACAGACGCGCTCGCTGGAAGCGCAGCCGGCACCGTCGAACGTGGCGCAGCGCGAGTTGCTGCAGTTCCTGACGGCCAATCGTGCCGCGCTCGAGGGTCGCTTCGGCGATGCCGTCGCACGGGCCAAGCCGCTGGCCGAGTCGGCCGAAGACCCGGCACTGCGCCTGCGCGCGGGCAGCTTCGTCGTCAACATGCGGGCCGGCACGCGCGAATTCGAAGCGGGGCTCCGCGAGCTGGCCCGCCTTCTGGACGCCCATCCTGACGCCGACGGCCCGCTGGCCGAGGACGTGCGCACGCTGTGGGTGACTGCGGCCATCCTTCATGCCGAACTCGACAAGCCGGCGCTGTCGGCCTGGTACGCGCAACGCGTTCTGGACAGCGGCCCGACGCCGCGCCAAGCCTGCCAAGCCAGGCACTTGGTCGTCAGGGCGCGGCAGGCGGAGCGGGATGCCTCGCTGTCGCCGGCGGATTTCGATGCCGCGGATCGTGTTTGTGTCGAGGCCGGTGAAGGGACGGTCACGCCGGGATTTCTGGCGCTCTCGCACGCTCGCTTCCTCCGCGACCGCCAGCGCCTCGACGACGCGCTGGCGCTGCTGGAAGGGCGCCTCGGCGCGATCGAGAGGGCGCGCTACCCGCGCCTCGTGGCCGAGGCCTACGCGCTGGACGCCGAGCTGCTGCTGGCCGCCGAGCGCATCGACGATGCCGAGCGGCGGGCGCGGCGCGCCATCGATGTCGCCAAGGACGCGCCGACCAGCCTGCCGGTGGCGATGGCCGAGAAGGTGCTGTACGAAGTCGCCCGGCGCCGCGGCGCCACCTCGGCGGCGCTCGACCACCTGCAGCGCCACGTCGCCGCCAATCGCGCGCTAGCCGAGGAAAGCCGCATCAAGGAGCTGGCCTTCCGCACCGTGCAGCACGAAACCCTGCAGCGCGAACAGCAGCTCGCGCTGGCCGCGGAGCGCCATCGCGTGCTCGACCTGGAAGCGCGCGTCGCCCGCGCCGAATCCCGCAATGCGCTGGCGTTCGGCGGCCTGCTGCTGCTGACGCTGGGCGCCGCGGCCGCGTGGAGCTGGCGGCTGTGGCGCGAGGCGAGGCGCTTCAGGGCGCTGGCGCAGACCGATGCGCTCACCGGCTTCGCCACGCGCCAGCACTTCACGACCCTCGCCACCGCCGTGCTGGCCCGCGCCAAGGCCGATGACCGTCCGGTGATGCTCGTGGCCTTCGACCTCGACCACTTCAAGCGCGTCAACGACCGCCACGGCCATCTCGCCGGCGACGCCGTGCTGCGCGCCGTCAGCGAGGCGGTGCGCGCGCAGCCGGCCTCGTTGCCGCGCGTCATCGGCCGACTCGGCGGCGAGGAGTTCGCGGTGCTGATCGACGGCGCCAGTCCGCGGCTCGCCAGCGCGCACGCCGAGGCGCTGCGGCAGGCCATTGCCGGCGCCTGCGCGCGCACCGACGGCGGCGTCGCCATGGCGGTGACCGCCAGCTTCGGGGTGACCGGCACGCACGAGTGCGGCCACGACCTGCAGTGCCTGCTGGAGCGCAGCGACCGCGCGCTGTACCGGGCGAAGAACGCCGGTCGCGACCGCATCGTTGCGGCCGACCGCGCCGGGGCGCTCGAAGCCGCCTGAGCCCCGCGCCTGTTTCGATAGCCTCAATCAATCGAAACCAGTCAAACAATCCATTTCTCCCGGTCACAAAGCGGGCGTACGGTCACGTTCCGGCTGGGCCATCGGGGCCCGGCGCACTTCGGAGACAGCGACCATGGGTAATGAAGCGAAATGCCCCTTCTCGGGCGGGGCACGCACCCAAGCCATCACCGGCGCCTGGACCAATGCCGACTGGTGGCCCAACCAGTTGAACCTGGGCGTGCTGCACCAGCACCACCCGCGCAGCAATCCGCTCGGCGAGGCCTACGACTACCGCGCCGAATTCAAGACGCTCGACCTCGATGCGGTGGTCAAGGACCTGCACGACCTGATGACCGACTCGCAGCCGTGGTGGCCGGCCGACTACGGGCACTACGGCCCGTTCTTCATCCGCATGGCCTGGCACGCGGCGGGCACGTACCGCATCTCTGATGGCCGCGGCGGCGGCGGCACCGGCGACCAGCGCTTCGCGCCGCTGAACTCGTGGCCGGACAACGGCAACCTCGACAAGGCGCGCCGCCTGCTGTGGCCGATCAAGCAGAAGTACGGCGCCAAGCTGTCGTGGGCCGACCTGTTCATCCTCACCGGCAACGTCGCGCTCGAATCGATGGGCTTCAAGACCTTCGGCTTCGGCGGCGGCCGCAGCGACATCTGGGAGCCGCAGGCGGACATCTACTGGGGCCCCGAGAAGGAGTGGCTGGGCGACACGCGCTACTCCGGCGAGCGCGAGCTGGCGAACCCGCTCGGCGCCGTGCAGATGGGCCTGATCTACGTGAACCCGGAAGGCCCGAACGGCAACCCCGACCCGCTGGCCTCCGCACGCGATATCCGCGACACCTTCGCGCGCATGGCGATGAACGACGAAGAGACCGTCGCGCTGGTCGCCGGCGGCCATACCTTCGGCAAGGCGCACGGCGCCGGCGACGCGTCGCTGGTGCAGTCGGAGCCGGAAGGCGCCGACATCGAGAGCCAGGGCTTCGGCTGGGCCAGCACCTACGAGAGCGGCATGGCGGGCCACACCATCACCAGCGGTATCGAAGGCGCGTGGACGCCGACGCCCACGACGTGGGACATGAGCTACTTCGAGACGCTGTTCGGCTTCGAGTGGGAGCTCACCAAGAGCCCGGCCGGCGCGCACCAGTGGCGCCCGAAGGATGGCGCCGGCCGCACCGTGCCGGACGCACACACGCCTGGCGTCTTCCACCAGCCGATGATGACCACCGCCGACATGGCGATGCGCATGGACCCGGCGTACGAGAAGGTCTCGCGCGACTTCATGGCGAACCCGCAGAAGTTCGCCGACGCCTTCGCCCGCGCGTGGTTCAAGCTGACGCACCGCGACATGGGCCCGCGCGTGCGCTACCTCGGCAAGCTCGTGCCGCAGGAAGTGCTGATCTGGCAGGACCCGGTGCCGGCCGTCGACCACCCGCTCGTCGATGCGAACGACGTCGCCGCGCTGAAGGCGAAGGTGCTCGCCAGCGGCCTCACCACGCAGCAGCTCGTCGCCACCGCGTGGGCCTCGGCGTCGACGTACCGCAACAGCGACAAGCGCGGCGGTGCCAACGGCGCGCGCATCCGCCTGGCGCCGCAGAAGGATTGGGAAGCCAACCAGCCCGCGCAGCTCGCCAAAGTGCTGGCCACGCTCGAAGGCATCCAGAAGGACTTCAACGCGAGTGCCGCCGCCGGCAAGAAAGTCTCGCTCGCCGACCTGATCGTGATCGCCGGCAACGCGGCCGTCGAAGCGGCGGCGAAGAAGGGCGGCGTCGACATCAGCGTGCCCTTCCACGCCGGCCGCACCGACGCCACCGACGCCATGACGGATGCCGACTCCTTCGCGCCGCTGGAGCCCAAGGTCGACGGCTTCCGCAACTATGTGCAGAAGGGCCACGAGGGCTCGGAAGCCGAGATGCTGGTCGACCGCGCCGCGCTGCTCGGCCTCTCCGCGCCGGAGATGACCGTGCTCGTCGGCGGCCTGCGCACGCTGGATGCGAACGTCGGCGGCGCGAAGCACGGCGTGTTCACCGATCGCCCGGGCACGCTGACGAACGACTTCTTCGTCAACCTGCTCGACATGCGCACGAAGTGGAAGCGCACCGACGCCAACCGCGACGTCCTCGAGGGCCGCGACCGCCAGAGCGGCGCGCTGAAGTGGACCGGCACGGTGAGCGACCTCGTGTTCGGCTCGAACTCGCAGCTGCGCGCGATCGCCGAGGTATACGCCGAGAAGGGCCACGAGCGGAAGTTCGTCGAGGACTTCGTCAAGGCCTGGACGAAGGTGATGGAGGCGGATCGGTTCGATCTGCGTTGAGTCATCGCTGCATCGATGCGGGGTGGGCTGGCGGGAGCCGGCTCACCCCGCTCGCATTTCGGGCGCGGTGGGTGTCGCGAAACGGAGATGTGCGGCGCCGTCGGGGTTGCGTGGACGGTTCGCGCTTCCGGCGCGGAGGAGCGAATAAGGCGCCCCAGCGCGATCTTGAGGCGCAAGCCCCCAAGGGGTCGCGCAGGGATGCGCGATCGGCTCAAGGGGCAGGATGCCCGCTTCGAGCCGACCGCCGGCACGCTGGCGACAACGGTAATGGGGCGGGCCAGCGACTCCGCGCCGGAAGTGCGAGCGGTCAATGCGTCATCGGCGGCACCGCTAAACTCCGCTGCACGCCCACACCGCGAGCCCGCCATGCCCATCCGCTCCTTCCGCGACAAGACGCCCGTGCTCGGCGAACGCTGCTACGTCGACGAAGGCGCGCACCTGATCGGCGATGTCGTGCTCGGCGACGACAGCTCGCTGTGGCCGGGAGTCATCGTGCGCGGTGATGTCAACTTCATCCGCATCGGCGCGCGCACCAATGTGCAGGACGGCACGATCATCCATGTCACGCACGAGGGCCCGTACACGCGGCCGGACGGCTTCCCGACTCTGATCGGCGCGGACGTCACCATCGGCCACGCGGCCTGCATCCACGCCTGCACCATCGAGGACGCCTGCCTCATCGGCATGAAGGCGCTGGTGCTCGATGGCGCGGTGGTGCGGAAGCACGGCTTCGTCGGCGCGGGCGCGGTGGTGCCGCCGGGCAAGGTGGTCGAGAGCGGCGAGCTGTGGCTCGGCAATCCGGCCAAGCCGGTGCGGCGCCTGAGCGACCGCGAGATCGAGCAGCTCTACTACTCCGCCAAGCACTACGTGCGGCTGAAGGACCAGTACCTCGGGCTGCCGAACGGCTGAACCGCGCGCCGACCCGCCCGCTCGCTCAGTCGGCGGTTCGCAGCGCGACATGCTTCGCGCGCAGCTCGGCGTAGACCGGATCGGTGTCGGGCGATTGCCCGTGCCAAAGGCGGAAGGCTTCGGCGGCCTGTTCGACCAGCATGCCGAGGCCATCGAGCGCATCGTCGCAGTGCTGCGAGCGTGCCCAGCTCAAGAAGGCGATCGCGGCCTCGCCGTAACTCAAGTCGACGGCGAGCGTGCGCGCGGTGGCGAGGCTCGACGGCAGGCTCATCACGTGCGCGCTGCGGCCGGCGGACGTGGCGTTGACGATCATGTCGAACACGCCGAGGTTCGGCAGGTCATCCCAGTAGCGCGTGTGCACGCGGCCCGGCTCGCCGAGGCGATCGCTGAGCGCATCGGCGCGATCCGCGCTGCGGTTGACGATCCACAGCGCGTCGATGCCGGCGTCGAGCAGCGCGGGCGCGACGCCGTGCGCCGCGCCGCCGGCGCCCAGCAGCAGCACCTTGCGGGCTCTGAGGTCGAGGCGATGACGCTCGGTGAGGTCATGCACGAGTCCGGCGCCGTCGGTGTTGTCGCCGTGCCAGCCGCCGCTGCCGCGGATCAGCGTGTTCACCGCGCCGCAGCGCCGCGCGCGCTCCGAGAGCGTGTCGCACAGCGCGCGCGCGGCTTCCTTGTGCGGCAGCGTCACGTTGAGGCCGGCACCGCCCGCGTCGGCGAACGCCGCAGCGGCCGCTTCGAAGCCCTCGGGGGCGACGTCGATCAATCCGTACTCGAGGGCGATGCCGCACTGCGCGCCGAAGGCCGCGTGGATGCGCGGCGACAGCGAGTGCGACACGGGATGGCCGATCAGGGCGTAGCGACCGCTCATGGCGCGTCTCCTCGGAGGGGCTGCGATGGTGTCGACGGTGGACGATCAGCCTGCGCGCAGCCAGCGCGCGGCGTCCAGCGCGAAATACGTGAGGATGGCATCGGCACCGGCGCGCTTGATCGACAGCAGCGCTTCCAGTGCGCAGGCACGTTCGTCGAGCCAGCCGTTCTGCGCGGCGGCTTTCAGCATCGCGTATTCGCCGCTCACCTGGTAGACGAAGGTCGGCGCGCCGTACGCATCTTTGATGCGCCGCACGATGTCGAGATACGGCAGGCCCGGTTTCACCATCACCATGTCGGCGCCTTCGTCGAGGTCGAGCCCGACTTCGCGAACGGCCTCGTCGCTGTTGGCGGGGTCCATCTGGTAAGTGAACTTGTTGCCTTTGCCGAGGCTGCCGGCGCTGCCCACCGCGTCGCGGAACGGCCCATAGAAGCTGCTGGCGTACTTCGCGGAGTAGGCGAGGATGCGGGTGTGCACGAAACCCGATGCTTCCAGCGCGTCGCGGATGGCGCCGATGCGGCCGTCCATCATGTCGCTGGGCGCGACGACGTCGGCACCGGCTTCGGCGTGGCTCAGCGCCTGCTTCACCAGCGCGTCGACGGTGGCGTCGTTGACGACGTAGCCCGAGTCGTCGATCAGGCCGTCCTGCCCATGCGTGGTGAACGGGTCGAGCGCGACGTCGGTGATGACGCCGAGCTGCGGGAAGGCCTGTTTCAAGGCGCGCACGGCGCGCTGTGCAAGGCCCTGCGGATTCCAGGCTTCGGCGGCGTCGAGGCTCTTGGCTTCCGGCGGCGTGACCGGGAACAGCGCGAGCGCCGGAATGCCGAGCGCCACCGCTTCAGCGGCGACCTTCAGCAGCTCGTCGATCGACACGCGCTCGACGCCGGGCATCGAGGCGACGGCCTCGCGACCCGCGCGCTCGTGGACGAAGACCGGAAGGATCAGGTCGTCGGGCGTGAGGTGGTTCTCGCGGACGAGCCGGCGTGAAAAGTCGTCACGGCGCAGCCGGCGCGGGCGTTGGCGGAGGGCGGTCATGCGGCAGCGAAACCCGGAGGAACGAGGCGCAAAGGATACGCCGCCGCTGCGCACGCGCCGTGCATCCGGCGACCCGCCGCCCTGCCCCGGGGCACGTACACTCGGGTCGATGAGCTCGCCACCCCCCGCCCCCCACAGGATCGCGCCCGGCGCCGCGACCGAGCCCAACGAGCGGCTCGCGGGCGCACAGCGGCTGCACGAGGCCCTGTTCGCGATCTCCGAGATCGCCAGCTCGGCGAAACCCATGCCCGACGTGCTGGCGGCGCTGCATCGCATCGTCGGCACCCTGATGTACGCCGAGAACTTCTTCATCGCGCTGTGGGACGCCGGGCGTCGCACCCTGCGCTTCGTGTACTTCGCCGACAGCGAGGACCTGGTCGGCGCCGATCCGGACGTCGAAATCCATGCCGACGACCTGCGCGGCAGCCTCACGCTGCAGGTCATCGAGCACGGCCGCGCGCTGCGCGGCCCGTCCGAACTGCTGGCCGCCAGCCTTGGCATCGACGCCGACGCCCAAGGCCCGGAAAGCGACGACTGGCTCGGCGTGCCGATGAGCAGCGACGGCGTCGTCGTGGGCGCCGTGGTGGTGCAGAGCTATCGGCGCGAGCACACCTACAGCGCCGAGGACGCGCAGCTGCTCGCCTACGTCGCCGAGCACATCGCGGCAGCGCTGGCGCGCCGGCAGTCCACGCTCGAACTGGAGCGCCGCGTCCGCCAGCGCACCGAGGCACTGGAAGCGGAGGTCGCCGAGCGCGAGCGCGCCGAGCGCCTGCAGAGCGCGCTGTACCGGATCACCGCGCTGGCGAGCCGGCACGAGTCGGACGACGACGCGCGCTTCTACGCCGACATCCACGCCATCGTCGGGGAGCTGATCGACGCGCGGAACTTCTACATCGCGCTGTGGGACGAGGCGAACGACGAGATCTCGTTTCCGTACTCCGTCGACGAGCGCAACCCGGTGCGCGCCGCGCGCCGCGCCGGCCACGGACTGACCGAGTACGTCATCCACCACGGCGAGCCGCTGCTGGCCACCGACCACGTCACCCGCGGACTGCACGCGGCAGGCGCCATCGCGCGCAGCGGCGATCCCGCCGTGTGGTGGCTCGGCGTGCCGATGAAGGTGGAGGACCAACCCGTCGGCGTTATCGCCGTGCAGAGCTATCGCACCGACGTGACGTACACGCCGCGCGATCTCGAGCTGCTGGACTTCGTCGGCACCCACATCGCCGCCGCGATCGGGCGTCGGCGCGCCGGCGTGGCGCTGCGCCAGGCCTACCTCGACCTCGAGCACCGCGTCGCCGAACGCACCCGCGAGCTGGGCCTCGCCAACGAGACGCTGCGCCAGCAGATCAGCGCGCGCGAAGGGGTGGAGCGGCAGCTCAAGCACCAGGCGCTGCACGACAGCCTGACCGGCCTTCCGAACCGCCAGTACCTGCTCGACCGGCTGGCCGCGGCGCTGTCGCAGTCACGTGCGCAGCCCGACCGCGTCTTCGGCGTGCTGTTCCTCGACCTCGACCGCTTCAAGGTCATCAACGATTCCGAAGGCCATCTGGTCGGCGACGCGCTGCTGCGCGAAGCGGCGCGGCGCATCGCCGACTGCGTGCGCAGCCCGGACACGCTGGCGCGGCTCGGGGGCGACGAATTCGCCGTGCTGCTCGAACGCATCCGCGGCGTCGAGGACGCCGTGCAGGTGGCCGAACGCATCATGCAGGTGCTCGACCAGCCGTTCCTCGTCGAGAGCCGCGAGCTGCACAGCTCGGCCAGCGTCGGCATCGCCATCGCGCAGCCGCACTACGCCTCGGCGGAGGAGATCCTGCGCGACGCCGACGCGGCGATGTACCGCGCCAAGTCCGACGGCCGCAAGCGCTACGCGCTGTTCGACGAGAACCTGCGGCACTTCGCGCAGCAGCGGCTCGAGCTCGAGCGCGAGATGCGGCACGGCATGGCGCGCGACGAGTTCGAGCCTTACTACCAGCCGATCGTCGATCTCGCGGGCGCCACGGTGCTCGGCTACGAAGCGCTGCTGCGCTGGCACCGGCCGGACGGCTCGGTGCGTGCGCCCGGCGCCTTCCTGGGTCTCGCCGAGGAAACCGGGATGATCGAGGAGATCGACTGGCGCCTGTATGCCCGGGCGCTCACCGACCTGCGATCGCTCGCGCCCGACGACGCCTACGTGTCGCTGAACCTCTCGCCGCGGCATCTGCTCGCGCCGGATTTCGCCGAGCGCTTCCTCGCGCTGGTGCGCGACCAGCACGCCGAGCCGTCGCGCGTCTGCGTCGAGGTGACCGAAGGCGCGCTGATCGACCGCAAGGACCTCGCCCGCGCCGCGCTCGAGGCCCTGAACCGTGCCGGCGTGCGCGTGATGCTCGACGACTTCGGCACCGGCTATTCGGCGCTGTCCTACCTGCAGCATTTCCCGCTGCACGGGCTGAAGATCGACCGCAGCTTCGCCGCTGCGCTCGACGGCAGCGGCGATCCTCGCGGCGGCTCGCGGCCGATCGTGCGGGCCATCGTGGCGATGGCGGCATCGCTCGAACTCGAGGTCGTCAGCGAAGGCATCGAAACCGAGGGCCAGCGCGACGCGCTGCGCGCCCTCGGCGTGCGGCGCGGCCAGGGCTATCGCTTCGGGCATCCGGCGCCGCTGCGGCACTGGGTAGAGCTTGGGGCGTCGTCCGCGGTTCGGTAGTGCAACTGCGTGTTGGAGAGCCTGCCTCGCGTGACGGCATGCCGCTATGGGTGAGCGCATTGCGACGTCGCCGCGCATCACGGCGCTCTTCGTTCACGGTGCGGAGCACGACGTCTCAGCCCCGCCGCACCTCCACCAGATGCCGCTCGCCGTCCAGTCCGGGCACGTGCAGGCGGTGCACCGCGGCGCCGATCCAGCCGGCCGGCAGTTCGGCGATTTCCTCGGCCGGGTGCACGCCCTTCATCGCCAGCAGCCGGCCGTCCGCCGCAAGCAGATGCCCGCCAACGGCGACGATGCCGGCGAGGCGATCTAGGGCGCGTGCGGTGATCGCTTCGAAGGCACCGGGTTCGGCGACGGATTCCGCGCGTGACTCGAGCACGCGGACGCGCGGCGCGAGCCCGAGCTGGCGCGCGCATTCGCGCAGGAAACGCGCCTTCTTGCCGTTGCTTTCCACCAGCGCCACGGCCAGGCCCGGCGTGGCGAGCGCCAGCGGAATGCCGGGCAGCCCCGGGCCGGTGCCGAGATCGGCGAGCGTGGCGATGCCGCGCACGTGCGGCGCCATCGCCAGCGAATCGAACAGATGCTTCACCAGCATCTCGTTCGGCTCGCGGATGGCGGTGAGGTTGTAGGTGGCGTTCCAGCGCAGCAGCAGCGCGAGGTAGGCGAGCAGCGCGCCGCCCAGCGTGCCGTCGTCGCCGGCAACGGCCGCGCTGCGTTCGACCGGCAGCGCCGGATCGAGGCCCAGCGCAGCCAGTCCGCGAGCGAGCGCGGGGCGAAGGGTTTGCACGTCGAAGGCGGGCATCGATGCGGACGTCATGGCGCCATTCTCGCCGATCGCCAACGTCAATCGAGGTCAGCGCGCGACGGGACGCGACGGCGCTCACGTTCCGTACGACCCGGTCTCGGGCACGGTCGGGCTCCCCCCGATCGCGAGACGCCCCATGGCCGAAGTCCTGCTCACTGGCGCCACCGGTTTCGTTGGCCAGCATCTGCTGCGCGAGCTCGTGCTGGCCGGGCACCGCGTGCGCGGCGTGTCGCGCTCCGATGCCGGCGATGCGGCGATCCGCGCGCTGGGCGGCGAGCCGGTGCGTGCGACGCTCGGCGAGGAATCGCCGGGCGAATGGGCGCTGCTGCAGTCTGCGATCGCGGGCTGCGAGGCCGTGTTCCACACCGCGGCCGACACCACGCAGTGGCGGCCGCACAACCCGATCCAGACCAAGACCAACGTGCGCGGCGCGGAGCTGCTGCTGCGCGCGGCGGAGGAGGCCGGGGTCAGGCGCTTCCTGCACACCAGCTCGGTGTCGGCCTACTCGCACCTGGTGCACGGCGTGCTGCGCGAGGACGTGGCGCAGCGCGGTGGCGAGAGCTGGGTGAACTACGAGCGCACGAAGTACCTCGCGGAAACCGCGGTGCGCGGCGCGCACGTGCCGTGGGTGGTCTTCCAGCCCTCGCACATCCTCGGCCCCGGCGACACCCGCAACTGGGCCCGGCTGATCCTGCTGGTCGACCAGGGCAAGCTGCCGGGCGCGCCGCCCGGCTCGGGCGCCTTCGCCGACGTGCGCGAGATCGCCAAAGCGCAGGTCCGGGCCTTCGAGGCCGGCCTCGAGGGCGAGACCTTCCTGCTCGGCGGCGCCCACGCGCGCTTCGTGGAACTGATCGGCATGATCGGCGAGCGTCTCGGCCGCAAGGTGCCGACGCGCGCCACGCCGGCCTGGGTGCTGAAATCGGTCGCTTTCGCCAGCGACGCCGTCTCGCGGGTGACAGGAAAGATGCCGGACATCACGCCGGAGGCGGCGGTGTTCCCCTGCCATGACCTCGACGTCGACTCGTCGAAGGCCATCGCCCGGCTTGCATACCGGGAAACCCCGCTGCCCGAGCTGCTCGACGCCACCATCGCCAGCCTGCGGGCCGCCGCGCTGCTCCGCGGCGCGCGCTGAGGCCCTCGCGCCCGTCGCCGCGTGTGGCCTGCGGGCCGGACCGTCGCCCCGTAGCCCTGTGGCATCATCGGCGGCCTTGTCGGCCCCTCCGGGCCGGCGGCACGGAACCCGCCTCGCGCATGGCCCGCATCCTCGCAATCGCCAACCAGAAAGGCGGCGTCGGCAAGACGACCACGGCCGTCAACCTCGCCGCGGCGCTGGCCGCCACGCCGCGCCGCGTGCTGCTGGTCGACCTCGACCCGCAGGGCAACGCGACGATGGCCAGCGGCGTCGACAAGCGCGAGCTGGACGCTTCGATGTGCGAAGTGCTGTTCGGCGAAAGCGACGCGGCGAGCGCCATCGTCCGCACCGCCGAGGGCTACGACCTGCTGCCGACGAACATCGATCTCACGGCGGCGGAGATACGGCTGATGGACGAGCCGCAGCGCGAGCAGCGCCTGAAGAACGCGCTCGACACCGTGGGCTCGCGCTACGACTACGTGCTGATCGACTGCCCGCCCTCGCTGTCCTTGCTCACGTTGAACGCGCTGGCCGCCGCCGACGGCGTCATCGTGCCGATGCAGTGCGAGTACTTCGCGCTCGAAGGGCTCTCCGCGCTGGTCAACACCATCGACGCGCTCAGGCAGAAGCTCAACCCGCGCCTCGAGATCGCCGGCATCGTCCGCACCATGTACGACGTGCGCAACAACCTCGCCGGCGCGGTGTCGAACGAGCTCACCGCGCACTTCGGCGACAAGGTGTTCCGCTCGATCGTGCCGCGCAACGTGCGCCTCGCCGAAGCGCCGAGCCACGGCAAGAGCATCATCGGTTATGACCGTTCCTCACGGGGTGGCATCGCCTATCTGGGCCTCGCCGGCGAGATCGTCCGCGGTGAGAAGAAGCTGGCCAAGGAGGCCGCGCGATGAGCACGAAAGCACGCGGCCTCGGTCGCGGCCTCGACGCCCTGCTGGGCACCGGCAACAAGGGCGCCAAGGCCGAGGAGCCCGCGCCGGGCGACGTGCTGCGCACGCTGCCGCTGTCGCAGCTGCAGGCCGGTCGTTACCAGCCGCGCCAGCACTTCGATGGCGCGGCGCTCGACGAGCTCGCCGAGTCGATCAAGGCGCAGGGCGTGATCCAGCCCATCCTCGTGCGCGCAATCGGCAAGGACCGCTACGAGATCATCGCCGGCGAGCGCCGCTGGCGCGCCGCCGAGCGCGCCGGCCTGGCCGAGGTGCCGGTGGTGCTGCGCAAGGTCGACGATCGCGCCGTCATCGCGATGGCGCTGATCGAGAACATCCAGCGCGAAGACCTGAACCCGCTCGAGGAAGCGCAGGCCCTCGCGCGGCTGATCGACGAATTCGCATTGACGCACCAGCAGGCCGCCGCCGCCGTCGGCCGCTCGCGCGCGGCGGTGTCGAACCTGCTGCGCCTGCTCGAGCTGCCCGAGGCGATCCGCGCCATCGTCGATGCGCGAAAGCTCGAGATGGGCCACGCCCGCGCGCTGCTGACGCTCGCCCCGCAGGCGGCGGTGGCGCTGGCGCAGCAGGCCGCCGAGGAAGGCTGGAGCGTGCGCGAGGTCGAGCGCCGTGCCGCCGAGCTCGCCGCCGGGAAGCTGCCGACGTCGAAGCCGGCCAAGCCGATCGTCCAACGCGACGCCGACGTCGCCCAGCTCGAACGCGAGCTCGGCGAGCTGCTCGGCACCAAGGTGGAAGTGAAGTCGGGCCGCGGCGGCAAGGGCCAGCTGGTGCTGCACTACCACGGCCACGAGACGCTCGAAGGCTTGCTGGAACGGCTGCGCGGCCGCTGACCGCGCCGCGAACTGTGGCGTCGGTCACGTCTTCCCGGTGAGAGTAAAAACTCGGTGAAGGCCCCGGCGTAGGCTGTTTGGCGTCGTCGAGGAGCTTCGCGCCATGGCCCTGCCCACCCGCCCCGCCCCGTTCCGTTGTCTCGCCGCCGTCGCCTTGCTCGCCGGCTTCACCGCTGGCGCCGCCGCCGCGCCGCGCAACTTCAGCCCGGCGCTCGAGCGCGCGCTGGAAAACTCGCGCGACTACGTGCTGCCGGAATCGGTCGAGGCGAAGTCCGGTGCGAAATCGGTGACCGATGCCGGCTGCAACCCCTGCTGGGGCGAAGTGGCGCGCTACACCACCTTCTCGACGCCGCAGCTCACGTTCGACGTTCAGCGCTACGACGGCAAAGAGGTCGTCGTGCTGGTGCCGGTGGACCATCCGCGCAAGGACCGGGTGACGCCGGAGCGGATTCGCACGCTGGTCGACCGCCTCGACGTGCTGTACGCGTTCTACCGCGACCTGCTCGACTGGGCGCCACCGCGGACGCGCGACCCGCTCGGCAAGCAGATCTTCGCGATCCTGCCAGGCGACAACTACCCGTGGTATGGCCTCGCCATCCTCGGCGGCGACCGCTCCGAGTACGTCAACGACGTGTTGAGCGAGGGCGCACTCGACGACGACGTGCTCAGCAACGTCTGGGTGCATGAGCTCGCGCACAACTTCGACCCCATCCGGCGCTGGGACCACGGCCAGGACCCGGCGCACGACTGGACGACCTTCATGCAAGTGTGGGCCGCGCGCTCGCTGGCGCGAATGGACGACAACAACCGGTCGCGCTGGGACGCCGAGGAAGCGAACCAGACCACGCAACGCTGGGCCCGCTGGCAGGCCAACCCGACGCAGTACACGTGGGCACGCTGCGCGATCCAGAACCCGCGCCCGGAAGACTGCAAGGAAAACGTCAACACCATCATCGGCGTGCTGATGGCGACCGTCGCGCGCCATGTCGACTCTCCCACGACGATCCGCCAGTGGCTGGCCACGGTGCGCAACGACACCAGCCCGGAACCCGTGGGCGACGAGGCGCGCAGCGACTACATGCTTCGAACGCTGGCCGATGCCACGCGCAGCGACACGCGCTGCGTGGCCACGCACTTCCGCTTTCCCTCGGGTCCGGGCCTCGCCAGCGCCAGCCAGTACGCGACGCTGTTCCCGGGCTGCCTCGACAGCGACAGCGACGGTTTCAAGCGCTTCGACGACTGCGACGACGCCCGCGCGAACGTCCGCCCGGGCGGCACGGAAACCGCCGACGGTCGCGACAACGACTGCAACGGCGTCGTCGACGAAGGCCTGGTCAGCGAATCGACCACCGGTGACTTCGCGGACAGCGGCTTCAGCGGCACGCTGGTGGGCGCGATGCCGCTGGTGGCCGAAGGCACGCTGGCCACGTCGGCCGACCGCGATGCGATCACCTTCACCCCGGCGCTTCCGGTGTCGCGCGCGCGCGTCCGCCTGTGCGCCACCGGCGCCGACATGACGCTGAACGGCCTGACGCCGGGCGGCGAACTGTGGGGCCCGCTGGCGTCGGCGAGCGCGGGTACCTGCGCGACGATGGGCACCAACGACCGCAGCTATCGCGGCTTCCAGGTGAACCGCGCCGCGGCGGGCGGCAGCGCGAGCTGGCGCCTCGAGGTGTCGACCGTCAGCGAAGGCTGGCCGCGCCCGCGCGCGATCACGCTCACCGCCGACGGCAGCAACAGCGTGCGCGCCGCGGTCGAGGCCGCGCGCATCCCGGGCGGCGCGGCCGGCGTCGAGGTGCGCTGGACCGGCAGCGGCAGCGCCGTGCTGAAATCCGGCCCGCTGACGAGCGCCGACAGCCTCGTCGCGCCGACGCTTCCGGCCGCGTCGATGGATCGCGCGACCAGCGAGCGCCACCAGGTGCGCGCGCAGCTGTTCCGCAACGGCCTGCCCATCGAGGAGCCGAGCCGCCCATTCACCGTCGCCACCGAAGGCTTCGCGCTGAGTTCGGGCGTCACGGTGGCATCGGCGCTGCCCGCCGGCCGCAGCGAGGAGCGCTGGTACATCGACGTGCCCGCCAACGCGACGCGTCTGAGCATCGCGAGCATCAGCGCGCAGAACATCGACCTGCACGCAGCGCGCGTCGCGGCCGCGGTGCCGGCCACGGCGATCCCGTCGATCGACGCGGCGCCGGCGCGCAGCCTCGCGCAGGCCAGCGCCGTCACGGCATCGGGCAACGAGACGATCGTCGTCAACGCGCCCGCCGCGGGCCGCTGGTACCTGACGCCGACCAACAGCGCGGCGCAGGCGGCGAGCTACACCCTGCGCGCCACGGTGGAGGCGACGCCACCGGCGATCCGCCCCGGCGGCTACTTCAACCCGGGGCGCCCCGGCCACGGCCTGTTCGTGCATCCGGCCGGCGGCGAGTGGGCCGGCCTCTGGTACACCTACGACGCCGCCAACCAGCCCACCTGGTACTACCTGCAGGGCACGGCGCCGGGCGCGAACGGGCAGTGGAACGGCACGCTGTACCGCGCGCGCTGGGACGGTGCGGCCGCGCAGCTGCAGCCGGTCGGCAACGCGGTGCTCACCGCCGGGACGGAGAACGGCTTCAGCTTCAGCTACAACCTTGACGGCGTCGCCGGCAGCGAGGCCTTCCGGCCCTTCGGTCGCGGCTGCCCGAGCGTGGGCGGCGGCGCGGCGGTGGACGCCAGCCAGCACTACTTCGACCCCGCGCGGGCCGGCAGCGGCTACAGCGTGCAGCTGATGACGGCCCCGGCGGCGTACGAGTTCTATGCGGCCTTCATCTACGACAGCCGCGGCCATCCGCGCTTCCTGGTGGCGGAGCGCGGCGGCACCGGTGCCCGCGACGAAAGCGTGGCGCTGGAGCAGCTGCGCGGCTTCTGCCCGCAGTGCACGCATGCCGCGGTGACGCGCCAGCCGGCCGGGACCCTGCGCCGGGTGTACTCGAGCAGCGGCGTGCTCGAACGCATCGTGCTGGACGCGCGCTTCGGCGGCGGGCTCTCCGGCGCTTGGAACGTCACCGATACCGTGCGGATGCTCGACGACAGCCGCCGCGCGCAGGGCTGCACGCTGTGACGGCCCCGGCTGAATGCCGGGGCGGTGCGACTTGTCCACAGGCCCGGACGCTGGCATAGTGCGCGGCTCTCTGTGTCCGGCCGATGGCCGGACCGGGGTTCTCCGCCCCCACGCCCCCAGCGGCAGCGCCCGCAAGGGCACGGCCGCCAAGGCCGCGGGGCGGGCCGAAGCCACCCAGGCAATGGGCGGCACCCACGCAGCACCCAGGAGGGCCACATGGGCCGCAAGTGTCAGCTGACCGGCAAGAGCGTGATGTCGGGCAACAATGTCTCGCACGCGAACAACAAGACCCGCCGTACTTTCTCGGCGAACATCCACGAGCGTCGCTTCTGGGTTGCCAGCGAGAACCGCTGGGTCAAGCTCAAGATCTCGGCGAACGCCCTGCGCACGATCGACAAGAACGGCATCGACGCCGTGCTCGCCGAACTCCGCGCGTCCGGCGTCAAGGTTTAAGGGAGAACGATCATGGCTTCGAAGCGCGACAAGATCCGTCTGGTGTCGACGGCCGGTACCGGCCACTTCTACACCACCGACAAGAACAAGAAGACGATGACCGGCAAGTTCGAGATCAAGAAGTACGATCCGACGATCCGCAAGCACGTCGCCTACAAGGAAGCGAAGATCAAATAAGCCACCGGCTGATTGGTCCACTTCAAGCGCCATTTGGCAGTAAACGCCCCTCCCCCTAGGGGGAGGGGCTCGGCAAGCTCGCTTCATGAGAACGCGAATCCCGCCGACCCTGAAATGGCTACTCAGCACGCATGCTCGAGCTAGGGCGAACATCAAGAAGCTAGAAGCCAGAAGGTTGGAGCTGCAGAACGAGATCGGGGAGCTCGACGCTCATGTCGCCACCTTGCGGCTACAGATGTCCGACCTCGAGAGAGTCGGCACACTTTTCGACGCGCCGTTCGCGCTCGACGTTGCGCCCGATCTCAACAGTTGCAACCCGATTGTTCCGCTGAAGCGCGGAAGGATGACCACCCTCATCAAGCGCTATCTGGCTCGCCGGTACCCGGAATGGACGAGCACGACAGAGCTGGCGGTCCACGTTTGGAACCACTGCAATGCAACTGCAGACTACCCGCCGAAGATTCGGCTGTTGGTCCGTTATCGACTGAAGGATCTCGCTAAAGCGGGTGACCTTGAGCGTCTGCACTCCACTCGGGGAAATCAGGAAGGCTTCTGGCGCTTGCAGAGGTCACGGGGATCAAACTGATCGCAGAGCACTTCCTTCTGACGACGGGTCTTCTGGTGCCATCCCCTCCACCACATCGAGTGCTTCACGAGACAGCAATCCGAAAGGAGGTGAAGGAACGATTTTCGCGCCGTCATTCTTCGGCAATCCTCGAGTCTCGCCGCCTGAGCCGCCAAGCTGGCGAGATGTTCGGGCCGCACGCCGTGGTGGGTTCTCTCCATCCGCCGGAGACGAGCGTTGTAGGACTCCGCTTGGTTCTGGTTGACGCCTGAGGCCGTGGCGTAGCATTCGGCGTGCGGAACCACTTCATGTTCGAAGTGCGCCTTGAGCGTTGAGAATCCGCTGCCTTCATCTGTGACGAGTAGAGAGCCTGGCGCAACCATCCGCACGACGATGGGTTCGATGTGCTGCGAGTTCTCCGTCAGTGCGACCCACGCGAAGGTGCGGACCGCGCCGGCGCCCTTGATGTTCGAGCGCTGTCGAAGACACATCACAGAGCGCCGACGCTTCTTCTTTTTGGCGTTTCGGCGCGAGATGCCGTGGTTCCGGGCCTTTTGCAGTCCGTTCAATCTGCCAGCAGCAACAACCGCTTGAATGGCAGCGGGCGTGGTCTTCTGCCTGACGCGGGATCTGCGTGGCTTGCCGCCGAAGTAGCCGCCGTCTGCCTCAACTACCCCGGACAGCGGTTCGCGGCTCATCGTTCGAGTCGCCACCTCTCGGAGCTTTTGCCAGAGGAGCCAGGCTGTGACCACTTTCACGCCGATATGAAAACTGAGTTCGATGGCTGACGTGCTGTTGGCGGTTCGCGTGAAGAACCAGGCAACTGCCAGCAACTTTCGCAATGGAAGCTTCGACGCGTGGAAGATAGTTCCACTCGTGATCGTGAACTCGTGATCGCAATCTCTACACCGCCAGCGCTGCCGCTTGGCCTTGAATCGATGAGACCGGAATACACCGCAGCGAGGGCACGCCTGTTCCGTCTCTGAGCCCCATCTTGCGCGGGCAAGCAGGCGGAACTGTTCCTTGGGCCCCATCGCGTACAACTCGTCGAGGCTCAGATCATGAGCCTCGGCTGACAAAAAAAAGTGCTGGGCCATGAATGACCTCTGCGCGTCTTCGCTTCTGTGCCGGCGCTGGGCCGACAGGCCGTTTTCTCAGCGCCAAGCGAAACCCTCCCCAGCGCCCTCACGGAGGGCGCTTGACACGGGTCAGGTGGAGTCGCACAGTGGTGTTGCAGGTTTCGCATCTGCACCCCACGAGGCCCAAGTACGCCCTGCCAGGCTGCTTGGGCCTTGTGCTTTCCAAGGCTCGGCACGCACGCGTTCGCTACGTCATTTGCGGGCCCTCCCTGCAGTGATCGAGTTCGAAGAGCGACCAGCGTCGCGGTCGGCGACGGCATGCGGTACGTGGTCGCTCGGTGGATCACGTAGGGCAAGCAACCAACGACCGACGTCCTCGGTCAAGGCGTAGTGCCCGCGTCGAGCGGGCAGTTGGAACACGCGAAAGCCAAGTTCGCCTGCGCGCGCCGACAGAGTCAGTCCACGCGCACTTCGGAATCCGCAGATTCGAACGAGGTCTTCCCCGCCGACGAGCGGGCCGTACTTCTCGAAGAGTCGATCAATCGTGTCTAGGGACATCCGACTTGGAGGCGCTTGTCGCTGCTTGATTGCGACCTTGATGGCACGTTGTGGCATGCCGCGCAAGTCTCTCGTGCGCGCCTCCTGCCGACTGCGAGCGAGACTGCTGGATTCCAAGAAGATGCGCCGGGGGGATTCCTCGGAGTGAGGACAGCCTTTTTGCCTAAGCTAGGTAGCGGGTTCGTCAAGCATGCTTTTGTGTGTGGAGGCGTCCGTACTTTCTCAGGTCGTACCTGACTTGTTAGGCGCTTCACTGAATTGCCGACTCGTACGAGAGGCATTCGCGACAGTGCGTGGCCGACGAAAGACGTCGGGGAAACGTTGTTCGCCCTGCCGGGGATTCTGATACTTACCATCGGGGGTACGGCCGAGCGGGCCGGCACAACTCGATCGAGGCGGTCACAGCGGCCTCACTGCGCCAGACTGCGCAAGAGGCAACTGATCCGCGCTGCCGCGAGGTCGTACCGCCCCGCATTCCCGCCTCCGGCGCAGCGAGGATGCGCTCGGATCTGGGCCTGCCGGCGTGGCAAGAGGAGAGCGTCGCCAAGGCTATCCGGAGCGTGGTGGCGGCGAACTCGTCTATCGCTCTCACCCAGAGAGCCGATGCCGTCGGACCTGGAAAGGGCGCATCGTCCGCCCTCAATCGGCGGAAGTGCGGACGATTGCGCGCCTCGCCTCGCCAGAGGAACCGGTAACTGCGATCCCACCGCGTCTCGCGAGATTGCAGGGCGGAAGCCAACGGAGAGGACCCAGCGCTTGGCCAGATCTCCGCCTCCCCACGGCAATGTGCGGCGTCCGTGACGTCCACCGCAGTTTCCAAGCAGACCTCTCAGGAGAAACTGCAGCACGCGCGGTAACCCGAAACTGCATCCATTGCTTGGTCGTTTGAAGCGGGCGAGCTACTATGGCCGCAGATGAGAATTTCCCCACCCTCCTCCAAGAACGGGCCGACTCGCGAGGGCGCATTGCTCTCGGCCGAGAACGTGCAGATTTCCTCCGTCGTCGTGCCTTGCTCTGCGCGCAAATGCTCCTCCTCAAGCACCAAGCTTGACGGCCGAGGGCTGCCCCGGGGGACGCAAGCCCGCCTCTCACGCCTCTGGAGCGACGCCCTTCGGGCGGACGACGCGCCGCAGTTTCGCGCTGATGCCCTTTATCAAGGGGGGGGCTTTCGGCGAGCCAAGGTGGCCGCAGAGTCGCTGAATTGCCCCTTGTACGTGGTCTCGGCCGGGCTTGGCCTACTGCGTTCAACGACCGAGGTCCCACCCTACGAATTGTCCCTCTCCCCAGGGGTGACCTCCTCGCTTCTAACTCGCATCGTTGGGCCGTTTGACCCGGTGGCCTGGTGGTCGGGTTTGATGGCTGGTCCTTACGCGACCAGTACCGGTGAACTGTCGCAAGGAACCGGACGCGTTCTGGTGGCAGTTACTCGGCCGTATGCGGGCCTCTTCACTGCAGCGTTCGCGTCGCTGCCTGAGGCGACGGTGGCGCGGATTCGGATCTTCGGCCCGGGGATCAAAACCGCCCTTCCGGGGCATCTTCAAGCACAAGTGATTGAACACCGCCGAGAGTTGGATGCGGTCATGCCTGGCCTGTGTCTGGATGCGGGCGTTCGTGGCATGGCGCACTTCGCATCGCTGTCAGATCTCGAAGCCTCGGGCAATGTGCAGACCGATCAAGAAGCGTTCGATCGATCATTGAGAAGGTACTCCGCGCCGACCGTCGTTCGCCGCCCGAAGCTCTCGGATCGTGATTTGAAGAAACACATTTCCGAAATGGTCAGCGGTGGGCTTTCTTCCACCGCCGCTCTCAAGCACCTGCGGACTGCTTTGGGTGTGGCCTGTGAAGCCAATCGCTTTCGCCGCATGTATGTGGAGGTTTCGACGTGACAACTCAGAACGACGTGCTCATTCGCGCGCTTCGATCCTTCCAGGCGGGCGTGCCGGTCTATACGTTCTTTCTGCCGGGCGCAAAGATCCTCGAGGTCGCGGACATCTGCCGATTATCGCGAACCCGAGATGGTCTGGAGGGCTTCCAGAGGGATGGCATCCAGAAGCACATCGCCGGCATGGTCGACTATCTCGACCGCGGCGATGTGCTTTTCCCGAATGCCATCCTTCTCGCACTCTCGCCTCGGGCGCGATTCACGAAATCGCGCGGCCCGACGCCCGAGGGGATGCTGACCGCTGGAGAGGCAGGGATGCTGCACATCCCCCGGGGAAGCGACGGCAGCAAATCCGCTTGGATCGTCGACGGGCAGCAACGTTCTTGCGCGCTCTCCCGCGCCGACGACCAGAGCTTGCCGGTGCCGATTGTCGCCTTCGTGTCGGCAGACGTGCAGGTTCATCGCGAGCAGTTCATCCTCGTCAACAAGGCAAGGCCACTGCCCAAGCGTCTGGTCGATGAGCTTCTGCCCGAGGTGGACGCGCATCGTTTGCCGGCCGACATGGCAATGCGGCAGATTCCGAGCGCTTTAGTTGAGCGACTGGATGCGGACCCGGCATCTCCGTTCTTCCACATCATCAAGCGCCCTACCACCAGCAAAGACCCTTACAGGGTCGTGACCGACTCGGCACTCGTGCGGGTGCTTCAGAGGCAGATCAATCAGCCACTCGGTGCATTGGCGTCGTTTCGATCGATCGATGGGGGAAGCACTGATCCTTCGAAGATGTATGACGTGGTCATCCATTTCTGGAATGCGGTCAAGTCTTCGTTTCCGGCAGCCTGGGGTCTGCCCCCCGAGCAAAGTCGCCTGATGCACAGCGCAGGAATTGAGGCACTGGGGTCGTTGATGGACCATCTGATGCCGCGTGCGCTACAGACCGCCGATCCTCAAGCACTCATTCGCCAGACGTTGGAGGCCATGGCCCCTTTGTGCGCCTGGACTGAGGGTCACTGGTCAGACATCGGATGCGCTTGGAACGAGATTCAGAGTACTCCGCGCGACATTCGCAAACTGACCGACCAGTTGATTCGACTCGCGCTTCGCAGCGAATTCCGACAGGCGGCGTGATGAAGTTCATCTATGCCGACGCACTGGATTTCGTCGATCCAAACTTTGACTTTGAGACCGAGCGCAACGGCTTGAAGCGCAACGTGCATCGAGACGACGAGTACCCCCATGAGTTCCTTCGCAGTGCGCCATACGATGGGATTCTCGTGTCGCGCGGTGTCGTTGGGGATGTCCTTCGCCAGGGCAAATACACCCTCGCGCAGATGATGCGATTTCGCAGGGAGGGGGCACGTCGCTTCCTGCGTTACTCCGAAGCTGACTACCCCGAAAGCCTCGTCTTCGGCGACTGCGGTGCGTTCACTTACCGCAACGAGCGAGTTCCTCCGTACACGCCGACTGACACGCTGGAGTTCTACGCCGACGGTGGATTCACTCACGGATGCTCGGTGGATCACATCATCTTCGACTTCGATGAGGGCAAGGGGCGCTCTCGTGAAGAGGTTCCGCACGAGACGCTGGATCGATACGAACTTACCTTGCAACTGGCATCGGAGTTTCACGCGGGAAGCAAACGTCTACCCGGCTTCACGCCGATGGGAGTCATTCAAGGCTGGTCCGCAACGAGCATGGCGTGGTCGGCAAGCCAGTTGGTGCGGATGGGTTACGACTACCTGGCGGTCGGCGGCTTGGTGCCGCTGAGGATCGGACAAATTCATTCGGCGCTCTCTGCCATTCGAGGCGCGATTCCGCCGAGGGTGAAGCTACATCTGCTCGGCTTCGGCAAGATTGAAAGCCTTCCGGAATTCGGGGAGTACGGGATCGCGAGCTTCGATACCACGTCGCCGCTGCTTCGCGCCTTCAAGGACGCGGAGAAGAACTACTTCGCACGAGATCCCGCGGGGGGACTTCGCTACTACACCGCGATTCGAGTTCCTCAGGCGCTGGAAAACAACCGTCTCAAGGCGAAAGCGCGAAGCGGCGCCTTGGATCAGGAAGAAATCGTCGCGCTTGAAGAGGGTGCGCTCACCGCTTTGCGCGAGTGTGCGGCCGGCACTATGGCCGTCGATGAAGCGCTCGATCTCATCATCGAGTATTGGAAAGCGTTGAATTGGGAGGACGGCGGGAAGCTGCCTCGCTTGGAGAGAACGCTCTCCAAACAGCGTGACGTCTACCGGCGCACGCTTGAAGAACGCCCTTGGACGGCGTGCGATTGCCGGGTGTGTCGAGAAGGGGGCGTCGAAACGCTGCTCTTCCGTAGTAGCAACCGCAACAAACGTCGGGGCATTCACAACCTACATGTCTTCTACCAGCATCTGCTGGAGCAAAGGAACGCCGCATGAGTCAGATTCGATTTTCCGCACTGTCTCCCCATCAAGCAGGATCCGCCAAGGTCGCTGTCTTTGTGGCAACGGCCGAAGAGATTGAGAGCATCGCTCGCATCGAGCGCTTGGCGCGCTCCGCGGAGGGTGTCGCGTCGGGATTCCAGAGACCGAAGGTGGCTTCGCACATCCGCGAGATTGCCGGCTATCTGAAGTCGGAAGACGCCATGCTGGCCAACTCGCTCGTGCTTGGCTTCGTGCGCGGCGCAGAGTTGCGCGGCACCAGGGGTGGTGGGCACGAGTTGATTGTCGACACGTCGAAAGGGGCACCTGGCTTGGTGGTCGACGGGCAGCAGCGATTCACGGCGTTGCTGGACGCAAGACGGAGCAATTTCCAAGTTCCCGTGTCGGCGTTCCTCTGCGACAGCGTCGAGGAACTGCACAGCCAGTTCATCCTCATCAACAACACGAAGCCTCTTCCTCGAGGGCTGATCGACGAGTTGCTGCCCACCGCGAAGCATTACCCCCATCGCTACAGCGCACGCGGCGAAGCATCGGTGCTGATTGAGGCTCTCAACTATCGAAGAGGCTCGTCACTTCGCGGCATGATTCACCGGCAGACACACCCCGACGGAGTCATTGCCGACTCCAGCCTGAGCAAGCTGATCAAGCATTCGCTTTCGGATGGCGCCCTTCGCTTGTACCGACATGATCCTGCACAACTCAGTCGCTTCGGTGTTGACCTGATCAGCGAGTACTTTCATGCCGTTCGTCATGTCTTCCGCGACGCATGGGACGGACACACGCCAAAGACGTCCAGGCTCCTGCATGGCGTGGGCATCGTCGCCATGGGGTTTGTCATGGAGTACATCCACGTCGCGACCGGTGCGACGACACGAGAACAATTCATTGGGCCGTTGACATCGCTCCGATCGATCACCGCTTGGACCGAGGGTGAATGGGAGTTGGGCCCAGAGCGCCGACGTTGGAACAGTCTGCAGAACGTGTCCTCGGAGTGGAAAGTGCTGGCCTACTACTTGGTACGGCACGTTCAGCAATCCCTCGCCACGACAGCTGGTCAGAGCGCTCATGTACGCGGTTAAGGAGATCTTCTACTCGTTGCAGGGCGAGGGGTTCCACGCGGGCCGCCCGGCTGTGTTCTGTCGCTTCACCGGATGCAACCTCTGGTCGGGGCGCGAAAAAGACCGCGCGGAGGCCTTGTGCACGTTCTGCGACACGGATTTCGTCGGCACTGACGGCGTGAATGGCGGAAAGTACGACCTCGGCGGCCTCGCCTATCGGATCGCCCGCCTGTGGCCCTCGCGTGAAGTGAAGAATCGTTGGGTGATCTTCACCGGAGGGGAACCGTTGCTGCAACTGGACGATGCTCTGCTTCGAGCCATGCATGCGTTAGGCTTTTCTTGCGCTGTCGAGACGAATGGGACCCTTCTAGCGCCGGACGGCCTCGACTGGGTCACGGTTAGCCCGAAGAGCGGCGTTTCACTGCGGATGCAGCACGCCGACGAGCTGAAACTCGTGTTTCCGCAATCCGGTCTGTCACCCGAAGACCTCGAGCACTTCGCTGCAGACCACTTCTTTCTCCAGCCGATGGACAACCCCGATCTGCCAGCCAACACCGATGCGGCCGTCGCGTACTGCATGGCCCATCCGAAATGGCGTCTCAGCCTTCAAAGTCACAAAGCACTAGGCATCCCATGAGCGTCCCACTGTTCAACGTCTGGAAAGAGTTTCGTTTCGATGCCGCGCATCAGTTAGATGCGGGTCCCGACGGCGATCCGAGGTACAGACGCCTGCACGGACACTCGTACCAAGTCGAAGTCTGGGTCCGCGGTCCCCGCACGGACTACGGCTGGGTGGTGGACATGGGCGATCTCGAGCGCCGCATTGAGTTGGTCCGCAATGATCTCGACCACCGCTTCCTCAACGAGGTGGAGGAACTCGGTCCGCCAACGATGGAGAACATTGCCGCCTTCGTCTGGAAGAAACTGGCCGACCTACCGCCGCTGCACCGTATCCAGGTGAAGCGACAGCAGAGTGGGGAAGGCTGCGAGTACTACGGGCCTGGCGAAGGAGCCGAATCCCATGCCGCATGAGCTTTCGCCAGACGCCGCTTTGGTCGTTTTCTCGGGTGGTCAAGACTCGACGACATGCCTCGCTTGGGCGCTGTCGCGGTTCAGTCGCGTGGAAACTGTCGGGTTCCGCTATGGCCAAACGCACGCTGTCGAGATGGACGTCAGGCAAGAACTTCGCCAGCGAATCGCGGCGTTGAGCAGCATCTGGGCGGACCGATTGGGCGAGGATCATGTCTACCACGCGGACGTGATTGCTCAGATCAGCCAAGCCCCTCTCACGGGAGGCGCGGAGCGTCAGTTCCGTGATGCCGGGCTACCAGACTCGTTTGTGCCGGGTCGAAACTTGGCCTTCATGGTACTGGCCGCAACCTTGGCCTACCGCCGTGGACTCAAGCACTTGATCACCGGCGTGTGCGAAACAGACTTCTCGGGGTACCCGGACTGCCGCGACGACACCATGAAGGTGCTGCAGGCGGCGATCAATCTAGGAACCGATGCCCGCTTCGTGATCCATACGCCGCTCATGTGGATTGACAAGAAGCAGACTTGGGAAATGGCCGAGGCGTTAGGCGGCGAATCACTTGTCGAGATCATTCGCTCCGGCACGCACACCTGTTACAGAGGTGAGCGGTCTACTGAGCATGCTTGGGGTTTCGGGTGCGGGACGTGCGACGCATGCCGTCTCCGATGTATCGGCTGGCAAGACTACGCGTATAGAGATCTTGCCGAGAAGGCCTCCTATGATTCGAAGTGAGTTTGTCGGTAAATGGTCGCCCGCTACTTCGGGCGAGAAGCTTTTGCATTTGCTCGCGACTCAAGTGCCGTCGCTGCGAACGCAAGCGGATTCAATGAAGAAGGTGCTGGATGACGTGCCGCGGGGCCCAAGCTTCGCCCTGTTCATCCAAGGCAGCATCGTGCTGCACGCGTTCTCACGATTGATGCAAGCCTCCAAACACTATCGAGGCGAACACCATGATCGCCCGGAGCGGATAGACATGGAGATACGCCACTTTCTTGTAGACAAGCTGAATGTCGACAAGGCTACTTGCCCTGCGTTCGATCAGTTGATTTCCGCGGCTGTCGCAGCAGCAGAGAAGTCTTCCGAGGCAAGCAGGCCGACGAAGAGGTTCAGAGCGGATGTCATTCGTGAGGCGAAGGGCGACGTGTACTGCTACTCGTGCGGCGGATCCCTAGATTCGAGAATTTCACAACATGACAATTCGGACTACATGGACATCGAGCACGTCTGGCCACACTCGATGGGAGGCGACACCGCCCTCGACAACCTGCTTCCGGTGTGCACCCCTTGCAATTCAACCCGTGGGCACCTCGCATCGTGGGAGTGGAGTCGGGTTCAAGCGCCGATACACGGTCCGCTCGGAGAGGAGTACTTGGGGGACAAGCAAACGAGCAAGGAAGAAAAGATTGCGCTGCATGCTCGAGCGGCGCTGGAATACGCAAGAGTCCACGGATGCACGCTCAAGGCAGCGTACCGATCTATTGGGCCTCGCAATGCCGTGAGATTGCTCGACCCCTCGGACAGTTGCGACTTCTTCAACCTCTATGCCCACAATCCGGAACGCCACGAAGCGACGTGGGGGAGCCTCCTATGACCTACCGTTACTTGGCCTTCGAGCTTGAACAAAAGCCGTCAAGCGGATCTGCGCCAAAGTTGTACCTGTTTCATGCGCCAGCGTCCGAATTGCTGGAATGGACCGAGATAGATCGACTCAACAGACAAAATCCTTCCGGCATTCAACGGCCGCCGACACGCTCTCGAATTCTCGGAGTTCAGCGTTTCCTGCGGGAGCCGCTCAATGTCACGCCGACCGCGATTGTCGTCGCCGTCGACGGCGCGACGGTCGACGCAGTCAAGGAGTGCGAACTCGAATCGGGTGCATCAGTGACGTCGCTGCAGGGCGGCAGGTTAGTGCAGATCTCTATCGCCAATTCGCTTGGGGCAAAGGCAGGGGTCCTGCTTGACGGCCAGCACCGACTACTCGGAGCCAGAGAGTTCGATCCGAACACCCGCCTTGCAGTAGTCGCCCTGCTGAATGTCGATGTCAACGAGACGGCCTTCCAGTTTCTGGTCATTAACAACAAGGCTGCAAAAGTATCTACCGACCACCTGAAGGCGATGCTGCACGGTGCTGGCTATGATCAGGACGTGCTCAATCAGCGACTCAAGACGGTTCGCCTCAACGTAGACGAAAGTGCGCGATCGGTACGCGTCATGGATACGGATGATGCAAGCCCCTTCAAGGGCATGATCAAGTGGCCGCACAATCTCGATGCTGAAGGCGAGGCCATGGTACAGACGGGGTTCATTCCTCCGGCGGCGATAGAGATAGCGATCGACTCAATCGCTCCTCGGAAAATGAAGGACCTCCAGGACGACGAGACGATCGATGAGTTCTTCATGAGCCTCTGGATGACCGTCAAGCAAGCGTGGCCAACAGCATTCGTCCAACCAATCCCTAACGGATCCAAACTGCTGTCTAAGGTGGGAATAATCTGTTTGACCGAGTTTTTGGTAACCCGGCTTCGCGAGATGTCACTCAGCAAGAACGCGCAGTTCTCGATGGGAGATCCAGTTCAGGTGCGCTTGAAGACGCAAGAACTACTTGAGGATCTGCATCCGGATTTCTGGAGCACTCCTTGGAAGAGCACAAGTTACGATACGCGAGCTGGCCGAGACCAGATTCTCGCCGCGCTGGACACCATTCGCGGGAACTTGGCCCAAGACCGCGACTGGCACACGGATGTCGATATGGTCCTTGCGCCAGGTAGCAGTGTTGAAGAGTGACCGCGCGGCCACCTACGGTGCCTGAGGTACGGCAACTGGAGTAGGTGTGTTGTTCGGCCCAGGCGTCGGGCAAAAGTGTCGGAAATCGCAAGCCACGCACGTGTTGGCATCTTTGCAGTTCGCAGACCATGCGACAGAAATGGTGCCGTGGGCGAACTCCTTTTCGATGTTCTCCTCGATCTCCCGAACCACACCGTCGAATGCCGCGGTCGCCGTCCGAAGCGACTCTTCCGTAACGGGGATCACTCGGATGGCCCGACGGAGTCGGAAGCCTAGCGACAGTTGATCAATGCTTTGTCCTGGCCGCCAGTTACGCAGGATCACCTCGTCCTCGGAGCCTGGTTCTGGGCGCACATCGGTGTCGCCCCTGCTGATCTGGCTCTGCATTTCGCGAATGGTGTCGGTGCCAGGCGAAAGCTCATCGATGTAGAGGAGCACCCCTGCCGCAATGGGGACCCCCTGCGCCTGATTTCGCCTGAGCCATGCGTATGTTTGGACTTGCCAATCGCCTTGGGTCCAATAGTCCGAACTGAATCCGGGGCGTGACGCCCCCTTGTAATCCGCAATGACTTCGAACTCCTGCGGCAGGGGTGGGCAGGCCTTCTCAATCTCCCGGCGAATCGCGTTCTCCGGCGCCACCTTTGCCAGCGACACCTGTGTCACCACGTCGATAACGCCATGGACCTCGTAGCGGTCAGCTCGAATGCTCGGTCTGCCCGCGACTGTAGGCAATGCACGCGTGCCAATGACCTTCGTCTCTGCGTCAGCAATCAACGGGAACAGCAGTGGGCCCAGTTCATTGACTGCTGCCGTCGCGCGTCGATAGGCAGCTGCTCGCGCCGCACGGCTTCGAGCGTCTTTTCCCTGTGCCTTGAGCACGAACTCGATACGGTCGCCGATCTCACCAATGTCGTGAGAAGGTCGATCAGGCTTGCCTTGCCCCCATTCCGAGGGAGTGCATGGCCAAGGAAACGCTGGTGCTGAGCTTTCGGACTGCCAAATGCGGTAGGCCGCCTCCAGAACGCCATGCACGAATTCGCCGTACCACAATTGCACGGGACGCGAAGGTGGGAGGGCGCTGCCGTTGTAGAAGCGATACTGGCGATGACAGCGGAGAAACGACAACAGGTCGCCCGTCAGGCTGTAGCTGGGAACGAGATGCGGCGGACGCTTGACTTCGAGATTGATCATTAGATTCGCACCAAAGGCAGTTCGTTCGCCAACGTTGTTTTACCTTTGCTCGGGTTGTGCCACGACCATGTGCCATCGCGCCGCCAACCAGATGCGACGGTCTTGACCGTGCTTGCGGTGGCAATGGTCTTCTCAAGTCCGACCACCAGTAGGGCCGTCTGAGGTCGCGAGTAAGCGACGTAGAACAGCCGCATTAGATCGTCAAAGGTTCGATCGAGCGCACTGCGCGCAATTCGCGCAGCGCCGACATCCGTGAATGACGCCAGATCATCCTCGAGGCGTGTCACGCTGGACGCGCTATCGGGGAACCGAAATGCAGTCGTCTTGCGGTGATTGCTCTTGTAGCCCGATGAGATGTCGACGACGACAAGGGGGAACTCGAGCCCCTTGGATTGGTGAATCGTCATGATCGAGAGCCGATCTCTCGGCACTTGCGTGATCAATTCTTCGTCGACTTCAACAAGACCTTCGGCGATCGGGCGGAGGATGTCCCTGATCACGGAGCTGCGGCTTCGGTCATCGTGAGGACTATCGTTTAGAATCGATCCGCCGTAAGGCGAGAAAAGTCGCGACTGCGCCACGGCACGCGAGATTGCCTCAAGCCACACCTGATGCTCCGGATCACTTTGGAATGCAGGCAGCCATGTGATCAGCTTGAAGATGATCTCCAAAACCGGCCAGTCGTCAGGCCACGCTGCAGCCGATTGGCTGGAGCGAGTCGACCACGCATCCACAAAGCCCAACAAGCCGCCTGGCGGCGGGTTGTTCGCGATGAACCTGTCCGCCGCATTCCGCCATTCTTGCAGCCTGCCACGAGCGACGTTGGTTAAGCCCATGACGTCTGGCGTCAGCCGCCCTTCTGGGATCGACATGGAAGAGCGGTCGATGCACTCAAGGAGCAAGCCCAGCAGGATTCGTACAGGCTCTTGATCCGCCAGCGCCTGGCCTCGAGGGTTGAACACCCGAATCGAGTGTTGCTCAAGCTCGCGACGCAAAAGGTACGGCATGCGCGGCTCGGGCTGGCCCGCACCCCATGGATTCTTGAATTCGTTGACGCTGTGGCTCAGAAAGACGGCATCACCGAAATCACCGCCAGAAGGCGCGCCACTGAGCCGTACCGATGCAGAAGGCGACAAAGCGATGCTTGCGCCGCCGCCCCTGAAGACGCCACGCAGGAAAGCAGCGAGGTCTGCCGCCAATGCTTCTGCTGACGGCCTAAACATCCCGAGCACCGGCAGGCCTGTTGAGCCGCGAACCGGTGAAATGGCTGGCTTCGCTGGGTGGATTCGCGCCGCCGAGAAGTTCGAGTCTCCTTGCGCAAACGCGTTGAAAAACGCGGCGATCTCGGGTGTGGATCGGTAGTTCTGGTACAGGTACTCGGTGCTTGAGGTCAGTCCCGTCGCCGAAGTCAGTCGCGAGACAAACTTGGTGAACAACTCGACGGTAGCGCCTCGAAATCGATACAGCGATTGATCATCATCGCCTACCACACTGAGTGCTGCCGAACTGCGCCGCACGATCTCGAAGTAGATGCTTTCCTGCAGCGGGTTCGTATCCTGGTACTCGTCTACCAGGACGGCTCGCCATGAACGAACCGCCTCGTCGAGTTCACCTCGTGTCATCCGTTCGAGAAATGCTTTCTCCAAGAGGGCGAAATCCATTTGCGACGCGGCGCCCAGTGCGGCGCAGTAGCTCTCGTGAGCGTTCGCGATCGCCTCCTTGGCCGCCTGATCGGGAGAGGATGCTCTATAAGCGCCGACATCGATGCGATCGTGCGTAAATCGATCCACGATCGGCCGCACGACTCGCGCCATCTCGCCCTGTGTTCTTGGGGCTTCACCTTCAAAGGTGTACGCGGAAAGATATTCGTCCAACTGCGCTTTGTGCTGACGATAGGCCTCTGCGAGGCCTTCGCGCATGAGGCGTTGATTGGCGGGGTATCCTTCAATCAGGACTGGAGGCACGGTCCCGGCGATTCGAAACTCGCCGAGCAACGCGTCGCAGATAGAGTCGAGCGTCCCAGTTACGCAGCGATTCAAATCGACCCTTCGAAGCCACTCTTGTTCGCCAGGTGATTGCAGTTCGGGATGTGCGAGTGCTGCATCAATCAGCGGAAGCCCCCAGTCCAGCCATCGCGTTCGAACCTCCTGCGCAGCCTTCTTCGTGAACGTGGTAATGACGATGGTCTCGGGCAGCATCCCATCCACGAACAGATGCCGGAGTGCGCGCAGAACAAGAACAGTGGTCTTTCCTGTTCCGGGCCCTGCGATGATTAGCAAAGGTGTCGCCGACCCGGTCGTAACGCAGTTCTGTTGCTCTTGGTTCAAGGGCCTCTTGAGAACGCTATCTACCAGGCGGATGAACGAATCGGGTGAAAGCATTCCTCGTAGCTCCTCTCTTCCTTGTCGATCATTGAGTGCCTGCTTGGCGCTTGGTGGCCTGACAGCGCTCGAGGCGAGACCAAGAGCGTAGTAACGGATGCAACCAACTGAACGGACCCGATGTTTGGCGTGACTTCGGTGGGCAACAACCAGCAAGCGTTGTACGAATAGGATGAAACCAGAAATTCGCGAGCGTCAACTGGCCTTTGTTGAGGTGCGCCCTGCAACGTCCTTTCTGTGCTAGTGATCAATGCGGAGGGTCGGGACGTCCGTTTTTTTCAACAGCCGCTTCTTGTAGATCGCGTCCTCGTAGTAGCGAATTTTCTCGGCCATCACCGGGTTGGGGATGCCTTCGTAGAAGACGATCTCCCGCTCGTTTGGCATCGCTTTCAGCTCCTGCGGCAGCATCAGCGCGCGGCGCTCGACCGCCTCACCGACCGTCGTGTCGCTGCTCCGCGTCACGGTCTTGCGCTTGTCGGTCGTGGTGCCGAGCATTTCCGAATAGTCCTGCGCATCCTGCTGTTCCCGCGGCGTGAACACGATCTGCAGGGCATGGTTGGTGATGATCGTGCGTGACAGCTCTTTGCCGTACACCGCATCCAGCTGCGCGAGGGACTGGATGATCGGCAGCAGGCGCAGGTTGTACCCGGCCATGTACGACACGGCTGTCGCGATGATGTCGACCTTGCCGATCGACGTGAACTCGTCCATCAGCAGCAAGCACTGGTGCTTCAGCTTCGGATCGTTCTGCGGCAGCGTCTTGGTGTTGACGTTGATCAGCTGGCTGAAGAACAGGTTCACGATCAGCCGGCTCTCGGCCAGCTTGTTCGGCTGGATGCCGACATAGATCGTCATGCGCTTCTTGCGCACGTCGTCGAGCCGGAAGTCGTCGGCGCTGGTGGCGGCATCGAGCACCGGGTTGATCCAGGCGTTCAGCGGTTCCTTGAAGCTGCCCATGATCGAGGCGAAGGTCTCCGGCGCCTGGCTGAGCAGGGTGGCAAAGGCGTTCTTGGCGTTCGCGCTCAGGAACGCGGCCTTCGACTTCTCGGCAAGGAAGGCCTTCAGCTCGGTACCGTCGCCGTTGGCCAGGCGATACAGCCGCCCCAACGTTGGGAACTGCCATTCCCCGCGGGCCATGCCGTGGGCGTAGTCGGCATCGAGGCCTTCGAACAGGTACAGGGTGAGGGCAAGGAAAGCGTTCCGCGCCTGGCTGGTCCAGAACTTGTTGCGCTCGTCGCCGTCCGGGTAAAGCATCGCGGCGATGCTCTGCAGGTCGGAAACGCGGAACGCCGGATCGCTGGAGACGTAGCTCAGCGGGTTCCAGCGGTGCGTGCGGCGGTCTTCGGCGAACGGGTTGAACAGGAAGACCTCGTGGCCGATGGATTTCCGCCAGCCGCTGGTCAGATCGAAGTTCTCCTGCTTGATGTCCAGCACCACCATGGAGTCGCGGTAGTCGAGCAGGTTGGGGATGACGATGCCGACGCCTTTGCCGGAGCGCGTGGGGGCAGCGAGGATCACGAACTGCTGCCCCGCGAGCCGGATGCGCTGGCCGTCGATCTGCCCGACAACGACGCCCTGGTCGTGATCTTTCAGCAGCCCCTTGGCCGCGAGGTCACCCTTATTCGCGAACTTGGCCTCGCCGTGCAGGGCGCGCTCCGGCGCCTGCAGCGACTTGAACAGCAGGAGCAGCCAAGCGAGCAGCGGCAGGCCGAACCCCACGCCGCCGGCCGCCTTGATCTTGCCGGCGAAGGCCTGCCAGTCGGGGTTGTCGAGCTGCTGCCAGTAGCCAAGGTAGGCCGTCCACTGGAAGGGCGTAAGGTCCTGCTGCAGCAGCACCAGCACTGCGGCGCTGGCCAGCGCCAAGCCGCCCGCGAGGGCGACGGGAAGGGTGAGGGCCGTGGCGATGAGTCGAGGCGTCCTTGCGCGCATGGTCAGCCGCCGCCCCCGTCCCCGCCGCCGGCTGCAGCGCCGTCGCCGCCCGCGCTGTCCGTGGTTCGGGCGCCCATCCGCATCGTCATCCCTTGGCTTTCCTGCATGGCCAGATCGCGGGCCTGCATCTGGCTGATGAACTGGTCGAGATCCTGCCGGTGCGCATCGGAGCGCGCGAGGCTGGCCTCGATGCTCGGCGCCGGCGTGTCGGTGCGCACCACGGCCGTGCTGAAAGCGTCCTTGTCGCGCAGGATGATCAGGTCGTCGCGATGGCGAACCAGATCGAGCTGCTCCGGCGTCTTCAGGCCCGCCATCCGGATCGCGACGGCGGCCTCGGCCACCTTCTCGTTCGGAATCGACTCGGGAAGGCGCTCGCGCAGCGCCTCATACATCCGGGCGTCGCGGTGCTCCGGCGGGATTCGCGTCAGCGGCGCGGCAGACGCCGGCTCCGCGGGCGAGCCCTTCGGCATCGGCGCGCCGGCGCGCTTGGCCGCCTCCAGCTCAGCACCCTCGGGGGCCATTGCCGGAGCCGCAGCCTTCGACGGCGCGTCGCTCGACGCGTTCTTCGAGAGCAGTGCCTGTTCGCGGGTCTGCTGCAGGGGATCGAGGGCATCGGCTTGCCGCTTGGCTGACTCGCGGGTTGCGTCCAACTCGCGCTGGATCAGCGGGGTAGCCTCCGAGCCGCCGATCTCGTCGCTTTCCCAGCGGCCGTTGGCTTGCCGCACGTAGCGGTCGCCATCGGAAGCCACGAGTTCGCCATCGCGCGTCCGGGCCTGGGCGATCGCCGGCGAGATCGGTCCGTGGGCGGCCCAGCCGTTATCGCGGTGTGCGTCGGCGAAGCGAGCGGCCATCACCGGCGCGCTCATCGCGGCGTTGGCCTCGATGACCTGCTGCGACTGCGCGTTGAGCTGCGCGGCACGCTCGGCGCTGGCTGGCTCGGTTCTCAGCGTCAGCGTCTGCCCGCGGTCGACGGTCGTCTGCAATTCGCGCTGCCATCCGCCGGTGCTGGGCTGGTACGTCCATGCGGTGTACTGCGTCCCCGGCTCGCTCCGGGCATCGCTGGCCGAGGCGGGCAAGCTGTACGGATCGCGAGGGCGATGCGGATTCCCCAGCGTCAGCTCCAGCGACGTGGTCGACGCCTTGAAGTTCAGCTCATTCGTCTGCGCGGCATCGGCCTGATGGACCTGCCACCCGTAGCGCGTGCGGTTGTTCGGATCGGGCACGACTTCACCGCGTTGCCAACCCTCACCCGGACTGTCGGGGTTGAGCGTCCAGCGACGCCCCTGGGCGTCTTTCTGGTTGTAGATGGCGCGCTCGTGCTCGGACTTCGCCAGCGCGTCAGCCCCGACGTAGCCGACCACGCCGCCGACTACACCGCCAATGATCGGGTTGCCGCGGGTGGCGCCGAGGCGGGCACCCGCCATCGCGCCGGCCACGCCGCCAGCAGCCTGAAAGCCGAAGTCGAGCATCTTTGCTTCGGCCGCCGTGGCGTTGTCTTGGGAGTAGTCCCGCGCCATGCCTCGGGCGGTCGGCACGGCTTCCGCGGCACTGACGGCGACGACGGCGACGCCAATCGCGACTCGGCCCTTCGTCAGCTCAGGCATCAGCAGATCGGCGTCGATCTCGCCGCGCTGGGAGAGAGTGCGGTAGGCGTTCGGCGGCACGTCCGCCATCGCCTGCAGACGGGGCGGCACTGGCGCGATCTTGGGGAGGTCGTCGACGAGCAACTGCTTGGCCAGCGCGGCATTTACAGGATCGACCGTGAGTCTGCCGGCCTTCGTCGCTTGATCGATCGCCAAGTTCAACTCCATGCGCCCGGCGATCTCGCGGATCGGCGGATCGCCCGGAGCGCGCACGAGGCGGGTGTCGCCGTCTCGCACGGCTTCTAGTGTGGTCGCCACTCGCGACTCGCTGCGCGTCACCATGGCCCATTCCGACTCGGCGGGCGCCATCGAGCGAAGCTCGGCGATCTGCTCGATGTGGGCGGCGCGGTACCCGGCCAGGTCCCGACCTGTCGCGATGTTCTTCGCCGCTGCGGCCTCATCGCTCAGGTTCTGCGGCACGGTGGCGTAGAGATCGCCTTCGATCAGAGCCACCTTGACCGTGTCGCGCAGGTCCTCGACGCGCTCGGCCACGCGGCGGAGCGCGGCCTCATCACCGCGCAACGCCGCGACTCCTTCTGGAGAGCGAGCAATTCGAAGCAGCTCATCATTCACAACGTCCGAGTAGGACGACACCGTCTTGCCGCGGTGTGGCGAGGCGTTCATGGCCTCGGCCATGTCTTTCTCGTACGGCAGGTAGAGGCGATTGGCAGGCGCGTCACGCGCAATCAACCCGCGCTCGGAGAGCGCCTCAAGAAGTTCGTTCTTCTTGAAGGCGTCTTTCTCGATGGCATGATGACTCTGGAACAACGTGGCCATGGCGGGGGGTCCAGTGCGCAGGGTTACGGGTTGACCAAGTCAGCCGTGTCAGCGGCGTCGTACAACCAGACGCCTCGCGTGTCGCGCGGCAACCCGAAACCAGCGTCCAGCAGTGCGTCGCGCATAGCGCGATCGCAGAACACCTGGTCGGTGTAGGGCGTGCGGAACACGTGCGCATCGCCAACCACCTCTCGCTTGAAGGTCAGCGAAGCGGCAAACGTGCTGTAGAACTTTCCATTGATGTAATCGCCGGTCTCGATCTTTAGCGTCGACGCTTCTTCGTCGAGCGCGTCCAGTACTCGCAAAACCTCGCAGAAATAATGCGGCGCCGCAGGCGATCCATCCGGCAGCGTGAAAATGCACGGCTTGAACGCGAATCCGGTGGGATCGACAGACTCGAAGACTCGCTTTAGCGCCTCGGAAACCAGCCAGTAGCCGCGGAAGGACGCGTCGAGGTCGTTGGGGTAGGTGCCCTCTTTGGGGTCGTAGCGAAGCCTCGGGACAATCTCCAGCGCCGCAAGCGTTGGGCCGAACGACGGGTGCGCAGCCGGGATGTCTTTTCGGTTCTCGAACACAACGCCGTGCCCGGGCCCGCCGCCGCGTCCATCCGGTTTCAGGATGTAGAACGCTCCCTTTTCCGGAGCGTTGGCGGATGGCGTTCTGTTCGATGCGTCTGAATGCTTCATCGCAGACATAAGGGGCCTGTGAGGCTTGCGCAGCTCAAGAAGGGCGGAAAGCGATGGACGAAACGCGACTGACTTGCGCCGGCATATCTCGCCCGAAGCGAGCGAACGGCGTCGCGCCGATCATCCTGCGCGCTGCTGAGCCGATTCCGGAAGGCGGTCGCGGCGCGTTACAGCACCTGTGCGTCCAAGAGGCAGTGGGGATGGCGGGGGGAGCCATGGCAATCCGTGCGATGGGGTGCCTTCATCTTAACCACGAGGCACGGGATGAACGTCAAGCGGCTCATCGACAGGCTTGATCAGGTGTTCGCCGTCCTCTCGGACGTTTCCGACGGCCGTCGCTACGGGATACCAGCAGAGCGACGGCATTGCTGCGGCGGTCAGCCCCTGTTCGGATGAGAGGTGATCGGGGGTCAGCCATGCCCGTGCCAGGTCGGCCGCGAGCATCACGGGTTGCCGATCATGCAGCCTGGCGAGTTCGCCTGCCGCGGCCATGGTGAGGATGGAGAAGCTCAGCATCGGTGCTCCGTTGGGCGGCACCCAGCGGTCCCAGATCCCGGCGAAGAACAGCACAGGGTCTCGCTCTGGCCGGATGTACCAAGGCTGTTTCGCTTTGCCGGTGCCGACCCACTCGTAGTAGCCGCTGGCCGGCACCAGGCAGTGGCGTCGCTCGAACGCCTGCCGGAAGGTCGGCTTCGTTGCCGCGCTCTCGAGACGAGCATTGAACGTCGCCAAGCCGGACTTCACGTCTTCGGCCCAATGCGGCACCAAGCCCCAGCGCATCCGCCCCGCCTTTGCGCCGCCGCGGCCGTCGCCAGCGATCACCCACGCCTCTTGCGTCGACGCGATGTTGTACCGGGGCACCACCGGTTCTTCCGGCACCTCCAAGACCAGCGGCTGGCTGAAGGCCCAAACCACCGCCCACGGCACCGCTTGGGTGAATCGTCCGCACATGGCCAAAGCGTAGCGGACATGAGCGCTTGAGGAAGATGCGGTGTCCGAGGCCCGTATTGGCCGTCGCGTACACTTCGTTCGTCCTCCAGGCAGAGCCCCCCATGCTGATTCTCACTCGACGCGTTGGCGAGACCCTGATGATCGCCGACAACGTGACCGTGACTGTCCTTGCTGTTCAAGGCAGCCAGGTGCGGATCGGGATCAATGCACCGAAAGACGTTCCCGTGCACCGCGAAGAGGTCGCGCAGCGCATCCGCGAAGGTCAGGCCATGGGTCGCCGAGAAGCCTAGACTCGAGAGTCAGGATACGGATGACGCACCTCGGCGTGGCTAAGCTCTCCACGCATGGGCATGAGGACGTCAGGCGAGCTTCGAGCGCCTACGACCCGTTTCGCAGCGATGGCGATTTTCCGAGCGTCCGTTTCTGGGCCATTCTTAGGCCACGGATCACTCTGCGTGCCGGCGTCCCAGTTTACCGTTTCAAAGTTCGCCAATGGACTAAGGCATCTTAGACACACGGGGCGTCGAGTGGCGGGCAGACTTTCCTCACCGACTCACCAGGCGAGAGAAAAGTGAACGATCCCCACGGTGTCTACGCATCTTTCCGCAACGACAAGATGAGGCTGCTCGCCCTTGCTTCCAGGGACGTCAGGATTGTGGCGACCCGTCTGTTAGCGCTACTGGCCCTTATGGGAGCCGGCGCGCTTCCGGCGAACCTTCCATTTCTTAAGTAGTGAACGGATTGCGCGACACACGATAGGGAGAGAACACGGCGTCTTGGGTCGCCAAGCTCAATTCTGGCAAGCCCTGAGCGAGATCGTCCTGATGCCAGTTGCACGCTGAAGGTACCCCTTTCTCGAAAGGCCTTTTGGCGCTAGCCTGTCCTCGTCCCACATTCGGGACTCCTTGTGCGCACCGCTGCCTTCACCACTGCAGCGCGTGAGTTCTTTTCCTCAAGGAGTTCCCTCATGAGCCTCATTTTCGGTCAATCCGGCCCCGATGCATCGCGCATCGTGGGCGTCGTCTGCGACTGCTGCAACGCAGAGCTCCGCGACGACATCGACATCCACGAAGTCGTCCACCTTCGCCTGCACGCGGGCTACGGCTCCGCCTGGGGCGACGGCAACACGGTCGACGTGGACCTGTGCGATGCCTGCGGACATCGAACGCTCGCGCCGTATGCGCGCGTGGTGCCGTCAGCGGAAGCGCTGCCCGGCCACGTAGCCCACGGTTTCGATCCGCGCCAGATCGGGGCAGCCCTGCTCGCATCGCCGGGGGGCCGCGTCGACCCCGTCACCGATGGATTGGCACCGACGCTCCGCACTCCCAGCGCTTGGGCGTGGATCAGCTATCAGACGCTGCGCTACTTCATCCCTGCCCGCGTACTTCTGTCGCCGCTGCTTGGAGCGTTTCGTGGCTTCTTCCAAGCGATCGAGCGTGAAGACCAGGCGCTTCGTCTCCGCTTCGGGAGGCTCTGACGATGGCCAAGAAGTCCAGGCGCGTCTCGGCGTGGGATTCCGCGTGCGCCGCGGACGGATCGACGGATGCCCCGGCGGCCATCGACGTGCTTCCGCTGTCGGTGGTACGACGAAACCTCCGTGGCATTCTCCGGCGCCCGCGCCGCATCGTCATCACGCGATCGGGGATCGCCGTGATCGTGATGCGGCCCATTGAATCCAGCGACGCGGCGTTCGACGTCACGCAGAAGGAGCGGTCATGAGCACCGGGAGCAACCCCATGGATGAAATCGAAGAGAGGGCCAAGTTCGAGGCGATGTTCCGCAAGCGGATGGAGGAGGCACGCGGCCGGGAATGGCAGCCAACGCCGCCGAAGCGCCTCTACCTCTGGGCGCCACTCAACGATCAGCCGCGCATCGCCGCCTGGTTGGATTGGAAGGACGAATTCGGAACCTTCCGCTACACGCCGGAGTGGCTCGGTGGCGAAGGCACGTATGCCCTTGACCCCCTCAACCTGCCCTTGGCGGAGACCGCCGTCGAGGTCATGGAGAACCGTGGCATCCCCGGGGTGGTCGCCGACGCGGGTCCGGACAGTTGGGGATCGGGCATCATGGCCTGGACGATACCCGGCGGCCCCGGGGACGCTTTCGAGAAGGTGTTGGAAAGCGCCGGCCGGGGCGTAGGAGCGCTGGTTGCAACGTCGGTTGAGGACCCCAGCCCGCTGTTCGCTCGCTGCACGGACCACGACGATCCCCTCGATCCGATCGAGCACGCCTGCTGGACCGTCGTCGAGGGCGTGGCGCGGGATGCGGCCATGGATGACCTCCTACGCCATCACTGCAGCGGACTGGGCGGTGCTTGTCCGAAGGCGGCGGTCGTCCTCGGCGGTCGCGAAGTGATCGCGAAGTTCCAGAACACCAAGTGGGATTACTGGGACATCCCCCGTGTCGAGGCGGCGTGCCTTGCGACGGCGCGCCACGCCGGCATCGACGTCGTCACGGCCGCCCTCGGGACCGCCAATGGCCGCAGCGTCCTGCTCGTGGATCGCTTCGATCGAAAGGACAGTAAGCCGATCCACTACCTCAGCGCTCGAAGTCTGCTGAACGCGTTTGGTGACGCCGAGATGGAGACTCTTCCACCGCAGGGTCGCGCGACCTATGCGGCGATCGTCGCAGCGGCGCGACGCATCGGCATCAAGGATGCGGGCAAAGAGATGTTCCGCCGCATGGCCTTCAACTACGCCATCGGCAATACCGACGACCATCTGCGCAATCACGGGTTCCTGTTCGACGGGGCCTGGCGGCTCGCCCCGGCTTTCGATCTGGTGGTCATCGGTGGGCGGGCCCACGAGATCGGTGTGGGAGAGGACGGGCTGCCGCGCACTCGCGAGAACGTCCTATCCAGGGTCCATGACTTCGGTCTGACACTCGCGGCGGCAACCGAACTGCTGGATCAGGCGGTCGATGCGGCGCGTGGCATGAGGGCGGAGCTCGATCGGCTGGGCTTGCCGCTGAAGCAACGGGATCAGGTGGGAAGCCGCTTGTGCAGCGAAGCGCAGGCTTGAGGACCGAAACATCGCGCCGGAGTTGTTCAGTTTCGCCACTTTGGCAAACGCAACTCGCCCCCCCTGCAGGGGGGGGGCGTTTACTGCCAAATGGCGACTTCAAGAAAAACCCGCCAGCGATGGCGGGTTTTTTGTCGGGCCTGCTCCAACCAAGAGGCGGGATTTTTTTGCCTCAGCTCCACCGCCCGTGCCGCACCGGCACCGGGCCGGTAACGCGCATCGCCGCGCCGGAAACGATCACGCGGTTCCGTCCCGCTCGCTTGGCGTCGTACAGCGCTTCGTCGGCACGCTGCAAGGCGGACTCCGGCGCCTCCGCGCCCTGGCGCCACGCAGCCGCGCCGATGCTGATCGTCACGCTGCCCGGAGGAAGACCCGGCGCGCCGGCGGCCACGGCGCTGCGCAGCGCCTCGGCGAGCAGGCCGAGCTCATCGGCGCTGCGGCCATGCACGAGCACCGCGAATTCCTCGCCGCCGTAACGGTACAGCGCGGCACGGCCGCGATCGGTGGCCGACTGCAGGGTGCGATCGAGCGCCTCGGCGATCGCCACCAGCACGCGGTCGCCTTCGAGGTGGCCGTGCTGGTCGTTGATGGCCTTGAAGTGGTCGACGTCGGCGAGCAGCACGCCAAGGCTTTCCGGCTCGGGGCGCGGCGTCGCGAGCCGCGTCAGCGCTTCGTTGAAGCGCCGACGGTTCAGCGCGCCGGTCAGTCCGTCGCGATCGCCCTGCTCGCGCAGCTGGCGGCTGGCGCGCTCCTCGAGAAGCGCATACGTGGTGACGAAGCAGATCATCAGGCCGTAGACGCTGGCGAAGCGCACCACCTCGATCGCCGGAAGCTGAGAGTTCACTACCCAGGCCACGCCGGCGCCGAACACGATCATCGCGACCATCGCCCGCCATGCGGTCAGCAGGAACACCACCACCGGCGGGAACAGGAAACCCCAGTAGTGCAGCGGCCGGCCGTGCCACCAGCCGAATGCCACGGCGAAGATGACCAGGCCGAGGATGGTGCCGAAGAACAGCGTCGCGCCGAGCCCGCGGGGCAGCAGCAGCAGGCCGGCAACGCTGGCGAGGTTGACGCCGAGCACGATCAGCGACAGCAGGGCGGTATCGGCGAGGCCCATGCGCGAATTCAGCACGGCGAGCGCCACCATCAGCAGCGACATCAGGCCGACGAGCACGAGCGCGACGCGCCAGCGCAGCAGCTCGCGCGTCTTCGCATAGCTCGATCGGTTGGCCGTCATCGGGTTTCTCCCGCAGTGCAGCACCGAGACTAGGCGCTGTTTTCAAGCGTGTTCGTCAACCCCTGCAAAAGCGTGACGCACGGCCGCAAACTCGCGCGGCGCGACAGTCAACACCTGTGTACAGCACACTCCACGCAGCCCAGAGGAGGCTTCCCATGGCCGAAAGCGACGCCGTCAACCCGCCGGATCGCGTGCCGGTTCCCGCCGATTTCGCCGCTCGCGCGCACTTCGACAGCGCGCGCTTGGCCGCGGCGCGTGCGGCTTTCGCCACGGATCCCGACGCCTGGTGGCGCCGCCTCGCGGCGCGCCTCGACTGGCAGCGCGCGCCGACGCAGACGAAGGACGTCAGCTTCCACGTCGACGATTTCCGCATCCGCTGGTACGCCGACGGTGAGTTGAACGTCGCGGCGAACTGCCTCGATCGGCATCTCGCCACGCGCGGCGAGCAGACCGCGATCCTGTGGGAGCCGGATGATCCGAACGAAGCCGCGCAGCGCATCAGCTACGTCGAACTGCACGCGCGCGTCTGCCGCATGGCGCACGCGCTGACCAACCTCGGCATCACGCGCGGCGACCGCGTCACGATCTACCTGCCGATGATCCCCGACGCCGCCGTCGCGATGCTGGCCTGCGCGCGCATCGGCGCGATCCATTCCGTCGTCTTCGCCGGCTTCGCGCCGCAGGCCGTCGCCGACCGCATCGCCGATTGCGGCACCAAGCTGGTCATCACCGCCGACGAGGGCCGACGCGGCGGCAAGCGCATTCCGCTGAAGGCGATGGTCGACGACGCGCTGCGCCTGCCGGGCACCACCACGGTCGAAACCGTGCTGGTCGTGCGCCACACCGGCGCGGCGGTGCCGATGCAGATGCCGCGCGATCGCTGGATGGACGCGATGGTCGAAGGCCAACCCGACACGCACGACGCGCCTGCGATGAATGCGGAAGACCCGCTGTTCATCCTCTACACCTCGGGTTCCACCGGAAAACCGAAAGGCGTGCTGCACACCGGCGGCGGATACCTCGCATGGGCGAGCTGGACCTTCAAGACGGTGTTCGACCATCGCGACGACGACGTGTATTTCTGCACCGCCGACGTCGGCTGGATCACCGGCCACAGCTACCTCGTCTACGGCCCGCTGGCGAACGGCGCAACGACGGTGATGTTCGAAGGCGTGCCGACCTGGCCGGACAGCGGCCGGCTGTGGGACATCGTCGACCGCCACGGCGTGACCATCCTCTACACCGCGCCGACCGCGATCCGCGCGCTGATGCGCGACGGCGACGAACCCGTACGCAAGCGATCGCGTGCGAGCCTGCGGCTGCTCGGCACGGTGGGCGAACCCATCAATCCGGAAGCCTGGCGCTGGTACCACCGCGTGGTGGGCGATGCGCGCTGCCCCGTCGTCGACACCTGGTGGCAGACCGAAACCGGCGGGCATCTGATCACCCCGCTGCCTGGCGCGATGGCGCAGAAACCCGGCTCGGCGATGCAGCCGCTGCCCGGCATCGTGGTCGGCCTCGTCGACGCCGAGGGCCGCGCGCTCGAGGGCGAGGCCAGCGGCAACCTCGTGCTGCGTGACTCATGGCCCGGGCAGATGCGCACGGTCTACCGCGACCACGCGCGGTTCATCGACACCTACTTCCGCACCTATCCCGGCTGCTACTTCACCGGCGACGGCGCGCGCCGCGACGCCGACGGCGACTACTGGATCACCGGACGCGTCGACGACGTCATCAACGTCAGCGGGCATCGCATCGGCACCGCGGAAGTGGAGAGCGCGCTGGTCGCGCACCCGGCCGTGGCCGAAGCGGCGGTGGTCGGATTTCCGCATGAGCTGAAAGGCCAGGGCATCTATGCCTTCGTGACGCTGAAAGCGGGCATCACCGGTGATGACGCGCTGCTGGCGTCGCTCAAGGTCGAGGTACGCAAGGCGATTGGCGCGATCGCGCAGCCGGATCACCTGCAGCTCGCACCGGGACTGCCGAAAACGCGCAGCGGGAAAATTATGCGGCGCATTCTCCGCAAGATCGCCGAAGCCGGCGAAGACGCGCCGAGCGCGGAGAGCCTGGGGGACATCAGCACGCTGGCGGATCCGGCGGTGGTGCAGCACCTAGTGGCGCAGCGGCGGCGGTAAGGGTTCGCCATGACCAGCGTTGCGCCGCCTGCGGGGCCGAAGGCTTGAGCGAACGCCTAAGCCTTGTTGCTGGGCCACGCAATCTGAACCCTGCGGTGCTTCATGACGCAATCGCGCAGGTACACGTTGATCAAGCTCTGGTAAGGCACGCCGGCCTCGCTTGCCATGCCCTTGAAGTCATCGACGACGTCCTAGGAAAGGCGCATCGAGACAGGCTTCTTGAGCTTGGCCGCGTAAGGGTTCTTGCGCGACTTGAGTTTGGAAAGATCGTATTCGGCTTTCATGGCTGTCAGTGCCCGTAGAAGGTACTTTCTTGCTTCGTGGCCTTGCGCGCCGAAATGATGCGAACAATCCCGCCGCCTTCGCGCTCGCAGTGGCGCACGAGGAGAAGATGAGCGCCGCCGCTCATGCCAAGCATGACGAAGCGCACTCCCTACCCGCTACTGCGCGACCGGGTCCAAGGGCCACGGCATCGATTTCGTTGCCAGCGCCTTCATCACTACCGGCGAGGCGCCGCAATCACCCCATCGGATCGATCACAAACCCGCTGCCCAAGCGCTCGCGGATCTCGGCGAGTCGCCGCCGGCTGATCGGGACGCGCTCGCCGCCGCGCAGTTCGCAGGCCCAGCCTTTCGCGCTTTTCGACACCCGGCGCAGGTGCGCGACGGCGATCCAGTGCGAGCGGTGGACGCGCGCGCCGGCGTCGGGCAGCGCGGCTTCCACTTCGGCGAGGCTGCCGAGCACGGTCGCGCGGCCCAGCGTCGTGCGCACCTGCAGGTAGTGCAGGTCGGCGTCGATGCGCACGAGGTCGCGGCCGATGGCGGCCGGCAAGCGGGCGAAGAATGCGGTGGCGGCGGCGCTGGCGTCGATGCGGTTCGGGATGGTTGGCGCCACCTCGGCATCGACGACGGTTGGTGCCAGCGCTGCCGGCGCGTCGATGACCGTCGGCGCCAGCGGCACCAAGTTCAGCAGCGCCCAGCTCACCAGGTAACTCGGCGCCAGCGACAGCCATTCGGCCGCAAGGGCCACGACGCCGCCGGCGGCTTCCCACTGGTCGAGCACGTCGTCGGGCGCGCCCTCGGGCGGCATCGGGAACAGGCGCTCGAAGCCCAGCGCCAGCGGCGCGAACGCCAAGCTGCCGAGCACGCCGCCGACGAGCAGCCGCGTCCACGCCGGCGCATCGCGCAGCACGGTCACGCGAGACGCGGCGCGGGTGGCGACGATCGCCAGCGCCAGCCCCACGCCGATATGCGCCGTCCACACCGCCCAGGCGGCGAACCACGGCAGCGCGCGCGTCGGTTCGGGTTCGAGCTGGGCGAACAGCAAGGCCAGCACGATCACGACCAGCGGCCAGATTCGGGCGTAACGAAGGGTCATGGCCGCACTGTAATCGCGCCGTCCGTGCAGCCGATGTGCCGTTCGTGCAGAGGCCGCGCCAGCCTCACCCCGGCGGCGCACGGGCTTGGGCAGCGTGTCGGCACCGCGCACCCCGACGCGGACTGACCGGAGACCCGCTATGCCCCGTTCCTTCTCGATCCGCCCCATCGCGTTGACGCTGGCCCTCGCGGCCGTGCCCGCTGCCCACGCCAACGACGACGGCCTGTACGCCACCGCCTTCGCTGGCCTCGCCAACCAGTCCGACCAGACGCTGGCCTTCAGCGGCGTCGGCGCCCAGCAATCCCGCGATGTCGGGCTGGACAGCGGCCTTGCCACCGGCGGCGCTATCGGCTGGGCGTTCGGCAACGGCTGGCGCGTCGAGGGCGAGTTCGTCTACCAGAGCGTCGGGGCCGACGCGCCCGGCTTCACCCTGCCCGGCCCGCAGGGCGCCGGCGACAACTTCGCCTCGACCCATTTCGCGGTGAACGTGCTCTACGACGTCGACCTGTTCGGCAGCGAACGCGCCAAGACCTACATCGGCCTCGGCTATGCGCGCCTGACCGAGGTCGACATCGACATCGGCACCAGCTCGTACAGCGACGACGGCGACGGCTGGCAGCTGCTGTTCGGCGCGCGCTACGACCTCGGCGAGCGCTGGTTCATGGACGCCGGGGTGCGCTGGCTGGACGCCGGCACGGTGACGCTCGACGCCGAAACCGGCAGCGGCCGCATCGAATCCGACTACGCGCCGTGGGCGGTGACGGTGGGGCTGGGCTGGCGGTTCTGAGCCGGCCGCCGAGGCGTCGCCGGCACTGGAAACCGCGGGCCGGCGGGCGCAGGCTGATCCGGCCCGCGCCCTGCGCGATCCCCCGGAGAACGCCATGCCGCACCACGCCCCGCCCGTCGGCGCCCCCTGCTGGTTCGAGCTGTCGAGCACCGACCCTGCGCGTTCGCAGGCCTTCCTGCACGCAGTGTTCGGCTGGGAGGCCGAATCGATGGACGTCGGCGACGCCGGCTCCTATGCCTTTCTGCGCAATGCGAACGGCACCGTCGGCGCGGTCGGCGGCATGCCGCCCGGCACCGAGGGCGCGCCGTCGTACTGGGGCGTGTATTTCGCCAGCGCGAACGTCGATGCCAGCGTCGCGGCCGCCGCATCGGCCGGCGCGAGCCCGTTCGGCGAACCCTTCGACGTGCCGGGCCACGGCCGCGGCGCGGTGCTCGCCGATCCCGGTGGCGCGATGTTCAACGTCTGGCAGTCGGCGGCAATGGACAGCGGCGACTTCACGATGTTCGAGAACTTCAGCGTGGGCTGGGTCGAGCTTGCGACGCGCGATGTCGATCGCGCGAAGCGCTTCTACGGCGACCTGCACGGCTGGACGTTCAGCGAATCGACCAACGCGCCGCCCGGCACCCGCTACGCCGAGTACGCGGTGGGCGGCACGCGCTACGGCGGCCTGCTGCAGATGACGGCGGAATGGGGCGACCTGCCCGAGCACTGGTCGCTTTATGTGATCGTGCCGGATCTCGACGTCGCCCTCTCGGCCATTGATGTCGCCGGTGGCCGCATCACCGTGCCGGCCTTCGACGCGCCGGGCGTGGGGCGCATCGCCCGCATCGATGATCCGACCGGCGCCGGCCTGTACCTGGTCGAGCTCGCGGCCTAGGCCGCCGCGCGGCTGGCGTTGATCGCGGCGAGGCGCTGCTGCAGGAACGCCACCAGTTCGCCGGCGGTCGCTCCGCCGCGCGTCATCGCGAAGGCGTGCTCGTCGTCACGATGGCGGTCGAGCCACAGCCCGCCGTCGGCATGCGGCGCGGGCCGCGTCGCGCCGAGCCACAGCGCGGTGTCGGCGCCCTGCTCGGGCGTGCGCAGCAGCGACTGCATCGCGCGGCGGAAGCCGGGCAGCGACGAGCGCACGCCGTCGGTGTCGACCCAGCCGGGGTGCATCACCAGCGCCTTCGGGCCGTTGGCCTCGGCGTTCCACGCCCGCGTCAGCTCGATCTGCGCGCGCTTGTGCTGCGCGTAGGCCATGAAGCCGTCGTGCGAGGCCGCGTCGCGTGATTCCAGCGCCTCAAGGTCGAGCTTGGCGCCGTAGGCGCCGCCGGAGCTCATCGAAACGATCAGTGAGCGCGCGTCGAGCGAGCCGCCGGCGCGCAGCGCTTCGGTCATCGCGAACGGCGCCAGCAGGTTGGTGGCGAAGCTGGTTTCGACCCACTCCGGCGTGCGCTGGAACTCGTGCAGCATCACCCCGACGTTGTGCACCAGCACGTCGATGCGGCCGGCGCGGCTGGCGCGCGCCGCGGCGGCCCGGACGCCCGCTACCGACGACAGATCGACCTGCATCGCGTGCAGGCGCGGCGCCTTGGCATGCGCGTCGCTGCGCAGCGCCACGAGCTTCGCGTTGTCGCGGCCCAGCGCCCACACCTCCGCCCCGGCAGCGAGCGCGCCGAGCGTGATCGCGCGACCGATGCCGCCGGTCGCGCCCGTCACCCACCAGCGCTGGCCGCGCAGGTCCAGCGGCGGCGCCGGCACGGCCGCCACGCGACGCCGGAAGCCGATCGTCGAGAACGGCACGGCGAAGCGCGTGTAGAAGGCGAGGGCAGCGAGGGACTTCAACATGGGAAAATGATCGCGCGCCCGGCGCCGAGACGCGGTGAGCGCAGCGACAGCGCGATGTGATGACGAGGCCCGCCATGCCCACCCTGTACGACAAGCTGCAGCGCAAGGCGCACGCGCGCCTGCTGATCCTCGACCTCCCCGGCGAACTCGCCGCCGCGCTCGCCGCGCCGGACGGGGCACACGTCGACGACCGGTGCGCACGGGGCGCGGTCTACGACTTCGGCCTTGCCTTCGTGACGACGCTGGCCGGGGTCGAAGCCGCCGCGGCGACGCTGTCGGCGGCGGTGCCCGACGACGGGCTGGTCTGGCTCGCCTACCCGAAAGCCAGCAGCCGCCGGCACCGCTGCGAATTCAACCGCGATACCGGCTGGGCGGCGCTCGGTGCGCTCGGCTACGAGCCGGTGCGGCAGGTCGCCCTCGATGACGACTGGAGCGCGCTGCGCTTCCGCCGCGTCGAGCACATCGGCGCGATGACGCGGAATCCCGACGGCGCGCTCACCGCCGCCGGTCGCGCCAAGGCCGAAGCTGGGCGCGCGAAGCCCGCCGGCCGTCGGGTCCCGCGGGCGTAGACTCCGGCCTTACTCCCCGCAATGCCCCGGATGAACCCCATGGACAGCCGCGAACCCGCACCGGCCTCTGGCCCGAACGCCGCGCACACACCAGCCACGCTCAGCGCGACGCTCGCCACCCTGCGCAGCGCGTGGCTGAAGCAGCGGCCGGACCGCGCGCAGCGCATGGACGACCTCGCGCGATTGACCGATGCGATCAAGGCGAAGCGCGAAGCCATCGTCGAAGCCATCAACGCCGATTTCGGCCGCCGCTCGACGGTCGAAACGCTGGCCGCCGACGTGATGGTGACGCTGGAAGAGATCAAGCACGTCCGCAAGCACCTCAAGGGCTGGATGAAGCCGAAGCGCGCGCCGGTCAACGCGCTGTTCCTGCCGGCGCGCGGCGAGATCCGCTACCTGCCGCTCGGCGTGGTCGGCATCGTCGCGCCGTGGAACTACCCGTTCCAGCTCGCGATCATCCCGCTGGTCGACGCGATCGCCGCCGGCAACCACGTGATGCTGAAACCCTCCGAGTTCACGCCGCGCACCAGCGCGCTGATCCGCGAACTCTGCGCTGAGGTTTTCCCCGCCGACCGCGTGGCGGTGATCGAAGGCGATGCGCAGGTGGGCGCCGCGTTCACCGCACTCCCGTTCGACCACCTGCTGTTCACCGGCAGCACCGCCGTGGGCCGCAAGGTTGCCGCGGTCGCCGCACCGAACCTCGTACCGGTCACGCTGGAGCTGGGCGGCAAATCCCCCGCGCTGATCGCGCCGGATTTCGACATCGCGCACGCGGCCGAGCGCATCGCCACCGGCAAGCTTTTCAACGCCGGCCAGACCTGCGTGGCGCCGGACTACGTGCTGGTGCCGGAAGCGCGCAAGGACGAATTCGTCGGCGCCTATCTCGCGGCCGTGGCGAAGCGCCACCCGCAGCTCGCCGGCAATGCCGACGTCACCTGCGTGATCAATCCGAAGCAGGCCGGACGTCTCCGCGAATGGCTCGACGACGCGAAGCAGCGCGGCGTCGCCGTGCGCCAGCACGCGCCTGACGACGGCACGCAGGCACCCGGCGAGATCGTGCCGCCGACCGTGCTGATCGACCCGCCGGACGACGCGCGCGTGATGCGGGAGGAGATCTTCGGCCCGCTGCTGCCGGTGAAGGGCTACCGCACGCACGACGACGCCATCGCCTACATCCTCGGCCGTGATCGCCCGCTCGCGTTCTACCCGTTCGATCGCGACCGCGAGCGCCTCGAGCGCACGCTCGACACCGTCGTCGCCGGCAGCGTCTGCGTCAACGACACCCTGATCCAGTTCGGCCAGCACGAGCTGCCGATCGGCGGCGTCGGCGCCTCCGGCATGGGCCACTACCACGGCCACCAGGGCTTCCTGACCTTCAGCAAAGCGATGCCGGTGATGCGGCAGGCGCGCGTGAACGGGATGGGGCTGTTCGACCCGCCGTACTCGAACCTGATCAAGCGGGTGCTGGATTTCCTGACGCGATAGCCGTCACTTCGCCTGCCCAGGCGAACGGCGGTCGCGATGGCTGGCCCTCAGTTCAACACCGTGTCCGTCGAGACGACTTCGACGTCGCTCATTGTCCTGAGATAGGACTCCAGCCAGATCTTGTGCGTCGCTCCAACGATGACGAGGACGCGCCCGCCAGGAGCACGTGCGCTCGCCTCGCGGATGTTCGCCGCCATTCTCAGATTGCGCGCCTCCCAAGCGGCGACTCGCTTGCGACCCACGTCCCCCTCGGTGGGATCCTTCATCGCGCCCATCCATTCCAGCTCCGACAAACGACGCTCGATGCGATCATCGTTGAGCATTCGATAGGCTTGGAGCGTGCGTTCGGGCGTGGTCATCTGGGCAACGGAGCCCCTTTCTTTCGAAGCGGGATCTGCGTTGACTCGTTCGACGATTGCCGGAAACACCTTCTGATAGAACAGGTCAGCTTCCTCGGGGGTGAATACGCGCTCCTCCTGCGAGTCCATCGGATGGATGCGCTGATGCCCGAGGCGAACGGCGAGGCGAGCAGCGATCAGCACGTTCTCGTTCGGCTCTCGACCCAGCTCATCCAGCAGCGCCGCCAAGCGAGGTGACACGCCATCGCCAGCAACGCGCTCGGCAGCAGGCAGATGCCACCACTGCACCAACGCGGAAACCGGATCGCCCGAGGCGGCGAGGAGAGCGACGGAGCGGCGCCGATCCGCGGGCGACGGAGAGTGGCCAACCGTCGACAGGTGGCGTCGACGCTCGGCTTCCGCCTGCGGCATGTCCATGTCGAGCGAAAGACCGGCGATCGTCGACATCAGGATGGCACGCCCCGAGTACGTGGCAGCCACCTCGGGGTAGACCGATCGATACGCCCACGTTTTGGTCGTGGTCGCGCCATCCATCGCTTCAATGGTGATGAGGTCGGGCGAAAAGGCCGCAAGTCGATCCATCAACGGGTCAAGTACCGCGGCATCCCAAGCCTCGTCAGCGGCACTGAGATGCGCCGTTCCAAGCACCATCACTTGGGTCGGGTTCGGGACCGCGTCGCGATACTCGGAAGGGCTGAAATCCTTCGCGAACACGGCGGAATGGCATCCGATCGCCGCGAGGCACAGCGGCAAGACGACTCGAACAAGGTTCATGGGCGCGGTCTTCCGGAATCGAACGGTTGATGCAATGGGGGTTGACGGCGGGAACGCGGTGTCCGCGAGCGAAGCGTTCTCTTCGACGTGGCGCGCGCACGCTCTGCGACCAGAGCGAGCGTGCTACCGCGCTGGATTTGCCCCCAGTGCTGGAGGTCACTGTGCCCCTCAGGTCGCGGAGCCGGAGGGCGTGGGCGCGTCCGGCATGGGCCACGACCACGGCCACCAGCGCTTCCTGACCTTCAGCAAAGCAATGCCGGTGATGCGGCAGGCGCGCGTGAACGGGATGGGGCTGTTCGATCCGCCGCATTCGAACCTGATCAAGCGGCTGCTGGATTTCCTGACGAAGTGAACCCCTCGGCGGCGGCGCTGGCGCGGCTCGGTTACGTTGTATTACATTGCAGCGATCCTCCCCGGGAGCCCGTTATGACCGTCACCAGCATCCGCTTGCAGCCCGACGTCGAAAACGGCCTCGACGCCGTGACCGAGAAGCTGCAGCGCAGCCGCAACTGGGTGATCAACGAGGCCGTCCGCGAATACATCGCGAAGCAGTCGCTCGAGGACCAGCGCTGGGCGGACACGCTGGAAGCGCTGGAAGACGTGACCGCGGGCCGCGTTGTTTCCGGCGAAGCCATCGATGCATGGCTCGCCTCCTGGGGCACCGAGAACGAGCTTCCGATGCCGAAGCCCGGCGAATGAAGCTGGTCCTGGCGGGTGCGGCGTCGCGCGACCTTTCAAGGCTCCGTGACTTCATCGCGGTGCACGATCCTGTCGGGGCCTCGCGCATCGCGTCCGACCTCCGCGCGCGCATCGCGCACCTGAAAACGTTTCCCGACATGGGGCTGGGCGTTTCCGGGGCTCCGGCGTCTCTCCCGCTCCGCGAATTCACGTTCGGCGATTACGTCGTGCGCTACGTGCGGCTCGAGACGTCGCTGGTCGTCCTGCGGGTCTGGCACCACCGCGAAGAGCGTCGCTAGCACGTTCTGCGACTTGTCCAGCGCGGGAACGGCCCCCATCCTCCACGAATGGACACGACCACCAATCCCCTGCTCTCCCCGGCGCTTCTGCCGGAGTTCCCCGCGATCCAGCCGGCACACGTGGTGCCCGCCGTCGAGGCGGTGATCGCCGATTACCTCGATGCCGTCGAGCGCCTCGTCGCTGATCCTGCCGCGCGCGATTTCGATTCACTCGTCGCGCCGCTGGAGCAGCTCGACGAAAAGCTCACGCGCACCTGGTCGCCGGTGTCGCACCTGCACGGGGTGAAGGACTCGCCCGAGCTGCGCGAGGTGTATTCGGAAGCGGACGAGCTCATCACCGAATTCACCACCGAGCTGGGCCAGCACCGCGACCTGTACGAAGCGATGCAGGCCGTGCGCGACGGTGCTGGTTTCGCGTCGCTCGATCGCGCGCAGCGCACGCTCGTCGAGGACAGCCTGCGCGGCTTTCGCAACTCCGGCGTAGCCCTGGCGGAACCGGCGCGCACGCGCTTCCGCGAGATCCAGACCGAACTGTCGAAGCTCGACACCGCCTTCGAGGAGGCGGTGCTCGATGCCTCGGAAGCGTGGGCGCTGCCGCTCGACGAGGCGCAGCTCGCCGGCCTGCCGCCTTCCGCGCGCGATCTTCTCGCAGGCCAGGCGAAGGCGAAGGGCAAGGACGGCTTCCTCGCCACGTTGAAGGGCCCGGTGGTGCAGGCGCTGCTCACCTACGCCGACGACCGCGCGCTGCGCGAGACGGTCTACACCGCGTACAACACCCGCGCCTCCGATCAGGGCCCGCATGCGGGGCAGTTCGACAACAGCGAGCGCATCGCGCAGATCCTCGCGCTGCGCCATGAATCGGCCCGGCTGCTTGGCTTCCCGAGCGCAGCGCACGAGTCGCTCGAGGACAAGATGGCCGGCACGCTGGAGCGCGTGCTCGCCTTCCTGCGCGAACTGGCGGCGAAAGCTCGGCCGGTGGCCCAGCGCGAACTTGACGGGCTGCGGGCGTTCGCCTCGGCCGAGTTGAATCTCCCCGACCTGCAACCCTGGGACGTGGCGTATGCGAGCGAGAAGCTGCGCGTTGCGCGCTACGCCTTCGAAGAAGAGCAGCTCAAGCCCTATTTCTCGCAGCAGAAAGTGCTGGACGGCGTGCTCGCCATCGCCACCGACGTGTTCGGCGTGCGCTTCGCCGAGCGCCACGACATCAGCACGTGGCATCCCGACGTGCAGTACTTCGACGTGATTGATGCCGACGGCGCGGTGCGCGCCGGCGTCTACTTCGACCACTACGCGCGCGAGGGCAAGCGCGGCGGCGCGTGGATGGACGTGTGCCGCACGCGGCTCAGCTTGACCGGGCAGATCCCCGTGGCCTACCTGACCTGCAACGCTGCGCCGCCGGCGGAAGGCCGCCCAAGCCTGCTGACGCACGATGACGTCATCACCGTCTTCCACGAATTCGGCCACGGCCTGCATCACCTGCTCACCGAGATCGGCTGGCCGGCGGTGTCGGGCATCAACGGCGTGGAGTGGGACGCCGTGGAGCTGCCGAGCCAGTTCATGGAGAACTTCGGCTGGAAGCGCGAGGCGCTCGACCGCTTTGCGCGGCACTGGCAGACCGGTGAAGCGCTGCCGGATGAGCTGTTCGCGAAGATGATCGCGGCGCGGCACTTCCACGCGGGGCTGTTCCTCGTGCGCCAGTTGGAGTTCGCGCTGTACGACTTCCGCCTGCACCTCGAGTACGACCCGCTGCGCGGCCCACGCACGCTCGAGATCCTCGACGACGTCCGCCGCGAGGTCGCCGTGCTCACGCCGCCGGCCTGGCAGCGCTTCCCGCATGCGTTCACGCACATCTTCGCGGGCGGCTACGCGGCGGGCTACTACAGCTACCTGTGGGCGGAAGTGCTGAGCGCCGACGCGTTCGGCGCCTTCGAGGAAGCCGCTGCGGCTGCAGGCAGCGTGTTCGACGCGGCCACCGGCGCGCGCTACCGCCGCGAGATCCTCGCCGTCGGCGGCTCGCGCCCGGCGCTGGAAAGCTTCATCGCCTTCCGCGGCCGCGAGCCGGACCCGATGGCCCTGCTGCGGAGTTACGGGCTGGCCGCATGAGCGCGGACATCCGCATCGTCGGCTGGTCGCCGGAACGCCAGCCGGACTTCTACCGGCTCAACGCCGAGTGGTTGACGAAGTACTACAGCATCGAGCCCTTCGACCACGAGGTGCTGTCGAACCCGCAGCAGCACATCATCGACCCGGGCGGCACGATCCTGTTCGCGATGCGCGGCGATGAGGTCGCCGGCACCTGCGCGCTGATGCTCGATGCGCCGGGCGTTTACGAGCTCACCAAGATGGCGGTCACCGAGCGCCACCAGGGCCTCGGGCTCGGACGGACGCTGGTGGAAGCCATCATTGCCGAGTTCCGGCAGCGCGGCGGCGCGCAGCTCTTCCTTGAAACGCAGGGCAAGCTGCAAGCAGCGCTGGCGCTGTACGAGAAGGTCGGCTTCGAGCGCCAGCCCGGCACCAAGCCGGGCAGCCACTACGCGCGGGCCGACGTCTACATGATCTGGCGCGCCCGTTCGACGCGCGGCCTCCCGCCGCTGGACGCCTAGCGTTCCGCCGCGTTCGCCGTGTCACGCGGCGGATCAACCACCCGCGCCGCAGCCACCGCCGCATCGAGCCGCACTTCGCGCACCGCCGCGCGCGCGAGCAGGTGCGCGCCGACGGGCAGTGTGGCGAGCAGCACGCCGACGATCAGCGCGAGTCGTACGGTCCACGCGCTGTCGTTGGCCCACAGCGCGGCGCCCGCGCCGATCAGCACCAGCGCGAAGGTGGCGGCCTTGGTCGCGGCGTGCTGGCGGGAGAGCGCGTCGGGCAACCGAAGCACGCCCCAGGCCGCGATCACCAGCAGCAGCGCGCCAAGCGCCATGACGCTGACGGCGATCCATGCAACAGCGGTGAGGGTTGGCGCGCTCATGCCTCGTCTCCGTCGTCGCTGCCGCGGTCGATCAAGCGTGCCCAGCCGAGGGTCGCGATGAAGCCAACCAGCGCCAGCCCGATCGCGACGTCGAGAAACACCGTGCGTCCAGTCGCGAGGGCGTCGGCGATGCAGGCGGCGATCGCGGCGGCCAGCAGCACGTCGAGCGCGACGACGCGGTCGGCCTGACGCGGCCCGCGCAGTAGGCGCACGGCGGCCAGCAGTACGGCGATGAAAGCCGCCGCGGCGAGCAGCAGTGCAAGCAGTGAAGCGCTCATGGCGCGTCCGTCCCGAACCAGGCGATGAGCGCCGGCTCGAAGTCGCGGCGCAGCCCGATCACCACGGCTTCCGCGCTGCGCTCATCGAGCAGATGCAGCACCAGCGCGTGCGCGCCGGCGTCGACATCGACGACCGAGGTGCCCGGTGTCAGCGAGACGAGACAAGCGAGGGCCGCCATGCCCTGCGGCGACATCGGCGCCACCGGTACGCGGATGAAGCCGGTGGCCGGTGCGTTGCCGCGGGGTCCGGCGCGAACGATCAGCCACGCCGTCTGCACGCCGGCCACGACCAGCGCGCGCACGAAGCGCCACGCGAGCAGCGCGGTGGCCGCGGCGCGATGCATCGCCGGCAAGCGAACCCGCGGCGCCGTCATGGCGTCGCCCCCAGCCCGACCGCCATCGCCTGCGTGTACTGCACGAACGCCTGCGGCGCAACGCCGATCGCCACGGTGATGCCGGCCAGCAGCAGGCAGGCCGCCCACGCTCGCGGATGCGTCGCGCGCGATGGGCGCCAACCTTCGATCGGATGCGGTTTCCAGAAGCCTTCCATCCACAGCTTCATCATCGAGTACAGCGTCAGCACGCTGACGCCGAACACCGCGACGGCCCACGCGACCTGCCCGTCCGCCAGCGCGGCGCGCAGCACCATCCACTTCGCCCAGAAGCCGGACAGCGGCGGAATGCCGACGAGGGCGAGCGCCGGCAGTGCGAACAGCAGCGCGAGCGCCGGGCGCGCTTTGTACAGACCACCGATCTGCCGCAGGTCGAAACTGCCGGCACTCGCGGCCATCAGGCCGGCGATCAGAAACAGATTCGTCTTCGCGATCATGTCGTGCAGGGTGTAGAACAGCGCCGCCGACGAGCCCGCCTCGCCGCCGATCGCGATGGCAAGCAGCACGTAGCCGACCTGCGACACGATGTGGAAGGCGAGGATGCGCCGCAGGTCCCAGTGGTAGGCCGCACCCAGCGCACCCACGAGCATCGTCGCCACCGCAACCCAGCCGAGCGCGGCGACCAGCGCATCGGGTGCGGGCGCGAACGCATCGCCGAAGGTGCGCAGCACCGCGTACACGCCGACCTTCGTCAGCAGCCCGCCGAACAGCGCGAGCAGCGGCGTGGGCAGCGTGTGGTACGAGGCCGGCAGCCACGCGAACAGCGGCACCGCGGCGGCCTTGAACAGGAAGGCGACGGTGAGCGCGCCGACCAGCACCAGCGCGGTGCCGTCCGGCAGGCGCTGCAGCGCGGCGCCGATCGCGTCGAACTGCAGTTGCCCGGTGGCGGCGTACAGCGCGCCGACCGCAGCGAGCAACATCAGCGTGCCGAATAGGTTCAGCGCGAGGTATTTGAACGCGGCATCGAGCTGGTCGGTGCGCTGCCCCAGCGCCAGCAGGCCGAGGGCCGAGATCAGCGACACCTCGAACCACACGTACAGGTTGAACAGATCGGCCGTGCTGAACGCGCCGACCACGCCGGCCAGGACCCCGTGCACCAGCGGGCGACGCATCGGGTGTGCGGGCGCGGCGTCGGCGCCGCTGTTGCCGTACAGCATCGTCGCCGCACCGATCACCGCCGCCGCGAGGATCATCGCGGCACCCAGGCGATCAACGCGGAACAGGATGCCAAACGGCGAATCCCAGTCGCCGAACGCCACGCTCACCGCGTCACCCTCGACGACCGCACCCAACGTGCCCACCGCAATCAGCAGCAGCGCGATCGCGCCGACGGTGCTGATGCCGCGCTGCAGCGAGGGTCGCGCGAACGCGGCCGCGCACAGCGTGGCGGTGAGTAGCGGCACCGCGGCCGGCAGCACGGCCCACAGGCTCATGGCGTGCGCCCGATGTCGACGTCGCGCGCGGGCAGCGGCGGCTTGATCGCTTCGATTGGCGGCGGCTCGGCGGCGCGCAGCGCCAGCGCGTCCTCGCTGCCGGTGCGGCGCAGCAGCGTCACGACCAGCACGAAGGCGTAGCACATCAGCGCGAAGCCGATGACCACCGCGGTCAGCATCAGCGCCTGCGGTACCGGATTCGCGGCGTCACCGAGCGCGCGCTGGCCGGCCGCGACGATCGCTGGCTGCGCCGAGCCGACGCGCCCGGCGGCGAGCAGCAGCAGGTTCACGCCGCTGCCGAGCAGGGCCAGCCCCACGACGATCCGCAGCAGGTCGCGCGACAGCGCGAGGTACAGCCCCGCGGCGAAGCAGGCCCACATCGCGACGATCAGCGCTAGGCTCACGGCGTGGCCTCGTCGACGCGCGGCCCGATGTCAGCATCGATCAACGCCAGTGCATACGCGCCGAGCGCGCCCCACACCGCGAGCAGCACGCCGAGGTCGAACAGCAGCACCGTCGACAGCGGCCATGGGCCGAGATCGACCCACTGGTGCGTCATGAACGGCTGGCCGAGCGCGAGCGCCGGCAAGCCAGCGAGCACCGTCAGCAGCACGCCCAGTGCCGCGAGCGCGGTCGGCGAACCCAGCGGCAGTCGACGCCGCGCCGCATCGCGGCCGTGCACGACGGCCCACAGCGTCGTCGCCGTCACCGCCAGCAGCCCGCCGACGAAGCCGCCGCCGGGCTCATCGTGGCCGCGCAGCAGCGCGAGCGCGGCGACGCCGAGGATCAGCGCGTACAGCCACGGCGCGACGACGTCGAGCATCACCCGCCGCGTTGCGCCCTCAGCGGGGCGCTGTGGCAGGCGCTCGAGCAGGGCCGCGGCGGCGAGGAAGGACAGCAGCACGACGAAACTCTCCACCAGCGTGTCGATGGCGCGGAAGTCGACCAGGATCACGTTGACGACGTTGTGCCCATGCGCGGCCGGCACGCTGTTCTCGCCGTACCAGCGCGTCAGCGTGTCGTCGAAGGGCACGGCGACGGCGACCAGCAGCAGCGCCGTCATCGCGGTCGCGAACAGCGCCGACAGCAGCAGCGACCCCGGCCGCCAGCGCGGCTCCTGCACGCGCTCGAGTCGCGCGCGGCGGAAGGCCAGCAGCAGCGCGGCGATGACGATGACGAACACCGTTTCCACGGCGAACTGCGTCAGCGCGACGTCGGGCGCGCCGCTGGCGACGAACAGCAGCGCGCTGCCGTAGCCCACCAGCCCGACGCCCATCATCAGCGCCATGCGCTCGCGCAGCAGCGCCGCCGAGAGCGCGCCGAGCACGATCAGCGCGCAGGCGCCGAGCGGGCCGGCGCGGCCGTCGAAGGTCGGCATCGCCATCGATGGCAAACCCGCGGCCATCAGACCAACCACCGCCAGCGTCATCGCGCCCGCGCACAGCGCCATGTAGCCGGGCAGCGCGCCGTGCTGCAGGCGTCGCGTGAGTGCGGCGGCGGCGCGCGGCAGGTTGCCGAGCAGCTTGTCGTAGTAGCTGGCCGAGCTGTAGCGCAGCAGCCGGCCCATCGGTCGCTGCAAACGCCGATGCAGCGGGTCCCAGTAGCGATACACCAGCGCGCCGATGCCGAGCGTCACGCCCAGCGACGCGGCCACGTGCTTCAGATCGAGCGCGGCGAGGCTCGTCAACCGCACGTGCACCGGATCGGTGCCCGGCATCATCGCGAACGACGCCGCATCGAGCAGCGATTCGGCATACACCGGCGCGATGCCGAGCAGCAGCCCGCACAGCGCCAGTACCAGCGGCGGCAGCAGCAGCGACGGCCCGACCTCATGCGCGTTCGATGGTGTGACGCCCGCGCGCGGCGCGCTCCAGAACACGCGCACCGCAGCCACACCGGCCACCGCGACCGCAATCGCGCCGAAAATCGTGTTCGCGCCCTTGATGACGCCGAGCAGATCGACGGCACCTTTCGCTTCGTAAATGACGTCCTTCGCGACGTAGCCGAAGGACATGGGCAGGCCGGCCATCGACAGGCCAGCGAGCGCGGCGATCAGCGCCGTCCACGGCATCGCGCGGCGCAGGCCGCCGAGCTCGTCGATGATCCGCGTGCCGGTGCCGTGGTCGATGTTGCCGGCGACGAAGAACAGCGGCGCCTTGTACAGCGCGTGCGCCAGCAGCAGCGCGCCCACCGCGGCGGCGGCACCTTCGCCGCGCAGCCCGACCAGCATCACCAGCGTGCCGAGCGTCGCCACCGTCGACCACGCGAGGATGCGTTTCAGATCGCGCTCGCGCAGGGCCAGCAGCATGCCCCACACCGCGGTAATCGAACCGCTGGCGAGCAGCACGCTGCTCCACAGCGGCCAGCCGCCGAAGCCGGGATCGAAGCGGCCGAGCAGGTACACGCCGAGCTTCACCATCGTCGCCGAGTGCAGGTAGGCCGACACCGGCGTCGGGGCCGACATCGCGTTCGGCAGCCAGAAGTGGAACGGCCACTGCGCGCTCTTGGTGAATGCGCCGACGATCACCAGCAGCATCGCCACGGTGAGCGCGGTGGTCGGCTCCGTCGACGGCAGGCGCTCGACGATCGTGGAGATCGACGAGGTGCCCATCGTCATCGCCAGCGTCGTGAACCCGGCGAGCATCGCCAGGCCGCCGCCGCCGGTGACCAGCATCGCCTGCTGCGCGGCGCGTCGGCTCGAGCCGCGCTCGTGCTCGAAGCCCACCAGCATGAAGGACAGCACGCTGGTGATTTCCCACGCCATGAACAGCACGAACAGGTCGTCGGCGGTGACCGCGACCAGCATCGCCAGCATGAACAGGCTGAGCAGCGCGTACAGCCGGCGCTGCCCGGGGTGGCCATGCATGTAGCCACCGGCATAGATGAACACCGCGCTGCCGATGCCGGTGATCATCAGCAGCATCAGCGCCGAGAGCCCGTCGATGCGGAAGGACAGCGAGACGCCGAGCGCGGGGATCCAGTCGATGCCCGCCGCCATCGGCAGCGGGTGGCTCGTCAGCGCATGGGCGACAAGCCCGAGCGCCAGCAGCGGCAGCGCGCACCAGAGCGCGCGTTCACTCAGTTGCACAAGGCGCGCACGCGGCGTTCAGCGCGATCGAAATCGGCGTTCGTGCTGGCATCGAGCAGCTGCTGCTTGGCCGCGTTGCAGGCGTCGACCTCGGCGCTCTCGGCGGCGGGGCGCACGGCATTGGGCGCGCAGCGGTCGTCCGGCATCAGCCGCAGGTTGTTGAACCGGCCGCGCTCGACGGCCACGCAGTCGCCGACGCGGATGCCGACCGTATCGGTGAGCATGCGCACCGTCGACGTGCCGTCGACCAGCACCGTGTACTCGTAGGCCATCTGCCGCGACGCGTTGCCCGACACGCTGCTGCCGATGCGCGCGCCGGCAATGCCGCGCAGCGCCTTGTTGCTGCCGGATTTTCCGCTGCCGGTCATGACGCCGATGGTGCCGCCCACCAGCCGGCCCGCGTTGCGCGAGCCCTGCTCCTCGACCGCCACCTGCCGCACGTCGGTGACGCGACCGTGGGTGACGGACTGCTGGGCGAGCGCCACCGGCGCGAGGGACAACATCGCGAGAGCGACGACGGATGTGCGGATCAGGGCGTTCATGGGAGGACTCCGTGCGCGAGACGATCGGGTGATCGCGCCGCGAACTGTACGCCGATGGCATGACGCATGGCGCCCTGCACGGAATCCGCTTGCAGGCTGCACGGAACGGCCTTGGCATGTTTCTTGGAACCCCGCGTACACCCCCAACCCGGAGTTCCGCCATGCATGCCTCGCCCTCCCGCTGCCTGCGCCGTCCTTTCGACCGCACCGCCGAACGCCCCGGTCGGGACGACGGCCTGCGTCGCGCCCGCCCGTTCGCGCGTCCCAGCGGCCTCAACTGGCTGCAGATCGCGATGCGCATGGACGCCAACGACGATCGGCTGGAGCGCGGGCTGGACGCGCTGGGCCCGTTCGACCTGCCGGCGCGGGGTCGTCGATGAGCGCCGCGAAGCCCACCAACGACTGGCCGGTGCTGGCCGCGCAGGCCCTGCTCGAACAGCCGCCGCACCCGTACGAGCGGCTCGCCGAACGCGCCCGCGGCATCTGCCTGCTGGCGCGGCTGTGGGCGCAGTCCGATGCCGCACCGGAGGGCGTCCGCCCATCGACGCGCTGAGCCTTGCCGGCCGTTCGCTTGCGGCCCACAGAAAGAAAACGCCCGCGGAAGCGGGCGTTTTCCGTTTCACCGCCGCGTATCAGACGCGGGTGCTGTCGCGGTCGTACTTCGCCACGAAGTCGTCGACTTCCTTCTCGGCGCGGTCCTTGGCGTAGCCGTAGCGCTCCTGCAGCTTGCCGGCGAGCTTCTCGCGCTTGCCGTCGATCTCGGTCCAGTCGTTGTCGGTCAGCTTGCCCCAGGTCTCTTTCGCCTGGCCGGTGAGCTGCTTCCACTTGCCGCTGATGATGTCGCTGTTCATGAGGTGCTCCTTGATCTGGGGGATGCCGCGCCGGGGCGCGACGCCCTGGTTCAACCAAGTCCCGTGCCAAGCGTTTTCCGTGCGAGGCGCAGGTCGTCCACGAGCATCTGCAATGCCGCAGCCTGCGCTTCGCCCGCCGGCTGGCGCAGCACCCACGCGGGATGCACGGTGACGACCACGCCGGCACCGCTGTCGAGCGCGCGCACGCTGCCGCGGGCGCTGAGCGTCTGCACCGGCTCGCCGAGCAGCGCCTGCGCGGCGGTGCCGCCGAGGCACACCACCACGCGGGGCTGCACGGCCTGCAGTTCGCCCGCCAGCCAGGGGCGGCAGGCCTGCACGTGGCCGGCGCGCGGCTTGCGGTGCAGGCGCATCTTGCCGCTGCGCTCGTAGTGGAAATGCTTGACCGCGCTGGTGACGTACAGCGCGCCGCGATCGAGCCCGGCCTCGGCCAGCGCGCGATCGAGCAGCTGGCCGGCGGGGCCGACGAAGGGCCGGCCGCTGAGGTCCTCGCGATCGCCGGGCGCCTCGCCAATCAGCATCAGCGGCGCCGGCGCCGGGCCTTCGCCGAACACGGTCTGCGTGGCCGGCTGCCAGAGCTCGCAGTTGCGGCAGGCGGCGGCCGCGCGGCGCAGCGCGGCGAGATCCGGCACTTCGTCGCGTGCGGCGTCCACGGCGAGATCGCGCTGCGCGGCGCGCGCGAGTCCGGCCCGCCGCGCCTGTGCGCTGGCGCTCGCGCTGGGCGCGGTCGGCATCGCGTCCTGCATCGCCTGCGCGCGGGCCGGCGCGTCGCGGATCAGCGTGGGGATCAGCGGCGCTTCCGGCAAGTGCTTCCAGTACTTCTTCGGCATCTCGCGCTGCATCGCGTCCGGGTTGACGCGTGCCGGATTGAAGATGTGCGCGTAGTAGGTGCGCCACAGCGATTCGCCGTTCGCGTCTTCCGTCGGCGGCAGCGCGGCGCGCGTGGCGCCGGGGCCGAAGGCGAGCGCGCGGCCGTCCCAGGCGACGCTGCGGTACGGGGTGAAGATCGCCCAGCGCATGCCGGTGAAGCGCTTCTGGAAGAACGGCGCCACGCGATCGACGATGCGGTGCGCCGGCTCGAACCAGGCGACGAAGTCGTCGCTGCCCGGCGCGCGCTCGGCGAAGCGCACGAAGGCCTTCATCTTGTGCGTGTCGCGACGCACCTCCTGCTCCAGCCGCGCCAGCGCGTGGCCGTCCGGGTCGGCGGGGTCGGCCAGCAGGCCGCGCTCGCCGTTCGCCAACCGCCCGCCGACGCGGTGCAGCAGCGGCAGCCGCGCCGGGTCGGCGTGGCACAGCGCGGTGGCGGCGCGCTCGACGAAGGTGCGCGGCAGCGCGAGGCGCTCGCGCACCGGCGGCGCGGTGCTGACGTCGGGGGCCGCGAACAGCGCGGGCGAATCGTCATCGAGCCAGTCGACGGACTCGGGCGGAAGGTCCGCGCGCAGGGCCGCACCGAGCGCGACGCGCCACGCCTCGACGTCCCAACCCGGCGCGACGCGTGCTGAAAAGCGCGATGCGGCGCCCGCGCGCGCCTCGCTGGCCGAGCCCGCGCTCACCCGAACAACTCGCCCTGCTTCGGCGGCGGCGCGAGCTGCGCGCGCAGCCGGTCGGGGCGGTCCAGGCCACCGTTCGCGCCGGCGGTCGGCACGTGGTCGGCGAGCACGACGAAAGGCAGCAGCTTGGACACCGGCGCGCGCAAGCGCACGAGGTCGTCGACGCGGAGGCGCCGATGCCGCCGCGCGGCGATCACGCGCTTGACGTTGCGGGTGCCCAAGCCCGGCACACGCAGCAGCATTTCCTTCGCCGCGGTGTTGAGATCGACCGGGAACTGCTGCGGATGCTTGAGCGCCCAGGCGAGCTTCGGGTCGACCTCGAGATCGAGCATACCGGCCCCTTCGGGCGCGATCTCGTCGACGCCGAAGCCGTAGAAGCGCAGCAGCCAGTCGGCCTGGTACAGACGGTGCTCGCGCACCAGCGGAGGCGCCTTCGCCGGAAGCACCTTCGAGGCGTCGGGGATCGGGCTGAAGGCCGAGTAGTAGACGCGCTTCAGCCGGTACGAGCCGTAGAGCTGGTCGCTGGTGACGAGGATCTGCCGGTCATCCGCGCCGTCGGCGCCGACGATCATCTGCGTGCTCTGTCCGGCCGGCGCGAACCGCGGCGCGGTCTTCTCCTCCTTCGCCTCGTCGATGCGCCAGCGCAGGGCGCCCATCGCCTGCTTGATGCCGGGCTGACGCTTCTCCGGCGCGAGCTTCGCCAAGCCCTCTTCGGTCGGGAGCTCGATGTTGATGCTCAGGCGGTCGGCGTACTTGCCGGCCTCGGCGAGCAGCTCCGGCGCGGCGTCGGGGATCGTCTTCAGATGGATGTAGCCGCGGAAGCGGTGCTCGGTGCGCAGCGTCTTCGCCACCTCGACCATCTCGCGCATCGTGGTGTCGCTGTCCTTGATGATGCCGCTGGACAGGAACAGCCCTTCGATCAGGTTGCGCTTGTAGAAGTGGAGCGTCAGCTGCACCACCTCGTCGACGCTGAAGCGCGCCCGCGGCACGTTGCTCGAGACGCGGTTGACGCAGTAGGCGCAGTCGTAGATGCAGAAGTTGGTGAGCAGGATCTTCAGCAGCGACACGCAGCGGCCGTCCGGCGTGTAGCTGTGGCAGATGCCGGCGCCGCCGGTGCTGCCGATGCCGCCGGTCCTGGCGGAATCCTGCTTCTTGCCGCCGGACGAGGCGCACGAGGCGTCGTACTTGGCGGCGTCGGCGAGTATGGCGAGTTTCTTCGTAAGCTCCATGGCGTCCTTGTGCCGCAGCGGCGTCTCGACGCCTGAGATGGGGGCGCCGCGCGTGATTGGCACGCTCCTTGATTGCTGGAGGCTGAACCCTTCACGCGGAGCACGCCATGGACCTCGAAACCCTGACCGGCTGGCTGGCCTCGGCCCTGCTTTTCATCACCGTGGGCAGCCAGGTCTGGAAGCAGATCCGCGAGGAACGCTGCGACGGCGTGTCGCGCTTCCTGTTCCTGGGGCAGTTCATGGCCTCGGCGCTGTTCCTCGCCTATTCGGTGATGGGCGGCAACACGGTGTTCATCGTCTCGAACGCCTTCATGCTCGCCGCCGCGCTGGTGGGCCAAGGCGTGCTGCTGCGCAACCGCCGACGTCAGGCCCGGCGGGAGGCCGCCGGGCGCTGAGCACAAGCCGGTCGAGCGAGGCCGCGGATCCGGGCCTCAGGCCAAGGTCCGCAGCGTCGGCTCGCGGTCCCAGAACCGCCGCTTCGCCGCTTCGACGAAGGCCTTCGGTTTCGCCACATCGATCACGCCGGCATCGGGCGCAATGCCCGCCTCGCCGAGCAGGGCCAGCCCGCCGTCATCGACGCCGATGGCCTTCAGATGCCCGAAGGCGTCGCGGACGAAGTCGATCGCCGCCGATTCGGTGCCGAGCTCGGCCGCGGCGTCGCCCGACAGCACGACGAGCACCGCGTCGAACTGCACCGAGGGCGTGCCCATCAGCGCCCCGTCCGCGGGCACGTGCGAGCCGTCCGACAGCACGGCGCCGCCGATCTTCGGCGCGACGATCTTGACGCGCGCCCCGGCCGCCTCGACCGCCTTGCGCACGACGGCGACGCGCTTGGCGTCGCTGCCGTCGGCCAACAGCAGCCCGACGCAGCGGCCCTGCAGCGTGTCCTTCATCTTCCCGATCAGGCCAACCGCGGGCGACGGATCGAAATCCTGCACCGGCACGGCGACGGATGGCGCGGGCGGCAGCTTGCGCAGGCCCAAGCCGTCGGCGACGCGCTTGGCAAGATCGGCATCGACATGGCGCAGATGCCCGACCACCGCCTCACGCACGTGCGGCGTCTGCACTTTCGACAGCTCGAAGACGAAGGCCGTCGCGATGTGCGCCTGCTCGATGGCGGTCTGGCTGCGGAAGAACTGCCGCGCCTGCGAGTAGTGATCCGCGAACGACTCCGGGCGGCGGCGGCCCTTGCCGCCCTCGCCGGCCGGCTCGGGGAAGCTACGGAAGCCGCGCGCGGTCTCCCGCGGCGAGCTCGGATCCAGCGAGCTGGGCTCGTAGTTCACCCGGCCCTTGGGCACGCGCATCTGCATGTGGCCGTCGCGCTGCAGGTTCGCGAACGGGCAGCGCGGCGCGTTGATCGGCAGCTGGTGGAAGTTGGGCGACCCGAGCCGCGAGAGCTGCGTGTCGAGGTAGGAGAACAGCCGGCCGTGCAGCAGCGGGTCGTTGCTGAAGTCCATGCCCGGCAGCAGGTGCGACGGGCAGAACGCCACCTGCTCGGTTTCGGCGAAGAAGTTGTCCGGCCAGCGATCCAGCCGCATGCGGCCGATCACCTGCAGCGGCACGAGCTCTTCCGGCACGAGCTTGGTCGGGTCAAGGTGGTCGAACGGGAACGCGTCGGCCTCGTCCTCGGTGAACAGCTGCACGGCCAGATCCCACTCCGGGAAGTCACCGGCCTCGATCGCTTCGAACAGATCGCGGCGGTGGAAATCGTTGTCGGCGGCCTGCAGCTTCGCGGCCTCGTCCCACACCGTCGACTGCAGGCCCAGCACCGGCCGCCAGTGGAACTTGACGAAGGTCGACTCGCCCTTGGCATTGATCAGGCGGAACGAATGCACGCCGAAGCCTTCGATCGTGCGCAGCGAGCGCGGGATCGTGCGGTCGCTCATCGCCCACAGCACCATGTGCATCGACTCGGGCGTCAGCGAGATGAAGTCCCAGAAGGTGTCGTGCGCGCTGGCCGCCTGCGGGAAGCCGCGGTCCGGCTCCATCTTCACGGCGTGCACGAGGTCGGGGAACTTCATCGCGTCCTGGATGAAGAACACCGGGATGTTGTTGCCGACGAGGTCCCAGTTGCCCTCCTGCGTGTAGAACTTCACCGCGAAGCCGCGCACGTCGCGTGGCGTGTCGACGGAGCCCGCGCCGCCGGCCACCGTCGAGAAGCGGCAGAACACCGGGATTTCGACGCCGATGTCGGTGAGAGCCTTCGCGGTGGTGTAGGCCTTCAGCGACTTCGTCAGCGTGAACGTGCCGTGGGCCGCGCTGCCGCGCGCATGGACGATGCGCTCGGGGATCCGCTCGTGGTCGAAGTGGGTGATCTTCTCGCGGAGGATGAAATCCTCCAGCAGCGTCGGGCCGCGATCGAACGCGCGCAGCGAGTTCTGGTTATCGCTGATCGGCAGGCCGTGATTGGTGGTGATCGGCGGGTGCGAGCCGCCGGCCTGGTCGTGCCGCTCGCCGGCGGCGCCATCTGCAGACGCCGTTGCCGACGGCGTCGCGCTGCGCTTGGGCGCCTTGGCGTTGGATTTCCGTTGGGTCATGGCCGCGGCCTCAGCTCAGCATCGTGTCGCGGGCCTGCTCGGCGCGCGAGGCGCCGATGGCGGTTTCGACCTGGCGCACTTCCTCGGGCGGCGGCAGCACGGCGGGGAAGCCCAGCGACTGGATCCACAGCTCCCGGGTCCAGCCGGTGGTGTGGTACAGGTGGTGGTCTTCCTCTTTTTCCACCTGCTCGTAGGCCGCGAGCAGCACCTTCGCCATCGGACCCTTGCTGTGCTTGGCCACGTGGCCGATCAGCTCCCAGTTCTGGTGGTCCTTCGTCTCGGCCAGCACCACGCACTCGCCGGCGACGAGCTGGGCGGCATCGGCGTCGCCCTCGGCTTTCGCGATCTGCATGGCCTTCACCAGCGACTTGCCGATGTGCGCGCAGACGGTGCGACCCGGCGACGCGGCGTCGGGGTCGAGGCCCAGTTCGGCGAACACGCCGAGCAGGATCTCGCGATGGCGGGTGGTCTCCTCGAGGTACTCCTGCCACTCCTCGCGCAGGTCGTCGTTGACCGCGCAGGTCAGTGCGGTGGTGTAGACCTGCACACCCCCGATTTCGGTTTCAAGAGCCTGGTACAGCAGCTCGTGGATTTGCGCTTCGTTTCCGGGACGACGGGGCATGGGGAGGCTCCTTGGCGGGCGGGGTCGGCGGGGGTGGGGACGACGTGGGCAACGAGCCCGCGTTCGCATGGCCGTCATCCAAGAAACGTGCCCGGGCGTTCTGCAAGGCGGTCGTGCGCAATGCGGGGCCGCGCTGGCCGTGCACGAGACTTTGCGCGCCCCGCCGCAACGCTTAACGTATCGCCCTGCGAATCGCCCGCCTCCGGCCGCCCATGAGCCCACTGCCCGAACGGCTTCGTCCGCACCACGTCTACTACGCGCTGCTCGTTGCCTCGATCGTGCTGCTGGTCGTGGCGGGAATCGTCAGTTTCAGCTTGACGCGCGAAGCGCGCGCGTCGGGCAAGCTTTCGCAGCACACCGAGCGCGTGATCGCGCAGGCGAACCGCCTCCTCGGCGTCGTCGGCAACACCGAGTCGTACGGGCTGCGCTACATGCTGTCGATGGACGCGGCCTACCTCGACGACTACCACCGCGAGATGGATCGGCTCGACAGCGAGCTCGCGCTGATGCGCGGTTTCGTCGTCGATCACCCCGAACAGTACGGCCGCGTCGACGGCCTGAAGCAGCTCGCGGTGGAGCGCCGCGCCTGGAATGACGAGACGCTGCGGCTGATCGCCGCGGCTCCCACGCGCGCGGAGGCGATGGAAATCGCGCCGCAGCGGGTTGGTGCCGGCGTGGGCGGCCAGCTCGCCAAGGCCATGCGCGACGGCATCGACGCGCTGGTGCTGGAAGAGACGCGGCTGCGCGCCGCGCGCGACGCCGAGATGGGCCGCGACCTTGCGCTCGCCAGCTACACCATCATCTTCGCCAACTCGCTGGCGCTGCTTACCGGGCTGGTCGGCTTCCTGTCGGTGTGGCGGTCGCGAAAGGTCTGGATGCGCGAGCGCGAGCTGGCTTGGGCCAAGGAGCGCGCCGAGGCCGCGAGCCAGCAGAAGAGTCTCTTCCTCGCGACGATGAGCCACGAGATCCGAACACCGATGAACGCGATCTTCGGCTTCTCGCAGCTGCTCAGCCGGCAGGTGAAGGACGCCAAGGCCACCGAGTACATCCGCGCCATCCGCGCCAGCGGCCAGTCGCTGCTTGCACTGATCAACGACCTGCTGGATCTGTCGAAGATCGAGGCCGGGCGCATGGAGCTGCACCTCGTGCCCACCGACCTGCAGGACCTCGTCGAGACCACGCTGACGGTGTTCTCCGAGGCCGCCGCCGACAAGCAGCTCACCTTGGTCACCGACGTCGATGCGGTGCTGCCGCGCGCGCTGCTGGTCGATCCGCACCGCTTCCGGCAGGTGCTGGTGAACCTGGTCAGCAATGCCATCAAGTACACGCCGGAGGGCGGCGTGCGCGTCGCGCTGCGCTCGCAGCAGATCGGTCCCGACCGCGTGGCCGTGCTGCTCAGCGTGGCCGACACCGGTATCGGCATCGAAGCCGACCAGTGCGAGCGCATCTTCGACCCGTTCCACCGCACCGAGGACGCCGAAGTCTCGCGCATCGAAGGCACGGGCCTCGGCCTGTCGATCGTGCGCCGGCTCGTCGAGCTGATGGACGGCACCATCGGCGTCACCAGCCAGCCTGGCAAGGGTTCGATCTTCGAAGTGCGCTTCGCGTCGATCGAAGTGGCGCGACGCAGCGTCGATGCCAGCGTGCGGCCGCGCCATGTCGACTTCTCGCGGTTGAAAGCCGCGCGCATCCTGATCGTCGACGACGTGCCGCTGAATCGCGAGCTGATGCGCGCCTACCTCGACGACGCCGGCCACGAGCTGGCCTCCGCCGAAGACGGCCTCGAAGCCGTGGCGATGGCCTCGGCCTTCGCGCCCGACGTGGTGCTGATGGACATCCGCATGCCGAAGCTCGACGGCCGCCAGGCCGCGCAGCGCATCCGCGCGGCCGCGCCGGGCAACCCGCCGCATATCGTCGCGGTGACGGCCTCGAGCATGACCGGCGAGGAAGGCGGACAGCGGCAGATCTTCGACGCCTACCTGCGCAAACCGGTGGCCGTGCAGGAGCTCTACGACGCGCTGTCGGCCCTGCTGCCACGCCGCCATCCCACCGACCCGGCGATGAAGCTCGATGCGCTGCCGCCGGTGCTCGATGGCCCGATCGCCGCGGCCGTGCCGGCGCCAGCGCAGTTGCCGGACGGTCCGGCCTCGCCCGGCGCGCTGGACGGCGTGGCCGAGCTGATGACGACGCAGTGGCCGCGCGTGCGTTCGGCGATGCGCGCCAGCGAAGTGCGGATGCTGCTCGACCAACTGCGCACGCTGATGCCGCAGTGCCGCGAACCGGCATGGAGCGCGCACGTCGACGAGGCCCACGCGGCGATGGAGGGCTTCCAGATCGACGCGGTGGAGCGCGCGCTGGACGCGCTTCAGGCCGCGGTGGCGTCGGCGTTGCCGCCAACGTCGGCGTCCAACAGCGACTGATCCGGCCGCGGCTCCGGCGGCCGCGCCAGCGCGCTGCCGACCAGCACCAGCAGCGACACGTAGTACGACCACGCCATCAGCAGCACGACGGCGCCGGCCGGCCCGTACGCGTCGGAAAGCCCGGCCCGCGCGAAGTACAGCCCGAGCGCCCACTTGCCGGCCTGGAACAGCAGCGCGGTCGCCAGCCCGGCGCGCAGGCAGCGGCGCAGCGGCGGGCGCACGTAGGGCACGTAGCGGAACATCAGGCCGAAAGCGAGCGCGATCAGCAGCGTCGAGATCACCTCGCTCGACGCGGCCAGCAGCGGCGCGGCGTTGGCGAACAGCGCGGCAACCACGCTGCTGGCGATGAAGGTCGTCAGCAGCAGCATGCCGAGGCCCACGAGCATGCCGAAGGCGACAAGGCGCCCATGCAGCCAGCCGCGCCAGCCGCCGCGCGCGTGGCTTTCGAGGCCCCACAGGCGGTTGATCGCGATCTGCATCTGCCCGAACACGGCGCTGGCGGAAAACAGGATCGCGCCGAGGGCCATGACGCCGCCGAGGCTGTCCGGCGGGCCGGCATCGACGCGCGCGAGCACGAGTTCCGCCGCGCTCGCGACCTGCGGGCCGAGCAGATCCTGAAGCTCATCGAGGAATGCCGCTTCGCGCTGCGGCCCGAGCTGCGCCAGCGCCAGCACCGCGACGGTGAGCAGCGGGGCGAACGACAGCGCCGTGTAGAACGCGATCGACGCCGCCAGCGTCAGCGGATCGCGCGACCAGAAGGCGAGCGCGGCGTCGCGGAGCCCGCGCCAGCTCACCCGCGCGTCCCGCCCTTCGGCCCGCGCCGACGGTCGCTCCACAGCGCGTTGGCGACCAGCGCGATGCCCAAGCCCGCCGCGACGACGAACAGCACCTCGGCCAGCGCCATGCCGAACAGCCGCGGCCGGCCGCTATCGGCGAGCATCGCCGACGCGACGATCAGCGCGGCCGTGACGAGGCCGGCGGTGATGCGGTTGGCGATCTTCTGCAGGTTTTCGAGCAGACGCGACTCTTCAAGCCCGGTGAGCTTCAGCTGCAGGCGGTTCTCGGAGAGCAGGTTCAGCACGCTGCCCACTTTCGCCGGCGCCTCGCGCACCAGCGACTGCAGCTCGAGCAGATCGGCGCCGAGCGCCTGCAGGCTGAAGCCCTGCTTCATGCGTTCGGCCAGCAGGCCCTGCAGATGCGCCTCGACCACGGGCTTGGGCTGGAGGTCGGGATCGAGCAGCCGGCACACCGATTCCAGATTCAGCAGCGCGCGGCCGAGCACGCTGAGCTCGGGCGGCGTGCGAACGCCGCAGCGGGTGGCGATCTCGACGACCTGCAGCACCAGCTCGCCCTCCCCGCCGCCGCGCTGGCCGCCGCGCGCGGCGTAGCGTGCCGACGCCTGGCCGATCTCGCGGGCGAAGCGCGTTTCCTCGAACGACTCCAGCTTCGTGCTGATCGCCAGGCATTCCTTCGCCACCGCCTCGCCGCGGCCCTCCACCGCCGCGGCCAGCAGCTTCAGCAGCTGGTCGCGCAGCTTCGGCGTGACGTGGGCCACCATGCCGAGATCGAACAGCGCGAGCCGACCATCGTCGGTGAGCAGCAGGTTGCCCGGATGCGGATCGGCGTGCAGCTCGCCGTGCACGAACACCTGGTCGAGGAAGCCGCGCAGCAGCGGCGGCGCCAGCGCGGCGATGTCGCGCTCGGTGCGCGTGAGGCCACCGATCGCGGTGAGCTTGGTGCCGGCGATGAATTCCATCACCAGCACGCGTCGCGTGCACAGGTGCAGCACCGGTGCCGGCACAGTCAGCACGTCCTCGGACTCGAGGTGCCTTGCGAAGCGCGCGAGGTTCTCGGCTTCCTGCCGGTAATCGAGCTCGGCCACCAGGGTGCGGCGCAGCTCGCCCACCCAGTCCTGCAGGCCGACGCGGCGCGCGCTGTCGCTCAAGCCTTCCGCCGCGCGCGCCAGCGTTTCCAACGCCTCGAGATTGCGCTCGACGTCCTCATCCATGCCGGGGCGCTGCACTTTCAGCGCCACCACGCGGCCGTCGCGCAGCGTCGCGCGATGCACCTGCGCCAGCGAGGCCACGCCGATCGGCGCTTCTTCGACGTCCGCGAACAGTTTGGACAGTCGCGCGCCCAGCTCCGTTTCGACGATCCCGCGCACGGTGGCGAACTCGATCGGCGTGCAGGTGTCCTGCGTGCGCTCCAGCGCTTTCGCATAGGCCGGATGGATCAGGTCGGGGCGCGTGGACAGCACCTGCCCGAACTTCACGAACGCCGGGCCGAGGTTTTCCAGATCGGCGACGAACGCCGTCGCGTCGGCGTCGTCGAGCGCCTCGTCCGCGAGGGCTTCCTCGCAATCGACGAACTGCCCGGGCGCCTGCAGCGCGCGGCGATGCTTCAGCAGCAGGGCGAGCACGCGCGCCGGCTCGATGACGGTGGTGGCGAGACTCATCAGCGGCGCTCCAGGCGCTTGAAGGCGAACAGGTCGCGCAGCGGATGCGCGCGTCGGGCGAGGTCGGCGGCGAGGATCTCGGTACCGATCTGCGAGAAGGTGATGCCGTTGCCGCCGTACGCCATCGCGAAGAACACGCGCGGGCCCCACTGCGGGTGTGGCCCGAGGAAGGGCAGGCCGTCGAAGGTCTCGGCAAAGGTGCCGGCCCAGGCCCAGGCCGGCGTGAGCTGCAGGTCGGGCAGGGCGCGCGCGATGCGCTTCGAGATCTTCGCTGCCTTGCCATCGACACGCGCGTCGCGGCGCGCCGGGATGTCGATCGCGTCGTCTTCGCCGCCGGCCACGAAGCGGCCGTCGCCGGTGCTGCGCAGGTAGAAGTACGGCCGCGCCGACTCCCACACCATCGTGCCGTGCAGCACCGCGTGCTCGTCGGCTACGTGGTGGTCGGTGGCGAAGGCGTAGCTGCTGCGGTTCTTCGCCACCGCGTCCTTCAGGAAACGCTGCGACTCGTAGCCCGCGGCGATCACGACGCGCTCGGCGCGGAGGCGCGCGCCGCTCTCGGTGGTCGCGGTCACGCCGCGCGACGTGGCTTTCAGCTCGGTGACGCGCTCGCGGTCGTGCACGCGCGCACCGGCCCGCACCGCGGCGCGGAGCAGGGCCAGCGCCGTGGCGTACGGGTCGATCCACGCCGCGTCGCGGCTCAGGATGGCGCCCGGCGCCGCCGCTCCGTAGCGCGCGCGCAGTTCGGCGGGCCCAAGCCACTCGACATCGATGCCGTGCTTCAGGCGCAAGGTGAATTCGTCGGCCATGTCGCGGGCGTCGCGTCGGTTGCTCGCGAGGTACAGGCTTTCGGCGGGCGACTGATCGACGCGCAGCTGGGCGGCGCGACGGCGCACGGCCTTCACCGCGTCGAGGCAGGCGCGGTACGCGGCGACGGCCGACGCTTCGTCGTAGCGCTTCGTCAGGTCGACGGCGTGGGTGTCGATCTCGTACTGCAACAGCGCCGTGCTCGCCGCAGTGCTGCCCCAGCCGACGTCGCGCTGGTCGAGCACGACCACGTCGAGGCCGTCGCGCGCAAAACGGTCGGCGAACAGCGCGCCGGTGATGCCGCCGCCGATGATCAGCAGGTCGCAGCGAACGTCACGCTCCAGCGGCGGGAACACCGCGCCGAGTCCGTTTTTCACTGCCCAGAAGGGGTAGCCGCTTTTCAGGTCCATGGCGGCGCTTCTGCAAGGGCCGTGCCATTCGCATGGGCGTCGGCCGGCCGTGCATTTCGCGCGCCACGTTGCGTTTCGCACTGGGGCACGCGTGCGCGTATGGCAGACGGCACGATCGGTACTGCCGCGCCACCGCGCATCACGCGCGCTGCCCCGCGGATCGAGCGCTGCGCCATGGCACGCGGGTTGCTGGATCGTCTGCGGGAGCCATCCACCGCCCCAAGCATCCCACCCCCTCAGGAGACCGCCATGGCCACCACGACCCAACGCGCGCCCGATGCGCGCCAGTTCGCCACCCCGCACACGCCGAACGTGCAGACCGAGAACACCATCGATCACGGCACGGTCGATCACGGCACGGTCGACGTCGCGAATGACCAGCAGGATACCGCCGAGGCCGCGCGCACCGACGGCCGTGACGACCGCACGCAGCAGCAGGCCGCGCCGAAGGCCAAGCCGGAGCACAACACGACCGAGCTGCCGGCGCCCGGCGACGCGGGCCAGGCCGTCGACACGCCGCCGGTGAACCCGAACGGCGCGGGTCGCGTGCCGCACGGCGAAACGCTCGAGTCGACACCGCCGGTGGTCAGCCCGCAGACCGAGCAGCGCATCGAGCGCGAGCTCTCCGCGGTGGAGAAAACCGGCGAGGTCAAGCCGCACTCCACGATCGCGCCGGCCAAGCCGGCCCGCCCGCCGACTGAGGATGAGCAGCGCATGGCGGAAGATTTCGACCCGCCGCCGCTGGCGCATCGGCCAGAGCTGGGCCAGTAAGCCGCGACGCGCGGCCCACGGACGCAAACCGCAACCCCGCAGCGATGCGGGGTTGTTTTTCGTGGGGGTTTCGGGGCGACAGCGGTCTGGCGATCCGTGCGAACGCCGCGTCAGGCGCTGCGAAGCCCCCAGGCGAGTCCGATGCCCATCAGCAGCAGCAGCGCCTCGAGGCCGGCCAGCGCCCACGCGGTGTTTGGCATCGGCCCCGGCACGGTCATCAGCGCGGCCCAGCGCACCAGCACGATGGGCACGTACAGGCACAGCGCGAACCACAGCGTCCACAGGGCGCCATCGCCACCGCGCATCGCGCCGAAAGCGAAGAACGCCGCGAAGCCGAGCTGCATGCCGCCGTACACCGTCAGGTATTCGACGAGCCCGTGCGGCGCCAGCGTGGTGAACCCCAGCGAGCGCGCCGTGCTCGTCGGCTTGAGGAGGCAGAGCAGGCCGAAGACGGCATAGAGCGCCGCATTGGTCCACAGGTAGGCGGGCAGCAGTGTCGACATCGCGGTACTCCTTGATGAATGCGCCGTCTCAGGCGGCGCTCGCGGGTTGGCTTCGGGTTTCCATCAGCGTGGCCCAGTCCTGGCCGTCATCGCTGCGCTGCAGCAGCACCTTCGTGATCACCAGCATCGGCACGCCGAACAGCAGGCCGGCGATGCCCCAGAGCCAGCCCCACAGCATCAGCCACAGCAGGATCACCACCGGATTGATCGAGAACTGCCGGCCGAGCACCAGCGGCGTCAGGCCGTTCGACTCGACGACGTGCAGCAGGCCATAGGTGAGCGCCGGCGCCAGCGCCATGCCGACGCTGCCCGCATCGGGGTCGCCGAAGCCGACCAGCAGCAGCGCGCCGCTCATGACCAGCGGGCCGAGATAGGGGATGAAGTTCATCAGCCCGGCGAGGAAGCCCCAGAACAGCGCGTTCTCGACGCCGAGCAGCAGCAGGGCGACGCCGACCACGGCGCCGAGCACCAGGTTGATGACCGTGATCGACAGCAGGTAGCGCGACACGTCGCCCTGCACCGCGCGCACCATGTCGACGGTGCGCTTCTTGTCGCTGAGCGTGGGCATCACTTCGACCAGGCGCCGCAGCAGGGTGTCGCCGTGCACGAGGAAGAAATACACCAGCAGCAGCGCCGCCAGCGTCGCCGTCGCCGCCGTGGTGCCCATCGTCATCAGCCGCTGCTCGAGCGTGGGGCGCTCGACGACGACCCGCGCCCCGGCCGGCGTCGGCTCGGCGGAAATCTGCTCGATCACCTCCAGCGTCTCGCTGACCGAGTTGCGTCCGAAATGCGCCTCCTTGAACTCGCGGATCTCCGTCGATACCCGCGCCGCCGCGCGCGGCAGGTCGTCCATCGCTTCCGACGCCGGGGTGTAGACCAGCGCGACCGCGCCGATCACCGCCGCCGTGGTGCCGCCCACGATCAGCAGCGCGCCCAGCCACGCCGGGACGCGCAGGGTTTCCAGCACGCGCACGAAAGGCCGCAGCACGAAAGCCAGCAGGGCCGCCGCGACGATCGGGATCCACAGGTCGGCCGCCACCCAGGCGACGAAGCCCAGCAGCACGACCGCCGCGAACCACAGGGGACGACGCGCGGTGGCCACGGGCGGCGTGGCTCAGCGGCGGAACAGCGGCGCGACGCTGCGCGCGACCGACCACCAGTCGGTGCGGTCGCCGTACCGCGCATCGGCAGGCTGCGCGCCGCCAAGGCGGCGGCTGGCGAGATAGCGCTGCAAAAGCGGCAGCACCACCGGCGCGACGCGCGCGGCGATCGACAGCCCGGCCATGAGCCCCGCGGCCTTGCCGGCCGCCTTCGCCGTCTGCACCGTTGCGACGGGCGGCGATTCGTGCGCGTGATGGCGGTCGTGGCGCGCAACGGCGCGAGACGCCGAAGTGCGCGAACCGCGGCGGCCCAGCAGCAGTCCCAGCAGCGCGCCGCCGCCGACGATCAGCGGCACCTTCCAGGTTTGCCAGCGCTGGCGGCGCGCCGCGTTCTGCACGCCGAAGTGCGCGCGCTGGTGTTCCACGGCGTGCTCCGCCGCGACGATCTGCTGGCGGCGCCGTTCGATTTCAGGAGACATGGCGGAAATCCTCGCGTTGGATGCGTCCAGCAGGTATCGATGTGACCAGTCGCGGCGCCACGTTGACGGCAGGCGACCGGTCGCGGTCAGGAAAACAGCTTGTCGAGCTGGCGACGCGTCGCTTCGAAGCGGGTGTCGTCGAGGCAGCGCGACGCCGCGCGAAAGCTCGCCACCGCGCCGATGGCGGCCACGGCGGCGACGATCAGTGCGGCCCACAGCCACGCCAGGCCCAGCGCCACCATCCCCGCGACGAGCGCAGCGGCGATCGCCAGGCAGGCGACCAGCGCCAGACCGAACGCGATGCCTCCCTGCACGGCGGCGCCCAACACGGCCCGTCGGGCCAGCGACGCTTCAGCGCAGGCAAGACGGTAGTAGGCGCCGGTGATGCCGCGCGCGGAGCGCAGCACCTCGAGCGTGGAGCCCGGCGCGGACGAATGGGGAAGGCTGGACATGGCGTGACCGTGGGCGTCAGGGGTGGATCAGCGGCCGCGCGACAGCAGCTTCGACAGCACGATGCCGCCAAGCACGGCGAGGCCGAGGGCCTTCATCGGGTTCTCGCGCACCCACACGGTGCCGCTTTCACCCAGCTGCTTCGAGTACTCGACGGCGTGGTCCCACTGCTCGCGGGCGGCGACGCGCGCCTCGCCGGCGGCGGCCTGCAGCGAGGTACCGGCTTCGCGGATCTCGCTGCGGATGTCATCGCGCTGGCCGCGGTACTGCTCGCGCGCCTGGTCGGCGGCGCTGGACAGCGTGTCGATGGCGCCGCGGCCGGCCTGGCGCAGGTGGTCGCGCGCCTCGCCGAGGTGCTCACCGACCTTCGTGGTCGGCGTCGTCGGCGACGCGGTGCTCGGGAGGGTGGTGGACGGGTTGGACGTGGTGTTCATGGGGGAAATCCTCGGGGGTTGGGGGAGACGGTGGTCGCGGGCCGCGCCGTGCGACGCGGCCCGCTGCGGTTTCAGCGCGAGGCGCTGGCGTTGCCGCGGACGACCAGGCGGCTGGCGTCGACGCCGGCCACGCCCTGCGTGGTCTGCGCGATGCGCACGGCCTCGGCGCGGACTTCGGCGTTCGGCACGTCGCCGATCAGGTGCACGCGGTTGTCCTTGGTCTCGACGTTGATCTCGAGGCCGGCGATGTCCTCGTCGGCGACCAGCTGCGTCTTCACTTTGCTGGTGATCCACGCGTCGTTGATCACTTCGCCGGTGTCGGAGAGCGTCTCGCGGACTTCACCCGACGCCGTGGCTTCGTTGGCTTCCTTGCGGGCTTCGGTGCCCGGCGCGGCGACCGTGAGCTGGTTGTCGACGCCGGTCACGCCGTCGGTCGTGCGGGCGATGTCACCCGCGATCGTCTTGTCGGCGAGCGAATCGGCGCCGCCCTTCAGCGTCACGCGGCCGTTCTTGGTGTCGACATTGATGTCGAACCCTTCGGTGCGCTCGTCCTCGAGCAGCTTGGCCTTGATCGACGCGGTGATCGCGGCATCGTCGATGACCTCGCCCGCCGTGCGGTCGGCGGCGTGGTCGTCCGCGGCGACAACGCCGGAGAGGCCGAGGGAGGCGGCGATGAAGCTGGCCATCAGGGTCTTGTTGAGGGTATTCATGGGGTTACCTCGTCATTGGGCGGAGGAAAAATCGGGCGAATGGCGCGGCGGGGGCGCCGCTCAGGCGGCGAGCTGCTGCTTCAGCGAGCGCATCTCGTCGTGGCAGGCCTTCACCTGCGGGTAGTACTGCTGCAGCAGGCCCTTCACCGAGGGATCGGTGGTGTCGTCGAGCGCCGACTGGAAGTGGTGCAGCAGGCGGTCCTCGGTCTCTTCGAGCTGGGTGACGTAGACCTTGTCTTCGTTCGAGCTGAGCTTCGCGCGCACGTCGGCGTAGGTCTTGCGCAGCGAGCCGGCGAAGGTGCCGTCGGTGGGCACGTCCTCGTCGTTCATCGCGAGCTTGCTCGAGAGCGCCGCGATCAACGCGCGCTTGTTGCCCGCCATGCGCGAGAACACGGCCTTCAGGCGCTCGCTCTGCACTTCGTTCATGGCGTCCTGGTAGAACTCGAGGCCGTCGCGCGAGATCTGGACGAGCTCTTTCACGGTGTTGGCGTTCTGCATGTCGCTTCTCCTTTCCGGGGGATGTCGCGAGGCCGTGGCGGCCTGCGGGAAGGAGAGTCCAAGAACCGTGCCAACCGATCGCACCGGGTTTGCGCGCGCCCGCCGGGCAAGCCGCAAGACGCGTCGCGCCTTGGACCCGGCGAGCTGCACGACGGACGTGCAAGCCGCCGTCGTGCGCGGCGCTCAGTCCGCGTCGCGCGGCTCCGCCGGCGCCACCGGCAGCTCGAGCACGAAGATCGACCCGCCGCCGTTGCGCGGCTCGTGCCACAGCTCGCCGCCCATCCACTGCGCTTCGCGGAACGCCGCGGCCAGGCCGACGCCCGTGGACGACTCCCCGCCGGTGGGCTGCGCGTCGAGGCGCGCGAAGCGCTTGAACAGCTGCTCGCGCTTGGCCTCGTCGATGCCCGGGCCGCGGTCGGCGACAGTGAATCGCACGGTGCCAGGCCGGCCGGGGCCGACGATGACGTCGATGGTCGCGCCGGGCGGCGAGTACTTCACCGCGTTGGACAGCAGGTTGCCGTAGGCCACGCCGAACGCGTCGGCGTCGGCGAGCACCGGATCGATCGCCTCCATCCGGTACTCGAGCTTCTGCGATTTGTGCGCGGCGTGCGCCTCGATGTCCTCGCAGCAGGTGCGCACGAGAAGCTGGCCGTCGTGCGTCTTCGGCGCGTAGCCGCGACGCAGCGCGATGTCGGCGCGACGTTCGAGGTAGCGCTCGACGAACCCGAGCGCACGCTTCGCCGAGTTGGCGATCACGCCGGCCATCTTCCGCACCTTCTCCGGGTCGTCGGCGGTCTCGGCCAGCATGTCGGCCGACAGCGAGATGTTGAACAGCGGGTTCTTCAGGTCGTGCGCCACCACCGACGTCATGTGCTCGCGCTCGTCGATGGCCTTGCGCAGGCGGTCGCGGTACTGTTTCAGCAGCGCGTGGGCGCGCACGCGCGCCACCAGCTCTTCGGCGACGAACGGTTTCGTCAGGTAGTCGACGGCGCCGGCGTCCAGCGCCTCGACGACCAGCTCGCGCTCCGCGGCGGCGGTCAGGAAGATCACCGGGATGTCGGCCAGCGCGGCGTCGCGGCGCAGCCGCTCCAGCACCTCGAAACCGTCCATGCCGGGCATGCGCATGTCGAGCAGGATCAGGTCCGGCTGGGCGTGCTGCAGCCGGGCCAGCGCCTGCTCGCCCGACGTCGCCGGCATCACGTCGAAGCCGGCGTCGCTGAGCACGGTGCCGACGAGGCGCACGTTCGCAGGCTGGTCGTCGACGACGAGGACGACGGCGCCGTTCAGGCTCAAGGGGGGCACGTCAGCGGTCCTCCAGGCGGCTGCGCTCGGCCGCCACGTGGCGCGGCATCTGCTCGAGCAGGGAATCGATGGTGATCATGTCGAAGGCGTCGACGGCGGCCTGCAGCCGGTTGGCGAATTCGGTGACGCGGCCCAACTCGCCGCGGCGGCCCTGCTCGGCGATGTCGTCGGCGAACAGCTTCAGCTCGCGCATGCGCATCGCGGCCTGCACCGGGGCGAGGCGCGCGGCGACCATGCGCTCCAGCGCCTGCACCGCCGGCTCGGCGCGCTCGCGCTGCTCGGCCGTCAGCGGCGCCTCACCGTCGGCCTCGCGGGTCTGCGCGTCCTGCACGGCCTTCGAACAGCCCTCCGGTTCGCGGCGCGTGCCCACGAGCTCGAGCAGGCAGTCGTACAGCTCCTGCGGCGAGACCGGCTTGCGCAGGTAGGCGTCGAACACGCGGCGCAGGATGCGCTCCTCGTTGCTCATGCTCGAGGCCGTCACCGCGACGAGGCAGATGCGCCGGCCCTCCTCCAGCGCGCGGATCCGCTCCGCGGCCTGTCGCCCGTCGAGCTGCGGCATGCGGATGTCCATCAGCACGACGCCGGGCTTCCAGGTGCGCACCTTCTCGATCGCTTCGAGCCCGTTCTCGGCCACGTCCAACTCGTGGCCGGCATCGGCGAGATAGGCCGACAGCAACTCGCGGTTCAGCGGCACGTCGTCGACGATCAGGATGCGCGACGGCGCGAGCTTGGCGAAATTCGCCGCCGCGGGCCGCACGCTGGCGGCCGGCTGCTCGGGCGTGGCCACCTCCACGTCCCGCAGGCGCAGGGTGAACGCCGACCCGGCGCCGACCTCGCTTTCGACGCGCACCGCGCCGCCCATCAGCTCGACGAGGCGGCGGACGATGGAGAGCCCGAGCCCGGTGCCCTCGATGCCGGCATTGCCCTCGGCAACGGCGCGATGGAAGGGATCGAAGATGCGCGACTGCTGCGCCGCCGGAATGCCCACGCCGCTGTCGCTGACGATGAACTCGACGTCGGCGCGCTGGCCCTCCAGCGGCGCGACCCGCACCTCGACGCGGACGAAGCCGCGGTCGGTGTACTTGACCGCGTTGCTGACCAGATTGACCAGCACCTGGCGCAACCGGTGCGGATCGACGATCAGCGCCTTCGGCAGGAAGGGGTCGACGTCGGCGGTGAGTCGCAGGCCCTTGCCCGCGGCCGGCTCGGCGAAGACCGACAGCGTCGAGGCCACCAGCTCGCGCACGTCGGTGGGCACCGCGTGCAGCTCCAGCCGGCCGGCCTCGATCTTCGACAGGTCGAGAAGGTCGTTGATCAGCGCGAGCAGCGACTGGCCGCTGCTGCGGATCGCGCGGACGTGCTCCAAGGCCTTCGGATCGTGCACGCGCCTCGCCAGAAGCTGCGAGAAGCCGAAGATCGCGTTCATCGGCGTACGGATCTCGTGGCTCATCGTGGCGAGGAACAGGCTCTTCTGCTCGCTCGCCGCCTCGGCCTTCTCGCGCTGCAGGTCGGCTTCGCGCTCGCGCACCCAGGCGCGCCGCGACTGCGCCGTCGCCAGCACGCCGACAAGCCCGGCGACGATCGCCAGCCCGGTGGCCATCGCCACGGTCGCGATGGCGCGCTGCAGCTGTTCGCGCAGGTGGTCCTCGCGGGCGAGGCGGCGCACGGTCTCGCGCGCGACGATCGCTTTCGCGGGCGCGCGGATGTTGTCTCCAAGCTGCGCGCCGCGGCCGGCGCTGAGCAGCGCGATCGACGCGTCCACGCCACCCTCCCGCAGCATGGGCCACACGCGGCGGCCGTGCGCGTGCCGCTCGGCCACCGCGGCGACGAGCGCCTCTGCATCGCGGCGCTGGTCCTCGTCCGCCGCGACGAGCACGGTCAGCGACGCCGCTTCGTCATCGAGCTGCCGCATCGACTCCTGGAAGCGCGTCCACATCGCGTCGTCGAACGACACCGCCCAGCGCAGCCCGAAGCTCTCGGTGCTGCCGTACACGGCCAGCACCTCGTTGACCTGCTCGATCACCCGCTGCGAATGCCGGGCCTCGAGGATCGCCTGCCCGGCCGCCATCGCCGAGCGCACGCTGACCCAGCCGGCGAACGCCACCAGCAGCAGCGAGACGACGAGCAGCCCGTAGTAGAAGCGATGCGCGTAGGCGTTGAGCATGCGATCCACGGCGGGGACTCAGCGGTTGAGCGTCCAGAGGGCGGCGTTGAGCGCGCTGGCGAACGCGACCCAGCCGAGGTAGGGCAGCAGCAGCGCGGCCGCCACGCCGCTGACGCGCCGCGCGGCGAAGATCGCGGCGACGATGGCCAGCGCCAGCGCGGCGATGACCACCAAGGCCAGCCCGATCATCTGCGCGCCGAAGAACATCGGCGTCCACGCGGCGTTCAGCGCCAGCTGCAGGGCCATCGCCGCCAGCGCGGCGCGGCGCGCGGCCGACACCGGCGCGCGCAGCAGCAGGTACAGCGCGATCGCGTTGAACGTGTACATCACGCCCCACACCGGCCCGAACACCGCGTTCGGCGGCGTGAAGCCGGGCTTGGCTAGGCCCTCGTACCAGGCGCCGGGCGGGAAGAGCGCACCGGCGAACGAGACCAGCAGCACGGCGCCGATCGCCACCGCGGCGGCAACCATCGGGCGCATCGCGCCGCGACGCGCGGCGGGCGCCGGCTGGATCACGTCGCCGAGAGCAATGCGTGGACGGGCGAAAGGTCGGGACATGGAATCACCTGCACGGCGGGAACGATGAGCGGAACAAGCAAACGGCGCGCCAAGACGGGACATTCACGCGCCGTCATTTGAGCCCATAGGCCTTGCGCTTCCGGTAGAGGGTGGATGCGTCGATGCCGAGCCAGCGCGCGGCCTCGTCGAGCGTCTTCGCCTGCGCGAGCGCGGCGCGAAGCTGGTGCTGCTCAAGCGCGTCGAGCGACATCGGCTGCCCCGCCGCGTCGCGCAGCAGGCCGCTCGGGGCCTCCCCCGCCGCGGCGACGGACGGGGGTTCGGGCGGTTCGGCGATCGGCGGTGCGGCCGTCGGCGCCATCGGCGATGCGGTCGGCGTTGCCATCGGCGGTGCGGTCGGCGGTGCCATCGGCGATGCGGTCGGCGTTGCCATCGGCGGCGTGGCCGGCGTCGACTTCGGCATCGGCTCCACCACCGCGGCGGACGCAACGGCGGGCCGCGCGATCGCGCCGCCGGGCATCGGCGCCATCGCCTCGGGCGAGATGTCGAGCGCGAGATGGCGACGGTCCAGCGCGTCGTCGGCACACAGGATGACCGCGCGCTCGATGACGTTCTGCAGTTCGCGCACGTTGCCCGGCCACGGGTACGCCATCAGCGCATCGCGCCCGCAGTCGGTGAAGCCGCGCGCCGGCCGGCCATAGGCCTTGCCGAACTTGCGCACGAAGCCTTCCGCCAGCCCGAGCACGTCCTCGCGGCGGTCGCGCAGGGCCGGCAGGGTCAGCGACACCACGTTGATGCGATAGAACAGGTCCTGCCGGAAGCCGCCGGCACGCACCATGTCGGCGAGGTCGCGGTTGGTCGCCGCGACGATGCGCACGTCGGCGCGCCGCGTGATCGGGTCGCCGACGCGCTCGTACTCCTTGTCCTGGATGAAGCGCAGCAGCTTCGGCTGCAGGGGAAGCGGGAAATCGCCGATCTCGTCGAGGAACAGGGTGCCGCCGTCGACCTTCGCCACGCGGCCGTCGGCGCTGTCGTTGGCCCCGGTGAACGCGCCCTTGCGATGGCCGAACAGCTCGTTCTCCAGCAGTTCCGCCGACAGCGACGGGCAGTTCACCGTGGCGAACTCCCTGTCGCGACGCGCCGAAAGGCGATGGATCATCTTCGCCAGCACGTTCTTGCCGGTGCCGCTCTCGCCGAGGATCAGCACATTCGCATCGGTCGCCGCGACCTGCTGCGCCAGCGACAGCATCTGCCGCATCAGCGGCGAGGCCGACACCGGCGTGGGGTCGCTTTCCGCCGGCAGCTGGGTCTCCAGCGCCTCGACGCGGCCGGCGAGGCGCCGCGCTTCCACCTGGCGCGCCACCGCGATGCGCAGCTGCTCGGCCGAGAACGGCTTGACGAGGTAGTCGTGGGCGCCGGCGCGAAGGGCCTCGAGGGCGGCATCGGTGTCGCGATGCGCGGTGGCCATGATGATGCGCAGGCTCGGCGCGTGCAGGCGGATCTGCGGGATCGCCGTCAGCCCGGAGTCGTAACCGATCGAACGGTCGAGCAGCAGCACGTCATAGGGCCGCGTGGCCGCGAGCTTCATGCCCTCGGCCAGCGTCGGGGCGGCCGAAAAGTGCGTGTCCATCATTTCGAAGATGGCCGCGTAGGTCGCGAGGATGTCCTCGTCGTCTTCGATGGCCAGGACGCGGGCGCCTTTGAGAACTCGATCCATCCGGGGGGACTCCAGTTGATTGCAGATTGCACGGTTGCCCGTGAAGGGCAGGACGCAGGCTGCACGAAACGTGCCAAGGCGCCGGGTCGGCACGCCACCGGATCGTGCACAACCGCTTGGCACGGCGCTTGGACAAGGCTGGGCACGGGTCGAACGCCCGTCCCTGTCCCCTGCTTGGAGCGTGTCATGTTGAATTGGGCCATCACTTTCCTCGTCATCGCGCTGATCGCGGCCGTCCTCGGCTTCGGCGGCATCGCCGGCACCGCCGCCGGTATCGCGAAGATCCTGTTCTTCGTCTTCCTCGTGCTGTTCGTCGGCTCGCTGCTGTTCGGCAGCAAGCTGTTCCGCAAGGCCTGACGCCATGGCCCGCACCGCCACGGCGCCGGAGCGCGACGCCCCGCTGACCCGCATCGCCGAGCACATGGCCGCCATCGACATCGCGATGGTGAGCACGATCGGCGAGGGTGGCTCGATCGTCAGCCGCCCGCTGTCGACCCAGCACGCCGCGCTCGACGCCGGGGTGGTGCGGTTCTTCACCAGTCGCCGCTCGGAGAAGGTCGCCGAGCTGGCGCGCGACCCGCGCATCAACCTGGCTTACGCCTCGAAGGACCGGAACGTCTTCCTGTCCGTCGCCGGCCGCGCAGCCACCAATGACGACCCGTCAGTGAAGAACGCGCTGTGGAACGACGCCCTGAAGGCGTTCTTTCCGAACGGCAAGGACGACCCCGATCTCACCGTGCTCGAGGTGCGTATCGCCAGCATCGAGGCGTGGGAAGGCCCGAGCTCGTGGCTGGGCAAGGCGGTGGGCTTCCTGATCGCCCGGGTCACCGGTGACGAGTCGGCGCTCGGTGAGCAGACCCGCGTGGTGCTCGACGCGCCCGCGAGGAAAGCCGCCACACCGAAAGCGTCGGCAAAGAAGACCCCCGCGAAGAAGGCGCCGGCCAGGAAGACCCCGACCAAGAAGGCCCCAGCCAGGAAGGCCCCGGCCAAGAAAGCGCCGGCAACGAAAGTGGCAAGAAAAACCACGCCAACGACAACGCGTCGCGCCGGAGGCCGCGCGTGACCGTGCTGCTCGCCAGCGAGCTGACCGAGGCCGACGTCGCGCTGCTGACGCGGCCGGAATCGCCCGCGCGGCTCGAGACCCCCGCGCTCCGCCCTGAATCCGCCGCGCTGCGCAGCGGTGGCCTGCGCCTGATGGCGCTGGCCTCGGGCATTCGCCCCGCGGCCGCCGTGGCGGTTGCACGACCCGGCCTTCGGGCAGTGCCGCCCCTTGGCTGGCCGGGCGGACTGCACGACCTTTCGGGCGCAATGCACGCCCGCTGATCCTCCGGCGGTTTGGCACGCGACGTGCTGCACCGCCATCACCACCCGCCACACCCCATCCCTGCCTCTCGAACCTGCCAACGGAGAATCGCCATGCTCACCTGGGCCGTCATCTTCCTCGTCATCGCGCTGATTGCCGCCGTCCTCGGCTTCGGCGGCATCGCCGGCACCGCGTCCGGCATCGCGAAGATCCTGTTCTACGTCTTCCTGATCCTCTTCATCGCTTCCCTGCTGTTCGGCGGCATGCCGTCGTTCGGCTGATCGCCTGTCCCCCGACCCGCCATCCCACCCTCAGGAGAACCGCCATGAACCTGCGCATCCGCACCGCCCTGATGTTCGCCCTCGTCGGCCTCGCCGGCCTCGCCGCCACCGGCTGCAACACCGTCCGCGGCGCCGGCGAAGACATCGAGAAAGCCGGCGAAGAAGTGCAGGAAGCCGCTGAAGACGCGAAGAACTGATCGCGACGATCGCCGCGCCCGACCGCTTCCATTCCCTCCCTGAAATCCAAGGAAACCACCCCATGAAGACTGCTGACACGCTGAAGCCGCTGCTGCTCGCCTCCGCCATCGTCCTAGGCCTCACCGCCTGCCAGGAATCCGCGCAGGACACCGCCGAAGACGTCGCCGAAGCGCGCGCCGAAGGCCAGGAAGACGTTGCCGAGGCCCGCCAGGACGCCGCCGAAGTGGCCGCGGATACGCGCGACGATCTGAACCACGCCGCGAACGATGCCGCCGTCGACGCCAACGACGGCGCCGAGGACTACAACGAGGCCGTGGCCGACGCGACGGAAGCGAACGCTGGCGCCGCGTATGACGTTCGCATCGCCGAGGCCGAAGCCGCCTACGACGTTGCCGAGGAAAAGTGCGAAGCCCTCGCCGGTGCCGAGCGCGACGCCTGCATGACGCAGGCGAAGAGCACGCTCGACATGGCCAAGCTCGAAGCCGAGAAGGCCCGCGACATGGCCGACGCCGCGGCCGACGCGCGCCGCGAGTGATCGGTCTGCCCGAGGCCGCACGACGCAAGGATCGGTGACGCCCTCGCAGCGTCGCCCCTCCGTTCGCTGAGTTTTTTGCCCCCAGCGTAGGAGAGCCCCGGTGCACCCCAAGGACGGGATGCACCGGGGCGTTGCTTTCCCGGGCCTACATCATCGGCGCGAGCAGCCGCGCCAGGTCGGCGAGCGTTTCGCGCCACACCGCGTAAGGGCGGACGCCGACCAGCGAGCGCGCCTCCAGCCGCTGGTACCACTGCTCAAGGGCGGTGCGCAGCGCGTCGTCGCCATCGACGTGCAGCACCACCTCGTAATTCAGGAAGAAGCTGCGCGCGTCCATGTTCGCCGAGCCGGTGACGATCGCTTCGTCCACCAGCGCGAGCTTGGCGTGCATCATTCCCGGCTCGTAGCGCAGCACCTTGACGCCAACGCGGGCGAGGTCGCGCAGGTAGGTGCGCGCCACCCAGTCGACCATGCGGTTGTCTGAGCGCTTCGGAATCAGCAGGCGCACGTCGACGCCGCTGCGCGCGGCGACCAGCAGCGCGTGCTGCACGGCTTCATCGGGCACGAAGTACGGCGTGGCGATCCAGACGCGCTGGGTCGCTCTGGCCAGCGCCTTCAGCAGCGCGGTGTGCCACGGGTCGTCGCGCAGGTCCGGGCCGCTGGCCAGCACCTGCACGCGCGCCAAGGCTGTTCGGCGGTCGACGGCCAGCGCGCCATCCGGGCCGCGCGCGTCGCCCCGCGCCTCGTCCAAGGGCAGCGCTTTCGCCGGCGGCAGCGCTTCGCCGGTGGCGAACTGCCAGTCGCAGCGGCAAATCTCGTCGAGCACCGCCGCCGCCGGGCCTTCGATCACGTAGCTCAAGTCCGCCCACGTCGTCTGCTCGGCGTGGTCTTCGAGGTAGTGCTCGCCGATGTTGCGGCAGCCCGTCCACGCGCGCGCGCCGTCGGCGACGACGATCTTGCGGTGGTTGCGCAGGTTGGCGGTGCGCGCCCGCAGCGCGTACCACAGCGGCTTGAAGCGCCCGACGCGGCCGCCGCTGCGCTCGAGCTTGTCCATGTGCGTGCGGCCGAGGTGCCACGAGCCGAGGTCGTCGACGAGCAGCCGCACCGCCACGCCGCGCTCCGACGCGCGACGCAGCGCGCGCAGCACCTCGCGGCCCACGTCGTCGCGCTCGAAGGTGTAGACGACGAAGTGCAGCTCGCGCTCCGCGCCGTCGATCAGCGCGAGCAGCGCGCGCCGCGCCACGCCCGCCTCCGGATGCACCTCCACGCGGTTCGCGCTGGGGCCGGCCTGCCCGAGCCCGGCGAGGAATCCCGCCAGCGCGGTGCGCTCACCGGCGTCGAGCGCCGGATAGTCCACTGGCGGTCGCAGCCGCGCGCGCTCGTGGCGCGAGCGCTTGCGCGTGCCGATCAGCAGGTACACCACGACGCCGACGAAGGGCAGGGCCAGCACGAACACCAGCCAGGCCAGCGTCGCCGCCGGGGGACGACGCTCGCGGATCACCGCATACGCCAGCATCAGGCCGATCGTCCAGCCGGCCAGCCACAGCGCCAGCGACCACGACACCGTCATGGCGCGCTGCTGCGCAGGAAGCGCAGCCGCAGCGGCCCGACGCCGTGCGATATCGCCGCCGCGCTGCGGTCACTCCGCCGCCAGCCGCGCGCACCGTCGCCGCAGCGCAGTTCGGCCGCGCCCGGGGCCGCGGGTAGGCGCACGCCGTCGCCGCAGCGCCACGCCAGGCGCTGCGCCGCCGCGCGCAGCGCACCGCCGTCGAACGCGCTGTCCGGCAGCGGCGCGCGCTGTCGAACGGCGCGCGAGGCCGCCGTATCCACGACGAGGGTTACGCGCTCGCCGCCCGGTGCGGCCGCATCGCTCGCTCCGCGCTCGCCTGCGGCTTTCGCGTTCTCACCTTCGATGACCAGCACCGCGCCCGGCACGAGATACCAGGCGTCGACCTCATCGCGCATCGATCCGTCGCGGCGCATCACCCAGCCGCCCGATTCGCCGATCGCGCGGATCTCGCGACGCCGTCCGCGCTCGCGCACCAGCAGGGCCGAGGTCTCGTCGGCGCCATAGCCCCAGCGGGCGTCGGCGGCCTGCATCGCCATCAGCAGGCGCAGCTCGCGCGAGCGCTCGGAAAAATGCGTGTCGACGATCGCGCCGTCGGCCAAGCGCAAACCGCCCGCGGGCCACAGCGTCAGCGCGTCTTCCGGCACGCCGCCGCAGCGCCCACCGCGCGCGCAGCCCGGCTCCGGTGGTGCGGCCACGCGCGCCGCGCGCGACACCGCGGCTTCGACGTCGCCATTGCCGAGCATCCACGCGCCGCTCTGCACCGCCGCGCCGGCGCTCGTGCCCCCGACGACGACGCGCCCCGCCGCATACGCCTGCTGCAGTTCGAGCAGCCAGTCGTTCGGCGTGTCGTCCGCGCGCACGAAGGCCTGCCGGTGCCGCCACTGGTCGCCACCGGCGAAGAACACGCCCTGAACCTGCAGCATCAGCGCCGGCTGCGACGCGCAGTGCGCGCGCTGGTAGTCGGCGAGGTCGGGAAACACCGCCTCGCGATTCGACAGTCGCAGGCGCTCGACGCGCAGCCGCGGCAGCGCCGCGCAGTCGCCGAGCTCGAAACGTGCGGCCGCCGCCGCGGCATCCACCGGCCACCACACCGCGTCGGCGCCGAGCTCGCGGAACACATCGACGTAGAAATCCACCGCGTCCATCGGGTCGAAACCCGACGCCGTCACCACCGCGATCTTCGGCCGCCCGCTGGTGCGCGCCTGTGCTTCCGCGACGAACGCGCGCAGCACCTCGACGCCGCCCGCAAGGCGGCTCTGCGCGGGCAGGGCGCGCTCGGTCGCGCGCGTACCGTTCGCGGGCATCTGCGGCAATTCGAGCGCCGCGAGAACCGCCGCACGCTCGGCGTCGAGCAGCACCGACCACGGGCGTCGGGCGTCGCGATCGGCGCAGGCCTCGGCGAGGCAGACGTCGGCCAACCTCGTTTCGAGCGTGGCCACACCGACCGCCGCGTCGGCGCCTGCCGCATCCGTCGAAGCGCGCGCCGCGTCGAGCATCGCCGCCACGTCCTCGCGCGGCGGCGCACCCGGCGCGCGCCACAGCGCCGGATCCAGCGCGCGCGCGATGCCGGCGCCATCCACGCGATAGCTCGCGGCGGTACGCGCCGCGCCCGCCGGTGGCGACACGCAGCTGCGCGGCGAAAGATCGGAGCACACCGCGAGCGCGCCGCCGGCCAGCAGCAGGCTGCGGGTCGGAGCGGTGCTTGCCATCGACACCGCGGCCGGGGCCGTCCCCGCACCGGCGGCAGCGACAGCGATGACGGCGACCAGCGCGACGCCCGTAAAACGTGAACGCATGCTCGAAACCACTCCCTGTCGCCGGCCGAAGGCGCCGATGTGTAGCAGTTTTCGCCGCCCGGCACTTGACGCCGTCGAAATGAACAAAGTATGAAGACAGCACGTTTCCGGCGCACTGCAATGCCCAAACCGCGCAACCACATCCGGCACATCGCCCGGACCTTCTACCTCAGCGAGTGGTGGGACGAGTAGATCCCACGGCTTGAGCCCCTTCGTGCCGCAACGGCGCGAAGCGAGGTTGCGTTCGCGCTGCCGGCAACCGTCGGCCGCGCCGTGCACCGGGCCCGCCCGGGCCCCGAGACCTGTTCCCGATGACCGTGCCGATCGCGCGGCCGTCTGTCGCCCTTGAGGAAATCGCCATGCTGTCCACGAAGCCACTCAGCGCCGCCATCGCGCTGATTCTCACCGCGTCCGCACTCGCCACGTCCGCCGCTGCGCAGGCCCCGGCCCCCGCGAACGAGGACGACACCCAGACCCTCGACGCCATCACCGTCACCGGCACCAACCTGCGCGGCGTCGACCTCGCCGAAGCGCAGCCGATCACCGTGATCGACGCCGAGGACATCCGTCGGCTCGGCGCCACCTCGGTCAGCGACGTGCTGCGCCAGGTCAGCGAACTGGGCGGCGGCACCGGCAACTTCACCACCGCGAACTCCGGCGTGCTGCAGGCCGATGCGCCCGCCGGCAGCGCCGGCGCGTCGCTGCGCGGTCTCGGCACCGCATCGACGCTGACGCTCATCAACGGGCGGCGCGTGGCCGTGGCGTCGTTCGCCAATGGCTCGGAGAACTTCGTCGACCTCAATGCGATTCCGGTCGCCGCGATCGAGCGCGTCGAGGTGCTCGCTGCCGGCGCTTCCGCGGTCTATGGCGCGGACGCTGTCGCGGGCGTGGTCAACATCGTGCTGCGCAACCGCTTCGACGGCCTGCGGCTTTCCGCCAGCCACGGTGACTCCACGCGCGACACCGACGAAAGCCGCTCGAATCTCAACCTCGTCGCCGGCTTCGGCGATGACGATGCCGGCGGCGTGGTGGTGGTCGACGCCTTCCGCCGCAGCGCGTTCTACAACCGCGATCGCGAGATCACCGCGCGCGAGCCGCGGCCTTCGCAGCAGGGCTTCTTCCCGAGCTGGAACGACCTCGACTTCGCCCAGGACGACATCGTCGAGGCGCAGTGCCCGGCGAGCGACTTCGGCGTCGGCGGCCTCGGCGAGTTCTGCGCCGTCAACCGCAACGCGTTCACCGCGGCCGATCCGTCGCTGGAGCAGTTCGGCACGTACCTGAGCTACGGCCTGCGCTTCGAGGACGTCGAGGTGTTCGGCGAACTGCAGTACCAGCGCAACCGCTCGGAAGCGAACAGCTCGCCGGCGCCGTGGGACGCCGAAGCATCGTTCGCCAACCCGTTCCTGCCGGCCGATTTCCGCGCGCGCTACCTGTCGCTCGGTTTCGACCCGACGGCGCTTTACGGCTACGGCCGCTTCCCGGACGCGCGCAGCATCGAGGTGGAGACCACCAACCTGCGTGTGCTGCTCGGCCTGCGCGGCGCGCTGGGCGAGTGGGATTGGGAAACCGCGTTCAACGGCGGCTCCAGCCGCTCGGAGCAGACAGCGACCGCCGGCATCTACAACGTCGCGCGTTTCCAGGCGGCCCTGCTCGGAGAACTCTGCGACGACGGGCGCACCAACTGCGCGCCGGGCGCCGGCGGCCTCTGGTACAACCCGTTCGGCGGCCAAGCCGTGCAGGACCCGCGCGTGCTCGCCCTCGTTCGTGAAACGGTGCCGCGCGACGGTTCGTCGCAGGCGCTGGGCTGGGACCTCCGCTTCAACGGCGTGCTCGGTGAGCTCGGCGGCGGCGCCATCGCCGCGGCGTTCGGTACCGAGGTGCGCTACGAGCGGGCCAACGACGAACCCTCGCCGCTGGCCACCGCCGACCCGGTGACGGGCCGCGTGCCGGTCTACGGCTTCGGCTCGACGGCCGTCTCGGCCAGCCGTACGGCGAGCTCCGCGTTCGCGGAAGTGCTGCTGCCGTTCACGAGCACCTTCGACGTCCGCGTCGCCGGCCGCTATGACCACTACTCGGATTTCGACGGCGACTTCAATCCGTCGATCGGCCTGCGCTTCCGCCCCACCGACGACCTGGTGCTTCGCGCCGGCTGGAACACCAGCTACCGCGCGCCCTCGCTGGCGCAGGTCGGTGCCGGCACCACGCTGAGCTCGGGCGCCATTCCCTGCGCCGCGGGCAGCGAGTTCCGCAGCAATTTCTGCCGCGGCTCCAGCCGCGACGTGAACTACCTCAGCCAGGTGTTCGGCAATCCCGACCTCGAGGCCGAGACGTCGACCGCGTGGAGCGCGGGCCTGGTCTGGTCGCCGGGCGACGCGACGTCGATCGCGATCGACTACTGGAACTTCGAACAAGAGAACCTCGTCGACATCGCCGACCTCGACCTGTTCCGCGCGGCGCTGGCCGACCCGTCGCTGATCTACACGCCGAGCGGTCCGCGGGCGCGTCCGCCGGGTGCGGTCGGCATCGTCACGCGCGACGGCCTGGCCACCGGCCGCATCGTCGAAGTGTTCCTCGAACTGAGCAACATCGGCGTGCAGCGCACCGACGGCGTCGATATCGATCTGACCCAGCGCCTGTCGGACGACCTCGCGGGTGGCGAGCTGCGGGCGTGGTTCGATGCGACCTACGTGAACTCGTTCGAGCGTTCGGAACTGTGCTCGGCGGCCGTGGCGCCGCGCCGCGGGCAGGGCGCCTGCACCGACGGCTCGCGCATCGTCGAGCTGGTCGGCGAGTTCCGCTATCCGGAGTGGCTGGGCAACGTCGGCGTGACCTGGGAAGGCGAAGCCGTGCAGGCCAGCCTGTGGGCGAACTACACCGACAGCTACTTCGATGACGACACCCGCTCCGGCGTGCCGGCCAACCGCCGCGTCGGCTCGTGGACGACGCTCAGCGCTTCGGTGGGCTGGGACATCACCGACACGCATTACGTCGGGCTCACCGTGCGGAACCTCGCCGACCGTGATCCGCCGCTGGCCTTGGGCAGCTCGACCAACGTCGACACGTACAACCACGACGCGCTCGGCCGCTTCGTCACGCTGAACTGGATCGGTCGCTTCTGATCGACCCGGCCGGATCGGTTCGACCTGGTCCGCACCGCAGGACCGCCCACCGGCTCGCCGGTGGGCCTCGGGGCAAGGACGCCCCACTTTCGCTCGCTGCGCTACCGTGGCCGTGCCGTGCCGCTCCTCCGCACCGCGCGCCGCCTTCCTCCCAACGGATTCGCCGATGACCTCCACCGCCGCGCCGTCGCGCGCGCCCGACACGCTGCTGGTGCTGCTCGCCGTCGCCCTCGTGCTGGCGGCGATCGTGCCCTTCGTGCCCGCGGGCCTGTTCGCGCCGGGGCAGCCGATGTCGCTGGCGAGCTTCCAGCCTGGCGACTCCGCGCTGGGACTGCGCTTGTTTTCCAGCAGCGCCGAGCATCCCGGCCTGCTGAATCTTTTCTTCGACGGCTTCACTTCGGGCAGCCGCAACGGCGCGGCCATCGGCGTGATCGCCTTCGTGCTCACGGTTGGCGGTGCGTTCGGCCTCGTGCAGGCCAGCGGCGCCATCGACAACGGCCTGAAGCGCCTTGTCGCGAACTTCGGCCACCGCCCGCGCCTGCTGCTCGGCGTGCTGTTCGTCGCTTTCTCCACCGGTGGCGCGGTGTTCGGCATGGGCGAAGAGACCATCGCCTTCCTCGCCCTGCTGCTGCCGCTGATCCGGCGCTTGGGCTATCCGCCGGAAGTCGGCGTGATGGTCACCTACATGGCCAGCCAGATCGGTTTCGGCACCTCGTGGATGAACCCCTTCAGCGTCGCGATCGCGCAGGGCATCGCCGGCCTGCCGCTGCTGTCCGGCGCGCCGTTCCGCATCGTGATGTGGGCCGCGTTCACCGGCGTGGGGCTCGCGTTCGCGCTGCGCTACGCGACGAAGCATCGGCGCGCCGCGGACAAGGACGCGGTTGGCGCGTCGCGCGTCGCGGTCGCAGGCACGACGGTGTCGAGTCCGCCGAACGGTGGCTCGCCGAACGCGCTCGACGTCGAAGCGTCGCGGCTCGGCTGGGTCGACCACGCGGTGCTGTGGGCCACGCTGGCGACGGTCGCGTGGATCGTCTGGGGCGTCACCGTCGCCGGCTACTACATCGCCGAGATCGCGACACAGTTCTTCGCGCTCGGCCTGTTCGCGGGCTGCTGCGCGGTGATCGGCGGCCGCATCAGCGCGAACGGCGCGGCGCAGGCCTTCACCGACGGCGTGCGCGGCCTCGTGCCGGTAGTGCTGGTGATCGCGGTCGCGAAAGGCATGCTCGGCATCCTCGGCGGCAGCGACCCGCACGCGCCATCGGTGCTCAACACCGGGCTGTACGCGATGGGCAACGCCATCGCCGGCACGCCCGAGCTGGTCGCCGCCTGGGGCATGCTCGCCGCGCAGTCGGCGTTCAACTTCTTCGTCAGCTCCGGCAGCGCGCAGGCGACGATCACCATGCCGATGATGGCGGGCCTCGGCGAACTCGTCGGCGTGAGCAAGCAGATCAGCGTGCTGTGCTTCCAGCTCGGCGACGGGCTCACCAACCTCGTGATGCCCACCTCCGCCGCCATGATGGGCGCGATCGGCGTGGCCGGCCTCGGCTGGGTGGCGTGGGTGCGCATCATTTTCCGTTTCATGCTGCTGCTGATGGCGCTCTCCGCCCTCACCGTGGCGATCGCCGTCGGGATTGGGTATGTCTGAATTGATCTGGGTCCGCGATGCGGAACTGATGACGCCGACGCCCAAAGGTCGCGGCGACGTGCTCATCGCGAACGGTCGCGTGCTCGCCATCGGCGCAGGGCTCGACCCGCGCGGCTGCGGCGTGCCGGTGCGCACGATTGACGCCGCCGGGCACTACCTGTGCCCCGGCCTCGTCGACAGCCTCGTGCACTTCGGCGGCGGCGGCGGTGAGGGCGGTTTCGCCACGCGCATGCCGCCCTTGGCCGCATCGACCGCGCTCGCCGCCGGTGTCACCACGATGATCGGCGCGCTCGGCACCGACGACGTCACCCGCAGCCACGCCGATCTGCTCGCCTGCGCGCGGGCCCTGGCAGCCAGCGGGCTGTCGGCCTACGTGCTCACTGGTTCGTATCAGGTGCCGCCGGTCACGCTGACCGGCAGCGTGCGCGGCGATCTCGCCTTCATCCCGGAGATGATCGGCCTCGGCGAAATCGCCATCGCGGACCATCGCGGCTCGCAGCCGAGTGCGGCGGAGCTCGCGCGGCTCGCCTCCGACGCGCGCGTCGGCGGCATGCTCGCGGGCAAAGCCGGCACCGTGCTGATCCACGTCGGTGAAGCGCCCGAAGGCCTCGCCCTGCTGCGCGAGGCGAGCGCGCGCTGGCCGGTGCCCATCAAGCAGTGGCATCCCACGCACATCAATCGCCATGCGGCCCTGCTCGCCGACGGTTTCGAGTTCGTGCGCGAAGGCGGCAGCATCGACTTCACCACCAGCAGCACGCCGGATTTCGTCGCGGCCGGCGAGATCCCCGCCGCGAAGGCGCTGGCCGACGCGCTCGCCGCCGGCCTGCCCATCGAACGGCTGACCATGAGCTCGGACGGCCAGGCCAGCCTGCCGCACTTCGACGGGCAGGGGCGGCTGGTCTCGCTCGAGGTGGCGCCGATCGCCAGCCTGCTGGGCAGCGTGCGCGAGGCCTTCGAATCCCACGGCGTGGCGCTCGCCACCGCGCTGGCGGCGGCGACATCGTCACCGGCGGCAATCTGGGGCCTGCCGCGCAAGGGCGGCCTCGCCGCGGGCATGGACGCCGACCTGATCCTGCTGGACCGGGACACGCTGGCCCTGCGCTGGACGATGGCCAACGGCCGGCTTTAAGTACGCATTCACCGCCGCGGCGGATGATGGGCGTGACCCAACGGAGTCCGCCACCATGCTGCGCCGCACCGCGTTCCTTGCCCTGTCGTCGCTGGCCCTGAGCGGCTGCGTCACCTACGAAGTCGTCGAACGCCGCGTCTACCACGAGGACGGCAGCTACACGCGCAGTTACGACCCCTACGACGACGGCCGCCGCTACGAAGACCGCCGCTACGACGACTACGACCGCTACGGCCGCGACGAGCGCATCCGTCGCTACGAGTACGACGACCCGCGCTATGGCGGCCGCTACGACGACCCCTACGACCGCTGGTTCTACGGCTGGCGTGGCGACGGCTACCGCTACGGCTACACCTATGACCCGTGGTTCGGGTACGGCGGCAGCTCGATCACCATCGTCTACGGCCACGGCTGGCGCGGCAGCCGCTGGGGCAGCTGGCATCGGCCGTGGTACGGCCCGTCGTGGTACGTCTCGAGCTGGTCGAATCCGTGGGCGTGGGGCCGGCCGTGGCACGGCAGCCATTCGCCCTGGGGCTACGGCTACGGCTACGCGCCGTCGCGACCGCACTATCCGCGACCGCAGAACCCGCGCCCGGTCGAGCGTCCGATGCCGAAACCCGCCGTGCGAAGCATCGGACCCGAGGTGTCACTGCCGGTGATGGCGGGCCCGAGCATCGGCGGCGAGCCGCTGCGTCCGGTCACTCGCGAGCGTCGCTGGGAAGAGCGCGTTCCGCAGAATCGCGAGCCCGAGATCGAGGCCATCCCGCGCGAGAAGCCGCGCATGGTGATCGTCGAAAGGCCGCCGCGCTTCGAGGAGCCGCGCGATGACATGCCGCGCTTCGCCGAGCCGCGCGAGAAGCCGCGTATCGAGGAGCCGCGCTTCGAACAGCCGCGCTTCGAAGCACCGCGCGAAGAGCCGCGCTTCGAACAGCCGCGGTTCGAGCAGCCGCGTTTCGAGGAGCCCCGTTTCGAAGCACCGCGCGAAGAGCCGCGCTTCGAGCAGCCTCGTTTCGAGGAGCCACGTTTCGAAGCACCGCGCGAAGAGCCCCGCGAGATGCCGGCGGTCGAGGAACGCGTCGAGTAATCGGCGTCGTGCAGCAGGCAAAAAAAAGCCAGGAGCTCCCCCCGGAACTCCTGGCTTGCGTTCCTGCCCTCCTGGCTGCGACGCTCTCGCGCGGCTGCCACGCCCCCCGGCGCTGGAATACGGCTGGAACGGGGGTGATGATGCCTCAAGCCCGCCGGATGCGCATCATGAATTTGTCAAACGCCGTCAATCCGCGGCGTGGTGCTCAGTCCCGAGACAGCCTTGAACCCGCCTGATCCCTCCCCCGCCCGACGCCGCCCGTTTGGCCTGCACCGCCCGCTCCGGGCGCTGTCGGGTCTGGTCCTCCTGCTGGTTCTGGCAGGCTGCGCGACCCGTGAGGGGCCCGACCTTGCCAGCCTTTACGCCCGCGCCGCCAGCGACCCCGGCCAGCCGCCGGTCATCGTCATCCCGGGCCTGATGGGCTCGCGGCTGGTCGACGGGCGCACCGGCGAGGAGCGCTGGCCCGGCTCGCTGTCGACGATGGCCTTCAGCGACTACGCCCGGCTGGCGCGCATCGGACCCGAGTGGGGCCCGGACGACGGCATCGTCGCCGGCCCGCTGATCCGCGACTTCGGCCGCGTCGACATCTACGGCCAGCTGATCGGCACGCTCGAGGGCGCGGGTCGCTTCGCGCCGGGCGAGCCGGGGCAGGCGCCGAGCAACGACTGGCGCCGCCGCTACTACACGCTGACCTACGACTGGCGGAAACCGAACATCGTCGCGGTGCGCCAACTGCACGCGCTGATCGACCAGATCCGCCGCGATTTCGACGATCCGGCGCTGCGCGTCGACATCATCGCGCACAGCAACGGCGGGCTGATCGCGAACTACTACCTGCGCTACGGCCCGAACGACGTGCTGGAAGCCGCCGACCCGCAGCCGTGGGTGGAAGGCGGCAAGCGGGTGCGCCGGGTGGCGATGCTCGGCACGCCGAACCTGGGCTCGGTGGCCAGCCTTCGGCGCTTGAACGAAGGCGTGCGCTTCGGCCTGCGCAGCGTGCCGATCGAGGCGCTGGCGAGCTTCTCGACCGTGTTCGAAACGCTGCCGCACCCGCACACGCAGGTGGTGTTCGACCGGTACGGTCGCGCGCTGCCGCTCGACCTCTACGACCCGACGATCTGGCGCGACAACCGCTGGTCGGTGTTTTCGCCGGAGATCGAAGCGCGCGTGCGCGAGGCCTGGGGCGAGGGTGCGGAAGGGCGGCTGGCGCTGTCGGTGATGCAGGCCAACTTCGAGCGCAACCTGCGCCGCGCAAAACGTTTCAACGAGGCGCTGGCGCGGCCCTTTCCCCGCAATGGCCTGCGCATGGCGGCCTTCGGCGGTGACTGCGAAATGACGCTCGCCGGCGCGGTGCTGGAAACCGTCGACGGCCGCGCCGTGCTGGCCTTCGAGCCCGACGACATCGAGAACCCGGTGGACGGCATCGACTACGCCGCGCTGATGCAGGCCGCCGGCGACGGGCTGGTGACGCGCGAATCGCAGGACGCGTCGGCGCACGGCTTCGTGCCGCTGCGGCAGACGTTCTTCCTGTGCGAGAACCACGGCCAGCTGCTGGCGAACCGCTACTTCCAGAACAACCTGCTGAACTTCCTGCTGAGCCCGTAGCGACGGGGCGCACACGTCGGGCGGCTAGAATCGCGGCATGACCGCTCCCCGCTCCACCTTCGACGCGCTGAAGCCCCTCGCCGGCCGCCTGCTCGAGACCGCGCTGAACCGCGCGCTTGCCCTCGATGCGGAAACCCGCGCCGCGCTCGCGCCGCTCGACGGCCAGCGCCTGCAGCTGCATCTGGAATCGCCGCCCGTGGCGCTCGAGCTGCGCGTCGACGGCGACGCGCTGCGCGTCGGGCCGGCGCAGGGCGAGGAGCCGGATCTCTCCGTGCGTGCCGGCATCGGCGCGCTGCTCGGCCAGCTGCCGTTCCTGAAATCGAGCGGCGCGGCACCGGTGGGCAAGGTGCGCATCAGCGGCGACGCCGAACTCGCGCGTCAGCTGCAGCGCTTGGCCGAAGGCTTCGACCCGGACTGGGAGCAGCCCTTCGCCGACGCGCTGGGGCCGGTGATCGGCCCGCAGGTGGCGAAAACCGTGCGCATCGGCCTGCGCGAAGCGCGGGTGCAGGGGGCCGCGTTCGCGAAAGCCGGCGCCGAGTTCCTCACCGAGGAATCGCGCGACCTCGTGCCCAAGGCCGAGCAGCAGGCCTTCTTCGACGACGTTGACGAAGTGCGCGATCGCGTCGAGCGGCTGGCCGCACGGCTCGCCGCGCGGGCCACGGCGGCCGCTCGCACGCCGTCGGCGTCGGACCCGAACGGATGATCGCCGCGCCGCTGCGCGCCTCGCGCATCGTCCGCGTGCTGTTCAAGCACCGGCTGGACGCGCTGCTCGACGGCACGCCGTTCGCGAAGCTGCGCTGGGTGCTGCGCCCGCTCGGCCGCGGCACGTCGGACACACCGCGCGGCGAGCGCCTGCGCGCGGCGCTGGAAGAGCTGGGCCCGATCTTCGTCAAGTTCGGGCAGATCCTGTCGACGCGCCGCGACCTGCTGCCGCCCGACGTGGCCGATGCATTGGCCCTGCTGCGCGACCGCGTGCTGCCCTTCGACGGCGCGGAAGCGCGGCGCATCATCGAAGCGCAGCTTGGAAATCCCATCGACGCGCTGTACACGGAGTTCGACGAGACGCCGCTGGCTTCGGCCTCGATCGCGCAGGTGCATGCGGCGCGGCTGCGCAACGCCGACGGCAGCGCCGGTCGCGCGGTGGTGGTGAAGGTCGTGCGTCCGGGCATCGACCGCCAGATCGACGCCGATCTCGCGCTGTTGAAAGCACTCGCCGACGTGGTGGCAAAGACGCACCCGCGCGCCGACAAGATCCGCCCGCGGGACGTGGTGGCCGAAATCGAAACCACGCTGCGCGGCGAGCTCGACCTGCAGCGCGAAGGCGCGAACGCCTCGGTGCTGCGGCGCTTCTGGCTGGGCAGCGACGACCTGTACGTGCCCGAGGTGTTCTGGACGCATTCGCACGAGCGCGTGCTGACGCTCGAGCGCGTTACCGGCATTCCCTCCGACGACGTGCCGGCGCTGGAAGCCGCCGGCATCTCGCGCTCGAAGCTCGCGGCCAAGGGCGTGCGCGTGTTCTACACGCAGGTGTTCCGCGACAACTTCTTCCACGCCGACGCGCACGCCGGCAACATCTGGGTCGACGACGATCCGGCGCGCCGCGACAACCCGCGCTTCATCGCGCTGGATTTCGGCATCATGGGCCAGCTCTCGACGAACGATCAGTACTACCTCGCCGAGAACTTCATGGCGATCTTCCAGCGCGACTACCGGCGCATCGCCGAGCTGCACGTCGAAGCCGGCTGGATGCCCTCGCACCTGCGCCTCGATGATCTGGAAGCGGCGACCCGCGCGGTCTGCGAGCCGTACTTCACCCGGCCGCTGGCGGAAATCTCGCTCGGCGAAGTGCTGGTCAAGCTGTTCCGCACCGCGCAGCAGTACGAGCTCACGCTGCAGCCGCAGCTCATCCTGCTGCAGAAGACGCTGCTGAACATCGAAGGCGTGGCGCGCCATCTCGACCCGAAGCTCGACATCTGGGCCGTCGCCGAGCCGGTGCTCACCGGCATCCTCAAGGATCGCTACAGCCCGAAGTGGCTGGCCGAGGAGTTCAAGAAGCGGCTGCCGGAAATGATCACCCGCGCGCCGGATTTTCCGCGCCTGATCCACGGCTTTCTGTCGCAGCAGGTGGAAGGGCGGCACCGCATCAATATCGACTCCAAGGACATCGCCGAGCTGTCGCGGATTTCCGCGGTGAACCAGCGCGCTGCGGTGTACGCCATCCTCGGCGCGGGCCTGATGATCACCGCGGCGGTGCTGTTCGGCTTCGACGCTGGCGGCCCGGCGTGGCTGGGCGTGCGCACGGCGACCTGGATCGCCGGCGTGGGTGCACTGGCCTGCTTCATCGCGGCCTGGCCGCGGCGGCGGTGAGCGGAACCGCCGATGGCGCCGCGTCGAGCGTCGACGCGCGCGGCGCGGCGAGCACGCCCGACGACCTGACGATCCCGGTGCTGTTCGCCGATGAGCGTCTCGCCGTCGTCGACAAACCCGCGCGGCTGATGGCGCACGACAGCGGCCTGGCGCGCGGCGAGCACGACTTCCTCGCCGACCGGCTGCGTGCGCAGTTCGGCCGGCCCGTGCACCTGATCCACCGGCTCGACCGCGCCACCTCGGGCTGCCTGCTGATCGCGTTCGACAAGGACACCGCGCGGCACTTGAGCGATCAGTTCATGACGCGCGCCGTGGAGAAAACCTATCTCGCGGTGTGCCGCGGCTGGCCCGAGCCCGCCGAAGACGTGATCGACCATCCGCTCGACGGCGGCCCCGGCAAGCCGGAGAAAAAGCCCGCGCAGACGGCGTATCGCGTACTGGCCACCGGCGCGATGCCGTGGGCCTACGGCGAGCACGCCGAGTCGCGCTTCGCCCTGGTGGAATGCACGCCGCACACCGGGCGCTTCCGCCAGATCCGCCGGCATCTGAAGCATCGGCACCACCACCTGATCGGCGACACCAGCCACGGCGACGGCGCGCGCAACCGGATGTTCCGCATGCATCTCGGCGTGCACCGGATGCTGCTGCACGCGTGGCGGTTGGCCTTCACTCATCCGGCGGACGGTCGGGCGATCCGCGTCGAGGCGCCGCTGGACGGCGAGTTCGTCGAGACGCTGCGGCGCTTCGGCTGGCGCTCGCCGGGCGGCTGAGACCGGCGCGGCGCGCGCGAGGTCTCCCGAATGCCGCATTGCCCCGGAGGTCGAGGCGACCGCGGCTCAGCGCTCGACGATCGCCACCACGCCCATGCCGCCGGCGGTGCAGACGGAAATCAGCGCGCGGCCGGAGCCCTTCTGCTTCAGCAGCTTTGCCGCCGTCGCCACGATGCGCGCGCCGGTGGCGGCGAACGGATGGCCGAGCGCCAGCGAGCTGCCGACCACGTTGAGCTTGGCGCGATCGATGCTGCCCAGCGGCGCGTCGAGGCCGAGCTTCTCCTTGCAGAACTCGGCGGACTCCCAGGCCTTCAGCGTGCACAGCACCTGCGCGGCGAAGGCTTCGTGGATCTCGTAGAAGTCGAAATCCTGCAGCGTGAGGTTGTTGCGCGCGAGCAGCTGCGCCACGGCCCAGGCCGGCGCCATCAGCAGGCCGTCGCCGTGCACGAAGTCGACCGCGGCGACCTGCGCGTCGCGCAGGTAGGCCTGCACTTCGATGCCGCGATCGCGCGCCCACTCTTCGGAGGAGAGCAGGCAGGCCGAGGCGCCGTCGGTCAGCGGCGTCGAGTTGCCGGCGGTCAGCGTGCCCTTGCCCGAGGTCTTGTCGAAGGCGGGCTTCAACGTGGCGAGTTTCTCCGGCGTGGTTTCGGGGCGCAGGATGTTGTCGCGGTCGACGCCGCGGAACGGCACCACGAGATCGGCGTAGAAGCCGTCGGCATAGGCCTTCGCCGCTTTCGCATGCGATTCGTAGGCGAGCTGGTCCTGGTCGGCGCGGGTGATGCCCCATTCCTTGGCCATGATCTCGCAGCTCTCGCCCATGCTCTTGCCGGTGCGCGGCTCGGCCACGCCGGGGAACTCCGGCGCCAGCTCCTTGAACGAGAAGCCCTTGAGCAGCGCTTTGATGCGGTCGACGGGCGTCTTCGCCATGTTCATGTTGAGCAGGCGGCGACGGAAGGCCTTGCTGTGCACGATCGGCACGTCCGACGTGGTGTCGGAGCCGCCGCCGATGCCGGCTTCGATCTGCCCGAGCGCGATCTTGTTGGCGACGGTGATCACCGTGTCGAGCGAGGTGCCGCAGGCGCGCTGCATGGTGATGCCCGGCGTGTAGGGCGAGAGGCCCGAGGACAGCGCGGCCTCGCGGCCGATGTTCCAGTCGCTCGAGTGCTTGAGCACCGCGCCCATCGCCACTTCGCCGAGCGTCATGCCGTGCAGGCCGAATTTCTCGACCACGGCGCCGACGGCTTTGATCGACATGCCGAGGTTGCCGACGTCGAAGTAGGCCGTGTTGTTGCGGCAGAACGGGATGCGTTGGCCGCCGAGGATGGCGACGCGACGGGCGGGGCGGGGGCTCATGCGGATGGACTCCAATGGGGCATCAGGCCGCGACGGACGGCCAGAGGTGGGGGTGACGGTGCCAGATCGCGTCGAGCCATGCGATATGGATCGCGACTTCGGGCGGCGGGCCGGGTTCGGCGCGCCAGCGCGCCAGCATCGTGGCGGGATGCACGCCGCCGATCAGCACCTCGCAGCTTTCGGCGAAGCACTGCACCCAGCGCGCGGAAAACCCGATGTCGGCACGCGAGGCGTCGAGGCGCGCGGCCACGGCGGCCGCACCGGCGCTGAGCGTCGTGCGATCGAGCGGCAGCGGCGACGGCGCGGCGGCCGACAGCGCGTGGTCGGGCTTGCGCGCCACCATGCCGACCAGATGCGCGTCGGTGTGTTCGAACACCAGCTCCAGCCCGGCGGCGCGCACGTACAGGCGCAGCTCCTCCGGCGTGCAGAACTGGTTGCGGGCCACGTCCTTGCGCTCGGCCGGATTGCCGCGCGCGGCCTGATCGACTTCATACGCGAAGCGCTGCCAGCCCACCGGATGCGAGAGGTTCCAGTGGTCGAAATAGAACAAGCCGCCGGGTTTCAGCACGCGGGCGACCTCGCGCAGGTAGAGGACCATGTCCTCCTTGTCCATGTGGATGAACACGGCCACGCAGTAGCCCTTGTCCATCGACGCGTCGGCGAAGGGTTTCAGGTGCGGGCCGTCGACCGCACTCGCCGTCGCGCCCGGATGCGCGTCGACACGCGCTCGCGCGAGCGCCGCCATGTTCTCGGCGATGTCGATGCCGTGCCACGCGGCGACGTGGCCGGCGAGCTGGGCACCGATGCGACCCACGCCGCAGCCGATCTCGAACACGCGATCGCTGGGCACCAGCTCGAGTGCCGCGTGCACCTGGCCGGCGGTGAACGCGCCGGTGGCCGCGAGCACGGCTTCGTCGGCGCTGCCGTCGACGGCGGCCATGCCATCGGACAGGGTGGCCGACCGCGCGTTCCACGCGGCTTTGTAGCTTTCGGGGGAGGAAGACAAGGCGCGGAGCCGGTGACTTGGACCACAATAGGGTAGACCGCCACGCCGAGCCGCTAAAGCCCATGAGCCGAATGTCGACCCCGGAAGTGCTGACGACCTTGGGCGCCATCGCCGTCGAATTGGCCGGCGAGGCCCATGTCGAGCGCGCGGCCCTGGGGCAAGCCGAGGCCGGGGACTGGGCCGCGGGCATCGCCAGCGACCTCGCGCGGCTGGTGCCGGAGTCGGCAGGCCTCGACCTCGTGCTTGCCGCCGCGCTGTTCGATCCCGCCGAACTGCTGCGGCCGAACTTTCCGCGCCACGCCGCGCTCGAGGCCTATGCCGCGAAAGCGCCGGGCGCCGGCGAGTCCGCTGCGGGCACGGGGCGCGTCATCGCCTTAGGCGCCGGCAGCGACGGCTTGCCCGCCGATCTGGCGCCCGAGCCCGACCTTGCCGGTGGCCCGCTGCGCGTGATTCCGTTCCTGCTGCGCGGCCCGACCGAGGCCGTGCAGCGCGCCGGCGCCGCGTTCGAGGAGCGCCTGCTCGACACCGGCATGGCCAACGCGGCCACGGCGCTGGCCACGCAGTCGGCGTTCGGGCTGCGCATCGAACACATGCGCTACCTGACGCTGCACGACCTGATGGCGATGATGGCGATGCAGTATGAGCACGCGGGCCTGGCGCCGCTGTGGCCGATGATCGAAGCCGCGCTGTTCGGTGATGACGACGAGCTGTGGCTGGACGCACCGCCGGAGCCGCTGGTGCGCTACGCCGACGGCGCGGCGCGCATCGCGCTGATCGATGCGGACGCTTGGGCGCTGGGCGGCTTCGTGCCGGCCGGGATCGACGCGGGAAAAGCCGGCGCCGAGAAGATGGAGCGGCTGTTCGAACACTTCGAGGCGCGGCAGCGGCAGATCGCCGCGGTGCTCGGTGCACACGGCCTGGAAGTGACCTTCGACCACTGCCCGGTCGGCAAGGACGCCCGCGCGGTGCTGCGCGCGGGCTGATCGCCGGGCGCGAGCTCGCGGCCGAAGCCTCAGGCGGGCGGCAGGCGGTCCTTCGCCGCCGACGCCTCGTACACGCGGTAGCGTGCGTCGACCATGCCGAGTGCCGCATAGGTCGCCTGCGCGCGGGCGTTGTCGTTCTCGACGTAGAGCCGCAGGCCGCAGACGCCCGGCGTGGCCTGCGCTTCGCGCTCGGCGTGCGCGTACAGCGCGCGGAACACGCCGAGCCGGCGCGCGTCGGGCGCGACGTACACGCTCTGGATCCACCACCACCAGCCGTTGCGCCAGTCGCTCCACTCGGTGGTGAGCATCAGCGTGCCGACCGCGCCTACATCGCCGCCGGAGGCCGGATGCCGCTCGGCGACGAGGTAGCGGGCCTTTGCCGGATCCGCGAGGCCCGCGGCGATGCCCGCGCGGACCGTCGGGGCGTCGAGCGTCTTGCCTTCGGTTTCGAGCGCCATCGCTTCGGCCCAGACGGCCAGGGTTTCGAGATCGGCCGGGGTGGCGGCTCGTACCGCAATCGGGGTCATCAGGATTCCATCGTGAGGCGTCATCGCCTAGGACCAGTCACGGGCCGCCGCCGGGCAGGCCAGCGCCTTGCTGAAGTAGCCCGAGGGGTCGAAACAGCACACGCGCTTCTTCCCCTTCTCGAGCATGTCGATGGCGCTGCTGGCGCGCTCGTTTCTCGTCGCGTCCTGCTTGGCCGACTCCATCCAGTGCACCCAATCGATCTTTGCCAAGGCGCTCGCGCTGGCCCAAGTGGCCCGAGCGGCGGGACTCTGGTCCAGCAGCGCCTTGAACCGCGCCGGCAGCGCCGGTTCGGGCTGCGCCGCCAACCGGCTCAGCACGAAGGTCGATCGGTGTCCCATCGCGATGCGCTCTTTTCTCGCGACATCCGGCGGAACGACGAACCAGTGCCCGAGCTGTCCATCCGGCTCCATCTGGGCGTCGAAGCGGCTGGCACCGATGGTCACGCTCGCGGTGATCCTCCCCCGCCTCAGGTGCGACCTGCTGAGCTCGGCGGGAACCCGGGCGAAGGCGAAACCGCCCGTTTCGGCAACCAGGACGTCGCTGGAAAATTCGGCGGCTCGGGTCTTGGTCGGCATCCGGGGTCGTCCGCTGCTGCGTCTTGTGCGACGAGGCTCCGTCAGTCCAGCACAAACGGTTTGCGGCCGCGCCGTCCGGGGCCGAGCTTGCGCGCGACGGTGTTGCGACCCACGCCGAGCTGCTCGGCCGCGCGTTGGCGGTGGCCGCGATGGTGCGCGAGCGCGGTGGCGAGCAGGGTTTCGTCGAAAGCCTCGCGCAGCGCGTCGGCGAAGCCCTGCGCACCGGCCGCGAGGCGGGCTTGAACGCTGACCTCCAGCGCGCGGCGCCAGGGCGCGTCGCGCCCGTCGCCGTCGCCCGACGCGGTGCTCGTGCCCGCGAAGCCGCCGGCCTCGCGCAGCGCGGCGTCGACGGCCGCAGCGGGAATGCGCTCGCCCGCCGCGAGCGCCACGAGGCGGAAGCAGAGATTCCGCAGCTCGCGCACGTTGCCGGGGAAGGCGTGCTGCTGCAGGCGCTCCACGGCGGCGGTGGCAAGCCGCCGCGAGCCCAGACCCATCGCCTGCGCCGCTTCGCCGATGAAGCGCGCGGCGAGCAGTGGGACGTCGTCACGCCGCTCGCGCAGCGGCGGCAGGCTGATGCGCAAGACGTCAAGGCGATGCAGCAGGTCCTCGCGGAACTTCCCCTCGCGCACGCGGGCGGCAAGGTCCTGGTGCGTGGCCGCGATCACGCGGACGTCGACGCGGATCAGCTCGCGGCCGCCGACGCGGAAGAACTCGCCCTCGGCCAGCACGCGCAGCAGGCGCGTCTGCAGGCCGCTCGGCATGTCGCCGATTTCGTCGAGGAACAGCGTGCCGCCGTCGGCCTGCTCGAAGCGGCCGATGTGTCGCTTGGTCGCGCCGGTGAAGGCACCGGCCTCGTGGCCGAACAGTTCGGATTCGAGCAGCTCGGCGGGAATCGCGGCGGTGTTCAACGCGACGAAGGGCCGCTTCGCGCGCGGCGACTCGGCGTGCAGCGCGCGCGCGACCAGCTCCTTGCCGGTGCCGGTTTCGCCGGTCACCAGCACCGCCAGCGGCAGCTGCGCGTAGCGGCCAATGGCGCGGAACAGATCGCGCATCGGCGCGCTGTTGCCCACGAGCTGCGGCGGGCCGTCGAACTCGCCGTCCGCCTTCGCACCGTCTTCCGCGTCCGCACCGCGCGCCTCCACCCGCGTCCCGCGCCCGGACGACGATGCGCCGTCGCGACCCTTCAGCAGCTCGCGCGCGAGCTGCACCGGTGCGTCGAGGTCGAAGGGCTTCGGCAGGTAGTCGCGCGCGCCGCCGCGGAAGGCGCCGGCCGTGGTCGCGACGTCGGTGTAGGCGCTCATCACCACGACTGGCAGCGCGGCGTCGCGCTTGCGCAGCGCGTCGAGGAAATCGAGGCCGCCGGTGCCCGGCATGCGCACGTCGGTGAACACCAGATCGGCGTGCTCGCCGCCGGCGAGTGCCGCCAGCGCGGCGTCGGCGCTGTCGAAAGCCTGCACCGCGAAGCCGGCGTCGCGCAACGCTTCGGCGAGCACGTAGCGCACGCTGCGGTCGTCGTCGACGACGAAGATACGCGCGCTCATGCGCCGGCTCCGTTCAATGGCGCGGCTTCGGCCTCGGGATCCGGCAGCGGCAGCAGCACGGTGAACACCGTGTGCCCGGGGCGCGAGCGATACGCCAGCGAGCCACCGTGTTCGCGCGCGATCTGCTGGGCCAGCGGCAGGCCCAGGCCCGTGCCTTCCGCGCGCCCCGACACCAGGGGCAGGAACAGGCGCTCGACGAGGTCCTCGGGCACGCCGCGGCCGTCGTCGCTCACTTCGACGCGCACGGCGAGGCGGTGGCTGCGATCACCGATCAGCACCTGGTGCTCGGCGCGCGTGCGCAAACCGACCGCCGACGCGCCGCTCTCCAGCGCGTTGCGCACGAGGTTCCACACCGCCTGCGTCAGCCGGTCGGCGTCGCCGAGCAGGTCGGGCAGGCTCGGGTCGTAGTCGCGGACGATCTTCACCGACCAGCCGGCCTCGGCCTCGGCGAGCTGGCGCACGCGCTCGAGCACGGCGTGGATGTTGGTGGGCTCGAAGGCGCGCGGCGGCGCCGGATGCAGGATGCGATCGACGAGGCCGTTCAAGCGCTCGACTTCGCTCGCGATCAGGCCGACCAGCTCGCGGCTGTCGGCGTCACTCGTTCGCCGCGACAGCAGCTGCGCGGCACCCTTCAGGCCGGCCAGCGGATTGCGCAGCTCGTGCGCGAGCCCGCGCAGCGACGCGGAGAGCGCCTGCGGCAGCGCGGTGACGGGGTCCTCGCCGGGAAACTCCTCGACCGGGTGCAGCTCGACGCGCACGCCGTCACCCTCGCGCACGCACCAGACGTCGGCGAAGCGCGCCGGCAGCCCGCCGAAGCCGAGGCCGACGCGCTGCAGGCGCAGCGCCTGCTCGTCGAACGGCACGCGCGGCAGAGCCGATGCGATGCGCTCGCCGCCGTCGAGTTCGTCGAGGCCGAAGCCCAGCAGACGCCGCGCGCTGACCCCGAGCCAGCTCGCGAAGGCCGGGTTGAGCGCGGTGATGCGCGCTTGCGGATCGAGCCAGAACAGCGGCGTGGCGAGGCGGTCGAAGGCGTCGAGGTCGGCGGGCATGGGGCGGATTATCGCACCAAAGAAACGCAATTTACGTCCCTTCCCTGAGTCGCCGCTGTGCTGATGTTTCTATTCATCAAGAATAGATTGATCGGATGTACTTTCCTGTCTTACAAGAACATTTTGTGCTTTTTTCTATGCAGAAAGCGATTCATAATCTGCACCATGGCCCGACGCCGCCAACATACCGCCGCACAAGTCCTCGCCGCGATCGAGGCCGCCGGTTCCACCTCGGTGGCCGAGCTGCAACGGATCGTGGGCGCCAGCCAACCGACGTTGGCGCGCCGCATCGCCGAGCTGGGCGAACGAGCGGTGGCCGTGGGAGCTTCACGCCGACGCCGTTACGCCGCCGCCCGCGCCGTGTGGGGCGGGCAGACGCGCTGGCCGATCTACCGCATCGACAGCGCCGGTGCCGTCGCTCGGCTCGGCGTGCTTCACGCGCTGCACGGTGGGCAGTGGTTTGTCGACTTCGACGGCGACGAAGCCTGCTTCGCGCATGACGAGTTTCGTGACGGGCTGTATCCCGACTTGCCCTGGTTCCTGCTCGACGTGCGGCCTCAGGGTTTTCTCGGTCGAGCGTTCGCACGCCAGCACGCCGCAGACCTCGACGTCGGCATCGACCCGGAGCGCTGGAATGCCGACGCGGTACTGGTGTCGATGCTTCGCCACGGTGATGACCTTCCCGGCAACCTCGTTATTGGCGATCTCGCCCTGCGTCGAGCGCAGCAGCACATGCTGATGCCGATCGACGCGGTGCCGGAAGCAGCGCGCAACGAGCACTACGCGCGAATGGCGCAGGCAGCGGCCGACGGCGAGTCGCCGGGCTCGTCCGCCGGCGGCGAGCAGCCGAAGTTCACCGCGCGCGTCAGTACGACGGATGGGACAGTGCGCCACGTCATCATCAAGTTCGCCAAGCCCGCGGCGAGCGCGGCAGCGCGGCGCTGGGCTGACCTGCTGCGCTGCGAGGCGCACGCCGGGAAGGCGCTGAATTCGGCGCACGTGCCGGCCAGCCCGACGCAGCTCGTCGAGGCTGGCGGGTTCGTGTGTCTCGAAAGCGCGCGCCATGATCGCGTAGGCGCTCACGGGCGCCGCGGGCAGGTCAGCCTGCGCGCGCTGGACGCCGCGTACTTCGGCCGCAACGACAACTGGACGCGCGCCGCGGGCCGGTTGGAGGCCGCAGGTTGGCTCGACCGTGCGCACGCCGAGCGTTTGCGCACCTTGCATGCGTTCGGAAGGCTGATCGGCAACAGCGACATGCACTTTGGCAACGTCAGCCTCACGCACCTTCGCGCCCTACCGCTGGAGCTGGTGCCGAGCTACGACATGCTACCGATGCGCTACGCGCCGACGAGCAGCGGTGAGGTGCGGGAACCCCCGCCTGATCTCGCGCCGCCGCTGCCCGACGACTGGCCGGCGACGGATCGCGCGCTGCCGATTGCGCATGAATTCTGGCAGCGCGTCGCGGACGACCCGGCCATCGATGACGCGATGCGGCGTGTGGCTGACCTGCATCTTGGCGCGCTGCGACGGCTTGCCGCGTTGCCGAGATCCGGTGAGGCGCAATCGGATTGAGAGCGTCGGTATCGCAACGGACGTCAGGCGCTCAGCGCCCCAGCCGCTGCTGCTGCAGATCGAACAGCACGCGACGGTCTTCGTCGTCGAATCCGCCGGAAGCAGCCTCGACTGAGGCCCCGCCGCCCGGCGATGCGCCCGGCAGCGCCGTTTCCATCCCGCGGAACCGCCGCCGGAACGCCGCGAGCGCGGCCGGCAGGTCGCTGACGTCGTAGCCCATCAGCGCCAAAGCCAGCACCGGGTCGAAGCCTTCCGGCGCGGGCGGCGCATCGTCGCGCGGCCATTCGCCGAATCCCGCTTTCGCCAGACGCGCCCATGGGAACTGCGCCGATGGATCGGCCTTGCGCGTTGGCGCCAGGTCGGCGTGCGCGATCACCGCGGTGCGCGGGATGTCGAGGCGCGCGCACAGGTCGTCGAGCAGGCGCAGCAGCGCGGTGATCTGCGCGTCGCTGAAAGGCTCGACGCCGTCGTTGTCGAGCTCGATGCCGATGCTCACGTCGTTGAGGTCGGTCATGCCGCGCCATTGCCCGACGCCGGCGTGCCACGCGCGCTCGCGTTCGTCGACGAGCTGCGCGATGCGGCCGTCGTCGCCGATCAGGTAATGCGCGCTCACCCGGCCGTGGTCATTCGCCGACTTCAGCGTGGCGAGCGCGGCGTCGAACGAGTCCATCTGCGTGTGGTGCAGCACGATCCACTGCGCCTGTCGCGCATTGTGGTTCGGCGACGGCGACCACGCGGCCAAGGCGCTGCGCTGCGGCGGCGTCGCGCAGGCAACCGTCAGCGTGGCGATGATCGAGATCGCGACGGCCCGCCAGCGCCCGTTGCGATGCCTCCGCCGCGACGGCCGGCACGCCGTCGCCGCGGTCACGGCCCGCAGCCCTGCAGGCCACCCAAGGGCACCACCGCGTCGTCGACGGTCCAGCGCCCGGTCGTGCCGTTGGCGAACGCGCCGTCCAGCGTGATGCGCGACAGCCGCCCGCCCGCGAGCGTGCGCTGCAGCCGCCCGATCGTCGTGCGCGTCGGCGCACCGTTGCGCACACAAAGCGGGCAAGAGCCGGCGAGCTGCTGCAGGTCGAGCGCCGATACCGCGCCGCCGAGTTCGCCGCGCTCCGCCGCGAGGAAGCGCGCGACGCCGCGATCGTCGTAGACGAAGGCCGCGTAGAACTCGTAGTCAGGGAACAGCTGCACGCTGTAGCCGCTGCCCGCGCGCGCCGGATCGAACCAGTGGCCGGCGGTGTCGATGCGCGTACCTTCGACACTCGGGCAACTGCCGCCGAAGTCGACGAAGGCCTCGCTGCCGCTCTCGCCGTCCAGCGTGTAGCTGAAAACGAAACCGCCGGGCGTGGGCGCGGCATTCGGCACCAGCGTCGCTTCGCCGACCGGTACCAGCCGGTTGGCGCGGCCATTCCACGTGCTGCGCCAGATCGGTGCGCGCCACACGCCGTTCGCGGCCGGCGCCGCCGCTTGCAGGTAGTACCAGGTGGGGGTGCCGTCCTGCAGGTAGGTGTACCAGAGCGCCGCCCACTGGGTGTCGGCCGGGTACACGAACAGACCGTGGCCCGAGCGGCCAGGGTTGAAGTAACCGCCGGGGCGCGGCCGAGGCGCGTTCGCGATGAGGCTGGCGCGCAGCGTGATCGACCCCGCGTCGGCCGTCGGATTGGTGGGGGTGACGTACCAGCGCCCCGCCTGCGGGTTGGGCAACACCAGCTCGCCGCTGCCGTTCACCAGCGTGGTCTGTGCCACCGCCGCGCTGCGCAGCGGTGCCGTGGCCACGGCCGGAATCGCCTCATCCGCGGCCAGCAGCGGGCGACGCGCCAGATGCAGCGTCATCGCCCGCAGGCTGGTCGCGCGCACGCGAAGTTCGGTCGCACCAGGGGGCACGTCCACGTAGAGGCGCTCATGCACGCCGCCGTTCGCGGCGAGTGCCAGCGTGTAGTCGGCGTCGAGCGGCAGCGCCTGCGCCACCGGTGGCAGCGCGCCGCTGCGATCGAGGCGCACCGGCGTCCAGCCGACGACGCTTGTGCCGTTCGACACGCGCAGCCAGCCGCCGCGACGCTCACCGGGCAGGGCGTCCGGCATGTTCCACACCAGGCGAACGGCTTGGGTGCCATTCGCGAGCGCCACGGCCGGCGTGGTCGCGGCCAGCGCCGCGGTGCCGTTCGGCGCGTCCACCGGCACCACGTAGGCGTCGGTGCGGTAGTCGACGCGGCCGCTGCGCGACTGCATCACTGCCCACCAGCGTCCCTGCGCGTTCGCCGCCTGCACGAAGGCGACATCGCAGCGCGCCAGCGTGGCGCTGCTCGCGCGGCAGCGCAGTTCGCTGGCTTCGGCGACGCCATCGGCATCATCGTCGACGCCGACCAGCAGCTCGATGGTGCCGTTCTGCGGCGTGGATTCCACCAGCACGCGCAAGCTGCGCGCCTGCGGCTGCGCGTTCAAGGACTGGAAGAAGCGCCCGGTGCCCGAATCGGCATCGAACGGATCGTCGGGCGTCGGGTCCGCGGTCGCGAATCCGCTGCTGGTGGCGGGCGCGACCGGGCCGAATGCGTCGATGCGTAAATCGGTGCTGGCGGGAAGGCCCGCCAAAGCCACGTCGCGGAAACCGCGGTCGGTGGTTGCGGTGACGGTCGCAAGGCTGCCGAGCCACTGCGGCCCGCCGACGTTCGTCGGGCCACTGCTCGCGCTGCCGATGCGCGTGCCGCCAAGCTTCGCCACCAGTGCCGATTGGCCCTGCGGTGCGGCGCTGCCCCACGCCGGCGCATTCGATGTCGGCACGGCGACGCCGTTCGCCACGTTGCTGGCGTCGGCGGTGTGACGCCCCACCACGCGCACGCCGTCGGCGGCGAGGTCGATGCCGATGAGGTCGGTGTTGTCGCCGCCCGCGCCGGTGCTGCGGTTCCACGCGCCGGTCAGCATCGAGCTGTAGCGCACGCTGGAAAGATCAGCGCTGTACACGCGCACGAAGTCGTTCCAGGTGCCGGTTTCCGCCGGCGATGCGTTCGGCAGGCCCATGCGCTGGTGCGCGTCGGTGGTGGTCAGCGTGCGGCGCCCGGTGCAGAGGATGCCCACCTCGCCCTGCGGCCCGATCGCGACCTCACCATGGAAACCGGCATCCGCACCGCAGCGCGTGGTGTTGACGTTCGGCCAGCCGGCGTTCGGGTTCGGCCAGCCGCCGAGCAGCGCGTCGGGGTGCGCAGCGCCGTAGTTGGTGCTGCCTTCGACGTACTCGGCGACGTAGGTGCTGGCCTGCACGCGGCCGGTGGCCAGCGCGAAGCTGCCGAGCCAGCTGATGTGGATGTTGCCGTTGGTGCCGGTGAACTGGTTCTGGAAACCGGCGCTGCCGGGTGCGGCCGCGATGTCGTTGCCGCGCCAGAAGTTGACGACGTTGTTGCCGTGCGTGCGGCCCAGCACCACAAGGCGGTTGCGCGCGTGGTCGATGGCGAGGCCGTCGATGTACTGGTCGGGCGAGGAGTTCTGCGTCGTTTCGCGGTAGCCGCGCTCCCACCAGCGCAGCCGACCGTTCGCCTCCATCGCGACGATGGCCGGTTCGAAATCCGGGTTGCCGTCGGGCAGCACCGACTTCGTCGAATAGCCGAAATAGATCGCATTGTCGCGGCGGTCGATGGCGATGGCACCGACGCGCTGCGTCTGCGCGCTGGCGGCACGGTAGCCGGTGTAGCCGGGGCCGCTGTTCGGGCAGGTGTTGGTGCCGGCAAGCTCGCAGTGTGCCGCGTGGTAGTAGTCGTCGGGGAAGCGGCCCTTGCGCCCGGCGTTGCCGTTGCCGTCGCCCTGCGTGAGCGCGAAGTCGGCCGCACTCGTCGAGCGCAGGCTGCCGCGCCGATTCACCTTCATCACCACCGCGCTGTAGAGCAGCGGCTGCGCGGCGTTCGCATAGCTCGACGCCGGCGTGCCGTCCCACTCGCCGCCGGCATGCCAGTGCGCGTGCCAGTGTTCGACGGTGGTGCGCTGGCCCTGCGAGTTCAACTTCTCGATCGCGGCCCAGTTGCTGTCGAACTCGCGGCCCGTCGCGAACACCACGCCGCCGTCGCCGCCGACGTCCCAGGGCTGGCGCTCCTTGTGGCCGCCCGAAGCGCCGACGTTGTACACCCAAGCCACGCCGCTGATCGGCGCATCGACGCCGTTGCCGACCAGCCGCGCGAGGTAGTAGCCGTCGGTGCTGGCGCCGTCGCGCGAACCGGAAATGACGATCGCACCGGTGCGACTGCCGGGAATCTCGGTGCTGCGGATCTTGAACACATCGCGCACGCTGCCCGCCGGCCAGTGCGCGACGGCGCGGATCGCGCCGAAATCGCCGTCGACGTGGAGGATGAAGCCGACGTTACCCTGCGAAGCCGACTGCAGCCCCGTCGACGGCAGCACCGTGCGCGGCACGTTGGCGGGTATCCAGTCGAGGTTGTTGGCTTGCCCCGCGACCAGCAGGCTGCCGTCGGAAAGGCGATGCACATCGCGGAACACTTCGCGGCCGGCGTTGCCAGCGTAGAACACGCGGTTCTGCGCGAAGGCGGCAGAGGCCAACCCCAGCAGCGCGACGCACACAAACAAGGCACGGGCAGCGTAAGCACCGAGTGCGCGGGCCAGCGGCAGCGTCGCCCGCGGAGGGTGCGGGAAGGAACCAGCGGAAAGGGCCATCGCAACGCTCGACCGGGGGATTGTCAACGCAGGTTAACCGCTCGCAGCCCTGAAGGGTTACAGGCGCGTGGGAATCCGCTGCGGCAGCGGCAGCCGGGCATCGCCGCCCTCCGCTTCCGCGCGGTTCGAGCGCAGCAGCACCGACACGCTCGCGCCGTCTTCGGCCAGCACCAGCGGCCGAGGGCCGTCGCGCAGCGCCGGCGGCAGCGCTTCGAAGCGCTCGACGTTCGAGAGCGCCGGCGCCATCGCCTCCATCTGCAGGAACGCCGCGAGCAGCCGGCGCATCGCGACGAAATCGAGCTGGCGCTCGGGATAGGGCTGATAGGCCGGCTCGGCGATCTGGTCGAGCACGACCGACACCGGAAACGACACGCGGTCGACCCAGCGCTGCCGCACCGGCGCGAAGAGCGCTGGACGATCCTCGCGGGCCGCGGCTTCCGCGGCCGGGCCGCAGGTGCCTACAAAGCGCTCGGCCGAGCGCGCCAGCAGCCATTCCTCGTCGTGCAGCAGCGGCCGCAGCCATTCCGGTCCCGAGCCGGCCGGCAGGTCGGCGCCCATCGATCGCAGCGCACCCTGCAGAAACCGGAATTCCCCGCGCATCGCGGGGCACAGCGTGCCCTCCACGGCGGCATCGGGCGCCACCGAGAGCGCCATGCAGCTCGCCGGCAGCGGGTCGGCCGGCGCGCGCTGGCGCATCTCGGCGATCAGCAGGGAGAACTGCCGGAACGCCGCGATGCCGATCATCCCGTCGATCAGCGTGTTCGGGCTGCGCGCCCAGCGCATCGCGCCCAGCGCATCGTCGCAGGCGGCCGCTAGAGCGCCCACGGTATCGCCGGCGTTGAACGCGAGCGCGCGGCGTGCGTCGAGCTGGGTCACCGGCTGGAAGGACGGAAGCGGCGCCGTGGCGGGATCGACGTCGGCGCGCGTGTCACGGAACACCGGCGCGTGCAGCGCGCGCTCGGCTGTATCGAGACGCGCGAGGTAGGGCAGCAGCGCGGCGGCGCTGGCTTCCGGCGCGGCCTCGACGGCGGCGAGACAGGGCCGTGCGGGCTCGCCGCAGTTGAGGATCTCGGGCATCGCGCCCGCGGGTGCCGGCGGCAGGCTGAGCAGGATGGGGTAGCCGTTCTCGCCGTCGCCGACGGGCGCTTCATGCATCAGCGCGATCGCCGCCTCCTGCTGGGGCGTCGGCGAGGTCAGGCGGCCGTAAGCCCAGATCGCCGCGACCAGCGCGATAAGGAACACCGGCACGAGGAGGAGACGGGACAGCCAGCGCCAGACGGTCGACATGGTTCGTCCTTGCAGGGGGGTGCGCGACGAGCGTAGCAAACGGAAACGGCCCGCTTGCGCGGGCCGCTCTCGTCAACCTCCGTGTCAATGCGCCGGCGCTCCCCTGCCGGCGCGCAACATCCACTAGATCGCGTAGTACATCGCGTACTCGAGCGGGTGCGTGGCCGCGCGGAACTTGGTCACTTCCTGCATCTTCAGGTCGATGTAGCCGTCGATGAAGTCGTCCGAGAACACGCCGCCGGCCTTGAGGAACTCGCGGTCCTTGTCGAGCGCGTCCAGCGCCATGTCGAGCGAGTGGCAGACCTTCGGGATGTTCTTCTCTTCTTCCGGCGGCAGGTCGTACAGGTCCTTGTCGCTCGCCGCACCCGGATCGATCTGGTTCTTGATGCCGTCGAGGCCGGCCATCATCAGCGCGGCGAAGGTGAGGTAGCCGGACTGCATCGGGTCGGGGAAGCGGATCTCGATGCGGCGCGCCTTCGGATTCGACACGTACGGGATGCGGCAGCTCGCCGAGCGGTTGCGGGCCGAGTAGGCCAGCATCACCGGGGCTTCGAAGCCGGGCACCAGGCGCTTGTAGCTGTTGGTGGTCGAGTTGGTGAAGGCGTTGATGGCCTGGGCGTGCTTGAAGATGCCGCCGATGTACCACAGCGCGATCTGCGACAGGCCGCCGTAGCCGTCGCCCGAGAACAGGTTGGTGCCGCCCTTCGAGAGCGACTGGTGCACGTGCATGCCCGAGCCGTTGTCACCGACGATGGGCTTGGGCATGAAGGTGGCGGTCTTGCCGTTGCGGTGCGCGACGTTCTTGACGATGTACTTCATCGTCGTGAGTTCATCGGCCTTCTTCACCAGCGAGTTGAACTTGACGCCGATCTCGCACTGGCCGGCGTTCGCCACCTCGTGGTGGTGCACTTCGACTTCCTGGCCGACGGCGGCGAGCACCTTGCACATCTCGGCGCGCAGGTCATGCAGCGAGTCGGTCGGCGGCACCGGGAAGTAGCCGCCCTTCACGGTCGGACGGTAGCCGTGGTTGTTGCCGTCCTGCTTCTGGTTCGTCGCCCAAGCGGCCTCGTCAGAGAAGATCTCGTAGCCGACCTTGCCCATGTCGTTGCTGAAGCGGACGCCGTCGAAGATGAAGAACTCGGGCTCCGGGCCGAAGAAGGCCTGGTCGGCGATGCCGCTCGACTTCAGGAAGGCCTCGGCACGCTTGGCGACGCCGCGCGGGCAGCGCGAGTAGCCCTGCATCGTGGCCGGGTCGAGCACGTCGCAGAGCAGCACGACGGTCGGGTCGGCGTAGAACGGGTCGACGAAGGCCGACGCGGCGTCCGGGAGCAGGATCATGTCGCTCTCGTTGATGCCCTTCCAACCCGAGATCGAGCTGCCGTCGAACATCTTGCCGTCCTCGAACAGCGCGGCGTCGACGATGTTCACCGGGAAGGTGACGTGGTGCTGGGTGCCGCGCATGTCGACGAAACGCAGGTCGACGAATTCAATCGCGTGGTCCTTGATCAGCTTCTGGATGCTTTCGAGGCTCATGGCCGCTCCGATGGGGTGGTGGATGGCGTGAGCGTAGGCAAGGGGCGTGCCAACCCGATGACGCCCGCAAGTCACTGATCCGGCAAGGCGAAAGCCGCCATCGCGCCCATCATTTGCCTGAATTCGCCCATCAATCGCACCAAAAAAACGCTAATTTCGGGAACGCGGGTGTCGTCGCGACGACTAGACTTCCGCGGTCATGATCGCGGCGCCCACCGACTTGAACGACCTGCTCATCGCGCTGCTGCTCGGCGTCATCGAAGGCCTGACCGAGTTCCTGCCGGTGTCGTCCACCGGCCATCTGCTGATCGCGCAGCACTGGCTCGGGCCGGAGTCCGACCTGTTCAACATCGTGATCCAGAGCGGCGCGATCCTCGCCATCGTGCTGGTGTTCCGCGCGCGGCTGATGGCGCTGGCCACCGGCTGGCGCGAGCGCGAGTCGCAGGACTACGTGCTGAAGCTCGGCGTCGCGTTCGCGGTCACGGCGGCGGTTGGGCTGCCGGTGCGCAAGCTCGGCTGGGAGCTCCCGGAAACCGTGTGGCCGGTGGCCATCGCGCTGATTCTCGGCGGCATCGCGATGATCGTGATCGAGCGCTATGTGGAATGGCGCAACGCACGGCTCGCGGTGACGAGTGATCGCGTCGTCGGCAGCGCGCTCGCGGCCTCGCTGCCCGCGGTGAGCTGGAACGTGGCCGTGTGGGTCGGTTTGGCGCAGGTGCTGGCCGGCGTGTTTCCCGGCACCTCGCGCTCGGCGGCGGCGATCTTCGCGGCGATGCTGGCCGGGCTGTGGTCGCGACCGGCGGCGGCAGAGTTCGCCTTCCTGCTCGGCATCCCGACCATGTTCGCGGCCAGCGCCTACGCGCTGCTGGAGTACGCGCGCAATCCGGCGGCACCGCGCGAAGACTGGCCAGCGCTGGGCGTCGCCTTCGTGGCCGCGGCGCTCACCGGCTTCGTCGTCGTGCGCTGGCTGCTGGCCTACGTGAAGTCGCGGCGCTTCACGGTGTTCGCGGTGTATCGCATCGTGCTGGGCATCGCGCTGCTGCTGTTCCTGCCGGGGCAGTAGGCCACCCGGATCCAGCGCGGCGCGCTCAGCCCAGCAGCAGCGGCCCGAGCCACTGCACCACGCCAGCGATAACGATGACGCCGATCAGGTTCAGCCACAGGCCGACGCGGATCATCCGCGCGATCGGCACCGCGCCGGTGGCGTAGGCGATCGCGTTCGGCGGCGTGCCGATCGGCAGCATGAAGGCCATGCTCGCCGCGAGGGCGGCGCCCATCGCCAGCGCCAGCGCGGGCTGGTCGGTCGCGACGGCCAGCGCAGCGACGACCGGCAGCAGCGCGGTGAGTACGGCAGTGTTCGACGCGATCTCGGTGAGGAAGATCACCAGCGCCACGATCAGCAGCAGCACGACGAACGGCCCCAGCGCGCCGATCCACGCCAGCTCGCCGGCCAGCCACGTGGTGACGCCGTTGGCCTGCATCGCCGCGGCAAGGCTCAAGCCGCCGCCGAACAGCAGGGCGATGCCCCACGGAATGCGCTCGGCGGTCGGCCAGTCGAGTAAGGCCTCACCGCGCGTGCGTCCGCTGGGAATCACGAACAGCGCGAGCACGCCGATCAGCGCGACGCCGAGATCGGTGAGGCCAGCCAGCGGCGGCCAATCACTGGTGAGCGGGCGCAGCATCCACGCCAAGGCCACCGCGCCGAACACCAGCGCGACGCGCGTTTCCGCCGCGCTGCGCGGCCCGAGTGCTGCGAGCGCATCAAGCACCACGCCACGCGCCGCCGATTCCGCCGACGCATCGCGCGCGCCTTGCGACACCTGCCGCGCGAGCAACCACCCGACGGCCAGCAGCATCAGCCCCATCGCCGGCAAGGCCAGCGCCATCCACGCCGGAAACGACAGCGCGAGGCCCTCGCGTTCGAGAAAGCCCATCGCGACCAGATTGGTCGGCGAGCCCACCGGCGTGCCGATGCCACCGATCGACGCGCCGTAGGCGACGGCGAGGGCCAGCACGCCGGCGAAGGGCAGCGGTGCGCGGTCGTCCGGCGCGAGCGATCGCGCGACGCCGAGCGCGATCGGCATCAGCATCAGCGCCGTGGCCGTGTTCGAGATCCACATCGACAGCGCGGCCGTGGTGCCAAGGAAGGCCCAGACCATCCGCCGCGGCTGTACGCCGGCGTGCTTCGCGATCGTCAGCGCGACGCGCGAATGCAGGCCCCAGCGTTCGACCGCTGCGGCCAGCATGAAGCCGGCGATGAACAGGAAGATCACCGGGTCGGCATAGGGCGCCGCAGCGGCCACCGGCGTGGCGGCACCCACGAGCGGCAGCACCAGCAGCGGAAGCAGGGCCGTGACCGCGACCGGCACCGCTTCGGTCACCCACCATGCGGCCATCCATGCCAGTAAGGCGATGGCCGCCCAGCCCGGCGGTGTCAGCCCCTCCGGTGGTCCAGCGACGAGCAGGACCGCGCAAAGCATCGGGCCGGCGACAAGGCCGGCCCGTTGCCACAGCGTCTGCGTCGACACGGAATCAGAACCGGTAGATCACGCCGAGTGCGAAGGAGCGTCCGAAGTCGTTCACCGCTTCGTCGGCCGGGAAGCCGCCCGAGCCGTCGCCGCGGAACACCGTCACGTCCTTGCGCTCGTTGAGGTTGGTGGCGTCGAGGTAGAGCTGGAAGGCCTCGCTGATGTTCCAGCGCAGGTTGGCGTCGTAGCTCACGTACTCCTGCAGCACCTGGTCGAGCTCCGGCGTGCTGGCCACCGTATCGAGCTGCTCGCCGCGCAGGTTGGCCGACACGCGGAAGGTGAAGCGGTCGTTCTCCCAGCCCGCCGACAGGTTGGCGATGCGGTCGGCCTGGTCGGGCAGCGGCAGCGTTTCGCCCGGGCGCAGGATGCCCACCGACGCTTCGCTGTCGAGCAGGGTCACGTTGCCGCCGACGAACAGGCCCGAGGCCCAGCCCGGCAGCTCGACGAACGCCTTCTCGAACGCGAACTCGAGGCCCTGCACCGTCGCCTCGTCGCCGTTGAGGAAGACGTTGGCAACGTCGAAGCCGCCGGTCGCGGTGCCGTTCGCCACCGGCAGGCCGGCGCGCACCACGTCGGGGCCGATGAAGCTGCCTTCCACGTAGAAGTCGTCGATCTGCTTGTAGAAGGCCCCCACGTACAGGAACGACGACGCGCTCGGGTACCAGGCCCACGACACGTCGAACTGGTTGGCGGTGAGCGGCTTCAGCAGCGGGTTGCCACCCTCATACTCGCGGAAGAACGTGCCCGGCGCGTCCGGATCCTCGACCGTGCTGACGCTGCGCGTCGCCGAGGCCTCGTCGAAGTTCGGGCGCACCACGGCGGTGGTCCACGCCGCGCGCACCACCATGTCCTCGCGCACGTTCCAGCGGAAGTGCAGGCTCGGCAGGAAGTTGTCGTAGCTGTTCGACACCGTGGGCAGCGCGCGCACGGTGAAGGTCTCGTCGCCGTCGGCGTTCTCAAAGGATTCCAGCTCGTTGCCGCCCGTCACCCACTCCGTGGTTTCGAAGCGCACGCCGGTGATCATCTGCAGCGTCGGCGTCAGCTCGACCTTCGCCATCGCGTAGGCGGCGTCGACGTCTTCTTCGACCGTGTAGTCTTCCGCGGCGCTGTTGTCCTCGACCGGTGAAAGAACGATGCGCGCGGCGTTGAACAGCGCACGCGCGTCGGATGGATTGGCCTGGAAGCCGAAATTCGGCGTGCGCGTGGGAACGAAGATGCGACCGATGTCGGCGAGCGTGGTCTCGGGGAAGCCCGAGTCGGAGTCGGACGGATCACCGTTGGTCTCGTTGCGATCCACCGACTTGTCGCGACGGTTGGTCTTGATGCCGAAGCTGAGCTCGCCGGGCCGGTCGGCGAATTCGAGCTCGCGCGCGGCGTCGATGCGGAACGCGCCGATGTCGTCGCGGCGGTCCTCGGTGATCAGCGTGAGGTTGTCGAACTCGTAGTTCGCGGGATTGAAGGGGTCGGCCGAGCCGGTGCCGGGCCGCTGCACGATGCCGATGAAGTCTTCGCCCTGGGTCAGATCGATCACCTGGTTGCGGGCGCGGAAGCGGCCGGTGAGCTGCTCCGGCGTCTCCGCCTCGTTGCTGCTGAAGCCAAGCATGTAGTCGAAGCGCCAGACGTCGAAGCGGCTGCGGCCGCCGACCTGGCCCATCCACGTCTGTTCCTCGCGCTCGGTGAAGGTGAGCTGCTGGCGCAGCTGCACGCGGCGGAACGTGCCGGAGTTCGGGCCGATCGCGGTCGCGTCGCTGGTGCCCCACTGGTAGCGGTTGTTCCAGCTGGTGTCGCTGCGGTCGAACGTGCTGGCCACCGCGCGGAAGTACAGCTCGTGCGAGTCATTGACGATCCAGTCGACGTTGGCCGAAACGCCGGCGCGCTCGCGCTCACTGATGTCGAAGCGCTGCTCGGCGCGCACGCTGCTGAGGAAGCACGGAACGGTCGACGTGGCCGGGTCGCAGGTGCCGCCAACGCGCAGATAACGCGGCGTGTCACGGTTGCGGAAGATGTCGCCTTCCAGCTCACGCTCGGCGTAGGAGGCGGCGAGCGAGAAACCGAGCCGGCCGCCGGAGGCCAGATCAAAGGCGTTGGTATAGACGCCGTTGATCTTCGGCGTGATGTCGCCGGAGTAGTCCTGCTGGTCCGCTTCGATGCGGATCGAACCCCCCGCCTCACGCTCGAACGGGTCGATGGCCTTCAGGTTGACCGCACCGCCGATCGCATCGCCGTCCATGTTCGGCGTCAGCGTCTTGGTGACTTCCAGCGTGCCGAGCAGGTCGTTCGGCAGCACGTCGACCACCGCATCGCGGTCGAGGTCGGAGCTGCCGATCAGCATGCCGTTCAAACGCACCGGGTTGAACAGCGGGCCGAGGCCGCGCACCGAGAGACGACGCGCTTCGCCGGCGTCGCGATCGACGCCGATGCCGGGCACGCGCTGCAGCGACTCGGCGACGCTCTGGTCGGAGAACTGCCCGAGGTCATCGGCACTAACGACATTCGTGATGACGTCGTTGTCGCGCTCGATCTGGCGCGCGTTGAAGATCGCCGAGCGCACGCCGGTAACCAGCACCGCGTCGAGCTCGGTGGCTTCCTCGTCGGCAGCGGCAGGCGCGGACGCGTCCTGCGCGGCCAGCGGAAACGTGCTGAACAGCGCGGCGGCGACGGCGAGCGAGAGGGCGTGGCGGGTCGGGAGGCGTTGCGGCATCGGAGGGCTCCTGGAGCGGCGGCGGCGCGGAATGCGACCGCGATGTTTAGAGTCGCGGCTCCAACTTATCGGTAGGACCAATAACAGTCAAGTGGTTTTGCCGCCAAGTCCTGCGTGTTCCCACGCATTGACAAACCCGCTGAAATTGGTCCGACCACTAGCCGTGTCGTCAGGCTTCGGCCTCACGCCGGACCGCGGCCTCGTCGACCGTCAGCCCGATGCCGGGGGCGTCGGGCACGCGCATCCGCGCGTTGCTCCACGGCAGCGGTGCCTCGAAGAAGCGCCACAGCTCCTTCAGCCGCTCCGGGCCCGGATGCTCTTGCGGCCGCGCGGCGGTGCGGCAGCCGGCGAGGTAGTGCAGGTGCGCCGCGGTCAGCAGCGTGGGCCGCGCGTTGTGCACCGCAATGCCGCGATCGAAGGCTTCAGCGAGCGCCGCGACCTTCTTGCCTTCGGTGATGCCGCCAAGCACCGCGAGGTCCGGGTTGATCACGTCGACGCGGCCGCGGGTAATCAGGTCGCGGAACTGCCAGCGCGTGGCGAGCAGCTCGCCGGAGGCGACTTCGACGTCGAGCGCGTCGGCCACCTGCCCGAGGCCGTCGAGGTTGAACGCCGCGACCGGGCTCTCGAAGACCTTGATGTTGATTTCGTCTTCGAGCTGGCGGCCCACGCGGATGGCGCGCGCCACGCTGTAGCCCTCGTTCGGATCGGCGTACAGCGCGATGCCGTCGCCGACCGCGCGGCGGATCGCACGCATGCAGGGCAGCATCGGGTCGTCGGCGGGGTCACGGCCTTCTTCGCGGATCGCCATGCGCACCTTGATCGTCTTGAAGCCGAGTGCGGCCAGCGATTCCGCGCGCGCGGCGCACTGCGCCGGCGTCAGGAAACCGCCCTCGCCGTTGTCGCGCGAGAACGAGCCGTAGAGCTCGATCTCGTCGCGGAACTTGCCGCCGATCAGCCGCCACACCGGCAAGCCCAGCAGCTTGCCGCGCAGGTCCCACAGCGCATTGTCGATGCCCGACATCGCGTAGGCCGCCAGCCCGCCCGGCCCGAGCTCGTCGGCTTCGAAATACACGCGGTCCCACGCGGCCTCGGCGTTGAACACGTCGGTGCCTTCGAGCAGCTTGTCGAAGCGGCCGTTGACCAGCCGCGCGCTGTCGGCGCCGCCCTCGTGCCCGGCTTCGCCCCAGCCGCTGGTGCCGTCGTCGCTGATGACCTGCACGAACACCGCTTTCGGCACGGCGTAGGCGCGGATCTCGGCGATCTTCGCCTGGCCCACGTTGGCGGCGAACAGCGCCGACCACGGCGTGGCCGCGGCGGCGAGGCCTCCGCCGGCCATCGCGATCGCGCGGGTGAGGAAGCGGCGGCGTTCGAAGGCGTGGCGCATGGCGATCTCCAGAAGCGCCGCGTGGCCGTCAGGGCAGCAGCCCGAACGCGCGCGGCAGCCACAGCGTGGTGGCGGGAACAAAGGTGACGAACAGCAGCACGGCGATGCTGATCGCCATGATCGGCAGCATGGGCCGCAGCATCGAAGCGAGCGAGACCTTGGCGATGCCGGCGGCGATGAACAGCGTGGTGCCCGCCGGCGGCGTGACCAGGCCGAGGCACAGGTTGAACACCAGCACGATGCCGAAGTGGTACTTCATCTGCTCCGGCGTGAGGCCCATCTCGGGCGCCACCAGCAGGGCCAGCGGCAGGAAGATCGGGGTGAAGATCAGCAGCGCCGGCGTGATGTCCATGAAGGTGCCGACCACCAGCAGCACGAGGTTGATCGCGAGCAGCAGCAGCCACGGATGCTCGACCAGCACGCCGAAGGCGCCGACGATCAGGCCCGGCACGTCGGCGTAGGCGAAGATCCACGCGAGGCAAACGGAGGTGCCGATCAGCAGGAACACCATGCCCGTGGTGGCCGCGGTCTCTGCCAGCAATCGCGGCAGATCGCGCCAGCCGATCTCGCGGTAGACGGCAAGCGCGAGTACCGCCGAATACACCACGGCGACGGCGCTCGACTCGGTCGCGGTGAACAGGCCGCTGACGATGCCGCCCATCACGATCACCAGCAGCACGGCGCTGGGCAGCACGCCCGCGGTGGCCGACAGCAGCGCGCGCCAGCCCGCGAACGGCAGCCGCTCGCCGTGGCCGTGACGCGCCGATGTGAGCGCGGCCAGCGCCATCAGCGCGAGACCGAGCATCAGGCCCGGCACGTAGCCGGCGACGAACAGCGCGCTGATCGACACGCCGCCCGCGACCACGGCGTACACCAGCATCACGTTCGACGGCGGGATCAGCAGGCCCGTGGTCGCCGCGGTGGCGGTGAGCGCCGCGGCGTAAGGGCGCGGGTAGTTCTCCTTCGCCATCGCCGGGATCATGAAGCCGCCGATGCCGCTGGCCGCCGCCGCCGCCGAGCCGCTGACCGAGCCGAACATCATGTTGGCGAGCACATTGGTGACGGCCAGCCCGCCTGGCCACGAGCCAACGGCCACGCGCGCGAAGTCGATCAGCCGACGCGCCACGCCGCCGCTGGCCATCAGCTTGCCGGCGAGGATGAACAGCGGGATCGCGATCAGCGTGAAGCTGAAACCCGACACCGCGACGCGCTGCGCCAGTGTGGCCGCACTGGTGTGCGGCGGCAGCTCGAGCAGCAGGGCCGCGAACGCGGCGAGCCCGATCGCCACCGCGATCGGCACGCGCAGCATCAGCAGCAGGATGAACACGCCGGCCAGCAGGGCGAGCGTCACGGCGCGGCCTCCGTCGTGTCGACGTAGGCGCGCTCGGCGGCGAACGCGGCCATCAGCAGGCCAGCCAGCGGCAGCACGGCATAGACGAGGCCCATCGGCCAGCCGAGCGCCGGCGTGCGCTGCTCGAGCACCCACGTCAGCCACGTCAGCCACGCGCCGCCCGCCGCGATTAGCGCGCCGAACGCGACGACGGCCGCGCGCGCGATGCGGTCGATGCGCGCGCGGCCCGCCGCGCCGAAGCGCACGTACACGAGGTCGAGGCCGATGTGTTCACCGCGGCGCAGCGCGTAGGCCGCACCGAGCAGCGCGGTCCAGGCCAGCAGGAAGGAGGCGAGCTCCTCGGTCCAGCGCGAAGGCTCAATCGCCGTCGGCACCTCGAGCGCGAGTGCGACGCGCGCGGTCAGGCGCGTGGCGACCTGCCACAGCACCGTCAGCGCCAGCGCGCCGCACAGCGCGGCAACAACGGGCCCGAGCGCCGACTCGAGCCGGGCGTTGACGCGCGCCAGCGCGGACCGCGACGCGGAATCGTTCACCGGGTGGCTCCGGCATCGGCTGCGGCAGACCGGGGGGCGGATGCGGCCGGCGGTGCGCGCGTCGCGTCGATCGCCGCGAGCAAGGGCGCAACCGACGGACGCTTCGCCTCGAGCTCCGCGGGAAACGCCGCCGTCGCGGCGCGGAATCCTTCGCGATCGACGTCCTCGATGATCTCGACGCCAGCGGCGCGGATGCCGGCCAGCGAGCGCGCCTCGTCCTCATTCCACAGCCGGCGCTGCACCTGCATCGAATGCCGCGCCGCGTCGCGGAGGATCCGCTGATCGTCGTTGGACAGCCGCGACCACGCGTCGCTGCCGATCACCAGCACGTCGGGGAGAATCAGATGGCCGTTGAGGCTGTAGCTGCCGGCCACTTCGAACTGTCGCGAGGTGAACAGGGACGGCGCGTTGTTCTCGGCGCCGTCGACGGTGCCGCTGTCGATCGCGGTGTAGAGCTCGCCGAACGGGATCGGCACGGGCTTCGCGCCGAAGGCTTCGACCATGCGCATGGCGGTCTGGCTCGGCATCACGCGCAGGCTCAGGCCGCGCAGGTCCTCGACGCGTCGCACCGGCCGCTTGCCGCGCGCCAGGTAGAAGCTGCGCGCGCCGGCGTCGTAGAAGGTGAGGCCGATCAGCCGCTTCGGCTCGCTCGAATCCAGCAGCGCCTGCGCTGCCGGCGTGGCGGCGAAGCGCCAGAAATGCGCGGCGTCGTCGAACAGGTAGGGCAGGCCGAACACCATGTAGTCCGGCGCGAAGGCCTCGAGCTGGCCGGCCGAGGCCTTGGTGAGCGCGAGGCTACCGAGCTGCACCTGCTCGACGAGTTCGCGCTCGCTGCCGAGCTTGCCGTCGGCGTCGATCTCGATGCGCAGCCGGCCTTCGGAGCGGCGCGCCACCTCGTCGGCGAAGGCGACCATGCCGCCGTGCACCGGGTGTTCGGTGTTCAGCGCGTGCGCCAGCCGCAGCACCGTGGCGTCGGCGCCGGGCGCGGTCGCACCGCGCCAGCCGGCGAGTGCGAGCAGGGCGACAGGCAGCGCGAACACCGCCAGCGCCACGCGCGAGCGCGTCGGCTCAGTCATCGTCACCAGCCTCGAGCCGCGGATAGTCGTAGCGCTTCGCGCGCTTCAGGATGCCTTCGACGTCGTAGGTGAGGCCGAAGCCGGGGCCTTCCGGCACGGCGATGCGGCCGTTGCGTACGGTGAGCCGCGGCGCGTACTCGTAGGCGCCGTCGCCCAGCGCAGCCTTCGCCGAAAACTCGTGGAAATCGCCAGGCCGATCGATCGCGGCGATGAAGTGCAGCATCGTCGCGGCACCGGCGTGCGCGCGCGGCGCGTGCGGGATGCAGTCGAGCCCGACGGCCGCCGCGGCCTGGGCGATGCGCAGCGAGCGCAGGAAGCCGCCGGCGTAGAACAGATCGGGCTGCACGATGTCGACCATGCGGTTCGCGATCATCCAACGCCACTTCGCGGCGCTGCTGTCCTGCTCGCCGCCGGCCACCGGCATGCGCAGCGCTGCGGTCACCTGCGCGGTCATCTCGAACTCCTCGAACGGGCAGGGCTCCTCGAAGAACCAGCCGTCGTACCGCTCGAGCATGCGCCCGACCTCGATCGCCGTCGCGGCGTCGTAGCTGCCGTTGGCGTCGACGCCGATCGCCACGTCGTCGCCCAGCACGCGCCGCGCGCGCGCCATCAGCGCCTCGCTGCGGCCCTCCCAGGCGTCGGCGTTGCGGCTCATGCGTCCGCCCACGCCAAGCTTGACCGCTTTCGCCCCGGTGCGTTCCAGCCGCGGCAGCAGGAACTCGTCGATCTCCTGCTCGGGCGTCGTGGTGCGTTCGCGCGTGCTCAGGTACACCGCCACCTCGCGCCGCTTCGCGCCGCCGACCAGGTCGAACACCGGGCGCTTCGCCGCCTGGCCGATGGCCTCAAGCGCGAGCAGGTCGAGGTGCCCGACCGCGTTCCAGAACGGCAGCCCGACGATCTTGTAGTTGGCGCGATGGCAGGCCTCGATGTGGGCTTCGATGAAGCGCAGGTCGCGGCCGAGGAAGAACGGCAGCACGCGGCCGGTGAACAGCGGCAGGTCGTCGCCGAAGCGCTTGTTGGTGGGCAGGTAGGCGGTGAGCCCGCCCTCGAAGCGTCCGACGAGGAAGTGCTCGTTGACGTTGACCCAGTGGATCTCCAGCGCCTCCAGCACCAGCGGGCTCGACGCGAAGCGCGTGAAGTCGTGCACCGAGATCGGCGCGTCGGCGAAGCCGAGGAGCTCGCCTCGCGATGGCGCGGCCCGCGCGGAGGGCGCCGACAGCAGCGCGGCACCCGCGCCCGCCGCGGCCGCAAGCGACCCGCTGAGCACGCGACGTCGATCGGGATTCATCGACGTGCCCCGCTGTCGTCGTCAACGGCGTCAGCCGGCAGCGGCTCGCCGCGCCATTCCACCGCATCGAGCTGCGCGTTGCCCACTGCGCGCAGCGCGATGGCTTTGCGCGAATCCAGTTCGGCGGCAGCGCCATGGAAGCGCAGGCCGTCGACGTGCAGGCGGCGCACGTGGCCAACGGTGAGGTGCGCGTTGACGTTCGCGAAGTCAGCGCCCGGCGTCTGCCCGGCCAGCATCATGTTGCCGCGCGGCTTGCCGGGCAGCGCCGCGATATCGACGGGTGCGGCGATGGTCACGTCGAGGTTCTCCAGCCGCAGGTCGTCGATCGGGGCGTCCGGGTGACCGCCGATGAGCAGGTTGCCGCGCGTCTCGATGCGCGCGTTGGCGATGCGCACGTGGCGGATGGCGCCGAGTTTCGAATCGGGGAAGCGGCGGTCGAGGTCGACGTAGACCGGATAGTCGGTGCGGTGGCGCGAGCCGGTAACGATCGACAGCCCATCGATGTCGAGATGCTCGAAGGCGCCGCCGTCCTTCATGAACAGCGCGATGCCGATGCGCGTGTTGGCGATCTGCACGTCGCTCATCCGCACGTGGCGGATCGGGTGCGTGCTGCCGGTGCCGAACTTGAACGCGGAGTCGTCGCTTTCGAGGTAGCTGTCGCTGATCGTCACGTGCTCGATCGGCGCATTGCTGCTCTTCAGCACGATGGCGTCGTCGCCGGTGCGGATGCTGACGCCGCGGATGCGGTAATCGCGTCCGCCCTCGATCTGGATGCCGTCGGAGTTCGGGCTCAAGGGGTGGGCGCGGATGCGGATGCCCTGCACGTCGACGTCGTCGCTGGTTTCGAAACTCAGGAAGTAGCTCGGCGAATCGATCAGCGTGACGTCACGCACGCTGACGTGCTTGGCGTCGCGGAACCAGATCCACGGCCGCGGCCGTGGCAGCGTTGGCCGGCCCTGGCCGCTGCCGATGAAGCCCTCGCCCCAGAACGCCGGGCCCTGGCCGTCGATGGTGCCGAAGCCGGTGATCGCGACGTTCTCGACATCACGCGCGTAAATCAGCGCACGCTGGCCGTCCGCCTCGTTGATGGCGAGCTGCTCCGAGTCCGCGACCTTGGACTGCGCGATCGACTTGCTGTGGTCGTCGACGCGACGATCGAGCGCGGGATAGTCGGCCATCGAGGGGCTGCCGCGCAGCACCGCGCCCATCGCCAGATGCAGGTCGATGCGCGATTTCAGGATCAGCGTGCCGGTGGTCCACGTGCCGGCCGGCACGCGCACTTGGCCACCGCCCGCGGCCGCACAGGCGTCGATGGCGGACTGGATGGCGCGCGTCTGCGGCGTCTCGCCGCGCTCGGCGCCGAAGGCTTCGATGTCGCAGACGCCGCCCGATGGCGCGGCGGCGAATGCCGTGATCGGTGACACGAGCAGCATCGCGAAGCCCATGCAACGTAGGTTGAAGCGCGACAAGTTCAGCATCGGGATCTCCATCGGTTCAGCCACCGCGGCCCAGCCACGCCACCAGCAGCGCCAGGCCGAGAATGCCGGCCACCAGCGCCGCAGCAGCCAGAAAGCCGAGCAGGTCGACGCGGTAGCGGGCGAAGGAAAAACGTTCGTGCAGGCTCAGCGCGCCGACCGCGATCAGGCCCTGCGGCACGCCGCGGCTGACCGCCCCTGCGGTATCGGCGGCACTCGCATCACCGGCGTCGATGACCTCGATGCCCTGCGCTTTCAGCGCCGCTTCGTCGCCCACCGGCGTGGCGAGCAGCGTGTAGAACGCATGCGTCGCCGCCTCCGGCTCCGGCCGCGTCAACAGGCTGACGATCACGAGCGTGGCGAAGCCCGCCGGCAGGTATACGGCGATCTGCGTCGGCAGCGGCCACTCGAGGCCGAATGGCCCCGTGCCGACGATCAGGCCCAGCGTCACCGCGAGGCTGGCGGCCATGCCGTAGCGGTTGGCGCGACGGAACAGCACCGCGCCCCAGAACGCGATGCCGAACGCGGCCGCCGAGGTCCACAGCAATTTCAATCCGCTGATCAGGCTCGGCAGCAGCAGGGCGAGCGCGACGCCGAGCGCCACGACCGCGAGGCTCGACCACCGGCCGACGCGAAGCTGGGTGGCGTCATCGGCCCCGGGCGAGACGTAGCGCATGTGGAGATTGCGCGTGTACAGCGCGCCAGCGCCGACCATGAAGGCGTCGCAGGTGCTGATCACCGCCGCGGCCATGCAGGCGATCATCACGCCGATCAGCCCGGCCGGCAGCAGGTTCGTCACCAGCGTGCCGAAGGCGAGCTCGCGATTCTCAAGCCCCGGGTACAGCACCGCGGCGAGGATGCCGGTGACGGCCCACGCCAGCGTCAGGAAGCGCTTGATGAAGTTGCCGTAGGTCCAGCCGGTGCGGCTGGCGAGTTCGCTTTTCGCCGCGCCGCACACCGCCATGTGGTGCGGCTCGACGACGACCCCGACCAGCGCGTTCAGCACCACCATCACGACGAAGAACAGCGTCACCTCCTGCGGCGCGATGAAGCTCCACATCGCGTCCGGTACCTTCTGCTGCACCGCCGTCCAGCCGCCCACGGCGTCGATCGCGAAGGGCAGCAGCAGGATCGACAGGCCGATGATCAGCACGCCCTGAAGCAGGTCGCTGGTGATGGCCGCGGTCAGGCCGCCGGCGTAGCTGTACAGCACGAACAGCGCCGTCAGCGCGAACACCACGGCGGTGAACGGCATCGCGCCGCCGCTGATCGCGTCGATGGTCAGCGCCGTGCCCTTCAGCATCAGCGCGATCGAGACGATGAAGTTGAACAGCCCGAGCCCCGTGTAGGCCGCGCCCATCGCGCTGCCGTAGCGACGCTCGAAGAAGTCGCCCATCGTCATGTAGCGCAGGCGGCGGTACACCGGCGCCAGCAGCCAGTAGAACGGCGTGGCGAACAGGTACAGCCACTGGTACCAGATGCCGGCCAGGCCCAGCTGATACGTCGCGCCGGCGACGGTGACGGGCTGTTCCGTTGAGGTTCCCGTGCCGAGCGCGTGCGCCACCATGTAGGCGCGACCGAAGCGGCGCCCGCCCATGAAGTAGTCCGAGCTGCCGCTCACCGCGCGCGCCGCGCGCAGGCCGATCCACGTGGTCAACGCGAAGTAGGCGCCCACGGCCAGCCAGTCGAGCCAGTGCAGTCCGAGCATCAGGAGTCTCCGGGCCCGAGGCCGCGCCAGAGCTGGCGCAGCCGCCACGCCGCGGCTTTCGGATCACGCGTGCGGGTGAACACGCCTTTGTGGTTCAGCACGACGCGGCGAAAGTGCTGCGCGGTGCGGAAGTCGGCGAGGTTCCAGACGTGGCCGCCGAAGCACTGCGGGTGCGCGTCGATCAGCCGCCAGTAGCGCGCGATGAACTCGGCCTGGTACTCCTCGGTGAAGAGCTGCGGCACGGTGCTGTGCATACCGGCGACCGCGTCGGCGCCGAACTCGGTGAACAGGATGGGTTTGTCGGGAAAGTGCGCCGCCAGCGCGTCGAGCTCGGCGCGCAGCGCGTCGACGGCCGCATCGAGCTGCGCTGGCATTTCGTACCAGCCGAGGTAGCGGTTGAGGCTCAGGAAATCGCAGTGCGCGTACAGCGGGTCGATCAGTCCGTGCCGGCTGCCGACGTTCGCTGCCGTCAGCGGCCGCGAGGGATCGAGCTGGCGAGCGTGCGCGAACAGCGCGTCGAAGTAGGCCGGCGCGCGCTCCGCGTACTCAGCCTCGGCCAGATAGCCCGGCTCGTTGGTCAGGCTCCACGCGATCACGCAGGCGCGCTCGCCGTCGCGGGCGATCAGGCGCTCCAACTGCGCGCGGTGCTGCGCCAGCGTTGCGTCGGTGACGCGGCGGAAGTCGAGGTTCACGCTCGCGATTTCGGAGATCACCAGGAAGCCCAGCTGCTCGGCGAGCTCCAGCGTCTCCTCGGCGTACGGGTAGTGCGAGGTGCGGAAGCTGTTGGCGCCACACCAGCGCATCAGCTCGAAATCCTTGACCGTCAGCGCAAGGTTCTGCCCCTTGCCGAGCACCGGAAAGTCTTCGTGCAGGCCGAAACCGCGCAGCGTGATCGGCGCGCCGTTGAGGCGGAGCTGCGCGCCCTCGACGCGCACGTCGCGGAAGCCCAGCCGGCGCTCGACGCCGTCAACGACTTCGCCGCCGCTCGCCGCCTCGACGTGCAGCCGGTAGCGGTGCGGAGACTCGGGCGACCACGGCCGCACCGGCAGATCGTCGAACAGCGCTTCGACGACGCCGTCGGCGCCGACGGGAATGCGCCGCAGCCAGTCGCCTTCCGCACCGTCGAGCTGCAGCACCAGCGCATCGATGCCGGCATCAACCTGCGCCTGCATTGCGAGCGTCCCGCGCGTGCCGCTCCAGCCGGGGCGCAGCTGCAGGGCGCGCAGGCCGACGTCCGGCTCGAACGCCAGCACCGGCTCGCGATGCAGGCCGGTGAACGGGAAGAAGTCGTAGCGCACCGGCGGGAACACTTCCGCACCGCTGCGCTTCTCGACGTGGAAATCCGCCGAGGCGATGCCCGGCAGCGGATGCGAATCCGGCAGGCGGCTGTCGAGCCGCACCACGAGGCGATGCCGCGCCCCCGGCGCTAGCGCACCGAGCGCGATGTCGAACGGCAGGAAGGGCAAGTCGTTGGCGCCAACCTCGACGCCGTCCCACCACACGCGGGCGGTCAGGTCGGCGCTGGGGAAATGCAGACGCGCGCGTCGGCCGCGCGCCGAGGCCGGCACGACGATCTCGCGCTGCAGCCAGAACGGCCCCAGCGTGTCGCGCAGTCCGCGTTCGGCCCACTGCTCGTTGATGCTGCCCGGCACCGCCAACGGGCCCAGCGGCGCGAAACCGCCGCCCCAGCGCTCGGCCACGCCGCGATCGTCGAGGTCGGGCGCGGCTTCCCACAGGCCGCCGAGCGCCAGGCGCTCGCGATGCGCGTTCGATTCAGGGCGCATCGATGCCCTCCAAGCCGCGCAGCACCGCCATCGGCACGATCGCGCCGCGGTGCTGCACCACGCGTGCGGCGAGCGCGGCGCCCTGCCGCGCCGACGGTTCAGGACCCAAGCCACGACGGCGCGCGGCGAGATAGCCCGCATTGAAGGCGTCGCCGGCGGCGGTGCTGTCCACCACGGTGGCCACCGGCACGGCGGGCACCTGCACTCGCGCGCCGGTGGTCGCGACGAAGGCGCCGCGCGCCGCCTGCTTCACGACGACCTCGGGCACGCCCAGGGCGAGGTAGTGCGCGGCGACGGCCGGCGCGTCGCTGAGGCCACGAAGCGCGCGCTCGTCGTCGACGCTCGGCAGCGCCACGTCGGCCAGCGCGACAAACGGCGTCATCGCGTCCACCGCTTCCGCTGCGCTGGTCCAGCCGCGCGCGCGATAGTTGCTGTCGAAGGCGACGGCCGCGCCGCGCGCCTTCGCCGCCTTCAAGGCGTCGAGCAAGCGTGCGCGTTGCGACGGCTCCAGCACCATCAGCGTGATGCCGCTCAGCAGCACGAGGCCGGCGTCGCGGATCGCCGCCTCCACCGCGCCCGAGCCCGGCCAGTCGAACAGCCGGCGCACCGGCGCCTGCCGGCGCCAGTAGGTGAAGTGCCGCTCGCCGGAGGCATCAACGCGGATCGCGTACAGCCCGGCCACTTCGCCGGGCGCAATGGCAACAGCGTCGAGCGCGATGCCTTCTTCCGCCCAAGCCGCGCGCATCATCCCGCTGTACGGATCGTCGCCGAGCGCCGTCGCGTAGGCCACGGATTCCCCGAGACGCGCGAGGTAGACCGACGAATTCAGCGTGTCGCCGCCAAAGCCGATCGTGGCCTCGCCGCCGCCGCGGTCGACCAGCTCGACCATGCATTCGCCCACCGCGACGATGCGCCCGTCGGCGCCGAGCGCGCTCACTTCACCAGTTCCACATGGTGCCGTCGCGCAGGCGCGCCACCGGCAGATACGCGGGCTGATAGGGATACTTCGCGGCCAGCGCTTCGTCGATGTCGACGCCGTGGCCCGGCGCCTCGCCCGGGTGCAGGTGGCCGTCGGCGAAGGTGTAGGCGTGCGGGAACACCGCGTCCGTTTCCGGCGAGTGGCGCATGTATTCCTGGATGCCGAAGTTCGGCACCCACAGGTCGAAGTGCAGCGCGCTGCCCATCGTCACCGGCGACAGGTCGGTCGCGCCGTGGCAGCCGGTCTTGACGTGGTACAGCGCGGCCAGGTCGGCAATGCGCCGCAAATGCGTGATGCCGCCGGCGTGCAGCACGGTGCTGCGGATGTAGTCGACGAGCTGTTCTTTCAGCAGCTGGTGGCAGTCGTGGATCGAGTCGAACACCTCGCCGATCGCGATCGGCGTGACCGTGTGCTGGCGCACCAAGCGCAGCGATTCCTGGTTCTCGGCCGGTACCGGGTCTTCCATCCAGAACAGCCGGTAGGGCTCGAGCGACTTGCCGAGGCGCGCGGCTTCGATCGGCGTGAGCCGGTGATGCACGTCATGAAGCAGGTCGACGCCGAAACCCACCTTCGCGCGCACCGCTTCGAACACCTTGGGGGCATGGTCAAGGTATTCGGGCGTGCTCCAGACCGTTTCCTGCGCCGCCGCGCCGCGATCCGCCGGTTCGTAGAAGAGTTTTCCCTTGCCCACGCCATAGGCCTCGTCGAGGCCCGGCACCCCGCTCTGCACGCGGATGGCGGTGTAGCCCATCTCGCGGTAGCGCTGCACTTCGTCGACGCACTCGGCGATGTCGCGGCCGTTGGCGTGGCCGTAGACGCGCACCGCGCTGCGCGAGGCGCCACCGAGCAGCTGGTACAGCGGCATGCCGGCCAGCTTCGCCTTGATGTCCCACAGCGCCATGTCGACGGCCGCGATGCAGGTCATCGTCACCGAGCCGCGACGCCAGTAGACGCCGCGATACAGGTATTGCCAGACGTCCTCGATCTGCCGCGGGTCGCGGCCGATCAGCGCCGGCACGACGTGCTCCTGCAGGTAGGCCACCGTCGCCAGCTCGCGGCCGTTGAGGGTGGCATCGCCGATGCCGTGCACGCCCTCGTCGGTCTCGATCTTCAGGGTGACGAAGTTGCGACCGGGGCAGGTGACGATGACCCGGGCCGAGGTGATCCGCATGCGCTTGGCCTCCGCGGTGCCCCGGCGACGGGGCGGGTGGATTCGGGACGGCGCAGCGCTGGTCGGGCCAGTTGCCGGAGCCGATGCGCCGGGATAGTATTGGCCCGTCCAATGCAATGCAACCGGTCTTGCCAATGAAGCCCAGACGCTTGAGTGAACAGGTCGCCGACAAGCTTTCGGCCGCCATCGCGCGCGGCGACCACCCGGTCGGCTCCCGCCTCCCCGCCGAGCGCGACCTGGCCGACCAGCTTGACGTCGGCCGTCCGACCGTCCGCGAGGCCCTGCTGATCCTGCAGATCGACGGATTGGTCGACATCCGCACCGGGTCCGGGGTGTACGTGGTGGACCAGCGGCCGAAGCGCGCCCGCGCCCTCGAGGAGGACATCGGCATGCTCGAGCTGATCGAGGCGCGCTGCCTGTTCGAAGGCGAATCCGCGGCGCTGGCGGCCAAGCTCGCCACGCCCGAGCAGATCCAGAAGATCCGCGCCGCGCTCGAGGCGATGGACGAGGAGGAGCGCCTCGGCATCCCCGGCGAAGAGGCCGACCGGATGTTCCACGTCGCCATCGCCGAGGCCACGCAGAACGCCGCCATCGTCTACACCGTGCAGACGCTGTGGGACGCGCGCAGCGGTTCGACGCAGGCTGCCCGAACGCTGGAGCGGGTCCGCGCCGCCGGCGTGCGGCCGCGCATCAACGAGCACCAGGCCGTGCTCGACGCCATCGCCGCGCACGACCCCGACGCCGCGCGCGCGGCGATGCGCAATCACCTCGTCCGCGTCATGGACGACCTGATCGAAGCGACGAAAGCCGAAGAGCTGGCCGCGATGCAGGCGCGCATCGAGGAGCAGCGCAAGCGTTACGTGGGAGGTCGGTGATGCCGCTGGCCCATCCCGACCGCCTGCTGCCCGCCGGCCCCGCGCGAGCGCTGGCGCGCGAGCTCTGCGCGTCGGTGAAGGACGCGCCGATCGTCAGCCCGCACGGCCACACCGACCCCGCGTGGTTCGCCACCGATGCGCCCTGGGCGAACGCCACGACGCTGCTGATCCAGCCCGACCACTACGTCTACCGCATGCTGTATTCGCAGGGCATCGCGCTGGAGGACCTCGGCATCGGCGTACTGCCGGAGGATTTGAGCGACGACCGCGCGCGCGCCATCTGGCGCACCTTCGCCGCGAACTTCCGGCTGTTCCGCGGCACACCGTCGCGGATGTGGTTCGACCACGTGTTCGGCGAGGTGTTCGGGTTCGATCAGCGCTTCGGTCCGGACACCGCCGATGCGTTCTACGACGCCATCAACGCGGCACTGGCCACGCCGGCCTACCGGCCGCGCGCGCTGCTCGACCGCTTCAACATCGAGTGCATCGCCACCACCGAATCGCCGCTCGACGACCTCGCCCACCACGCGAAACTCCGCGCCGACGGCTGGGGGCACCGCGTGATCACCGCCTACCGCCCCGACGCCGTCTGCGACCCGGAGTTCGAGGGCTTCGCCGCGAACCTGACGCGCTTCGGCGAGCTCACCGGCGAGGACACCGGGCACTGGGCCGGCTACCTCGCCGCGCACCGCGCGCGTCGCGCCTTCTTCGCGCTGCACGGCGCCACCAGCACCGACCACGGGCATCCGACCGCGGCCACGGCGAACCTGTCGCGCGTCGAATGCGAGCAGCTCTACGCGCGCGTGCGCTGGGGGGGCGCCAGCCCCGAGGACGCCGAGCGCTTCCGCGCGCAGATGCTGACCGAGATGGCGAAGATGAGCGTCGACGATGGGCTGGTGATGCAGATCCACCCGGGCTCGTTCCGCAACCACAACCGCACGGTGTTCGAGCGCTTCGGCCGCGACAAGGGCGCCGACATCCCGATGCGCACCGACTACGTGCGTGCGCTGAAACCTTTGCTTGATGCGGTCGGCGGCGAGCGCGATCTGTCAATCATCGTGTTCACGCTGGACGAGAGTACGTACGCGCGCGAACTCGCCCCGTTGGCCGGCCACTACCCGTGCCTGAAGCTCGGGCCCGCGTGGTGGTTCCACGACAGCCCGGAGGGCATGCGCCGCTTCCGCCGCAACGTCACCGAGACGGCAGGCTTTTACAACACGGTCGGCTTCAACGACGACACCCGCGCGTTCTTTTCGATCCCTGCGCGACACGACCTGGCGCGACGCATCGACTGCGGCTTCCTCGCCGAACTCGTGGCCGAGCACCGGTTGGATGAGGACGAAGCCTTCGAGCTGGCCCAGGACCTCGCACATTGCCTCGCGCGCGCCGCGTACCGGCTGCCGAGTGCGCCAAAGTGAGCGCGCCGCGCCTCGACGGCGCTTGGCTGCATGCCGCCGCCGACGTCCCGCGCGCCGGGCTCTCACTGCCGGGTTACGACCGCGCGGCGGCGCTAGCGGCGGGTGGCGTCGTGCATCTCGGCGTGGGGGCGTTCCACCGCGCGCATCAGGCGGTCGCGTTCGACACCCTGCTCGCGAACGGCCACCGCGGCTTCGCCGTCACCGGCGTGTCGCTGCGCCAGCTCGACGTGCCCGAGCAGCTCAATCCGCAGGACGGCCTGTACGGCGTGCTGCGTCTCGACGACGACGCCGAACCGGCGCTGCGCGTCATCGGCGCGACCGGCCGCGTGCTGCACGCGCCCACCGAGCGCGAGCGCGTGCTGGCCGCGCTGGCCGACCCTCGCACCTGGCTGGTCACGCTGACGATCACCGAGAAGGGTTACGGCCACCGCCCGGCCGACGGGCGGCTCGATCCCGAACACGCCGAGATCGCGGCCGATCTCGCCGACCCCGGCACGCCGCGCTCCGCCGTCGGCCTGATCGTTGCCGCGATGGCGCGGCGGCGCGCAGCGGGACTGCCGCCGCCGGTGGTGCTGTGCTGCGACAACCTGCCGAGCAACGGCCGATTGCTGCAGGGCCTGGTGCTCGACTTCGCCGCGCGCACCGCGCCCGCGCTGCTGCCCTGGCTCGAGGCCGAAGGCTGCTTTCCCTGCACGATGGTCGACCGCATCGTGCCCGCGACCACCGAAGCCGATCGCGCCGCCGTGCGCGAGCGCTTCGGCGCCGACGACCACGGGCTGGTCAAGGCCGAGCCGTTCTCGCAGTGGGTGATCGAGGCGCGCGATCCACGACTGGCGCCGCTCGCCCACGCCGGTGCGCAGCTCGTCGACGACGTCGCGCCGTTCGAGCTGATGAAGCTGCGCCTGCTCAACGGCAGCCATTCGCTGCTGGCCTACCTCGGCTATCTCGGCGGCCATGCGCACGTGGCGGAAGCGATCGCCGCACCCGGCATGCGTGAGGTGGTCGCGCAGCTGATGCGCAGCGAAGTCGCTCCGACGCTTGCCGCGCCGGCCGGTTTCGACCTCGACGAGTACCAGCGGGCGCTGCTCGCCCGCTTCGCCAACCGCGCGCTGCAGCACCGCACGTGGCAGATCGCGATGGACGGCTCGCAGAAAATCCCGCAGCGCTGGCTCGGCACCGTCGCCGCGCGGCGTGCCGCCGGCCATCGCGTGCCGGTGCTGGCCACCGCCCTCGCGGCGTGGACGCAGTACGTGTCGGGGCGCGATCTCGCCGGCGCCAGCATCGACGTGCGTGATCCGCTGGCGTCGGCGCTTGCCGCGCGCGCGCGCAACAACAACGCTGCGGATGCGGTGCGCGCGGCATTCGCGGAGCGCGCGGTGTTCCCGCCGGCCTTGGCCGACGACACGACGCTGGTCCATGACGTCATCGCGGGGCTCGAGAGGCTGCGCCGCGACGGCGTGGCGGCGACGCTGGCGCACCTTGCCGAGACCATGCCGTGAGCGCGCCGATCCGCACCCCGCCCGCGGCGGATGCGCCACGCGTGCTGGTGCTGTCGCCCGCCGATGGCGTGGCCGTCGCGCTGGCCGATCTCGCTGCCGGCGAGCGCCCGCTGGCCGACGGCCCTGCGCTGATTGATGCGATCCCGCGCGGCCACAAGTTCGCCCTGCGCGCGCACGCGGCCGGCGAGGCCGTATCGAAGTACGGCCTGCCGATCGGCACGGCCACGCAGCCCATCGCGGCGGGCGCGCACGTGCACGCGCACAACCTCGGCTTCGACCCGCACCTGCCGCGGCCGGCCGTCGCCGCGGCCGCAGCGTTCGATGCCGAGCGCTTCGCGCCGCTTCGCCAGCGCACGTTCCTCGGCTTCCACCGCGAGGACGGCCGCGTCGGCACGCGCAACTTCGTCGGCATCCTGACCTCGGTCAACTGCTCGGCCACGGCGGCGCGGCAGATCGCGCGGCATTTCGGCGACGGGCGGCCTTCGGGCTTTCCGAACGTCGACGGCGTCGTCGCGTTCACGCACTCCAGCGGCTGCGGCATGGCGCACGACGGCGAGGGCATCACGCTGCTGCAGCGCACGCTGGCCGGCTACGCGCGGCATCCGAACTTCGGCGGCGTGCTGCTGGTGGGCTTGGGCTGCGAGGTCAACCAGCTCGACCGCCTGCTGCGCGAGCAAGGCCTCGAGGCCGGCCCGCGCGTGCGCACGCTCGGCATCCAGCAGGCGGGCGGCACGCGCGAAGCGATCGCGGCCGGCATCGCCGAGGTGCAGGCCCTGCTGGAAATCGCCAACGCCGACACGCGGCGTCCCGCGCCGCTGTCGCAGCTCGCGCTGGGGCTGCAGTGCGGCGGCAGCGATGGCTGGAGTGGCCTTTCGGCGAACCCGGCGCTGGGTGCTGCGGCGGATCGACTGGTGGCCGCCGGCGCACGCGTGGTGCTGTCGGAAACGCCGGAAATCTACGGCGCCGAAAGCCTGCTGCTGGCCCGCGCGGAAACGCCCGCCGTCGCCGACGCACTGCGCGACAGGCTCGCGTGGTGGGAAAACTACGCCGCGAAGCACGGCACCGATCTCAACAACAATCCGTCGCCCGGCAACATCGCCGGCGGGCTCACCACCATCCTCGAAAAATCCCTCGGCGCGGTGGCGAAGGGCGGCCGCGCGCCGCTGCGCGCCGTGCTCGGCTATGCCGAGACCGTGCGCGAACCCGGATTCCAGTTCATGGACACGCCGGGCTACGACCCCTGCAGCGCGACCGGCCAGATCGCCGGTGGCTGCACCCTGCTCGCCTTCACCACCGGCCGCGGCGCGGTGTTCGGCGCCAAGCCCGTCCCCAGCCTGAAGCTCGCCAGCAACAGCGCGCTGGCCGCGCGGCAGGCCGATGACATCGACCTCGATTGCGGGGGCGTCATCGACGGGCGCATCAGCATCGACGCGATAGGCGAGCGGGTGTTCGAGCGCCTCGTCGCACTCGCGTCCGGCGAGGAAAGCGCGAGCGAGAAACTCGGCTTCGGTGAAGCGGAATTCGTCCCCTGGCAGATCGGCGCGGTGATGTGATGGCCAAGCGTGTGCGGTGGCGGCTCGCCCTGACCCTTGCGGCCCTGCCGCTGCTGCTTGGCGCCGCGGCGCCTCCCGAACCGTCGGCGACGGCTTCGAAGCCGAGCCGCGATGCGGCGTCCGTGGCGACGGACGAAGCCGCCGTGCGCGCAGCCATCGACGGGCTCGCACGTCACGCGATGCTGGGCGCCCTCGGCGCCGACGGCATGGCGCGCGGCGACTACGATGTGGTGCGCGGCGAATTCCACGTCCAGGAGCCGGCGTGGCACACCGGGCAGCTCGTGCTGGGCCTTGTCGAAACGCACGCCTTCAATGGCGATCCGGCCGCGCTGGACGCGGCGCGCCGCGGCGGCGAGTGGTGGATCGCGCAGCGCATCAGCGACGGCCCGCTCGCCGGCCTGCTCAACGCCGCGCATGGCGACCGACTTGGGCCACTGATCAACTTCACGACGATCGCCGACGGCAGCGCCGGGCTGTACGCGCTGAGCGAGGCCACAGGCGATCCGCGCTATGCCGACGTCGCCACGGAATCCGCCCTGTGGTCGCTGCAGCGGCTCTACAGCGCCGAGGACGGGCTGATCCTCAACATCGTCGATCCCGCCACGGGCACCGCGTGGACCGACCGCAGCCCGCACCACGGCGACGGCGCGGCAACGCGCACGCAGGTCGCGCGGCCGAACATCGAAGGCAGCCTGTTCCTCGACGCGGCCAACCACGCACGCGACGCCGCGCAGCGTGACGCGCTGCGCGCCGCCTTCCTGCGCACGCTCGATGCGACGGTGGAGCGCCAGCACGGCAACGGCTTCTGGATGGATTTCGAGCCGAACGACCCGGCCAGCGGCGCCATCCATCCGCGCTTCAACCTCTGGTATGCGGAAGCGCTGCTGCGCGGCTACGCCGAGACGAAGGACGCGCGCTACCGCGAGGCCGCACTGCGCGCGCTGCGCGCCACGCAGCGCCTGCTGGATGCCGACGGCAGCGCGTGGTACGAGAACCGCGACCCGCGCTACGCCGACAACGCGCGTCGCGCCGCGCGCACGATACCGGACGCCTTCGACATCCGCCGCGAGTCGATCACCGGCTCGGCCACGGCGTTCGCCGGCCTCGTGATGCTGCAGGCGCGCGAAGCCACCGGCACCCGCGAGTTCGACGCCGACATCGAGGCCGCACTGCGCTGGGTGCTGGCGAACCGCTATCCCGACACGCATCCCGACGCCGCGCTCGCCGGCGGCCTGCTCGAACTGCGCCGTCGCCGCGGCGCCGACGGCCAGCTCTCGGTGCGCGCACGGCCGATCGCCACCGCGTTCGGTTTGCGATTCCTGGTCGCCTACGCGCGCGCGCAGGGCTGGGCCGCACCGACGCGCGAGGCGCGCATCGCCGGTCCGGGCGCTGATCCCGCATTCGCCAAGCTGCCGCTGGCGCACCTGCCATCGCGCCGCAAGCAGACGCTCGACGGCGAATGGCGCTACATCGTCGACCCGTTCGAGATCGGCCTTAACAAACCGCGCCCGCCGCGCCGCAGCCTGACGCTCGACCAGCGCGGCGACGCGCTTGAGAACCCGCTGATCGAATACGAATGGGACAGCGCGCGGCGCATCCGCGTGCCCGGCGACTGGAACACGCAGGAGCCCGAGCTGCATCTGTACGAAGGCATGCTCTGGTACCACCGTCGCGTGCGCGTGGCCGACCTGCGCGCGGATGAGCGGCAGTTCCTGTACTTCGAGGCCGCGAACTACCGCACGCGCGCGTGGGTCAACGGCGAAGCGATCGGCGAGCACGCGGGCGGCTTCACGCCGTTCCAGTTCGAAGTGACCGGCAAGCTCAAGCCCGACGCCGAGAACGTCATCGTCATCGCGGTCGACGCCGGGCGCGAAGCCGAAGGCGTGCCGGCGATGGATTTCGACTGGTTCAACTACGGCGGTCTCACACGCTCGCTGCATCTCGTCCACGTGCCGGCCATCCACCTCGGTGCGGCGCGCGTGGCCCTGCAGGCCGACGGCACGCTGGCGCTGTCGGCGCGCGTGGAGCGCGCGCACAACGCCAACGGCGTGACGCGCAGCGGCGCGGACGGGCAAGCTCTGAGCGTGCGTTTCACCCTGCCTCAGCTCGGCGTCGACGTCACCGCGAACGTTGATGATCGAGGCCAAGCCACGGCCACCGCGAAGCCCGGCGCATTCACCGCATGGTCGCCGCAGTCGCCCGCGCTGTATGCGTTCGACGCCTCGCTGCTCGTGTCGACGTCGGCCTCGACCGAGCCGTCGCTCGACCGCATCACCGACCGCGTCGGTCTGCGCCGCATCGAGGCGCGCGGCCCCGACCTCTACCTCAACGGCGAGCGGCTGTTCCTGCGCGGCATCAGCCTGCACGAGGAGCGCTTCGGCGCGGAAGGCGGCCGCGTGCGCAACGCCGACGAGGCCCGCGCGCTGCTGCAGGCGGCAAAAAACCTCGGCGCCAACTTCGTGCGCCTCGCGCACTACCCGCATTCGGAAGCCGCCACCCGTCTCACCGACGAGATGGGCCTGCTCGTCTGGAGCGAGATCCCGGTCTACTGGGACGAGATCCGCTACGGCCACCCGGCCACGCTGGCGCTGGCGCGGCGCCTGCAGGCGGTCAACATCGACCGCGACTTCAACCGCGCGTCGATCATCCTGTGGAGCGTGGCCAACGAAACCTCGATCACGCCGGCGCGCAACGCCTTCCTGCGCCGGCTGATCGACGACACGCGCACGTTCGACGGCACGCGCCTCGTCACCGCGGCGCTGAACAAAGCGCAGAGCAGCGGCAACGAGATCCGCATCGTCGACCCGCTCGGCGACGCGCTCGACGTCATCAGCGTCAACCAGTACGAGGGCTGGTACGGCCAGCGCTCGCCGGCGCAGATCACCGACGTGCGCTTCACTTCCGACTTCGACAAGCCCTTCGTCTTCAGCGAATTCGGCGCCGACGCGCCGCGCACCTTCCGCGCCGCGAAAGAGGTGCGCTGGAGTGCCGACTACCAGCGCTGGCTGTACGAACAGAACCTGGCGCTGTTCGACACCATGCCCGGGCTCGATGGCCTGTCGCCGTGGATCCTCAAGGACTTCCGCGTGCCGCGGCGCTGGCACGGGCGCTTCCAGGACTACTGGAACCGCAAGGGCCTGCTCGACGAGGACGGCCGACGCAAGCCGGCCTTCGACACGCTGCGCGCGTGGTACGAGCAGCGCGCCGCGACGGACGCCGCAGGGGCGCCGGCCCGCGCCGCGGCGGAGTCACTCACTCCGCCGGGTAACCCAGCCTCACCGCCAGCTCGCCGAGCGGCCCGAACAGCGCCTTCAGCGGTTCGCGGTACTGCCGCCATGCGCCGGCGGGGAAGTCCGCGGCCTGCCCGTGCGGGCCGAAACCCATCAGCAGCGCCGGCGTGACGTCCGGTGCCTCGGGCAGGTCAAAAACCTCGGCAAGCCGCGCGGCGAACGCTTCTGGATCGCGGTCGAGCAGGTCGGCATCGATCCGCACGACCTGACCGGGGCGCTGCGCCTCGGCCTCGAGCACCTGGTCGAGCAGGCGATGCAGCCAGGCCGTGGCGAGGCCCGGACTCGGGAAGTTGAGTCCCACCGGGCTGCCCCAGGCCAGCCAGTTCAGCAGCAGGTCGCGCGGGTCGCGCAGCACCGCCACGAGGGTGGTGCCATGCAGCGTCGCCTGGGTCCAGCCGTCCCAGGAGGGCAGGGCATCCACCACGGTGGCCGGGTCGAGCCCGGCGGCCTCCAGCGGCGCACGCCAGCGCGCGGCGGTGCCTGCAAGGGCGTCGTCGGGCGCAACGCGAAGCAGGTTGAAGCCGTCGTCCCGGACGGTCTGCTGCCAGCGGTCCGACAGCAGACGCTGGCCGAGTACCCGCTGCAGGGCGGCTTGGACGCGCTCGACGCGGCTGCCGGGCGGCCCCCACAGCAGGCGTCCGGCGCCGCCGTCGTCGGTGGGGCGGGCAAGATGCGCCGGCTCCGGATTCGGTAGCGGCAGGCCGAAGCTCGGTCCTTCAAGCCACATGCGGCGCCAGGCCATCAGCGCCTCGGGGTGGCGCCCGGCGCGGTGCAGGGCGGCGCCAAGCCAGCCCGCCAACGCGCGGGTCTGCGCCGGGTCGACCGCCTCCGCCATCAGCGACTCGATGCGCGACACGGCCTCGTCCGGCGGCGAGGCCAGGGCGATGCGGGCCTGCAGCAGACGGGCCTCTTGCAGCCGCGGCTCAAGGGCGACGGCGCGGCGCGCCAAGGCCAGTGCCTCGTCGACTTGCTGGCTGCGCTCCGCCAGCAGCGCCGCGGCCTCCAGCGCCTCGCCGCTGTCCGGGGCGGCGGCCTGCCAACGTTGCAGCAGGCCGGGCACGGCGGCCGGAACGCTGACGCTGATGAGGAATCGCCACGGCAGGCTCCAGGTCGGATCGGCCGCGATCCGCGCCTCGAGGCCCTCGAGGGCCGCTGGCATACCGCCGAGGTAGCGGCGCAGCTGTAGGCCGAGCTCCAGCGAACGGGCGTGGCGCGGCACGTGTGCCTGCACGGCGTCGACATCGGCCAGCGCCGCCTCGGCGCGGCCCATGCGAGCCAGCAGGCGGCCGCGCTCCCAGCGCGCCGGCACCGACGCGGGCTCACGCGCCAGCCAGGCTTCCGCCTGAGCAAGGGCCGGTTCGGCGAGATTCTGCGCTTCCAGCGCGGCGATCAGCGGGGCGTGCAGGATCGGGGCCGACTGACTCAAGGCCAGCGCTTTGCGCAGGGCTTCGGCGGCGAAGGCGAAATGCTGGCGTTCGAAGAACGCGAGGCCGAGCGTCGATATCACCATCGCGTCGTTCGGCGCGCGCTCGGCGGCGGCGGTGAGCAGGGGCAGCACGCGATCGGGCTGCCCGTCGGCGGCGGCGAGCTGCGCCTCGAGCACGAGCAGGCGGGGGTGCTCGGGGTCGATGCGCTTGGCGTAGCTGACGAGGCGCGTCGCCTCGGCACGATCGCCGCGCGCCAGCGCCAGCGGCGCCAGGGCCAGGTAGGCGCCGAGCTGGTTCGGGTCCTGCGCCAGCGCGGCAGTCAGGCCCGCTTCCGCCTTGCCGAGGTCGCGGTCCTGCAGGTCGAGGTAGGCGCGCAGGGTCAGCAGGTCGGCGCGCTGCGGCGCGACCAGCAGCGCGCGGTCGAGCGCCTCGCGGGCACCCGTCGCATCGCCGCCGGCGGCACGGGCGTGGGCCAACGACAGCAGCGCGTCGGCGTTGCCGGGTTCGGCCGTGGTCCAGCGGGTGGCGGTCGCGAGCGCAGTGGCCGCGTCGCCGGCGCGCAGCGCGGTCATGACGTCTTGCAGCATGGGAATCCTCGGGGTGCGGCCGGCGTGGGGCCCGGCGTCAAGAAGCCGCCAGTGTAGCGGCTCCCGCCGCGGGCGCCCCGGCCAGCGCGGCATCGAAGCGCTCGCGGACCCAGCGTTCGGCGAAGCCGTCCAGCCGGGCGTTGACGATGAAGCCGCAGTGCCCGCCGTGCTCGGCGATCTCCAGCCGTGCGCTCGCCGGAAGCTGCAGATCGTGGAAATCCGCCACCGGGATCACCGGGTCGTCGGCCGCCATCAGGATCGAGGCCGGCACCTGCAGCCCCGCGAGCCGGTCGCCGGCGATGGCATAGCCGTCGAGGTAGGCCTCGAGCGTCGGGAACTCGGTGTACTGCTCGACGAGGAAGCGCGTCAGCCCGCGCATGTCGCGGTCGAGGTCTCCGGGTGCGAAGCGGTGGCGGTCCGGAAAGTGCCGGCGCTTGGCCTCGAGCGAGCGCCGCCACTTGCGCATGAAGTACCAGTGGTACAGCGGGAAGCCGCTCTCCAGCGCGCGCAGGCCGGATTCGCCGTGCACCACCGGGCAGACGGCGGCCACGTGGGCGAGCCGCAGGCCGGCCGCCGGCGCCGCCCGCGCCACCCGCAGCGCGAAGTTGCCGCCCAGCGAGAACCCGGCAGCGAACCACGGCAGGTCCGGCCGCTTCGCCTGCGCGGCCCTCGCGGCCTGCACCACCTCGTCGAGCCGGCAGGAGTGGAAGGGCTCGGGGTTCAGATGATGGGTGTCGCCGTGGTCGCGGAAGTTCAACTGCACGACATCGATGCCGGCCGTCAGCAGGGCGCTCGCCGTGTGCCGCACGTAGCTCGAGCGATGGCTGCCCTCCCAGCCGTGCAGCAGCAGCGCGACCGCGCGCGCGGGCCGCCGCGGCAGCGACAGATGGAAGGCCTGCAGGGTCGCGTCGCCGGCCGGCAGCAGCCACTCCTCGGCGCTCGGCGCCAGCGCGCGCAGCAGCCGCTCGCCGGCGAGACGGCGCGGCGGTGCGGCGGAGAGCAGGGACTGGATGTGCCCGTTGCGAAGCCAGGCGGGCGGGCGATAGTCGGCAGCGGTGAGCACGGGAAAGCGACGATGGGGCTTCCGCAAAGCCTAATCGAGAGCGCCAGACGACGCCCTCAGCGCGGTCCGCCTTCGGCGCGCGCCTTCAGCGCGCCAGCGCCGCGGCGATCCGCTCGCGGCAGGCGTCGGCCATGCGCCGGCGGCCGTCCTCGCTCGGCGACACCGGCTCGAGGAAGTGCACTTCGGCCACGCGCGACGGTTCGCCGAGCAGGCGCACGAAGTTGCCCATGAAGGTTTCGCCCGGGGCGAAGGCGACCACCTGCTGCGCCTCGCCGCCCACGCCGTAGCGCAGCGCCACCGGCTGCGCCGGCACGTCGGCGAGTACGGCCGGCTGGAAGATCCGCGCATGGAAGGTGCCCAAGCCTTCGCCCGACGTGGTGCGGCCTTCCGGAAACACCGCGACCGGCCGGCCTTCCTGCAGGCGCAGCACCATCTGGTGCATCACGCCATGCAGCGAATCCTGGCTGCCGCGATGGTGGTAGATCGTGCCGCCCAGGCTGGCCAGCCCGCCGACGAGGGGCCACTTCTCGACCTCGGCCTTCGACACGAACCCGGCCCACAGCTGGCTGTGGAACAGCTCGATGTCGATCCAGCTCACGTGGTTGGCCACGAACAGCACCGCGCCCGGCAGCGGCGTGCCGTAGCGCTTCACGGTGAAGCCGAACACCCGCATCAGCCCGGCCGACCAGCGGCGGATCACGCGGCTGTGCGCGCTCTCGCCGTTCCAGGTCCAGCCGCGGCTGCCGGGGAACACCAGCACCAGCACCACGAGCGGCAGCAGCAGACCGACGTGCACGGCGAGGAACGGCAGGCGCAGCAGGGTGCGGAGCGCGCGCATCGATCAGGCCTTGCGGACGGCCAGCGTCAGGCGGCTGGCGCAAACCAGCCGGCCCTGCTCGTCCTCGATACGGATATCCCAGACCTGGGTGCTGCGGCCCACGTGCAGCGGCCGCGCGGTGCCGATGACCCAGCCCGCCGTCATCGCGCGGACGTGGTTGCAGTTGAGTTCAAGGCCGACGGCCTGGCCGGCACCGTCCTCGAGGCAGAGATTGGCGCCGATGCTGGCGAGCGTTTCGGCGAGCAGCGCCGAGCTGCCGCCGTGCAGCAGGCCGTAGGGCTGCTTGGTGCGCTCGTCGACCGGCATGCGGCCGCGCAGGTAGTCGGGGCCGAGTTCGGTCAGTTCGATGCCGAGATGGCCGACCGCGCAGCCCTCACGCTGCGCGTTCAGCACGTCGATCGGCGGACGGCGCCGGAACGGGCCGTCCGATGACGCCTGCACCGCCAAGGCTTCAGCGCACGTAGGTGCTGGGGCGCCAGACGTTCTTCAGGTAGCTGCGACGGCCGTAGCCCGAGCTGCTGCCGTAGCCCTGGCCTTCCTCGCGGTCGCGGCGGCGGTGCATGCGGTTCAGCAGCTCCTCGCGGCGGCCTTCCAGCCACTCGGCGCGGCCCACCGCCTTCGGGTCGAGACCGCGACGCTGCGCCTCGTCCTGGCGGTACTCGCAGAAATCGTCGTAGGCCTCGAACTCGTGGCCGAGCTCGCGCACGCACAGCTCGATGGCGATGGCGTCGTCGAAGAAACCGAGCACCGGCACGCTGTCCGGGATGATGTCCTTCGGGTCGGCGAAATAGGCCAGCGCGGCGATGACACGCTTGACGTCGCCTTCCGGCAGCGCCCAGCCCTCGTCCTTGGCCATCGCGATCAGCGTGTCGAGCTGGTCGAGGCGGTTGGCGATGAAGTCAGGCACCTGGGTGCCCTGCGCGGTGGCCAGCAGCGAGCTGGCCGCGGCCAGCACTTCAGCGGCGGGCTTGTGCGCGGCGGCGGCGCGGGCGGCCTCGATGGCCTGCGTGAAGTGCTCGAGGTCGCGGTCGGAGAGTTCGATCGTCAGGGTCAGGGACATGGCCGGCGCACGGTATGTGGGAACGTCGGGAGCCTAGGCGGGGGCCGTGGCGGCGTCAATCGAAAGAAGCGGGGGTCTCCGCGGTCGCCGCGCCTACAGAATCGGCGTCAAGCCCGCGCCAAAGCCGGTAATGATCCGGGTGTAGACGCGCTTGCTGCCGACCCCCACTTCGGGGAAATCGCCGACGTCCTCCCAGCACGCGAAAAAGCGCGGGTCGCCCCACGGCACCGGCTCGCAGCCGGGCCGCAGCGCGTAGCTGCGCGCATACGGGAACGGCCACACCCACAGGTCGAAAATGGGCAGCGCTTCCGAGAGCTTGCCGAGGCTGTAGCTGAGGCCCGAGAGCAGCGGCGGCTTCTGCCTGGGCGCGATCAGCCAGGCGTTCTCCGGCCGCATGTCGCGCTCGATGGCGTCGGAGAGCGCGTCGGCGAACGGCGCGTCCTCGACGACGACGAGGCTTTCGGTGTTCCAGTGGTCGGAGCGCGGGTCGAAGTTGTGGGTGCCGACGATGGCGATGCGGCGGTCGATGACGATCGACTTCGCGTGCAGGCCCACGCGCACGCCGGCGCGACGCAGCGGCACCGGGCCGTCGTTGCCGCCGCGCGTGGCCGAGCCGAACAGCGGGAAGCGCATCGCCGCCTCCTCGCCGAGCGCGCCGGTGGCGGCCGGGTCGATCGGCGTGTCGGTCGGGTAGGGCTTGTACTCGTGGATGGTGAAGCCGAGCTCGCGCAGGTACGCGCGCTTGTACTTGTGGCTCATCGCGTAGACGGGAAACGCATCCGTCGCCGCCAGCGAATTGGTCGACACCCGCACCGACGGCGCGTCGTCGCGCTCGTGCATCTCGCGGAACAGCCGGCGCGCCGGCCGCGACATGACCAGGTACGGCGTCTGCAGCAGCACGTCCTCGCGGGCGCCGGCGATGATGCCGCGCATGGCCTCGCTGGCGTCACGTCGCGCCGCCGCGCCGCGCTCGTGCTTCTCCGGCAGGTCGGCGATGAAGCGCACCGCGCCGACGTTGAACGTCGAATCGCGCAGGGCCTGGCGAAGTGCAGCCTCATCGGCCGCGGCCTGGCGCATCGTGCCGAGGCGGCCGTGGTCGGTGTGATCGCGGAAGTCGAGCCGGCCCGGCGGCGCGCCGCCGTGGCGACGCCAGCGTTCGGCGACGTCGATCAGCGCTTCGGCCGGCACGCTGCGTTCGGCGTCCCAGAACAGGTCGAACTCGTCGCGCATGTCGCGCGCTTCGGGCCCGGCGACGAGCAGGTCGCGGTCGCGGTAGTTGTAGCCGGGGTCCCAGTCGAAATAGCGGTCCTGCACGTTGCGGCCGCCGGTGATGGCGACAACGTCGTCGACCACCAGCGTCTTGCCGTGCATGCGCTGGTTGAAGCGGCGGAAGCAGCAGACGATGCCCGCGGCGAACTGCAGCGGCTGCGTGCGCGCTTCGTCGAAGGTCGGGTTGTACAGCCGCAGCTCGAAGTGGCGGTGGTGGCTGGCCAGCGCGGCCTGCAGGTTCGGCTCGGCGAGGCCGTAGAGCTGGTCGAGCAGCACGCGCACGCGCACGCCGCGCTCGGCGGCGTCGAGCAGGGCGTCGAGCACGAGCCGGCCGCTGTCGTCGAGCTCGAAGATGAAGCTCTTCAGCTCGATGCGCTGCTGCGCCGAGCGGATCAGCGCGAGGCGCAGCGCCAACGCGTCGGGGCCGCGCTCCAGCAGCACCAGCTCGTGCTGCGGCGCCTCGGGCGTCGAGGCGGCGAGCTTCGCCACGCCGGCCTCGCGGAAGCTCGACGGCGTGGCGCAGCGTTCGGGCAGGGCGCAGTCGACGATGGTGCTGCGCGCGGCGACCATCTCGGCGGCGATGGCCGCGCGCTCGGGTGCCGGCAGGCTTTTGCAGGCGCCGAGCAGCAGCGCAGCGAAGGCCAGCGCGAGCGAGCGCGCGACGCGCGGCGTGGCATTCACGGCGCGGCCTGCAGACGGATGGCGAACTCGAAGCGCACGTTGTCCTTCACGGTGAATCGATAGGCCTGCATGCCGAAATCGCGCCGGCTCACCTCACCGCTGACGCGAATGGGGCAGGCCTGTCCGGGGGTATCGCAGTCGGCGGGACGGAGCGTGAATTCTACGGGCCGCTCGCGGCCGCGCAGGGTCAGCCGCCCGCGGATCGCGCCACCCGCGTTCAGCCATCCGGCAGGAAAAGCGAGCGAGTCGAAGGCGACATCCGGGTGATTCTCCGCGTCGAGGAAGGCCGGCGAGCGCGTCAACTTCGCCATCCATTCCGGGCCGGAGTAGTCGACGGTGTCGGCCCGCAGCCGCACGTGCACTTCGCACTGCCCGTCGCGGCGCGGCTTCAGTTCGCCTTCGACTTCAGCGAAGCGCCCTTCCGCCTTGATCGGCAGGCGCACATCGACGACGAATCGTGCTTCGCTGGTGGCGGCGTCGATGCGACCGCGGCAGTCGGGAACCGCGACCGGCGCGGCGGCTGGCACGACGGCGGCGGTCTCGGGCACCGCCACGGGCGTCACCGCCAGCGCGGCGCCCGCGGCAAGAAGAAGCAGCCCGCCTACGGCCACCAGAACTGGGTGAGCGTGCCAATGCCGGGTTCGAGTGCCACGCCGGGCGGCAGCGCGAACTGCGCGATGCCGGCCGTGGGCATGCCGCGCGCGTCGCCGCTGATGCCGCTGTGCAGCAGGGCGGCCACCTGCTCGAAGCCGGGGTTGTGGCCGACCATCATCACGCGGTCGATGTCGACGTGTTCGTCGAGCACGGTCATCAGCGTGCCGGGCGAGGCGTCGTAGATGCGCGGCTCGTAGCGCACGTCGGTGTAGCCGAGCACGGCCAGCACGCGCTCCAGCGTTTCGCGCGTGCGCTTCGACGGCGAGCACAGCACGCGCGTGGGCAGGAGCTGGTGCGCTTTCAGCCACGCCGCGGCGGCGTCGGCCTCGGCCTGGCCGCGCATCGACAGCGGGCGATCAGCGTCGGCTTGGCCGGGCTGGGCGGGTTCGGCGTGGGCGTGGCGGAGCAGGATCAGGTCGCGCATGGGAGTCCTTGAGTCAGGTGTGCTTCTTGATCCAGCGGTAGATCGCGGCGAAGTCGTCCTGGTGGCCGCGCATCTGCTCGGAGCGGTAGTCGTCGACGCAGCGGCCGAGGGCGGCGAGCAGCACGTAGGCCTGCGAATCGCGCAGCTGCGCCACCAGCGGGTACGGCCACGACTGCAGCTGCTCGATGGCCTGCTGGCTCACCGAGGTCCAGCCCTTGATGCGGTTGGCGACCAGCCCGACTGGCAGCTTGCCCTTCTTGACGCGCGGCACCTGCGCCAGCGTGTTGAGGAAGGGCACGGTGGCTTCGATGTCGATGGCCGAGGGCAGCACCGGCACCAACACCACGTCGGCGATGTCGAGGAAGGGCTCGAGGTCGTCGGCCATCGCGCCGGCGGGCGCATCGACGATGACGCGCTCGGCGTCCTCGGGCAGGTGCTTGCGAAACGCGCGGCTGTGGCCGTTCACCGGCAGCACCGCGGCCTCCATGTCGGCGCGCTTTTCGCACCAGCGGGTGGACGAGCCCTGCGGGTCGGCGTCGACCAGCACGGTGGCCTTGCCCGCGACAGCGAAGTGGCCCGCCAGCTGCGTGGAGAGCGTGGTCTTGCCGGCGCCGCCCTTGGAGCTGGCCACGAGGATCGTCTGCATGCGCGATGCTTCCTGTTCCGAGCCTGCGGGGACTGTAGCAAGGCTGCGGCGGCCGGTGACAGGGCCTGCTGGGTCGACCGCCGCCGTACACTCCGGGGCCCTCTCCCCGCGCCCCACGCCGACGGAATGCCCACCCACGACCTCAAGGACCTTGCCGCGCTGGTGCGCGCCGGTACGCCGCTGATCCTGATCGAAACGCCGGAGGAGCCGCGCGTCGTCGAGCTGTTCCGCGGCCTGCTCGCCGAGCTGTTCCGCCCGCTGTACCGCTGGACGATCACCACCGGCCTCGTGCGCCTGGACATGGACCTCGAGGAGCCCGAGCGCGGCGGCTCCGACGCCAGCAGCGCGCTGCGCAGCATCGCCGGCCACACTCAGCGCGGTCTGTACCTGCTGCTCGATTTCCATCCGTACCTCGGCTACGCCAGCCACCAGCGCCAGCTAAGAGAGCTGATGCAGGGCGAGAACGGCGTGCAGCACACCATCGTGATGGTGGGCGGCAAGATCGAGCTGCCGCCAGAACTCGAATCGCGCGCGGTGCGGTTTTCTTTACGCCTGCCCGACGAGAAAGCGCTGCGGAAAATGGTGCGCGACGAACTGATCGCCTACCAGCGCGAGCACGCCGGGCGCCGCGTGGTGGTCGATGCGCAGGCCGAGGTGGCACTCGTGCGCAACATCAAGGGCTTCGCAATGCCCGACGCGCAGCGCATCGTGCGTCAGCTGATCTTCGACGACGGCGTGCTCGACGCCAGCGACCTGCCGCGCCTGGGCAAGCTGAAGTTCGAGCTGCTGAACAAGGGCGGCACGCTGCAGTACGAGCCCGACACCACGAAGTTCGGCGACGTGGCTGGCCTGCGCAAGCTGAAGCGCTGGGTGGAGCAGCGCGGCGCGGGACTCAGAGGCGAACCGCTGCCACCGGGCCTCGACTCCCCGCGCGGCATCCTGCTGCTGGGCGTGCAGGGCTGCGGCAAGAGCCTCGCCGCGAAGGCGGTGGCCGGCGGCTTCGGCGTGCCCCTGCTGCGCCTCGACTTCGGCGCGCTCTACAACAAGTACCACGGCGAGACCGAGCGCAACCTGCGCGAGTCGCTGGCCTCGGCCGAGCAGCTCTCGCCCTGCGTGGTGTGGATCGACGAGATCGAGAAGGGCCTCGCGGCATCGACCAGCGACGATGGGGTTTCCAAGCGCGTGCTCGGCACCTTCCTGACGTGGATGGCGGAGCACAAGAGCGGCGTGTTCCTCGTCGCCACCGCGAACGCCATCGACCAGCTGCCGCCGGAGCTGCTGCGCAAGGGCCGCTTCGATGAGATCTTCTTCGTCGACCTGCCGAAGCCCGACGTTCGCGAGGCCGTTCTCGGTTTGCACTTGAAGCGACGGAAGGTGGACGTGGCCGGCTGGGATTTCGCACCGCTGGTTCAAGCGAGCGAGGGGTTTTCGGGCGCGGAAATCGAGCAGGCCGTGGTGAGCGCGCTGTACGCCGCGCATGGCGCCGACGAGCCGATGGACGCGAAACATGTGCTGCAGGAGATGCAGCACACGAAGCCGCTGAGCGTGCTGATGGCGGAGCAGGTGAATGCGTTGCGGGAGTGGGCGAGTACGAGGACCGTGGCGGCGGATTGACGCGTCATTCCCGAACGACGGGTTGAACGGGGCCGCTGCTCGCCATTGATCACGCACCACTGTGTATGTACAGTGTGCACACACGACAACCCCTCGGAACCGCCGCCATGAGCGCCGTCGCCAGCAAGGTCATCAACTTCCGCGCGCCCGCCGCCAAGCAGGCGCTGATTGATCGCGCCGTCGAGATCAGCGGCATGAGCCGCACCGACTTCATCCTCGACGCGGCCTGCGAGAAAGCGCGCGAGGTGCTCGCCGACCAGACGCAATTCGCGTTGGATCGGGCCGCACTTCGACGCTTCAACGCGCTGCTCGATGCGCCGCTGGACGAGAACGCGGCGATCCGTCGCCTGCTCATCACGCCGGCGCCTTGGGAGCGCTGAGGCTTGCCGCTCAGCGCGCCGCAGCCGCTCGATGCCGAGCATCGGCTGGACGACTTCCGGTGCAGCGCGCCGGAGTTGGCCCGATGGCTGACCGATCGCGCGCTGCAGAACCAGGCGTCCGGCGCATCGCGATGTTTCGTCGTCTGCGACGAGCGTCTTCACGTCGTCGGCTACTATGCGCTCGCTGCCGGCTCGGTGTCGCATGACCAAGCGCCCGGCCGCGTTCGACGCAACATGCCCGCGCCAATCCCGGTCATCGTGCTCGGGCGGCTTGCGGTCCACGCCGACTGGGCCGGCCAGGGCATCGGGCAGGGCCTGCTGAAGGACGCCGTGCAGCGCACGCTGCAGACCTGCGAGCAGATCGGCGCGCGGGCGCTGCTCTGCCACGCCATTGATGACGCCGCAAAGGCGTTCTATCTAAAACACGGCTTCGTGACGTCGCCGATCGATGCGATGACCGTGATGCTGCCGCTGCGCTAACGACGATCGAATGCCCGCGATTCGCGGCTCAACGGATCTTCGAACGCCATGCGCGTCGCGACCAGCTGCAGCGGGTCTTCGAAGTTTCCGGGTTCGCGATACCGAAGCTCGGGGTAGAGCGGGTCGTTCTGGATCGGTGCGCCCAGCGCGGCCAGATGAACGCGCAGCTGGTGCTTCTTTCCGGTCACTGGCTGAAGCACGTAGCGCCACCATTGATCCCCCCGCTCGATCACATCGATGCGCGTCTCGCTGTTCGGTTCACCTTCGGTTTCGCGCATGCGGAAGAACGGCTCGCCGCGGACGATGCGGCTGCGGCGCACGAGCGGGAACGCAACGCCCGGCAGCGCCGGCGCGATCGCCTCGTAGCGCTTCTCGATGCGGCGGTCTCGGAACAGCGCCTGATACGCCGCGCGCGTCTCCGAGTTCGTCGAAAACAGCACCAGCCCCGCGGTCTCGCGGTCGATGCGGTGCAGCGGGACGAGATCGGGATTCCCCGTGCAGCGGATCAGTCGGGCGAGCAGGGTCTCGTGCACATGCGGGCCACTCGGGGTGACCGGCAGGAAATGCGGCTTGTTGGCGACCAGCAGGTGTTCGTCGAGATGCAGCACGCGCTCCTCGAACGGGATGCGCGGCTCGTCGGCGACTTCGCGGTAGTAATGCACCTCGCGGCCCACGCGATGCGGCGTGTCGGGGCCGATCGCGCGGCCGGTGTCGTCGAGAACGCGGCCGCGCGCGAAGCGCTCCTGCCACACCTCGCGCGAGACGACTGGAAACCGCGCGCACAGCGCATCCAGCACGGTCGCCCAAGGCCCCGGCGGCAGCTGCAGGGTGCTTGGCGCGAGGCCGCCGATCGACGGCGGGCGGAGGCTCGGGCTTTTCACGTCGTCTCGACAACGAAATCTCAGGGGCGCATCGTAGTCGAGCCCGACCACCGCAGGAGCACCGCCATGAAGCGCGCCAACGCCCTCACCACGCTGTCCACCGCCCTGGCCCTGGCCCTGGCCCTGGCCCTCGGCGCGGCCGCACCGCTGCAGGCCAGCGCATCGGCACCGCTGCCGCCGGAAGTCATCGCCGAAGTCGGCCGCCTGGTCGACGCCGACGCCGAGCGGCTCACCGCGATCTTCAAGGATTTCCACCAGCACCCCGAGCTCGGCTTCACCGAAGTGCGCACCGCCGGCATCGTCGCCAAGGAGCTGCGCGCGCTCGGCTTCGAGGTGACGGAGGGCATCGCCAAGACCGGCGTCGTCGCCGTGCTGCGCAACGGCGAGGGCCCGACGCTGTGGTTCCGCGCCGACATGGACGCGAACGGCATCAAGGAAGAAACCGGCCTGCCCTACGCGCCGAAGGCAAAACAGCGCCTGCCCTCCGGCGTCGAAGTGGACGTGATGCACGCCTGCGGCCACGACGCGCACACCACGTGGCTGCTCGGCGTGGCGAAGGCCATGAAGGCGATGACGTCGGCATGGTCCGGCACGCTGGTCGTCTATGCGCAGCCGGCCGAGGAGCTCGGCCTCGGCGCGCAGGGGATGGTCGAGGACGGCCTGTGGGAGCGCGGCTTTCCGAAACCGGATTTCGCGCTGGGTTCGCACACGGCACCGATCCCGGTCGGCGTGGTCTCGAGCACGCCCGGCGTGCGGATGGCCGGCTTCGACATGCTGGACATCACCTTCAAGGGCCGCGGCGGCCACGGCTCGGCGCCGCACATGACGATCGACCCGATGGTGATGCAGGCGCAGGCCGTGCTCGCCTACCAGACCATCATCAGCCGCACGCTCGACCCGCAGGCCCCGGCGGTGCTGACGGTGGGCGCCATCGAAGCCGGCCGCGACAACAACGTGATCCCGGACTCGGCCAAGCTGATGTTGAACCTGCGCTGGTTCCAGCAGGACGTGCGCGAGGAGATGATCGAACGCATCGACACCGTCAACCGCGGCATCGCCATCGCCAACGGCGTGCCCGAGGCCGACATGCCGACGCGGCAGATGAAGGGCTACGCGAATCCGCTGGCGAACGATCCCGCGCTGGTGGCCCACGTCAACCCGACGCTGCGCGCCACCTTCGGCGACGACAAGGTGATCGACGCGTTCCCGGCGGTGATGGGCTCGGAGGATTTCCAGGAGGCGTTCGCGCCGCTGAAGACGCCCTACGTGTTCATGCTGGTCGGCGTCGCGCCGCCGGAAATGTTCGCGAAGGCGCAGGCGGAAGGAAAACCCTTCCCGTACTCGAACCACAACCCGAACTTCTTCGTCGATCTCGCCGCCATCCCGCTCGGCACCAAAGCAAACGTGGTCGCAGCGCTGGCGCTGATGCGCAAGACCGACTGAGTCAGCGATCTGCGGCGCCGGGGTTCGTGCCCCGGCGTCGCCTTGCGCGACCCGCTCGCGATCAGTACCCCGCCGCCTGCCCGTCCTTGCGGCTCTCGCTGGCGCCGACCCAGCCGCCCTGCGGGTTTTTCATGATGGCCTGGTAGCCGCCGTAGGGTCCGTCGGCGAATTCGACATGGTGGCCTTTACGCATCAGGCCGCGCACGGTGTCGTACGCGAAGCCGGATTCGAGCTGCAGCACGCCGCCGTCGCTCATCGGCGTCACTGCGCCCACCGGCTCGTCGCTGCCGTCGTGGTGCAGGCGCGGCGCGTCGCCGGCCTCCTGCAGGTTCATGCCGAAGTCGACGAGGTTCATGACGATCTGCACGTGGCCCTGCGGCTGCATGGCGCCGCCCATCAGGCCGAAGCTCACCCAGGGCTGGCCGTCCTTGGTGATGAAAGCCGGGATGATGGTGTGGAAGGGCCGCTTGCCCGGCGCGTATTCGTTGGGGTGGCCGGCTTTCAGCGAGAACTGCTCGCCGCGGTTCTGGAAGATGAAGCCGAGGCCCGGCGGCGTCATGCCGCTGCCCATGCCGCGGTAGTTGCTCTGGATCAGCGACACCATCATGCCGCTGCTGTCGGCGGTGGTGAGATAGATCGTGTCGCCTTCGTCCAGCGAGGGCGGCGTGCCGGGCGCGACGACCACCTGCGCGCGCTCGGGATTGATGCGCTGGCGCTGCGCGTCGGCGTATTCGTCGGAAATCAGCCCGGCCACCGGCGCCGGGTGGAAGCTCGGGTCGGCGTAGTAGCGCGCGCGGTCGGCGAAGGCCAGCTTCTTGGCTTCGACCAGCAGGTGCAGGTGCTCGACGCTGCCGAAGTCGATGTTGCTGAAGTCGTAGCCTTCAAGGATCTGCAGCATCTGCAGCGCGGCGATGCCCTGCCCGTTCGGCGGCAGCTCCCACACGTCGACGCCGCGGTAGTTCACGCTCACGGGCTCGACCCACTCGCCGCGGTGCGCGGCGAAGTCGGCGGCGGCCAAGAATCCGCCGTTCTCCTTGAAATAGGCCTCGACGATCCGCGGAAGCTCGCCCTCGTAGAACCCGGCACGGCCCTCGCGGGCGATGCGCTCGTAGGTGCGTGCCAGGTTCTCGTTCTTCCACATCTCGCCGGTGCGCGGTGCGCGGCCGTCGAGCGTGAACTGCTCGGTGAAGCCCGGGAACTGCGACAGCCTCGGCACGGAACGGCCCCAGTAGTAGGCGATGGTCTCGTGCACCGGGTGGCCGTTGCGCGCATAGTCGATGGTCGACTGCAGCACCTCGCTCATCGGCAGCGTGCCGAAGCGCTCGTGCAGCGCGAACCAGCCGTCCACCGCGCCGGGCACCGTCACCGGCAGCGCGCCGTGCGAGGGGATCAGCGCCATCTTCTGCTCGTCGAACCACGCGCGCGTCAGGCCCATCGGCGAGCGGCCCGAGCCGTTGTAGCCGTGCAGCTTGCCGGTCTTCGGGTCCCAGACGATGGCGAACAGGTCGCCGCCGATGCCGTTGCCGGTGGGCTCCATCAAGCCGAGCGCGGCGTTCGCGGCGATGGCGGCGTCGACCGCGGTGCCGCCGTCGCGCATCGCCTGCAGCGCGATCTGCGTGGCCAACGGATGCGAGGTCGCGGCCATCGCCTGGTGCGCATACACCTCGGAGCGCGTGGCGAAGGCGTGCCCAGTGATGCGGTCGGCGCCCGCGACGTCGATCGGCGCGGCGAGCGCGGCCAGGGCGGTCGCCATCCAGTAGGCTTTCGTGGTCATCGTCTTCCCCGTATGCGTCATGGCCCAGATTTCCCCGATGTTCGCGATCCCCACGGCAACCGCGCAACTGCCGGACGCCGACGCCCTGAACGCCGAGCTGCGCCGCCTCTTCCTCGAGCGCGAGGGCCAGGGCGGGAAGTATGCCAATCCGAATCCCTACACCGTGCGCAACGCGGCGCTGTTCGAAAGCCACTTCGACCTGTTCGACTGGCCGGACGCCTGCGTGCAACAGCTCGCGCGCTTCTGCCTCGGCGAGCTGTCGCAGACGGTCGCGACGCTCAGCGGGCTCGACGCGGTGGCGATGCGGCGGATGCAGATCGCCACCGACGCATGGTTCCACGTCACGCGCCGCGGGGGGTTCTTCGGCGTGCACAACCATCCGATGGCATCGTGGTCCGGGGTGTACTGCGTGTCGCCCGGCGCCCACGACGCGGGCGACGCCGAGTCGGGGCGGCTGTCCTTCATCAACCCGAACAGCCTGGCCGGCATGTACGTCGACCCGGCCAACGCGCGCGTGCGCATGCCGTTCGGCTTCAGCAATTTCGGCTTCGATCTGAAGGCCGGCCAGCTGGTGCTGTTCCCGTCCTGGGTGCAGCACTACGTGCTGCCGTTCAACGGCGAGGGCGAACGCATCACCGTGGCCTTCAACTGCAGTTTCCGGGCCTGATTCAGCCCTCGCGCTCGAGGCGCAGGGCGGTCAACGCATCGGCCAACGCTTCCAGGTCCGCGGGCCGACCAATCCGCAGGTCGTCCTCGCAGGCGCCCGCTGCGCGCGCCAGGGCATTCGCGCCGACCAGCCGCGCCGCGCCCTTCATCCGGTGCGCCTGCCGCTGCGCCGCCTCGCGATCGTCGTCGAGCGCGGCACGCAGCGCGGCGAAATCGGCGTCGCAGGTGGCAAGGAACTCGCCAAACAGGTCGTCCGCCACCGCCGCGTCGCCACCGGCGAGATCGAGCAGCACCGCGCGGTCGAAGTCGGGCACGTCGCCGGGCGGTCGCGGCGCGCGTAGCGGCGCCCGCACCTCGGGCGCGGCCGCGGCCGGCGGCGGCGGGCCGAGCAGCGCGTCCAAAGCTTCGGCGAGCTGCGGCACGGTGACGGGCTTGGGCAAGTGCCGGTCCATGCCGCTGGCGAGGCAGCGCGCCACGTCCTCGGCGGTGACCGCCGCGCTCAGGGCGATGATCGGGCGTCGTGCGCGGCCCTGCGCCGTCTCCTCGCCGCGCAGCGCGATCGCCAGCGCGTAGCCGTCCATGCGCGGCATATGCAGATCGGTCAGCACCAGACCGTACGCCGTTTTCGCGCAGGCGGCGAACGCTTCCACGCCGTCTTCCGCGAGATCGCAGGCGTAGCCGGCCAGCGCGAGCTGCCGCGCGATGACGACGCGGTTGGTCGGGTGGTCGTCCACCAGCAGCACGAGCCGCCCTTGCGCCAGGGCGACTTCACGCGATGGCGGCTCGCGGACGACGTCCGCGGACGGCGCGCGCGATGCCGCCAGTTTCGGCAGCGGCGCCGTCGGCAGCGTCAGCTCGAAGCGGACGCAGGTGCCCTGCCCCGGCGCGCTGCGCAGCGACAGCGCACCACCCATCAGCTCGACCAGGCGCCGCGAAATGGACAGCCCGAGGCCGGTGCCGCCGAAGCGCCGCGTCGTCGACTGCTCGGCCTGGCTGAACGGCTCGAACAGCGCCTGCTGCTGCGCGCTATCGATGCCGATGCCCGTGTCCTCGACTTCGAAGGCAAGACGATGCGGGTCCGCCACCGCATCGACGCGCATCAGCCGCACCGTCACACCGCCCTGCTCGGTGAACTTCACGGCGTTGCCGATCAGGTTCGACAGCACCTGCCGCAGGCGCAGCGCGTCGACGCGATAGCCGTCGGCAAGCCCCTCGCCGAAGCGCGCTTCGATCAGCAGGCCGCGCGACGAGGCCGCGCCGGTGAAGTTGCCCGTGGTTTCGGCCACCAGCCGGCGCAGGTCGGCGGGCTGGGCGTCGATGACGAGGCGATCGGCCTCGATCTTCGAGAAATCGAGCACGTCACCGATGATCCGCAGCAGCGCGTCGGCGGACTGGCGGACGATGTCGACGATACCGCGCTGCTCGCTGTCAAGCCGCGTGTGGCCCAGCACCTCGAGCATGCCGGTGACGCCGATCAGCGGCGTGCGGATCTCGTGGCTCATCGTCGCGACGAAGGCCGACTTCGCGCGGCTGGCGCCGAGCGCGCGCTGCTCGCTGGCCGCGAGGTCGCTCTGGCTGCGCGAAAGCGCGTCGCGCATCGCCGTCATCGCCGTCAGCACGTCGCCGAGCTCGCCACTCAGCGGGCGCGGCGGCGGGCCGTCGAACTCCCGGGCCTGGATCGAGCGCGCGAAGCGCGTCAGCGTCTCGACGCCGCGGTACACGCGCTTCAGCAGCGCGCGGCCGACGATGGCGAACACCAGCATCACGCCGATGACGATGCCGGCGCGCAGCCAGGCCTGGCGGCGCGTGCGCTCGGTTTCCGCGAGCACGCGCTGTTCGACGCGCAGCTGCTCGGCCTGGGTCAGCGTCTTCAGCCGCAGCGTCACCGGGTCGATGTTCGGGTACAGGCGGCGGTCCGCGAACGTGCCCAGCGCCTCCGCGTCGCGGCGTTCGAGGATGGCCTGCAGTTCCGAGGCGATCGCGTCGGCACCCAGCCGGTAGTGCACCAGCTCGCGCATCAGCTCGGCGTTGCGGCCTTCGCCCGCCAGCGTTTTCAGCGCGGCCCACTGCGGCGGCAGCTGCGCGCGGGTGCGCGCGATCACCGCCCGGCCTTCGTCCCAGCCGATCAGCCCGTTGCGGACGCGGAACGTCGTGTCGACCACGTCGAGGCCGTAGGCGTCCGACACCGATTTCGCCAGCCGCAGGGTTTCCAGCGACTCCTCGCGCATCAGCCGCAGGGCGTCGAGGCTCTCGCGGCGGTTCCACGCATCGGCGACCAGCAGCACGACGCCCATCAGCAGCACGGTGGCGAACAAGCCGATGAGCTGCTGGCGGATGTTGAAGCGACGCAGCAGGCTCATCTCGGGGTCCGCGCCTCAGGCCCGCGGGCGCTGCCAGCGATCGATCACCGGCGGCAGGTCATCGGGCGGGACCGCTTCCGACACCAGCCAGCCCTGCGCCGCATGGCAGCCGAGCTCGGCCAGCACCTGCCACTCTTCCTCGCGCTCGACGCCTTCCGCCACGACTTCGAGGTCGAGCCGGCGCGCGAGGTCGATCGTGGCCGCGATCATCGCCTTGTTCTTCGGCATGCGCTCCACCCCGCTGACAAAGCTGCGGTCGATCTTCAATTCGGTGAAGGGAAGCTGGGCGAGCTGCGACAGCGACGAATAGCCGGTGCCGAAATCGTCGATCGACAGGCCGAAGCCCTTGAGCCGGAGCCGCGCGAGGATGCCGAGGCCGCGCACGGTGTCGCCGAGCACCGAACTCTCCGTCACCTCGAACACCACGCGGTCGGTCGGCATGCCGACCTGGCGGACGATGGCCTCGTAGTGGTCGGCGATCTGCGGCTCGTCGAGGTCGGCGGCGCACAGGTTCACCGACACCTTCAGGTCGAAGCCGCGCGCTTTCCATGCGGCCCACGCGCGCGCCGCGACCAGCAGCGTGTGGTCGGCCAGGGCGGCGCTGCGACGGTTCTGCTCGAGCATCGCGATGAACTGGCTGGCGGGCAGCACGCGGCCGTCGGCGCGGCGCCAGCGCGCCAGCGCCTCGACGCCGATGACGCGGCCGTTGCGCATCTCGACCTGCGGCTGGAACCACGGCACCACCTCGCCGTCGCCGAGCGCGCGGCTGAGCATCTCGGCCGAGAACACCTCGGCGAGCGCCTCGGCCGAGACCGGCTCGCCCTCGAGGTAGGTCTTCAACACGTCGGAAAGGCGGTCGCGCGTCAGCGGTTTCTCGATGCAGCCGAGCATGCGCAGGCCGGCCGCGCGGGTCATCAGCGCGATGGTGTGCTGCACCGAGACGTCGATGGCGCTGACGAGGGCCACGGCACGCGCGAGGCGGCGGTCGGCGATGGCGCGGATCAGCTCGACGCCGTCGATGCCCGGCAAATCGAGATCGACGAGGGCGATATCGACGGGTTCCGGCTGCGCCTGCAGCACGTCAAGCGCGGACTCGCCGTCGGCGGCCTCGAGGTGATCGACGAGGCCGATCTCCTCCAGCATCCGAGCGCCAAGGCGGCGCTGGAAAGCATGGTCCTCGACAAGCAGCACTCGCAACCGCGACAGCATGGGGCTACACCCGTCCTGGACGCCGGAGGGCACTGTAGCAGCCCGTGGTGGCGCGGTTTCGAGGCCCTCGTCGCACGGGCTGACCCGGCGACCACGGGTCAACCGGCTATAATTCCGAGTCTTTGCTCGAACCTTCCCCGAGGCTCCTGATGTCCGCTGTCCTGCCCTCCGCTCTGGACCGCTCCGCCACTGCGTCCGCGTCGTCGATCGTCGATGGCGAGTACACGCTCGATCACAAATACAGCCGCACTGAAGGCCGAATCTACCTGAGTGGCGTGCAGGCCCTGGTGCGCCTGCCGCTGATGCAGCAGATGCGCGATCGCGCGGCCGCGCTGAACACCGCCGGCTTCATCTCCGGCTACCGCGGCTCGCCGCTGGGTGGCTTCGACCTCGAGCTGTGGAAGGCGCGCAAGCACCTCGCCGCCTCGGGCATCCAGTTCCAGCCGGGCATCAACGAGGACCTCGGCGCGACGATGGTCTGGGGCAGCCAGCAGACCAACCTGTGGCCGGGCGCGAAGTACGACGGCGTGTTCGGCATGTGGTACGGCAAGGGCCCGGGCGTGGACCGCTGCGGCGACGTGTTCAAGCACGGCAACGCCGCCGGCACCAACAAGAACGGCGGCGTGCTGGTGCTGGCCGCCGATGACCACGCCTGCCGCTCATCGACCTTGCCGCACGGCTCGGAGGGCGAATTCGTCAGCGCGATGATGCCGGTGCTGAACCCGGCTGGCGTGCAGGACATCCTCGACATGGGCCTGCTCGGCTGGGCCATGAGCCGCTACACGGGCCGCTGGGTGGGCTTCAAGACGATCGCCGAGACCGTGGAATCCTCGGCCTCGGTCAACGTCAATCCTCACCAGCTCGACATCGTCATCCCGACCGATCTCGAGCTCCCTACCGGTGGCTTGAACATCCGCTGGCCGGACCCGCCGCTCGACCAGGAGATGCGCCTGCACCAGTACGCGGTGAAGGCCGCGCACGCCTTCGCGCGCGCAAACCGGCTCGACAAGATCATCTATGACTCGCCGAAGGCGCGGCTGGGCATCGCCACCACCGGCAAGAGCTACCTCGACGTGCTGCAGGCGCTCGAGTACCTCGGCATCGACCACAAGGACGCCCAGGAGATCGGCATCCGCGTCTACAAGGTCGGCATGACCTGGCCGCTGGAGCCGCAGGGCCTCCGCGCCTTCGCCCGCGGCCTCGAGGACATCCTCGTCGTCGAGGAGAAGCACGCCTTCATCGAAGCGCAGATGAAGGAGCAGTTCTACAACTTCGACTTCGGTCTCGACAACGGCCGTCGCCCGTCGATCGTCGGCAAGTACGACGAGAGCGGCGAGTGGATCCTGCCGAGCACCAGCGAGTTGACGCCGGCGCGCATCGCCCGCGTGATCGCCAAGCGCCTGAACCGCTTCTTCAATTCGGAGGCCATCACCGCGCGCCTGAAGTGGATCGCCGAGAAGGAGCAGGAGCTGGCCCTGCCGCGCCCGCTGTTCCCGCGCGTGCCGACCTACTGCTCGGGCTGCCCGCACAACACCAGCACGCAGGTGCCGGAAGGCCACCGCGCGCTCGGCGGCATCGGCTGCCACTACATGGTCACGTGGATGGACCGCCGCACCGACACCTTCACCCAGATGGGCGGCGAAGGCGCGACGTGGTGCGGCCAGGCGCCGTTCGTGGAGACGCCGCACGTCTTCCAGAACCTCGGAGACGGCACCTACTTCCACTCCGGCTCGCTGGCGATCCGCCAGGCGGTGTCGGCCAAGGTCAACATCACCTACAAGATCCTCTACAACGACGCGGTGGCGATGACCGGCGGCCAGCCGGTGGACGGCACGCTCACCGTGCCGGACATCGCGCGGCAGATGCGCGCGGAGGGCATCCAGACCATCGTCGTCGTATCCGACGACATCGAGAAGTGGAGCGATCCGTCGATCTTCCCGGACGGCGTGCAGTTCCATGACCGCGCCGAACTCGACGACGTGCACAGGAAACTGTCGGAAGTGAAGGGCGCTTCGATCCTGATCTACGACCAGACCTGTGCCGCCGAGAAGCGCCGCCGCCGCAAGCGCAAGACCATGGTCGACCCGGCCAAGCGCGTGGTCATCAACTCGCTGGTCTGCGAAGGCTGCGGCGACTGCTCGGTCAAGTCGGCCTGCGTGTCGGTGCTGCCGAAGGAAACCGAGTTCGGCCGCAAGCGCGAGATCGACCAGAGCGGCTGCAACAAGGACTTCAGCTGCGTGCGCGGTTTCTGCCCGAGCTTCGTCAGCGTCGTCGATGCGCCGCTGAAGAAGCGCAAGCCGAAGGCCAAGGTCGACTTCACCGCGCTGCCGATGCCGATCGTCCGCTCCTCGCTCGAGCAGCCCTGGAACATCCTGATCACCGGCGTGGGCGGCACCGGCGTGGTGACCATCGGCGCGCTGCTCGGCATGGCCGCACACCTGGAAGGCAAGGGCACCTCGGTGCTGGACCAGACGGGCCTCGCGCAGAAGGGCGGCGCGGTCACCACGCACATCCGCATTGGCAAGAGCCCGGCCGAGCTGCATGCCGTGCGCATCGCCGCGGGCGAGGCCGACCTCGTGCTCGGCTGCGACATGGTGGTGGTGAACGACTACTGGTCGCTGTCGAAGATCCGCGCGGACCGCACCGAAGTCGTGCTCAACACCTATCAGGCGATGCCCTCGTCGTTCCTGAAATCACCGGACCTGCAGTTCCCGGCGGAAGCGATCATCGAGACGGTGCGCAAGAGCTTGGGCGGCCGCGCGCCGTTCACCGTCGAAGCGAACAAGCTCGCAACGGCCCTGTGCGGCGACGCCATCGCGACCAACCTGTTCATGCTCGGCTACGCCTGGCAGCTGGGCCTCGTGCCGGTGACCTTCGAGTCGCTGATGCGCGCGGTGGAGCTCAACGGCGCGGCCGTCGAGATGAACAAGCAGGCCTTCGGTTGGGGCCGCCTCGCCGCCATCGACATCGACAAGGTGGTCGAAGCCGCCGACGCGGCACCGGCACAGCGCAGCGGCACGGCCCACGCGCTGGACGACGAGACCCTGTCGCTCAGCCTCGATGAAACCATCGCCCGCCGCGTGGCCTTCCTCACCGACTACCAGAACGCCGCGTACGCGAAGCGCTACAGCGACCTCGTCAATGAGGTGCGCGCGGCGGAAAGCGCGAAGACGCCGGGCAAGGACGCGCTGTCCAACGCCGTCGCCCGCTACGCCTTCAAGCTGATGGCCTACAAGGACGAGTACGAAGTCGCCCGCCTGTACACCTCGGGCGAGTTCGAGGCGCGATTGAAGGAACAGTTCGAGGACGGCGGCAGCTTGCGCTTCCACCTCGCGCCGCCGCTGCTGTCGAAGAAGGACGCCGACGGGCATCTCGTGAAGTCCGAGTACGGCCCGTGGATCTTCAGCGCCTTCAAGGTGCTGAAGCACTTCAAGGTCCTGCGCGGCACCGCGCTAGACCCGATGGGCCACACCGACGAGCGCAAGATGGAGCGCCGCCTGCGCGATGAATACATCCGCACGGTGAAAGAACTGCTGCCGAAGCTCTCCGCTGAAAACCACGCGCTGGCCGTCGAGATCGCCGAAGTGCCGGAGCAGATCCGCGGCTTCGGCCACGTCAAGCACCGCCACGTCGAGAAGGCCGAGAAGCTGCGCGCCGAGCTGCTGCGGCGCTGGGCCAAGCCGGGCATCGCGGCGACGGTGACGAGCGCCTGAGCGCACGTCACGCGGCGAGGTCAGCGCGGTAGGCCCTCGGCGTCGCCGGACGGATCGGCGTGGCCCTGCGGAGGGTTGTCGCCGACGCCGGCCGGATCGCGGCAGCCCAGCGTCACCGGGTCGGCCGGGCACGGTACGTAGCGCTCGCGCAGTCGCAGCAGCGAGCCCTCGGCGAGCATCGCGGCGATCGCCGCGTCGAATCGCGCGACGAAAGCCTCGTCGACGCTGCGTCGGCTGAAGGCGACGCGCGCGCCACCCGCCGACAGCGCCAGCACGGCGTGCACGTCGCGCGGGCCGGGCACCAGCGGCACTCCGCCGGCCAGCGCCGCGGCCTGGTCGGCGATGAGTCCGTCGATGCGGCCGGTGTCGAGCATCCGCCACGCGCGATCCGGGTCGGGCACCGGGTGCAACCGCGCCGCGAAGCGCGTATCGCGCAGCAGTGCGGCGTATTCGTCGCCGTAGTGCGCGCCGGTTTCCACCGCGATGGTGAGGCCGGTGTCGCGCAGGTCGGCGAGCCGGGTGAGGCGGTGCCGCTGCGCCGCCCCGGCGCGCAGGAACAGGAGGTTCGGAGAGCGGTTCACCACGGCGGAGAACCGCGCGTAGCGCCGCCGTTCGGCCGTGGCGATCATGCCCGGCATGATGTCGAGACGGCCGGCCTCGAGTTCGCGCAGGCCCCGCGCCCAGGGCATCGGCACCCAGGCCGGCTCGCAGCCGATGCGCTTCAGCGCCTGCTCGACGACCTCGGCGTAGTAGCCGGCGCGCTGGCCGTCCGGTCCGAGCACGCCGTAGGGCGGCTCCAGCTCCCAGCGCACCGTGCGCACGCAGTCGGCGAAGGCCGGCATCGCGACGATCGACGCGAGCAGCGGCAGCAGCGCGGGAAGCCGCGCCCAGCGCGCGCGGCCGGTGGATCGCATGGGCTCGGGCCCTCGCCTGGTCGGGCCTCGACTGTAGCAACGCGGTGAATCTTGAGTATTCCTGACTCTTCGCCGCGCGCCTTCGGTCATGCTTCGTCCGCCCTTGGCCTCCAGGGGTGTGACTGCGGCACGACATGCCCCTGCGGCGCGGCGCGGCCCCCCGGCGCGATCCCTGCCCCATTCCCGCGCTGGCGACGCCGGGGCATGGCCGTCCCCTCCAAGCCCGACCCGGCCCCCGCCGCGGTCGGGCTTTCTTTGTCCGACCCCCCGCGCTTCCCATCGCCGGACCCGATCGCCACACTCTCCCGCAATGACACACCGCACCGAAAGCGACCGCCGCCCCCCGACGCCAATGGCCCACGGCCCGCGCGCTGCCGCATGAGTGCCGTGCCGGGCATGGCCACCGCGCCGCTGCGGGTGGCCCTCGTCGAGGACGACCGCACCGAGGCCGAACGCGCGATCGCCGCGCTGCGTTCGGCCGGCCACGAGGTCGAATGGTTCACCGAGGGCGTGCAGTTCATGGCCGAGGTGCGCGAGGCGCGCCACGAGCTGTTCCTGTTCGACTGGCACCTGCCCGACACCGAGGGCACGGCCCTGGTCGGCTGGGTGCACCGTTCCGTGGGGCGCCGCGCGCCGATCATCATCTTCAGCCGCTTCGACGAGGATGAGCGCATCGTCGAGGCGCTGGCCTGCGGCGCCGACGACTACATCATCAAGCCCACGGCGCCCTCGGTGCTGCTGGCGCGCATCGCGGCGGTGTCGCGGCGCTTCCAGGGGACGACGACGCAGCCGCTGGTGGTCGAACTCGGCCCGTTCCGGATCGACGGCGCGACCCGCGAACTGCTGCGCGACGGCGAGCGCGTCGAGCTGCAGCCGAAGGAATTCGACCTCGCGTGGTACCTGCTCCTGCACCGCGACCGGCTGGTGCGCCGCGAGGAGCTGGTGGCTGCGATCTGGGGTCGCGACATGGGCGGCTCGGCGCGCACGCTCGACACCCACCTGTACACGCTGCGCCGCAAACTGATGTTCGCCGAGAACGGGCTGCGCCTGTCGAACGTGTACCGCGAGGGCTACCGGCTGGAGCTCGCGCCGCCGGCCGCGGGCTCAGGCGGCTGAGGCCTCGCGCTCGAGCGGCAGCTCGATGCGGAACTCGGCCCCCCCCTCCGGCGGGTTGTCGACGAAGACGGTGCCGCGATGCCGCGCCACCACGCTCATCACCATCGCCAGCCCGAGGCCCACGGAGCGCGACGACGAGGTCGGCGTGCGCGCCAGCGGCCCGAAACGCTGGAACAGCTGGCTGCGGCGCGCCGGGGCGATGCCGGGGCCGCCGTCGCGGACGACCACCGCGAGGGCCGCGCCGCGACGCTCGACGCGCAGCTCGACGCGGCCGCCGGGCGGCGTGAACTTCACCGCGTTGCTGAGCAGGTTCTCCACCGCGCGGCGCAGCAGCGCCGCATCGCCGGTGATCCAGCCCACGTCGGGCCCGTCGTCCAGCGCGAGGTCGATGCGCACCTGCTTCGCCGAGGCTTCCGGCGTGCTGGTCTCCGCGGCCTCCATCACCACGTCGGCGAGCAGCACCGGCTCGGCGCGGGTGAACGCTTCGGGCGAGGCCGCGCGCACGAAGTCGAGGTAGGTCGTGGCCATCTGCACCATGCGCCGCGAGAGGCGCTCGGCGCTGCGCAGCACCTGCTGGGTGGTGGGGGTCAGGGTCGGGTCGGCGAGCACGCCCTCGCAGAGTTCGACCAGGGCGTGCGCCGGCGCGCGCAGGTCGTGCGACAGGAAGTCGATAGCGGCTTGGCGTTCGCGCTGGTCGGCCATCAGCCCGGTCAGCTCGGTGACGCAGACGAGCGTGTCGTGCTGCCCGGGCTCGCGACCGCCCGGCAGCGGTTCGAACGCGACGACGACCTCGCGCTCGCCGCACTGCGCCAGCAGCCGCGCGCTGCCGGCGCCGACGTACTGGCCGGCCTCGGCCGGCAGCCGCAGGTCGACCGCCGCCAGCCATTCGCGCAGCGTGCCCATCGGCGCCTCCGGGTCGATGCGCCACGCCACCGCCTGCGCGTTGCCGAGGCGCAGGCGCTGCTGGCCATCGATGACGACGATCGCGGCGGGCTGCACGTCGACCACGCGATGCACGTATTCGCGCTGGCGACGCAGGCTGGTGATGGCTTCGCGCACCGCGCCGAGCGCCTGGTCGAAATCGAAGCCGCCGCGCGCCTCCGGCAGCGCGGTGGTCTCGCGTCGCAGCACGGCGATTTCGGCCGCCAGCAGGGAGGCGGAGCGCACGTAGCGCTGCACGACCTCGACGAACACCTGCAGCGGCATCGCCAGCAGCAGCGCGACCGGCGGCACCCACAGCAGCATCCGGAACGCGACGACGTGGGCGACGACGACCAGCGCGATGGCCGTCGCGGCGAACAGCCCGCCATGGCGTGGGCCGACGTAGCGCATGGCCAGCGCGAAGGCGAAAAGCACCCCGCCGACGAGCGCGGCGGATGTCCACGGCGACGGCGCACGGAACACGTGGCCGGTGAGCAAGGCCGCGGCGGCCTGCGCTTCGTACTCGTCGACGGTGAGGCCGTCCTCGGCCCAGCCCGACACGGCGGTGGTCAGGTTGATCTCGGTGTCCTGTTCGGACTGGCCGATGATGACGATGCGGTCGCGCCAGGCGTCGGGATGGACTTCGCCGTCGAGCACGTCGGCGGCGCTGACGCGGCGTACGCTGCCGGCACCGCCGAGGAAAGCGAAGGCGTAGGCGTCGTCGCCGGCGGTCGGCGAATCGAGCGCGGCCTGCAGTGCCGCGCGGCGCGGTTCCGGCACGAGGTCGCCGGCCTGCAGCAGCAGGGCCATCGCGAAGCTCGGGCGCAGCGCGCCGGCCAGCGGCGCGGCGCGGAAGCCGCCGCGGATCACGTTGTCTTCGCCGGTGGCGACGAGCTGCAGGCCGAGCGTGTGGAAGCCGACTTTCTCGGCAACGCGGAACGCCTCCTCGGCGCTCTGGTGCGGGCCATCGATGCCGTAGGCCTTGCCCACCGTGTTGCCGTGCCGGACCAGCGCCTCGCGCAGCACGTCGAGGCCTTCACGATCGCGCGGATCGCGCGGATTGAACGCGAGGTAGGCGCCGATGACGCGCGGCTTCACCTGGTTGAGGCGGTCGACCAGCCGTGCCAGCGCCAGCGGGCGGCGATCGATGAAGTCCGGATAGCGACGCTCGGTTTCGCCATCGATGTGCACCAGCAGGATCTCGGGCGGCGCTTCGCGCTGGTGCAGGCGCATCAGCTGGTCGTACATGCGCGTGTCGAACGGCGCGAGCAGCTCGAAGCCGACCAGCAGCGTGGCCAGCAGCGGGAGCAGCACCACGTGGATCCGCAGGCGACGCATCCGGGTCAGCGCGCGGCGGACGGCGCCGCGGCCGGCAGCGCGCGCAGCGCATCGAGGGCAACGGCCAGCAGGCTGCGCAGGCCGGGCTCGAGGGCGGATTCGTCGAACAGGAACTGCGGCGAGTGGTTCATCGGTGCGCGGCGCGGGTCGATGCCGGGGCCGGTGCTGCCGACGAACCAGTAGAACGTCGGCGCCACGCGGCTGAACTGCGAGAAGTCCTCGCCGATGGTCAGCAGCGGCATCTCGACGACCTTGTCCTCCCCGAGTGCGGCGCGCAGTGCGGCACCGCCGCGCTCGGCGCGCTCGGCGGCGTTGGCGGTGAGCGGCGCGTTCAAGTTGACGCTGAGCTCGGCGCGGGCGCCGGCGGATTCGGCGATGGATTTCGCGGTGCGCTCGAGCCGCGCGATGACGTCGGCGCGCACGCCGTCGTCGAAGGTGCGCAGCGTGCCGGCCATGCGCGCCTCGTCGGGGATGATGTTGAAGCGCACGCCGGCCTGCACCTGGCCGGTGGAGAGCACCACCGGCGAGCGCACGATGTCGGTCTGCCGCGACACGATCGTCTGCATCGCCAGCTGCACCTGCGCGGCGATGGTGACCGGATCGACGCCGTCCCAGGGTCGCGCGCCGTGCGTCTGCCGGCCGGTGATGACGAGGTTCCATTCGTCGACGGCCGCCATTGTCGGCCCACTGCGATACCCGACCGTGCCCGCCGGCAGCGCGGCCCACACGTGCAGGCCGTAGATGGCGTCGGGGGTCCAGTCGGCGAACAGGCCGTCGTCGATCATCGCCTTCGCGCCGACGATCTGGCCGGGCTCGGGCGGGCCTTCCTCGGCGGGCTGGAACACGAACATCACCTCGCCGGCGAGTTCATCCTTCATGCCGACGAGCACCTCGGCCGCGGCCATCAGCAGCGCAACGTGCGCGTCATGGCCGCAGGCGTGCATGACGCCGACGTCCTGCCCTCGATACGTCGTGCGCACGGTCGACGCGAACGGCAATCCGGTGGCTTCGGTGACCGGCAGCGCATCCATGTCGGCGCGCAGCGCGATGCGCGGGCCGGGCTTCGCACCTTTGAGCACCGCCGCGACGCCGGTGACGCCGAGGCCCTCGCGCACGTCCAGATCGAGCGCGCGCAGGTGCGCGGCGACTTTCGCGGCGGTGCGCGTTTCGTGGTTGCCAAGCTCGGGATGCTGGTGCAGGTCGCGACGCCAGGCGGTGAGGTCGGGCATCACCTCGGCGATGGCCGCATCGAGCGCGGCGTCGAGCGTGGCGTCGTTCGGGCGCAGGCCCGAGGCCGCGGGCGTGGCGGCGAAGGCGCCCGCAAGCGGGGTCAGCAGCGCGAAGGCAGCAACGGCGGCGAGGCGAAGCGTCGGCATGGGGAGACGATGGGCAGCGCGCGGCCCATCAGCATACGCAGGAACCGGGGTCATGCTGCAACGCCACAGCACGCTCAGCCCGGCAGCGGTGGCAGCACGGCGTGCCCGGCGCAGGCGTACAGCGCATCGCCGGCGCTTGGCCGCGGCGCGATACGGCCGGTGAACGTGGAAAACGCCGGCAGCACGAGCTGGCATTGCGCGGCACGCCACCAGAACGCCGGCAGCTTGCCGAGGCCCGGCACCTTCGCCGCTGGATGCCGATGGCCGCAGAGACTGGGTCGGCCTGCCGGCGCGCGATTGGGCTCGTGGCACAGCGCGATACCGCGCTCGACCGCGCCGTCATCGCGCAGCGCCAGGCCGAGCGCGGCGGCGCCGGAACCCGACTCGGCCGCCGTCGAAGCGACAGCCGCGGGGGCCATGGACGACGCGACCTTCGGCACGAGCGCGCGATCGTGGTTGCCGACGATGGCCTCGACGTTCAGCGCGCGGTGCGCGGCGCGGAAGGTCGCCCAGTCCTCGCGCCAGCGCGCATCCGCGTGCAGGGCGCCGTGCAGCACATCGCCGAGGATCAGCAGGCGCGAGGCGCGCGTGGCGCCGAGCAGCGCGGCGAGGCGCGCGAGGTCGCTCGCGGTGCCGCCGCGCGGCACGGCGAGGCCCGCGCGGCGGAACACTTCGCCCTTGCCGAGGTGCAGGTCGGCGATCAGCAGCGCGTCGATGGCCGGCCAGTGCAGCGCGCGCTCGCCGTACAGGGCCAGCGCTTCGCCGTCGATGGCGATGGTGCGCGGCGTGCCGGCGTCGACGTCAGGCACCGTGCGCTTCCTCCAGCCGTTCCGCCGCGCGCTGCACGCGCGATTTCCAATCCTCGGTGCTGAGCGTGCCGCGCTGTTGCTCGGCCCACAGCGGAAACGCCAGCGGCGTCAGCGTCGGCGGCGTGACCAGCGTAATCTCCGCGGCCGCGATCCCCGCCAGCGCCTGCGCCAGCCGCGTGGCGTCGAGCTGCGCGTAGAAGACTTCGCTTTCCGCCTGCGCCAGCAGCACGTGGCCCGGATCGTGCTGGCGCAGCACGTCGAACAGCAGGCCGCTGCCGGCCTGCAGCGATTTCAGGCTGCGCGGCGCTCGCCCCGGCAGCGAGGGCGGCAGCAGGCCGGCGATGCGCGCGACTTCGCGGAACTGCCGGCGCGCCATCTCCGAGAGGTTCAGGCTGGCGGCGAGGTCCTCGCGCAGGTGCGTGCGCTCGAACGCGGCGCGCAGCATCGCGACGTCGAGATCCAGCGCCGCGAAACCGCGCTTCGTGTGCGGCGCGAGCACGAAGCCATAGTCGTTGACGGCGATGCCGAAGGTGTTCGACGCGATGCGGCCCAGGCGCAGCGCGACCAGCGCGGCGAGGCCCTCGTGCACGTGCCGCCCCGCGAAGGGGTAGACGAACAGCCGCGGGCCTTCGCGCGTGGCGATCACTTCCGCCAGCAGCCGGCCCGGCGCCGGCAAGGCGGACAGCTTCTGCTGCAGCGCACGCAGCGGACGGCTGGCGGCGAGTTCGGGGGAGTCCGCGTCATCGCCTGCGTCGCCGGGCGCCTCTGCCAGCGCCGCCTGCAGCCGATGCCCCAAGGTGTCGGACAGCGGCAGGGTGCCGCCGCCCCAGCGCGGCACCGCGGAGGGCTTGCCCTTCGCAAGGCGCACGTAGGCCGTCATGTCGCGCAGCTGCACCAGCTCCAGCGCACGGCCGGCGAACAGGAAGCTCTCGCCGGGGGCGAGGCGCGCGACGAAGCTCTCTTCGACGCTGCCGAGCCGCCCGCCTTTCAGCCACTGCACCGACACGCTGCCGTCGGCGACGATGGTGCCGATGCTCAAGCGATGGCGCTGCTGCTGACGGCGGTCCGGCACCGTGAGGCGGCCCTCAGCATCGCGCTCGATGCGGCGGTGCTCCGGGTAGTGCTGCAGCGCGCTGCCGCCGGTTTCGACGTAGGCCAGCACCGCCGCCCACGCCGCGTCGGGCAGCCCGGCGTAGGCGTGCGTGCCGCGCACTTCGGACCGCAGCGCATCAGCGTCGGTGGGCGCGGCGACGGCGCAGCTGACCACGTGCTGGGCCAGCACGTCGAGGCACAGCCGCGGCGGCGGTCGCGGCTCGAGCTGGCCGTCCCGCAGGGCGCGACGCAGCGCCGCGTACTCGATGATTTCCAGCGCGTGCGAGGGCACCGCCACGACGCGCGCGGTTTCGCCGGGGCGATGGCCGCTGCGTCCCGCGCGCTGCACGAGGCGCGCCACGCTCTTCGGGCTGCCGACCTGCAGCACCTGCGCCACGGCCGGGAAATCGACGCCGAGATCGAGGCTCGACGTCGCCACCACGCAGCGCAGGCCGCCGTCGCGCAGGCCCTGCTCCACCGCGCGGCGCGCCTCGGCGTCGAGCGAGCCGTGGTGCAGGCCGAGCGTGCCGAGGTCCTCGGGCCACACGGCCGACAGCGCCTGGTGCCACAGCTCGGCCTGCGCGCGGGTGTTGGTGAACAGCAGGGTCGATGCGGCACCGAAAATCGTCTGCACCACGCGCGGCAGCTGCTTCAAGCCAAGATGGCCGGCAAACGGAAAACGCTCGCCGGTGGCCGGCAGCAGGGTGGTCAGTTCGATGGGCTTGGGCCGCGCGTCGACGATGCGCACGGCCCGCGGCGACGGGCGATGCGGATCGGACGGATCCGGGCACAGCGCGGCGAGCGCTTCCTCGGGGTTGCCCACCGTCGCCGACACGCCCCAGACCTGCAGCCGCGGATTCGCAGCGCGCAGCCGCGCGATGGCGAGCTGCAGCAGCACGCCGCGCTTGCTGCCCAACAGCTCATGCCATTCATCGACGATGAGCCAGCGCAGGTTCGACAGCGCGGCGGCGGAGTCGGCGTAGCTCAGCAGCAGGCTCAGCGATTCGGGCGTGGTCACCGTCCAAGCGTCGGCGCCGCGGCGCGCGCGGGCGCGGTCCGCACTGCTGGCGTCGCCGGTGCGCAGGCCCACGCGCAGCGGCTCGAGCTTCGGCGCGCGTTGGCGAACGGCCGCGGGCTTCGACGGCGACGACGACGGCGCCGCGGCGATCGCCTGCATCGCGCCCACGCCCTCGGCGGCCACCTGCAGCGCGCGGCGCGTGTCTTCGGCCAGCGCCTTCAGCGGCGTGATCCACAGCAGACGGGGCGCGGTCGGCACGTCCAGCACCGCATCGCGGAGCGGCCCGCCAGCGACGGCGAGGGTTTTGCCGCTGCCGGTCGGCGCGTTGACGAGACCGCTGCGTCCCGCGCCTTGGGCGTTCCAGGTCGCGCGCTGAAACTCCGCCGGCGCGAAGCCGCGCGCCGCGAACCAGCGCTCGAGCGGATCGGTCGCCTCGACCGCGGGCGCGCGACGGCGACGCTCAGCCATCGATCATCGCCTTCAGGGTGTCGAGCCGATCCGCGTCGGCCGCGGTCTTGTCGCGCCGCCAGCGCAGCATGCGCGGGAAGCGCACCGCCACGCCGCTCTTGTGGCGCGGCGAGCGCTGCACGCCCTCGAAGCCGATCTCGAACACCAGCTGCGGCTCGACCGAGCGCACCGGCCCGAAGCGCTCGCGCGTGTGCGCACGCACCCAGCGGTCGAGCTCGAGGAACTCGGCGTCGGTGAGGCCCGAGTACGCCTTCGCCACCGGCACCAGCGCCTCGCCGTCCCACAGCGCGAACGTGCAGTCGGTGTGCAGCGTCGAGCGCCGCCCGTGGCCGGCCTGCGCGTAGAGCAGCACGGCGTCGACGCTGCGCGGATCGAGCTTCCACTTCCACACCTCGCCGCGCTTGCGACCGATCCGGTAGGCGCCGTCGCGGCGCTTCAGCATCAGACCTTCGGCATTCTTCGCTCGAGCGTCGTCGCGCAGCGCCGCCGCGGCGTTCCAGTCCGGCGGATCGAGCGACAGCGACAGGCCCAACGACGGCGCGGCCTCGATGATCGATGCCAGACGCGCGCGACGCTCGCGCAGCGGCCGCTCGCGGACGTCGACGCCGCCGGCTTCGAGCAGGTCGAACGCAACGAAGCGCACCGGCGCTTCCGCAAGCGATTTCGCGCCGGGCTTCTTGCGCTGGATGCGCGTCTGCAGCACGGCGAACGGCAGCGGCGCATCGTCGCGCCAGGCCAGCAGCTCGCCGTCGAGCACGGTGCCATCGGGCAGGGCCGCGGCGGCGGCCTCCACCTCGGGAAAACGGCCGTCGAGCCGCTCCTCGCCCCTCGACCACAGCACGATGCGGCCACCGCGCCGGATCAGCTGGGCGCGGATGCCGTCCCACTTCCACTCCACCTGCCAGTCATGGATGTCGCCGAGCGACGCCGCGTCGGATTCCAACGGCGAGGCGAGATAGAACGGGTAGGGCCGCGCGGAATCCGCGGGGGGCCGCGCGCCCGGCGCGCGCGGCGCGGCGGGATCGTCGGGTTCGCCCGCCGGGTCGTCCGAGGCGACCGGGTCGGGCGCGAGCAGCGCCGCCCATGCCTCGGCCGTCGGCGCCACGCCGCCGACGAGGCGCTCGGCCATCACCGCCGCGGGCACCTGCGCAATCTCGGCCAAGGCCTGCTGCAGCAGGCCGCCGGACACGCCGACGCGCAGCGCGCCGGTCAGCAGCTTGGTGTAGACGAAGCGCGCGCTGCCGGGCCAGCGCCGCCATCCCTCGATGACCGCGTCACGCCGCGCGGGCTCGTCGGCGCCAGCCACGGCGCGAAGGCGGACGATCTCCTCGGCGAGGCCCGGGGGCCACGCTTCCGACGGCGCGACCGGCCCAAGGCCAAGGACGACGTCGCCGCGCTCGGGCAGCAGCAGCGCGATCGTTTCGGCGAGGTCGCCCACGTGCGCATAGCTGTCCTCGATCAGCCACGCCGGATGCCCCGAGGCCTCCTGCAGCCAGCGACGCATCTCGCCGCTGCTGGCGATCTTCCCGAGCTTGCGCGATACGCCGGTACGGCCGACGCCCGAACGCTCGCCGTCGGTGATCTTCCCGCCACCCAGCAGATGCGCGGCCCATGCCGCGTCCGCCGCCGGCATCAGGCGCAGGCCGTGCACCAGCGCCGCGCGCTTGTCGTTCAAGGACGTGCTGGCATCGAGCGCGTCGTAGAGGGCCGCGAAGGCGAGCATCAGTTCTCGCCGCCGAGCTCGGTCTTCAGCGCCGCGGCGTCGATGCCCTCGTCGCGCAGCACGCGGACCAGCGCGTCGGTGTTGCCGTGCGTCGCCAGCACGCGACGCGCGCCGGTCTCGCGACAGGTGCGCAGCAGCGAGTCCCAATCGGCGTGATCGCTGACGACGAAGCCGCGATCCACGCCGCGGCGCCGGCGGTTGCCGCGAAGCTGCATCCAGCCGGACGCGAAGGCGACGCTCACCGACTTGAAGCGCCGCATCCACGGCGAGCCCACCGCCGAGGGCGGTGCGAGCACCAGCGCGCCGGCCAGATCCTTGCCGCGCGTTTCCTCCGACAGCGGACGCGTGGGCGGCAGCGCCACGCCCGCCGCGCGATAGACCTCCACGCCCGGCACCATCGCGCCGTGCAGCAGCACTTCGCGATCCGCGCCGCCGGGCAGGCGTGCGAGTTCGCAAAGAATCCGCTGCGCCTTGCCGAGCGCGTAGCACAGCAGCAGCGCCGCTTCGCCGCGCGCCGCACACGCCTCCCACCACGCGCGGATGTCGGCGGCGACCTCGGGCGTCGGCCGCCAGCGGTACACCGGCAGGCCGAAGGTCGCCTCGGTGATGAACGTGTCGCAGGGCACGACCTCGAAGGCCGCGCAGGTCGGGTCGTCGTCGCGCTTGTAGTCGCCGCTGACCACCCAGACCTCGCCGTCGACTTCGATGCGCACCTGCGCCGAGCCGAGCACGTGGCCCGCGGGGTGCAGCGACACGCGCGCGTCGCCGAGATCGAAGCGCTCGCCGTACGCGTGACCGCTCAGCGGCTGCGATTCACCCAAGCGCCAGCGCAGCAGGCCCAAGCCCGACGCCGCCGCGTGCACCACGCCCATGCCGGCGCGCGCGTGGTCCGCGTGCCCATGCGTGACCACCGCGCGCGGCACCGGCCGCCACGGGTCGACGTGGAAGTCGCCGGCGCGGCAGTAGAGGCCTTCGGGGGTGAGTTCGAGCAGTTCGGGCATGGTGCGCAGCGTGGCGACTGCGCGATCAAGCCGGCGGCAACGTGAGGCCGATCAGCCGACAACGCGCTCCAGCATCGCCACCGCGGTCGCCACGCCGTCTTCCTGCGCCATCCGTTCGCCCACGGCCGCGGCACGCGCACGGATGCCCGCGTCGCCAACGGCCTCGGACAGCGCATGGGCAAGTTGCACGACATCGAGCCGTCGCTGCGGCACCGGCGCGGGGCCGACGCCGAGCTGCACCACGCGCCGTGCCCAGAAGGGTTGGTCGCCGAAGAACGGGCACAGCATGCTGGGTCGCCCGGCCCGCAGCGCGGCGTGCGTGGTGCCTGCACCGCCGTGATGCACCACCGCGGCGACGCGCGGGAACAGCGCGGCATGCGGTGCGGCGTCGATATGGAACAGATCCGCCGCACCGCCGGTGTCGACGAGACCACCCCATCCGCCCGCCAACAGCCCGCGGCAGCCCGCCCGACGCAGCGCATCGATCACATGACGCGTGGTGCGCTGCGGATCGCGCCCGGCCATGCTGCCGAAGCCCACGTAGACCGGCGGCGGGCCATCGGAAAGAAAGCGCTGCAGCGCGTCGGGTAGCGACGCGTTGATCAACGACAGCGGCCAATGGCCCGTGACCACCGCCGAGCTCGGCCAGTCCGAAGGCCGCTCACAAAGCGTCGGGCTGAAGCCGTGCAGCACGGGGACCGGGCGCCCGCGGTGATCCGTCATCAGGCCCATCGCTGCAGGACGCACGGGCCAGCCGCGGCGACGGCGGAAGCGTCGCACCGGCCCGCCGCCAATGCGTCCCGCGAGCGCATGGACAAGACGATAGGTCGCACGCCGATACGTCGCCCCGAGCGGCAGGTCGGGAAAGCCGAGCGTGGGGAACGCGGCGGTCGGAACGTACTGCGGAAACAGCGGCGCCATGACCGAGGGCACGTCGAACGCCTCGGCGATGTCGACCGCGCCGGGCAACTTCGGATGGAAGATGATCAGGTCTGGTCGCACCGCCTCCGCAGCGCGCCACGCGTCGTCGAGCAGCACGTCCTGCAGCGCATCCGCCTTCGGAAGCAGGCGAACGACGGTTTTCAGCGCCCCGAGCAGTTGGCCCATGTCCTCGAACGCGGCCTGGCCCTCGAGCGAGCGGGCGAGTTCAACGAAGCCGTCGTCCATCGGCCGGTAGTCGACCCCGTGACCGCGGATGTCCAGTTCGAACGATGCCGGTGCGCACAGCGACGGCGCATGGCCCGCCGCCGCCAGCCCCTGCGCAAGGGCGATGAACGGTTCGACATCGCCTCGCGAGCCCAGCGTCAGAATCAGGACCCGCACGCGTGAACCCTCGCGGTGGTGGCGGAATTACTCGTAGCGCAGCGACTCGATCGGGTCGAGGCCCGCGGCTTTCGAGGCCGGCATGATGCCGAAGATCACACCGACCAGCGCCGAGAATCCGGCCGCCGCCACGATCACCCAGAGCGGCACCGAGGCCGGCGGGAAGCCCGGAATCAGCGCGGCCACGCCAACGCCCGCGGCAACGCCCAACACGATGCCGATGATGCCGCCGAGCAGCGCCAGCATCGCGGCTTCAAGCAGGAACTGCACGAGGATGTCGCGGCGCGTGGCACCCAGCGCTTTCAGGATGCCGATCTCGCGCGTCCGCTCGGTCACCGACACCAGCATGATGTTCATGATGCCGATGCCGCCAACGAGCAGGCTGATGCCGACCACGCCGCCGACGACCAGCGTCGCGGTGCCGGCGATCTGGTCGAACTGTTTGACGAAGGCGTCCGCGGCTTCGACCTTGAAGGTGTTGTCTTCGCCGGCCGGCGTGCGGCGCGCGGTGCGGATGGTGCGCGTCACGCGCTCGCGCACCGTGTTGACCTGCTCGAGATCCGGCACCGTGAAGCTCGCCTGCATGAAGGGCCGGTTGCTCGCGCCCATCATCGCGCGGCCCACGTCGAACGGAATGATCAGGTAGTTGTCGAGGCTGAAGCCGAGCAGGTCGCCCTGCTTCTCCATCAGGCCGATCACCTTGAACCACTCGTTGCCGATGCGGATGTACTCGCCCACCGGGTTCTCGGGCATGTCGAGGTCGACGCGCAGCTTGTCGCCAATCACCGCCACCTTGCGGCGACCGCGGTCGTCGGCGGGCGCGAGGAAACGCCCCTTCACCGGCCAGCGGCCGTACACCGGCGCGTAGTCGGCGTTGCTGCCCTGCACCTGTGCGCTCACCGTGCGGCCCTTGTAGCTGATGCCGGGCACGTTCACCGCGAGGATCGGCGCCACCTGGCCCACGCCGGGCACGCGGTAACGCAGCACGTCGAGATCGTCGAAGGTGATGTAGTTGAGCCGGCCGCTCTGGAAGTTCTCGTTGGTGTTGACGGCCTGCAGCGTCAAGGTGCTGCCGCCGAGGTCTGCCAGCTGGTTCTTGATCGACGCCGAGAAGCCCTGCACCAGCGACACGACGGCGATCACCGAGCCGGTGCCGATGACGATGCCCAGCGTGGTCAGCACGCTGCGCATGCGGTTCGCCATCAGGCTGGCGAGTGCGGCGCGGAAGGCTTCGAGGAAGGCCTGCACTCAGGCGGCTCCCGCGGCGTCGGCGCGCGGCGCGCTTTCGCGACGCGCGTTGGTGCGGTCCTCGACAATGCGCCCGTCGCCGATGCGCACGGTGCGATGGCAGTGCGCGGCGATGTCCGGCTCGTGGGTCACGACGACGACGGTCTGCCCCTGCGCGTGCAGCGCGTCGAACAGCGCCATGATCTCTGCGGACGTGCGGGAATCGAGGTTGCCGGTCGGCTCGTCGGCCAGCAGCAGGGACGGCTCACCGACCAGCGCGCGCGCGACGGCGACGCGCTGGCGCTGGCCGCCGGAGAGCTCGTTCGGTCGATGCCCGAGGCGATTGCCAAGGCCCACGCGCTCCAGTGATTCGGTGGCGCGCCGCTTGCGTTCCGCACGCGGCAGGCCTCGATACACCAGCGGCTGCATCACGTTGTCGAGCACGCTCATGCGCGGCAGCAGGTGGAAGCTCTGGAACACGAAGCCGACTTCGCGGTTGCGCACGCGCGCCAGCTCGGTGTCGTCGAGCGTGGCGGTGTCGCGCCCGTTGAGCAGGTACCGGCCCTCGCTCGGGGTGTCGAGGCAGCCGAGCAGATTCATCAGCGTCGACTTGCCGGAGCCCGAGGGGCCGATCAGCGCGACGTACTCGTTGCGGCCGATGAACAGATCGACGCCGTCGAGCGCGCGCACCTCCTGGTCGCCCATGAGGTAGTGCTTGTGGATGCCGACGAGCTCGATCACGCCGCGTCGTCCTCGGCCTCGTTGCTCTCATCCTCGCCGTCGTCGCCGGCATCCGCGTCGTCGGCCTTCGGCTCGACTTCCTTGATCGCGCCGCCCTCGATCAGCTGGCGCAGCGCGCGCCCCGGGCCGGACACCACGCGCTCGCCCTCTTTGAGCCCCGAGGTGATGGCCTGCCAGCGGTCGTCGGCATCGCCGACCTGCACTTCCACCTTGCTGACCTTGCCATCGTCGACGCGCCAGACGTGGTGCGCGGTCTTGCGCGGCTCCGGCTCGCTGGCGATCACCGCTTCCACCGGCACCGCCAGCGTCGATGCGCCGTCGCCAAGGAACAGGTCGGCGCGCGCGCTCATGCCGGAGCGCAGCGCGAGGCCGTCCGGCGGCGTCAGCTCGGCGATCACTTCGTAGGCGCGGCCCTGGTTCTCAATCAGCGGCGCCAGCGCCACCTGGCGCACGACGCCGGGCACCGCCGTGTCGGAGAAGGCGGCCGGAAACACGTCGACCTTCTGGCCCGGCGCGATCTTGGCGATGTCGCCCTCGTCGACCTTCAGCCGCGCTTCGATCGCGCTGGTGTCGGCGATGGTCATCAGCTGCGCGCCGGCGAAGGCCTGCGTCGAGGGCACGGCGGTTTCACCGGCCTTGATCGTCACGGCCACGATGGTGCCGTCGATGGGCGCCACCACTTCGGTTTTCTGCAGCGTCTCGCGCGCGTCGTTGAGGATCGCCTCGGAGCGGCGCAGGTTTTCTTCGGTGCTGCGCAGTTCGATGCGCGCGAGGTCGAGCTGGTTCTTCTCTTCGTCGAAGCGCGCGCGGTCGATGGTCTGCGCCTCGGCCAGCCGCTGGAATCGCGCGAACTGCTTCTCGCGCAGCGCCAGCGTGGCGCGCTGGCGATCGATGCTGATCTGCGCCTGCCGGCGGCTGGCCTCCTCGCGCTCGATGGCGTTGCGGTAGGTCTCGGGGTCCAGCCGCAGCAGCACCTGCCCACGCTTGACCTGGTCGCCCTCCTTGACGAGCACTTCCGTCACCTGCGCCAGCACTTCGGCGGTGAGCTTGACCTCGGTGCGGAAGGCCAGCGTGCCGGAGGCGAGGATGGTCGGGCGGATCGCCTGCGGCGCGACGGTGGCCACCTGCACCTCCACCGCGTCGCCGCCACCGCGCTTGGCGATGAACGGCAGGGCGAGGACGAGCACGATGCCGCCGGCGATCAGGGCTTTCTTCGGAATGCGCATGGAGGATGAGCCCAGAGGTCAGAGCAGGGCGATCAGCAGCCAGATGCCGTAGATCAGCACCGACGGCAGCGCCGCGACGAACACGGCCGCACCCCAACCGCTGCGGGTGAAAACCTTCCAGCCGATCGCGCCGAGGGCCATCGCCCACAGGCCAAGCAGATTGAAGCTCTTGGCGAAGCTGCTGAGCGCGTGGTCCATCGGCAGCTGCACCAGCAGCGGATCGATATGGGTCAGCATCAGGCTGGGCTGCGGCGTCTGCGGCGCCATGGTGAGCGCGCCGACGGTGGCGATGATCAGCGTCAGCGCGGTCGGCAGCGTGCTCCAGCTCGCCAGCGACAGGCCATGTTTGAAGCTCAGCCCCGCACCGGCGATCTTGCCGGCGAGGAAGTAGTACAGCGCGAAGATGGCGAACATGATCGGGATGATCACTGCGGTCGCGGCCGCGCCGATGTAGCCGGCCGTACGCGCGCCGGGCATGAACTGCTTGGCTTGCGCCTTCTCGGCTTCGGTCATCTCGGCGCCGGCGACGGAAAGCTGGAAATCGGCGAACCACGCCGGGTCCACGCGCAGGTAGTAGGCGAGGGTCATCGCCACCGTCAGCGCGATGAAGATCGCCATCGGCAGCAGGAAGGTGGGCTTTTCCTTCTCGGCGGCGAAGACCTTGGCCGGGTCGAGAAAGATGTCGACGAGTTTCATGCGCGCATTCCCCAATGCGTGGAGGGGGAGTCCTCGGCGCCAGACTGGGGGTTGGCGGCGAACGGTGACAGTGACGGAGGTCATGCCGACGTCGGGCATGCGCTGCGCAATGCAAGGCCAGCGGCGCGCTAGAGCCGCCCGGCGCGCTTCACCGCGAGATAGTGCTGCACCAGCGCGGCCGGCAGCTGCTCGCAGCGCACGTCCAGCACGTCGATCCGGCGCGCGCGCAGCTGCGCGTGCGCACGACGCCGCGAGGCGAGGTACTGCTGGGTGGCGCCGATGCGCAGCGCGTCTTCGAAACGCGCCGGCTCGGTGGCGACGGCGGAATCCAGCGCGCTCTCGCGCAACGACGCCACGCAGACGAGGTGGCGGCGCTGCAGCAATTCGAGGCCGGCCAGCAGGTCGTCGGCGTCCTCGTCGCGCACGTTGGTGACGACGAGCACCAGGCTGCGGCGCGCGTTCAGCGCGAGCACGCGGCGTGCGGCCTCGAGATAGTCGGCGGCCACGGGGGCGGGCTGCACGTCGAAGGTGGCTTCCACCAGCGCGTCGAGCCCGCTGACGCCGCGCACCGGCGGCACGCTGCGATCGACCGCGCCGAAGGTCTGCAGCGCGACGGCATCGCCCTGCCGCAGCGCGGTGTAGGCCACCAGCAGCGCGGCGTTGAGCGCGTGATCGAAGTGGGTGAGGCCGCCATCCTCGGCGAGCAGGCGGCGGCCGCAGTCGAGCAGCAGGGTGACGCGCTGGTTCTTCTCTTCCTGGTACTCACGTGAGATCAGCCGCCGCGCGCGCGCCGTGGCCTTCCAGTCGATCTGCCGCAGGCTGTCGCCGGTGCGGTACTCGCGCATCTGGTGGAACTCGGTGCCGTCGCCGCGACGCCGCGCGAGGTGCGCGCCGGTCATCCGCGTGGCCTGCTCGGCGGTGTGCAGCGCTAGGCCGGCCAGCGGCGCGAAATTCGGGAACACCCGCACCGGCGTGGTCGCGCCGAGGCGGCGCGTCTGCGTCCACAGCCGCAGCGTCGACACCTGCTGCCACCACGCCGGCTCGAAGGTGGTTTCACCGCGGCTCGGCGGAAGCGTGCGGTAGACGAGCTCCTGCACCTCGCGCGCGGCGATGCTCAGGTGCCGCGGCTGGTCTTCCACCGTCCAATCGCCGGGATGGCCGTCGTGCAGCGTGCCGCGCAGCGTGCCGCGGGCCGCATTCGCCAGCCGCAGCGTCACCGCGGCCCACGGCCCGAGCGGCAGCACCGCCGGCATCTGCCGCTCGAGCTGCGGCGAGGGCTGCCGCGACAGCGCGAACGCGTCGATCAGCAGCACGGCGCCCAGCACGGCACCCGCCCACAGCCAAGACGTCGTCGCCAATCCGGCGAGCGGAATCGCGAGGCCGGCGAGGCCCCACGCGGCCAGCAGCGCAACGGTGGCGCGCGTCGGCCTCACTTCTGCGGCGCCTTCACCCGATCGCGCAGCGCGGTGAGGACCGCATCCGGCGACTGGCCTTCCAGCTGCAGCTCCGGGCTCAGCGCGATGCGATGGCGCAGCGCCGGCAGCAGCACGTCGCGTACGTCGTCCGGCACGACGAAATCGCGGCCCTCCATCGCCGCCTGCGCGCGCGCCAAGCGCACGAGGGCCAGGCTGCCGCGCGGCCCGGCACCCATCGCGATGCCCGGCCACTCGCGCGTGGCGTGCACGAGGCGCACGGCATAGTCGAGCACGCTGGCATCGACGCGCACCGAGGCCACGGCCTGCTGCATCGCGATTACGTCGTCCGGCGACAGCAGCGCCTTCAGCGTCGACAGGTCGAAATCCGCCCGCGCGCGGCCGGTGCTGATCGCTTCGACCATGCGCACTTCGTCGACCAGCGACGGGTAGCCGATCAGGATCTTCAGCAGGAAGCGGTCGAGCTGGGCCTCGGGCAGCGGGTAGGTGCCCTCCTGCTCGACCGGGTTCTGCGTGGCGATGGTCATGAACGGCGCGGCCAGCGGAAAGCTCTGGCCTTCGATCGTCACCTGCTGCTCCTGCATCGCCTCGAGCAGGGCCGACTGCGTCTTCGCCGGCGCGCGGTTGATCTCGTCGGCCAGCAGCAGATTCGTGAACACCGGGCCGCGACGCACGCTGAAGGTCTCGGTCTTCGGGTCGTAGACGGCGTGTCCGCTGACGTCACTGGGCATCAGGTCCGGCGTGAACTGCACGCGCGAGAACTGGCAGCGCAGCACCGCGGCGAGCGAGCGCACCAGCAGGGTTTTCCCCAGGCCCGGCACGCCTTCGATCAGCACATGGCCGCCGCCGAGCAGGGCCAACAGCAGCTCGTCGAGCACGGCGTCCTGGCCGATGAAGGCCTGCCCGATTTCCTTGCGAACGGCGGCGACGCGGTCGGCGAGTTCAGCGAAGGGCAGCGGCGGCGGGGCGGGAAGATCAGGGCTCATGGGCGGGTCCGGTTCGTCGAGACAGGGCGAGTGAGGGGCGTGGCGATGCGGATGGGCGTGCGATGCGGGCGAGGGCGAAGGCGACGGTCAGAGTCGATGCAGCGCGGCGTTGAGGGTCGCGACCGCATCGCGGAACTGCTCGGGCGTGGCGCGCGGCGGCAGCGACAGCGCGGACGCGATGGCCTCGCGCGGCAGCCGGCTGCGATCGGCCAGCGCGTGCGCCAGTGCGGCATCGTCGAGGCGCGACAGTGCGTGGCGCTGCGCCAGCCGATCGAGCACGGCCTCGCGCAGCGCCGCGTGCAGCGCGGCACCGTGGTCATTGCGGAAGGCGAACTGGCCAGCGGCCTCGATGTGTTCCATCAGCGCGCGGCGATGCGCCGGCGGCGTCGGCACCGGCGGGCCGAGGCGCTGGCTCGCCCACAGCAGCCACGCGAGCAGCGCGAGGCTCAGGCCCGACAGCACGGGCCAGCCTTCGCGCCACAGCACCGCCACGAGTGAGCCGCCGCGATGGCTCAGCAGCCAAACCGCTTCGCCGTCGAGCCAGGCGCCGGCGAGCTGGGCCATCAGCCGCGTTTGCGCTTCGCGTCGCGCGAGCCCGAGCGCATCCTCGTCGGCATCGCCGGTCACCGGCGCCATGGCGAGCCGGGGGTTCGACAGCGCGTCGAGATCGCTCAGAAGCAGCACTTCGCCGTCGCCATACGGCAGCCGGGCGATGCGCGCCTGCGTGGCGCGCGGCCACACGATGGCGTCGTCGCCGGCATCATCGACCGCGAACGGCGTGCCGCAGAGGCGGTCGATGAGCGCCGGCCCGAGCCGCAGTCGCGCGCACTCGATCTCGGCGGCCACGCCGCGCAGCGCGCTGACGCCGAGCGCCTCGCGAAGCATGTTCGACAGCGCCGGTGCCGCGTCACCGGTCGGCATCGGCAGCACCAGACGCCCGCCGCCGTCCACCCAGTCGAGCAACGCCCAGCTGTCGTCGTCGGTTTCCACCTGCGCTTCCGGGTACAGCAGCACCAGCGTGCCGCGCCGCGGCGGCGGCGTGCCGCGCAGGTCGACATGGCCCTTCAGCACGACGGCCTGCCCGGCCGCGCGCAGTCCCAGCGTGAGGCCGTGCAGCGGGTTCGCGCGCGCTTCCGCCGTCGGCGGCGTTGGCCGCTCGACGCTGACGCGCTCGTGCGTCGCGAAGAACGCGGCCACCAGCAGGCCGACGCCAAGCAGCGCGAGAAGCCCCCACAGCGCGTTGCGCTGCCGGCGCGTCATCCGCGCCCCTCGCCGAACGCGTCAGGCCATGCGGCGATCAACGCCTCGAACGCGGCGGCGTCGGGGCGCGCACCGGCGTACGCGACGGCGCGCCAGGCCTGCACGAGGCGACGCACGTGCTCGCTGGCCGGCGCCGACGCGAGCGCGCGTGCGGCGCGCAGCAGCTCGCCTTCGGTGGTGCCCGGCGGCAGCGGCCGCGGGCGCCGCGCCGACACTTCGCGCAGGCCGGCGCGGTACAGGCAGGCGAAGGCTTCGCGGGGCTCACCGCGGGCCCACGAGGCCCGCGCCTGCCGCAGCAGCTCGGGGGCGGCGGCGACGTCTTCCGGAGCGAGGGCGCGATGGCGCAGCGGCGGCGGCGCGCTGGTTTCGGCAACGCGCTCGCGTTGCCACGGCAGCCAGTCGCGGTAGCGGTACAGCACGAAGCCCAGCGCGATCAGCGCCGCCAGCCACAGCAGCAGCTCGGCGGCCCGGCCAACCAGCCCGCCGATCAGCTCGCCCAGGCGCTGGCGCCAGTCGATCAGCGGCTGCCGCTCCGCGTCGTCGAGGTGCTCGCCGAGCAGGTCCTTCATGCGCCAGCGCTGCACCGTTTCGGTGCCGCCCAGCGCGGCGTCGTCGCGCGCCGCACGGAGCGCCGCATCGAGACGGTCCACCGCATCCGCCTCGGCGAATCGGTCAGGCAGCGGCGTCGCGCGCTGCGATTCATCGATGCCTTTCGCGCTGTCGACGCCCTGCGCCTCCGCCGTCATCGGCAGCGCCAGCACGGCCAGCAGCAGCGCCACGGCCATGCCGACGCCGCGTCCCGCGCCCACGGCGCGCGCCGCCATGCGCTTGAAGCCGAGCTCGAGGTCCCAGGCTTCGAGGTGCACGCGGCGGCTCAGGTACAGGCCGAAGCCCGCCGCGACGAAGAACGGCTCGATCACCAGGATGCCGACGCACCACACCAGGTTGGTGACGAGATCGAGCCACGGCGCGGCATCGCTGCCGAGTGCGGCCATCCAGTCGCCGCCGCGCGCGTCCCACCACTCCACCGGGATCATCAGCGCCACCAGCGCCCACACGCCGAGGCTCAGCACGGCCTCGAACCACGGCAGCAGCAGCCACAGCCCTGCCGCCTGCGGCGCGCCTTCGCGACGCAGCATCGCCCGGCGTCGCCCGCGCTCGCCGCGCGGCAGGCCCTCCAACAGATCGCTCGGCAGCGACAGCGCACGGAACGGGTCGAAGCGCAACCACAGCAGGCGCGGCAGGGTCGGGCCCCAGCCCCAGCGCCACGCCGCGCGGTAGATGTCGGCGCGCGTCGGCACGTGGCCGAACACCGCGCGCGACAGCACGAACAGCGGGATGCGGTCGAGCGCGGGCTTGAGCCACCACAGCGCCAGCGGCGCGAACCACACCCAGCCCGTCACGTGGCCGAGCCCGAGCAGCAGCGCGCACAGCAGGCCGGCGCACAGCAGCCACGGCGCGAACCAGGCGCGCGCGTGGTGGCGCGCCAGCGCGAAGCCGAGGTCGATGGCTTCCCACGGGCTGCGCGCACGCAGCGCCACGCCGAGGCGATCAATCCGCATCCGTGCGCCCTCGCCCACCCATCGCCAGCCACCAGAAAATGCCGATCCACAGTGCCGCCGCCAGCGGAAAGCGCAGCAGGTCGGGCAGGTCGGCCTTCGACGACCAGAACGCTTCGATGAACGCCGCGAGCAGCAGCATCGCGAACACGCCGAGGCACAGCTTCGCGCCGTCGCGGCCGGCCGCGATCAGCGCATCGCGACGCCGCAGGCGGCCCGGTGCAATCAGCGACAGGCCGATGCGCAGCCCCGCCCCACCGGCGATGACGATCGCGGTGAGCTCCGGCGCGCCGTGGGTGACGACGAAGCGCCAGAACGTCTCGCCGAAGCCCGACACCTGCAGATGCCCGGCGATGCCGCCGATCATCACGCCGTTGAACACCATCACGTACAGCGCGCCCACGCCGGCCGGCAGCCCCGAGGCAAAGCTGCGGAAGCCGATGCTGATGTTGTTCATCACGTAGTAGCCGAACATCGCGAAGTCGCCGGCGGCGTCGCGCTCGCGGCCGAAGTGCTCGGCGGCCGGGTCGTACATCGCTTCGGCCTGCGCCAGCATCTGCGGGTCGAACAGCAGCCACGCCAGATCCGGACGGAACTGCAGCAGCGCGTACACGCCGACCAGCGGCACGAGGAACAGCGCGGCCGACAGCGCCATGCAGCCGGCGTGCTTGCGTACCAGCCGCGGGAAGCCGGCCAGCACGAAATCCGCGGCGGCGCGCCAGCGTGGACGCGGCGGGCGATACAGCTGCCGATGGCCGCGTTCGACCAGCGCCTGCAGCGGCTCGATCACCGCCGGGCTGTAGCCGCGCTGCTTCGCCAGCGCGAGCTGCTGGCACACGCGGCGATAGCGCGCGGGAAACTCGGCATCCGCGAGAACGCCAGCCTCGGGCGGCGGGCGCCGGAGCGGCCCGTCCGATTCGCGGCGATCCAGCCAATCGGCCAGCTGCGCCCATTCCGGCGCGTGATGCGCGACGAACGGCTCCTGCCTACGCATCGGCCGCGCTCCGCCCGGCCAGCCAGCGCGCCGCGGCAAGCACGCGCTCGCGCGCCGCGCCTCCACGCAGGCCGGTCACCGGCGCCAGGTGGTCGCACAGCTCGTTCTGGCGCTCGACGCTCAAGGAGCGGCTGCGCTCGCCGAACGCCACCAGCGCCTGCTGCTCCTCCACCGCGAGCGGCACCGGCCAGCGCTGCACCTCGCCCGGCGGCAGCACCGAGGCGCGGCGCGGCGGATCGACGTAGACCACCACGGTATCGGCGACGAGGTCACCGAGCCGGCGCGAATGCGCGTCGGCCAGCATGCTCACCAGCCCCGCGCCATAGAGCACCGGCAGCATGTCGACCGTGCGCAGGAAATTGCGCGTGATCGACGCCAGCCAGCCCACCGGCGCGCCGTCGCCGCGCAGCACGCGCAGGCCCAGCGCGCGCTTGCCCGGCGTCTGCCCGTGCCACAGCACCTCGAACAGGATCGGGTAGCCCCAGGTCAGCGCGAAGGTGAGCAGCAGCAGCGCGCCGATGCCGGTCTTCCCCGCAAGGCCGAGCACGCCCGCGGCGGTCAGGTACACCGTGCCGCGCACACCGAGGTCGACGAGCCACGCCAGCGCCCGCGGTACCGCGCCAGCGGCGCGCAGCACCAGCGACACGCCTTCCGGCGTTTCGACCTGGCGCAAGGTGTCGAGCGGGGGGGCCTCACTCATCGCCGAGTCCGGGGCGGTGAGTACCCAAAGTAGAGCAGGCGATCCATCGAGGGTCGGCGCGGGGCGGGCCTTGACTTTATCAAGCGCTGTCCGGGTTTCGGTAACTCAACATGGACGCAGGAGCCGGCGAAACCAGCCCCTGCAGTTCAATGGACGATAACGGTCAGTTGCTGCACGCGATGTAGCCGCGCCCACAAACCTGCTGGAACCACGTCGTCGCGATTCGACGGGCTCCTGTAACGCTGGGATGGATCCCATCACCAATGATATGGCTTGCAGCGGTCGACTCGGTCCAAGCCAAAGACGTTTCTGCAAGCAGGACGGGTGAGCTCGGATAGATCGCATTGTGCTCGGCAACCGCTGCGCGAATGGCGGCATTGACAGCGATCAAGCGTGCGTTGTTCGTCGTTGACGGACCCCAAGGTGAACTCAGCCCCGCCTGATTGATCACGGGGGGATACGTCATTGCGACGATCTTCTTTCCGCTCGGAATCACCTGCGCGTAGACCGAACGCAAGCACGTCGTCAGTTCCGCCGTGGTGCGATTGTGCAGCAGCACGTCATTAGCGCCAATGAGAATCGAGACGACATTGGCCTCACGACTATTGATACGACCGGTGACGTCGGAAACCAACCCCTTTGCCGCTCCCGAATGCAACCCTGCCAGAACGCCGTTACCCGATGTGCAGGTGTCACCGCCACGAGCGGAGTTGTCGGTGACCATCACGCCGTAACGCGTGGCCGAATTCAGATAGAGGCTGTAGCTCTCCTGCTGTGGGAGGGTTTGCGATGCTTCGCACTGGTCATACGACGTTGAGGGACAAAGTCCGGACCGGCGAGTGAACGAGTCGCCGGTGACGAGCACCACCGGCTTCGTCACCGTGATGGAGGCCGCGGCGAGCGCGGGAAGCAGGGCGCAGACGAGTGCGGCCAGACGAGACGTCTTCATGACATTTCCTTGGAGTTGGGGGAGATTGCCGGATCGGGGGGACGCGGCATCGCAACGTTAGAGGCGGAAGACGACAACTGCAATCAGGAGCGGAATCGTCGTCGATGAATATCGCCGCAAGGAATGACCCTCCTTGGAATGGCCATCGCCGACGACGACCGCGCCTTCTTCATCGCCCTCGGGGCGCGCATCGCCGCCCAGCGCAAAGCGCAGGACCTCACCCAGGTCGAACTGGCCGAACAGCTCGGCATCTCGCAGCAGGCGATGAACTCGTTCGAAAAGGGCCGCCGGCGTGTGCCGGTCTCGTTGTTGCCGGTGATCGCGAACGCGCTCGACACCACGCTCGACGCGCTGATCGCGCACGACGCCGCGCCAGCCGTCGTGCCGAAGAAACGCGGACCGCAGAAGAAGCTGCGTCAGCAGCTCGAGATGATCGAAGCGCTACCCGTCGCGAAGCAACGATTCATCGCGCAGATGATCGACTCGGTGCTCGCAGGGCACCAGTGACGAAAGCCAAGCGCTTAAACAACAAGCCCGCCGATGGCGGGCCTGTTGTTTAAGAAGTTGGCAGTGCTTCTCAAGTTGCCGAGTTCCCATGACGCCCCGAGTAGATCAACCGATGAAGGGGCTTCTTGTTTGGCGAAACGAGGAAATCATCAAGATAGTTGGGGACGTACCAGTCATCCCACGGCATCAAGCCGAAAAACGCATTCACGAACTCCTCAACATTTCCAGCGCCACGAACCTTTGCGCCGACATGCCCGCTCGCTCGTAACTCTTCGTATGGCGGCGACGCAGCTTGAATCGACGACCCCGTAGTGGGCGCAACTCTCCAGCGGCCGGAATCCAAGAGCTCGCGCGTAACGAGCAGAACAGAGAACACATCCTGCGGCTTCAACGCCGGAATCGCTGACTGATTGGACCAATCGCCTTTCGCATCAAAAATGGCGACAGCCACGCTATTCAAAATGCTCGGCTCGCGACGAATCACTTGCGCCAAGCACTCGCTCTCATCCTTCAGCGGGATGTAGAACAGATCACCGGCACCCCAACGCTGCTTACTCTTCGCTGGCAAGAGCTATCTCCTTCGAATTCTTGTCCCAGTGGGTGGCTGTTGTCCGCCTGCTCCACGATATCGACCTTCACTCATCTGATGGCGTCGATTCACTACGCCACCACCCTCCTGCTTGAGGCCGCCATGCAAACGAATTTGCGTCTCTTCGGCAACATCAAGAGCCCTTCCTGGCTCTGCGCGCCCAAGAACCTCGTAATCATGGCGGACTCCAAGCTCGCGGTCATGTTCGGCTTGTCGGGCAGTGAAGCGCTCCGGTGATTTTGCTTGCCCGATGTAGGTCTCACCGGTCTTCGGATCGATTCGACGATAGATGACTCCCGCCGGGGATCCTTGAAGCTGCTGCACTTCCAACCGGTACTGCTGAGCCGTTCTCTGATCGCCATACTTGATGCTATGCACCAGAGCAAGGTGATTTCCAAGCCGGATTCTTTGCTGAGGGTCCGTGGAGTTTCGATATTGATACTTCGAAATCTCGACGCCAATCGTCTCTCCGAGCTGAGCCCATGCTTCCTCGCTCCGCCCATCTGGATCGATGTACTTGTACGGGTTGTTGCTGACGTAGTGGTATCGCCCGAAGTGCTTCAGCGGATCTTCCAGCGGCCCCACCGGATCGACGGACAGGAACCGTCCGATCGTGGGGTCGTAGTAGCGCTGCTGCATGTACGTCAGGCCCAGCGACGGGTCTTCCATGTGGCCGGTGAAGCCCAGCGTCTCGCGCACGCTGCCATCGGTCGGCTGGCCGAAGGCCATGAAGCGCTCGCGTTCGATCACGCTGCCCCAGCGGTCGGTGCGCACCACCGGGCTGCCGAGCCCGTCGGTATGCACGTACTTGACCTCCTCGCCCGTGCCGTCCCAGCGCGCGAACCGCTCGCCGATCAGCGTGCCGCCCAGGTGCAGGTAAATGAAGCCGCCCGAGTAGCGCATGTCGCTGGTGTAGCGCAGCACGCCGCCGGCGTCGTACACGTCCATCTTGCCGCCGCCGCCCGGCCACCAGCTCACCGTTCGCCGGCCGTAGCCGTCGTACTCGAAGCGGTGGCCGCTGGAGAGTGACACCAGCTGGTTCGCCGAATTGAACGTGTGCGTCAGGTTCAGGCGCTGCGCCATGTTGCCGCGCGGGCCGTAGCCGAACGTCTGCACGCCGCCCGGCGAGCTGCTGATGCTCTGCAGGCGGTTCAGGGCGTCGTAGGCGTACGTGTCGGTTCGGGTCGTGGCGCCGTTGAAGAAATCGCGGCGGCGGATGTTGTCCAGCACGTCGTACTGGTAGTTCTCGATATGCAGCCCGTGCACGTGCGAGTACGTCAGCCGGTCCAGCCCGTCGTACTGCATGTCGCGCTTGGCTCCCGGGGCCGCCCAGACGTGGTCGATCAGGTCGACCGGGTTGCCGTTGGCGTCGTAGCGGACGGTTTCATCCATCACCACCTGCCAGCTCGCGTCTCGGGTGCGCTCGAGCATGCCGCGCACGTTCTGGGTGAAGGTGCGGGTGACGCCGTTGCCAAGCGTCACGCTCTTCAGCGCACCGTTCGGGTGGTAGAGCGCGCCCGTGGCATACGGCCCGACGCGGGTCGGCTGGCCGAGCGCATTGGGGGCATAGTCGACGTCGGTGCTGTTGATCACCATGCCCGAACGGTGGCCCATGGCGTCGTAGCGCCAGTAGATTTCGTACGGGAACACCATTCCCTGGAAGATGTGCTCGATGCGCTCGCGCGTCGGGAGGCGCAGGCGGTTGTAGTCGTAGTGCCAGTGGTAGTCGCCAGCCGACAGCGTCCGCACCAGCCCATCGGGCGTGTACGCCGTGGCGATGTCGACATCGGCACCGGGGCGATCTTCCAGCACCACGCGGTTCATGGCGTCGTAACTGAAGCGGATGACGTCGCCTGCCGGTTGATTGCCGCGATCACACCAGTGGTTGGCCGTCAGCGGCGAGCCGGTGACGCGCCACGCCACGTTGCCCGCGGCGTCGTAGTCGTATACCGAGGCGCCGGTTTCCGGGTCGATCTGCTTGCACAGGCGCTGGTGAGCGTCGTAGACATAGGTGCGGTCGAGCTGGACCGACCCATCCGCGCTGCGGCGGCGGATCGTTGTCGGCTTGCCGAACACGTCGCGGAAGATCTCGGTGATTCGACCTTCGGGCTGGTGGATGGATTGTGGCCAGTCGGTGCTCGGCGATCCGAACGTTAGGTATGACGTCGTGGTCTGCTGGCCCTTCGGATTGGTCGTGCGGGTCTGGAAGCCGGGCAGATACTCGGTGCGCGTCACCAGCGGGCCCAGCTCGGAGTCTTGCGTCGCTTTGGTCACCCGGCCGAGCGCGTCGTACTCGGTGCGGGTGCCGTGGTAGCTGCCCGAGAATCCCGACTGGATGCCGCGCTGCGGGTAGGACTCGAACGTCAGTCGACCCAGCGCATCGTACTGTTTGACGACTTGGGTCAGGGTATTGCCAATGTCACTGACATCAAGGCGCTCCTCCATGATCGGGCGGAAAAGCGCATCGAGATAGATGTTCGTGTGCTGGTTGCCGCGGTAGGTGCTGCGACGCCAATGACCGATTGAGCCGTGTTGCTGCTCATTGATTCGAACCAGGGTCATGATCGTCGGCGTTGGTGCAACCGAATCCCCGTTCGGGTAGTTGACACCCGACAACCGACCCATCGCGTCGTAGCCGTAGCTCGTCGTAAAGCCGTTCTGGTCGGTGATGGACGTCAGCCAGCCTTCTGGGCTCACCGTTGCCGACTGCGTGGTGCCGTCCGGATACGAAATGCTGCGAGGAATTCCACGGAACCAACTGTTGAAGAATGTCGCTTGACCCTTCGCGTCAGCGACCCACGCGACCGTACCGTCGCCGTGGTAACCCGCTGAAGACTGCAATTGGCCGAAAGAGAACTGCCTTACGGGCTGCGCAAATCCGTTGAACTCTACCCTCGATGCTTCAACGCCATCCTCACGACGTCGCTGGATTTGGCCCAGAACCCACAGGCTCACATCGTCGTAGTATTCCGTTTCCGTCAGCTTCGTCTGATCCAAGGCCGATGCGCCGAATGGCGCGCTTCCCTCGACGGTAGCCAGAGCGCGAGCATGGCGGTCAAAGCATTGTCGGCCACCGCAAAAGGCCGCGGCCTTACGAAACACACGACCATCAAGCACGGTTTCCTGCTCGACTTGCGGCCTGACGCTCTGTGCCATAGACCGAGCGCTTCGAGGCTGCGGGCTGAGTCCGACATCTGCCGCGAACGGTTGGCCTACAAGCTCGGCGTCCGACATGTAGCGCTGGACAGAACGCCGAATAACCACTCCACCGCGACTGACCTCGGAGGACAGCAATCGACCTTCAGTGCTCTCGAATTCCATCCCGAAAACGTTTCGAGTCACCGTCCCATCCGGCGCCTCGATCTCCATCCAGCGCTCACGTTGGCAACCGCCAGGAGTGCATGCGTTCAGAGCGAACTCGCCCGGAGGGTTACGGAAGGTCGGAGTCGATGGTCCGAAACGATAAGTCCATACCTGCGGCGCTACGCCAATGCCCGAAAGACGCCGGGAGTCCAAGCCCATGGCTGGTACGATCAACGGATACCACAGCGTCGGATCCGCCAACGTTTCTGTCGAGGTCGACGTCAGATCACAGTGGTACTCAACATTCGCTTTCCCATGCAGCTTGGGACTGAACGAATACTCTCCACGAAGACCGCTCGGATGAGTTGCGGTGAGGTTTAGGACTTGCGTGTTTGCGATGGGCAGCTCAACGCAGGATCGCGCCGTGTCGAAAGGCCATACCGTCAGATCCGTGATCTGGCCGGACAGGCTGTAATCGAACGAGAGCCCATCCGGCTGCGTCACTGTCAGCCCAAGCGCACGTGGGGCATAGGTCCAAGTTCGGGAGCCGTCGCTGACCGCGAACGTTGATTCAGCATTCGCAGCGGAGTAGCTGACCAAGAGCTGCCTGCCGTCCGACGCCCGTATGCGCATGAGGCGGGACGAATCATCGTAGTCATAGCGCACCTCGTTCCCGAAACGGTCCACGACGCGACTGGCAAGAATAGCGACCTTAGAGCGCTGCAGTCGCACGGTCGTGGAGTAGTTAGTGACAAGACTGCCACTGATGCATCGTCCGCTCCCGCCGCCATCCGGCGACGGCGGCGGTGGATTCACGAGAGTATTGCCACGACATGCCGGGGAGCTCGGGGTAACCAATATCCTTTCGGTTGTCTTGGTGAGCTCCTGCTGCCGGATGTTCGTCGCGGGCAACGTCACCATCCGATCAAAGTAGTAGCGCGTCCCGTCTGGGGACACCCCCATGAATCCCTCGCCCTGTCCACCGGTGATCGATGGAAGACATGAAAAAACCCAGCGCTCTTTCGTAAGCCAGGGATAAGGCCCGCCGACACTCGGCAACGGGCTGCCCGTAAGTGCGCGGAGCATCTCCTGCTGCCCGCTCCCAGGCACGTTGACGAAGTAGCCACTCCAGTACTCCGCACCATCAAAGGACACACCGTCACGTAGGACTCGAGTGGGACGCGCGGTCGAAAGATCGGCAGAGACAGCCGAACACCGTGCTGTCGTCGCACTCGGGCCGATTACCCACCCATGGCTCGCGGCAAAGACGCCGGAAAGGTAGGGAACATCGAGTTCCCACTCGCCGCCGAGACGACCGATCTTGGCAAATCCGTCGCTAGGATCGACCCGCAGCACTCGACGGAAGGCAACTTCGGGACCGGCATGGCCAGGCAAAGCGGCGTCAATGGCAGAAAAACTGACGCTGCCGGAATAAAGGTCGATGCTCTCGCCGAAGGGGCTGTCGCCAATAGCCGAGATGGCTTCAGAAGGACGGGAAAGCTTGTGGGCCTCTGTTGCCGTGTTGTTGGATGTCGAAAGCAGTTGCGCGGAAAACAGTAATGAGGTCGCGAACGTAGCGACGAAAGCGCGCATTGGCAGGGCGTCCATTCCGGGGGGCGTTGGTGGCAAAAACGTACCACCGACATCGAACGATGTCAGCCCACTCACTTTCGGTCTCAATACGCATGCTGTGATCTCCCACGTCGGCCCATGCCACCATCCACCCATGCCCGCGCTCGCCGTTGCTTCCGCCTTCGACGCCCTCGCCGCCGGTCTGGGCCGCGTGCTCGAGGCCGCGGGGGGCTGGCTGTCGTCGCCGTGGCTCGGCGTGCTGTGGCTGGTCTACGTGCTGGTGCTGGCCGCGTGGATCGTGCGCCAGCGTCGCGAGCCGGTCGCCACGCTGGCCTGGCTGCTGGCGCTGGCCTGGCTGCCGGTGGTCGGCTGGGCAGTGTACTGGTGGCTGGGACCGCAGCGGATCCACCGGCGCACCTTCAAGCGCCTGCGCGCGAAGCTGGCACTGGCCGAAGCGCGACTGCCGCCGGTGGGCGATGCCTCCGAGGACGGCCAGGAGCGGTTGATCGAAGCGGCCACCGGCTACGCGCCGACCCGCGCCACCGCCATTGATCTGCTCACCGGCGGCGAGCGCACCTTCGAAGCGCTGTTCGACGCCGTCGCCGGTGCGCGCGAGTCGATCCACCTCGAGTACTACATCTACGAACCCGACAGCGTCGGCACGCGGCTGCGCGACCTGCTCGCGGAACGCGCGCGTGCTGGCGTGCAGGTGCGCCTGCTGCTCGACGGTCTCGGCTCGCGGCAGTGCTCGCCGCGCTTCCTGAAACCGCTGCGCGACGCCGGCGCCGAGGTGGCGTGGTTCCATCCGTTGAAGCTCGGCCACCTGCTGTGGCGACCCACGCTGAACCTGCGCACGCATCGCAAGATCGCCGTGATCGACGGCCGCACCGGCTTCACCGGCGGCGTCAACATCAGCGACCTGCAGAGCGAGCGCGTGTCGGCGGCGGCCTTCCACGACCTGCACCTGCGACTGGAGGGCGAGATCGTCCGCGCGCTGCAGATGGCCTTCGCCGAGGACTGGCACTACGCCACCGGGCGCAAGCTCGACGCCGCGGCGCACTGGCCGGCGCTGCCGGTCGGCGACATCCGCTGCCAGCTCGTGCCGTCCGGCCCCGACAACCCGCTGGCGGCGATCCACCGCCTGCACGTCGAGGCGCTGCACAACGCCAAGCGTCGCGTCTGGCTGATGACGCCGTATTTCGTGCCGGATGCCGCCGTGCTGCTGGCCATCACGTCCGCGGCGCTGTCCGGCCTCGACGTGCGCCTGCTGCTGCCACGGCGCAACGACAACCGGCTGGTGCGCGCGGCGGCGCGCAGCTTCTATCCGGAGTTGCTGCAGGCCGGCGTGCGCGTGTTCGAATTCCAGCCGCGGATGCTGCACGGCAAGGCCCTGCTGGTCGACGACGACATCGCGCTGATCGGCAGCGCCAACGTCGACCCGCGCAGCTTCTGGCTGAACTTCGAGCTGTCGGTCCTCGCACGCGACGCCCGCGTCGCCGCCAAGCTGGCCGCGCGCATCCGTGCCGATCTCGCGCAGTCGGACGAAGTGCCGCGCGGCTGGAAGCCGTCGGGCGTGCAGGCCTACACCGACAGCGCCGCACGGCTGCTCGCCCCCATTCTCTGAGTGCCGGTGCCGCGAGCGCCGGTCGTGCCGGCGCCGTTCCGCGGCAGCCGCGCGCTAGACTCGGCGCACGTTTCCCGGAGCCCCGACCATGGCGTGGTTGATCCTGCTGGCCGCACTCGCCTGCTTCGCGATGGCCGTCCTGCTGCCGGTCGGCACGCTGGTGGTGCTGCTGCTGCTGATGGCGGCCCTCGCCCTGCTGCTGCTCGGCACCACGCGCTGGCTGCGCGATCGCGCCGACAGCGGCGGGCGCTCGGCGGCGCGGATGCTCGACGAAGCGGAAGTTCAGCGCGTGCGCGACGCGCTCGACGCGCGCCGGCAGGCGTCCGAGCAGTAGACCACCCGGTCCCAGTCGCGCTCCCACTTCTTGCGCCAATCGAAGGGGCGCTGGCACACCGGGCACACCTTGCTCGGGCGCGCCGGGCGGCGCGATTCACGCTTCGCCACAGACCACCCGGTTGCGGCCCTGCCGCTTCGCTTCGTACAGCGCCTGGTCGGCGCGGCGCAGCAGCGCGATCGGCGTTTCCGCCGCGGTCGGCCAGGCGAGGGCCACGCCGATGCTGACGGTGATGCCGATGCGCGCGCGCTCCACCGCGTCGCGCAGCAGCTCGGCGCGGCGCGCCGCGGCGTCGAGCGTCACGCCGGGAAGCAGCAGGGTGAACTCCTCGCCGCCGTAGCGCGCGAGGATCTCCACCGGCACGTTGAGCTCGGTGCGCAGCAGCGCCGCCACCTCGATCAGCACGCGGTCGCCCTCGAGGTGCCCGTGGTGGTCGTTGTAGCGCTTGAAGTGGTCGACATCGACCATCAGCGCGGCCAAGGCCACGCCCTGCTCGGCGCAGCGCGCCCATTCCCGGGCCAGCGCCTGCTCCAGCGCGCGGCGGTTGTGGGTGCCGGTGAGCGGGTCCTCGACGGCCATCTCGGCCAGCCGCGCGTTGGCGCGCTCGAGCTCGAGCGTGCGGTCGGCGATGCGCTGCTCGAGCTGGCGGTTCTGCGCTTCGACACGCAGCACGCGGCGGCGTCCGATCGCGCGCGAGGCCCACACCACCGCGCCGATGCCGGCGAGCAGCAGCAGGCCGCGCAGCACCGGCTCCTCGTGCCAGCGCGGCTGCACCAGCAGGCGCAGACGCGTGGGCGCGATCCGGCGTCCGCTGGGCAGCTGGCCTTCCACCTCGAACAGGTACTCCCCTGGGTCGAGGCCGCGGATGAACAGATCGCGGTCCGACCACGCCGAGTAGGTCGGCGACACCTTTGAGAGCCGGTGGCGGAAACGCGCGCCGGGCTCCAGCGTGCCGAGCATGAAGCGCAGCCGCATCGACTGGCCGGAGCGCAGCGTCAGGCTGTCGCCATCGATGTCGCCGGGCCGCAGCTCGCCGTCGTCGCCGCGCACCAGCAGCTGGTCGAAGGACACCGCGAGATCCGGCATCGGCGCGACCGGGCCCTCCGGCGCGTACTGCAGGATGCCGTTCCACACCGGCACGCGCAGCACGCCGCCGCGGCTCACCCGCGGCGTGCCGAAGCCGGTGCTCGACCAGCCGCCGATCTGCACGCGCTCCCAGGCCATCGTCGACGCGGGCCGCCGCATCAGGTCGCGCGGCGTGTAGGCGAACAGGCCCATCGTCGTTTCCACCACGCTGAGCTTGCCGGGCTGGACCAGCTCGGTGATCCACTCCGGCGTCCCGGTCGGCGAGAAGCGGCCGGCATCGGCGTCGAACCGATAGGTCGCGCCCTTCGCCCACGCGCGCAGCTCGCCGTCGATGTAGAACAGCTTCGGGCGGTCCTCGCCGTCGATCGGCAGGCCCTGCGCTTCGCCGAAGGCCTCGACGCCGATGCGCTGGCGGGTCGCCGGATCGAAGCGCCAGCGCTGCGGCGGGCCGCGATCGTCGCTGAGCCAGAACTCGCCCTCGCCGGTCTGGATGATGTCGATGATCGACATGCCCTGCAGCGGCCAGCGCGCCTCGATCGTCCAGCCTCCGTCGCGGTAGGCGAGCAGGAAGAACTCGTGATCGCTGTTGGCGATGGCGAGGTCGGTCTGGTTGCGCAGCAGCTGCGGGCCCGACACCAGCTCGCCGCCGTGCAGCGTGCGCGGCGTGGTCGACCCCGGCTTCAGCTCGTGCAGGCCCTCGCGCTCGCCGACCAGCAGCGCGCGCTCGTCGGCCAGCAAGCCGTAGGCCTCGAGCTGCACCCACGGCATGCGCTCGGAGCGCACGCTGCCGGCGCCGTCGTCGGTCATCCGATACAGCCCGCGCGCCGTCGTGACCCACAGCGCGCCGTCGAATTCGGCGGTGTCCGACACGAGGCCGCGGACGCCGTGCGTCTGGTCGAGGATCGACCAGGCCGACGGCATGCCAAGCCGCAGCACCTCGGTGTCGGTGATCGCCCACAGCGCGCCCTCATGGTCGCGCGCGAGGTCGCCCACCGCTTGCTCGGCGACGCGCACGCGCTGCCGCAGCCGCAGCCCGGCATCGACGACCAGCACCTCGCCGTCCAGCGTCGACAGCGCGAAGCCGCCGCCGTCCAGCGGCACGGTGGCGAAGGCCTCAAGGTTTCCGTCGGGCCACTCCAGCGCGCGCTGCACGCCGCTGTCGTCGAGCCGCCACACGCCGTTGCCGGCAACCACGAAGCGGCTGCCGCCCCAGCCGACGATGCCGGAGACCGGCACGCGGCGGAACGCCTCGCCGCCCGGCACCAGCTGCAGCGTGCCGCCGCGAAGCCAGCCCAAACCCTGGTCCTGGATGCGCGCGTACAGGTCGCCGCCGAAAGCCATCACGCTGCGCATGTCCGGGCCCATCGGCCAGCTGCGCGTCGGCGCCCCGCTGGCCGGCATCAGGTGCAGGAAATGCTGCGCCTGCACGTAGATGCCTTCCGGCGTCTGCAGCATTTCCCACACCGGGCCGAGCCGGCGATCGGCCTCCGGCAAGCCGCTGCTCGCCAGCAGGTCGACGTAGCGGTAGCCGCGCACCGGATCGAGCTCGAGTCGGCCGTACGTGTCGTTGCCGCCGACCATCACCGTGCCGTCCTGCAGGCGGCGGACGACCGTGGCATTGACGCCGATGGGCAGCGGCACGGTCGTCCATTCGACGCCGTCGTGCACCAGCACGCCGTCGGCCGAAGCGACGTAGATCTTGCCCGGCGCGGCGGTCACCGACCACAGCGAGGGCGCGGCGCGGTATTCATCCGGCCCGATGCGCTGGGTGATCGGCACGCCGGCAAGGCCCGAGGCCTGCAGCCGCACCGGCGCGGCCAGCGCGATCGCCGACACGAGCAGGCAGCACCAGCGCAGGGCGAGGCGGATCTCCATCGCCGCATTATGGCCTCGCCCTCCGGCCGCGGGCGCCCCGGGCTTGCCCGCGGACTGAGGCGACGGGCACGCTTCGCGCATTCCGAAGGCCCGCCATGACCCTGCTCAGCGTCAACGTCAACAAGATCGCCGTGCTGCGCAACTCGCGCGGCGGCCGCCTGCCCTCGCCGCTCGAGGCGGCGCGCCGCTGCATCGAAGCCGGCGCGCGCGGCATCACCGTGCATCCGCGCCCGGACCGCCGCCACATCACGTCGGAGGACGTCGAAGCCCTGGCCGACATGCTGCCGCGCGATGTCGAGTTCAACATCGAAGGCAATCCGTTCGCGCCGCCGCGCGCGGGCTATCCCGGCCTGCTGGCGCTGGCGCAGCGCGCGCGCCCGGCGCAGGTCACCTTCGTGCCCGATGGCGATGGCCAGATCACCTCCGACCACGGCTTCGACCCGCGCGCGTTGCCGGCCGCGACCGCCGCGCAGATCGCCGCGTTCAAGGCGCTCGGCTGCCGCGTCTCGCTGTTCGTCGATGCTGGCGGAACCGCCTTCGAGCCGCTGCGCGACGCTGGTGCCGATCGCATCGAGCTCTACACCGGCCCCTACGCCGAAGCCTACGAGGCCGCGAACACCGCGGCGGCGCAGCGCGAAGCGGGGATGGCCGCGGCCACCGCGGCGCTCGCCGCCCGGCTCGCCGAGTGCCGGCGCAGCGCCGAAGCGGCGCAGGCGCAAGGACTTGGCGTCAATGCCGGGCACGACCTGTCGCAGGCGAACCTCGCCGCCTTCCTCGCCGGCGTGCCCGGCGTGCTCGAAGTGTCGATCGGACACGCGCTGATCGCCGAGGCGCTGGTCGACGGCCTCGCCGAAACCGTTCGTCGCTACCGCGCGATCACCGGGGCCTGAGGCCCGTGCGCCATGACGGCGCCCTCACCGGCGCTTGAGGCACGACGACGCAGAAACGACAACGCCGCCCGGGGGCGGCGTTGCGTCGGCCTCGCATCGGCGCGCGGCCGATGCCCGGCACGCTTTATTGCACCTGCTGGTCCACGAACGCGATCTTCTCCATCTGCGCGTTCTTGGCGCGGGCGAGCACTTTCGCCAGCACTTCGTACTCGGCTTCCGGCGCGACCTCGATCTCCAGCTTCGGCTGCTCGGCGACCGGCAGCACCTGCGTGCGCACCTGCGTGATGTCGGCGAACTGGTCTTCCAGCGTCGACAGCGGCGACGGCGTGCCGTTGATCAGGATGTCGCCGGACGACAGGATCTCGAGCTTCACCGGCGGCGGCGGCTCGGTCGGCGGCGGCGGCGGCGGATCGCGCATGCGCTGCGGCAGCGTGACGTTGATCAGCGAAGCCGGCGTCGGCGCCGTCACCATGAAGATGATCAGCAGCACGAGCAGGATGTCGATCAGCGGCACGACGTTCATGTCGGCTTTGGGGCCAGAACCGGCCCCGGCGGAAAAGGCCATGGCTCAGCTCCCCGATTCCGGTTCGGACACGAAGTTGATCGAGCGCATGCCAGCAACGCGCACGCGAGTGGTGACGTCCTGGATCAGCGCGTACTTGGTCTCGCTGTCGGCGCGCAGCAGCACGTCCGGCTGCGGTTCCTTCTGCGCCTCGACGGCAAGCCGCTGGTCAAGCATCTCCTTGCCGGCGAGCTGCTCGTCGGCCCAGAAGATCGAGCCGTCCTCGCGGACCGAGAGCGTGATCGGCGGCACCTTCGGCGCCGGCGGACGGGCGTCCACCGTTGCCTTGGGCAGCTCCACCTTCACGTTCTCCGACACCGACGCGGTGACCATGAAGATGATCAGCAGCACCAGCATCACGTCGACGAGCGGGACGACGTTCGGTTCGGTGAACCCGCCGTCCTGGTCGGAACTGAAAGCCATAGTGGGTCTCCGCGACGAGAGGCGTCAGCCCCTCAGCGCTTGTCGCCGACGCGGGCGCCGGTGGCGAAGAAGTCGTGCAGGTCGTGCGCGAAGGCGTCGAACTGGCCGATCAGCTTGCGGTTGTTGCGGTTGAAGGCGTTGAACGCGATCACCGCCGGGATGGCGACGAACAGGCCGATGAAGGTCATGATCAGCGCCTCGCCGACCGGGCCGGCGACAGCCTTGATCGAGCTTTCGCCCGACGCCGACAGGCGGACCAGCGCCATCAGGATGCCCCACACGGTGCCGAGCAGACCGACGAACGGCGCGATGGCGCCCGTCGTGGCGAGCCAGGTCTGGCCGTCTTCGAGCGAGGCCGATTCACGGGCCACGGCCTGGCGCAGCGCGCGGTCGATGAACTCGGAGCGGTTCAGCGCTTCCGACAGGCGGCCTTCCGACTTCTGGTGGTGGGCGGCCGACTGCGCGCAGTCGAGGGCGATCTTCGAGAACGGCTCCCAGCCCGGCTGCTCTTCCATGAAGCGGATGGCGTCCTGGGCGTTGTTGGTCTGCCAGAACGCCGAGGTCACCGCGGCCGCGCGGCCGTTGATGCGCGAGTACTTGATGGCCTTCATCACCGTGTAGTACCAGGCGACGACCGACATGATCACGAGGGCGACGAAGACCGACCAGTTGACCACGCCCATGTGGGCCATGGCGTTCTGGACGCTGAAGTCAGCGACGTCCTGCTGCACGGTCTGGGTGGCGCCCGCGGCGGGCGCGGTCAGCGGGATGTTGGTCGCGACCGGGGCAGCCGCCGGAGCAGCAGCAGCGTCCGTCGCCGGCGCGGTGTTGGTGTTGTCCTGCAGCATGAGTGGATACCTTCGGTTGGATTAGCAGGGTGGAGTGAAGTTGACCGGCACCAGGACGGCACCGCCGACGGCTTGGCCGTTCTGAAGGCCGGCATTGAAGCGCCAGCGACGGGCCGCTTCGAGCGCCGAGCGGTCCAGGTTGCGGTTGCGGCTGGAGCGCTCGACCGCGACGTCGAGCACCGAGCCCGCGGCGTCGATGGTGACGCGCAGCATGACCTCGCCACCGATGCAGCGGCGGGCCTCCTGCGGCGGATAGCGCGGCGGATTCAGACGACGCCCCGAAATGTCTTCCGACGGCGCGAAATCGGCCGGCGGCGCGGGGGGTGCCGGCGGCGCCGGCGGCGGCGCCTCGACGTCGAGCGCGTTGGCGTCGTCGAAGACCACCGGCGGTTCTTCCGGCGGCGGCGGCACCGGCGTCGGCGTGACCGGCGTTTGCACGATGCGCTGGACCACCTTCGGCGGCTCCGGCGGCGGCGGCGGCGGCGGGGGCGGCGGCGGCGGCGGCTCGATGAAGTTCACGTTCACCACGCGCTCTTCCTCGTCCTCCGCAGCGGCCTGGTTGATCGGCACGAGCAGCGCCAAACCGCCCGCGGCGTGCAGGGCGATGGCGAAGGCGATACCGACCGTCCGCGGCCAGCTGAAGGGCGCGGGGACTTTGGTGCCGTAGATTCGATTGTCCGTCATGCGTTGGACCGGCTGGGGTAGGGCACCGCGCGGGGCGGGTCAATAATAGTAAGTGATCGAGGTGACGCTGGATACCGCCCCGAGGACGGAATCCACGTGAAAGTTTCAGCGCCGCTGTGACAGCATCTTGTTGGCCTGCTCGCGCGTCTCGGCGTGCTTGGCCGCTTCCTGCAGTGCCGCACGCATCGCCGCGGGATTGTCGAGCTCGTTCTCGGAGCGGGCGATCACCATCCACGCCTCGCCCGGCTTCGATACGCCCTTGGCCAGCGCCGCCTTCGCCGCGTCGCGCGCCTCGGCGTCGCGGGCCTCCGATGACAGCACCTTGGCGTAGTTCAGGCCGGTTTCGCCCTTGGGGTCGAGTGCGGCCGCTTCCTTGTAGGTGGCGATCGCCAGCGGCATGTTCTCGGAGAAGTAGGCCGCCTGCGCGAGCGCGCCCAGCGTCGACAGATCGCGCTTCAGCAGGCCCTTCGACAGGCCTTCCTCGATCACGGCGATGACGTCCTTCTCGCGACCGTCGAGATTGAAGTAGTGCGTGTAGAGGATCTGGTAGTCGCGCCCTTCGGTGAACTGCCCGGCGCTGCGGACGCGCTCGTACAGCGCGGTGGCCTGGTCGTCCTGGCCGAGCTCCGAGTGCATCTGCGCGACCGAGTAGACGAGGCGCTTGTCATTCGGGTCGATCGCGAGCAGGCGCTGCCCGATGGCGATCGCCTCGGCCGGCTTCTCGGCCTGCGCGTAGCTCGCCAGCAGCAGCTTGAGGGCATCCGCGTTCGGCTCGCCCGCGCCCGAGGTGATCTGCTCGAGCAGCGGGATCGCCTTGTCGTACTGCTCGTTCTGGAACTGGGCGTTGGCGAGCGCGAGCTTCAGCTCCGGTCGCGTCGTCCGCGTTTCGGTGACCAGGCGCTCCAGTGTCGCGGTCGCCTCGGGCAGCATGTCGGCGTCGGCCTGGAACGCGGCGAGGTTGCGCATCGCCGAGAAATGCGCGTTGTTCTCGAGCACGTTGGCGTCGATGGCCTTGCGGGTGTAGTCGATCGCGGCCGGCAGATCGTCGAGTTCCGCCGAGGCGATGCCGGCGATCTGGTACGCGGCGGCCTTGTCGTAATCGCTGGCTCGGGCGTTCTCGTACACCTCGCGGGCGAGTTCGAGCGCCTTCGCGGCGTCGCCCTCGTTCTGCGCCTCGATCATCGCGTTGATCGGCCGCTGCAGGCGCGACGACGCTTTATGGCCCGGTTCGGCGCGCGTCGCCTCCGGATACAGCGCTTTGTTCTCCTCGATCTTCTCGCCGTCGCGATTGCGGCGCTCATCGGCGCGCTTCTCGATGTAGCTGCGGCGATCCTGCGCCTGCACGTCGGGCAGGCCGGCGGTGGCAAGGAAGACGGCGGCGAGGCAGAAAATGCCAGTGGTGCGCATCGGAAAACCCGTCGGTCAGAGCGAAGGCTGTCGAGGGTAGCGGGATGCTCGCGGCCGCTCAAGCAAGCCGTGCGTGAACGCCTGCGGCATGCGCAGCGACGTCATCGCACGCAAACGCGGCGTTAACGAACGCCGCGCCGACGGTGCCGGGATCAGCCCGTGGTCGGGAAATGCTCGATGGCGAAAGCGACCCGCTCGGCGGGGTACTTCGACAGCGCGCCGGCGGCCTGCAGGGCTTCGATCTTCGCCAGCCGCGGGTGCAGGCCGTTGGCGTTGGCCATCTGGATCGACAGGCCGGGCCGCGCGTTGAGTTCGAGGATCATCGGGCCGTGGTCGCGGTCGAGCACGAAATCGACGCCGATGTAGCCGAGGCCGGAGAGCTCGTAGCAGCGCGCGGCCATGTGCAGCAGGTCGTTCCAGCGCGGGATCTCGAGGCCGACGATGGTGTTCTCGGTGTCGGGATGGTCGCGGATGATCTCCGAACCCCAGACGCCGCGCTTGGTGGTGCCGGTGGGCAGGTCGATGCCGACGCCGATCGCACCCTGGTGCAGGTTGGCCTTGCCGTCGGAGAGCCGGGTCGGCAGGCGGATCATCGCCATGACGGGATAGCCGAGGAACACGATAATGCGGACGTCGGGCACGCCCTTGAAGCTGACGCGCTCGAACACCGGGTCGAACTGCACGCAGTACTCGACCAGCAGGTGATCGGGCTGGCCGCCCAGCGAGAACAGCCCGGACAGGCCGTTCGACAGGTGGTGCTCGAACTCCTCGCGGCTCATCAGCGAGCCGTTCGCGCGGCGGTACTTGTCGCCGCGGCGGCCGTGGATGACGAGGATGCCGTCGCCGCCGGAGCCGTGCGCCGGCTTCACGACGAAGCTGTCGCGGCTCTTGATCTTCTCGTGCAGCTCGGCGATCTCGTGCTCCTCGCGCACCACGGCGTAGAGCTCGGGCACCGGCAGGCCGGCGGCGATGGCGAGCTTCTTGGTGATCAGCTTGTCGTCGACGCGCGGGTAGAACTTGCGCGGGTTGTGCATCAGCACGTAGTCGGCGTTGCGCTGGCCGATGCCGATCAGCCCGATCCGGCGCAGCCGGCGCGCGATGTCGAAGGGGTTCCAGAGGCCCATGGATCAGGCCTTCGGTGCGTCGCCGACGATCGCGGCGACGGCGGGCGACGGCGCGATCGGATCGGCCTCGCGGGCCAGCGCGCGGAAGCGCACCAGCTCGGTCAGGCGGTAGCCGGAATAGCGCCCGAGCAGCAGCGCCGCGGCGAACAGGTACAGCAGGAACTCCGGATACACGTAGATCAGGTGCTCGAGGCGGTCCCAGGTCATCACCAGATAGGCCAAGGCCGCGACGATGATCGTGCCCACGCCCTCCTTGATCGCGGTTCCGGCGCCGCGCTCGTCCCAGGCCACCGACATGCGTTCGATGGTCATGGCCATGATGACCATCGGGAACAGCGCGACCGACAGGCCCACTTCGAGATCCAGGCGATTCGCGACCACCGAGATCAGGGCCATCAACAGCACGACGAGGATCAGGATGGCGGTCAGGCGCGGCACCAGCAGCAGGCGCAGGCGCTCGAGGTAGAAGCGGAACAGCAGGCCCGCGCCGACCACCAGAACGAACAGGGTGATGCCGGCCACCAGCGCGGTCTCGCGGAAGGCCAGCGCCACCAGCACCGGCATGAAGGTACCGTAGGTCTTGATGCCGACGATGTTGCGCAGGATCAGCATCATGAAGGCGCCGATCGGCACCAGCAGCAGCACCTTGTAGACCTCCTGGGCCTGCAGCGGCAGCGACAGCAGCGACCAGCGGATGTAGTTGGCGTCCTGCACCTCGAGGCGGCGCTGCGCCATCGCCATCGCGTCGGCGAGGTTGTAGCTGACGGTGAACATCAGCGAGGGCGTGGTGTCGCTGTCCATCGCCAGCAGCGGCTCCGGCGAAATGTTCCACAAGAGCAGGTCCGGCGGCAGCCCTTCGGCCGCGGTGCGCGGATCGAGCAGGCGCCATTCGGTGCCGGTGTGCACCAGCAGCCAGGTCTCGACGCGCGCGGTGCCTTCGACGCCGCCTTCCGGCAGGCGCACGGCGTGCACGAGGCGCGCGGGAATCGTGCGGATGGCGAGCAGGTCGACGAGGAAGCGGGTGCGCAGCTCGTCGTCGATGCCCGCGGCGGCGTCCTTACGCGCGTAGCGGTCGAGCAACAGCTGCGCGTCCTCGCTCGGGCGATCGTTGAGGCGGCGGATCAGCTCGCGGGCGAAGGTGGTGACGTCGGCCGAGCGCTCGCGCACGCCGTCGAGCAGCTCCTGCGCCGCGGCCGCGTAGGGCTGCTCGAGGACGGGCGGCGTCAGCAGCTCGGGCTGCAGGTCGGGAAGCAGCGTTTCGTCGCGGAGCTGCGAGCGGACGATGGTGGCGCGGTAGTACAGATCCTGCTCGCCGACGGCATTGCGCGTGGCCCACTGCACCTCGCGCCCCTGCGGCTCGCGCTCCGGGATTTTCGAGTAGCCGCGGGCGACGAAGCGCTCGTCGAGGACGATCCAGCCGGGCGTGAGGAACGGCAGCTGCAGCGTCAGCGCATTGGCGCGGCGCGGCGGCTGGAACTCGACGTGGGCCTGCACCGACCACACCTGCACCGATTCATCCGGCTGCAGCGGGAACTTCAGCACCTGCCATTTGTAGACGATGGCCGCGGTGGCCAGCGCGATGATGGCGATAGCGAGGAAGTAAAGGTGGCGCTTGCTCATTCGGCGGTCCGAGGCGGGATGCCGCGCCGCCGGCGGGCGCAGCCGGCTCGCAGTGTAACCGAGCGTCACGCCGCGCCGACGGCGCCGCCACGCCTCAGGCCAGCAGCAGCCCGACGCCGACCGCGTTGATCAGCACGTGGGCGAGGATGACCGCGTCGAGCCGCCCGCTGCGCAGGTACAGCGCGCCAAGACCGAGGCCGAGCGACGCGTAGGTCGCGAGCGTCAGCGCCCAGGCCAGCAGCGCGCGATCGCCGGGCAGCGGCTCGTGGATCAGGGCGAAGCCGAAGCTGGTGACGATCAGGCCGAGCCACGGTCGCCGCGCCTGCGCGAAGCGGTGCAGCAGCACGCGTCGGAACACCAGCTCCTCGCCGATCGGCGCGATCAGCACGGTCATCAGCACGGTGAACAGCGGGGCCGCAGCGAACGCGGCCTCGATGATCGCCAGGTTGGTGCCGGTCGTGGTGGTGCCGAAGTGCTCGGTGAGCGCGGTGAACGCGATCGCCGCGGCCTGCAGCAGCAGGGCGACCGCGACGACTTCGACCGCCATGCGCGGCGTCCAAGGCCGCGGCGACGCCGGCAGTCGCGAACGGTGCAGGCCCCACAGCAGCAGGCCGGCGAGCAGGGTGCCGATCAGGCTGATCGGGATCAGCAGGGCAGGCAGCCCGCCCATCCCGGCGATCGGCGCGCCCAGATCGACGCCTGCCCGCATCAGGCCGACGGACAACAGGCCGGCGACGACGCCAAATCCGATCGCCACGCCCGCCCCCAGCAGCACGTCGCCCAGCGTCGAGGCCGAAAGCCGCAGCAGGCCGTCCGTGCGCGGCGCGCTCCCGTCGGCCATCAGATGTCCAGGTTGCCGACGCGCAGCGCGTTGTCTTCGATGAAGGCGCGGCGCGGCTCCACCACGTCGCCCATCAGGGTGGAGAAGATGGTGTCGGCGGCGATGGCGTCCTCGATGCGCACCTGCAGCAGGCGGCGCGTTTCCGGATTCACCGTGGTGTCCCAGAGCTGCTCGGGGTTCATTTCACCGAGGCCCTTGAAGCGCTGGATGGTGCGGCCCTTCTTGGCCTCCTCGAGCAGCCAATGCTGCGCCGCGGCAAAGTCGCGCAGCGGCAGCGACTTGCCGCCGCGGCTCACCGTCGCGCCGTCGCCGAGCGCGAGTTCGGCGAGCTTGTGCGCGGTGTCGGTCAGCGCCTTCAGCTCGCCGTGCAGCAGCTGCGCCGCGGCGATGCTCTGGCGGCTCGACAGGCCGTGGTGCTGCTTGTCGACGTGGATCGCAGCCGGGGTGTCGCCCACTTCGGCCTGCGCGCTCAGCACGTAGCGCGGCTTGCCGAGGCCGGAGGCTTGCAGTTTGGTGTTTTGTGCATCGCACCACGCCGTGAGCTTGACGGCGTCGGCGAAGGTTTCGGCGGACAGCGGTTCGGCCTGGTAGATCGTCTCGAGGACGACGCCGTCGACGCGGTGGCGATGGCGGTCGACCGTCTCCTGCGCGCTGGCCACGGCCTGCATCAGCGCCTCGAGCGCCACGCCGCGTACCGGCGGCGCGCCGGCCGCCGGCACCAGCTCGGCGTTCTCGATGGCGTTGCTGATGAGGTACGCGTTGAGGGCGTGGTCGTCCTTGATGTACAGCTCGGTCTTGCCCTGCTTGATCTTGTAGAGCGGCGGCAAGCCGATGTAGACGTGGCCGCGCTCGATCAGCTCCGGCATCTGCCGGTAGAAGAAGGTCAGCAGCAGCGTGCGGATGTGCGAGCCGTCGACGTCGGCGTCGGTCATCAGGATGATGCGGTGGTAGCGCAGCTTGTCCGGGTTGTACTCGTCCTTGCCGATGCCGGTGCCGAGTGCGGTGATCAGGGTGCCGACTTCGGCCGAGCCCAGCATGCGGTCGAAGCGCGCGCGCTCGACGTTGAGGATCTTGCCCTTCAGCGGGAGGATCGCTTGGGTCTTGCGGTTGCGGCCCTGCTTCGCCGAGCCACCGGCCGAGTCACCCTCGACGATGAAGAGCTCGGACAGCGCCGGGTCCTTCTCCTGGCAGTCGGCCAGCTTGCCCGGCAGGCCGGCGATGTCGAGCGCGCCCTTGCGGCGCGTCAGGTCGCGGGCTTTGCGCGCGGCCTCGCGGGCGCGGGCGGCGTCGACGATCTTGCCGGCGATCGCGCGCGCCTCGTTCGGGTTTTCCTGCAGGAACTCCTCGAGCTTGGCCGCGAAGATCGCATCGACCACCGGGCGCACGGCCTCGGTGACCAGCTTCTCTTTCGTCTGCGACGAGAAGCCCGGGTCGGGCACCTTCACCGACAGCACGGCGATCATGCCTTCGCGCATGTCGTCGCCCGACATGGCGATCTTGGCCTGCTTGGCGATGCCGCTCTTCTCGATGTAGCGGGTCAGGGTGCGGGTCAGGGCCGAGCGGAAGCCGGTCAGGTGAGTGCCGCCATCCTTCTGCGGGATGTTGTTGGTGAAGCAATAGATCGTCTCGTGGTAGGCGTCGCTCCACTGCACGGCACAATCAACGACGATGCCGTCCTGTTCGCCGCTGATCGAGATCACATTGGGGTGCAGCGGGGTCTTGAGCTGGGCCAGGTGCTCGACGAAGCTGCGGATGCCGCCCTCGTACTGGAACAGGTCGCGCTTGCCGTCCGGGCGCTCGTCGATGAGCTCAATCCGGACCCCGGAATTTAGGAAGGAGAGTTCGCGCAGCCGGCGCGCCAGGATGTCGTAGTGGAATTCGGTGTTGTGGTTGAAGGCCGTGACCGAGGGCCAGAAACGCACCTCGGTGCCGCGCTTCGTCGATGCTTCGAGGCGCTTCAGCGGATACACCGGCTCGCCGTGGCGGTATTCCTGCTGGTGGTGGTAGCCGTCGCGCCAGATGTCGAGCAGCAGCTTCTCGGACAGCGCGTTGACCACCGACACGCCGACGCCGTGCAGGCCGCCGGACACCTTGTAGCTGTTGTCGTCGAACTTGCCGCCGGCGTGCAGCACCGTCATCACCACCTCGGCGGCGGAGATGTCGCGGCCCTGCTTCTCGCTCTCCTTGGCGTGGCGCCCGACCGGGATGCCGCGCCCGTTGTCCGACACCGACACCGAGCCGTCTTCGTGGATCGTGACCAGCACCGAATCGGCGTGGCCGGCGAGGGCCTCATCGACCGAGTTGTCCACGACCTCGAAGACCATGTGGTGCAGGCCGGACCCGTCGTTGACGTTGCCGATGTACATGCCCGGGCGCTTGCGGACGGCCTCCAGGCCTTCCAGGGCGGTGATGCTGTTGGCGTCGTAGGCCGGCGTTGCGGGGGTGCTGCTGCTGGGTTCGGTCATGCTCTGCCGCTGCGGTGCGAGCGCTCCGCGGCAAGGGGCCGGGGCGCCGGAAGGGTGGCCAGCCGAGGGCGCCCACCGGGGCGGGCAGGGCGTCGGCAGCGGCTCGGGACGGGCCCGAGGCGGCCGGCGCAAAGCCGGGCTGGAACCCGCTGATTATAGGCGCGTTACGGGCGTTCTGGCCGGTCGGCGGCGCGCGCAAGATCGGCCTCGGGCGTGGCCCGCCAGCGTCAGTCGGTCGTCGCGGCGTTGGTGTCCACCGCGACCTGCCCCTGTTCCACGTGGAACACGCACCAGTCGCGGGTTCGGGCCCGGTGCTCCGCGCGCAGGGTGGTGCCGCTGACGACCGTCTGGTAACCGGCGGTCTGGACCCAATCCAGTACGGCCGACTGGCGCATCGGGTCGAGCTCGGCCTGCAGATCGTCCAGCAGCAGCAGGCTGCGCTCGCCAGACCAGCGCCGGAGCGCTTCGGCCTGGGCGAGCACGAGCGCCAGCGCCACCAGTTTGGCCTGGCCCCGGGAGAGCTGTTCCGCGTCGACGCCGAAGGGCTGGCCGAGCAGTAGATCGGCGCGCCGCGGGCCGACCGTTGTGTAGCCGAGTTCGCGGTCGCGGGGCCGATTCAACAGCAGCAGGTCGGCGAGGTCCGCCTCGGACCGCCGCCAGCCGGGCCGCAGCTGCAAATCGGGCATCGCCGGGTCGGTCGACACCGACGGCCAGAGCGCCGCCAGGCTGGGCTGCCACAGCGACAGTGCGGCGTCGCGCTGCGCGGTGATGAGGGCGGCCGTCTGCCCCATCTCCCGTTCCCAGGGCTCGAACTCTCGGTCGGGCGCAGCCCCGCGAAGCAGGGTGTTGCGTTGGCGCAGCGCGCGGTTGAAGCGCCGGGAGAGCTCCGCAAAACGAGGTTCCACGTGGAACGCCAGCCAGTCGATCGCGCGGCGGCGCTCTTCAGCCGGCCCGGTCACGAGTTGGGCGGACTCCGGGTGGAAACACAGCACCGGGAAGGGGGCCGCCAGCGCGCTCAGGGACTCGACGGGGGCGCCATCGAGCCGCGCCTCCCACGTCTCGCCGCGATGGCGCAGCCCCGACACCCGCTGGCGACCCGCATCATCCGCCCAGCGCGTCACGACCTCGAGTGCGGGTTGGCCGCGCTGAACCAGGCCGTCGGCCACGCGACCGCGAAAGCTGCGGCCGAACCCGAGCAGGCACAGAGCCTCGAGCACGCTGGTCTTGCCGGCGCCGTTCGGGCCGACCAGCCACGCGCCGCCCGCCGGCAAGGCGAGCTCGACGCGCCCAAGGCAGCGCAGGCCGCGGATCTCGACCGACTCAACCCGCACGCCAGGCCTCGGGCGCAGGCGCGTCGTCCGGGGCGCCGAACACGCCGAGCACGCCGCGCTCGTCGACCGTCGGTCGCCCGACAGCACGACGCCCGGCAGGACCGGGCGTCGGGGCAGCGGGTCGCTGGATCGGGGCTCCGATCACAGGCGCAGCGGCATCACCACGTGGCGGCTGCGGTCGCTGTCCTTCTCGCGCACCAGCACCGAGGAGTTGGCGTCGCGCAGGTTCAGCACCACGGCCTCGCCCTTCAGCGCCGCCAGCGCGTCCAGCAGGTAGGTCACGTTGAAGCCGATGGCCAGGTTCTCGATGCGCGTCTCGACCTCGAGCTCCTCGTGCGCCTCTTCCTGCTCCGGGTTGTGCGCCACGATGCGCAGCTGGCCGGGCGAGGCCTCGAGCTTGACCCCGCGGAACTTCTCGTTGGACAGGATCGCCGCGCGCTGCAGGGCGGAGCGCAGCACCTCGCGGTCGAGCTCGACGGTCTTGTCGGCGCCGATCGGAATGACCGCCTCGTAGTCCGGGAACCGGCCGTCGATCAGCTTGGTGGTGAAGCTGACGTCCTCGCGCCGCAGGCGCAGGTGGTTGCGCGCGAGCTCGAGCTCGACGAGGCGATCCCCGCCTTCGAGCAGGCGCTGCAGCTCGAGCACGCCCTTGCGGGGCACGATGATCTGGCGCTTGGTGCCGGTGCCGCCCGGCAGGGCGGCTTCGCACAGCGCCAGGCGATGGCCGTCGGTGGCGACGCAGCGCAGCGAATCGCCTCTGAGGTCGAACAGCAGGCCGTTCAGGTAGTAGCGGACGTCCTGCTGCGCCATCGCGAAGGCGCTGCGTTCGATCAGGTCCTTGAGCAGGGCCTCCGACAGCGAGACGCGCTCCACACCCTCAAGCGCATCGACGGAGGGGAAATCGTTGGCGGCCAGCGTGGCCAGGGTGAAGCGGCTGCGGCCCGCCGAAACGGTGGCTTTGTCGGCGCTGACCGCCACGGTGACGCGGCAGCCGTCCGGCAGGGCGCGAACGATCTCGAACAGCTTGCGGGCCGGAATGGTGGTTTCGCCGTCCTGCGCGTCCTCGACCACGGCCCGCGCCACCATCTCGACCTCGAGGTCGGTGCCGGTCAGCGACAGCTCAACGCCGCGGACCTCGACCAGCAGGTTCGACAGCACGGGCAGCGTCTGACGGCGCTCGACGACGCCAACGACCTGCTGCAGGGGCTTGAGGAGGGCTTCGCGGGACAGGGAGAAGCGCATGCGTTCGGGGCCTATATCCGTCGTTGGATAAATCGATGAAAGGTGGTGGTAGAGCGCCTGAAAACCGGCGGAAAACTCAACAACCCATTGTTTTTATTGGTTTTTATTCAGCAATTTCTGTGGGGAAGGCGAGGAACAACCGTGTGGATAACGGTGGGCAAGTCGAGCGCGCTCGGACTTGTCCCGGGTTGTCCACAGGCTGTGCACGGCCTGCGCCACGACATTCCACGGACGGCGGTCATTCCGTCAGTTTTCGCACCAGCTTGTCCCAGTCCTCGCGCAGCTTGCCGTCGGTCTGCATCAGGTCGCGGATCACCCGGCAGCCGTGCAGCACCGTCGTGTGGTCGCGGCCGCCGAAGCCGTCGCCGATCTCCGGCAGGCTGTGCTCGGTCAGCTCCTTGGCCAGGGCCATCGCCACCTGGCGCGGTCGCGCCAGCGAGCGGGTCCGGCGCTTGGACAGGAGGTCGGCCACGCGCAGCTGGTAGTAGTCTGCCACGGCCTTCTGGATGTTCGGGATGGAGATCGCCTGCTGCTGTGCGCGCAGCAGGTCGCGCAAGGTCTCCTGCGCGAACTCGGCGGTGATCGGTTTGCCGAGGAAGTTGGCCCGCGCCGCCAGCGTGTTCAGCGCGCCCTCGAGGTCGCGGACGTTCGAGCGCATGCGCTTGGCGATGACCAGCGCGACGTCGTCCGGCAGCGCCACGCCGCGCGCCTGCGCCTTGGCGCCGAGGATGGCCGCGCGGGTCTCGAAATCCGGCGGTTCGATCGCCACCGACAGGCCCCAGCCCAGGCGCGACTTCAGCCGCGGCTCGAGGTTCTCGACTTCGCGCGGGTAGCGGTCGCAGGTCAGGATGATCTGCTGCTTGCCGTCGAACAGCGCGTTGAAGGTGTGGAAGAACTCCTCCTGCGTGGTGTTCTTGCCGGCGAAGAACTGGATGTCGTCGATCAGCAGCGCGTCCACGGTGTGGAACTGGCGCTTGAACTGGTCCATCGACTTCTCCTGCAGCGCCTTCATCATCGCGGAGAAGAACTGCTCGGAGCGGAGGTACAGCACGCGCATGCCCGGGTTGAGCTGGCGCATCAGGTTCCCGGCGGCGTGCATCAGGTGGGTCTTGCCCAAGCCCGTGCCGCCGTACAGCAGCAGCGGGTTGTAGGCGCGGCCCGGGTTCTGCGCCACCTGCAGCGCGGCCGACTTGCCGAGCTGGTTGCTGCGGCCCTCGACGAAATTCTCGAAGGTGTAGGCCGGATCGACGTTGCTGGCGATCTCCGGCAGGTCCGGGCGGCCCGGGAACGGCGACGCAGCAGCCAGCGGTGGGGCGGTGCCCGGCTCGCGACCCAGCGCGACGGCGCGCGGCGCGCTGCCGACCGTCACCAGCACGCTCAGCGGCCCGCCGGCGAAATGCCCGAGCAGCTCGCGAATGCGCACGAGGTAGCGCTCGCGAACGGTGTCGACGACGAAGGCGTTGGGGGCGTACAGGGTCAGGCCGTCGGCGCGGACGTCGGCGTGCAGGGGTTTGAGCCAGGTCTGGACGTCTTCGGCCGGCAGTTCGGCTTCGAGACGTTCCAGGCAGCGGGGCCAGGCGGATTCCATGGAGGCGTTGGATTTCGCGAAAAACCCACCCCCGCGACGGTCGTCGCGGCTGTGGATAAGTGGGATGGGCAGGCAGCATAGCGTCGCGATCCCGGCCCGCCAAGCGGCGATTCGCTTGACGGAAGCCTGCCCGGCGCGTAATCTCCCGCCTCTTTTCTTTCCGAACCGAGGTGACCCATGGCCACCAAGCGCACCTACCAGCCCAGCAACCTCAAGCGCGCCCGCGACCACGGCTTCCGTGCCCGCATGGCGACCGTCGAGGGCCGCAAGATCCTGTCGCGCCGCCGCGCCAAGGGCCGCAAGCGCCTCTGCGCCTAAGCGCCAGGCGTCGTCGACCGGCGCGCGCCGCGTGAGCGCCCGCTTCCCGGTCGAGGTCCGCGTCCGCACCGGGCGCGAGTACCGCGAGGCCTTCGCCAACAGCCGGCGCGTCAGCACGCGCCACTTCAGCCTCCATCTGCGCCTGCGCGATGGGGGTTTTTGTCGTCTGGGGATGGCGGTGAGCCGCAAGGTCAGCCCGGACGCCGTGGTGCGCAACCGGATCAAGCGCCAGGTGCGCGAGAGCTTCCGCCTGCGCTACCGCGAGCTGCCGCCGGGCGACTGCGTCGTGGTGGCGCGGGTTGGCGCCGGCGCGCTCGACAAGGCGGCCCTCTGCAAGGACCTCGCCATCCTCTGGGACCGCGTGATCGCGTTGCCGCCGGTGCCTGCGGCCGGCACAATCGCCGCGCCCGGCGAGGGCGCGGCCCTTGCTTCGGCAGCTGCCGCTCCCACGTCATCCCCGCAGTCGCCGATTCCGAACCCTTCCCCGTCCGCGCCCGATGGCGCTCCTGCCCCACGCCCCTTGCGGCCGCCGGGCGAGTGAATGCATGAACCAGAACCGCGCTTTCCTGCTGTTTGCCTGGGTCGCCGTTGCGATCCTGCTGGCCTTCGAGTGGACCCGCTTCACCGCCACCCCGCCGGCGACCGCGCCGACGGCCGCGGCGCCCGTGGCCCTCGATGCCGGCAGCACCGGCCTGCCGAGCCTCGCCGATGCGCCCAGCGCGCCGGCGTCGCCGCCCGCCGCGGCGGTGCCGGCCTCCGCCGGCCTGCCAACGGTGGCCGACGCCCCCGAGGCCGCGCCGAGCCTCGCCGCCGCGACCCCGCCCGCGGAAACGCCGTCGGCCGCGACCGTCGAGATCGTCACCGACGTGCTGCGCCTGCGCGTCGATCCGGTCGGCGGCACCCTGGTGTTCGCCGAGCTGCTGCAGTACCCGCTCGACCAGCAGGACCCGGCCAAGGGCAACGTGATCCTCTTCGACCGCGAGCCTTCGCGCTTCGAGATCGCGCAGACCGGCTGGCTCAGCACCGCGACCGCGCCGGGCGCGGACGCGCGCTACGCCTTCGAAACCGCGGCCACGACGCTGACGCTCGCCGAGGGCGCGAACACGATCGAACTGCCGATGGTCTGGCGCGACCCCGCCAGCGGCCTGACGGTGCGCAAGGTCTACACGGTGACGCGCGGCAGCTACGCCATCGGCGTGCGCCACGAGCTGCTGAACGAGGGCAGCGCCGCATTCACCGGCAACTTCTACCAGCAGCTGCTGCGCGTGCCGCCGCCGCCGCCGGGCAAGACGGCGATGTTCACCAATCCGGAGAGCTTCAGCTTCGTTGGCGCCGCTTGGTACAGCAGCGCCGACCACTTCGAGAAGCGCAAGTTCGAGGACTTCGTCGACGACGGCCCGCTGAACAAGACGGTCACCGACGGCTGGATCGCGATGCTGCAGCACCACTTCGCCTCGGCCTGGGTGCCGCCGAAGGGCCAGCCGCAGGTGTTCTCGCTGCACGCCGTCGACGGCGGCCGCTTCGCCGCGCGCAGCGTCGGGCAGGCCGTGACCGTGCCGCCGGGCGGCAGCGACCGCGTCGAGCTGACGCTGTGGGCCGGCCCGAAGCTGCAGGACCCGATGGCGGCGGTGCATCCGTCGCTGCCGCTGTCGCTCGACTACGGCATCTTCAGCTTCCTCGCGCAGCCGCTGTTCTGGGTGCTGAACTGGCTGCACGGCCTGTTCGGCAACTGGGGCTGGGCGATCATCGGCATCGTCGTGATCCTCAAGCTGCTGCTGTACCCGGTCTCCGCCAAGCAGTACCAGAGCATGGCCCGCATGCGCGCCGTCGCGCCGCGCATCGAGCAGCTCAAGGAGCGGTACGGCGAAGACAAGATGAAGTTCAACCAGGCGATGATGGAGCTGTACCAGAAGGAGAAGATCAATCCTCTGGGCGGCTGCCTGCCGATGCTGGTGCCGATCCCGATCTTCCTCGCGCTGTACTGGGTGCTGCTCGAATCCGTTGAGCTGCGGCAGGCGCCGTGGATGCTGTGGATCGAGAACCTGACCGCGCCGGACCCGTACTTCATCCTGCCGGCGCTCAACTTGGCGGTGATGTGGGCCACCCAGAAGCTGACGCCGAGCCCGGGCATGGACCCGGTGCAGAAGAAGGTGCTGCAGTGGATGCCGGTGGTGTTTGGCGTGATGTTCGCGTTCTTCCCGTCGGGTCTGGTGCTGTACTGGCTGACCAACGGCGTGCTCGGCCTCGCCCAGCAATGGTGGATGACCAAGCGCTACGGCGGGCCGACGACGCCGGCGCTCGCCAAGGCGAAGTGAGCCGCGCGCTCGGATGAGCGCGCGCGACACCATCGTCGCGGTGGCCAGCGCCCACGGCGCGGCCGGCATCGGCGTGGTGCGGCTTTCCGGGCCGCGGGCGATGGCGATCGCGGAAGCGCTGCGGCGCCCGCACCCGCGGCCGGCGACGACGCACGACACGCCCGAACCGGCCTCGAGGCTCCGCCCGCGCCACGCGCACTACGCGCGGTTTCGCGACGCCGATGGCGAGGCCATCGACGACGGGCTCGTCATCGCGTTCCCGGCCCCGCGCAGCTTCACCGGCGAGGACGTGGTCGAGCTGCAGGGCCACGGCAACCCGCGACTGCTCGCGCGCGTGGCGGCGCGCTGCATCGAACTGGGCGCGCGTGCCGCGCGTCCCGGCGAATTCAGCGAACGCGCCTTCCTCGAGGGCAAGCTCGATCTCGCCCAGGCCGAAGCGGTCGCCGACCTGATCGGCGCGTCGTCCGACGCCGCGCTGCGCGCGGCGCGGCGCTCGCTGGACGGCGTTTTCAGCGCGCGCGTCGACGAACTGGTGGCGGCGCTGACCCGACTGCGCGTGCACGTGGAGGCGGCGATCGATTTCCCCGAGGAGGAGATCGACTTCCTCGCGGCACCCGAACTCGCGGCGCGGCTTGCCGAGATTGAAGCGCTGCACGCCGCCCTGCTGCGCGACGCGGCCCGCGGCGTGCGCCTCGTCGACGGGCTGCACGTCGTCATCGTCGGCGCGCCGAACGCCGGCAAAAGCGCGCTGCTGAACGCGCTGGCGGGTGCGGAGCGGGCCATCGTGACGCCGATCGCCGGCACCACGCGCGATCTGCTGCGCGAAGTGCTGCACGTCGACGGCGTCGAGCTCACCCTGGTCGACACCGCGGGCCTGCGTGAGACGAGCGATGTCGTGGAAGCCGAGGGCATCCGCCGCGCGCGTGCCGAAGTGGCGAGGGCCGATCTCGTGCTCGCCGTGCTGGATGACCGCGACGCCGATGCCGCCATCGCGCGGCTGCGCGCGGAGTTGGCGAGTGAGGTGGGCGGCGAGTCCGACGACATCGAAGCGACGGCGCCGCGCACGGTGCTGTGGCTGCACACGCACGCCGACCTCACCGGTGCCGCCGGGCGCGACGAGCGGCGCGATGGCGGTCGGCATCTGTGGATCGACACGCCGCGCGGCGTCGGCCTTGAGGCGCTGCGCGCGGCGCTCCGCGAGGCCGCGGGTGACACCCGCGGCAGCGACGGTGCCGATGGCGCCTTCTCGGCGCGGGCCCGGCATGTCGAGGCGATCGATCGCGCCGGCGAACATCTGCGCGCGGCGTCCGCGCAGCTCCGGCGGCGTCAGGGCGAGCTGGCGGCGGAAGACCTGCGGCTCGCGCAGGAGGCGCTCGGGGAAATCACCGGCCGGCTCGACAGCGATGCCCTGCTCGGCCACATCTTCGGCAGCTTCTGCATCGGCAAGTGAGGCCGCGTGGCGCTTCAGACGTCGCCGTCGGTTGACCAGCCGTCACCGCTGCCGCGGGTGAACACGGTGTCGGTGTCGAGGACGTCGCCGGCCGGCAGCGTGTGCTGCCCGGCGAGGCGCGCGTAGACCGGCGCGAAGTCTGGCCGCGTGGCGTCCATCAGCTGCTGGTAGCTGTCGATGACGAAGTAGGTCTTCTGGTACGTGTCGATGCGGTAGCGCGTGCGCATGATCCGCTCGAGGTCGAAGCCGAGGCGGTTCGGTGCCGGTGACTCGAGGCAGTGGATCGATTCGCCCTTCGAGCTGAGGATGCCGGCGCCGTAGATGCGCAGGCCGGCGGCGGTGTTGATCAGGCCGAATTCCACCGTGTACCAGTACAGCCGCGTGAGCTGCGCCAGCGCCTCCGGGCCGATGCCGTGCGCGCGCACGCCGCCCTGCCCGTAGGCCTGCATGTAGTCGGCGAACACCGGGTTCATCAACAGCGGTACGTGACCGAACAGGTCGTGGAACAGGTCGGGTTCGCTCAAGTAGTCGAGCTGCGCCGGCGTGCGGATCCACCAGGTGACCGGAAAGCGCTTGTTGGCGAGGTGCTCGAAGAAGGTGAGCTCGGGCAGCAGGCCTTCGACGCCGATCAGCTCCCAGCCGGTGCGCGCGCGCAGCATCCGGTTCAAGTCGTCGAACTTCGGGATGCGGTCCTCGCCCATGCCCATCGCGTCCTGCGTGCGCAGGAACTCGTCCTCGGCGCGGCCGACCAGCAGCGCGCGCTGGCGGCGGAACAGCTCCGTCCACACCGCGTGGTCGGTGTCGGAGTACGTGGACCACGGCTGCTCGATCACCGCCGTGGTGTAGACCGGCACGCTGCCTTTGTCGGTCTGCAGGTGTTCGACGCGCTTCGGGACGGCGTTCATGGCGGACGGCTCGGGCAGGACGGCAGAGGGCGCCATTGTCGCGCCCAGGCAGCGCAACAGGCTTGCGAAGTTGCGCGAGATTCGCCGTACAGCGCAATAATCGTGCACCAAGCCTGCGGGACACCGACGAACAGTGAACCTTCCGACCCTCGACCGCACCGACCTCGCCCTGCTGCGCGCCCTGCAATCCGAGGGGCGCCTGAGCAATGTCGAGCTCGCCGAACGCGTGAACCTCTCGCCCTCGGCCTGCCTGCGCCGCGTGCAGCGGCTCGAAGCCGACGGCGTCATCACCGGCTACCGCGCCGAAGTCGACGCCGCGAAGCTCGGCCTCGGCCTGCGCGCCTTCGTGCGCGTGCAGCTGAAAAGCCACGGCGCCGCCGACATCGCCCGCTTCGCCGACAGCATCCGGGCCTGGGACGAAGTGGAGCGCTGCCACGCCCTGACCGGCGACATGGACTACCTGATCGAAGTGCGCGTCGCCGACCTCGAGCACTTCTCGCGCTTCCTGCTCGACCGCCTGCTCGCCGACGGGCAGGTGGCCGACGTCAACTCGAGCTTCGTGCTGCGGGCGGTGAAGTAGCGCGCATGACTTCCGGCACCCCGTGCGCTGCAGCATCGCTGCGACCATCACGAACCGGCCGGCATCGTGGACAGGAATGATCGAACTCAAGGACATCGCGCGCCGCTACCGCACCGGTGGGCAGACGGTGAACGCGCTGGACGGCGTCGACCTCGACATCGCGCGCGGCGAGTTCGTCGGCGTCACCGGGCCGTCGGGCTCGGGCAAGTCGACGCTGCTGAACGTGCTCGGCTGCCTCGATCGTCCGGACGCCGGCCACTACCTGCTCGAAAGCACCGACGTGGCGCGGCTCGACGACAGCGCGCTCAGCGATCTGCGCAATCGCCGCATCGGTTTCGTGTTCCAGAGCTTCCACCTGATGCCGCGGCTGACCGTGCTGGAGAACGTGCTGCTGCCGATGCGGTTCTCGCGCACGCCGTTCGTGCATGACGTCGAGGCCCGTGCCCGTGAGCTGCTGGAGCGCGTGGGCTTGGGCGCGCGGATGACGCACCGGCCTTCCGAACTTTCCGGCGGGCAGATGCAGCGCGCGGCGATCGCGAGGGCGCTGGTGCTCGACCCGGCCCTGCTGCTCGCCGATGAGCCCACCGGCAACCTCGATTCGAAGAGCGCCGCCGACATCCTCGCCCTGCTGCACGAGCTGCATGCGGCGGGGCAGACGGTGGTGATGGTGACCCACGACCTGGCGCTGGCGGCGAGCCTGCCGCGGCAGGTGCGCATGAAGGACGGCAAGGTGGACGATGACCAGCGGCAGTAATCGCGCCAGGGATAAAACGTCCACGACCGCCCGCGGCGTGTTTGTCGCGCTGGCCGCGCTGCTGCCCCTTGCGCAGGGGTTCGCGCAGGCGGACACGGCGGCCGACGCGCGCCGCGTGATGCTGACCGGCGTGGTGCGCTCCACCGACGCCGAAACCATCTACACGCCGATGTCGAACACGAACCCAGTGGTGCTGCGGCAGATGGCGGCCGACGGCAGCGCGGTGAAGCCCGGTGACGTGCTGGTGCGCATCGACCCCGGTGCGGCGACGGCGCAGATCAACGCGCTGAAGACGCAGATCGCTCTGGCCAAGGCGCGCATCGACAAGGAGCGCGCCGAGCTCGACGTGCGTCGCGTCGACGCCGCTCTCGCGCTGGTCGATGCCGAAGCCGCGCTCGCCAAGGCCGAAGTCGACGCCGCGATTCCGGCCGACTACCTCGCGCGCATCGACTACGACCGCTACCAGGGCGAGGCCGAGCGCGCGCGTCGCGAGATCGTGCTGAAGCGGCAGGAGCTCGCCAGCGCGGCGGAGGCCGTGCAGCGCCGCGTGCGCGACGGCGCGCTGGAGGTGGCGCAGCTCGAGGCCGACCTGAGCTTCGCCGAGCGGCAGATCGCGCGCGCCGAGCAGCGCGCCACGCGCGCCGGTACGGCGGTGTTCGGTTTCCATCCGTGGACCGGGCAGCGCTTCGAAGTGGGCGCCTCGGCGAACTCCGGCATGGCGATCGGCGAAGTCGTCGGTGCGGGCGAGCTCGCGGTCCGCGCTTGGGCGCTGGAGGTCGATCGCCCGGGCTTGAAGGCGGGGCAGGCCGTTGACGTGCACTTCGACGCGCTGCCGGGCCGCGCCGCGGTGGGGCGCATCGCCAGCATTGCCGGCGCGCCGGAGCCGAAGGCCGAATGGGGCAGCGGCCGCTACTTCACCGTCGACGTCACGCTGGACGGGGCGTCCGCGCTGGCGCTGAAGCCGGGCATGAGCGCGCGCGTGGAGGCGGGTGGCGAGGGCGCGGAGACGCCGTCCGTTTCCGAAGCCGCGTCTTCCGCACGACACGCCGCCGGATCGGGCAGCGCTGCATTGAACGTGACGGCGAACGCCTCGACGAGCGCCTCGACGAACGCGCCGGCCACGCTGCGCCTCGAAGGCGAGATCGCCGCGGCGCGCAGCGACGCCATCGCGCCGCCGGCGGTCGAGAACCAGTGGCAGTACCAGGTGACGCAGATGGCCGCCGACGGCTCACGCGTCAAGGCCGGCGAGGTGGTCGTCGCCTTCGACGGCGCCGAAGTGCAGCGCCGCCTGCAGGAGGCCGAGAGCAAGCGCCGCGAGAAGCGCAGCGAACGCGAACGCCTGCTGCTGGATCTCGCCGAGCGCGAGCGCACCGAGGCGCTGACGCTGGAGGAGCAGCGCGCCGAGCGCGCCAAGGCCGAGCGCAAAGCCGAACAGCCGGCCGAGCTGCTGCGCTCGGTGGAGTACCGCAAGCTGGTCATCGACCGCGGCCGCGCCGAGCAGCGTGACGCGCTGTTCGAGCAGCGTTACGCCGCCGGTCGCAAGCAGCGCGCCGCCGAGCGCGTGCTGGTCGAAGCCGAACTCGCCCAGCTCGAAACCGAAGTCGCCACGCTCGGTCGCGCGGTGACGGCGCTGCAGGTGAAGGCGCCGCGCGACGGCATCCTCGTGCTGCGCACCGGCTGGCGCGGCGAGCGCTTCGAAGTCGGCAGCCAGGTGTTCATCGGCCAGGCCGTGGCGGAGATTCCCGACCCGACGAGCCTGCTCGTGCGCGCCACCGCGCCGGAGCGCGAGCTGCTGCGGCTCGCGGTCGGTGCGAAAGCGCGCGTGCGCGTCGAGGGTGGGGCGGGCCGGCAGATCGATGCGCGCGTCACCCGCATCGGCACCGCGGTGCGCAGCAAATCGCGACGCCAGCCGATTCCGGTCATCGACGTGGAGCTCGCCCTCGACGGCGACACCGACGGCCTGCGCCCCGGTCAGGCGGTCGGTGTTGAACTGCAGGCCACGGAGGCCGCGCCATGACGCATCGTCTGCTCGCTTTCGCCGTGCTGTCGGCGCTCGCGCTGAGCGCCTGCAGCGAGGCGCCCGAAGCCGTGCCCGCGCTCGAAGTGCTGCAGCCCGCACCGCTCGACCTGTGGATCGAGGCTTCCGGCGAACTGAAGGCGGCGAAGGCGACCAAGCTCGTCGTGCCGGGGCAGAACTGGGCGCAGCGCCAGCTGGTGTGGATGGCGCCCGACGGCAGCCCGGTGAAGGCCGGCGACGTGGTCGCGCGCTTCGGCGCGGAGGAGACGCAGCTCGAGCTCGACAAGGCCCTGCTGAACCTCGAGCGCAACGCGCTGTCGCAGGCCACCAAGCGCGCCGAGCTCGAGATCGGCAGCGGCCGCCTCGATGTCGACATCGCGCAGGTGCAGAGCCAGCTCGCCATCGCCTCGCGATATGCGCAGGCCGACTTCGCGGCGATCGCCCGCAATGTCGTGCTTGATGCCGTGGCCGACGAGCGCTACCTCGGCGAGAAGCGCGAGGTGCTCGACTGGCGCAAGGGCCAGAGCGCGGAGCGCGGCAGCGCCGAGCTGCAGGTGCTGTCGGCACAGCGCGACACCGTGGCGATGGGCGTCAAGACGCGCGAGGACGATCTCGGCGCGCTGGAGCTGCGCGCGCCGCACGACGGCGTGTTCGTGCTGGCTACCAACTGGGGCGGCGAGAAGCCGCAGATCGGCGCGCAGATGTGGGCCGGCAACGACCTCGCGACGCTGCCGGACAGCCGCAGCCTCGAGGTCGAGCTGAGCCTGCCGCAGATCGAAGCCCAGGTGCTCGCCGTTGGGCAGACGGTGGCGCTGCATCCCGTCGGCCGGCCGGAAGAGGCCTTCGAAGCGCCGATCAGCTGGCTCGCCAGCGCGCCGCGCGCCACCTCGCGCAACAGCCCGATCAAGTACCTCGCGTTCAAGGTCGCGGTGCCCACCGAGGTCGGCGCCACGCACGCGTGGGTGCCGGGGCAGGCCTTCCAGGCGCGCGTGCTCTTGAAGACCGCGGACGCCGCGCTGAGCGTGCCGAACCTCGCCGTGCAGACCGACGCCGGGCAGACCACGGTGCGCGTCTGGGCCAATGGCGAAGCGCGGTCGCGCCCGGTGACGCTGGGTGTCCGCGGCCCCGCGCGTTCGGAAGTGCTCGAGGGCCTTGCGCCCGGCGACGCGGTGGTGCTCGCACAGGCCGACGCGCCGACGGAGGCCGCGCCGTGATCCGTCGCGAGATGCTGTTCGACCGCCTCGGCTGGCGCGAAGCGTTCGACGAGCTGTCGCGGCGCAAATTGCGCAGCGGCCTCACCCTGCTGGGCCTCGTGTTCGGCGTCGGCGCCATCGTCGCCATGCAGGCGGTGGGCGAAGGCAGCCGTCGCGAGGCGCTGCGCCTGGTCGAAGGCCTCGGCTTGAACAACCTCGTCGTCGAAGCCAGTGCGCCCACCGACGAAACCGCGCTGCGCGAACTGCGAGAGCGCAGCCTGGGCCTCACGCGCGCCGACGCAGCCGCGGCGCTGGCCGTGGTGCCGGGCGCGCAGTCGAGCGCCGCGGAGAAGCGGCTGCGCACCGACGCCGTCGCCAGCGACCACGCTGCGTCCGACGCGCAGGCCGTAGGCGTGACGCCGTCGTTCTTCGCGCTGTCCTCGCTCGCGGTGGCCGAAGGCCGCGCGCTCAGCGACGAGGACGAGCGCCGCATCGCGCCGGTGGCCGTGCTCGGCCATCAGGCGGCGCGGACGCTGTTCCCCGACGGCAACGCGGTAGGGCAGGCGGTGAAGGTCAATCACGTGTGGCTCGACGTCGTCGGCGTGCTGGTCGATCGCGATCTTTCCGCCGAGGCTTTCGAAGGCGTGCAGCTCGGGCTCGAAACCAACCGCGTCTACGTGCCGCTGTCGACCGCGCTGATCCGTTTCGCCAGCCCGCCCATGCAGGACGAGCTCGACCGCCTGCTGGTGCGGCTCGAATCGCCGGAGGGCATCGAAGCCGGGGCGCGCACGCTGTCGGCCCTGCTGCGCGAGCGCCACGCCGGGGCCAACGATTTCCGCCTCGTCGTGCCGGCGCAGCTGTTCCGCCAGCACCAGCAAACGCAGCGGATCTTCCGCGTCGTGATGGGCGCGATCGCCGCGGTGTCGCTGCTGGTCGGCGGCATCGGCATCATGAACATCATGCTGGCCAACGTGCTGGAGCGCCGCCGCGAGATCGGCCTGCTGCGCGCACTCGGCGCCCGGCAGGAGGACATCGTCGCGCGCTTCCTGCGCGAGGCCGCGGCCATCTGCGCGGCGGGCGCGGTGCTTGGTCTGGTGTTCGGCGCGCTGCTCGCCTACGCCATCGCCGCACTCGCCGGCTGGCAGGTGGCCTGGGCGCCGCTGCCGGTGCTCGGCGCGGTGCTCGCCTGCACCGTGGTGGGCCTGGGCTTCGGCGTGTACCCGGCGCGGCAGGCCGCGCAGCTCGATCCGATCGCGGCGCTGCGGACGGACTAGCCAGCTTCCTGGGGAGAAAAGTTCTCCTCGGCCCATCGTTTGATCTCGGCGGCAAGCGGCAATAGATCTTTGCCGCGCGCAGTCAAGGCGTATTCGACGCGCAGCGGCCGCTCATCGAAAGCCTCCCGAATGACCAGTCCGTCGTCTTCGAGACCACGCAGGGTTTGCGTGAGCATCTTCTGACTTATGCCGTCGACCCGACGACGCAAGTCCCCGAATCGAACGGGGCCAGCCTCTAGCGCGACAAGAATCAGGAGTACCCATTTTTCAGCAATTCTTGCGAACAACTGTCGAGATGGGCACGCACTTAGGAATGCGTTTGGGGTCGTTTCTCGCATGGCTTAGTTACCTCGGCGTGCCTAATTGAAGATGGCGTCCAGTTGCACGATCGTCTCTTTCCCGAAGCGGGAACAACAGGAGACAAGATCGTGCGCATCGCCATCATCGGAGCGGGCCAGGTCGGCTCCCGCCTAATGCAACTGTTCTCCACTGCGGGTCACGACGCCCGGGCCATCGGGCGCGCAGACATGCTCGAGGCCGAAATCAGCGGCGGTGATGTAGTGGTGCTGGCGGTTCCATTTGCTGCTTGTGCTGACTTACTGCCTCGGCTAGCTGGCGCTCTCGCTGGCAAGATCGTCGTTGACGTCACCAACCCTGTTGCACCCGACTGGAGCCCATTGCGCTTGGGAGAGGAGAACTCCGGTGCCGAAGAGATTGCGCGGCTGCTCCCTCGATCGCGTGTCGTGAAAGCGTTCAACACAATCTTTGCTGACGTCATGACGCCAGAAAAGCTGACGCGCGACGGCCAGAGGGTGACCTGCTTTGTTGCGGGAAACGACCAGGACGCCCGAAATGCGGTTGCCGAACTTGCGGACAGTGCTGGCTTTGGTGCGCTTGACGTCGGAACGCTCCCAGCTGCCCGTCATCTGGAGGCAATGGCGCACCTCAACATCGCCGTGGCTCTCTCCGGCGGCGGCACGGATGCGGCCTTTTTGTATCACCACGCTCGACACTAGAGGCGTTCGTTCTCGTCAGATTTGTCTGCGGTTCGCCGGAACGGCAGCACGGTGCCGCGCCCGTCGTCGCGCTCGGAGCGCACCCACAGCACCGGCACCTCGCGCGGGCGATCGGGTTCGAAGGTGTCGGCGTCGATCGCCTTCGCCTCGGCCAGCGCTTCGGCCTGCTGCTCCTCGATTTCCCACGAGTAGAGCTTGCGCGGCGGCGGCGGGTCGCGGTGGCGCCACACGAAAGCGGCGATGACGCCGGCGATCGCGCCACCGGCGTGCATCTCCCAGCTGATGCGCCACTCGTGCGGCAGCACGGTCAGCAGCATGCCGCCGAACAGCATCATCGCGACCATCGCCGCGACCACCGACGGACGATCGCGGCGCAGCAGGGCCAGCGTGAACAGCGCGAAGAACAGGCCGTGCACCAGCCCCGACGCGCCAAGATGCACCGAAGGCCGGCCGAGAACCCAGGTGAACACGCCGGCACCGATCCACGCGGCGAACACGATCCGCGACGCCGAGCGCGGATAGACCGTGCCAAGCAGGGTGCCGAGCACGACCAGCCCGAGCGCGTTCGAGAACAGATGGCCCCAGTCGGCGTGCAGCAGCGGCGCGGTGAACAGCCCCGCCAGCCCCGCGAGCGTCAGCGGCACCACGGCCCATTGCGACAGCGCGGGCCAGGCGATGGTCGCGACCTGCACGGCGCCGAGCAGCACGACGAACAGCAGCCAGCGGAAAAGATGGTGGCGGACGCGCTGCCGCTGCGCGCGGGCCAGGGCGACCGGGTCGTAGGCGGTGTCGTCGGCGGGCGTGAGGGCATCCATGGCCCACACGTTGGGGCGGGTGGCGGTCGGAACAAGCCGCACTGGCCGGGACGATTATCATGGCGGGATTCCCCGGAACGGCCGCATGGACCTCGACCTGCGCACCATCGCCGTGCTCTCCACGGTGCTCAGCGTGCTCACCTTCATCGCGTTGGCCGCGGTGATGCGCGACTTCCCGCGCGAGTCGCGCGCGGAGCTGCGCTGGTGGACGCTCGGCATCGGCCTGCTCGCGGCCGGCTGGCTGCTGGTGGCCGGGCGCGGCAGGGTTCCGGATGTCCTGTCGGTGGTGCTGGCCAACCTCGCGCTGTTCCTCGCGCTGCAGTTCATGCTGTTCGCGCTGCGCGCCTTCCTGCGGCTGCGCGTGCTGCGCTGGCGCGACCTGCTGCCGCCGGTGGCGCAGGTCGCGGTGAGTGCGGTGTTCCTGTGGGTCGTCCCCAGCCTCACCGCGCGCATCGTGCTCGGCGCGCTCCTGGTCGCAGCGGTGCTCGGCGAAGCCGCGCGCGTGCTGTGGAAGCACGCACCGCGCCCGCAGCCGATGGCCTACCACGTCGTCGGCGTGTCGCTGGTCGCGATGCTGCTGATCCTGCTCGTCCGCGCCGTCGTCCAGGTCGGCGAGGGCGGCGTCGAGCAGATGTTGGAAACCTCGGCGATGCAGGGCATCGTGTTCTCGATGGCGAACCTGGCCCCGCTGGTCGCCACGCTCGGCTTCCTGCTGATGATCAACGATCGCCTGCAGCGCGAGCTGCGCCGCGTCGCCGTGTCCGACCCGCTGACCGGCCTCGGCAATCGCCGCGAACTGGCGCGTCGCGCCGAGACCCTGCTGCGTGACCGCGACGCGCGGCTGGCCGTCGTCGCCATCGACGCCGATCACTTCAAGCGCATCAACGACACGCACGGGCACGAGGCCGGCGATCGCGTGCTGGTGGCGCTGGCCGGGCGCCTGCGATCGGCCGCGCGCGACGCCGACGTCGTGGGCCGGCTCGGCGGCGAGGAGTTCGTGATGCTGCTGCCGGGCCTTGATGCCGACGCGGCGCGGCAGCGCGCCGAGGCCGTGCGTGCGGCGATCGCCGCGCATCCCGTCGAGGTCGATGGCGTCATCGTCGCAGTCACGGTGTCGATCGGCGTCGCGCTGCGCAGCGACGAGCGCACCCTGCCGGAACTGCTGCGCCGCGCCGACCGGGCGATGTACGCCGCCAAGGCCGCCGGCCGCAACCGCGTCGCGATGGCCGACTGAGCTGCGCGGACCGGCGCGTACAATCCGGGGCATGAATGCCTCTGCCGACCATCCCGCCGTCCGCCTGAAGATCGAGCGCCGCTCGAACCACCCCTGGATTTTCCAGAAGATGGTCGAGAAGCCGCCGACCAAGCCGAAGCCGGGCAGCATCGTCGAGGTGTACGACCGCGACGGCACCTGGTGCGGTCGCGGGTTCTACAACGGCCATTCGCGCATCGCGCTGCGCATCCTCACCGTCGACCCCGACGAAGCCATCGACGAGGCGTGGTTCCGCAGCAAGATCGCCGCTGCGGTGGCGCTGCGCCGCGACCTGCTGAAGCTCGACGCCGTCAGCGATGCCTGGCGCGTGGTGCATTCGGAAGGCGACGGCATTTCCGGCCTCGTGGTCGACCGCTACGGCGATCTGCTCGTGGTGGAGTTCTTCTCGGCGGGTGCCTTCCGCCATCGCGAATGGATTTTTTCCGCGCTCGAGAGCCAATTCCCCGGCTGCACGTTCTGGTGGTTCGCCGACGAACACGTGCAGAAGCAGGAGAGCTTCGACCTGCACCAGCGCGAGGCGCCGAAACCGGTCGTCATCACTGAGCACGGCATCCAGTTCCGCGCCGCACCGGGCAGCGCGCACAAGACCGGGTTCTTCGCCGACCAGCGCGACAACCGCGAGTGGCTCTCGCGGCAGGTCGAAGGCAAGACGGTGCTGGACCTGTGCTGCAACACCGGCGGCTTCGCGGTGTACGCCGCGGCGCGCGGTGCGTCCGAGGTGGTCGGCGTCGACATCGACGAGGACGTCATCGCCATCGCCAAGCAGAACCTCAAGCTCAACGCGCAGGCCGCGGCGACGAAGACGCGCTTCATCCACGCCGACGTCTTCCCGTGGCTGCGCGACGCCGCCGCGCGCGGCGAGGCCTACGATGTGGTGATCCTCGACCCGGCCAAGATGACCCGCGACCGCGAGCAGGTGATTCCGGCGCTGAAGAAGTACCTCGACATGAACAAGCTCGCCCTTGGCGTGTGCAAGCCGGGCGCGCTGTTCGCCACCTTCTCGTGCACGGGCCTCGTCAGTGAGGAGGAATTCCTCGACATGCTGCGCCGCGCCGCGTTCTACGCGAACCGCACCGTGCAGGTGATCAAGGTCGCCGGCGCCGGCGCCGACCACCCGTGGCTCGCGCACGTGCAGGAGAGCCGCTACCTGAAGGCCGCTTTCTGCCGCGTGCTGGACTAGGGCGGGCTACGACACGCGGGCCTGCCCCGGAAAGCGCCTACGCCGGACAGCGGCCGTCGCGGCAGCGGTTCGGCAGCCGCAGCTTGCAGAAGACCGCGTAGGCCCAAGCCAGCGCGCGCGAATCGATCAGCCACGCGAAGCGCCGTGCCCACGGCGAATAGCGTGGCAGTCGGAGCCAGATCTCGCGGAACGCCGGCACGCCGATGTGCCAGGTGCCGTCGGCATCCCGCGCGTGCAGCGTTGCGATGGCCGCCATCGGCGCGAGGCCGACCTCGGCGAGCCGCTCGAGGTCTTGTGCGGCGTCGGTGAAGCGGATCGAGCCCGCACCGGGCTGGGCGCGGTAATGCGCCATCTCGCGTCGGCAGGCCGGGCAGCCGCCGTCGAAGAACACTTCCAAGGGAGCTGACGTCGGCGAGGTCATGCCGCGAGCATCGCGCGCCTCGCGCGCAGCGGCGGTGAAGTCGCGCCGCGGGGCTCCTCATCGGACGGTGCGCGGACGCGCGTCGTCGAGGGCCCGGTCGAGAACCGTTCGCGGATGCGAATGCCCGCGCGGTGCTTCGCGCTCTGCCGACGGCGACGCGGCTCCAATACGCGCATGGACAGCCGCGAACCGCCCTCGCTCACCTTCACCAGCGTGCTCGAGCAGGTCTGGGCCCAGCTCGCCGACGGGCAGCGCTTGCGCCACTCCGCGTTCCACCAGGCCGTGCTGGCCACCAGCACGCCGCGCGGCCCGAGCGCGCGCTACGTCGTTCTGCGCCAGGTGGACCGCGAGCGCGGCGTGCTCGGCTTCCACACCGACCGGCGCAGCGAGAAGTGGACCGAGCTGGAACGCGATCCGCGCGTGGCGCTGTGCTTCTACGGGCAGAGCGTGCAGGTGCGGGCTGAGGGGCGCGCCGTGCTGCATCACGACGACGCCGTCGCCGACCTCGCATGGAAGCGCACCGGCCTGATGTCGCGACGCTGCTACCTGGCCGATCCCGCGCCCGGCACGATCACGCCGAAGCCCGCCAGCGGCTTGCCTGCGCACCTGTCGAAGGATCGCCCCAACGAAGCCGAGAGCGCCGCCGGCCGCGTGAACTTCGCGGTGGTGACGGTGCCGCTGCAGCGTCTCGAGTGGCTGCACCTCGCGTTCGAAGGCCATCGCCGCGCGCGCTTCGCGCGCGTGGGCCAGGGCCCATGGCGCGGCGAGTGGGTGGTGCCGTGAGCGCGCACGCGGCCTGAGCGCGCCGCGCCGCTGAGCGGCCGGCGGCGCCGGCGTCGCGCGCTACACTGCGCGACCTTCCCGACCGGCCCCTCGCGTGCACGCTGCCGTTCCGGCCCGTCGTCGCGCGGGCCTCGTTTTCATCTGGATCACCGTCGCGCTCGACATCCTCGCGATCGGCGTCGTCATTCCGGTGCTGCCGCACCTGATCAAGCAGTTCGTCGGTGGTTCGGTGGAAACCGCCGCGTGGTGGGTGGGCGTGTTCGGCAGCGTCTTCGCACTGTCGCAGTTCCTCGCTTCGCCGCTGCAGGGCGCGCTCTCCGATCGCTTCGGTCGCCGTCCGGTCGTGCTGCTGTCGAACCTCGGCCTCGGCCTCGACTTCGTGCTGATGGCGCTGGCCAACACGCTGCCCCTGCTGTTCCTCGGCCGCGTGCTGGCGGGCATCACCTCGGCGTCGATCAGCACGGCCAACGCCTACATCGCCGACATCACGCCGGCGGACCAGCGCGCCGGTGCGTTCGGCCTGCTCGGCGCGGCCTTCGGCATCGGCTTCGTGATCGGCCCGGCACTCGGCGGCGTGCTCGGCGAGATCGACGTGCGCCTGCCGTTCTGGGTGGCGGCGGGGCTGTCGCTGGCGAACTTCCTGTACGGCTTCTTCGTGCTGCCGGAGTCGCTGCCGGTGGAGCAGCGCAGCCCGCGTTTCGACGTGAAGCGCGCCAACCCGCTCGGCGCACTCAAGCTGCTCGGCGAAGCGCGCGGCGTGCTCGGCCTCGCCGGCGTGGTGTTGCTGTCGCAGCTCGCGCACTACGTGCTGCCCAGCGTGTACGTGCTGTACACCGACTACCGCTACGGCTGGAGCGAGCTCGACGTCGGGCTGACGCTTGGCCTCGTCGGCATCTGCAACGCCTTTGTGCAGGCGGTGCTGGTGCGCAAGCTGGTGCCGCGCCTTGGCGAACGGCGCGCGGTGGGGATCGGCCTGGCCTGCGGCATCGCCGGCTTCGCGTGGATGGCCGTGGCGCCGAACGGCGCGCTGTTCCTGCTGTCGGTGCCCCTGCTGGCGCTGTGGGGCCTCGCCGGCCCGGCCACGCAGAGCCTCGTCACCCAGCGCGTCGACCCCTCGCTGCAGGGGCGTCTGCAGGGCTCGCTGGCTTCGCTGGTGTCGACCGCCGGCATCTTCGGGCCCTTCCTGTTCACCGGCATCTTCCGCTTGTTCATCGGCGAAAATCCGCCGGCCTATCTCCCCGGTGCGGCCTTCCTGTTCTCGGCGCTGCTGCTCGGCGCAGCGTGGCTGCTGGCGCATCGCGCGACGCGGCCCTTGGAGGCGTGATCGAACGACGGCCTGCAGGCGCGAAGCGCCGCGTCGTGAGGGCTGGCGTTTCGCACGGCGTGAACGTCGCTCGGCCTAGCGTGTGAAACCGATCCCTGACGCGTGAAACCCCGCCATGAGTGACGAAGCCGAACGCGTCTCCCGCACCGATGCCGAAGCCGCCGTGCGCACGCTGCTGCGCTGGGCCGGCGACGATCCGGCGCGCGAGGGACTCGTCGACACCCCGCTGCGCGTGGCGCGCGCTTGGCGCGAGTGGTTCAGCGGCTACTCGCTCGATCCCGACGCCTACCTCGCGCGCACGTTCGAGGAAGTCGAGGGCTACGACGAGATGGTGGTGCTGCGCGACATCCCGTTCGAAAGCCACTGCGAGCACCACCTCGCGCCGATCATCGGCAAGGCGCACGTCGGTTATCTACCGGGCGGCAAGGTCGTCGGCATCAGCAAGCTCGCTCGCGTGGTCGAGGCCTACGCCCGCCGGCTGCAGGTGCAGGAGAAGCTGACCGCGCAGATCGCCGACTGCATCGAGCGCGTGCTGATGCCGCGAGGCGTGGGGGTGGTCATCGAGGCCAGCCACGAGTGCATGACGACCCGCGGCGTGCACACCCGCGGCGTCAGCATGGTGACCTCGACGATGCGCGGCAGCTTCCGCGATGACGCCCGCACCCGCGCGGAGTTCCTCGCCTTCGTCGAAGTGGGCGGCCACCGCCGCTGAGGCGCGGCCGCGCTGGCAAACGTCACGCGGGGCGCGGCTAGAATGCGGCCATGGACCTGCCCCTCCGACCCCTGCTGATCGACTGCCGCATCGAGCTGCGCAAGGCGATGCGCCATTTCGACCAGAGCGACCTCTGCCACCGGCTGGAAACCGCGCTGTCGATGCTCGGCAGCGAGGGCGCGACGATCACCGCGGCGGATCGCCCCGACGGCCCGCCGAAGCCCGCCGAGCGCACCGGGCAGCAGGTGGCCTATGCGTGGCAGATGGCGGCGCGCAACTTGAAGGCCAGCCACCCGTCGCTGTACGCCGAGCTGCAGAAGGAAACGCTGCGTCTGCTCGACACCGGCGTGCCCACCGACGCCAACGCCGAGATCGAGCGCCTGCAGCAGGACCTCGAAGCCGCGGAGGCCGCGGCCGGCGCGGCGAAGCTGGCGCGCATGAAGGCGACCGGGCAGCTCAACACCATCTGCAAGACGCTCGCCGCCGCGGCGCCGCACGTCGAGGAAAGCGGCGACGCGCAGACCACGGCGCTGGCGCGCATCGAAGCGCTGGTGAAGGGGCAGGGCGCGAACCTCGGCAGCGTGGCCGAAGTGATGGCCGGCGCCGCCGACCCGGAGGCCGTGCCGCCGCCGAACTTCGTGCTGGAAATGGTCAAGGTTGGCGAGCGCCGCTTCAACAAGGCGCAGCGCGAGTTCGCCGTCGCCGAAGCGATGATCGTCACCGGCTGGCAGTTCACCCCGGTGGAGCTGCTCGATCGCGGCGAAAGCTGGCTGGCCGGGTTGCTGCTGGAGCCCGACGCACACGCGTGAGGCGCGGGCGTGTCAGCCGGGCAGCGCGCCGCTGCCGTGCCGCGCCAGCCAGTCGTCGAGCGCGTCGACCGCCAGCGGCGGCGAGAACAGGAAGCCCTGCAGTTCGTGGCAGCCGAGATCGACGAGGCGCTGGCGCTGCGCGGCGGTTTCCACGCCCTCGGCGACGACCTTCAGGCCCAGCGTGCGGCCGAGCTCGACGATCATCTCGGCGAGCCCGCCCGCCTGCGCGGCTTCGACGGCGGCCACGAAGCTGCGGTCGATCTTCAGCCGCTCCGGTGCCAGCTTCTCGAGGCTCGAGAGCGACGAGTAGCCGGTGCCGAAATCGTCGATGGCGACGCCGACGCCGAGCTGCTTCAGCGCCGCGAGCCGCGGCAGCACGATGTCCGGCGACTGCATCGCCACCGATTCGGTGATCTCCAGCTCGAGCAGGTGGGCCGGCAGGCCGCCGTCGGCGAGCGCGTCGGCTACCGCCGCCTCGAAGCCCGGCACGAGCAGCTGGCTCATCGAAACGTTCACCGCCATGCGCAGCGGGTGGCCGCCGTCGCGGAGGGCCACCGCGCGATGGATGGCGCTGCGCAGCGCCCAGGCGCCGAGGTCCTTGATCAGCCCGGACTGTTCGGCGATCGGGATGAAGCGGTCCGGCGGCACCAGCCGGCCGTCGTCGGCGCGCCAGCGCATCAGCGCCTCGAGGCCGACGGTGCGGCCGCTGCGCGCGTCGACCAGCGGCTGGTACATCAGGAACAGGCGCTGCTGGTCGAACGCGCTGCGCAGCCCGTGCAGCAGGCGCGTGCGCTCCTTGATCTCGGTGGCGACCTCGTGCGAGTAGAACGCGATGGCGCGGTGGCCGCCCTGCTTGGCGCGCTTCAGCGCCGAGTAGCCCATCTTGATGACCTCGCCGCCCGCGGCGCCGGCGTCGACGAGTTCGACCGCGCCGAACGAAGCCGACAGCGCGATCTGCAGGCCTTCCACGTCGAATGGATCATCGAGCCGCCGCGACCACTGGGCGGGGTCGAGGCCGTCGCGCGGACCGAACGCGGCGAAGGTGTCGTTGGCCACGCGCGCCACGCGCACGCCGGCATCGGCCTGCGCCATCAGCCGCTGCGCGACGCCGCGCAGCAGGGCGTCGCCGATGCGATCGCCGAAGGTCTCGTTGATTTCCGAGAACTGGTCGATGTCGATCAGCAGCAGGCGCTGCGGCGCGTCGTCCGGCGCCTTCAGCGCGGCGTCGATGGTTTCCGCCAGCGCCGAGCGGTTCGGCAGCCGCGTCAGGCCGTCGACGTAGGCCGCGTCGCGCAGCCGCTCGACGAGGCGCACGCCGTCGGCGGCCACCGTGGTGTTCTGCACGAACATGTCGAACACGCGCGGATCGGCGGCCGCGGGGGCGCCTCCGGAGCGCACGAACGCGACGGCGTCGGCGCCGGTGCGCGAGGGCAGGAACACCGCGATGCCGTCCGCGCCGTCGAGCCTGCGGCGCGCGCTGAACGCGCGTTCGACGAGGGCCCGCTCCGGCGCCGCGCCGAGCGCTTCGAGGTCCTGCCCCGACCACGCGGCGTAGCGGCCGAGCGCGGCCAGCACGTGGTGCTTCGGCGCCTCGGCGTCGTACGAGCGGCGGCGCTCGCTGCAGAACAGCGCGTCGGCGGGCACGCCATGCAGGCCGGCGAGCCGCTCGAGCAGGGCGGTGGCGAAGGTCGGCAGCGTGCCGGCCGCGAGCAGCGCCGTTTGCGCGTCGAGCAGATGTTCGAGGTCGCGGCGCGTGGCTTCCACCGCCGACAGCGTGTGGAATGCGCGCAGCGCCGAGGTCAGCACGCTGTACAGCCGCGTTCGCGTCAGCTCGCTCTTGAGCCGGTAGTCGTTGATGTCGTAGTCGCGGATGGCCTGCAGCTCCGGCGCGTAGCCGGGCTGGCCGGTGCGCAGGATGATCCGCGGCTTGTGCAGCTTCAGCTCGTCGCGGATCCGCGCCACGAGGTCGAAGCCGGCGTTCTCCGATTCCATCACCACGTCGAGCAGCACGACGGCCACGTCGGGCGTCGCGCGCAGCAGCTCGTAGGCCTGCTGCGCCGAGCCGGCGTGCAGGAAGGCCAGCGGGCGGCCGAGGATCTCGACGCCGCGCAGCGCCATGCAGGTCGCGGCGTAGACGTCGGGTTCGTCGTCGACCACGAGGATCGTCCATGCCGCGTGGTCGCCGGCCGCCGCCGGCGCGGACTCCTGCGCGAACACGAGGCGGTCGTCGCCGTGGGCCGGTCGATCGTGGCGCATGTCTGTTCCGAGAGGGTCGTGGGGTCCCCGCCCCGCGCCGACGTAGCATAGCGAGGCGATCCGGCCGCCGCACCGGCACCGGCCCATGGAGTTCCGACCGATGCTGACGCGCGCCGTCGCCCTGTTCCGCGTGCTGCCGAACGCCGGGCTGCTGCTGGCCCTGATCGCGCAGGTGCTGGCGTGGCCGTGGCTCGAGCGCATGGCGAGCGGCCCGCTGCTGCTGGTCGCCTTCGACTGGGTGATCCTCGCGCTGGCGCTGCGCGCGGCGCGCGCCACCGGACTCGAGGCCCGCCTCGGCTACGTGCTGCTGCTTCCGGCGGTCGGCCTGCATGCGGCCGCCGTGCTGCTCGGCGGCGACGCGCTGTACGTTGCCAGCCAGCTCGCGCAGGCGGCGTTCCACGGCTTCGTCGCGACCTGCCTGCTGCGCTACGTGCTGCGCGACGAGGTGATGACCCACGACGAGCTGTGGGCGCTGGCCTCGCTGTACGTGCTGCTCGCCTTCGTGTTCGCGTATCTGTACGCGACCATCGAGCATCTCGCGCCCGGCGCGTTCTTCATCAACCCCAGCAACAACCCCGACGGCGTGACCGGCTGGTGGGACCTGCTGTATTTCAGCTTCACCTGCCTGACCTCGGTGGGCTTCGGCGAGATCACGCCGGTCAGCGACGTCGCGCGCTCGCTGGTGATGCTGCAGCAGGTGACCGGGGTGCTCTACCTCGCCATCGTGATTTCTCGACTGATGGCGATGCAGTCGCGGCGACGTTGAGGCGATGCGGGCGCGGCGATGCGGATGGGCGGGCGGTGACCGCGCGGCCGCCGCCCGCCGGTGGGTTCAGCGCGGAGCGGTCAACGGGATTTCGGCATCGGCGTTTCGCCGCCCGAAACGAGGGCGAGGTACTCGGCTTCGCTGAGCGCGCCGCTGCCGTCGGAGTCGGCGGCGTCGAAGCGGTCGCGCAGGGCCGGCGAGGCGTCGGCCTCGGCCCGGCTCAGCGCGGCGTCACCGTCGACATCCAGCGCCTTGAAGCGCTCCGACGGCGTGGGAGCGGGCGGTGCCGGTGCGGCGGTGGCCGGTGGAGCACCGGTGGTGGCGTCGACGGCAATGACGGCGCCGGCGAAACCGAGCACGGTGAGGGCCATCAGGGCCGGGAAGGACGCGCGATGGGGGGTGCGCATGGGGTGACTCCTTCTGCATTGGGGGATGCCGACGCCGAGGCTCCGGCGTGGCCCGTGCAGGGTTGCGCGACGACGATGAACCGCGCTTGCGCCGCGACATGAACGACAACGAAGCCCTAACCGCGTTCAGCGAAAAGCGCGCTAGGCCGGGCGTCAACGGGGAGCGTCGCCCGCCCATGCTCCCATCCTGCCATCGCCGTACTCGCGCAACACTTCCGCCACCACCACCCGATACGCGTCATACCAGCGCGCATACTGGCGTTTTGCTTCGAGATGCGCCGGATGCATCGCAAAGGACTGCAGGGCCTCCAATGAGCGCCAGTAGTACACGGCGTTGCCGCGCGCGCCGTCTGCGGATCGCCACGACTCCACGCCGGCGAAATCCGGCGACGCCTTCGCCAGCGCATCGATGATCGCGTTCAGGCGATGGAACTCGGCGTCGTAGTGGCCGGGCACCCACTGGAACGACACGCTGTAGAGCGGCATCGATCAGTGCTCGGGCGGAACATCCGCCGCGACGAAGGCGAAACGCGGCTGCGCGTGGCCGTCGATCACCACGTTGGAGAAGAACATCGCGTGCGGTCGCACCCACAGCCCGCGCGCGCCGTACAGCGCGCGATAGAGCACCAGCGGTTCCAGCGTCTCGCTGTGGCGCACGCAGCCGAGCACGTCGTACTCGCCGCCCTTGAAGTGGCGATAGATGCCGGTGGGCGTATGCGGCAGCGGCGGCAGCTCGGCGCCGCTCATGCCGGTACCGCGGCGATGGACGCGGTCCGGCTCAACGCTTCTTGCCGCCAACCACCAGCAGCAGCACGCCAAGCGCGATGGCACCGCCCGAAGCCCACATCGGGATGGCGACGGTTTCCTTGTCCTGCACCTTCAGTTCGAGCGGGCCGGCCTTCAGCGCGGTTTTCTCCTGCGTGTAGCTGAAACCGCCGAACACGAGGCCGGCGCCACCGGCGATGACGAGCAGAAGGGCGATGATGCGGACGGCGGTCATGGGCGAGGCTCCGGGATAGGCGAGTGCGGTGGAGCATGCGTCGGCGCGCGCCGCCCGCGCAACACGATGGCGATGCCGCCCAGAATCACGGCGCCGGCGCCAATGCGCGTGGCGTCCAGCGTTTCGCCGAGCAGCAGCACGCCGCCCACGGCAGCGAGCGGCGGCACGGCGAGCTGCAGCGTCGCTGCGCGCAAGGCGCCGAGCCGCGGCAGCACGCGATACCACAGGGCGTAGCCGAGGCCGGACGCGACCGCGCCGGAGGCCACAGCGCAGGCCACACCGCGCGCATCGACGGTCAATGCGTCGACGTGCAGCGCGAGGAGTGCCAGTGCGAACGGCAGCGCGCGCGCGAAGTTGCCGGCCGTGTCGGCTACCGGATCGACGCTGCCGCGACCCCACAGCGAGTACAGGCCCCAGGCCACGCCGGCGCCAAGCATCCACAGCGCGGCCATGATCGGCGGTGCGGCGGCGCCCGGCAGCAGCAGCGCCAGCAGCCCGAGCACCGCCAGCGCGAAGCCGAGCCACTGCCACGCCGCGAGCCGCTCGCCCTGCCACAGCCCGACCAGCAGCATCGTCGCCTGCACCGCGCCGAACAGCAGCAGTGCGCCGGTCGCGGCACCGACGTCAACGTAAGCGATCGAGAAGCCCGCGGCGTAGGCGAACAGCGCGACGGCGCCGCGCCAGCGCCCGCCGATGCGGCTTGCGCGACCGTCGCGATCCCCCGAAGCGGGCAATCGCTCGCGCCGAATCGCCAGCAGAACGGCAAGAACGATCGCGCCAGAAAAGAGTCGGATCGCGGTGAAGCTCGCGGCATCGGTCGCGCCGTCGAGCAGCGCCAAGCGGCACAGCAGCGAGTTCGCGGCAAAGGCGATCAGCGCGAGCGCGGTGGTGGCGACGAGCGCTGCGCGGCTCACTGCGGGCCTCGCGTCGGCGTCACGCGGTGCGACGACGCAGGCTCACGCCGGCGCGCCGAAAATCTGTTCCGCGCGGTTGAACAGGATCCAGCTCGTCGCGATGTACTTGTCGCCGCCCGCCGGCCGGTTGCCGCGGTGCGTGTGGGTGAACGCGGTTGGCGCGATCAGCACGCTGCCGGTCTTCGGCACGATCTTGCGCTGCTGGTACAGGAACTCGGTTTCGCCTTCGCTGAAAGCCTCGTTCAAGTACGCCGTCCACAGCAGGGTGCGGTGCAGCGTGTCGGCGTTCGCGTCGCGCGGGTACAGCTCGCAGTGCCAGTACGGGTAGCCGCCTTCGCCTGCGGTGTAGCGCTGCAGGTTGATGCTGCCGGGGCGCAGCAGCTGCTGCACGAGCGCCAGCAGGCCGCCGTCGTCCATCGCGGTGAGGTCATCGGCGGCGAGCCGGCGCGCGGGGCCGCCGTCGGCCGGGCGGAACTCCAGCATCAGCGGCGCGACGATGGTGTACGGGAACTTCCGCAGGTAGGCCATCAGGCCTTTCAGCACCGCGCCCATCAGCGGGCCGCTGACGTCGTTCCATTCGGCGCGGCCGCTGATCTCGACGTCGCGGCTGCGCTTCATCTCGGGATAGATGCCGCCGCCGACGCGGCCTTCGACGTGGTTGGCGGCATCGAAGCGACGGCACACGCGCTCGCACCAGTCCGGATCGAGCAGGCCGTCGTAGACCTCGATGAAGTCGGGGTTCGCCGCGGCATCGGTCGTCGACGTGTTCGCCATCGATCAGCCCTCGCGCACGTAGCGTTCGTACTCGGCCACTTCGTTCTTCGATCCGAGGATCACCGGCACGCGCATGTGCAGGCCGGTGGGCGTCACCTCGAGCATGCGCTGCGTGCCGGTCGTCGCGGCACCGCCGGCCTGCTCGACGAGGAAGGCCATCGGGTTGGCTTCGTACATCAGCCGCAGGCGGCCGCCCTTGTCGCGGCACTTCGCATCGACCGGATACATGAAGGTGCCGCCGCGGGTCATGATGCGATGCACGTCGGCGACCATCGACGCGATCCAGCGCGTGTTGAAGTCCTTGCCGCGCGGGCCGGTTTTCCCGGCGAGCAGATCATCGACGTAGCGCTTCACCGGCGCGTCCCAGTGGCGCGCGTTGCTGGCATTGATCGCGTACTCCTGCGTGTCGGCGGGGATGCGCACATCGCGCTGGGTCAGGATGAAGCTGCCGGTCTCGCGATCGAGCGTGAACGCGTGCGTGCCATGGCCGACGGTCAGCACCAGCACCGTGCTCGGGCCGTACACCGTGTAGCCCGCGCAGACCTGTTCAGTGCCCGGCTGCAGGAAGTGCTCGGTTTGCGGCTCGGTGACGCCGTCCGGGCAGCGCAGCACCGAGAAGATGGTGCCGACACTCACGTTGACGTCGATGTTCGAGCTGCCGTCGAGCGGGTCGAACAGCAGCAGGAAGTTGCCCTTCGGGTAGGCGTCGGGGATCGGATGCGGGTCGTCCATCTCCTCGGACGCGATGCCGGCGAGATGCCCGCCCCACGCATTCGCTTCGAGCAGAATCTCGTTGCTCAAGACGTCGAGCTTCTTCTGCGCCTCGCCCTGCACGTTGCCGGTGCCGGCGTCGCCGAGCACGCCGCCGAGCGCGCCCTTGCTGATCGCGTAGCTGATCGACTTGCAGGCGCGCGAGACCACTTCGATCAGCAGCCGCAGCTCCGGGTTGATCTGCCCCGCGCGTTCGGCCTCGATCAGGAAGCGGGTGAGGGGCGTGCGCTGCGACATCGGGAGGCTCCGGGCGGGGAGCGCCCATTCTACCGACGCGCCGCGACGCGGCGGCCGATGCCAGAATCCACGCATGACTCCGTCATCCAGCCCCAACGACGCGTCGTGGCCGCCAACCGCCGAAGCGCTGATGCGCTCGCGCTACGAGGCCTACGTGCGCGGCGACGTCGCGCATTTGCTCGCGACGTGGCATCCGAGTACGCGGCCGGCGGCGGAATCGCTCGCGCCCGAGCCCGGCACGCGCTGGCTGGGCCTCGAAGTGAAGCGTGCGGTGGAAGACGGCGACGCGGCGACGGTGGAGTTCGTCGCGCGCTTCAAGGTCGGCGGACAGCCCGCCGTGCGCCTGCACGAAATCAGCCGCTTCGTGCGCGAGGACGGCCGCTGGTTCTACGTCGACGGCAGCTTCCGCTGAATTGACTCAGCGCGCGCGGTTGCGCCCGTTCGCACGCGCCATCGCCGCCAGCTCTTCGCGGCTGATCACGCCGTCGCCGTTGCTGTCGATGCTGTCGAAGCGCTCGGCGAGCCGCGGCAGCGCCGCGGCTTCCTCGCGGCTCAGCAGGCCGTCGCCGTTGCGATCGGCGTCGGCGAGGCGCTGCTGCATCGCGTCGCGGCGGTCGGACGTCGACGCCGAGGGTGCGGGATCGCTGGCGCAGGCGGTGAGCGTGGTGACGCCGGCGACGAGGGCAAGGGCGATGGCGCTTGCGCGCGGGGCGGGACGTCGCAAGGGAGCAGGGGCGGCGATGGGCATCGGGAATCGTCAGAGGGTGGAGCCAGCGATAACGCAGCGCGCCGCGTCCGGTTGACGCGGGCCCCTGTCAACGCTTGGCCGCCTGCCGCGTTCCCACGCGCAGTCCCCTGCGGCGCCACGACCGATGCCTCGATTCCACGCTCCTCGTGCCCCCTACGTTCTCCGTGCTCCGCTGGCGCGGGCGCTGCTCGGCGCCGCCCTTCTCGCCAGCGCGAGCGCGCAGGCCTTCACCGACGCCGAACTGCGCGCGGCGGCGGCGACGTTCCCGGCGATGCCGGTCGACACCGCAACGATGTCGCAGTTGCTCGGTCGCCCGGCGACATTCGGCTCCGGCGGGCCGTTCAACGACCTCGAATTCACAGCGTTCAACACCGACTACATCGACGGCGAAAACGGCGGCTTCGACACGTTCCACCCGGCCGCACCGGGCACGCCGAACCCGGGCAGCAACCAGATCCGCTACCTGCGCACGGCGCTGAACACCGATCTCAACGAGCGCTACGGCGTCGCGCAAGGCGACCGCATCCTCCTCGGCACGGCGGCCGACGGCCCGTACTTCCTGCGCGGCCCGGACGGCATCGACAACGACTACGCCGTCGTCCACCACCTCGACTACGAGAACGGCGCGATCGAGCTCGCGGGCGCGCGCAGCGACTACGCGCTGGTGCAGTGCACGACGGCGCAGGGCTGCCGCACCGGCGGCTGGTACCTGTTCCACGTGCGCGCGGCGCAGCCCGACCTCGTCGCCTTCGTGCATTCGTGCGACGCGCTGGAGGGCGGCGTCAGCGGCAATCCGCCGCAGGACCGCTTCGCGCTGTGCAACGCCAGCCGCGCGCTCAGCCTCGACGATGCGACGCAGTTCCGCTTCGCCCGCGCGATTGGCGCGGACGCGGCGGTGCCGGAGGGCCTCGTGCAGTTCGGCACGCCGGGCAAGGACATGCTCGGCGCGGTGACCGGCGACGCCGCGGGCAACCTCTACTTCGTCGGCAACACCGACGGCGATTTCAACGGCGGCGCGGGCGGGCCGAACCGCATGGTGGTCTACAGCACCACGGCCGAAGGCACGCGGCGCTGGGTGCATCAGCTTTCGTTGCCCGATGGCACCACGCTGAAAGGCGCAGTGGCCGACGGCGAGTTCCTCTACGCCTGCGGTCGCACGCTGGGCGCGCTGCCGGGCTTCACGAGTGCGGGCCGCTGGGACGGCATCCTGCTGAAGCTGCGACTGAGCGACGGCGTGCAGGTCGGCGCCTACCAGTGGGGCAATCCGGGCATCGACGGCTACGGCAGCTGCATCCTCGATGAGACCGGGCAGTTCCTGTTCCTGTCCGGCCAAGGCGCACCGGCCGGCCCGGCAACCACCGATCCGAACTACCTCGTCGCCAAGCACCGCACCAGCGATCTCTCACCGGTGTGGGTGGCGCTGCCGACGCCGCCGACCACGGGCTTCGCCGCGTCCGCGGAAGCCTGGGGGCGGCTCGCGTATCGCCCCGGCGCCACGCCCGGCGAAGGCCGGCTGCTGGTGAGCGGCTGGTACATGGCGCAGAGCGGGGCCGATGCCTTCATCGCGCTGTTCGACCAGCTCGACCAGCCGCAGCCGCGGCTCGTGCGCGACCTGATTCTTCCGACGCAGCAGGCGCGTGCCGAGTGGGTGCTGGGCGCGGCCTTCGACGCGCAGGGGCGCATCTTTGTCGTCGGCTACACCAGCGGGCAGTTGGCGAGCGCGCCGTTGGGCGAGGGCGATCTGTTCCTCGGCCGCTACGACGCCAACCTGCAGAACCCGACCTTCGCGCAGTTCGGCACGTCGAAGTCGGAATGGACGCGCACCTTCGGCCTCGTCAACGACCGGTTGGTGGTCGTCGGCAACACCTTCGGCGACTACGCCGGGCCGAACGCCGACCCGGAGCGCCGCACCGGCGATGCGTTCGTCGCGACGTTTGATCTCGATCTGCGCCTGGTGTCGCGCACGCAGTTCGGCTCGCCGCAGGACGATCGCGCGCTGGGCTACATCCGGCCGGACGGCATCGTCGTCGCCGGTACGACCGAGGGCAGCGTGGTCGATCGCCAGCGCGGCGGCTACGACGTCTACGCCGTGCAGCTGGATCCGCGCACGCTGGCGCCGATGGCGCCGGCATCGACCTTCAACGCCGACCAGTTCGATCTGTCGGGTGGGTGGTTCGAACCGGAGACCAGCGGGCAGGGGCTGATGCTCGACGTGTTCGACAGCGGCGCGCGCGGCCCGGGCTCGAAGCCGTACCTGTTCGGTGGCTGGTTCACGTATTCGGATACCGCAGGCGGTGTCGAGCAGCAGGCGTGGTACGCGCTGGAAGGCGAGGGCACGCCGGGCTCGAACGTCTACGCGCTGCAGATCGGCCGCACGGCCGGCGGCACGTTCGACGTGGCCGCCCCGGTGAGGCCGACGCGCGTGGGCAGCGCGACGCTGCGCTTCGAGTCCTGCACGCAGGCCACGCTCGACTACGCGTTCGATCCCAGCGCCGGAGGCCGCAGCGGTCAGATCCGGTTGCAGCGCTTGATGGCGAACGTGAGCTGCGAAGCCGGCCCGCGCACCGCGAACGCCCCGCAGTCGTTCCTCTCGACCGGCGGCTGGTTCGTGCCGGGCATGGACGGCCAGGGTCTGCTGTTCGAGTTCAACCCGACGCAGCCGACGCTGTTCGGCGCGTGGTTCACGTATGCACCGGCGGGCGCGGCGCCGGGCCTGCGCTGGTACAACATGCAGGCGCCCGATGTCACCGTGTCGCAGACGCGATACGACGCGGTGCCGATCTACGCCAACAGCGGCGCGCGTTTCGACACGCCGGGCGCGCCGACGCTGCAGGCGGTCGGCAGTGCGGATATCGAGCTGATCGGCTGTCGCGAGATCGCGCTCGTCTACCGCTTCACCGCCGGCGAGCTCGCCGGGCGCAGCGGCACGCAGCGATTGCAGCGGCTGGGGCCGCCGCCGACGGAGTGCACGCGCTGATCGGAGGCGGTGGGCGGCGTCAGTGCGCGCCGCCGCCCGTGGTTCCGCTGGCCTCCGCGGCCGCGGCGCTGACCGAGGCCTCGCCCGCCGCCTCCGCGAAATCCCCCGCCACGGCCTTGTACAGCGCGGCCAGCGCGGTGGTGCGCGAGGTCTGTGCCTGCACGGCGGCGTCCTCGAGGTCGATGCGCGTCTGCTCGGTCTGCAGCAGGGCCAGCGCGTCGTCCGCACCGGCGTCGAAGCGCAGCCGCGACAGGCGCGAGGCTTCGCCGGCATCGTCCGCGGCCTTGCCCAGCTCGATCGCCGCGCGGTTGCTGGCGCGGTAGCCGGCGAGCGCGTTCTCGGTTTCCTCGAGCGCGCGCAGCACCGTCTCGCGATACGCGGCCACGCTGCCGTCGGCCCGCGCTTCCGCGGCCTTGACGTTCTGCCGCACGCGGCCGAAGTCGAGGAAGCGCCAGGTCAGCGCCGGGCCCCACTGCCAGCGCTGGGCGCCGGAATTGCCGAGCACGTTGGCGGTCTGCCCGGTCCAGCCGAACGCGCCGTTGAGGAAGAGTTTCGGAAAGAACTGCGCGATCTCCTCGCCCACGTCGTTGCGCGCGGCGGCGAGGCGACGCTCGGCGGCGATGATGTCGGGCCGGCGCTGCAGCCAGGCTTCCGGCGTGCCGGCGGTGACCAGCTCGGGCAGCTCGGGGAACGCCGACGCCTCGCCGATCTGTGCGCGCACGGCTTCGACCGGCTGCGCGGTGAGCACCGCCAGCCGCTGCTCCTGCGCCACCAGCTCGGCTTCGCGCTGCGGCAGGTTGGCCGCGAGGCTGTTGCGCTGCGCGCGGGCGCGGGCGAAGTCGACGCCGTTCTGCCGACCGTTCTCGAACAGCAGCTCGATCACGCCGAGCACCTCATCGGCGGCGGCAAGGTTCTCCTTCGCCAGCGCGAGGCGCCGCTGCGCGCCGCGCAGCGCGAAGTAGGCCTGGGCGGTTTCCGCGACCATGCTGATGCGCGCGCCGCGCAGCCCGGCGGCGTCGGCCTCGGCGCGGGCGCGAATGGCGCGGCTCGGGTTGCGCAGGCCGCCGAACAGATCGAGCTCCCACGTGGCGTCGAAGCCGGCGCGGTAGGTTTCGATGGTGCCGAGGCCCGGCGGTACGAACGGGTCCTGGTTGCTGGCGCGGCTGCGCGTGGCGTCGGTCGCCGCGGTGACGGTCGGGAACAGTGCGAAGGTCGTCAGCCCGGACAGCGCCCGCGTCTCTGCGAAGCGCGCTTCCGCCTGCGCGATCGTCGTGTTGGCCACGACCGTGCGTTCGATCAGCGCACTGAGCGCGGGGTCGTCGAAGGCCTGCCACACCGCGGTGCCGGGCGCGGCGGCGGTCTGTTCACTGCTGGCCTGGTCGAACTCGGTGGGCAGCGCGACGTCGGGGCGCACGTGCTTCGGGCCGACGGTGCAGCCGGCGAGCAGCGCGGCGGCGATGGCGAGCGCGAGGCCGCGCGGCGCGCGGCGGGTGAGGGCATCACGCATGGGAGATCTCCGTGGCGGCGTTCGCGCCGTCGCGGCGGGCCTTGCGGCGCTCCACCAGCGTGCGGATCACGACGTAGAACACCGGGGTGAAGAACAGGCCGAAGAAGGTCACGCCGAGCATGCCGAAGAACACCGTCACGCCCATCACGTGGCGCACTTCCGCACCGGCGCCGCTGGCGAACACCAGCGGCAGCACGCCGGCGATGAAGGCGAAGCTGGTCATCAGGATCGGGCGCAGGCGCAGGCGGCAGGCTTCGATGGCGGCGTCGACGATGCCGCGGCCCTGCGTCTCCAGATCGCGCGCGAACTCGACGATCAGGATGGCGTTCTTGCAGGCCAGGCCCATCAGCACGACGAGGCCGATCTGCGTGAACACGTTCATGTCGATGATGGTCGGCGGCGCGGCCGTCATCGGATTGATCCATCCGAGCATGATCTGGATGCCGAACCACATCCCGTTGATGAAGTTCAGCACCCAGATGCCGCCGAACGCCGACAGCATGCACATCGGCACGATCAGGATCACGGCCAGCGGCAGCGACCAGCTTTCGTACAGCGCGGCGAGCACGAGGTACACGAGCAGCACGCACAGCGGGAACACCAGGTACTGCGCGAGGCCCTGGTTGACCTGCTGGTAGGTGAGGCCGGTGAACTCCAGCGCCATGCCGCGCGGCAGCACCTGCGCGGCGGTCTCGCGGGCGATGCGCACCGCGTCGGTGGTGCTGACCGCCATCGGATCGAAGGGGCTCGCGCTGACGTCGGCGGCCGGGTAGCCGTTGTAGCGGATTACCGGATCGGGGCCGAAGGTCGGCACCATCTCGACGACGCTGCCCAGCGGCACCATCTCACCCTGCGCGTTGCGCACCTGCAGGCGCGCCACGTCGCCGGCATCGTCGCGGAACGGCGCGTCGGCCTGCGCGTACACCGAGTAGGTGCGGCCGAACAGGTTGAAGTCGTTGACGTAGGCGCTGCCGAGGTAGACCTGCAGCGTGTTGAAGACGTCGGTCAGCGCGAGGCCGCTTTCCTTGACCTTGTCGCGGTTCACCACCGCGTCGAGCTGCGGCACGTTGGACTGGAACGACGAGAACGCCGAGCCCTGGCCGAAGCCCGGCTGCTGGCTGATCATTCCGGTGAAGGCCTGGGTGCTGGCGTTGAGCTCGCCGTAGCCGATGCGCTGGCGGTCCTGCACGTAGGCCTCGACGCCGGCGGCGTTGCCGAAGCCGTTGACCGGCGGCGGCATGAAGGCGAAGGCGAGGCCGTCCTGCATCGCGCCGAACTTGCCGGTGAGCTCGCCGGCGATCGCAGCGGCGGGCTTGGGCAGGTCGCCGGGCGGATCCAGGCCGATGAACATCACGCCAACGTTCGGCGTGCTGACGAAATGGATCGCGTTGAGGCCCGGGAACTGCACGACGTCGGCGACGCCGGGCGTCGCCAGCGCGATTTCGCCGATGCGCTTCATCGCGGCTTCGGTGCGCTCCAGCGTCGCGCCCTCGGGCAGCTGCACGCCAGCGAACAGGTACTGCTTGTCCTGCGTCGGGATGAAGCCGCCGGGGATCTGGAAGAAGCCCAGCACCGTCACGCCGACGAGCGCGGCGTACACCACCAGCAGCCGCGACGAGCGGCGGATGGTGCCGCCGATGCGGGTCGAGTAGCGGTCGGAGCTGCGCTTGAACTTGGCGTTGAACCACGCGAAGAAGCGCCCGAACACGCGATCGATGCCGCGCGCCAGCGCGTCCTTCGGCGCGCCGTGCGGCTTGAGCAGCACCGCGGCCAGCGCCGGGCTCAGCGTCAGCGAGTTGAACGCCGAGATCAGCACCGAGGCCGCGATGGTCACCGCGAACTGGCGGTAGAACTGGCCGGTCACGCCGTCGATGAAGGCGATCGGCACGAACACCGCGGCGAGCACCAGCGAGATCGCGACGATGGGCCCGGAGACCTCGCTCATCGCCTTGTGCGCAGCGTCGAGCGGCGCCAGCCCGTCCTCGATGTGGCGCTCGACGTTCTCGACCACGACGATGGCGTCGTCGACGACGATGCCGATCGCGAGCACCAGCCCGAACAGCGTCAGCACGTTGATCGAGTAGCCCAGCACGAGGAGGACGGCGAACGTTCCGACAATCGACACCGGCACGGCCAGCAGCGGGATGATCGACGCGCGCCACGTCTGCAGGAACACCACGACGACGAGCACGACCAGCAGCACGGCTTCCAGCAGCGTGGTGATCACCGAGTCGACCGACGCGCGCACGAACACGGTGGGGTCGTAGGCGATGGCGTAGTCGACGCCCTCGGGGAAGTTCTGCCTCAGTTCGGCCATCTTCGCGCGCACCGCGTCGGACAGCGCGATGGAGTTCGCGCCCGGCGCCTCGAAGATCACGACGGCGGCCGCCTCCTCGTTGTTGAGGTAGCTGTTCAGCGCGTAGGTGTTGCTGCCGAGCTCGACGCGGGCGACATCGCGCAGGCGCGTCACCGCGCCGTCGCTGCCGGTCTTCAGCACGATGGCGCCGAACTCATCCGGCGTCTCCAGGCGTCCGCGGGCGTTCACCAGCAGCTGCGTGGTTGCACCGCTGGGCTGCGGCGAGGCGCCGATGGCGCCGGCCGAAACCTGGATGTTCTGCTCCTGGATGGCGCCGATGATGTCGAGTGCGGTGAGGCCGCGGTTCGCGGCCTGGTCGGGGTCGATCCACACGCGCATCGCGTAGACGCCGGCGCCGAAGGCCTGCGCGTTGCCGACGCCGGGCAGCCGGGCGAGCTCGTCGCGAACGTTGAGGTTGGCGAAGTTCGACAGGTACAGGCCGTCGTAGCGACCGTCCGGCGAGGTCAGGTGCACCACCATCGTGATGTTCGGCGACACCTTGGCCGTGGTCACGCCGAGCTGGCGCACCGCTTCCGGAAGCCGCGGCAGCGCCTGCGCCACGCGGTTCTGCACCTGCACCGCCGCGAGATCGACATCCGTGCCGAGCTTGAAGGTCACCGACAGCACGACGGTGCCGTCCGACGACGCCGCCGACTTCATGTAGATCATGTTCTCGACGCCGTTGATCGTTTCCTCGAGCGGAGCGGCGACGGTGTCGGCAATGGTTTTCGGGTTGGCGCCGGGGTAGATCGCCGTGACCTGGATGGTCGGCGGCGCGACTTCCGGATACTCGGTGATCGGCAGGTTCGGGATGGCGAGCAGGCCGGCCACGAAGATGACGATCGAGAGCACCGCCGCGAGGATCGGGCGGTCGACGAAGACGCGCGAGAGATCGGTGTGTCCGGACGACATGGTTCAGCCCTCGCCCATTTCGGTCGAGGCGCTGTCGGACGACGCGTCGTCGGACGCCGTGGCGCCGCCGGCGGCGTCGGCCGGGCCGGGTGCCGCGATGACCGTGTTCGGGGCGTCCATCGGCACTTCGACCGGCGCGATCGGCGCGCCCGGGAAGAAGATCTTGCGCATGCCGTTGACGACCACCTTGTCGTCGGCGTCGAGGCCCTTCTCGACGACGACGAGGCCGTCGATGGTCGGGCCCAGCTCAACGTCCTTGCGCACGGCGCCGAGGTGCGGCTCGCCGGTGCCGCCCATTTCCGGCGGCAGGGTCACTTGATCCGCGACGTAGACGTAGCGGCGGTCCTGGTCGGTCAGCACCGCTTGCGGGTGCACCAGCAGCGCGTCGCGCTGGCCGGAGCCGAGCAGCTGCACGCGGGCGAACAGGCCGGGGGTGAACACGCCGTCCGGGTTCGGCAGCTCGGCGCGCGCGAAGATCGTGCCGGTCGCCGGGTCGACGGCGTTGTCGACGAAGACCATGCGACCGGTATGCGGGAAGCCCTGCTCGTTGGCGAGCGCGACGCGCACCGGGTTCTCGGCGTTGCGCGAGCTCGGTCGGCTGCCGTCGCGCGCCATCTCCTGGTAGCGCAGGTAGGCGCGCTCGTCGCCCTGGAAGCTGACGTACACCGGGTCGAGCGAGACCACCGTGGTGAGCACCGGTTCGCCCGGCGACACGAGGTTGCCGGTGCGCAGGCGCGCCACGCCGACGCGGCCGGCGATCGGCGCGGTGACGCGGGTGAACGACAGGTTCAACTCGGCGGTCTCGAGCCTTGCGCGCGCGGCGAGCACGTCGGCCTCGGCCTGCGTCGCCTCGTTCTGGCGGCTTTCGAGCTCGCCGGCGCTGACGGCCTTGGCGGCGATCAGCGTCTCGCTGCGCTTCAGCTCGGTGGCGGCGAGCGCGCGGCGCGCCTCGGCGCGGGCCACGTCGGCGCGCGCGCTGGCCACGGCGGCGCGGTATTCGCGGTCGTCAATGGTGAACAGCAGGTCGCCCTTGCCGACCATGCCGCCTTCCTCGAAATGCACGCCGGTGACGGTGCCGCCGACGCGCGGGCGGATCTCGGCGCTTTCGATGGCCTCGATGCGGCCGGTGAACTCATCCCACTGCGCGACCGACTTCGACACGACCGGGGCGACGTTCACTTCAGTGGGCGGCATCTGCATCGGTGCGCCGCCGCCGCAGGCGGCGAGGGCCAGGGCGAGGGCGCTGGCGAGCGCCAGGCGGGCGAAGCCGGCGCGGGCGAATCCGGAGGAAGGCGTGGGGGCCATGGGTCAGGTCTCGGAAGGCGGAAAAGGAGAGGGCGAAGTCGGGGCGGGCGGAACGAGGGGAACGTCGGTGGCGGCAAGGGCGCGCACCTTCGCTTCGATCAGGGCCACCAGGCGCGGGCGCACGTGCCCGGGCAGGGGGCTCATGTTGAAGACGCTGCACCAGAACAGGCCGTCGGCGGCGAGCAGCAGCAGGTAGCGCTCGAGATCGGCGTCGTCCCACTGCCAGTCGGCGAACTCGCGCGCGGTGTGCGCGCGGACCGGATCAAGCAGGTTCGGGTCGACCATCGCGGCGCTGAGCAGGCCGGTCACGAACCGCCGGTGCGCGTCATCGTCATCGGCGAGGCTGCAGCGCACGTGGCCGAGCAGACGGGCGGCCTTCGGGCAGGCGATGTCGGCGGTCGTCGACAGCGTCGAGGCGTTGCTGTCCCACTGCGCGATGTCGGCTTCGATCAGCGCCTTCAGCAGTTCTTCCTTGGTGCGGAAGTGGTAGGTGATGCCGCCCCGGGTGACGCCGGACTCCTCGGCGAGGGTTTCGAAGGTCAGGTGGCCGGCGCCGCGGCTCTCGACGATCCGGCGCGCGGCGTCGAGCACTTTCTGGCGGGCTTTGGGGGGGCGGGTCATGCGGCGCAACTTTACAGTACGATTTGTATAGAAAGTTGACACCCCGCGTCCTGAATGCGGAACGCTGCGGCAACGGGGTTGCAACGCCGCACTGGCGACCGCCCCGCCTTCCGCGCCGACGCCGGCACTGCCCTCTGCGCGGACGGCCGATTCGCGGCTCAGCCCGGCCCCACCGCCACCCGCTCGAAATGCACGGTATGGCGGGTACCGCCCGGAAGGGCCTGCGCCCGGTAGCGCCCGCCCGCGGCGAGCGTGCGGTCGTTGATGGCCTCGATCGCCACGCTGCCGGCGGTTGCCGCCGCTACGCCGTCGAGGTCGAGCCGCAGCTCGATGTCGACGCTGCCGGCGCCGGCCGTGGCCGCGATGCGCAGCCGGCACGCCGTGACGCCGTGCGCGAGCCCGTCCTCGAGGCCGGCCTGCGCGATGCGGTACAGGGCGCCTTTCCAGCGTTCGGGCAGGCGCTGCACCGGGCCGTCGAGCTCGACCGTCCACGTCGCGCCCTGCTCCTGCGCCCATTCCCACAGCGGCCCGTTCGCCAGCAGGGCCTGCAGGTCGCCCTGCGCCAGCGACGGCGGCTGCAGCCGGCGCAGCGCCCGCTCGAGCCCGTCCTGCACGCGCCAGGTGTGCCCGCGCAGGGTTTCCAGCAGGCGGCCGTCACTGCCCTCGCCGCTGCCGCGCCAGGCCATCGCCAGCAGGGTGCGCAGCTCCTGCAGCGGCGGCGCCACCTGCTCGTGCAGCGACTCGGCGACGTGGCGCTGGCCCTCGTCCTCGAGCGCGACGATGCGCCCGGCCAGCTCTCGCTGTTCGAGCATCGCCAGCCGCAGGGCGGCGTGCTGCGCCTCCACCATCTCGCGCTGCTCGCGCAGCTGCGTGGCGGCGGCGCCGAGCAGCAGGGCCGAGCCGCCGATCACCGCCGTCATCACCTGCAGCCGCATCGGGTCGGCGTGGTCGCTGAAGCCGATCGCCAGCAGCACGCCGAACACCGCCAGCGCCCAGGCCGCGCCGCGCCAGCCGTGGCGGAAGGCCAGCACCACCGTGGGCAGGAAGACGATCAGCAGCAGGTGCTCGTCGAGCGCGGGACGGTGGTGGGCAAGGCTCATCACCCCGAGCGTGACCGCGAACGCCAGCGCCGCCTCGAAGCCCCAGCGCCGCGAACGCCACAGGGCCATCGCGTCGCCGCGCAGGGCCATCGCCGCCGGCACGACGATCGCCAGCCCGAACAGATCGCCGAAGCCGAAGCCCAGCAGCGGCGCGAGGCCGCCATCGATACCCAGCGAATACACCAGCACGGGCGCGACGCCGAAGGTGCACAGCATCATCGCGACCAGCAGCCGCGACATCCGCCGCGGCGTGTCGGGCAGCGCCGGCAGCGCCGGACCGCGCAGCAGCCGGATCATCAGCGCATAGACGACGACCGGCGCCAGCGCGAGCAGCCAGGCCGCCAGCCCCTGCGGTGTCTCGGCCACGAACAGATGCCGCGCCAGGGCCGCCGCGCCGGCGTCGACCACCGCCACCGCGGGCCAGTGCCGCAGCGGCAGCTGCCACAGCAGCAGGAAGCGCAGCGCTACCGGCCAGAAGGCCAGCGGCGTCGACAGCGCCTCGAGCAGGATCCAGGCTGGCGGGTAGGCCGCCAGCAGCAGGGCGGTGGTGCGCCAGCCGGGGCCTTCGCGCGCGCTCACCGGCGCGCCCGCCCGCGCCGCGGCGCTTCGCGTGGGCACGAGGGGCCGATATACTTCGCCGTCCCATTGGCGGCCCCGCCCAACCAGGTATTCCCGTGCGCAATCACGATCTCGTCTTCCTGAAGCGCTTCTCGCTGATCATCGCGGCGCTGTTCGGTCTCATGGTCGTGCTGATCCTGATCGGCCTGTACCTCAACAGCCGCAAGGCCCACGAACCGAACCCGATCGCGGAAGCCCGCACCGTCGAGCGCATCCGCCCCCTCGGCGGAGTGTATGCCGGCGAAACCGGTGCGGCAGCGGCGGCGGCGGCGGCCCAGGCGGCAGCCGCGGCGGCGGCGGCTGGCGGTGCGCCTTACGGCGGCACGCTGGACGGCGCCGTGATCTACCAGAACCTGTGCTCGGCCTGCCACGCCAACGGCGCCGGCGGCGCGCCCGCCCCGACCGCAGCCGCTTGGGCCCCGCGCATCGCGCAGGGCCGCGACGTGCTGGTCAAGCACGCCATCGAGGGTTTCCAGGGCGCGGCGGGCATCATGCCGGCGCGCGGCGGCAATGCCCGCCTCACCGACGAGCAGGTCACCGCGAGCGTCGACTACATGATCGAGAAGTACCAGTAAGCTCGGGTTCGCCGCGCTTGTCCTGACGCCGCCTTCGGGCGGCGTCGCCGTCTCTGGAGCCCCGATGTCGCGTTCGTTGCCCGAAACCCTCCCCGTGTCCCGCCATCCGCGCGCGCGCGCCCTCGCGCTCGCTGTCCCCGTCGCCCTTGCCCTGCTGGTCGCCGGCTGCGGCGAACGCGGCGCACCCGTCGCCGTCGAAGGCATCGCCGCGGTGCAGGGCGCCGGTGAGCGCAGCGCCTTCGAAGGCCAGCGTGCGCGCATCGAAGGCGTGGTGACGCTGCCGATGGCCGACGGCGCCTTCGTGCAGGGCCTGCGGGCCGACGACAACGCCGGGACCTCGCACGGCCTGTTCGTGATGCCGGCGGCCGGCCAGCCGCCGCTCGAGGTCGGGCAGCACCTGCGCGCCGAGGGCGTGGTCGCGGAATCCGGCGACGGCGCCACGCTGACCACGCTGGCCGACGCGCGCATCGAGATCCTCGGTACCGCGCCGCTGCCCGAGCCGATCACGCTCGAGGCCCCGCCGCGCGATTGGGAGGCCCTCGAAGGCCTGCGCCTGCGCGTCAGCGCGCCGCTCACCGTGACCGGCAACGACGCCTTGCTGCGCTTCGGCGAAGTCGACCTTGCCTTCGACGGCCGACTCCACACGCCGACCGAGGTCGCGCCGCCGGGCGACGCCGCGCGGGCGCTGCGCGCGGCCAACCGCGCGCGCACGCTGGTGCTCGACGACGCCAGCACGGCCGAGAATCCGGCCGCCATCGCCTGGCTGCCGGCGCCGGTTTCCGCCGCCGCGCCGCTGCGCGCCGGCAGCGTGCTGCGCGGCGTGCAGGGCGTGCTCGACCAGCGCTGGGGCGGCTACCGGCTGCAGGCCGATGCGGCGGTTTCGGAGGTCCAGCAGGCGCCGCGCCCGGCCGCGCCGCGCGTGGACGGCGCCGTCCGCATCGCCGGCATGAACCTGCTGAACCTGTTCAACGGCGACGGCCAAGGCGGCGGCTTCCCGACCGAGCGCGGCGCGCGCGACCACGAGGGCTACGTGCGCCAGCTCGCCAAGCACGTCGCGACGATCACCGCGCTCGACCCGGCCATCATCGCCGCCCAGGAACTGGAGAACGACGGCTTCGGGCCGGAATCCGCGGTGCAGGAGCTGGCCGACGCGCTGAACGCCGCGCAGCCCGGCGCGCGCTGGACGCCGGTCGCGAGCGGCGGCCGCATCGGCGGCGACCAGATCACCGTCGGCCTGCTGTATCGCGCCGACCGCGTCGATGCGGTGGGGGCGCCGGCGCTGGTCGTCGACGGCCCGTTCCAGTACGGCAGCCGGCCGGTGCTGGCGCAGAGCTTCCGCAAGGGTCGCGGTGCGGTGTTCACCGTCGCCAGCGTGCACTTCAAGAGCAAGGGCGGCTGCGAGGACGCGCAGGGAGCGGACCGCGACCAGAACGACGGGCAGGGCTGCTTCAACGCGCAGCGCGTCGCCAGCGCGGAAGCGATGCACGCCTGGCTCGCGACCGACCCGACCGGCAGCGGCAGCGACCGCGTGGCGGTGCTCGGCGATTTCAACGCCCACGCGATGGAAGACCCGATGCGCGGGCTGCGCGAGCGCGGCTGGGTCGATGCGTTCGCGGCCAGCGTCGACGGCGCCGTCGCGCCGCACAGCTTCGTCTTCGATGGCCAGGCCGGGCGCCTCGACCACGCGATGCTGAGCCCGTCGATGGCGGCTCGGCTGCGCGGCGCGGCGAAGTGGCACGTCAACAGCGACGAGTCGATCGCTTTCGGCTACTTCGGGCCCCTCGGGCGCGACGCCGGGCCGTGGCGCAGCTCCGACCACGACCCGATGCTGATCGGCGTCGATTAGACTTCGCGCCGCATGAGCGCCTCGCCGACATTCCCGGTCGAATCCGGCCCGCTGACGCTGAGCGGCCCGGCAGGACGCCTCGAAGCCGCGGTCGAACTGCCGAAGCCCGATGACGCGCGCCGCGGCGTGGCGGTGATCGGCCATCCGCATCCGCCCGACGGCGGCACGATGAGCAACAAGGTGGTCACCACCATCGCGCGCGCGCTGGCCGAGTGCGGCATCGCCTCGGTGCGCTTCAACTTCCGTGGCGTCGGCGCTTCGGAAGGCGCGTACGACCAGGGTCGTGGCGAGACGCTCGATTACCTCGCGGTGGCGCAGTGGCTGCAGTCGCAGCGTCCGAATGACGCGCTGTGGCTGGCCGGTTTTTCGTTCGGCAGCTGGGTGGCCCTGCGCGCCGCGCGCCAGCTCCCCGTTCAACAGATGGTGTGCATCGCGCCGCCGGTGGGCTTCCGCGATTTCACCGGCGTGCCGCCGCCGCCCTGCCCGTGGCTGGTGGTGCAGGGCGAGGCCGACGACGTCGTCGAGCCGCAGAAGGTGTTCGACTGGGTGGCCGCTGCCGACAACGCGCCAACGCTCGTGCGCATGGCCGAGGCCGGACATTTCTTCCACGGCCGGCTCGTCGACCTGCGCGGCGCGATCAGGAACGGCGTGCGCAAGAACCTGCCGCCGCTGCAGCGGCAGGCCTGATCGCGCGATGCCGGGCCGGCCTTCGAAGCGCTACCTCGACGGCGTGGCCGAAGGCCGCTGGACGCAGGACGCCGGCCAGCTCGCCGCGCTGATCGAGCTCGACCGCGTCGCCGTCGATCTGCTCGAGCGCCGCCGCGCCGGGTTTCTGAAGAAGCTCGGCTTCAAGCTCGCGGGCCACGCCGGCGTGCGTGGCCTGTATCTGTGGGGCGGGGTCGGCCGCGGCAAGACGATGCTCTGCGACCTGCTGCTCGACGCCTGCGCCGAGCTGAAACCGACGCGCCTGCACTACCACCGCTTCATGCAGGACGTGCACGCGCGGATGAAGGCGCTGCACGACACCGCCGATACGCTGAGCGTCGTCGCGGCGCAGTACGCCGCGCTGTCGCCGCTGCTGGTGCTCGACGAATTCTTCGTCAACGACATCGCCGACGCGATGATCCTCTCGCGCCTGCTCGAGCAGCTTTTCGACCGCGGCGTGACCCTCGTCACCACCTCGAACGTCGCGCCGCAGGGCCTGTACGCCAACGGCTTGCAGCGCGCGCGCTTCCTGCCGGCGATCGCGCTGATCGAGAAGGACTGCGTGGTGCACCGGCTCGGCAGCGACACCGACTTCCGCCTGCGCCAGCTCACCTGTGCCGACACCTGGCACGTGCCGATCGATGCGGCCGGCGAGGCGCAGCTCGCCGAGCACTTCCGCGTGCTGAACGGCATCGGCATCTGCCAGACCTGCCCGCTCATCGTCAACGGCCGCGACGTTCCGGCCAAGGCGCTCGGCGAAGGCGTGGCCTGGTTCGATTTCGAAGCCCTGTGCGAAGGCCCGCGCTCGGCCGCCGACTACATCGAGATCGCCAGCGAACACCACACGCTGCTGCTCAGCGGCGTACCGACCTTCAGCGATGAGAGCACCGACGCGCCGAGGCGCTTCATCCATCTCGTCGATGAGCTCTACGACCGCAACGTCAACCTCGTCGCCACCGCCGCCGCGCAGCCGCAGGGCCTGTACAAGGGCTTCAAGCTGCGCATCGAGTTCGAACGCACGGTGTCGCGACTGGTCGAGATGCGCAGCGCCGAGTACCTCGCCAAGGCGCATCGGCCGTGAGCGCGGGCACGCGCGAGCACGCGCGATGGGCGGAACGTTCAGCAGCGTGGCCGTGGGGCGCGGCGCTGTTGGCCGCCGCTTCGATGTATGCGCTGTTCGCGCCCGGATGGTTCAGTTACGACACCGCCTATCTGTGGTGGATCGTCCGCGGCCAGCCGCTCGACGAGACGGTGCCGGTGGTCCTCGCGCTGGTCTGGCGCGGCCTCGCCGCCGTGCTGCCGGACCCGCACGGATTCTTCATCGCGCAGCTGCTGCTGATCTGGCTCGGCCTCGCGGCGACCGTGTCGGCGCTGCCGATCTCGCGCGGCCGGCAGGTGATCGCACTGCTCGTCGTCGGCCTGTGGCCGCCCTTCCTCGCGCTGCAGCCGCAGGTGTGGAAGGACCTGTGGATGGTCGGCGCGCTGCTGTGGAGCGTTGCCGCCCTGCTGCACGCGCGGCGAGGTTCGTCGATCGCGCTGTGGCTCGCGTGGCTGCCGCTGGCCTTCGCGATCGCGACGCGACCGAACGCGATCACCGCCGTGCTGCCGCTGGCGCTGTGGTGGGCCGCGCTGCTGCTCGCGCGCGGGCGTTCGCCCGTGACGGCGTCGCGCGTGGCGGGCGTCGGCGTCGTCGCGATCGTCGTTCTGGCGCTGCTCGCGGCGCTGCCCTCGCGGCTGGCCGGCGCGAAACCCGCGCCGATGTGGCCCTACGTCGCGCTGTGGGACCTCGCCGCCGTGTCGGTGCCGGCGCAGCGCGTGCTCGTGCCGCCGGCGTTCCAGGGCGAGGCGGTGACCGTGGCGACGCTCGCCGAGGGCGCGCGCGAGGACAGCAATGTGCCGGTGTTCGCATCGGGCGCCGTGATCTATATCCCTGAAGCGGGCGTCGCCGACGACGACCTGCGCGCGCTGCGTCGGGCGTGGCTGGCGATGGCGCGCGAGCATCCGCGGGCGTGGCTGTCGCACCGCTGGCGGCTGACCGGCCATCTGTTCGGGTGGCGACGCGACGCGCGGCACGCGCCGCAGGTGCTCGCACCCGGCATCGTTCCCTATCGCGACAACCCGCCGCTGGCGCCGCGCCCGTCGCCAACGCGCGATGCGCTGCAGGCGTGGTGGAACGCGCGCGTCGCCGGGCCGTGGTTCGTGGCGTGGCCGTACCTCGGCGTGCTGGCGATCGTGGGCCTGTGGGCCTGGCATCGTCGTGCGAGCCCCGCCGCGGTGCTGGCGGCCTCCGGCCTCGCCAACGCGCTGCCGCTGACGCTGGCGTCGACCAGCGCGGAGTTCCGCTATCTCGCCTGGACGGTCGTCGCAACGCTGCTTGCCGTCGTGCTGATGCTGGCAAGCGACGTGCGCCGAGGCGCGGGGGCCTCGCATGGCTGACGGGTCGGATTCCGCGACGCGCCCGCGCTGGCTCGGCGTGGCGCTGGCGCTGGCGGTCGCCGCGCTGGCGATCGCCGTGCTGTGGCCGCTGCGCCACGCCGCCCTGCACACCGACGACTGGGCGTGGCTGGCGCTGGCGCACGAGGCGACGTCGCCGTGGCCGGCGTACGCCGAGGGCCTGATGTTCGGCTACTTCTACCGGCCGACGGCCTTCGTGGGGTGGTTCGTTGCCGAGCGGCTGTTCGGCGATTCGGCGGCGCTGCACTACGCGATGTCGATGCTCGTGCACGGGCTCACCGTCCTCGCGCTCGCGGCTTGGCTGCGCGCGGCCGGCGCCGCGCCGGCGGCGATCGCGGCGGGCCTGGTGCTGTTCGCCCTGAGCCCGGCCACGACCTCGCTGGCGCTGTGGCAGTCGAACCGCAACGAGGCGATGGCGGTGCTCGCCGGCCTGCTCGCGCTGCGTGCCGCGTGGTGCCACGGCGGCCTGCGGCTGCCGCTGATTGCCCTGCTGCTGGCGCTGTCGATCACATCGAAGGAGACCGGCGTGCTGTTCGCCGTCGCGGTGGTCGCGCAGGCCCTGCTGCGCACGCACGACCCGCGGCACGCGCGCCGCGACGAAATCATCGCGGCGATCGCGACCACCCTGCTGGTACTCGGCGTGCGCCACACCGTCGTGCTGCCGGTCGACCCCTCGGCGGAGGGTGGCAACGATCTGGTCGCTTCGGTGACGCGGGGTTTCCCGGCGTGGTGGCAGCACCTGCCGCAGGCGCTGTCCGGCGCCAGCGGCGTCATCGTCGCCGCGCTCGCGGCGCTGGGCCTGCTCGCCGCGCTGGCGGCCGCGGCGTTCCGCGCGCGCGCCGCGCGCCATCGCGCGTTGCCGGCCATCGGCCTGCTGCTGCTGGTCGCGCCGGCCGTGCTGCAAAGCCCCATCACCGCCGTCGTGCTGCCGACGCCGGGCGCCATCGACCTGCTCGTGAACCTGCGCTTCTACGCGATCGCGGCGCTGGGCGTGGCGATCCTCGTCGTGGCGGCGTGGCCGACGCAGCCGTCGCGCGCATGGCTGGCCGCGGCGCTGGTGGCGGGCCTCGGCGTCACCTTCGCCGCCAGCAGCCATCGGCACGCGCAGCGGTGGGTCGAGGAGACGCGCGCGATGAACGTCGACGCGCGGCGCGTCGCCGGGAACATCGCCGCGGCGATGCCGGCGCCGCCGGCCGATCGCGCCTGCGTCATCGACGTCGAAGGCGTACCGCTCGCTCCGGGCGTGCGCCCCTACTTCGACGCGATGCTGCGGCTGCAGTGGCCGCCTGGGAGCGCGTTCGAGCGCTGCCTGTTCGCCGCCGATGGCCAAGTGCCCTGGGTGGCCTTCCTGCCCGCCGCGGTGTGCCGCCCCGAACGCTGGGCGCCGGCGCAGCTTCAGGTGCCCGCGCCGGGCGGCGTGCCCTTCGTCGGGCTCGCCGTCGGCGCCTGCCAGATCGCACTGCGCCCGGCCGGTGAACGCCTGCAGGCCACCCACGTGCTGTCGTGGCCCGCGCTCGGCGCGTCGCCGCCGGCTACACTGCCGCGCTGATGAATACCGCCGAATCCTCGACGCTCGGCCAGAGCGTCGCCTATCCGTCGTCGTACGACGCCGCCCTGCTGTTTCCGATTCCGCGCACGGAAGCGCGCGCGAAGCTCGGCCTCGACGACGCCCTGCCCTTCGTCGGCGTCGACCTGTGGAACGCCTTCGAACTCTCGTGGCTCGACCCGCGCGGCAAGCCGCAGGTGGCGCTCGCCGAGTTCCGCGTGCCGGCCACGTCGCCGCACCTGATCGAATCGAAGAGCTTCAAGCTGTACCTGAATTCGTTCTCGCAGGAGCGCGTGGCCAGCACCGATGCGCTGCGCGCGACGCTGATCAGCGACCTCTCCGCCGCGGCCGGCGCGCCGGTGTCGGTGAGCCTGATCGCGCCGACCTCGCCGCAGGCCTTCCCGGTGAGCGTGCTGCCGGGCGAGCTGATCGACAGCGTGGCCATCGCCATCGAGCACTACGGCCCGCCCGCGCCCGAGCTGCTGAAGGCCGACGCCGCGGAGCACGTGGAAGAGACGCTGGTCTCGCACTTGTTCCGCTCGAACTGCCCGGTCACCGGCCAGCCGGATTGGGCCAGTCTCCAAGTGGCGTATGCCGGCCCGCGCATCGACCGCGCGGCGCTGCTGCGCTACCTCGTCAGCTTCCGCACGCACAGCGATTTCCACGAGGCCTGCGTCGAGCGCATCTTCCTCGACCTGCGCGCGCGCTGTGCGCCGCTGAAGCTCTCGGTGTACGCGCGCTTCACCCGTCGCGGCGGGCTCGACATCAATCCGTTCCGGGCCTTGCCGGGCGCCTCGATGCCGGACAATCTGCGCCTGTCGCGGCAGTAGCCGTCCGCCTCCGGAGCCCCCCGATGCCCGCCCTTCGCGCCCCCGTGTTCCGCATCGCGCTGCTGAGCGTGGCCGCGCTGTCGATCGGCTGTGGCGGTGGCGATGCGCCGCCGGCCACGACCGACGCGCCCGCACCGTCGGCCAGCGGCGCACCGGTCGCCGCCGCTGACGACGCGATCGCCGCGCTGCCGCAGGGCACGCTCGAGGCGGTGGCCCTCGACGTCGGCGTGGCGCTCGACGCCGACGGCCGCGTCCTGACCGTCGCCGAGCGCGTGCGCGCCAGCGACACGGTGCACGCGAGCCTGGTCACCGTGGGCGAGGCCGACGCGGCGATGGTCGCGGTGGCGTGGCGCTACGCGACCGGCGCGGAAATCCACGCCGACGAGCGCGCCATCACCGCCGCGGGCCCGGCCGTGCACACCTTCTCGCGGAAACCCGAAGGCGGCTGGACGCCGGGCCGCTACGAGGTGGAAGTGCGCATCAATGGCGCCAGCGCCGGGGTGCGCCCGTTCGAGGTGCGCTGAGGCGCCACTGCAGGCCGACGAACACGCTGCGCCCGGCGCCGGGAAAGCTGCGCTCGTCGCCGAAGGCGAAATCCACGCGCTCGGCATAGCGGCGGTCGGCGAGGTTCATCAGCCGCAGGCTGGCGCGCCACGATGGCGTGATCTCGACGCCGATGCGCGCATGCCACAGCACGTGGCCGCCATAGCGACGCGTGTTCGCCGCGTCGATCGCGTACGCGCCCTGCCACACGCCCTCGAGTTCCGCATCAACGCGCTCGTCGAAGCGCCGCCCGAAGCGAACGCCACCGAGCCATTCCGGCGCGGTGTCGATGCGTGCGCCGCGGCGGATCGTTTCGCCACCGGGCAGCAGGCGGTCGAAGGCGTAGCGCTGCTCGCTCCAGGCGAGGTTGGCGTCGAGCCATGTGGCGTCGTCGGGCGTCCACGCGGCGGCGAGCTCGATGCCACGATGCCGCGTCGCCGCACCGGGCACGCTCAGGCCGGCCGCGTCGCGCAGCAGCACGTCGCGCTTGCGCATCGCGTAGGCCACCGCCTCGGTGCGGAAGCGCGCGTTGGCGAAGCGCAGCGTGGTTTCGAGGCTGTCGGCGGTTTCCACATCAATGCCTTCCACCGTCTGCCCGCGCTGCAGCCGGTACAGCTCGGTGGCCTGCGGGAAGCGGAACGCGCGCGCCGCACGCGCGCCGACCGACCAGCCGGCCTCGAGCGTACGCACCCAGCCGAGCTGCCCGCTGCGCGCCGTGAACGTGTCGGTGCGATCGGCGGGGCGCAGGTACAGGCAGCCGCTGAAGCCGCAGGCGGTGCCGTCTTCGCGCAGGTTGCCGTCACCGGCGCGGTTGTCGTAGCCGTAGCGCAGGTGCTCCACGCGCGCGCCGAGCGTGAGCGCATCGTCGCCGAGCACCCACTGCTTCTCGCCGAACAGCGCCGCCTGCCGCGCATCGACGGCGTAGTCGTAGTGCGTGCCGGCCGGGCGCTGCGCGTTCTGCGCCGGCGTGCCGGCGGTGAGCGCACGCGCCTGGCGCTGGCGCAGTTCGCCGTCGGCGCGTTCGAGATCCACGCCGACGCGCAGCGAATCATCCGACCACATCGACTGCAGGCCCACGCTGCGGCTGCCGTTCTCCTCGAGCGGCTGGCCCAGGTTGAAGTGCTGCAGGAACACCTGCGACTCGTCGCGCGCGTACGGCCGCAGCAGCAGCTCGCCGTCGCCGGCCGCGCGGCGGTGGTGCAGCACGAGGCGCGCGCCGTCGGCGTCGCGGAAGGCCTCGGGGTTCTGGTTGCCGAAGCGCCGCGCGTCGCGCCAGGCGCCTTCGCCGAACGCGAAGCCCGCCGTCTCCTGCCGCAGCCGGTTCGCGGCGAACGCCAGCCGCGTGTCGCTGCCCGGCGAGGGCTGCCACTGCGCGGTGGCCTGCTGCTGCCGGTAGCCTTCGTCGGCGCGAAAGCTGCCGGCGTCCACGGCGTTCGCATCGAGGCGGAAATGCGCGTCGCTATCGATGGAGATCAACGCACGGCGGTAGTCGTCGCTGCCGAACTCGACGCGCGCGCTGCTGCCGTCGCCCGGCAGCCGCGGCTGCACCGCGACCACGCCGTGCAGCGCATTGCTGCCGTGCACCGCGCTGCCCGGGCCGCGCAGCACCTCGATGCGCGCGGCCTGCGCGAGGTTCAGTTCCGACAGTTGATTGACGTTGCAGAAGCCCGCCGGCCGGATCGGCACGCCGTCGTCAAGCACGAGGAAAGCGCCGCACGCGCCCGCCCCGGTGAGCACCGGCGAGCGCAGGCCGAGCAGCTGCTCCTGCCCGCTGCCGCGGCTGGCCCAGGCGCCGGGCACGCGCGACAGCGCTTCGTTGGCGTGCGTGGGCGCGAGGCGATCCAGCGCTTCGGCGTCGAGGCGGGCGACGCTTTCAGCGCGACGCCGCGCATCGTCCGGAAGGCGCGTGGTGACGAGCACCGTGTCGAGCCGGGCGGTTGGCGTCGACGTCGCGACGGAGGCCGTCGCCGGCCGGACCGTGCCGGAGACAAGCAGGGCAAGCAGCAGCAGGCCGAACGGGTGCGGCGGATTCGGTTTCAAGGGGCGGGGGCGACAGGGAATCGGCCGGCAGCGTAACCGGGGCGAGGCTGCCGGCGGAACGCCGCAGCTCGAAAAGGCGCGCCAGCTCGATCTGCAGCGCCTGCACGTCGGGCGCCACGCGGCTGTTGCTGTTCTGGACAAGGAACACGGCCGCGATGCCGGCCGCGCCGTCCACCCAGCCCTGGAACCCGAAAGCCCCGGGGCTCGATTCCATCACCGGCGCGCCGGCGCGCTCGGTCGGCAGGATCCAGAACCCGAAGCCGTAGCCGAACTCGGGGTACAGCGACAGCGTCGGCGGCACCGAGCGACGCACCAGGCCCGCCGAGTGATCCCGCTGCATGGCCCGGATCGTCGCGACGGCGAGGTAGCGCTGGCCCGCGTTGGCGCCTTCGCGGATGAGGCCGTCGGCCTGCCACATCGCCATCAGCTTGCGGTAGTCGGACAGCGTGCTGCGCGCACCGCCAGCGATGCGCGGATTGCTCATCCCGACGTAGCCGGGCGCCGTGCTGGTGAAGCCGAAGTCGGTCGACGTCAGGCCCAGCGGCGCGAGCAGTTCCGCCTGCATCAGCGCATCCCATGAGCGGCCCGTTGCACGCTCGGCCATCGCGCCGGCCACCTGCATCGACTGCCCGCCGTAGCTGAACGTGGTGCCGGGCGCGGCATTGAGCGGCTCGGCAAGGATCTGCGCGGCGCAGGCCTGCAGCGTGGTGAGCGCGTTGCCGACGCAGCCGGTGTCGTTTCCCGGCAGCCCGCTGGTGTGCGAGAACAGTTGCGCCAGCGTGATGGCGCGCCGGTCGGCCCCGGCCTCCGGCCACCATTCGCCCACCGTCGAGTTCCAGCGCAGCGCGCCGCGTTCCACCAGCCGCGCCAGCACCAGCGCGGAGACCCATTTGCTCGCCGACGCGATCGGCACGCGCGTGGCGTCACCGTAGCGCCCGTAGTGGCCGGTGAATACCGGCACGCCGTTGTGCGACACCCACAGCGACGCGCCGTCGAGCCGCAGGCGAGTGACCATCGACAGCATCTGCGCGTCGACGGTGCGCAGGTCGGGCTTGCGCGGCGACTGCGCGGACGCGGGCAGGGCGAGCAGCAGGGTGGCGAGGAGGGTGAGGATCAGGGAGCGCATAGCTTGGAAACGCGTGGGGAAGGGAACCGTTGACCGACCGCTGCGCGTCACCCTAGCCTGAGATCCCCCCACTCAAGCCATCTCGACATGCCGCGTTTCCCGAGCCGTGCGGCGCTCGCCCTATCGGCGAGCTTCTTGCTCACCGCCTGCCACAACCCCGGCGCCGCGTACGAGCGTCCTTCAGTTTCGTCAGCCGAAGCGCTGGCGCGCGTCGAGCGAAACCCGGCGCCGACCCAGGGCCATCGCATTCTCGTGTCGGTGGACGGCGCGCCCGGCCCCCTGACCCACGCCAAGGCGACCGCGCACTACACCGGCGTCGACTCGTACGGCTGCCGCTACCCGACAACCGGACTGGGCACGTTTTCGGTGCCGAACCCGAGCCTGCCGGTGCCCGTCACGCGGCTGCCAGACGGTCGATTCGAGCTGACGGTGTACGACGACGCCCTGCTCGCGACCGACCTATTTGGCACCGGCGTGTGCGAGTGGATCACGGGTGGACCGGTGATTTGGCTGATGTCGGACGGCGCTCCCGACGCGACTTCTCTGGTGATCGGTTACCCCAGCCGCGAATTCCGAGAGCGCCGCCCCGCAACTCACTACTTCTGGCGCGGGGATTTCCCAGCCTCGACCTCACGACAGCGCTCTATCGGAGGAATTCTTGATCGAAAGCGGTTCGGCCCTGAGGTCCAGGACGAGCTCTTCACCGTTACCGCCACATTCGCAGAGGTCTCGCCGTGAGCATTTCGTCTGACCACTACGCGCGCTTGTCGCTTGATGCCTACGAAAACCACCCCACGCAACAGTTTGCGCCGAGGGCGGGCCCGCGCGTCGAACTGGACGGTGTCGCGTACTACGTGCGCGAGCACGTCAGTAACCCCCGCAATGGTTACCAAGGCACGATCTACCAAAACGACCAAACGGGAGAGATCGTTGTCGCGCACAGAGGCACCGAGATGGACAAGGGCTTCGACTCGCTGCTCAGGGATGCGCTCTATACCGACGGCCAGATGGTGTTCGATCGCGAGAACCCGCAGGCCCGCGACGCCATCGAACTGACGCGGCGCGCGCTGGAGATCGCCAAGAGCGAAACCCCGGCCAACGGTCGCGCATCCGAAGTGACCGTCACGGGCCACTCGCTGGGTGGCGGTCTCGCGCAGATCACGGCGCATCACTTCGACCTGCGCGGCGAGACCTTCAACGCCTATGGCGCCGTCAGCCTCGACCGCCGGATCCCCGAAGGAGGCGATCGCGTCGTCAACCACGCAATGGCGACCGATTTCGTCAGCGCCGCTTCGCAGCACTACGGCGAGGTCCGGCTGTACGCCACGCCGGAGCAGGTGCAACGCCTGGTGGCGAAGGGCTACGAGGCCGACCTTCCGCGGATGCTCGACCAGCGCGCGCCGCTGGCCGTCGCAGCGGATGTGGACGCGCACTACCTGCGGCACTTCGTCGGCACCAACGCCGACGGCAGCCCGGGTCGCTCGGTGCTCGCAGAGAACAACGACCACCCGGCGCTGGTCGCCGGCAGCCACCGCGAGATCATCGACCGCTACCGCGATGACATCCGCCTGCTGCGCGGCAGCGCGACCGCGCTGTCACGCTCTGGCCTCGAGCTGGTCGGTGACGTCCAGCGCGTCGCGGAAGGCGCGGACTTGCCGGGCAACCCGGCCGCGCGGGAGCGCGCCCTCGCCGCCGCTCTCGCACCGCGCCCGCCGCCGCGCCCGCTCGATGAGGTCGAGAACTACATCCAGCGCGAGCCGCGGCCTCGCGAGCCGCAGTGGCCCGAAGCGCGGCTGGAGGTTCCCGGCGCTGCGGAAAGCCCGGCGCGCGACGCGGTACGCAGCCCACTGCGACCGTCCGACCCGCTGACGTTCGAGACCTTGCGCAGCGGCGTGCACGCGATCGATACCCGCCTCGGCCGAGCGCCGGACGAGCGCAGCGAGCGGTTGGCGGCGGCGCTTTACGCCGAAGCGAAAACGCAGGGCATTACCCACATCGACGGCGTGGTGCTGGGCGAGAAAGGCACGCGTGCGGCCGCTGGCGAGTACGTGTTCGCGTACTCCGGCTCGCCCGAGCGTCCGGGGGATTGGGTGGGGGTGCGCACCGAGGTCGCGATGCAGACGCCGGTCGAGCAGAGCGTCGCTCGCGCGGAGGAAGCGGTGCGGACGCAGCAGCAGGAGGCGGCGATGCACCAGCAGCATTCGCAGGACGCACCGGCGATGCGGATCGGCTGAACCGTCCCGGCTATCCTTGCCCGCAGTGACGGGAGAGGCCGGATGCCGCTGAGCTGGAACGAGATCAAGGACCGCGCGCTGAAGTTCAGCCGCGAGTGGGCGGACGAGGCCAGCGAAGACGCCGAGGCCAAATCGTTCTGGGACGGATTCTTCGACGTGTTCGGCGTGCCGCGCCGTCGCGTTGGCACCTTCGAGCGCAAGGTCAAGAAGCTCGACGGCAAGGACGGCTTCATCGATCTGCTGTGGAAGGGCGTGCTGCTGGTCGAGCACAAATCCCGCGGCAAGGACCTCGACCGCGCGCACGCGCAGGCCCGCGACTACTTCGCCGGCCTCACCGACGCCGAGCTGCCGAAGGTGCTGCTGGTGTCCGACTTCGCGCGCTTCCGGCTCTACGACCTCGAAACCGGCGAGCCGCCGGTCGAGTTCGCGCTGAAAGACCTGCACAAGCACGTGCGGCGCTTCGGCTTCATCGCCGGCTACCAGGCGCGCAGCTTCAAGGACGAAGACCCCGTCAACGTGCAGGCCGCCGAGCGCATGGGTCGCTTGCACGACGCGCTGAAAGCGGCAGGCTTCGACGGCCACGCGCTGGAAGTGCTGCTGGTGCGCCTGCTGTTCTGCCTGTTCGCCGACGACACCGGCATCTTCCCGCGCCACGCGTTCAGCGAGTTCGTGGCGCAGCGCACCGGCGTGGACGGCAGCGACCTTGGGCCGCGGCTGGCGCAGCTCTTCCAGACGCTGAACACGCCCAGCGACAAGCGCCAGACCACGCTCGACGCGCAGCTCGCCGAGTTCCCGTACGTCAACGGCAAGCTCTTCGACGAGGCGCTGCCGCTCGCCGACTTCAACGCCGCGATGCGCCAGCAGCTACTGGACGCCGCCGCGCTCGACTGGAGTCGCATCAGCCCGGCCATCTTCGGCTCGATGTTCCAGAGCGTGATGGACGCCAAGGCGCGGCGGAACCTGGGCGCGCACTACACCAGCGAGAAGAACATCCTGAAGCTGATCGGGCCGCTGTTCCTCGACGGGTTGAAGGCCGAGCTAGAGAAGATCGGCACGCACGAGGGGCGTCTGCGCCAGTTCCACAAGACGCTCGGCGACCTGCGCTTCCTCGACCCCGCCTGCGGCTGCGGCAACTTCCTCGTCATCGCCTACCGCGAGCTGCGCCTGATCGAGCTGGAGGTGCTGAAGCGCCTTTACGACAAGCAGGGCAGCGTGTTCACCCGCGTGGGCGATCACGTTCTGGTGGACGTGGACCAGTTCTACGGTATCGAGATCGAGGAGTTCCCCGCGCAGATCGCGCAGGTCGCGCTGTGGCTGATGGACCACCAGATGAACCTGCAGGTGGCGGAACTCTTCGGCGAATACTTCGCGCGTCTGCCGCTCAAGAAGAGCCCCACCATCGTGCACGGCAACGCGCTGCGCATCGACTGGAACGACGTGGTGCCGAAGGAGAGGCTGAGCTACATCCTCGGCAACCCGCCGTTCATCGGCTCGAAGCTGATGACGGAAGGCCAGCGGGCTGATCTTCTGGCGGTCGCGGGCAAGCTGAAAGGCGCCGGCGTGCTGGATTTCGTCTGCGGCTGGCATCTGAAGGCGACAGCCTATGCGCAGAACACGAGCATCGACATCGCTTTTGTGTCCACCAACTCGATCTGCCAAGGCGAGCAGGTCGGCATTTTGTGGGGTGAGCTGCTGTCGCGTGGATGGCACATCGCTTTCGCGCATCGCACGTTCCGGTGGAACAACGAAGCCAAGGGCGTGGCGGCGGTGCACTGCATCATCGTCGGGATGAGCCGCAGGCCGTCCAGTCCGCGGCGATTGTTTGATTACGACACGGTAGGCGGTGAGCCGCTGGAAGTCGCAGCTGCCAACGTCAATCCGTACCTCGTGGATGCGACGAACGTTCTGCTTCCGAGTCGAACGAAACCCGTTTGTCTGGTTCCCGGCATTGGGATCGGAAACAAGCCGATTGACGGCGGCAACTATTTGTTCAGTGTGGACGAGAAGGCAACGTTCGTCGCTGCGGAACCGACGGCTTCGGCGTGGTTCCGCCGTTGGCTCGGTTCCGACGAGTTCATCAACGGCTGGCATCGGTACTGTCTGTACTTGCGAGACTGCCCTCCGGCTGAGCTTAGGTCGATGCCGCGCGTGCTTGATCGCGTCGAGCGGGTCCGTGCTTTCCGGACGAGTAGCGCGAGCGAACCAACCCGCAAGCTCGCCGCGACGCCAACGCGCTTCCACGTCGAAAACGCGCCAGATGCGCCGTATCTGGTGATTCCGAAGGTTTCTTCAGAACGGCGCGATTTCGTGCCCATCGGCTTCGAGCAGCCGAGCACGCTCTGCAGCGACCTGGTGTTCATCGTTCCCCAGGCGACGCTGCTGCACTTGGGCGTCGTGCAGTCCACCATGCACATGGCTTGGCTGCGGGCTGTGTGCGGTCGCCTAGAAAGCCGCTACCGCTACTCCGCCGGCATCGTCTACAACAACTTCCCTTGGCCCGAGCCGCTGAATGACAAGGCGCGCTCCGCCATCGAAACCGCTGCACAAGGCGTGCTCGACACGCGTGCGCAGTTCCCCGGCAGCACGCTGGCTGATCTGTACGCCCCGCTGACGATGCCGCCCGCGCTGGTCAAGGCGCACCAGCAGCTCGACAAGGCCGTTGACGCGGCCTACCTCGCGACGGAAAAGGCCGCCGGGCGGAAGGCGCCGAAGCTCGGCACCGACGCCGAGCGCGTGGCCTTCCTGTTCGAGCGCTATCAGGCCCTGACCTCGCTGCTGCCGGTGGCGAAGGCCGGCAAGTCCAAGCGTCGCAGGCCCTGAGAATCATCGACGGGGCGATCCAGAGCCCGCCAAGGAGAGAAACATGCGCATCGATCGCGACACCGCCCGCCAAGACCTCTCGACGCAGTGGCGTGCGTTGGGCATTGATCCACAGCGGGAGCTTGATCGCCTGCTGGTGCGCCTCGAGCGCGCTTTCGAGCCGCCCAGCACCCTTGAGCGTTTGGGCGTGCCGAGCGTCGAATCCCCCGGTCATCCCGTCGGCATGCTGCTGCTGGGAGGCACCCACGGTGACCGGCTGGCCGCGGTGCTTCGTCCGGACAAAGGCGAGGACATGGCACTCGTCGCGCACTACCCGTGGCTTGAACTCGGCACGCAGACGACAGTCCGGCTTCGCGGCGTGAGGGAATGGAACCACGGCCTGTGCGCGCGTATCGATGCGGACGTGCAGCTCGACGACGGCGGCGCGCTTCCTCTGTCCTGGTTCGATCCGCTGTATGCACGCGACTGGCGGCATTACGCCGCACTCGACGATCGCCCCATCGACGTGATTCTGTCAGCACTGGCGATCCAGATCCGCATCGTCGAAGCCGGACAGTCACCGGCCGACACCGACGGCCTGTCGTGGCGTTCTGCCGGGGGCCTGCGGCTGTCCGCGATCGACGGCGCAGCGAGCGACGAATGGGCCTTCCACGGCCGTCTCGTGTCGGTGGAGCCCACGTCGCTGTTCGATGCGGCGGCTTGGTGGGCGAGGGTCGCGTTCGCCGATTGGCGGGGCGGGGCACGAACGCTGCGTATCGCGTTCAGCCGAGCTGCGCTGGATGGGCGGGTGCCCGTTGCAGGCGATGAGGTTGTGGGATTCCTTTGTCTTCAGGGCTGGCTGTGGGGGCCGGCGTAGACCGCGATAGCCAGGCAGACGCCACGGTAGAGGGCTGGGTGCGCGAAGCGGCATAGCTGGGGCACGCGCCGGGAGCGGATTTCGTGCCGGGTCGATAACGTCCAACTGCAGCACCACGCCGGCTGCCGTGGAAGCGCTGACGTGACGCAACCGGCATTGTTCAGGGCTCTCATCGGTCCCGCGCCCTTCTCTCCAACGCGTCATGCCATCGAAACGGCAGCAGGAACAGCCGGGCGAGCAGGCTGACGGCACCGATCGACAGCAGTGCCAGCAGCAGCACCAGCCCCGCGCCGACGACGGCAAGCAGGGCGTTTTCGAGAACACTCATGAACTCGCCCCGTCATTGATCGATCGCGTCGTGCCGTCGCGATGCACGGCCTCGAGGCAGTCGCCAGCCAACGCCTGCACCTTGGACACGTCCTGCTGCGCACGATGGATGCTGTCGAGGCTCACGCGTTCGCCTTTGCGCTTCGCCACCTCATCCCAGCGCCGCAGTTGGTTGGCGTTCTCGTGAAGTTTGCATATGGCCACATGGAGGGCCCGCCACGGCACGCCGGTGACGTCGTCGGGGCGCATGCTGGCGATGTGCGACCACGGCCGCTGCGCTGGTGGTTCGTGCAAGGCCCGACGCCGGCACCACACCTCGGCCAGCGCTTCGAACAGCCCTTTTGCCGCCGCCTCGACGTCATGCATTCGCCACCAGCGACCGCAGACCTCAATGATCGCCAGATAGTGGCGGCCCGCTTGCTCGAACAGTGCGCGCTCCAGCGCCGGGTCGATCAGCGGCACGTGAGTCGGCGGGGCACCGGAAAGCGCGTGCACGATGCCGCCGGCGACGGCGGCGGGCGAGCCGAGAAGGAATTGGCGGCGGTTCATGGCGGCCTCGGGATCAATTCGGGCCGTCAGCCTCGCGCCGGTGGGTCGCATCGTCTGCGACGGCTCAGCTTCCGAATAGGAGGAAGCTCTGCGAATAAAACCTATACAAATTAATAACTTATCGAGATGGCGTTGTGCGCGCGTGTCGTCTGCCGCGAAGAAACCTTGAATTAAGTTCTCTTAGAACTTAAAAGTCGTCGCGTGAAGCCCCTCCCGCAAACCCCCGCCCTCGCTGATCTGTTCCGCCTCACGCCGGAGCGGGTCGCCGTCGTCCTCGGGCACTCGACCGCGCTCGACGATTCGGCCTATCTGCATTGGGACGCGCTGCGCCATCGGAAGCCGCCGGGCGATCTTTCCGATCGCGAGTGGTGGTTCGCGCTGAAGTGGCGGCGCTCCAGTGCCGCCGTCCACGCGCCGCGCCTGCGGGCCACCAACGGCACGCCGCTCACCTACACCCGTCATGCCCGGGTGGAGCTGGGGGTCTCCAGGATGGACCGCTTGCTGGCGGGCCGGCAGGCGCTGCCGCACGCGGCGGTGAGTCCGGCCACGCGCGACCAGTACCTCGCCAGCTCGCTGATGGAGGAAGCGATCCACTCCAGCCTGTTCGAAGGTGCGGTCAGCACGCGCGAAGCGGCGAAGGACATGCTGCGTTCGCGTCGCGAGCCGACGAACCGCGACGAGCGGATGATCCTCAACAACTTCCGGGCGATGGAGCGCCTGCGGGCGATGGCGGCCGCTCCCTTGAGCGTCGAAGGCATCCTCGAGCTCCACCGCATCCTCACGGACGGCACCCTCGACGACCCGGCACAGGCCGGACGATTCCAGCAGCCGGGCGAGGTGCGTGTCGACGTGGTGGATCACCGCGTCAACCGCGTTGTTCACTCGCCGCCGCCGGCGGAGCAGCTGCCCGAACGGATGGCGGCCCTCGTCGACTTTGCCAACGCGCCGGATGTCGAAAACGGCCAGTACCTGCATCCGGTCATCCGCTCGATCCTGCTGCACTTCCAGCTCGCCTACGACCACCCGTTCTATGACGGCAACGGCCGAACCGCGCGTGCGCTGTTCTATTGGTCGATGCTGCACCGCGGCTACTGGTTGGCCGAGTTCTTCTCGATCTCGCGGCTGCTGCACCGGAATCGCGGCCCGTATGAGCTCGCCTACCAGCAGGTCGAGAGCGACGCACAGGACGCGACTTATTTTCTGCTCCAGCAGCTCGATGTGCTGGATCGCGCGGTGGACGAGCTGTTCGCCTACGTCGAGCGGAAAGGGCGGGCGCAGACGTCGCTGCGTCGTCGGCTGGCTGATCGCGGCGGCCTGAACCATCGCCAGCTGGCGCTGCTCGATCATGCGCTTCGCCGTCCGGACGCCGAGTACACACACGACTCCCACGCCACCTCGCATCGGATCAGCGGGGTCACGGCGCGTGCGGACCTCATTGATCTGGTGGAGAGAGGCTGGTTGACGCTCGTGCGCGCCGGCCGCCGCGTTCACTATCTGCCGGTGGATAACCTTGAAGCCCGACTGCAGTTGACCGACCCATGACCCACACCATCGAAGGCCCCTTCCACGTCCGCATGACGCCCGAGGCGCTGGCGCATGCCGACGCGCCGCCGCACCTCGGCCGCTTCCGGCTCGACAAGCGCTACGAGGGCGTGCTCGACGCCGTCGGCACCGGCGAGATGCTTTCCGCGCGCACCGCCATCGACGGCTCGGCGGGCTACGTCGCCATCGAGTTCGTCAGCGGCGCCTTGGCTGGCCGCACCGGCAGCTTCGTGCTGCAGCACAGCGGCGTGATGGACCGCGGCATGAAGCGGCTGTTCCTCGAAGTGGTGCCCGATTCCGGAACCGGCGGGCTGGTGGGCCTCACCGGGCGCATGGGCATCGACATCGCTGGCGGCGAGCACTTCTACCGCTTCGAGTACACGCTGCCGGAGGCGGAGTGATGCGCGCTGCGGTGCCGCGGGCGCTGTGTTGCGCCGCGCTGCTGGCGGCGCTTCCGATGCCGGGTGTCGCGGCCTCGGCCGACGCCCCGCGCGAATCCACCGTCGCCGCGCCGTCGCGCTTCGAGACCTTCGACGTGGCGATGCCCGCGCTGGGCGTGGAGCGCACCGTGCGCGTGTACCTCCCGCGCGGCTACACGAACTGCGAAGGCTGCCGCTATCCCGTCGTCTATTTCATGGACGGGCAGAACGTCTTCGATGCGGCCACCAGCTACGCCGGCGAGTGGGGCGCGGATGAAGCGCTCGACGATCTGCTCGCGAGGCACGACCTCGCGGTGATCGCCGTGGGTGTCGATCACGGCGGCGCGGCGCGCATGAACGAGCTCAGCGTGTGGGAAAACCCCGAGTTCCGCCCGGCGAGAGGCGAGGCGTTTCTCGCCGATCTCGTCGATGCGGTGAAGCCCGCCATCGACGCGCGCTACCGCACGCGGCCGGCAGCAGCGTCGACCACGATCGTCGGCAGCTCGATGGGCGGGCTGATGGCGCACGCGGCGCTGCTGCGGCGGCCCGACGTGTTCGGCGGTGCGCTGATTTTTTCACCGAGCTACTGGTTTTCGCCGGCGATCGCCGAGGAGACCGTACGCACGCCGCTGCAGTCGAACCAGGTGCTGGTGCTCTACGCGGGCGGCGCCGAGAGCGAAACGATGCTCCCGAAGGCGCGCGCGATGTTTGATGCGCTGAACGTGCGATCGTCGTCGGTGCGCGTCAGCTTTCTCGAAGACCCGAAGGGCGAGCACAACGAGGCTGCCTGGCGCGCCACGCTGCCAACAGCGCTGTGCTTCCGCTTCACGCCGATCTGCGCGGAGCGCTGACCGATGGCGCTCAAAGCCACCGTCCACCGCGCGACGCTGCAGGTCTCCGACCTCGACCGCCACTACTACGCCACGCATTCGCTGACGCTGGCGCAGCATCCGTCCGAAACCGACGCGCGCTTGATGGTGCGGCTGCTCGCCTTCGCGCTGTTCGCCGAGGAGCGCCTGGAGGTCGGCCGCGGCATCAGCAGCGAAGGCGAGCCCGACGTGTGGCTGCGCTCGCTCACCAGCGACGTCGAGCACTGGATCGAACTCGGCCAGCCCGACGAAGCCGACGTGCGCCGCGCCTGCGGGCGATCGCGCCGTGTGACCGTGATCGGCTACAGCGGCCGCGGCTTCGGCCTGTGGTGGGAGAAGAATTCAGCCGGCCTCGCGCGCTGCACGAACCTCGACGTCGTCGAGCTGCCGGCCGGCACCGCCGACGCGCTGGCGCCGCTGCTCGCGCGCGGCATGGACCTGCAGTGCGTGATCCAGGACGGCGAGGTGCAGCTGATGGGCGAAGGCGGCACGGTCACGGTGACGCCGGTGTGGCACCAACGTGCGGCGTAGCGGCGAGCGATGAGCGAGCCGCGGACGAAGATCGATCACGTCGATGTCGTCGTGTTGGGCGGCGGTGCGGCGGGCCTGTTCGCCGCGTTCACCGCCGGCCAGCGTGGCCGCCGCGTGCGCGTGATCGAACACGCCAACCGCTGCGGCAAGAAGATCCTGATGTCCGGCGGCGGACGCTGCAACTTCACCAACACCGGCACCACGCCGGCGAATTTCCTTTCCGCGAATCGGCACTTCTGCAAATCCGCCCTCGCGCGCTACACGCCGGCGCACTTCATCGCGATGGTCGAGCGCCACGGCATCGCCTACCACGAGAAGGAGCTGGGGCAACTGTTCTGCGACGACAGCTCGAAGCAGATCGTCGCGATGCTGCTGGCCGAGTGCGAGCAGGCGAAGGTCGACGTGCGGACCTCGTGCGCGGTGGAATCCGTCGAAGCGCTGCAGGTCGATGCGACGGTCGGTGACGACGTTGGGGCGCTGCGCGATGATTTCCCGCGCTTCCGCATCATCACGTCGCAAGGCGTCATCGACTGCGCGTCGCTGGTGGTCGCGACGGGCGGCCTTTCGATTCCGAGCATGGGCGCGACGGGCTTCGGCTACGCGCTGGCGAAGCAGTTCGGCCACGCGGTGCTGCCCACGCGCGCGGGCCTCGTGCCGCTCACGCAGTCGGGCAAGCCGGCCGAAGCCATGGCCGATCTCGCCGGCGTCGCGCTGCCGGTGACGGCGCACGCGGGCAAGACGAGTTTCAGCAACGCGATGCTGATCACCCACCGCGGCATCAGCGGCCCGGCGATCCTGCAGATCTCCAACTACTGGCAGCCCGGCGAGGCGCTGACGCTCGACCTGCTGCCCGGGGCGGACGCGCTCGACACCCTCACCGCGCTCCGCGCCGCGCGGCCCGACGCGCAGCTGCGCACGGTCTTGAGCGAGCTGCTGCCGAAGCGCTTCGCCGAGCGACTGTGCGAGACCGTGTTCGAAAGCCGGCCGATGAAGCAGATCGACCCCAAGCCCTTGCAGCGCATCGCCGAGACGCTCGCGCGCTTCCCGCTGGTGTGCAGCGGCACCGAGGGCTATCGCACCGCTGAAGTGACCTTGGGCGGCGTCGACACCCGCGAGGTGAGCTCGAGCACGATGGAGAGCCGTCGCGTGCCCGGGCTGTACTTCATCGGCGAAGTGCTCGACGTCACCGGCTGGCTCGGCGGCTACAACTTCCAATGGGCCTGGGCGTCGGGGCACGCCGCCGGGCAACACGTCTGAATCGATCGAATGAACCCCTACCGCACCACCTTCCCGCACCCGCTCGTCGATATCGGCGCCAACCTGACGCACGAGAGCTTCGGCCACGATCTCGACGCCGTGCTCGACCGCGCGCGCGAGGCCAGCGTGCATCAGCTCGTGGTCACCGGCGCCTCGCGCGAGGGCTCGCGCCACGCGCTTGAACTCGCCCACGCGCATCGGGGGCGCCTGTTCGCCACTGCCGGCGTGCATCCGCATCACGCCATCGAAGTCACCGACGAAGCGGTTGCCGAACTGCGCGCGCTGCTCACGCATCCCGAGATCGTCGCCGTCGGCGAAACCGGCCTCGACTACTTCCGCGATTTCGCGCCGCGCCACGCGCAGCAGCGCGCCTTCGAACGCCAGCTCGAGCTCGCCGTCGAGTGCGGCAAGCCGCTGTTCCTGCACCAGCGCGACGCGCATGACGACTTCCTCGCCATCCTCAAGCCCTTCCTGCCGCGCTGCGGCCCGGCGGTGGTGCACTGCTTCACCGGCGACGAGCGCGCGTTGATGGAGTCGCTCGACGCGGGTTGCTTTATCGGCATCACCGGCTGGCTTTGCGACGAGCGCCGCGGCCAGCATCTACGCGAACTGGTGAAGCGCATTCCGGCGGATCGCCTGATGGTGGAAACCGACTGCCCGTACCTGCTGCCGCGCACGCTCAAACCCACGCCGAAAGACCGTCGCAACGAGCCGGCTTTCCTGCCGCACATCGTCCATGAGCTGGCGAAGGACCGCGGCGAGGACGTCGCCGTAACGGCGGCGAGCACGACCGCGACCGCGCGGGCGTTCTTCCGGCTGCCGGCGGATTAAGCTCGCGGCGCTACCTCCGCTGGACGAAGCCGCGATGACCGAGCCGAACGACGCCGAAACGCCGACCGCCACCGACGCGGCCTCGCGCCCGCGCCGCAGCGTCGACATGCGCTACATCAACGTGCTCGCCTCGCTGCTGGCCGTGTTCGTCTCGCTGCTGTCGCTGTGGCTGGCCTGGAGCGCCAACCGCACCCAGGAGCGCATGCTCGCGGCAAGCAGTTGGCCGTACCTGCGCTTTGGCCACGGCAACTTCGACGTGGACACCGGCCTGAAGACCATCACCATCGGGATCGGCAACGGCGGCAGCGGGCCGGCGGTGCTGCACTGGGTGCAGATCTCGCGCAACGGCACGGCGTACGGCGACGCCTACACGATGCTGCGCGACTGCTGCGGCCTCGCCGCCGATGCCGAGCTGCCCACGCAGACGGTCGGCGCCACCGGCGTGCCGCTGCCGCCGGGGAGCGAGCGGGAGCTGTTCCAACTCGTCCACCGCGAGGACGCGGCCCCGATCTTCGATGCCCTCAACGAGGCCCGATGGCAGATGCGCTTCGACGCCTGCTACTGCTCGATCATCGGCGACTGCTGGCTGATCGAAGGCGAGGTCGCGCCCGAGCCCATCGCGGCCTGCCCGGCGCCGCCGGACGGGGCCTGGGAAGGCTGAGCGAGCCCGGATGCGCCTTGGAATCAGCGTTCGTGGTTCTTTGGCAATCATTCAGGAAATTATCCGTTTCCGATAAAGTCTCAAAACCTGAGATAGACTTCGGCCATGGACCCCATCACCAACCCCTACGCGCCCGGCGCCGGCGCCCCGCCGCCCGAGCTGGCCGGCCGCGACGCGCTGATCGAGCAGGTGCGCATCGCCACCGAGCGCATCCGCATCGGCAACCAGGCCAAGAGCGTGCTGATGATCGGCCTGCGCGGCGTGGGCAAGACCGTGCTGCTCGACCGCATGCGCAGCGACGCCGAGGCCGCCGGTATGGAAACGGTGCGCATCGAGGCGCCGGAAGGCCGCTCGCTGCCGGCGATGCTGGCGCCCCAACTTCGACTGGCGCTGCTGCGGCTGTCGCGCCGCGAGAAGGCCAAGGACCTCGCCTCGCGCGGACTGCGCGCGCTGGCCGGCTTCGCGAAATCGCTGAAACTGAAATACGCCGATCTCGAAGTCGGCATCGACCTCGACCCCGAGCCCGGCCTCGCCGACAACGGCGATCTCGAGCACGACCTGCAGGCGCTGCTGGAAGCGGCGGGTCGCGCCGCGCAGGCCGACGGCACGGCGCTGGTGCTGTTCATCGACGAGCTGCAGTACGTGCCGGAGGAACAGCTCGCGTCGCTCGTCACCGCGCTGCACCGCTGCGCTCAAGCGCAGGTGCCTGTCGTCTTGGTCGGTGCGGGCCTGCCGTCGCTGCCCGGCCAGATGGGCCGCGCGAAGTCGTACGCCGAGCGCCTGTTCGCGTTTCCCTTCATCGGCCCGCTCGACGCCACAGCCGCGCGCGACGCGCTGGAAGTGCCGGCGGCCGCGCTGGGCGTGCGCTTCGAGCCGGCCGCGACGGAAAAGATCATCGCCGCCACCGAGGGCTACCCGTACTTCCTGCAGGAGTGGGGCAAGCACGCGTGGGACGTGGCACCGCGTTCGCCGATCACCGCGGATGACGTCGATACCGCCGCGCGCGTTGCGGTTGCCGCACTCGACGAAAGCTTCTTCCGCGTGCGCTTCGATCGGCTGACGCTGGCCGAAAAGCGCTACCTGCGCGCGATGGCCGAGATCGGCCCCGGCCCCCACCGCTCCGGCGACGTCGCTGACGCGCTGGGCCGCAAGGTCACCGCGATGGGGCCGATCCGCGCGCAGCTGATCGAGAAAGGCATGATCTGGAGCCCGAACCACGGCGATACCGCGTTCACCGTGCCGATGTTCGACGCCTACCTGCGGCGGATCATGCCCGGCGAGGACTGGCGCGAGCGCTGAGGCTCAGCGTCGCGGATTGTCGGCATCGTGCAGCACCGCAGCGGCCCGCGCGCGGAGCACGTGGTCGCCCGTGGCGCCGATCGCGTCCAGTCGCGCGATCACGCCCTGCGCTTCCGATCGCGCGCGCTCACGCTGACCGTCGGCGCGCAAGGCCTCGGCGCGCAGCGTCTCGCGGCGCATCAGCTCGAAATCGGGATCGCGCTGCTGGTGTACGCCGCGGATCGGCTGGCGCTCGAGCAATGACACCGCGGCTTTCGCCTCGCCGCGCGCCAACGCGCAGGCCGCTCGCGCTTCGTCCAGTGCCGACGCCGTTGCGGCATTCGGCGCCTTCGTCGCCGCGTCGAGAAGCGCGTCGGCCTCGGCGTCGTCGCCGACCTCGCAGGCCAGCGCAGCGAGCCGCGCGCGCACTTCGCCAAGCCGCTGCGGCGGAACATCCTCGCGCGCCTGCATGCGCCGCAGCGCGAGCTGCAGCGTGGCGATGGCTTCCTCCCGGCGGCCAAGATCCGCCAGCGTCTTGCCGCGGTGGTAGGCCTCGAAGAAATCCTCGTCGCGATGCGCCAGCTTCAGCGCGTGGGCCCACTCGTCGGCGGCGGCTTCGATGCGTTGCAGCGCGAGTGCGCCATCGCCGCGCGAATGCGCCATCCGCGCCTGCGCCGCCAGCGTCGCGGCGCGCTGCTGCATCGGTGCCTCGATCGGCGCCAGTTTCGCCATTGCCGCGTCGAAGTGCGCGGTCGCCGACGCGGCATCACCCTGCAGCCAAGCGGCGCTGCCCAGATTGAAATACGTCGTCGCGAACGACGCCGAGCTCGTCGTCGGATCGGCCTGCTTCAGCGCGAGCACCGCTTCGTGCGCGGCGAGCGCCTCGTCGGCCCGGCCCTGCATGCCGTACAGCACCGCGATGTCGCCGGCGACGCGCAGCGGCAGGCTGCCGAGGTCACGGCGACCCGCCAGCCGCGCACGCAGGCCCAGCATCTCCGGCTCGGCGCGCGCGAAGTCCTCGCGCAGCATCGCGAGCCGCGCGCGGTCGCGCAGCATCTCCAGCAGCTCGACGGCCGAGGGGTGCTTCGCTTCGAGCCAGGCGATGCCCTCGTCGAGCGCGCGCGCGGTCTCCGCGTCCTGGCGCTGCCGGCGCGGCAGGTCGACGCGCTGCAGCAGCACTCGCGCCCACGCGTCGCGCGGTGCCGCGTCCGGCCCGCCCAGCAGCGCCGCCCCCTCGTCGACCAGCGACTCCGCTTCCTCGAACTGCAGGCGGGCGGAAACGATCTCGGCCAGCGTCAGCAGCATGTCGGCGCGCAGTTCCGCGCTGCCGCTGCTGGCGTCGCGCGCGCGCGCGATGCCCTGGTCGATCAGCTCGCGGGTCTCGGGGATCTCGTTGGGCGCACGGCCGGGGATCGCGCCTTCGAACAGCCCGACGGTGAAGCGCCGCAGTGCCAGCGCGCGCTGCGCTTCGGTTTCCGCGGCGCGCTGCGCCGCTTCCGCCGCGCGCTGCGCCTCGACGGCACGCGCTGCTTCCGCCTCGGCGCGCTGCGCCTGCTGCAGGCTCGCCGCCACGCCGCCGAGCAGGCTCAGCACCAGTGCAGCGGACAGCGCGGCCACCGCCGGATGTCGACGCAGCCAGCGGCCGGCGCGGTAGGCAAGGCCGTTACCGCGCGCGCGCACGGCGCGGCCGTCGAGGAAAGCCTGCAGGTCGTCGGCCAGCGCATCAGCGCTGCGATAGCGCTCGGCCGGATCACGCTGCAAGCAGCGCGACAGGATCGCGCGCAGGTCGGCCGGAAGCGCGGTTGGGGGCACGACGGCCTCGGCGCCTTCGGCCAGCACCGGCGCTTCGTCGCCGAGGATGAAGTGCGCCAACGCGCCCACGCCCCAGAGGTCGGTAGCGGTGCTGATCGCGCCGCCGGCACGCTGCTCGGGTGCCGCGAAGCGCGGCGTGAACGCGTAGGTGCCGGTGGCGTCGGCGCCGTCGCCGTCGCGCCGGGTTTCCTCGATCAGGCGCGAAATGCCGAAATCGACCAGCACCACGCGGCCGTCGCGGTCCACCAGCACGTTGCCGGGCTTGATGTCGCGATGCACGACAAGGTGGCGATGCGCGTGCGCGACGGCGTGGCAGGCCTGCCGCAGCAGATCAACGCGCGTGCGCAGATCGGGCGAATGCGCGGCGCACCAGCGGTCGATCGGCTCGCCGTCGACCAGCGTCATCGCGAACCACGGCACGCCGTCCACCGCACGACCGGCGTCGAGAATCGTCGCCACGCCCGGATGCCGCAGCGTGGCGAGGATGCCCATCTCGCGCTCGAAACGGCGCAGGCCAGCGGCGTCCATCACCGCCGGATCAAGGCGCTTCAACGCGGCGAGCTGGCCGACCGGTTCCTCCAGCGACCGCGCGCGCCACACCGTCGACATGCCGCCTTGGCCGATGCGATCGAGCAGCTGCCAGCGGCCGAGGCGCGCGCCGGCGTCAACCGCCGCGGCGTCGCGGTCGAGAGGCACCAGCGGGTCGTCGATCAGGCAGCGGGCGTCTTCGGCGTCGAGCATCCGACGCACGCGCTCGCGCACCGGCTCGGCGGCATCGCTCGCAGCCAGCGCGGCGGCGCGTGCCGACGGTTCGAGGTCCAGCAGCGCATCGAGCAGCGCCAGCGCAGTGCGCCAGTCGTCGGGCGTCGACTGGGGGTCGGAGGGACTCATCGCGATGGCCTCCGGACGCTCACGTCTCTTCGAGCATCACCACGAGCGCGGCGCGGGCTGCGGCCCAGTCGCGCTTCAGCGAGCGCTCCGAGCGGCCGAGCAGTTCGGCGAGCTCGGGGTAGTCGAGGCCGGCGAAGAATCGCAGTTCCACCAGCTCGCGCTTGGCCGGGTCGATCTCGCCGAGGCGCTGCAGTGCGGCATCGAGTGCCAGAAACGAGGGATCGATTGCGATGGCCGGCAGCTGCTCGTCGAGCGGCACGCGCTGCCACTCGCCGCCGCGCCGCTCCGCGCTGCGCTGGCGAGCGAGGTCGGTGATGATCCAGCGCATCGCCTGCGCGGCCGTGGCGTAAAAGTGTTTTCGAGAGGCCGGCGTGAGCGTCTCGCGCGCGCCGCACAGCCGCAGGTAGGCCTCGTTGACCAGCACCGTCGGCGACAGCGTGTCGTCGCGACCGCGCAGCAGGCCCTGCGCAATACGTTTGAGCTCGGCGTACACCTGCGCGTACGCCGTTTCGAGCGCCGCCCGATCGCCGCGACCAGCGGCGTCGAGCAGCAGGGTGATGTCGGGGCTCACGGGGCCTCCCGGGGGAGAAGAACCCCGTGACTGTAGCGCGCATCGGCGTCAGAACCGGACGCTGACGCCCACGCGCACCTGCCGCGATTCGACATCGATGCGGTAGCGCTCGACGTAGGCCGGGTCGGTGAACGCGCTGCCCGGCAGGTAGGCGTTCTCGATGCTCACGTCGCCGAGATCGGTCTGCAGCCACTCGGCGCGCAGCGACCAGCGCTCGTTCAAGGCCATGCGCCAGCCGAGGCCCCACTGCAGGCCGCTGCGGCTGCCGTCGAAGCGCCCCGCCTTCGCGTAGCCCCCGTTGCTGGTGATGCCGGTGGTGGCGAGCACGTCGGCGCGCGCCGCGCCGACCGAGGCGTACAGCGCCTGCGCTTCGCCGAAGCGCACGCCGACGAGGCCGCGCAGCACCCACATCCGATCGACCTCGAGCGTGGATTGCGTGGTGTAGGTCGGTGTGACCGGTGCAGTGGTCGGGAAGGTGCTGGGGCCCGCGCTGGCATCGACGCGACCGCTGCCGTTGTCGATGCCGAACTCGGCGCCGAGCAGCCAGCGCTCGCCGGGCGCGTGCAGATAGCCCAGATGCAGCTGCGCGCCGGTGTCGGTGTCGCGGCGTTCGGCGCCGTCGAGCCCGGCAACGAAGGCGCGCAGTTCGTTCGATTCGATCGACCACGCGCCGTCGAGCGCGGTCTGCGCGGCGCGTTCAACGCGCGATTGCTGCACGTCGAGGCCGGCGTACCAGCCGTCCAGATCGGACTGCGCCGCGACGCTCATCGGCAGGGCGGACAGCGCGCCGAACGCGAGCGCGGCGCGGACGGTGGCGGGGCGATGGAAAGAACAAGGCATGGACAGCTCCGGGGGTTGGGGAAACGGGTTCAAGGCGCGACGCCGACGGGGAAGCAGCGGTCAGGCGCCAACGTGCGCTGTGCGATGCGCGCGTACAGGCGCTCGCCGAGGTTGGCGGTGTGGCTGACCTCGACGCGATCGACCTGCGGTTTGCGGTCGAGGCACACCCACGGCTGCGGGCGCAGGCCGTAGGACTGCACCGTGCCGGACACCCACGCGTGCCCGGCGGCATCGCGGCGGATCTTGCGTTCGAGGTCGATCAGCACCTTGGCGCGCAGGCGGCAGCCCTCGAAGCGCACCTCGTCGACGCCGAGCAGGTGCAGCGTTTTTCGCCGCGAGATTTCGATCGGCTCACCGACGAGATCGCGCTCGATCGCGGTGATCACCTCGTCGCGCATCGCGTTGCCGATGGCTTCCACCGCGCGGCAGTCGAGCGGCGCTTGCGCATCGGCGCGCGGTGCCAGCGCGGCACCGGCGGCGAGCGCGATAGCGATCGTGGAGACGGAAAAACGGGTCGTCATGGGCGGCTCCTCGGGGGCGGGATCAGTCGTCGATGGGTAGGCCGTGGCGCTGGCCGAAGCCGAGCGCCATCGCTTTCGCGCGTTCATCAAGCGCCTTCAGGCGTTCGCGGTGATGCTTGCGGCAATCGCCGCCGTCGCGGCCCTTCGGGCAGGCGTTGAGCTCGGCGCGGATGCCGACGGCTTCGCGCTGCATCGCCAGCAACTGCGCGGAAAGCGACATCGACTCGTCGAGCCCCTGCGCGGTGAACGCGGTCACCACACGATAGCCGGCGAGGTCGCGCTCGATGCGCGCGGGCTCGAGTTCGATCAGGTCCAGCACCACGTCGCCGCCGTCGCGGTCGGCGCCCTCGAAGCGCGCGCGACGCACCGTGCGCAGCACGCGGGCGCGCTCGTCGCGCATCACGCCCACGCCGAGGCCCAGCCACGGCATGCGCGTGGCGATGGGGCTGGCGCGGCGATCGAACCAGAGTTGCAGGAAGCCGTCCGACGTGCGGCCGCGCACGCCCTGTACCCGGCCGCCGGGGCCTTCGCCCAGCGTCTGCGGCGTTGATGCAATCGAGTCGAGGAAGGCGCGGTGCAGCGTCATGTTGCGCAGCCACGCGAAGCCGGCGCCGAGCTGCTCGCCGAGCTGCAGGCAGCTCGGTCCGAAGTCGCGGTGCTGGCCGCAGGCGAGCACGTCGCCGTCGGCCTGGCGCAGCACGAAATCGAGCTTGCCCTGCGCCGACTCGACGCCCAGCGTCCAGCCGGTGAGGCCCCAGTCCGGGCACAGCAGGCTGGCGTCGCGCGAGTTGACGAAGCAGGTCATGTCGACCAGCCCGTCGGCGCTGTCCACCTGCTGGCGCAGGCGCAGGTCGAAGCGGTAGCGGCCGGGCACCGTGTCGGGGTTCGGCGGGAACGCGCTGTCGCGGCGCCAGGCCGCTTCGCGCTGGCGCTGCGCTTCCGGGTTCGAGAAGCGCTCGCCGAGCGCGCGCGCTTCCGCGCTCCCGGATTCGATGACCGGAATCGGCGGCAGCTCGAACGGGTCGGGTAGCCCTTCCATCCGCTCGCCGAGCGCCACGGCCTCGGGCGATCCGGAATCCACGATCTCGAGCGGTGGCCCGTCGGCGGGCGGCGGCTCGCCGGACCGCGCAGCACCGGCGTCCACCGCGACCCACAGCAGGAGCGCCGCGGCGATCCGCACCCGCTTCACCGCCGCACCAGCTCGACGCGACGGTTCTTGGCGCGGCCGTCTTCGCTGCCGTTGTCGGCCACCGGGCGGCTTGGCCCGAAGCCGCGCACGCCGAGTCGCGACGAGGCGATGCCGTGAGCCCCGATCAGCGCATCGGCAACCGCCTGCGCGCGACGCCGCGAGAGCGTGAGATTCGCGGCGTCGTTGCCGACGTTGTCGGTGTGGCCCTGCACATCGAGGCGCAGGTCGGGCCGCGCCTTCAGCAGCGCGGCGGCCTCGGCGATCGCCGCGGCCGATTCCGGCAGCAGCTCGGCGCTGCCGGTGGCGAAGTACAGACCGTCCAACACCACCGAGCCAGTGTCGTCGAGCGCCGCACCCAGCGCCTCGGCGCTGACCATGCCGGTGTCCATCGCCGCCGTTTCGACCACGTCGACGAAGCTGCGCTGCGGGTTCACCGCGACCGCGACGGTGGTCGTCGCTCCGCCGGCGCTGCGCTGCATCGCGACGTAGCGGATGTCGCTACCGATGCCGAGACTCATCCCGTTCACCGATTTCCAGTGGCTGCGCCCGCGGCAGGCGCAGGCCTGGGCGCTGTCGCAGGACCAGCGCGGGCGGAAGCCCTGGGCCTCGAGCGCGGCGCGGTAGTTGCGCAGGATCTCCAGCGTCGAGCGGCCCGCGGGGTTGCGGTAGACGCGGCGGGTGACCCGGCCCTCGAGCGCTTCGGTGACGGGCGTGCGGTTCTCAACGCCGACGATCAGCGCGTAGGCGTCGAAGGCGCGGTTCGTGCCCTCGATCCACTCGGAGCCGGCGTAGCGCGACACGGCCGGGTGGTCGGCGCGCGGGTCATCGGCGAGCGCGGGAAGACCGGTCGCGCCGGACGCGCCTGCGCCGCCGCCGCTGGCCGACGTGCCCGCATCGACATACACCACCTCGCGACCCTGCCGCTGCGCCTCGCGCGCGCAGCGCTCGTCGCCCAGCGCGCAGCGCGTGGCCTCGCGGGTTTCCTGGTCGACCTTGCGCTGCACTTCGCTCTCGACCGCGCGCTGCACGGTGCGGCCGAGGCGGTCGCCGAAGCTCTGCGCCAGGGTGGGTGCGGCGGCGAAGACCAGCAGGGCGGGAAGAACGAGGCGCGACGGCCTGCGGGGGGACGGGTGCGGCATCGAGGGCTCCAGTGGGCGGGGCGGAGTGCCCCTTCCACCGGACATTCGGAAAACCGGCCCGGATCGGGCCACGCCGTGGCCAGCCCGGTCCGGTGCGACGGTGGCGCGCCACGAGTAGCATCGGCCCAGGCACCGGCGTCCGCCGGATCGCGACGCCAATGACCGGGGAGTTCCCATGCTGACCAAGGTTTCATTGCTGATCATGCGCATCGGCACCGGCCTGCTGCTGGTGCTTTGGGGCGGCGCGCGGCTGCTCAACGAGGGCATGGGCGCGCGTCTGGCCGAGAAGTACTACGGCGGCATCGGCGCGGCGAGTTCGCTGCAGACCGCGTTCGCCAGCGTCGAGGTGCTGCTCGGCGTGCTCGTGGTGCTCGGCCTGTTCCGCAAGGTCTCGCTGGTCGGCTCCGCGCTGATCCTCGTCGGCGGCGCGATCCCGCTGTGGCGGCACTTCCTCGATCCGTTCGGCCAGTACCTGTTCGCCAATCCCGGCGACGCCAACCTGCTGTTCTTCCCGTCACTGACGGTGGCCGGCGCCGCACTGGCGCTGATCGCGCTGCGCGAGCACGACACGCTGGCGCTTGACCACCTGTTCCGCAAGAAAGCCTGACGGGCCGGCGGCGGCCCGGCCGCGCTTCAGCTCCGCAGGCCGACCCCGCGCTGCAGCAGCCACAGGCCGAGCCACGTCAGCGCGACGACGAAGCCGAGCATCACCGCGTAGGCCGTCCACAGCGGCACGTCGCTGACGCCGAGCAGGCCGTAGCGGAAGCCGTTGACCATGTAGAAGATCGGGTTCGCGTGCGTCGCGGCCTCGGCCCAGGGCGGCAGCAGCGAGGCTGAATAGAACACGCCGCCGAGGTAGGTGAGCGGGGTCAGGATGAAGGTCGGGATGATCGCGACGTCGTCGAACTTCTTCGCGTACACGGCGTTGACGAAGCCGGCCAGCGAGAAGATCACCGCGCCGAGCAGCACGGTGCTGACGGTCGCGAACCAATCGTGCACGCGCACTTCGGTGAAGAACATCGCCACGATGAGCACGATCGCGCCGACCATGAAGCCCCTGAGCACGGCGCCGGCGACATAGCCGCCGAGGATCACCCAGTTCGGCAGCGGGGCGACCAGCAGCTCCTCGACGTGGCGGCCGAACTTCGCGCCGAAGAAGCTCGAGCTGATGTTGCCGTAGGCGTTCATGATCACCGACATCATCACCAGGCCCGGCACGATGAAGTCCATGTAGCTCATCGTCGTGCCGTCGACCGACATGCCGCCGATCTTGCTGCCGATCAGCTTGCCGAAGATCAGGAAATACAGCGTCATCGTGATCGCCGGCGGCACCAGTGTCTGCCCCCAGATGCGGACGATGCGCGCGACCTCGCGGCGCACTATGGTGCGGAAGGCGGTCCAGTTCGGATGGGCGGCGGTCGCAGTCGTTGCGGCGGTGGCATCCGGCGCGCTCATGCCGCCACTGCCTTGTCGCCGGTCAGGCGCACGAACAGCTCCTCCAGCCGGTTCACCTGGTTGCGCATCGAGCGCACGGTGATGCCGGCTTCCGCGAAGGCGGCGAACACGCGGTTCAGGTCCATCTCGCGCGGCATCTCGACCAGCAGCGTGTGGTCGTTCTCCGTGCTCAGCTTGACGCCGTCGATCGCCGGCAGCGCGGCGGGGAGCGTGCCTTCGATGTCGAACACGAAGCCCTCGACGTCGAGCTTGGCGAGCAGGGCGCGCATCGGCCCCTGCTCGACGATGCGGCCGCGGTCGATGATGGCGAGGTTGCGACAGAGGTTCTCGGCCTCCTCGAGGTAGTGCGTGGTGAGGATGATCGTGGTGCCGGCGGCGTTGATCTCGCGCAGCAGCTTCCACATGCCGCGGCGGATCTCGATGTCGACGCCGGCGGTGGGCTCGTCAAGGATCAGCAGGCGTGGGTTGGTCATCATCGCGCGGGCGATCATCAGCCGGCGCTTCATGCCGCCCGACAGCGTGCGGCTCATCACTTTCGCCTTGTCCCACAGCAGCGCGACCTTCAACTGCTCCGCGGCGCGCTGTTCGGCTTCCGCGCGCGGCACGCCGTAGAACCCGGCGTAGTTCACCAGGATGTCGAACGGCGTCTCGAACATGTTGAAGTTGATCTCCTGCGGCACCAGGCCGAGCAGGCGCATGGCGTCCTCGCGTCGCGCGAGGCGATCGACGCCGAAGATGTGCACGCTGCCGCTGGTGGCGTTGACGAGCGAGCTGACGATGCCGATCAGCGTGCTTTTTCCCGCGCCGTTGGGCCCGAGCAGGGCGAAGAAGTCGCCGGGCTGCACGCTGAGCGAAACGCCCTTCAGCGCTTCGGTCTTGTTGTCGTAAGTCTTGCGGAGATCGGTGACGCAGAGCGCGGGCGTCGTCGACGCGGGCTGAGAGGCGGCGGCCATGGAGCCTTCGGAAGGCGGGCGGGAATGCGAGCCGCGAAGTATAGGCGTCGCGCCCGGCGCGCTTCTGCAATGCAGCGTTCAAGGGGATGGAACGGCGCGCTCCGCCGCCAGAAGCGCGCGCTTGCGCGCCAGCCCCCAGCGATAGCCGCTCAAGCTCCCGTCGCCGCGCAGCACGCGATGGCAGGGCACCAGCACGGCCACCCGATTCGCGCCGCAGGCCGTGCCGACCGCGCGCGTCGCTCGCGGCGCGCCGATCGCGGTGGCCACATCGGCGTACGAGCGCGTCTCGCCGAGTGGGATGCCCTGCAGGAAGCGCCAGACGCGCATCTGGAACGCGGTGCCGCGCAGGTCGAGCGGCAGATCCGGCGCCGGTGCAGCGCGCGACAGGTGCGCGTCGAGCGCGTCGATCCAGGCGTCGAGCTGGCGCTCGGCGTCGATATCCGACGCCGCTGCCGAACGGGAGACGTTCGCCGAGCGCTGCGCAGCGCTGGCGATCCGGGTGGCCTTCGGGAACTCGCGCGCGATTTCCGACTCCAGCGCGGCGGCGGCGTCGCCGAACTGCGCGAAGCACACCCCGCGCGCGGTGGCGCCCATCGCGAGCAAACCCAGCGTCGTCTCGCGCAGCGCCCAGTGGATCACCTCGCCGGGCGCGCCGTCGCGATAGGCCGAGGGCGTCATGCCGAGGTCGCGCTGCGCTTCGCCGTAGACGCGACTGGTCGACCCGAAGCCGGCCTCGAGGATGGCGTCGGTGACGGTCGAGCCGGCCTTCAGCGCGGATTTCAGCCGGCCCAGGCGCGCGGCGTCCTGCAGGGCTTTCGGCGAGAGCCCGACCAGCGCGACGAAGCGGCGCTGGAAGGCCGAGGGCGAGAGGCCGAAGCCGGCGGCCAGATCCGCCAAGAGCCAAGGCTCGTCGGCGTGGGCGACCAGCTCGCGGGCCAGCGCGATGAGGCGGTCGGTGTCGTTCGGGGCCTGGTGCATGGGGGCAGTGTGTCGCCACGCCCGCCCCCGTGCACTCCGACTCTTGCGCGGCTTACGCCCGAACCGGGCCGCCGAGCCGCTGGTCGAGCGCGACGTCGGGCTGCGACGGCGTGACGCTGCTCTGCGCGATCGTCAGATCACGCACCACGGTTTCGAGCGGCTTGTCGCCGACCGTCGCCGGCACCAGGGCGACGTGGGCGGCCGGGTCGGGGTTGCGCGGATCGCCGCCGGTCACCACGAGATTGCCGTGCGCGTTGACGCGCACCGCGTCGATGGTCGGCATGTCGTTGCGCGCCGCGCCCTCGGCGACGCCGGCCACGAGGCTCGGGTTGAGGTTGTCGCGCGGCACCTCGGGGGCGACGTGGTGCAGCGCGGTCGCGGCCTGCTGCGCGAGCGGGTTGCTGGCGAGGAAGGTCGGCCAGTCGACCTCGGCGCGCGGCGTGGCGACCGCGAGGCCGGCCACGCGGACGCCGTCGCCCGCGTCCGACTGCCGCTGCGCCGGGGCGAGCCCGTTGAAGCGCTGGCGCATCACCTCGGCGACGCTGTCCATCATCCCGTCGACGTTCTGCACGGCGCCGTGGTTGGCCAGCCCGTTGAGGCCGAAGGGCGCGCGGTCGAAGTCGAAGTTGGTGGTGTTCGCCGCAGGGTAGTTGGCGCGCCCCAACGCCCCGCGGATCACGCCGTCGCCGGGCGTATTGAAGTGCGTGTGGGAGAAGTTCAGGCCCTGCGCCTGCACGAGCGCGCGCGCGTCGCCCGGATCCTCGGGGCCGCGCGTGTAGGCCGGCGTCGACAGCGTGGTGAGGTGGATGGCCGATTCGATGCGCCGCTGGCGGAGGCCTTCGGCGATCTCGTCCGAGGCGAGGATGGAGACGTTGCCGCCGTGGCTGAAGCCGACCAGGTTCACCGTCAGCGGCTTCGTGCGGTCCAGCGTGCCGCGCTCGATGGCGTTGTCGATCTGCTGCAGCACGTGCGAGGCCAGGCGCTGCGAGGCGATCTCGCGATCCGAGGTCTGGTTCATGGTGTGCGCGGTGCCGGCCACGGGCACACGCACCTGCTGCTCCAGGCCGTACTCGTCGCGGTAGGTGTGCGTGGTGTGCTGGGCGCGCCAGTCGAAGCCGTTGTCCCAGAGGTTGGCGCCGCTGGTGGTGGTGCCGACCTCGGCGCTGATCCGCCGGCTGACCTCGCGGATGTTGTCGGGCGTGTTGTTGGTGCCGTGGACGCCGAAGGTGAAGATCTGGGCGTCGTTGCTATAGGGGGCTGACATGGGAGCTCCGGGGGGGCGGGGGGTGCCGGCACGAGAGTAAGCGGGCTTTCGGCGCGGTGGGTCGGCAGAGATACAACTGGAGTCAAATTCCGGGCGCCCCCCTGATAGCCGCGCGCCGCTTTTCACGGTCAGCTCATTGAGACCCCTCCCAGGCCCTGCCCATGTCCCGTCCGCTGATCCGCCCCGCCGCTCTGCTGGCCGCCGCCCTGCTGCTGGCGCCTCCGGCGTTCGTCGAGGCCGCCGCGCCGAAGCCGGCGCTGGAACACGCCGAGCTGGTCGACCGCGCCAGCGCGGCGTCGAGAGGTCTGCAGCACATCGAGCGCCTGCCTGACGGCCGCGTGCGGCTCAGCGTGCCGATGCAGGACCTCGAGGCCGTGGTCGGCGTGCAGGGCAACACGCTGCGATCGGTCGATGAAGCCGGCAATGCGGCCTTCGGCTGGGCCGTGCAGGGCGTCGGCCGCGCGTCGAGCCTCGTGCCGCCGCTGCCGATGGGCCACGTCGCGATCGACGGCGATGTCGTCGCCGTGCATCGCCCGGGCCTCGTCGAGGAGTTCCGCGTCGACGCCGACGGCCTGCGCCAGGACTTCATCGTGTCGACGCGCCCACAGGGCGACGGCGCGCTGGTGCTCGATCTCGCCGCGCGCGACGCCGTGCTGTCGATGCTGCCCGGCGCGGACGGCCAGGCGGTCGCGCTGCGGCTCGCCGACGGCCGCGAGCTGCACTACCACCAGCTCTACGTGACCGACGCGGACGGCGTCCCGCTGGCGGCGCGCATGGCGGTGACGGCGGCCGGTGCGCTTCGCATCGCCGTTGATGACGCGAGCGCCCGGTATCCGGTGCGCATCGACCCGACCTTCAGCGACGCCGACTGGACTGCGCTGGACGGCGTCGGTTTCAACGGCCTCGTCTCGGCGATGGCGCTCGACGGCGGCAACCTCTACGTCGGCGGCAACTTCACCGTCGCCAATGGCGGCATCAACGCTTCGCGCGTGGCGATGTGGAATGGCAGCGCGTGGTCGCCGCTCGGCGGCGGTGTCAGCAGCCTGGGCGCCGCGAGCGTGCAGGCGCTGGCGTGGGACGCCGACGCGAACCGGCTGTTCGTCGGAGGAACGTTCAACAACGCGGGTGGCGTCGCGACCATCGGCGTCGCCGCATGGGACGGCGCGCAGTGGTCCGCGCTCGACGGTGGCATGAATGGCATTGTCAACGCGCTGGCCTGGGATGCGAGCGCCGGCGTGCTGTACGCGGGCGGCAGCTTCACGGCGGCCGGCGGTTCTCCGGCACTGCGCGTCGCCGCTTGGAGCCGTGCCACCAACGACTGGGTGGCGCTCGGGGATGGCGTCGACAACACGGTCAACGCGCTGACGGTGACGCTGGCGGCCAACGGCACCGACCGCGAGGTGTACGTCGGCGGCAGTTTCCTCAACGCCGGGGGCAGCGCCGCAGCCCGCATCGCGATGTGGAACGGCAGCGCGTGGAGCGCGCTGGGCAGCGGCACCAGCAGCGCCGTGCGCGCGTTCGCGTGGGACGCAGCGAACCGCCGCCTGTACGTGGGCGGCCAATTCGCCACGGCGGGAGGCGTGACGGTCGGCGCGCTCGGGCTTTGGGACGGTGCCACGTGGTCGGCGCTGGGCACGGGAATGAACAGCGCGGTGCTGGCGCTCGCTTGGGACAGCGCCAATGCGCGCCTTCTCGCCGGCGGGGGTTTCACCACGGCGGGTGGAGTCAGCGCGGCGCGCGTCGCCGCCTGGGACGGCAGCGCCTGGAGCGCGCTCGGCAGCGGCATGGAGTCCTCGGTGCTCGTGCTCGCGCTCGACAGCGCGAGCGGGCGCCTGTTCGCTGGCGGCACGTTCACCGTGGCGGGCGGCAACGCGGGCAGCGTGGTCGCCGCGTGGGACGGCAGCGCGTGGTCGAAGCTGGGAAGCGGCATGACCGGCGGCGTGCTGGATGTCGTCTGGGACAGCGCGCGCAGCCGCCTCTACATCGGCGGTGATTTCCTGACCGCCGGCAACGTCGCGGCGCGTCGCGTCGCGATGTGGAATGGCAGCGCGTGGTCGGGGCTGGGCACCGGCATCAACGGCTCGGTATTCGCGCTGGCCCTCGACCCGGCCACCGGCGGGCTCTACGCCGCCGGCCAGTTCGCGCAGGCCGGTGGCCTCACCGCGAACAACGTCGCCTACTGGGACGGCAGCGCCTGGTCGACGCTCGGCACCGGCCTCGCCGCGGCCGCGCTGGCCGCGGTCTGGGACACGAACACGCAAAGCCTCTACGTCGGCGGCATCTTCACCCAGGCCGGCGGGCAGGCCATCCGTTCGATCGCGCGCTGGCAGCCGTCCACAAGCACATGGTCGGCGCTGGGCGGCGACGTCGGCAACGTCACGGCGTTGGCCGTCGATCCCGCCACGGGGCGTCTCTTCGTGGGCGCATTCGTCGACGGCGTGAGCTCGCCGAATGTCGCCGCCTGGAATGGCAGCGCGTGGGAAGCGCTGGGCGCCGGCCTCGACAGCGCGCCGAGCGCGCTGCTCTGGGACGCCTCGCGCAGCCGTCTGTATGCGGGAGGCTTCTTCCAGTCCTCCGGCTCGACCGCCCTGAGCAACGTCGCGATGTGGGACGGCAGCGCGTGGCTCGCGCTCGGTGACGGTGTGGACGGTGGCGTGAGCGCGTTGGCGCACGACCCGGTCCGTGATCGTCTGTTCGTGGGCGGCAGCTTCCAGAACGCCGGCGGCGCTCCCGCGATCCGGCTGGCCCTGTGGGACGGCGTCGCGTGGTCGCCGCTGGGCGGCGGGGCGAACAATTTTGTGTGGGGTCTGGCCTGGGACGACGCCGGCCGACGCCTCTACGTCGGCGGCGACTTCACCCGGGTCGGTGGCCAAGTGGGCCACATCGCGCAGCTGCAGTTCGGCGCGCCGCAGACCATCACGTTCGCGACTCCCGGTGCGCAGGCGTTCGGCACGACGCCGACGCTGAGCGCGTCGGCGAGTTCGGGCCTGGCAGTGACCTTCGCCTCGGCGACGACCGGCGTCTGCACCGTGACCGCCGGCGGCGTGCTCGCTTTCGTCGCGACCGGCACCTGCTCGATCCGCGCCGAACAGGGCGGTGGGTCGGGCTTCGACTCGGCGCCCGCGGTGACGCAGAGCTTCAGCGTCAACGCCTCGCTGCCGGGCGCGCCACGCACGCCGGCGGCCTTCGCCTTGGACACGGAAGCGGTGGTGTTCTTCGCCGTGCCGCTCTCGAACGGCGGTGCATCGATCACGAGCTACACGGTCACCTCGAGCCCGGGCGGTGTCACCGCAACGGGTCCGGCGACCGGCATCCTCGTCAGTGGCCTGACCAACGGCGTCGCCTACACCTTCACGGTCACGGCGACGAACAGCGTCGGAACGGGCCCGGCCTCGCCGCCCAGCGAGGCGGTGACGCCGCGAGCGTCGCAGTCCATCACTTTCCCGAATCCGGGCCCGCTTAGCTTCGGCACGACGCCCACGCTCAGCGCGACGGCCAGCTCGGGCCTGCCCGTGACGTTCACGTCCGGCACGACGGACGTCTGCACCGTGACGCCGGAGGGCACGCTGGCGTTCGCCGCCACCGGCACCTGCTCGATCCGCGCCGACCAGGCGGGCAACGCGAGTTTCCTGCCGGCCGGAACCGTAACGCGGGCGCTGACGGTCAACGCCGTGGCGCCGGGCGCGCCGACGATCGGCAGCGCGACGGCGGGCGACGCGCAGGCGACGGTGGCGTTCACCGCGCCAGCGTCGAACGGCGGTGCGGCGATCACTGGCTTCACGGTCACGTCGACTCCGGGCGGATTCACCGCGAACGGCGCGGCCAGCCCGATCACCGTGACCGGCCTGACCAACGGCACCGCGTATACGTTCACCGTCGCGGCGACGAACAGCGCCGGCACCGGCGCGGCATCGGCACCAAGCAATGCGGTGACGCCGGCCGCGGTGCTGGCGCCACAGACGATCACCTTCGCGAACCCCGGCGCGCAGCGCTTCGGCACGACGCCGACGCTGAGCGCGACGGCCAGTTCGGGCCTCGTGGTGACGTTCACGTCCGGCACGACGGATGTCTGCACGATCACGAGCGACGGCGCGCTGGGCTTCGTCGCCAGCGGCACGTGCACGATCAATGCGGACCAGGCCGGCAACACCGCGTTCGACCCCGCACCGACGGTGACGCAGAGTTTCAGCGTCGATCCGATCGCGCCCGGCGCGCCGACGATCGGCACGGCCACGGCGGGCGACGCGCAGGCGACGGTGGCGTTCACCGCGCCAGCGTCGAACGGCG